>Ga0209025_1000034_pt1 | contig 413205 bp, 368 predicted proteins | sample AraplaMF_Col_mLB_FD_184256 | JGI IMG/M metagenome (GOLD analysis project Ga0209025, IMG submission 184256) | Arabidopsis root microbial communities from the University of North Carolina, USA - plate scrape MF_Col_mLB (SPAdes) (version 2) | ecosystem: Host-associated > Plants > Roots >...
AGGAAGATCGTCGACATCATCGGCGTGATCGAAGGCATTGCCTTCCAGACCAACATCCTGGCGCTGAACGCCGCGGTGGAAGCCGCGCGCGCCGGCGAGCAGGGCCGCGGCTTTGCGGTGGTCGCGGGCGAGGTGCGCAGCCTGGCGCAGCGCAGCGCCAATGCGGCCAAGGAGATCAAGGGCCTGATCGGCGATACCGTCGAGCGTGTCGACAACGGCTCGGCGCTGGTGGGCCAGGCCGGCAAGACCATGGACGAGATCGTGCAGGCGGTGAAGCGCGTGACCGACATCATGGGCGAGATCAGCGCGGCGTCAGCCGAGCAGAGTGCCGGCATCGAGCAGGTCAACCAGGCCGTGGCGCAGATGGACGAGGTGACGCAGCAGAACGCGGCGTTGGTCGAGCAGGCCGCGGCCGCTGCCGGCGCGCTGGAAGAGCAGGCCGGCCGCCTGCAGGGCGCGGTGGCGATGTTCCGCCTGGCGGCGGGCGATGCGCAGGCATCGTTCTCGTTGCCGGCGTCCCAGTCGGCATCGGCCGCTGTGCCGGGCAAGGTGGCGGCGAAGGTGCGCACGCTGGCGGCCACGAGGCGCGCGGCGCCAGCCGTTACGGCGAGGGCAATGGCAGCAGCACCGGCAGCGGCATCCAGCGCAGCCGGCGCGCCGCACGCCGCCGAGCCGGCGCAGCCGGTTACCACCGCACGCACGCCGCGCCCCGCGCTGGCCGGCGCCGACAACGGCGACTGGAGCGCGTTCTGATCCACCGGCGCTTTCCACCGGAACCACGGGCCGCGGCGCGGCCCGGGATGGCAATGCTATGACGAGCGAGATCACCCTGGCCCTGCCGCCGGATGACGCGGCCAGGCTGCGCAAGGAATTCGACCAGTTCATCGGCGTCTCGACCGGCCTGGACCGCGAGTTCCTGCCGCCCGAGTTCAACGACTTCCTGCGCGCCAGGCTGCTGCAGCACGATGGCCCGCTGACCGAGCGCGCCGTGAACCGGCTGTTGTCCGGCGGCGAGTACGGCTGGGCCCGGCGCGTGTTCGACAAGCAGTTGCCCCACGCGCTGGCGTCGCTGATGCGCGACGCGCAGCGCTTCGGCTTTGGCCTCGCGGTGCAGCCGGACTGGACGGCGGCGCAACGCCTTGCGCATGCGCGCGAATGGGCCGCGAAGGTGCTGACCGAATGCGGGGCTGATGTCGCCTTCACCGAAGCGCTGGCGACCCAGGTCGCGGCCTCGGCCGAAGACGTGCGCGCGCTCGAGGAGCGCATGCGCACGCCGGCATGGCGGCTGGCCGAAAGCCTGCGCCAGCGCGCCTATGACCTGATGTACGCGCTGCAGACCGAAGCCAACGAGGCCACGGGCCGTGCCCGCGTCGGCGAGCTGCGCGGCATGCTGGGCCTGGCGCTCGAGTATGGCTCGGTGCAGCCGGAAGAAGCCGCGCGCGTGCTCGAGCAGGTGGAGCGGTCACGCCCCGCGTTGTTCCGCGACGCGCCCGACGATGTCTATGCGCGCCTCGCGGCGTGGCTGCGGCGCATGTTCGGCCGCTGAACGCGCGCGTGCCGGGCAGTGGATTTCGGACATGCCGTTTTCGGACAGGGCAGGGCGAGCCGCAGGCGCAAAGATCACTCCGCACGCACTTCGTCAATAGTGGAATCCAGCAGGCATCCGGACAGCAGTCTGGCGCGTTTGGTTGCTATGACGATTGCGTTACTGCGTTGATCGAAATCAAGTGACAGTTCCGTGAAATGTAACAAACTGCGCCAAGTCATGTATGTTTCGTACGACATTTGCATTCCCCCCGCGTAAGTAGGGATTGGCATTGCGGGCAGATTGCCGATATAAACGTACCAGTCTCACTTACACTCTGTAACAGTTGTAACGGGGTTGATAACAGTGTGACACGGGCGCAGTTCCTTTAAGTCGTACGTTGTACCCGCCCAGCCGCAAGCAAACGATCTGGTCGCCGGAGCCCCTCGGGCCCGGTAAGCGCCGGACAAGCGGCAACGGTGGGTTTTTGGTAGCGGGGAAAAATTGGAAAGCAGTGAAGTTCTCCAGGAGATCAGGGAGGTTAACCTCGCCTATCTGCTGCTCGCGCAAAGACTGGTGCGCGAAAACCAGGTCGAAGCCATGTTCCGGCTCGGGGTCAGCAAGGAAATCGCGGATATCCTCGGCAAGCTGACTTCTGCGCAACTCGTCAAGCTCGCGGCATCCAACATGGTGCTGTGCAGGTTCCGCTTCGACGACCATGCGCTTCTGTCCACGCTCACCCACACGGCCAAGAGCCATGACATGCAGCAGATCCACGCCGCGATCCTGCTTGCTCGTCAGCCGGTGGAGTCACTCAATTGACCGCGCTGCTGAAGGCCGAGCCGAACCGGAGTTTCACGGCCACCTCCACAGCCACCCGCAAGAGCGTTCTCCAGGATGCCAACCAGACCCAGCTCGCCATCGAGCTGATCGGCCTGGGTGCGCGCCTGCAGGTGCTTGAAGCCGAGACCACGCTGTCGCGCGACCGGCTCATCCGCTTGTACAAGGAACTGCGCGGGGTCTCGCCTCCCAAGGGCATGCTGCCCTTCTCGACGGACTGGTTCACCACCTGGCTGCCGAATATCCACTCGTCACTGTTCTTCTCTGCCTACCAGTTCATGGTGCAGGAAGGCGAGACCGTGGGCATCCGCGCCGTGGTGGCGGCCTATCGCCTGTACCTCGAGCACGTTTCGCTGCTCGGCGGTGAAATTGTCTTAAGTTTCACGCGTGCCTGGACGTTAGTACGGTTCTTCGAGAGCAATATGCTGCAGCTGTCCCGCTGCACGTGTTGCGGCGGACAGTTCGTCACCCACGCGTACGAGCCGCACGCGAACTTCGTGTGCAGCCTGTGCCGTCCGCCCTCGCGCGCAGGGAAAGTGAAAAAGCTCTCGAAAGACGCCGCCGCCGTGCAGACCAACGCCTGATCCTGGTTCAGGTCCGCCGGCCGGCAAGCTTGCAGCGCTGGCGGACGGACCACTCCCCGTTCGCCCGTGCGCGGGCCATTGTGCGTGACTGACGCGCGTTTTTTGACGGGGATCCCATCGTGCTAGTAGTTCTTGGCTATGTCGTCGTGGTTGTCGCGGTGCTTGGCGGTTACGCCATGACCGGCGGCCACATGGGCGCGCTATATCAACCGGCGGAATTCGTGATCATCGGCGGCGCCGCCTTCGGTGCCTTCATCGCCACCAACACCACCAAGGCCATCAAGGCCACCGCCCGCGCCCTGCCGGGCCTGTTCAAAGGCTCCAAGTACAAGAAGGAGCTGTACCTCGACGTCATGTCGCTGCTGTACGTGCTGCTGTCCAAGGCACGCCGCGAGGGCATCCTGTTCCTGGAAAAGGAAATCGCGGATCCCGCCTCCAGCAGCGTCTTCAGCCAGTACCCGCGCATCCTGTCGGATCCGGTGGTGATGGAATTCCTCACCGACTACCTGCGCATGATGGTCAACGGCAACATGAACGCCTTCGAGATCGAGGCCCTGATGGACCACGAGATCGAGACCTTCCGACACGAGGCCGAGATTCCCGCCCATGCGCTGTCGCGCGTCGGCGATGCGCTGCCCGCCTTCGGCATCGTCGCCGCGGTGATGGGCGTGGTGCACGCGCTGGCTTCGGCCGACCTGCCGCCGGCGGAGCTGGGCGCGCTGATCGCGCACGCCATGGTCGGCACTTTCCTGGGCATCCTGCTGGCCTACGGCTTTATCTCGCCGCTGGCCGCGCGCATCGAGCTGCAGGTGTCCGAGAACGTCAAGGTCTACGAGTGCATCAAGGTGGTGCTGCTCGCCTCACTGAACGGCTACGCCCCGCTGGTCGCGGTGGAATTCGGCCGCAAGGTGCTGTACTCGACGGTGCGGCCGTCGTTCCTCGAGCTCGACGACCACGTGCGCGAAGTCAAGAGCCTGAACTGAGCACGGCAAGGCAGGAGGCACCCCCATGAGCAGCGCACATGACATGCGTCCGATCATCGTCCGCCGGGCGAAATCGCACGCCAGGCCGCACGGCAACCACAGCTGGAAGATCGCGTACGCCGACTTCATGACGGCGATGATGGCGCTGTTCCTGGTGCTGTGGCTGCTGTCCAGCGCCAACAAGAAGACGCTGGAAGGCATCGCGGAGTATTTCCGCATGCCGCTCAAGGCGGCCATCGTCGGCGGCGAGAAAAGCAGCCAGTCGCCCAGCGTGATCCCGGGCGGCGGCATGGACGTCATGCGCAAGGACGGCGAGATCATGCGCGCGCGCGACAACGATCCGAGCGAGGAGCAGCGCCGCAACGAACTGCAGGAAGGGCAGCGCCTGCGCGCGCTCAAGCAGCGCCTGGAGCAGATCATCGAGAACAACCCGGTGCTGCGCCAGTTCCGCCCGCAGCTGCTGCTCGACATCACCAGCGAAGGCCTGCGCATCCAGATCCTCGATACGCAGAACCGGCCGATGTTCCGCACCGGCAGCGCCGCCGTCGAAAGCTATATGCGCACCATCCTGCGCGAGATCGGCCCGGTGCTGAACGAACTGCCGAACAAGGTCAGCCTGTCCGGCCATACCGATGCGGCCAACTATTCCAACGGCGAGCGCACCTACAGCAACTGGGAGCTGTCCAGCGACCGCGCCAATGCGTCGCGCCGCGAGCTGATCGCGGGCGGCATGCAGGAGGGCAAGGTGCTGCGCGTGCTGGGCCTGGCCGCGACCATGCCGCTGGACAAGGGCGACCTGCTGGCCCCGGTGAACCGCCGCATCAGCATCGTGGTGCTCAACCAGAAGGCGCAGGCGCGCTTCGAGGCCGAGAACGCCAGCGCCGCCGAGGTCTCGGTGGCGGCGCAGGCCGGCAAGGTAGCGCAGGAGATGCAGGCCGGTCTGGCGGCCGCCTCCTCGGCAGCGCCTGCTTCGGCTCCGCAGGGCAGCAAGCCATGACGCAGCAAACAACCAGGCGCGGCCGCACCGGCGGCGCCCGCGCCTAGCGCAGCAACCTAGTGAGTCAGGACGCCATGTCTGTCGATATCGATATCACACAGTTTTACCAGACCTTCTTCGAAGAAGCGGAAGAACTGCTCGTGGAAATGGAGCAGCTGCTGCTCGGCCTGGACATCGAGTCTCCCGATCCGGAGCATCTGAACGCGATCTTCCGGGCGGCGCATTCGATCAAGGGCGGAGCGGCCACCTTCGGGTTCGCGGCGCTGACCGAAACCACTCACATCTTCGAGAACCTGCTCGACCGTACGCGCCGGCAGGAACTGGCGTTGACCAGGACCATCATCGACACCTTTCTGGAAACCAAGGACGTGTTGCAAGACCAGCTCGACGCCTACCGCAACGGCACCGAACCCGATCCGGAAACGCTGGCGCACATCTGCGCCGTGCTGCAGCAGCTCGCACAGGAAGCCGCCGGCCAGGCACCCGCGGCAGCGCCGGCCCCCGCGCCCGCTGCTGCTCCGGCCGCGGCTCCCGCTGCCGCGCCGGCTGCCGTAGCCGGCGGCGCGCTGAAGATCCGGCTGGTCAAGGTCTCCGCCAACGACCAGGCGCTGCTGCGCGAAGAGCTCGCCAACCTCGGCGAGATCACCGGCCAGCAGGAGGTCAACGGCGAACTGGTGGTGTGGCTCAACACCCAGTGCAGCGCCGACGACATCATTGCGGTGTGCTGCTTCGTGATCGACATGGACCAGATCGTGATCGAGGCCGCGACCGATGCACCGGCCGCGGCACCGGCACCTGCGCCAGTGGCCGCGCCGGCTCCGGCGCCGGTTGCGGCCGCGGCCGCCCCGGCCGTTGCTGCGCCTGCCGCACGCGAGAAGGAAAAGGAGAAGGCCAGGCCGGCCCCAGCCGCAGCGCACGGCGAAGGCTCGATCCGCGTGCCGACCGAAAAGGTCGACCAGATCATCAACCTGGTTGGCGAACTGGTGATTACCCAGTCGATGCTGGCGCAGACCGCGTCGTCGCTCGACCCGGTGCTGTTCGACCGCCTGTTCTCCGGCATGGGCCAGCTCGAGCGCAACGCGCGCGACCTGCAGGAAGCGGTGATGTCGATCCGCATGATGCCGATGGACTATGTGTTCTCGCGCTTCCCGCGCCTGGTGCGCGACCTGGCCAGCAAGCTCGGCAAGCAGATCGACCTGGTCACCTTCGGCAAGGCCACCGAGCTCGACAAGAGCCTGATCGAACGCATCATCGACCCGCTCACGCACCTGGTGCGCAACAGCCTGGACCACGGCATCGAGACTCCCGACAAGCGCGTCGCGGCAGGCAAGGAGCCGACCGGCCAGCTGGTGCTGTCCGCGCAGCACCACGGCGGCAATATCGTGATCGAGGTCAGCGACGACGGCGGCGGCCTGAACCGCGAGCGCATCCTGGCCAAGGCAATCCAGAACGGCCTGCCGGTGTCCGAGAACATCAGCGACGAGGAAGTCTGGCAGTTGATCTTCGCGCCCGGCTTCTCCACCGCCGAAGTCGTTACCGACGTCTCCGGCCGCGGCGTAGGCATGGACGTGGTCAAGCGCAACATCCAGGAGATGGGCGGCCATGTGCAGATCAGCTCGCGCCCGGGCCTGGGCACCACCATCCGCATCGTGCTGCCGCTGACGCTGGCGATCCTGGACGGCATGTCGGTCAAGGTCGGCGAAGAGACGTTCATCCTGCCGCTGAACTGCGTGATGGAATCGCTGCAGCCCAAGGCCGAGGACGTGCACACCGCCGCCAACTCCGACCGCGTCATGCACGTGCGCGGCGAATACCTGCCGCTGCTGGAAATGCACCGCGTCTTCAACGTCGCGGACGCGCTGCAGGAACCCACGCAGGGCATCGCCGTGATCCTGCAGGCCGAAGGCAAGCGCTTCGCGCTGCTGGTGGACCAGCTGATCGGCCAGCACCAGGTGGTGCTGAAGAACCTGGAAACCAACTACCGCAAGGTGCCGTGCATCTCGGCGGCGACCATCCTCGGCGACGGCAGCGTGGCGCTGATCGTCGATGTCGGCGCGCTGCAGCGCACCGGCGTGCGCCGGCAGGAGCCAGCGCTGGCGCCGTCGCTGGCCTCGTCGTTGGCTTCGTCATTGGCCTAATCAACCGACCCACTACAGGAAGAGAGAAAACATCATGGCCGGCATCGGACACATCGATACCCCCGGAAGCGACGCTTCGGGCCAGGAGTTCCTGGTCTTCACGCTGGGCTCGGAGGAATACGGCATCGACATCCTCAAGGTGCAGGAGATCCGCAGCTACGAGACCGTCACGCGCATCTCCAGCGCGCCCGATTTCATCAAGGGCGTGACCAACCTGCGTGGCGTGATCGTGCCGATCGTCGACCTGCGCCTGAAGTTCCGCCTGGGCAACGTGCGCTACGACCACCAGACCGTGGTCATCATCCTCAACGTGGCCGGCCGCGTGGTCGGCATCGTGGTGGATGGCGTGTCGGACGTGCTGACGCTGACCGGCGACGCGATCAAGCCCGCGCCGGAGTTCGGCGTGTCGATCTCGACCGAGCACCTGACGGGTCTCGGCACCGTCGACGGGCGCATGCTTGTGCTGATCGATATCGAGAAGCTGATGACCAGCCCAGAGATGGCGCTGGTCGAGGCCGAGCTGGCCTGACGCCGGCGCCGCCGCAAACCTGAAACGCCAGCCATGACGCCGTTCCGCACTGCCGCCAGCGCGCCCGCCAGCCTCCAGGGCCTGGCGGGCGCAGTCTCCGCGCCGGCCGCCAACCCGCGGCGCGACGAGATGCGCGACTTCCTGCTGACCGAGCGCGACTTCGAGAAGATCCGCGCGCTGATCCACAAGCGCGCGGGCATCTCGCTGGGCAGCCACAAGCGCGAAATGGTCTACAGCCGCCTGGCGCGCCGCCTGCGCACGCTGCAGCTGGCTGACTTTGCCTCGTACCTGGCGATCCTGGAAGCGGATGACCGCTCGCCCGAGTGGGAGTTCTTCACCAACTCGCTGACGACCAACCTGACTTCGTTCTTCCGCGAATCGCACCATTTCCCGCTGCTGGCCGAGCATGCAAAGAAGATCGGCCGCCCGTACAGCGTGTGGTGCTCCGCGGCGTCCACCGGCGAAGAACCGTACTCGATCGCCATCACGCTGGCCGAATCGCTGGGCGACCGCGCCGCCACCGTGCTGGCCACCGATATCGACACGCAGGTGCTGGCCAAGGCCCGCAGCGGCGTGTATTCGGCCGACCAGGTCGCGCGGCTGTCGCCCGAACGGCTCAAGCGCTTCTTCCTGAAGGGCACCGGCCCGCGCACGGGCTCGGTCAAGGTCAAGCCCGAGCTGGCCGCCACCATCACGTTCGATCCGCTCAACCTGCTCGCGCCCGACTGGGGTATCCGCGAGCAGTTCGATGCGATCTTCTGCCGCAACGTGATGATCTATTTCGACAAGCCGACGCAGGGCCGCATCCTAGAGCGCTTCGTGCCGCTGCTCAAGCCGCACGGCCTGCTCTTCGCCGGCCACTCGGAGAACTTTTCCTACGTCACGCGCGCGTTCCAGCTGCGCGGCCAGACTGTCTACGAACTGGCGCCCGATGCCGCCAGGGCGGGAAGGCCCTGATGCGCACGCCCCAACTTCCCGAGGCGCTGGCCACGCGCACCTACTTCGACCGCGAGTTCGGCAAGCAGGCAGTCAAGCTGCTGCCCAACGAGTACTACGTGACGCGCGAGGACGTGGTGCTGACCACCGTGCTGGGTTCGTGCGTGGCCGCGTGCATCCGCGACGAGGTCGCCGGCGTCGGCGGCATGAACCACTTCATGCTGCCCGACGACGAAGGTGGCAACAGCGGCGCCAGCGGCAGCGCCGACCGCATGCTGTCGCCGTCGATGCGCTACGGCAGCTACGCGCTCGAAGTGCTGATCAACGAGCTGCTCAAGATGGGCGCGCGGCGCGAGCGGCTGGAAGCCAAGGTCTTTGGCGGCGGCGCGGTACTGGCCAACATGACCACGCTGAACATCGGCGACCGCAATGCGGATTTCGTGCTGCGCTACCTCAAGGCCGAGGAGATCCGCGTCGCGGCGCAAGACCTGCGCGGCCCGCATGCGCGCCGCGTCAGCTATTTCCCGATCGGCGGGCTGGCGCTGGTACGCCGCCTGACGCGGCAGGACGACGCGGTCTCGGTGGCGCGCGACGAACGCGCGCTGGCACGGGCCATTTCTACCTCGGCCAGGACCCCGGCGCGCGCGCCGGAGCGCACCCCCGAACTGTTTGCGCGGCAGTCTTCCACGCGCCAGCTTCCCTGACCCAACCGACCACGAATTCCTATGACTGCCGCCAAGATCAAGGTGCTCTGCGTGGACGATTCCGCGCTGATCCGCAGCCTGATGACGGAGATCATCAACAGCCAGCCCGACATGGAAGTGGTTGGCACCGCGCCCGACCCGCTGGTGGCGCGCGACCTGATCAAGCGCCTGAACCCGGACGTGCTGACGCTGGACGTCGAAATGCCGCGCATGGACGGCCTCGATTTCCTGGAGCGCCTGATGCGGCTGCGGCCGATGCCGGTGCTGATGGTGTCGTCGCTGACCGAGCGCGGCTCGGAAATCACCATGCGCGCGCTGGAACTGGGCGCGGTGGATTTCGTTACCAAGCCCAAGCTCGGCATCCGCGACGGGCTGCTGGAATACACCGATACCATTGCCGACAAGCTGCGCGCCGCAGCGCGCGCGCGCGTGCGCGCGGCGGCGCAGCCTGCGCCGGGCGCCAGTGCTCCCGCGCCGATACTGCGCAGCCCGCTGCTGTCGACGGAGAAGCTGATCATCCTGGGCGCCTCCACCGGCGGCACCGAGGCGATTAAGGAATTCCTGATGCCGCTGCCGCCCGACAGCCCCGCGGTCATGATCGTGCAGCATATGCCGGCCGGTTTTACGCGCTCGTTCGCGCAGCGCCTGGATGGGCTGTGCCGCATCACCGTAAAGGAAGCCGAGCATGGCGAACGCGTGCTGCCTGGCCATGCGTACATCGCGCCGGGCGACTCGCACCTGCGCCTGGCGCGCAGCGGCGCCAACTATGTCGCGCACCTGTCGCAGGAAGCGCCGGTCAACCGGCACCGGCCCTCGGTCGACGTGCTGTTCGATTCGGCCGCCGAGCATGGCGGCAAGAACGTGATCGGCGTGATCCTGACCGGCATGGGCAAGGACGGCGCGCGCGGCATGCTGCGCATGCGCGAGGCCGGTGCCTATAACCTGGCGCAGGACGAGCACACCTGCATCGTGTTTGGCATGCCGAAGGAGGCGATCGCCACCGGCGGCGTGCATGAAATCGTGCCCTTGCCGGCGATGACCCAGCGCGTGATGGCGCGCCTGGCCACGTACGGCACCCGCGCGCAACGGGTCTGAACGGACCCGGGAACCTCAACAAGCCCAGACAACAAGCTGAAACAACAAGCTGGACCGACTAGCCAACACTGCATTTACCTGGAGCCCTCAAAGTGGACAAGAGCATCAAGATCCTGGTCGTGGACGATTTCCCGACCATGCGCCGGATCATCCGCAACCTGCTCAAGGAGCTGGGATTCGTCAACGTCGAGGAAGCCGAGGACGGCGCCGCCGGCCTGGAGAAGGCCCGGGACGGCAGCTTCCAGTTCGTGATCTCGGACTGGAACATGCCCAATATGGACGGCCTGTCGATGCTGCAGGCGATCCGCGCCGACGCCAATATCGGCAAGATGCCGGTGCTGATGGTGACGGCTGAGGCCAAGAAGGAAAACATCATCGCCGCGGCCCAGGCCGGCGCCAACGGCTACGTGGTCAAGCCGTTCACGGCAGCCACGCTGGACGAGAAGATCACCAAGATCTTCGAGAAGCTCGGCGGCTGATCTAAGGAGCCCTTTGCCATGACTCCGACGCTGAGCAACGATTCGGCCGAGCAACTGATCCTGCGCATCGGCAACCTGACGCGGATGCTGCGCGACAATATGCGCGAGCTCGGCCTGGACAAGGAGATCGAGCGCGCCGCGCAGGCCATTCCCGATGCGCGCGACCGCCTCAACTACATCGCGGCGATGACCGAGCAAGCCGCCGAGCGCACGCTGAACGCGGTCGAACTGGCGCAGCCGATCCAGTCCGACATCGAGCGGCAGGCCGAGACCCTGGACAAGCGCTGGGGTGCGTGGTTCGAGCAGCCGGTGGAGCTGGCCGACGCCCGCTCGCTGGTGCTCGACACGCGCGCTTTCCTTTCCGAGGTGCCAGGCCAGGCCCGCGCCACCAACAGCCACCTGCTTGACATCATGATGGCGCAGGACTTCCAGGACCTGACCGGGCAGGTGATCAAGAAGATGATGGACATGATCCGCACGCTGGAGCAGGAGTTGCTGCAGGTGCTGATCGACAATGTCCCGTCCGAGCGGCGTGTGGAAGCGCATGCGCCGTCGACGCTGATGAACGGGCCGCAGGTGAATCCGGAAGGGAAGCCGGATGTGGTGTCGGACCAGGCGCAGGTGGACGACTTGTTGGCGAGTTTGGGGTTCTGACGTTTCGTGTGGGCGCTCCTTTTTAAGAGTTTGCTCGTACTCGCGCTTGATGCCTCTCTTCATACTGGGTTCGTCGCTGCGCTTGCGGCGACCGGGTTTAGCAGCCCGGATGAATAAGCCGAACGACCGCCCTTCGGCGGTATCCTCACGTTCGCCGTGCCTTTGCACGCCCCTTCCATGGGCGGGCCCTGGCAGGGGAGCCTCCGGGCTCGCCGGCTTTCGCCTATTCTCCGGTCTGCTAACCCTGCCTTGCGCCCGCCCACCCCCATCAGTACCCGGGGAGCGGGACTGAACCTGTATGAAAAGGGGGGTATCGATTTGATCTTCGGTCAGACGTCGACGGTCTGCGGGGGACCTGAGGCTGGGGGCAGTTCCTGGTTCATCGTGGGATCGCGGGAGCTGGTGTTTTCCCTAATTCTGAAGGGCAAGGTGGCCGGTAGCGGGGCTATAGCGGTAAGGCGCGCCGGGTCGCGTGGCGGGCCTTACGTCAAGGTGCACTCATGGCGTCGTTCCGCTATATACCGAAGCGCGCCTGTTTGAGTATCCGATCAATGCCCCAGCGAAGGTTGGTCCAAAGGCGGTACGCATAGCCCGGATCCTCACCGCCCCTGTCACTGATGAGATGGTCCAGGAGCGTGCCGACCGGCACAAACCAGCCACCCCTGCTGGCCAGGAACTCGATCCCTTGCCGGAAGGTCTCGTCGAGGACGCCGTGTTTGACAAAGCCATAGGCGAAGTGCGTATAGACGATGCACACGCCGCCGGTGGCTTCGAGCTGTTCCACGTTCTTCCTGGTGATCAGCGAGTTGAAGACCCTGACGTCGTGGCCGTCGGAAGAACTGAACCAGTATTTGACTAGTGGCTTGGACTTGATGTGGTATGGCATCCGCCGGTCCATGCGCAGCGTGTCGATCTGGTTGACAGTCAAGTTCCTGACATAGGTGATCCTGTCTCGGCAGAGGTCGCCCCAGTAGTGGCTGCCCGCCGGGTCGTCACCCCCGACCAGCGAACCGGCCCTGCGCCTGACGCGGCTGGCCAACTGGTACAGCAGGTTGAAGGGAAACTCGAACCGCTTGCTCCACCAGTAGAGATTGTCGGGGTTGGAGACATGGTTGGTATGCACCTTCGGGTAGCAGCCGAAAGTTTCCCTGAATATCTCCAGCCCAGCGGCAATTTCCTCGCGCGAGAATGAGCCGTCGCCGATGTTGTGCAGTCCAATCTCAAAACCCTTGCGTGACAACTCGATCAGCCAGTCGCGATAGTCTGCGTCGGCCAGCGACTGTCCGGCACACTTGCCGCGCGACGGATAGACCCAGGTTGACTTGGTGGTCCTCAGCCCGCAACGGTCGAGCAGGTCATAGACCGGCTTGGTGTTGGCGACGGTCGACAGATCCGTGTCGTCGAAGATGGTAAAGGCGAATTTCTTTCCATTCGGGAACGAAACCATGACTTGAACCTAAAAAAGTGATCTCCTGAGATGGCTGCCAGCAGATGATGCAGCAAGCCATTTTTCAGGAGGGCTTCATTGAATGATGCCAAGTCGCCCGAAGCGGAAACGCAAATACTTGAGGTTGTGCTGGCCAGGCGATCGTTCGTTCGACGACTTAGCAGGTCTTGGCTGGGCCGCTGCCGTACGGCTGGCCTCGGCCGGCGATCTCGGTCGCAATACCGGCGGCGTGTAGTGGCTTGCACATCGCGGCGCCGCTGTCTGCGATCAGACCTGTGTCCCTCCGTCAGAGGGCGCGCGGCGGACGAAGGATGCGATTGGGGATGAGACTTGGCGTAGCGCCAGCAAAAAAAGGCGGGGTGAGTTGGCCCTGAGAGGTCAGGCCCAGGTTATTACTTGACAGTATTGCGCTAAGCTCTGTGTGCTCGTCGACGTCCAGTTCATGGAGAAACGAGGCATCGCGGCCGCCATATTGCATGCTTCCGTCTTCGCCATAATGAAGAGAAATATATTCCGGCGTTTGTTCCGCTTGTTCCGCTTGTTCCGCTTGTTCCGCTTGTTCCGTTTGCTCCAGCACCTGGTCGTGCGCGTACGTGACGTGCCAGGGCCCTGCAGAAGCTACCTGCAGCGGCAAGAGCAGCACGAGAATAAAGATGACAATGCGGGGCATGCAGAGCATTCTAGGCGGCAGTCGCAAGCGCTGCGGCCCAGTTTGGTCGGTAGCGCACCATGGGAATGGCGAGGCCCTCTATCAGCATGCGACTCAACCCAGGATGCCTGACGGCCGACCACAACCACCTCGGTCTGCTTCCCATATTCTCGATGCGCAGGAGGGCTCCCACCTCATTGTCAACCTTGTTCAGGACGGGTCACTGGCTTGCTTCAAGCCACCCGCCAGTCGACGGCTTCTCCACTTTCCCCTAAAGTCCCCCAACCCGCCCGCCGTTAACCCCCAATCGCCCCCATTTCCCAAACAGCACCCAAATCCCCCGCCTTTTCCCATGAATGGGAAACCCCCCACGCTTCGATAATCCGACCTGACGAATAGCGGCTTGCCGCTTCGCACGGAGCGTGGATGTCCGAAGAAAGCGATCTCGAGAAAACCGAACCCGCCTCACCCCGGCGCCTGGAAAAGGCGCGCGAGGAGGGGCAGGTGGTGCGTTCGCGCGAGCTGGCCACGTTCATCATGCTGATCGCCGGCGTCGTCGGGCTGTGGACGCTGGGGGGCCACATGGGTCGCAGCCTCAACCAGGTCATGCAGGGCGCACTGCGCTTCGAGCGGGAAACCGCCTTCGATACCTCGCGCATGCTGTCGCGCTTCGCGCTGATGGTGTGGGACAGCCTGCTTGCCTTCCTGCCGCTGCTGCTGCTGTTTGGCGTTGCCGCGCTGGCCGCGCCGCTGATGCTGGGCGGCTGGGTGTTCTCGGCCAAGGCGTTCGCGCCGCAGTTCTCGCGCATGTCGCCGATCGCCGGGCTGGGCCGCATGTTCTCCGCGCACTCGCTGGTCGAGCTCCTCAAGGCCGTGGCCAAGTCGCTGCTGGTGGGCGCGGTCGGGGCCTGGGTGCTGTGGCAGCGCCTGCCGGAAGCCATCGCGCTGATGAACGCGCCGGTGCAGGAAGCGCTGCTGCACATGGTCGAGCTGGTGCTGTACTGCTGCCTGGTGGTGTCGCTGTCGCTGCTGGTGGTGGCGGCCATCGACGTGCCCTGGCAGTACTGGGAGTTCTTCAAGAAGCTGCGCATGACCAAGGAAGAGGTCAAGCAGGAATTCAAGGAGAGCGAGGGCGACCCGCATATCAAGAACCGCATCCGCCAGCAGCAGCGCGCCATGGCGCGCCGCCGCATGATGACCGAGGTGCCCAGGGCTGACGTGGTGGTGACCAACCCCACGCACTTCGCCGTGGCACTGCGTTATGAGGAAGGCCGCATGAGCGCGCCGCGCGTGGTGGCCAAGGGCACCGGCGAAGTCGCCGCGCGCATCCGCGCGCTGGCCGCCGAGCACCGTGTGCCGCTGATGTCGGCGCCGCCGCTGGCGCGCGCGCTGCACCGCCACGTGGAGCTGGGCCACGAGATTCCCGCAGGACTCTATACCGCCGTGGCCGAAGTGCTGGCCTGGGTCTACCAACTGAAGCACTGGCACTACTCGCAGGGCCCGCAGCCGCAGGCGCCGTCGGACCTGCTGGTGCCTGATGAACTCGCCGTACCGGAAAGCCGCGAATGAACGCTCTGAGCTCGCTAATGAACCTGCCCGGCCTGCGCTCGGCCGGCCAGATGAAGGCCTTCACCGGGCCGCTGCTGATCATCATGATCCTGGGGATGATGATCCTGCCGCTGCCGGCGTTCGTGCTGGACCTGCTGTTTACCTTCAATATCGCGCTGGCGATCATGGTGCTGCTGGTCAGCATGTACACGCAGAAACCGCTGGACTTCGCCGCGTTCCCCGCGGTGCTGCTGTTCACCACGCTGCTGCGCCTGTCGCTGAACGTCGCTTCCACGCGCGTGGTGCTGCTCGAAGGCCATACCGGCCCCGACGCCGCCGGCAAGGTGGTGGAAGCGTTCGGGCACTTCCTGGTGGGCGGCAACTTCGCGGTTGGTATCGTGGTGTTCGCGATCCTGGTGGTAATCAACTTCATGGTCATCACCAAGGGCGCTGGCCGTATCGCCGAGGTGGGCGCGCGTTTCATGCTGGACTCGATGCCCGGCAAGCAGATGTCGATCGATGCCGACCTCAACGCCGGCCTGATCGACGAAGCGGCGGCCAAGAAGCGCCGCGCCGAAGTGGCGCAGGAATCCGATTTCTACGGCGCCATGGACGGTGCCAGCAAGTTCGTGCGCGGCGACGCCGTGGCGGGCCTGATCATCATGTTCATCAACGTCGCCGCCGGGATGGTGGTGGGCATGGTGCAGCACGACCTCGACTTCGGCACCGCCGTGCACAACTACACGCTGCTGACCATCGGCGACGGCCTGGTCGCGCAGATCCCGGCGCTGGTGATCTCCACCGCGGCCGGGGTGATCGTGTCGCGTGTGGCTAATGAGCAGGACGTCGGCGAACAGCTGACCGGGCAGCTGTTCTCCAACCCGCGCGTGCTTTACCTGACTGCCGGCATCATGGGCCTGATGGGCATCATCCCGGGCATGCCGCATTTCGCCTTCCTGCTGCTCGCCGGCGCGCTGGTCTGGATGGGCCGCTATATGTCGCGCAAGGCGGAGACGCAGCAGCAGGTCAAGCAGCGCGAGGAACGCACGCCCGCGGTGGCGCAGGAATCGACCGAAGCCAGCTGGGACGACGTCGCGCTGGTCGACCCGCTTGGCATGGAAGTGGGCTATCGCCTGATCACGCTGGTCGACCGCGCGCAGGACGGCGAGCTGCTCGGCCGCATCAAAAGCATCCGCAAGAAGGTGGCGCAGGAAATCGGCTTCCTGGTGCCGGTCGTGCATATCCGCGACAACCTGGAGCTCAAGCCCAATGCCTACCGCATCACGCTCAAGGGCGTCGAGATCGGCCGCGGCGAAGCCATGCCGGGGCAGTGGATGGCGATCAACCCGGGCCAGGTCAGCGGCACGCTGCCGGGCGCGGCGACGCGCGATCCAGCCTTCGGCCTGCCGGCGGTGTGGATCGACGCGGGCATCAAGGAGCAGGCGCAGTCCTACGGCTACACCGTGGTCGATGCCAGCACCGTGGTCGCCACGCACCTGAACCACCTGATCCACATGCATGCGGCCGAACTGCTCGGCCGCCAGGAAGTGCAGGCGCTGCTGGACCGCATCGCCAGGGATGCGCCCAAGCTGACCGAAGACCTGGTGCCCAAGACCATCTCGCTGACCGCGCTGCAGAAGATCCTGCAGAACCTGCTCGACGAAGGCGTGGCGATCCGCGACATGCGCACCATCCTCGACGTGGTGGCCGAGCATGCGCCCAAGCTCAGCGACCCCAACGAACTGACCGCGATGGTGCGCGTGGCGATGGGCCGCGCCATCACGCAGCAGCTGTTCCCCAACAACGCCGACCTGCAGGTGATCGGCCTCGACGCCGGGCTGGAGCGGGTGCTGTCGCACGCGCTGACCAACGGCGGCGGCATCGAGCCGGGGCTGGCCGATGCGCTGCTGCAGCAGACCCAGGGCGCGGTCACGCGCCAGGAGCAGATGGGGCTGGACCCGGTGCTGCTGGTGCCGTCGCAGCTGCGCCCGCTGATGGCGCGCTTCCTGCGCCGCACGCTGCCGCAGCTCAGGGTGCTGTCGCACGCCGAAGTGCCTGACAACCGCAATATCCGCATCACCGCCATGATCGGCGCGTGAGGTGCCAACGACAAAGCCAACGACAAAGCCAACGACAGAGCCAACGATGAGCGTAGCCAAATTTGTCGCCGCCAACGGCCGTGAGGCCATGCGCCAGGTGCGCGAAGCCATGGGCCCCGATGCCGTGGTGCTGTCCAACCGTACCGTAGAGGGCGGCGTAGAGATTGTTGCCATGCGCGATGCCGACCTGGGCAGCGTATCGGCCGCCGCGCAAGCCTACGTGCCGCCCGCGCCGGCGGCCGAGCCTGCATCCATCGGTGACCTGCGCGGCGAGCTGCAGTCGATGCGAGCGATGCTGGAGCGCCAGCTTGCCGGCATCGGCAATGCGCCCACCGCTGCAGGCCACGGCGTTGCCGCCGGCGATCCGCTGCGCGAATCGCTGTTCGAATGGCTGGTGGGCGCCGGCTTCTCCGGCCAGCTCGCGCGCACGCTGCTGGCGCGCCTGCCGCTGGGCTACGACCGTCCGGCCGCGATGACGTGGATCCGCAAGGAATTGGCCAGCAAGGTGCCGGTGCTGGGCGACGAAGACCACCTGTTTGCGCAGGGCGGCGTGCTGGCGCTGATCGGGCCCACCGGCGTGGGCAAGACCACCACCACCGCCAAGCTGGCGGCGCGCTTCGTGCTGCGCCACGGCGCCGATAAGCTGGCGCTGCTGACTACCGACAGCTTCCGTATCGGTGCGCATGAACAGCTGCGCATCTACGGCGACATCCTCGGGGTACCGGCGCATGCGGTGAAGGACGCCGCCGACCTGCGCTTCGCGCTGGCGGCGATGAAGGACAAGCACCTGGTCATCATCGACACCGTCGGCATGAGCCAGCGCGACCGCAGCCTGTCGGAGCAGATCGCCATGCTGGCCGGCGTGCCCGCGCCGGTGCAGCGCGTGCTGCTGCTCAATGGCGCCAGCCACGGCGACACGCTCAATGAAGTCGTGCATGCCTACCGCCACGATGCCGCGCCCGATGGCGGCGGCATCGACGGCTGCATCATCAGCAAGCTGGATGAGACCACGCACCTGGGCTCCGTGCTCGACGTGGTGATCCGCCACCGCCTGCCGGTGTTCTACGCCTCCACCGGGCAGCGCGTGCCCGAGCACCTGGAGCTGGCCAGCAGCGCCGCGCTGGTCGAACGCGCCTTCCTGACGCCGCGCCGCGGCTCGGTCTTCGCCGATGCCGACGTCGCGCGCCGCCGCCAGGCGGTCGCGGACGAGCCGGCCGGGAACGGTGGGAAGGGCGGTGCCGAATACGTGCTGCGCTCGCTGACCGACAGCGCCGACGCGCTGGGCCAATGTGTCGCGGAGCTCAACAACGCCGGCCTCGGCTTCGACCTAGCGCGCTCGCTGTGGCAGCAGCGCACCGCGGGCGATACCGCGCTGCGCGCGATGGCGCAGCAGGTGCGCGAAGCGGTCTGCCGCGACGTCAACCGTGCCTGCGACCAGTACGTGCTGGCGCTGGCGGCCACGCTGCCGGTCAGCGTGCCCGGCCGCCGCGCGCCCCAGCCGCTGCAGCACACGCTGTGGCTGGGCGATCGCGACGGCACGCCGCTGGCCGCCACCGTCACCGCCGCCGGCCGCGCCGGCCAGCCGCTGGGCGAAGCCGATGCCGAGGCCGCCAACCTGCGCGCGGCCATGAGCGCCGCGCGCAAGGTGGTCAACCTGGTCGACGCGATGCCGTCCGCCGCCACGCTGGCGCGCTGGCAGCAGGCCGGAGAACGCTGGATCGCGGGCGCGCGCAAGACCGTGCGCGTGGTCAGCGCAGGCGCCGCCTGGAAGCTCGATGCGCTCGCCGATACGCTGACCTTCCACGCGGTCGGCGACGCCGTCGTGCGCGAGCGCGACGCCGTGCGCTGGCTCGCCACCGCCGACGTGCGCGTGCCCGACAGCTCCGCGCGTGGCAAGGGCTCCCCGGAAGGCGGCATCGATGCCTGCCTGGTGGTGGTGCGCCTGGTCGATCGCGCCAGCGGCGAGTTGCTCGATACCCGCTATTCGTTGTGCGACCCGGTGCTGGCGCCGGACGCGGCGCAGGTGGCGCACTGGACGCGATGGTCGGACACGGCCGAAACGCGCCTGCGCACGCTGCGCCATGCCGCCGACCACTTCGCGCAGGACGCCGAAGCCGGCCACGCCGCCAGTGCCACACTCGCGGCGCTGCAGCTTGGCTTGTCGGTGCTGCGCCTCGAACACGCGCCAACCGCGACCGCGCCGGCGTTCCTGGCACGGCTGGCCGGCCGCACCGTGCGTGCCGGCGCGGCGGTGCCGGGCACCGTGCTCAATGAAGGCATGGGCCGCATGCTGGCGCTGCTCGACGTATTGGAGAACTATCCCGGCCGCACGGCGGCGGCACCTGCCGCTGCCGTGGAGGTGGTCGATGCGATGCGGGCCGATGCGATGGGAGTCGATACCATGGGAGCCCTGCAGTGAGCACCCTTGCCATGGACCAGGCAGAGAGCCTGCGGCGCATGCTGGCCCCGCGCGCCACGCGCCGCATTGCCGTGGTGGCCAGCGAGCGCGGTGCCGGCGCCACCACGGTGGCGTTGGGCTTGTCGCACGCGCTGGCGATGCAGGGCGAGCGCGTGCTGCTGCTCGACGAAGACCCGGCCACGGCGCGCGCAACCAGACTCGCCGGCGCGACGCCGGCTGGCACGCTCGCCGACGTGCAGGACGGACGCCTGCCCCTGGAAGCCGCGGCGGGCGCCGGCACCGGCGGCGCGGTATCGGTGCTGCCGGCCGGCCGCCAGCGCGCAGGGCTTGAGGTGCCCGCCGCGGCACTGTCGGCCTTCCGCAGCGTGCTGGTCGATGCCACTGCCGATGCCGAAGGCGCGCTGTCGCCCTTTGCCGGCAGCGCGCACAACGTGGTGATCGTGATGCGCCCGGAACTGGCGTCGATCACCGCCGCGTATGCCTGCATCAAGCGCCTGCACCACCTGTACGCCTGGCGCCGCTTCCACCTGGTGGTCAACATGGCCGCCGCCGAAGCCGCCGTGCAGGCGATCCTGCGCAACCTCGCGCGCACCGCCAGCCAGTACCTGGGCGTGGAAGTGCTGTGCGCCGGCTGGCTGCCGGCCGATCCGCTGGTGGCGCGCGGCGTGCAGCTTGGCCGCTGCGTGGTCGAGGCTTTCCCGGCCGCGCCCGCGACCAGCGCGCTGCGCCGCACCGCCGGCAGCATCGGCGGCTGGCCGCTGCGCACCGAGGCGCCAGCCTCCGCCGCGACGGCGGTGCCGGCATGAGTGCCGCGCGAACCATGCCTTACCAACGAACCAGACCCTGAGCCAGCCGGCGCGCCGCGTGGCGCGCCCGTCCAGCAATCCAGCATTCACGAGAATTGCACCATGTACACGATCCAGGGAAAGCTCGACCAGGCCGATGTGGTCAAGGCGCACGCACAGCTGGTGCGTCGCATCGCCCTGCAGTTGGCCGCCAAGCTGCCTGCCAGCGTGCAGATCGACGACCTGATCCAGGCCGGCATGATCGGCCTGCTCGATGCCGCCAAGCGCTATGAAGACACCCACGGCGCGCGCTTCGAGACCTACGCCAGCCAGCGCATCCGCGGCGCCATGCTCGACGAGGTGCGCGCCAACGACTGGCAGTCGCGCAGCCTGCGCCAGTTCACGCGGCGCATCGAACGCACCCAGCGCTCGCTCGAGCAGAAGCTCGGACGCACGCCGCTCGATTCCGAGGTGGCCGAGGCGATGGAAATGCCGCTGGACGAATACCAGGTCCTGCTCAACGAGGTCTATGGCTGCCAGCTGCTGCATTACGAGGATTTCGAGCGCTCCGGCGAAGAGGATTTCCTCGACCGCCATCTTGGCGGCAGCGACGACGGCAATCCGCTGACGGTGCTGATGGAAAGCGGCATGCGCCAGGCGCTGATCCGCGCCATCGACCGGCTGCCCGAGCGCGAGAAGCTGGTGCTGTCGCTGTGCTATGACCAGGAGCTGAACCTGCGCGAGATCGGGGCGGTGCTGGATGTGACCGAGTCACGGGTGTGCCAGATCCGGGGGCAGGCGATTACGCGGTTGCGGAATCAGATGCGTGGGTTGTTGTGATGGCCGGCTTGGCGCGCGGCGCCGGTCTCGCGCTCATGGCTGTGTCTGCCTGTGCCTGGGCCGCGACCGAAGGCGGTACGCGGCATGCGTGGACCGGGTCGGTCAATGGGCCGGCGTTGCATGGGCGGGGGCAGCGGGCCGTATCGGCGCCTATTCAGCCGGTGGGGGTGTTGCCGCAGGCTGAAGGGGTGATTACCACGGTGCGGTGGCGCTATCGCTTCGCTCAGACGCCGCCCGTGGAACTGCAGTCCTATCTCTGCAATGCGCAGCGGTGCGTGATGCTGCCCCAGGCTGAGGGGCAGACGTCCGCGTTCTCCGGGGATGATGCTACCAAGGGGTTTGTGTTTGCGTTCCGGGTGCCGGGGCAGGGGAGCCTGGTGCCGGTTTTGCAGGGCGGGAGTAATGAGGTTGTTGTTGGGTTTCGGTAGGCCTTTGTTGTGCCTTGCGGCTGGGCATCTGGTAGCTATTTGATGCGCCCGGTTCCGCCCTAAAGGGCGGGTAACTCTTTGTCCGAGCGACAAAGAGTCACCAGAAAGCGCGTTGACTGTCCTGGGCGGACGGCCACTATTATCGTAGCGTGCAGGAGCTTTCGTACGGGGCTTGGCTTCCTCACATAGCAAGACTGCCTGCCGCAGGGGGCACCAGGGTGGCAGGGATAGACATGCTGGTTGAACGAGCCCAGAAGGTTGGTGGCCCCTGCTACGGGGGGCAACGCAGGAACGCCTTCGGCTGCGCTGCGCGCCGGCAGCATCTCCGATCGGGGGCCGCGGCATGGAACGCGTCGCTGCGCTCGCTTGGCGCTATCACGGATGGGCCCAGCGCCCAGCGTCAGCGCCTAGCACTGCCCGCCTGTTTGCTCCCCTCTCCCGCCCGCGGGAGAGGGGCCGGGGGTGAGGGCCGGAGCCTCCACGAAGTAATCGCCAGTCAATCCGCTCGGACCGGTCGAGGCTTCGTAAGCACGAGCCATATCGCCAAGCCTGGCAGACCAGCTAGGATCCGCGCGCAGCGCAGCCGAAGGCGTTCCCACCATGCCGCCAGCAGCAGGGGCCACTGACCCTCTGGGTTCGTTCAATCACCGCGTCTACCCGCAGCCACCGTAGTGCACCCCTGCGGCAGGCAGTCCCGCCCTGCAATGAAGCAACGCCCCGTACGAAAGCCCGCGCACACTACGATAAGAGTGGCCGCCCGCCCAGGGCAGTCAACGCGCTTTCTGGTGACTCTTTGTCGCTCGGACAAAGAGTTACCCGCCCTTTAGGGCGGAACCGGGCGCATCAAGTAGCTACCAGATGCCCAGCCGCAAATCCAAGCCCAATCAGCCAGCAGCCAGGCTGACACCCCCCACCCCAGCCGCCGCCTTCCCATCCTTCCCATACAACCCGGCATCCCCCCCACTATGCTGCCGCAGCGCCTGAATCGCTTCCTGCGTGAAATCGAGGTGCGCCTTGATGACCGCGCCATTCAGCGCATTGCCGTCCCGCGTCACCCGCGCAGCAAAGATCAGCTTGCGCCAGGCCTCCGCGACATCGGCATCAATCTGCCGGCCAAGCAATTGCCCATCCGCACCAGCACGCAGGCCAAGCGCCTGCATCTGCGCTTCACGCGCCCGAACCTGCCGCGACAGCCCCTGACCCACTTCCACCTTGCGCGTCAGCAACGCGCTGAGCGCGGTGAAATCCCCGCGCTTGATGGCATCGCGCTCTTCCGCGAGAAGTTGCCCGAAAGCTTCAACGCCTTCGGTTTCACGCTGCAAGGACTGGATCAGGCTTTGGCTCATGATTTGGCTATTGAGGGTCGGCCTGGCCTAGCTCGCGCAAGCTGGCGAGCAGGCCATCGGCAATCTTGCCCGGGTCGATCTTGATCCGGCCTTCGGCAATGGCCTGGCGGATTTCTTCGACCTTGGCGGTATCGATATCGTCGTCGGTTTCCTGCGCCAGGCGGCTGCTAATCTCGCGCACCTGCGCGGCCAGCGGGCTGACGCTCAGCCCGGAAGACGGCGTGGCGGCGCTGGCCGGTGCGGCCTGGGGCCGGGCGGCGGCGTCGCCTGCGGGCGCGTCGGCGGGCCGGGACGAGGTGGAATGGTTGATCTTCACGGGCGTTCCTTGCTGGTTTCCTATGGCATTACGGCCGTGGCGGGGAAATCTTTAGGGAACGTGCCCCAGGGGTGTATCCCCGGAGTGTGCCCCCGGGGTGTGCACCATATCGCCCGCACGGCAGGACCGGCGGCATTTTCGCATGCCGCGGCGCCATCCGAATCCGGCTGCCAGCCACGATCAGCAGACTAGAAGTGCCTATTGCAGCACGACCGTGTCGCCGCTGCGCACCAGGCCGTTGACCACCTGGCCGTTGCGCAGGCGTACCTGCACGGTGTTGCCGGTGGCGGCGTCGGCCAGCACCTTGCCCTCGCTGGTGATCTGGAACGCTTCACCCTCGACCGACACCGTGACGGTCTGCCCCTGGCGCACCGCGATGGCCTTGCGCAGCAGGTCGCTTCGCATGGGCGAGCCGGCGGCGATGCGGTTGGCGGCGACGGCGCCGGCGAGCTGTGCCGGGTCGGTGATGACCGCGCGCGGCAGGGTGGCAAGGTCGCCCTGGCGCACTTCGATATCGGCCTGGCTGACCGGCTCGCCCGGGCCCAGGGCGCGCGCGGCGACGTAATAGTCGGTCAGCACCGACACGCGCGCCTGCATATAGCGCACCCACGGCCGCTCGCCGCCGCAGCGCACGCCGACCGAAACCCGGCCCCACGGCGATGCGCCGGCGGGCAGGAACGGATCTGGCGACAGGCATTCCGGCGCGCGGCCGCCCGACGGCGGCGCCACCTGCACGCTGACCTTGCCCGGCAAGCCGGCGGTCTGCTGCAGCAGGAAGCGCTCCACGGCAACGCGCGCGGGATCCTCGGTGAAAGGGCTCGCAGCGGCTGCGTGCTGGCCGGCCGGTGCCTGCATGGCGACCGGCGTGACCTGTGCCGGCGCGGCGCCGGTGGCGCCGGCAAGGCACAGCAGGCACGCCGCCAGCAGGGCCTGCGCCTTGCGCGGGCCGTTGCGGCGCGAATAGCGGCGGAGGGTGCGGCGATTTGGGTTCATGTGTACTTCCCGGCAAGGACGGCGGGGCCTGCGCTGGCGGCATGCCTGGCGCGCCCCCGTGACCGGCGGCACGCCCCGTCTACATCAGTCATCGGGTTCCGATTGTAGGCAGCGCCTCGCGCGAGGGCGTGCCGAAATGCAAGGATTTCCCGTCCTTATTCATCCGATTGGCGTGACAGGCCCCCGCCTAAGATGGCAACCCTGAAGAAGGTCGTCCAGGGAGATGCCAGCATGATCGACAGACTCGACGCGTCGCTACGCTTCCAGCAGGAAGCGCTGAGCCTGCGCAACCAGCGGCAATCGGTGATTGCCTCCAACATCGCGCACGCCGACACGCCGGGCTACAAGGCCCGCGACTTCGATTTCGCCAGCACGCTGGCGCAGTCCGTGGAACGCGGCCATCGCAACGAAGGCATGTCGCTGTCGACCACCCAGGTGCGCCACCTCCCCGCGCAGGCACCGACCCGCGAGGCGTTCGACCTTGCCTACCGCATCCCGCTGCAATCCAGCGTCGACGGCAACACCGTTGAAATGGATGCCGAGCGCGTGGCCTTCGCCGACAACGCGGTGCATTTCGAGTCGGGCCTGACGGTGATGAACTCGAAGATCAAGACCATGCTGGCGGCGATCCAGCAGTAAGCGAGCAACAGATCCAGCAGCAAGGAGAGAGCGCATGCCGGCAATGAACATCTTCGACGTCGCGGGCTCGGCCATGGCGGCGCAGTCGCAGCGCATGAACGTGACCGCGTCCAATCTGGCCAACGCCGACAGCGTGGTCAGCCCCGACGGGCAGGCCTACCGTGCCAAGCAAGTTGTGTTCGGCATGGCGCCCACGCCCGGCCAGAGCGAGGTCGGCGGCGTGCAGGTGGCGGGCATCAGCGAAGACCCGTCGCCGCCGCGCATGGTCCACAACCCCACGCATCCGATGGCGAACGCGCAGGGCTACGTGGTCATGCCCAACGTCAACCCGGTGGAAGAGATGGTCAACATGATCTCGGCCTCGCGCTCGTACCAGGCCAATGTCGAAGTGCTCAATTCCGCCAAGAACATGATGCTCAAGACGCTGACGATCGGCCAGTAATGGCTTTCGTAGATATCAGGAACAGGAACCGCGCGACATGACTACCACGTCTTCGGTCAACAACAACAGCAGTACCACCAACATCAACGACGCCCTGAAGAGCAGCAGCGCCAGCGCCGCCGACCTGCAGAACAACTTCCTGAAGATGCTGGTGACCCAGCTCAACAACCAGGACCCGCTCAAGCCGCTGGACAACTCGCAGCTGACCTCGCAGCTGGCGCAGATCTCCACGGTCAGCGGCATGCAGACCATGAACGCGACGCTGTCGCAGTTGCTGAACCAGGTCAGCGCCAGCCGCGCGATGGATTCCGCCGCGCTGATCGGCCGCACGGTGATGGTGCCGGGCAAGCTGGTGACGGTGGAAGGCGGCGTGCCGGGCAAGATCGGCATCGACCTGCCCTCGACGGCGGATGCGGTCACCGTCGACGTGCTCGACAGCAAGGGCAATGTGGTGCGCACCATCGACATGAAGGGCCAGACCAGCGGCGTGCACGACGTTGCGTGGGATGGCAAGAACGATGCCGGCGTGCCGGTCGCCGACGGCGAATACAGCTTCCGCGTCACCGCCACGGCGAACGGCGCTTCGGTGGAACCGATTGCGCTGGTCTACGGCAAGGTGCAGAGCATCAGTGGCGATGCCTCCGGCGTCCTGGTCGACCTGGGCAACGGCCAGACGGCAAACGTGGACGACGTCCGCCGCATTCTCTAACTGCATGCGCCGTCCGCGCGCAGCGGCGGGCTTCAATGACAGCTCATTCAAAGGAAGATAGCCATGGGTTTCGGTCAAGGGGTAAGCGGCATCAACGCCGCGGCAGCCAATCTGGATGTGATCGGCAACAACATCGCCAATGCCAACACGGTCGGCTACAAGCAGTCGACGACGCAGTTCGCCGATGTCTATGCCGGCAGCAAGATCGGCCTGGGTACCACGGTCAATGCGGTGGTGCAGTCGTTCAAGCAGGGCAATATCGAAGCCAGCGGCCGATCGCTCGATGTGGCCATCACCAATGGCAGCGGCTTCTTCCGGCTGGTCGGCACCGATGGCTCGGTGCATTTTTCGCGCAACGGCCAGTTCCTGCGCACCGATGACGGCCGCATCGTCAACGCGCAGGGCCTGCAGCTGACCGGCTATCCGTCGGCTGCGGCAGGCGGCGGCGCCACGCCGCAGCCGCTGGTGGTGTCTTCCGCGACGATGCCGCCCAAGGTCACCACCGACATCACCGCGCAGTACAACCTGGATTCGCGCAGTACCGTGCCTGCCGATGCGTTCGCCAGCGCGCCGGGGAGCCTGCCGACCACGTCGATGTACAACTACAGCAGCAGCATGACGGTGTATGACTCGCTGGGCAATGCCCGGCAAGTGGTGGCGTATTTCAGCAAGACCAGTAACGACGCGACGGCGACGCCGCCGCGGCCGGCCGTCGCCGGCGGCACCGACTGGGTGCTGAACGTGACCGACGCTGCCGGCAACCGGCTCGGCGTCGACAACACCACGACCACGCCGCCCACGGCCGCGGGCAATACGGTCACGCTGTCGTTCGACAGCGCCGGCAAGCTGGTGTCCACCAGCCCCGCCAACTTCTCGCTGACTTCGCCGGCGGCCAACGGCGCCGCCGCCATGTCGATGAATGTCAACCTGGCCGGCACCACGCAGTTCGGCTCCGACAACGACGCCGCGCCGCCCACGCAGAACGGCTACGCTTCGGGCAGCCTGCTGGGTTTTGCAATCGAAGCCGACGGCACCATTCGCGGCAGCTATTCGAACGAGCAGACGCAGCAGCTGGGTACCGTGGTGCTGGCGAGCTTCGGCAATGTCGAAGGCCTGCGCGCCGAGGGCGGCAACACCTGGGCAGCCACTGGCGCTTCCGGCCAGCCGGTCATCGGCACGCCGGGCGGCTCGCGCGGCCAGCTGATGTCGAATGCCAATGAAGCGTCCAACGTCGACCTCTCCGCCGAGCTGGTCAACCTGATCATCGCGCAGCGCAACTACCAGGCCAACGCCAAGACCATCGAGACCCAGAACCAGGTCATGCAGTCGCTGGTGAACATGTAAGCCGTGGCGCGCCGCGTGAAAAGCAAAACCAGCTGAGGCAAGTCGATGGACCGCATGATCTACACCGCCCTGTCGGGCGCCAAGCAGATACTCGACCAGCAGGCGGCGGTATCGAACAACCTGGCCAACGTGTCGACGCCGGGTTTCCGCGCCCAGGTCAACCTGTATCGCGCGGTGCCGGTGGTCGGCGCCGAGGCCGGCACGCGTGCCTTCACGCTGGCGTCCACGCCAGGCGCCGACATGCGCGCCGGCCCGCTGACCTACACCGGCCGCGCGCTCGACGTGGCGCTGCAGGGCAACGGCTGGCTGGTGGTGCAGGCGCCTGACGGCACCGAGGCCTATACCCGCGCCGGCGCGCTGCAGGTGGCGCAGGACGGCCAGGTGCAGACCCTGTCCGGCCTGCCGGTGATGGGCGACGGCGGCCCGCTGGCGGTGCCGCCGGGCTCGCAGGTCACCATCGGCACGGACGGCACCATCACCGCGCGCGGCCCGGGCGAGGCCTCGGCCGGCCTGGCCCAGGTCGGCAAGCTGCGTGTGGTCAACCCGCCCAACGACGCCATCGCGCGCGGCGACGACGGCCTGTTCCGGCTGCGCCCCGGCGCGCAGCCGCTGGAGGCCGATACCACCGTGCGCGTGATCTCGGGCGCGCTGGAAGGCAGCAACGTCAACCCGACCGAAGCCATGGTCGAGATGATCGCCAACGCGCGCCGCTTCGAGATGCAGATGAAGATGATCCAGGGCGCGGACGGCAACGAGCAGCGCGCCAACCAGCTGCTGTCGACCAACTGACCCGACTGACGCGGCGACAACACTGAACCCAAGCGCGGAGCGCCAGCGCTACCGCTACAAGATTTCCAGCAAGGACCACCATGATCCGCTCTCTCTGGATTGCCAAGACCGGCCTCGATGCGCAGCAGACGCAGATGGACGTGATCTCGAACAACCTGGCCAACGTGTCGACCAACGGCTTCAAGCGCGGCCGCGCGGTGTTCGAGGAACTGATGTACCAGACCATCCGCCAGCCCGGCGCGCTGTCGTCGGACCAGACCACGCTGCCCTCGGGCATGCAGCTGGGCACCGGCGTGCGTCCGGTTGCGACCGAGCGCATCCACACCCAGGGCAATCCGCAGCAGACCGGCAACAACAAGGACGTGGCCATCATCGGCCAGGGCTTCTTCCAGGTGGCGCTGCCGGACGGCACCACCGCCTATACCCGCGACGGCTCGTTCCAGGTGGACCAGAACGGCCAGCTGGTTACCTCCAGCGGCTTTGTGATCCAGCCCGCCGTCACCATCCCGGCCAACACGCTGTCGCTGACGGTCGCGCGCGACGGCACGGTGTCGGTGACGCAGCCGGGGTCGAGCGCCAACGTGCAGGTCGGCCAGCTGCAGCTTGCCACCTTCATGAACCCTGCCGGCCTGGAGAGCATGGGCGAGAACCTGTACGTGCAGACCGATGCGTCGGGCGCGCCCAACACCACCGTGCCCGGCCTGAACGGTGCCGGCGTGCTGCAGCAGAACTACGTGGAAGCGTCCAACGTCAACGTGGTGGAAGAGCTGGTCAGCATGATCCAGACCCAGCGTGCGTACGAGATCAACAGCAAGGCCGTGCAGACGTCCGACCAGATGCTGCAGCGCCTGGCGCAGATGGGTTGAGGGTTGTGGACATGGCCACCTTGCTTTCCCGCCTGGGCGCGCGTGCGCTGTACTGCCTGGCCGGCGTGGCAATGCTGGCCACGAGCGGCTGCGCGCTGGTACCGCGCGAGCCGCTGGTGCAACTGCCCACCACCGCGCGCGCCGAGCCGCGCCCGGTCGGCCCGGCTTCCGGATCGATCTACCAGTCGTCTTATGCCGGCAATCCGCTGTTCGAGGACCGCCGCCCGCGCAACGTGGGCGATATCCTGACCATTGTCATCACCGAGAACGTCAACGCCAGCAAGAACTCCGGCACCAATACCAGCCGTACCGGCAACACCACGCTGGCATTCGACGCCGTGCCGCGCGCGCTGGGCGGGCTGTTCGGCACCAGCCAGAACGCCGACATCAATGGCGCCAACACCATGAAGGCCAGCGGCGGCGCCAGCGCGGCCAACACCTTCAACGGCACCATCACCGTGACCGTGCTGGAAGTCTTGCAGAACGGCAACCTGGTGGTTTCCGGCGAAAAGCAGATGGCGATCAACCAGGGCGCCGAGTTCATCCGCTTCTCGGGCGTGGTCAATCCGCGCACCGTCACCGGCGACAACGCAGTGCTATCCACGCAGGTGGCCGACGCGCGCATCGAATACACCGCCAAGGGCGTGATCGACGAAGCGCAGAACATGGGCTGGCTGCAGCGCTTCTTCCTCAATGTCTCACCGTTCTGACCGCGCCATGTCCGCTTCCATGCTCGCCCGTTTCCTGTCACGCCTGCTGCGCGTGAGCGTGATCAGCCTGGCGCTCGGCGTGGCCTTCGGCGCCTTCGCCACTGTCGCCAAGGCCGAGCGCCTGAAGAACCTGGCCACATTCCAGGGCGTGCGCGACAACCCGCTGGTCGGCTACGGCCTGGTGGTCGGGCTGGACAACACCGGCGACCAGACCATGCAGACGCCGTTCACCACGCAGAGCCTGACCAACATGCTTTCGCAGCTGGGGATCACGCTGCCGGCCGGCAAGAACATGCAGCTCAAGAACGTGGCGGCGGTGATGGTCACTGCCACGCTGCCCGCGTTCGCGCAGCCCGGCAGTCAGCTTGACGTCGTGGTGTCGTCGATGGGCAATGCCAAGAGCCTGCGCGGCGGCACGCTGCTGATGACGCCGCTCAAGGGCGCCGACGGGCAGGTTTACGCCATCGCGCAGGGCAATATGCTGGTGGGCGGCGCGGGCGCGTCGGCCAATGGCAGCAAGGTGCAGATCAACCAGCTCGCGGTGGGCCGCATCGCCAATGGCGCCATCGTCGAGCGCGCGGTCGCGCCGTTCCAGCCGGACGGCGGCGTGCTCAACCTGGAGCTGAAGGAAACCGATTTCGGCACCGCAGAGCGCGTGGTGGAAGCCATCAACCGCTCGATGGGCGGGGGCGTCGCCGCGGCGCTGGACGGCCGCACGGTGCAGGTGCGCGCCCCCTCCGCGCCGAGCGCGCGCGTGGGGTTCCTGGCCCGCATCGAAAGCATCGACGTGATCCCGGCCAAGGCCGCGGCCAAGGTGATCCTGAACGCCCGCACCGGTTCGATCGTGATGAACCAGGCGGTGACGGTGGAAGACTGCGCGGTCGCGCACGGTAACCTGTCGGTGGTGATCAATACGCAGCCGGTAATCAGCCAGCCCGCGCCGTTCAGCGAGGGGCGGACCGTGGTCGCGCCGGTATCGCAGATCGACATGAGGCAGCAGGGCGGCTCGCTGCAGGTGGTCAAGGCAGGCGCTTCGCTGGCCGCCGTGGTCAAGGGGCTGAACGCGCTGGGCGCGACCCCGGCCGACCTGCAGACCATCCTGGAAGCCATGCGCGCCGCCGGGGCGCTGCGTGCGGAACTGGAAGTGATCTGATCATGAGCGCGTCCATGCCACCGCAGGCCGCGGACCTGACACAGCGCTTCGCGCTCGACACGCAGGGCTTCGAAGCACTCAAGCACAGCGCGCGCAACGGTGCCGACGCGGCGACCCTGCAGGCGGCCGCCAGGCAGTTCGAGGCGGTGTTCACGCAGATGGTGCTCAAGAGCATGCGCAGTGCCACGCCGCAGGATGGCCTCTTCGACAACGAGCAGAGCAAGCTCTACATGTCGATGATGGACCAGCAGCTCGCGCAGCAGATGTCGTCGCGCGGCATCGGGCTGGCCGAAGTGATGGTGCGCCAGCTGGCGCGTGCCGCGGGCACGCCGATGCCGACGGGCATGAATGCGATGACGCCGGCCGAGTCCGGCCGTGCCGCCGATGCCGAGATGGCACGTTTGCTCGACAGCCGCGGCGCCGCTTCTGCCGACGGCAATGAATCCGCAGAACTGCCTGCTGTCGGCACGGTGGTGCCGGGGCAGAACTGGAACCCCACCGCAGGCTTGCGCGAATACCAAGCGCGGTTCCACGGTGAGCAAGGCCGGGGCGGCGAGGCGCTCGGCCCGCTGCCCGCCGATGCGCCTGCCCATGTCAGCGCCTTCGTCGCGCGCATGGCGGCCCCGGCCGAAGCCGCCTCCCGTGCCTCGGGCGTGCCGGCACGGCTGATCGTCGGCCAGGCGGCGCTTGAATCCGGCTGGGGCCAGCGCGAGATCCTGCATGCCGATGGCTCGACCACGTTCAACGTGTTCGGCATCAAGGCCGGATCGGGCTGGAAGGGCCGCGTGGCCGAGATCACCACGACCGAGTACGTCGACGGCCAGCCGCAGAAGGTGAAGGCGAAGTTCCGTGCCTATGGATCGTATGACGAGGCCTGCGCGGACTACGCGCGGCTGCTGACCAGCAACCCGCGCTATGCGGGCGTGGTGAGCGCGGGGTCGGCGGAGGAAGCAGCGCATGGGCTGCAGCGGGCGGGCTACGCGACCGATCCCTCGTACGGGCACAAGCTGGTGAAGATCATGAAGAAGGTGGCGGTGTAACCGCGCCAGTCGTAGCCGACACCGTGTGAACGAGGCTCCCCTCCCCCGCAAGGCGGGAGAGGGGAGCAAACCGCCGCAAGTGGAACCGCATGTGGCCGCCTATTGGCTATTGCGCACGGAGCGCACCGTGCGCTCGTGCGCAATGGACCGCACGCCAACCTAAAGTCCCGCCCCCACCAACCGATAACTCCCACATCCACCGCCGCCGCCCCAAGCCGCGGGCAGTCCAACGAATCCGGGATCAGAGCACGATGTCTCTCTTCAGTATTGGTCTTTCCGGCCTGAACACCGCGCAGAATGCGCTGACGACGACCAGCCATAACTTCGCCAACTCCGCGACCGAAGGCTATTCGCGCCAGAACACCATCGTGGCATCGGCCGGCGGCCAGTACACCAGCCAGGGCTTCTACGGCTACGGTTCCACCACCACCACCGTGATCCGCGTCTATGACGAGTTCCTGACCGGGCAGCTGCGCGGCGCCACCTCGGCAAGCGCCTCGCTGGCGGCGTACTCCGACCAGATTGCCCAGATCGACAACCTGCTCGCCGACCAGAAGGGCGGCCTGGCGCCGCTGATGCAGAAGTTCTTCGCCGCCGTGCAGGCAGTCGCCGACACCCCGGCCGACCCCGCCGCGCGCCAGGGCATGCTGGCCGCCGGCCAGGCCCTGGTCGGGCAGGTCCGCTCCGCCAGCAACTATTTCAGGCAGTTGCAGTCCGGCGTCAATGAACAGGTTGGCACCGCGGTGTCGCAGGTCAATGCCTACACCACGCAGATCGCCAACCTCAACAAGGAAATCACGCGCTTGAAAGCCGCCTCAGGCGGCCAGCCGCCCAACGACCTGCTCGACCAGCGCGACCAGGCGGTGGCCGAGTTGAACAAGCTGGTCGGCGCCAAGGTGGTGGTGCAGGACGGCGGCACCTACAACGTCTTCGTGGGCAACGGCCAGCCGCTGGTGATGGGCAATGAATCGTACGACCTGAAGGCCGTGACCTCCGCTGCCGACCCCGACCGTACCGTGGTCGCCTACTCGCTGCCGAACGGCAGCGTATATGAAAGCCAGCCCGGCGCGATCACCGGCGGCTCGCTGGGCGGCCTGCTGCAGTTCCGCTCCGAAACGCTCGATTCCGCGCAAAGCGCGATCGGCCGGCTGTCGCTGGCGATCGGCCAGAGCTTCAATGAGCAGCACAGGCTGGGCATGGACCTGACTGGCGCGATCGGCACCGACATGTTCAAGCTGGGCAATGCCACGGTGCTGCCCAACGACCGCAACACTGCCATCAGCACCGTGGCTTCGGCCACCATCGACGACGCCTCGGCACTGACTACCAGCGACTACAAGCTGCAGTTCGACGGCACCAACTACACGCTGACGCGCCTGTCGGACAACGCGCAGGTGGCCACGCCAGTGCCCGGCACGCCGGCGCCCACCTATCCGCTGACCTTCAGTGCCGACGGCTTTAGCGTCACGATCAACGCGGCAATGGGCACCCATGATTCGTTCGTGATCCAGCCGACGCGCAATGCCGCAGCCGGCTTCGACATGGCGATCAGCGATCCCGCCAGCATCGCCGCGGCCTCGCCGGCACGCGCCGATGCGGCAGCCGGCAACAAGGGCAACGCCACCGCCAGCCTGAGCAACGTTGCGCCGGGCTTCACGCCGCTTGCCGGCAAGATCACCGCCATCTACGACGGCAGCAAATACGTCTTCAAGAACGCCGCCGGCACGGACCTGTCGCCGCAGCCTGTTGGCGTAGCCAACGGCGACAAGACCGACTACAACATCGGCGGCCTGACCTTCAGCTTCGGCGGCACGCCTTCGGTGGACGACTCCTTCACGCTCGGCGGCAACGCCGGCGGCGTCAAGGACAACGGCAACATGCTGAACCTGGCCAAGCTGCAGAACGCCAAGACCATCGGCGGTGTGTCCAGCTTCAGCGATGCGTATGCGCAGCTGGTCAACGACGTCGGCACGCGCGCCAAGTCGATCAAGATCGCGTCGACATCGCAGGACAGCGTCACCACGCAGATCAAGGCGGCGCAGCAGTCGGTGTCGGGCGTCAACATGGACGAGGAAACCGTGTCGATGCTGCGCTTCCAGCAGCTATACCAGGCCAATGCCCGCGTGATCCAGACGGCCGGTTCGCTGTTCGACACCCTCATCGGCATCCGGTAAGCCCTGCCCGCACGTCAACGTATTCGATAAGGCAATCCATCATGCGCGTTGCAAGCTCCACCCTGTACCAGCAAGGCCTGGCGTCGATGAACCTGCAGCAGGGCTCGCTGCTGCATATCCAGCAACAGCTCGGCACCGGCCGCCGCGTCCTCACGCCGTCCGACGACCCGGTCGCCGCCACCCGCGCCCTCGGCGTCAGCCAGGCGCAGGCGGTCAACGGCCAGTACGCAACGTCGCGCAGCCAGGCCAACATCGCGCTGGCGGCGGAAGAAAACGCGCTGCAGTCGGTGACTACCGTCACGCAGAACATCCAGACGCTGCTGGTGCAGGCCGGCAACGGCACCATGAGCGACGCCGACCGCGGCTCGCTCGCCACCGCGCTGGAAGGCCTGTACAACCAGCTGGTCGGCCTGGCCAACTCCGATGACGGCAACGGCCAGTACCTGTTCGGCGGCACCCGCTCCGGCACGGCGCCGTTCACGCAAGCCAGTGGTGCCGGCGTCTACGTCGGCGACACCGGCCAGCAACTGCTGCAGGTCGACGTCGCGCGCCAGATGCCCGCGGGCGACAACGGCCGCGACGTGTTCATGGGTGTCACCGGCGGCGCCGGCTATGTGATCAAGGGCAACAGCGCCAACACCGGCAGCGCCACCTTCGGCGCGGTCTCGATCACCGATCCCGGCGACCCGCTGCACGGAAAATCGCTGCAGGTCACGTTCCAGGCCAACGCCAGCGGCCAGATGGAATACAGCATTACCGACATGGACGCCCCGGCGCCCGCACCGGTGCTGTCCGGCCCGACCGCCTACAACTCGCCGACGCGCATCGAACTCGGTGGCGTCACCTTCAATGTCACCGGCGAGCCCAAGAGCGGCGATACCCTCACCATGGAGCCGGCCAGGGAAGCCGGCACCGACATGTTCGGCAACCTGCAGACGGTGATCGACACGCTGCGCCAGCCCGCCACCACCCCCAGCGACACGGCCCACCTGAGCAACGTCCTGGCCACCGCGACGCGGCAGTTCTCCAACTCGCTGGACAATGTGCTGACGGTGCGCGCCTCGGTAGGCTCGCGAATGCAGGAACTGGATGCGCTGAACGACGTCGGCACCAACCGCGACCTGACGTATTCGCAGACGCTGTCGGGGCTGCAGGACCTGGATTATGCGGCGGCGATTACCGAGTATTACCAGCGGCAGACTGCGCTTCAGGGTGCGCAGCAATCGTTTATGCAGATACAGGGGATGAATTTGTTCAAGTATTTGTGATGGGGGGAGGTCGCCAGGGCCGGTCGGTTTTGGCAACGAAAAACACATAGCTGCAGTACGCACAAACAAATAGCCGCGCTGTACATCCAAATCCGGCTGCAACCCTTGTCCAGCGAGGCTTGCAGCTATATTTTTGTCATCCGTCTCGTTACACTTGGTATGCCAGCGAGGGCGGTTTTGGGCTCAAAGAAAGTGGTCAGTGTGCGCTAACTTTCCATTGTTGACCCGGGTCCGGAATCTGACCGTGGCGGAACTGTAAAGAGAGTCGGTTTTAAACCAGCCGTGATGCTCGAAGTGAGTGACAGGGGGCGAATCGGCTCGTGAGGTGGCGGCCAGTAATTCCCCGGGGGACCCAATCCCTGCAGTGGTTAGCTATACGGGGCATGAACCTGCCGCCAACCGAATACCTCGACGCCCACGACCTAGCCGCCTTGCTAGGCGTAACCCCTACGACCATCCTCCGCCGCGCCCGGCTTGCACCCTGGACCTTGCCACCAAGGGCTTATCTGGGGCCAAATTTCCCCTTGCGATGGCGACGGGCAGATGTCCTGCAGTGGCTTAGCGACCAGACTTAACTCATTCCTCGCCACGGCGCTTTGTCCACAGCGATGAGAAAGTTTGTGGGCACTCACAGTCGGGAGGCGCCTTTATCGCGGCTAGCGCAGAACGTACAAGCCGACACGATGGATTTGGCCGCAATCCGATTCGATGGACTGCCAGTGAGTTTCGATGCGGCAGCCCTGCTGGACAAGGTCGAATTTGCGGGCAGGCGGGCAATAGATGTCCAGGAACTGACGACATTCATACGTAGAAACCGACCCCAATTCCTGAAGGGCCAAGGCCATCCTTGCCGACTGGCTCGTGTGGTGGTTGCCCGTACATCTGCGGTAGATATCCGCAAGACGCTCAATACGTGTCGCCTGAAGGCCGTCTGCATCCCGATGAACGTGCTTCGGCGCCGCTGCTAGGGTCGAGAAGAGGTCAAGATTCATGTTGGGGCCGCGTAGGCATCGCGGCATTGTTGAACATGACTCTATCGTGCATGCCATCTCTAAAAGTGCGTAAGACGGCACGTTAATAGTCTTGACCTCATGGTGTCCGGACGCCAAACAGTCGATTTTTTGCTTTTGGCGTCTTTCCTCAATCGTCGACAGCGTTTAGTGCAAAGTCAAAGTCGCCGAGAACTGTGTGCACCCCATGGGTCAGGCTTCTTGCCAACTCCTTGTCGCCAACCCCCTCAAGCAAGCTGAGGGCCCGCTCAATTCGGTCACTATCGCTTAAGTCCTCCGCTGGGGTGCGCGAGATTTCGGACGCAGCCATTGGCGCCGTGCGCTGGGCGCGCTGGATTAGCGAAGCGGTTGACAGCGTGGCAACGCCGGCGGCGGCCAGTTCGGCCTCGGCTGCCCGTGCGATTTGGCCCAGGCGCTCGTCCGTTAGTTCGCGGCTGACGACCCGGTCGTCAATACATGGCCAAAGCAGCGCTACAACCTCAGTAATGGCCTCAGTGTGGAAGCTTTGAAAATTGGCGTAGAAGGCCTGAGCAACCGCCCAGATGAACGCCCTACGTGGCGGATTTCCCTTCCTATTGCGGATTGGAACGTCCTGAGGTGGTTGCAAGGTGGAAAGCTGTTCCAATCCAGAGCGAAAGCCGGGTTGGGCTACGACATGTTGGACTGCTGCCACATCGCGGACCTCGCGTGTGAGTTTTCGTGCGGCCGCCTGGATTCGGTCGGCCTGCTTTGCCGTGATTGGAGCGGCGAACTCAATAAGGTCACCCACATCCGCAATACACCGGGCGACCATGGTGACATAGGCAATGGCCCGCGATGTCTCAGGTAGAACAATTGACTTCGCAAGGAAGCGCCTCGCCCCCCTTTGCGCGCAAAGGGCCAATCCCCACCGGTCGCTCAAACGGTCTCTTGGCGCGAGGGTCAAAATTCGCCTTGCGTCAGCGATGACCTGTGATTCCTCAAGGAGCAGTTCCACTCGGCGGCACCTAACGATGGGAGTGGTGAGATTATATGGGCTGCGATGACCGACTCCGCCAAAACGTGCAGGCGATGACCGGCGGCATTGCACCCTTAGGGGTGCGGATGGTACTGGGATTGCATTGCCCGACGGGAGTGTGGTTGCGCTGCGAACCAAACTCAGGCTTCAATGGCGAGCATTACCTCGAAAGAGATGGAGCGCCGGGGGGGCAGTCGCTTTAGACGAGCGTGAAGGGATTCCAACATGTGGCATGACGTAGAGACTTCAACCGACCTTCTCAACTTTTCGGTTGTCGCAGACACGGCGGCGCAGCTCATTCGAGACTCCGCCGGGGAACCTCTTTCTATTGGCATATCTGGCAGCTGGGGCGTTGGGAAGTCCTCCTTGGTAAGGATGGTCGCGGACGCCCTAAAGAAGGGAGATGGGGCGGATGAGCAATACGTCTTCCTGGATTTTAATGCCTGGCTGTATCAAGGATTCGATGACGCACGAATGGCGCTGCTGCAGTCGGTATCTGACAAGCTCGTCAAGGAGGCGGAGGCCAGAAAGACTTTTCTCGAAAAGGCAAAGGATTTCGCCAAGCGTGTGAAGTGGCTCCGAGCGGCCAAACTTCTTGCTCCCGTTGCTCAGGGCGTTGTCATGGGTGGGGCTATGGCCGGTCCTCTTGGGGCTGTTGTGGGCGCTGTGGGCGGCCTATTCAAAGCGGAGGGAATGCCGAGCGCGGAAGACCTGGCCAAGGTTAAGGAGGCCTACAGTGAGCTACAGCCTGAACTGAAGGATTTGCTTAAGGACAAGGAGGCCGCATCCCTGCCGAAAGAGATTGCCGGCCTGCGAAGCGCCTTTCAAGAAATCTTGGAAGGTATGGACGTCACCTTGGTCGTCTTCGTGGATGACCTTGACCGTTGCCTGCCCGACACGGCCATTTCGACTCTGGAGGCAATGCGCCTCCTGCTGTTCATGCCTAGGACTGCATTCGTCATCGCCGCAGATGAACAGATGATACGCGGTGCAGTTCAAGCTCACTTTAAGGGGGCAAACCTTAGCGACGACCTGGTAACCAGCTACTTTGATAAGTTGATTCAGGTGCCGTTACGCGTGCCACGACTTGGTATTACGGAAGTCAAGGCATACCTGGTCTTGCTGTTTGCAGACTTGGCAGAGCGTAGAGGGGAGCTTGCACCCGAGGTTCGTAAAGAGGCACAGGCGAATATTTTGGACGCAGTCAAAAAGTCTTGGGCAGGCGCGTTGACCCGGAAGACTCTTGCGGAAGCTTTTGGCCAGGCAAACGGATTCACGCAGAGAATCGACTTGGCTGACCAGCTTGCACCCCTGCTGGCGACTGCAGACCATATCGCCGGTAACCCGAGGCTTATCAAGCGTTTCATGAACAATCTCATGATTCGCGAGACTATCGCTAAGGCCCAAGGAATGACCGTTGGCTTTGAAGAATTGGTCAAGCTCCAGTTGTTCGAGCGGTGTGCTTCACCGGCGGCGTTTGAATTCCTTGTCAAGGCCGTTGGTGAGAGCGAAGACGGAAAGCCGCAATTCTTCGCTGACATCGAAGAAGCGGTCGCGAAGGGCGAGACCTACAAGGTTCCGGACCCTAGTTGGGATGTCAAATTCATTGGCGATTGGTTGAAGTTGTCACCACCGCTGGCGAGCGTTGACCTGAGGCCTCTCCTGTATTTGAGCAAGGACCGAGGTATCTCGCTAGCGGCGTTTGATGAGCTTTCGCCAGACGGGCGAGCATTGCTCGATGCAGTACTTGAGGCGAAAACTATCCTCGACCTGCTGGTGAAGCAGCTGCAAGCCCTGGGCGAGACTGAGGCTGAGCGCGTTCTTACACGGTTAATGCGACGTGCCCGGTCTGAGCAGTGGGGCACAACCTCGCTGAATAGGTGCTTGCACGTGACCCGGGCATTCCCTCAGCTTGGTTCGCTTTTTGTCGGACTACTTCAGGAGATTCCTGCAGCTCAGCGCCCCGCTGCGTTGCTTCCTAACATCCGGGATGAAGCTTGGGCCAAGGACCTGCTCGTCGCTTGGGCCTCGGATTCCAATTCGCCACAACAAGTGAGAAATGCATTGAAGGCATTCCAGGGAAAACAATAAATGGGTACCTCAACATCTAGCTCGGGCCCCGGTGCAGGAGTTCCCTTTGACCCCCCTTGGCTCGACCAGCTTGGGGGCGATGTAGCTACTGATGGAGACGGTCAGACCGCTAATGGTGATGGCGGTGACGGTGCAGATACCGGGAATGACGCGGATGCGGGGAACAATAATGACCAGGAGGGTCCGGTTCCCGCTGATGGTGTCGCACCCGCCCGCAGGTTTGCAGGCGCGCGTAGAGAACTAGGGGCCTTTGCGAGAACGGGGAGCCGCGACTCTCTCAGCCGCGCAATCGGTCACTACTCTCGGACTGGCATGGGCGGGTCACGCAATGCTGCCGCACGAATGCGAACGTCTGCGCGGTCTGCCGCTGGCCTTGTGTCATTGTTGCAAGCTGCACGTGATGGAACTGACGCGCGCGTGAATCAGTGGGTTAGCTCGCTGGTTGCCGGTAATCCGTCTGTCCAAGATGTTATCGATGAAGTCATCGAGCAGCTCACGACGAGCGGTGGGAGCTTGGAGGAAGAGTCTTGCAAGGACTCTATGGCCCAGGCCATGGCTGAACTGATGGAGAACCAGCCGACCGTCGATTTGCTCAACATGAGCGACGGCGACATCTGGTCGTTGGTTGAACTCTTTTTGGCCCAAGAGGCCTGCAACCGGCTCCAGCTGGATATCGGCCAGATTTTTGAAAGTTCCAGATTGAATCCTCGTGAGGTCGTCGCGCGGATGAACGAAATGCGCGACTATCTCAAAGCTGAAATTTCCGTGCAGATGCGGACGATGAGGCAGGGGAATCCAAATCCTTCGCCGAGGCAGCTTGAATCTACGATGCAACAAGCGTTGCAGAGCACTTTCACCGTATATGAGGGAACGCTATGACTCGTGTTGTCTGCTCCCCCGCACACCTTCTGCCTAACGCCATTCCTGGTGGCGTTGATTATTTTTCTCTGTATTCGAACCTCGGCCGTGGGGATGTAGGCACGATTGCGCCCGGCTGGAGGAATGACCTTTCGCGTCTCGGGCTGAATCCTTCGGTCCAAGTGTGGGACTTCGTATCTCTGGCACTAGCGGTCGCGGCTGCTGACTTGACTTGTGTAAGAGCAGGGAGTGCCGACGGCTGGACGCGAGTCATTGAGTTGGATGTCCACCTGCATGACCCGGCACCCTGGACTGCCCAACAAGTGGAGCTCCAGAAAATGCTGCGTTTTCTGACTGGCGATTTTTGGACGCTAAATCTGCTACCCGGCGGGGAACCACCCCCGCAGTCAACGTCACCAGTGACATATGATGCTGATTGCGTGTCCCTCTTGTCAGGTGGGGTGGATAGCCTGGTAGGGGCAATCGACCTTTCAGCGGCTGGCCGTCGCCCAGTTTTTGTGTCGCAGGTTGCAAAGGGGGATGCCGACAAGCAGCTGAGATTTGCGCGAGAGCTAAATGCAGAGGAGCGCCACTTCCAGTGGAATCACCGCATTCGATTGACTCATGCATCGGAGCGTTCCACGCGCGGTCGTTCCATTGTATTTTTTGCTTTTGCGGCGCTGGGGAGCAGTGTTGTTCCTTTGCCAGCGAGTGGCCGCATCGAAGTCTTCGTCCCGGAAAATGGGTTCATCAGTCTAAATGTTCCCCTTACGCCAGGGCGTTTCGGTAGCTTCAGTACTAAGACAACTCATCCTGTGTTGCTGGCTCGCCTTCAAGCCGTTTGGGACGCCGTGGGCATCCCCGCGCAGCTTGTGACGCCATACAGCTTCTTCACAAAGGGGGAGCTGTTGGAAAATTGCGCAGACCAGGCTTTGCTTCGGACACTGGTGGGAGATTCCACCAGCTGCGGGCGCTACGGATACTACAACTATACGCACTGTGGTAGGTGTGTGCCTTGCATGGTTCGAAGGGGTTCATTCATTCGCGCAGGATTCACGGATTCCACGCCCGCCTACCGTTTCGACAATCTCGGAACAACAGGCCGCAGAACTGGAGCTAACGATATTGGAGCCGCCGCTGTTGCATACCTTCGAGCTAACGCTATAGGGGTCAATCGTCTTTTCGGCGGAGCGTTGAGCTTTGCAGATAACGGGAGCCGACCACTATATGAAGGGGTCGTGCAGCGTGGTATCGAAGAGCTTGGCGTCTTGTTGCAACACTATGGTGTCATTTAATGGACTTGCATTGTCACCTTGACCTCTACCCTGACGCGTTGAAGTTATTGCCTGAAGTAGTCAAGCGTAATCAGTTCACCCTTGTCGTAACGACAAGTCCGCGTGCTTGGGTTGCAACTTCACGCGTCTTCGCAGGCTATGAGAACGTCAAGGTAGCGTTGGGGCTGCATCCGGAAATTGCGGAGCGCAAGGCGAATGAGCGCGACTTGTTGCTGTCAAACGTGGCACAAGCACCCTTCATCGGAGAAGTTGGACTGGACGGGTCGCCAAGATGCCGTCCATCACTTCCTCTACAGCGTGCAATCTTGGAAGCCGTCATTGCGGAGTGTGGACGTCAGGGAGGGCGCATCATTAGCTTGCACTCTCGAGGTGCGACGACAGAAGTGCTGGATGTGCTGGAAAAATATCCATCTGCCGGAAAGCCAATCCTTCACTGGTTTTCAGGTACCAGTAGGGAATTGCAGCGCGCCATAGAACTGGGATGCTGGTTTAGTGTCGGCCCAGCTATGCTTTCCGGCGCGAAAGGTCGGGAACTGCTGAGCAAGATGCCAACTGATAGGGTGCTACCTGAGACTGACGGTCCTTTTGCAACGGTTAATAAAGCCCCTTTGATGCCCTGGCAAGCCAAGGATATCGTGGGATTACTGGCTGAGACTTGGCGAGAGTCGGAGGATGGCATACATGCCAAACTAGCGTCGAATCTTAAGCGGTTGCTGAGCGACGCATAGTTTAGTTGGATGTCAGGAATTCTCCGTTCTGGAAGCGATGATTGAGCCGGGAAACTCATAACACTCAGTTGCCTTCGGTCCAACGCGTGAATTTGGACTCGGCCTAAACCAATGCGCAGGTTACGTTGCAGCAAGGCGCATTAGTTTGAAGTTCTCACTGATTCCGATGTCACCCGAGGTATCCAGCTTGCGCCATGCGAACATGTGCTCCCCTGCCTTCGAGTATTCAGTCACGAAGAGGGAGTCATCGCACCATGCCGACGCATCGAGCTTTGTCTGGAATACGGTATAGGCAACTTGCGCTTCGCCGCCGTTGTGCTGCACAGCAACATGACCATGTAGCTGCAAGAGTCCGAAGCTTTCAGGATTGGGGACTTCGTTTCCATGTTCGTCCACGTATGAAACGCCGTGGGACATAGCTTGCTTATCCGCAGCGATGCCACAGCGTCCGAGCTTGTGCCCGTTGATGTCGAACTGGGTGTCGTGAAGCAACGCCAAGACGCAAAGGGAGATTCTGTCAGCCTGCTGCGCAATCTTCTGTTCGTCAAACTCCATCTTGTTTTCTGCGAGCACCAACAGTAACACCCGCATGACGTCATCTTGCGTGAACGCCGGTTGGGCATGAATGAAGCGTAGAACGTGCTGGATTGCCGCTGCCGTCTCTGCCCCTAACTTGCCGTTCAACTGCGCAGTGTCTGCCTTCTTGTCGTCCTTAAAGTGGGCGTCTATTTTCTTAGCCAAGCTTGCAGAAGATACGCGAAACTCCTTCAATAAAGCCTTCGCGTCCGTCTTAATAGCCTGATATTTCATCAGCCGCTTCACGTATCTTGGAAAGGGCTCTCCGATGTTCAGGCTCTTGTTGATGGACACGTACTCGCAGAAGAACTTGATGCTTAAGTAGAACGCCTCCATCGACTCGTTGGTCAAGCCCTTGTCGCGGATGTCGTTGTGAGCGACGAAATCGGCAATCTCACGGAATACCCGCCTGTCGCCGCAGAAGGCTCGCAGCTTCATGAACAGGCCCTCCACGTCGTTCTCGTCAAACTGGCCGCCCTCTATCAAGCCGAGTAGCTTCTGTGCCTTGACCTTTTCGTATCCTCGCAGCAGCTGGCGGGGGCTGGACACCGAGTTATCTCCATGAGATTGTGTGTGTGCGAGGCTAGCCCAAGGCGCAGTAGCTGGCAAGACACATGAAGAAGGTGGGATGCATTTGCGAAGCGGAAGGGGGCGGCGGCTCAAATCCCGGCCCTGTTAGCGCCAATGCAGCGGGGCCTTTGTCGGTATGCCGGAACCCGAAAAATCGCTTGTAGCGTGTTCAGTGGCTTCGCGCAGAGATTCGGTCCCGCCGTGGGGAGCCGAATCTACCGGATAACATTTTTGAGGGCGTGGCCGAGTGCACGCACTGCAAGCGAAGTTTGGGACCGCGCGTCCCTGCCAAGGCCGAAGGTTTTGCACGAATGGCGGCAGCCGAGGCATGGAACAAGGCAAACGCGTACCCTGACCACAGGTCGTGTGGATGTACGTGGTCGACGCGACAAGGGGGTGCACGGTCGACACAGCTCTTCGAGGTGATTTAGCTCGCCAGCGAAGAGCTATCGGCGGGAAAGAGGGAATCCTGAACCGTTTGAACTGAGGCCCACTGCACCTCGAACAATCTGTCAGCATCTCGCGGCAGCAGCGTTTCCTCGACAGCTTGTCGCAGGTCCTCTACCGTGAGCACGGCGACTCCATTTTCGGCTGCCAAGGGTAGGTCCGTAACTGCATCGCGCGACAATGTCGTTACGACGACCGGCAGGCACTTGAGATGCGCGTGCCCAGCCTGTCGAAGCCTCTCCGAGAGCGATGCGGTTCTGGCAAGCAGCTTGGATAGCTTGCCGTCATTGTCGATTGCTCCGGTCGTGCATTCCACGACCGCGAAGTTACCGCTCGGAGTGACTGCGAGCAGGTCGACCGCATCGGTCAGGAACTGGCCTGCTAATGAATTAACAGAAAATCCATGCATGAACAGAAGATTCGCGACGCCAACCTCGAGTTGGCGAGCATTCTGTTTTAGTTGCTTGGGGTCGAATAAATACTTCTTCATTATGTCCATGTTTCCATCAAAGGTCTCATGGGCAACGCGTCTCGGATTAACGGATGTATCTGGATTCACAACCCAGCCTTGATGCGTCCACTGGCCGCGATAGGACGCAAAACACTGTATCAATGCACCCTCGGGAACGGAGACAGTTACCTCGCCAACGCGTACGTCCCCGTTCCAGCTCCATTTCAACTCGTCGGCATCGAGCGCCCGGCGCCCAATGACCTTGCCAGCAGCGGTTTGTACTCTGTAACCCAAGCGTGCATGAGCAAGGTCGATTCCTTGAGCGGCAAGCAAAGCTAGGTGCGCGACGCCGTCCTGTATCCGCCTTTGCAGGTCCACACATACGAGCGTGTGGGCAGAGATATCCAAAGCGCAAGCGTCCCAACGAAGCGGACGAAGCCCCAGTTCGCCCGCAAGCTCCGTTGCCGAATCGTAGGGCGTCGCTCCGGCACGTAGGTCGTTTTGGAACTCGCCTTGCCGATTCGTGAACAGGTGCGAGCCGAATGAAATTGATAGGTGAAGCGGATGCAGGAAGGATGTGTAGAAGTCCGCAGGAAATCGCTCGATGTATGCCGAGAGCCCGTGCTGCATTCCTTCGCGGCGGGCCAAGAGCAACTTTCCGATGGGTGTGTCAATTCCGCCGTCAATCAGCGCGTCAATCAATCCGCGACAATCGACGCTCAGGTCCGAGAGACGGACCGAGCAACCGCAGACTGACGGCGTAACCACTTCGAGGGAGGGCGGCACATTACTGCCGACAGGTAAGATGACATGTCCCTGTGCTAATTCGAGACCTTCGGGACTGCGTACGGCAATAAAGCTGAAAGTTGCGTGTCCGTAGGCGCCTTCGCCTGCGGCCGAAAGCGCAAAGAATTCGTCCACTTTCTGCTTCTCGATGTCTGACAGGCTGTGCATAACAAATCCCTGGGAATATGGCGTGGGGCGGAGGGGTGCTCACGTGCTCGCCACCGGCTCGAAACTGTGTTCGTTTTCTGTACTCAGCAGATGGAGGATACCAGTAGCCTCAAGCCATGGGTGCAGACAGCGCTCGGGCAACATGCCGGCCTAGTCCGCATACCTAAGTCCCATTTCGTGGGGAGTGATTGCCTGTGCGCTGGACCAAGACAGAGGTTACAGATGCTGAGCCTGCTCGTAGACAGCTCGCATCTGGTTTCGCACGGCCTTGTATCTCCCAACAAACGTTCTACACTGCAGTCACGCGCCCTCGCTGGCGCCTCACCGTTGCCGCCACAAGCAGAACTACATCCTGGCAACAACCTCCCAACCTTGTTGCATACGCGCTATCGCACGAAGCATCCCGGTAGTCCATTGCGTCGCTCACACCGTCGATAGCAGGACGGTGTCGGCACGCATGCTCGAACTGCAGAGTTATAGCTTCCCTTGAACTTTCGCCAGAGGGACGGCCGGCCACTGCAGCCCGCGAGCGGCTGCCAGCTGAGACGTCGCTCGCCGGTGGTAGCGAAGCGCACGCGCAAAATGTCATGTCGTTGTGGCAGGGGGGAGCCAATTTGGTCAGTAGCGACCGTCGACGAGCAGCCCGATATCACGCTCCAGTGCTGGAGGGTCTACGAGACCGAGCGCGGGGAACATCATTTCGTCGGCTATTGCATAGAGAACGAGTCGGGTCGTGTGAGCTCAGCTATCGTGTCTTTCGATGCCAAATCCGGAGCGGGCATCACCCGCAGTGGAAGGCGATACGTTCTGTCTGGCGAGCCGAGCTTTGACGGGGATGCAGAACACGTCTGGAGCTTCTGGTGCCTGCGCAATGGCGTCACTGAGACCAAGGACGTTAGTGGTGAGTACCGACTGCGAGCAAAAAGCTGTATCCGGTGCGGGGCGGTATGAGGAATGAACGCTTCGGACGTTGACGCCAACTCAGCGCCAAAGCGATAGCAGCGAGTCCACGACTATGCAGGAGGTCTCTATGCCTGTATGGATTTCGGAGCCAAGGGATACGGCCGGCGATGCTGTTCTGAGAGATTGGCGAGTGCTGCAGACTTACGCGGGCTCCAGGCACTTTGGTGGCAGATGCACTCGTACCGGTCCCTACCGTGTCAGCCCACCCATCGCGTTCTTCAATTCGGAGACGCGGACGGGCATGACCACGCAGGGCCTGCGCTTTGCCCTGGCTGGCCCTGCAGCTCGTGAGAAGGGGCTCTGGCAGCTCTATTGGCTCGTGGCGACATGGGAGAACAAAGTCTCAGGAACGAAAGACATCACAGGCGAATATCTGGAGATATAGCGCCGCACTATTGCTGTAGTGCGGTCCTTTTCCTCTATCCATGACTGCAGGACGTGAAAATGCAAAGGGGGGCGTTCATCATGCCAATAGCTAATGCATTGCAAGTAACTCCGACCAAGGAGAGCTACGTCGAGAAATGGCGGTTGTTGGAGACATACCGTGGCGACCGGCATCTTGTCGGCAGATTCTCCAGCACGGGCAGGTACTGGGCGAGCCCGCCAATCGTTCGATTGGACTTCGCCCCCCGCAAGGGATTCACGAGTGACGGGCGACAGTATTTGCTGGTGGGTGAGCCTGGCGCGGCGGCGGAGGCCGAGTACTTCGTCTCGCTATGTGCGGCATTTGATGAACGCCTCTTGACAACAAGGGATGTCACTGGTGAGTTTCTTTCACATGCCATGAAGACCCGAACTGGCCGAGGCGAACCGAGCCGGTTCGGTCAGAGCTACCTGAGGTGTGCCGTCATCGAGGGAGACCCACGTGATGAGCCTTCATATGAGGAGGCGTGAAAGCGTGGATGAAGAAATGATTTCAAGATGCGGACCATGCACTGACCAACATCTCGATTTTCGGCTTGGTGTTCGGAATCATGGGATTCGCACTCGTGATAGTTGGCGTCATCCACCACGCGTCCAGAGTCTCATCGCCGGTACGGTTGCCTGAAGCTAGTGAGGACGCTGAGCCGACTGGCTGCACTTATGTCTGGGACTGGGAAGACTTCCTTGACGGCCGACGATGAGTAGCGTTGGAGGTCAGCGCGGGTCCTTTGCTTTCCGCTGTCTTCGCTGGAAGCGGGCCAGAGGGCCCGCCGGTGTCAGCTGGGTAAAGCTTGACGATTACGATGAAACATCGGCACGCCTGGGTTGGGCCTCATTCCGCTATGGGTACACCGGGAAGAAAGTCCACGCCGGTTCGTTTAACAAGCTCACGATACGTAATGGGCTGTCCAGTGCGCGCTGAATCTGAATTCTCAATCCAATGCGCCCAGGCGCGATGGGTTGTCGAGTCGTACACAAGCTTGAACAGGTATTGCGGCACCCACACTTGGCCTGGTCCGATGGTGTTAGGAGCGGCGGCCCCGAACACTGGCCCAGTGATGACATACACATCCCCCTTGGCCCGCCGGACGTATTTTCGCGTTGCTTTCTCGATGCCCGCCCAGCTCTTTCTATTATTCTGTGGGGCTTGGGGCGCCATATTGGCCAGGGAGAAGCTCTGCGCCATGGCCGTTGCATTCGGCATATCTCCAGCAGGCGCCATGTGGCCGCGGTCATAACCGGAGCCCTTATAGTCATCGAGCTCTGCGCGTTCTGCCCGGGGTAGTCGAGCGTCAGCGAAGAAGCGGTTTGTCCGCTCTTCGTCCTGCGCGTCAGCGACCTGCTCGGCATTCAGTCGCTCGGCTACATAGACTGGCGTCTTCGTCGTGCCGGAATGCAGCACGGCAAACGCATCAAAACACAGGGCGCGCGGCTTCAGGCTTTTACTTCGTACCTGTGGGACAGCGCCTTGGGCAAAAAACTGTCGGCAACGGTCAAAGTCTGTGGCTGCTTGAACCGGGGCGGTGACGCTAAGGCAAATGGCGGCGGCTGCGGCCAGCCGTGAAACAAGATGCATTGATTCCTTCCTTTGGCTGTCTATCCCCTCCTGATTGCGGGACAGGGGCCGGAAGGATAGCACTCACAAAGAGATAATTCGGCAGCTAAGGATTGACACCAGGCCGTTGAAGTCAATTGACGCGGTGGATGCCGCTTTCTGTGGATTGACGGCAAGATTTCTGGAAGGGATGACCTATCCGTACGGCGATGCCATGGGGGGATACATTTTGGTTCCTTCCGCTATAGCCCCTGTTTAGTTTAGTGCCAAACCAGAGATTGCCTGTTCGACACTATTCAGTTTCTCATCTCTGCGCCGTTAAGCAGCGATAAGGCTCGGACAGAACTCAGAACGAGGAGGCGTGGAAGGGATGGAGAAGTATGACGCAGCGGAAGTTGGCCGGAGTATCGGGTGGACTATGGCGATGTATGGCCAAGTACCTCCCATCGATGCCCCCCTCCACATAGTCGAAGGATACAAGGCTGGACGCGCTCACTTCCCCAATCCCGCTCGGCCAGACAGGTATCACACGAAGTGGCTCCAGTTGTGTAGGAACGCATATGCGCGCGGGCGGATTGTCCAGAAGGAGATTACGCCTGAGTTCATCAAGCTCATCGACTACGCCACCTGCCCTGTGACGCTCGAAACGCTGACACATGGGACCAGAACGGACACAGATTGGTCGGTTGACAGGGTGAATAATGACGGTGCGTACGCAGACGGTAATGTCATCGTCATGAGCACGCGAGCTAACAAGGCGAAGGGAAACAAGAGCTACGCGGACGTTAGGGCGCTGGCGTTTGCCGGCGAGCATAGCGAAGGGCTCAGTGGCGCAGCGTGGATGCGGCTGCTGGTTCTGATGTTTGGACCGACACACCCGGGTGCGACTTACATTGAGCCACTCGTGCGTCCGCTTCGAACGCGCATCCCCAATAGGAGCACTCGGCACAAATACCACGAGCTTCAGCATGTCGTGCTCAAATCCGTCCGGAATTCATCGCTCCGAAATAGGTGGATGAAAGCCTTGCATAAGCACAATCCATCGTCGGTCCAACGCGCAAACCTCGACTCCGTCTACCACAGACTTGGGGAGCTGTTGAAGGTGGATGGCTATGAGTACGATGCTCTCGCTGATAGCAAGCTGCAAGAATGGCTTTGGGGCTGGTATTTCTCGCTCCCCCCTTTGCAAAGGGCTGCGCTGGGTGGAACCCTGAATGCTGCGGCCGGGGGAACTCGACTTACGACATCCCAGGTCGACGGCTGGTCCCTGGCTACACGAGGGTACTCTGACGTCAAGTAAGGGTAGGCGCTCCCAATGAACAACCGGGCGAACCCCAGGAACCAACGCAGCCGGTGAGCTGACGGCAATGTTTTCGTGGCCGCGATACTCAACACGTATTCCGCGCTTGTCGCCAAGCCGGCCGAGTTCGATGGCATCTTGCCAGCCGGACTCATAGTCGAATTCCACCACCGCTACTCCCGCTGTCTGCAGGAGCTTCAGTGCCTCCTCTTTGGTTCCAGCTCGAGCTGTCGCCGTTCTGTCCTCCAACGTATCTTTCGGCGGTTGCCTCCGTACGGGTCCGCCTAAAACAAGGCGTGACTCGGGCGCGAACTTCGCCCTAGGCCAAATATTGCATAGCAGTATTGTAAGCGGAGGAACAGCTTGCCTTGCGGGGTCCGGCTCAGCGAGCCGATTCGTGTAGTGCAATTGTGAAATGTGAAACATGTGGCGCCAGAAAAAGAAATAATCTAGGATTGCCCCATACAAATTACTGGAGGAAATAATGGCAACATACAAGCAACTCATGGCGGAAAAGCAAGCGCTAGAAGCCCAGCTCGCTGAAGTTCGGGCGACCGAAATCGCTGGCGTAATCGAGAAAATTCAAGGCCTGATGGCGGAGTATGAGCTCACCGTTGATGACATTGCCATGAAGCGTCGCCGTGGGCGACCGGCAGGCGGTGCTGCGAAGGGGACGGCCGTTGCCAAGGAAAAGGCGTCGCTGCCGGCGAAATACATGGACCCGAAGACCGGCGCGACCTGGTCGGGACGCGGGCGGGCGCCGGCGTGGCTCGGCAAGAATCGAGCAAAGTTTCTGATTGCAGAGGCCTGAGAGGGAGCGCACAGCGCCGTGTGGAGGCGCTTTGAAGCTAAGGGGGCTGGCGTCGGCTGGGCAACGCACGCAATTCTCCCGAGGCAACTTCTTAAAGGTGCTTCGGGAGATGCCGGACGTGGGTGGAGACGAAGATTTCTCTTGAGCGTAGCATCTCGTAGCGAAGCTCCGAGAGTTGGCTGGTGTGAGCTGACTGTTAACTCGACTGTGAACGCCATCCGGCGATAATCGCTTCGCTTTCCTGCGCGTCCATGTCATTGCATTGCGCAATCGCCGAACGCGTTCTGGAAAATCTCGGTGCTGGTGCCGGATAGGCTACGCCGTCCACCTCGACAATGGCATTGCGAGCAGCCATATGTGGGTGGTCGGCTACTTCGCTAAGTGAGAGCACAGGTGCAAAGCAAGCATCGGTACCCTCAAGTAGAGATACCCACTCCTGCCGCGTTCGCGTCCGAAAGATTCTCGTCAACTCTGAACGCAGCTCCGGCCATCGCTGGCGGTCGTTCTGGGCGTCGCGTAGCACCTGGTCGAGCTCGAGCTTCTCGCACAGCAGGGCGAAGAACTGGGGCTCGATTGCGCCCACGCATACATACTTGTCGTCGCTCGTTCGATAGGACGCGTAATACGGAGCGCCACCGTCAAGCATGTTGCTGCCGCGTTCTTCCGCAAATTTGCCTCGCAACCGCTGACCCTGTGCCAGGCTCATCAGCGACAGTGCTCCGTCGCAAATAGCTGCATCCACAACCTGACCGCAGCCGGACTCGCGCGCCTCCAACAAAGCAGCGAGAATTCCCACAACCAGGTACAAACTGCCGCCGCCGTAGTCGCCGACAAGATTCAGTGGTGGAAGTGGCGTCGAATCGCGCTCACCATTCGCCGCGAGGGCGCCGGTGAGCGCAATGTAGTTGATATCGTGACCCGCGGCGCGTGCGAGTGGGCCGTCCTGTCCCCAACCTGTCATTCGGCCATAGACCAAACGTGGATTCACACCTGCTACACGCTCTGGTCCCAGCCCGAGGCGTTCCATTACACCGGGTCTGAAGCCTTCAACGAGGACGTCAGCATGCGCGAGAAGCTCAAGCACCTGCTTTCGGTCATCTTCACTCTTTAGGTCCAGATGGACTGTCCGTCGGCCACGTCCAATTAGGTCGGTTGGATGACGGGGCTTGGCGCCGGGTCGTTCGACGCGCACTACATCCGCCCCCATGTCAGCCAGCAGCATGCAAGCGAATGGCCCAGGGCCTAGTCCGGCGAACTCAATCACACGGACACCATGCAGTGGTCCATTCTGGCATGCTTGTCCCTTCGTGGCGGTCATCGTGCTTTTGTCACCATTCATCATGTTTTGTCGAACTTTTTAGTAATCCTAAACGGAGGCGCGCACGTGAGCGTGCATCCCAATGCGATAGCCGAACACGATGGCTGGTCCCAGCGTCGCTCCCGGGCCTGGATAGGTTCCCTGCATGACAGAAGCCATGTCATTTCCGCAGGCGTACAGGCCATCTATCGGCGTATTACATTCGGAGAGTACGCGGCCGTCCCTATCCGTCTTCAGTCCCGTGCAGCTAGCGGCGTCTGCTGGGAAGACTCTTACCGCGCAGAATGGCGGCGTCTGAATCGGTCCCAGGCAGGGATTCCCTTGTTGTAGAGAGTCGCCGTTAAAACGACTTACGGCAGTGTCGCCTTTGTCAAACTCAAGGTCTCGGCCTTGGCTAGCAAATTCAGATTGCTGCGCGGCTGATAGCTCGAGCCCGCGGGCATTAATGCCAAGCTTGTCGGCGAGCTTGGAGATGGTCGGAGCTGTCACCAAGTACCCTGTTCGTTCAAACGCCCGCAAATTCTTGGTCCCAGGCGGAACGATTCCGATGCCGTACTTATCCACGAACGTGCTGTCGCATACGAGATAGGCTGGAAAGTTGCTTCTAGTCGAAGTGTTGCTGACTCCAAGCATGCCTTCCACGAAATGGTGATACGACGCCCCTTCATTGACGAAGCGCTCGCCCTTGTCATTCACGGCTATAAGTCCCGGCTTCGCTCGGTCGAGGTAGAGATGAGGGAACAATCGATGGCCGCCTGCGCCATCCGGCACCCGAGAGACTGGCTGCCAGAGAAAGTCGCGGGCCTGCCGCTCTAGAACGGCTCCGACATTTTGTGCGGCCGATATTGCGTCCCCACGCACGCTTGGTGGTGTCAGAGATTCGAATTCAGCTTGGTCCAAGTTCCGGCGCATCTCTTGGCTATGGCCGATGCCTCCAGTGGCAAGTACCACGGCGACCCGAGCGCCTATAAGCTCGGGTACTCCATTGGATTCGACGGTGACAGATGTGACCCGATTGCCACACTTCTCCAGCCCAACGAGGCGAGTATCGAAGCGGATTGCTACTCCAGCCTGTCTCAAGCCAAGCAACATCTGCGCTATGAGCGCGTTGCCCATTACTAGTCTTGTGCCTCGCGGGTACGAGAGGCGGTCGCGAGCGTACCGGGTGACCAATTGCGCTGTTCGGAGAAAGGCCGACCAGGAACGATAGCGTCGGACCAGAGCCTGCACGTCGGCCTTATTGGCCATCATGCCACCGAGGAGAAGGAAATCCTTGATAGGCGGGCGAACTCTCCCAAAGTCGTTACCGAGACGACGGCCATCGAACTCCACAGGAGACAACGCTCTGCCGCACATTGCTGCTCCCGGGAGCTCCAGGTAGTCAGGATGGCGACCGGAGCTCACAAAAGCTAGTCCGCAATGCGTCTCAAGAAAGGCGATTGCCTCGTCGGCTGTGTCCAGGAATGTGCGTCGGCGACCAAGTTCGTCATCGGGCCCAATCAGACTATCCAGATAGCGGTGGCCTGCCTCGATGCTATCGTTGTAACCTGCTTGGCGACCATGGCGATTGCCTGGAAGCCAGAGTGTGCCGGCAGAGGTCGAGGTGGTTCCTCCGACTTGGTCTGTTGCTTCGCACACGAGAACGCTAAGTCCTTTGTGGGCGGCCGTAAGCGCTGCGGTCATGCCGCCTGCCCCGGCGCCGCACACTACAACGTCGTACAGAGACATTTCCTGGTGATAATCAAAGTGTCGCCGGAACAAGGCGCCACTGAAGCAGTGAGAATGCTGGATTTGCGTCGGCGTGATGCTCGAAGACGCCTTCCACTTCGGAGCCGATGACGACGTCTTGCATGGGGTTGCCTAGGAGGTTGCCTACAAGTCGCACGTTGTCGGCGTGCGGCAACTCAACGAGAACGGCGAGATATGGCGTATGGCCCTTGAGCGCATCATGCGATGCGTGCCATACACGCTCCCAACTATAGATGCGGCCGAGCGGTCTGACTTCTTGCCAGCCAGGGTCAAACTGATGGCATTGATGGCACAGCCATTCGGGACCAAATTGCCAGGTACCACAATGCTGGCAACGTTGAACAAGCAAGCGGTTCTCCCGCAGGCCATTCCAGAATGGCGCGGAGAGACCGTCCGGCTCAGCGACCGGAATTGGAAGTCCGGAAGGCAGGTACGGTGCGTCGATTGTTTGATTGTTCATTGCGCTGCCTCTTCGGATGCAAGGAGCAGGTTGCTCACCGGGGTAACCATAGGGCCACCAATTACAAGGGCCACGTCGTTGCGCAAAGCCTGGTTGCAGGACGTACCGCGAATTTGGCGAACTGCCTCCAACACGAGCTCGAAACCGTGCATATAGCACTCGGCGAGATTCCCTCCGCTGGTATTGAGCGGTAGCCCCCCTGAGGGAGCGATGAGGTTTTCCAGCGTAAGAAACTGATTTGCTTCCTCTGGCCTGAAGAAGCCATGCTCGGCCAGTGCCATCACAACGCCGCCGGTGAAGTTCTCGTAGCTCTGCACCACACCCACATCGCCCGGGCCAATGCCAGCCATGCGGAATAGGTCGGGCGCGACGGTGTCAAAGCTCGCACTGCCATATTGCGGCGAGTTGTGCGGAATTGCACCGGTTCGATACCCAGAACCTGAGGCAGCCCCGAGAATGTAAGCCGCCTTGTCGGGGAACTCTCCGGCTCGTTCCGCCGAAACCAGAATCAATGCGGCCGCTCCGTCATTCTCCATGCAGCAGTCGTACAGATGGAACGGCTCCGCAATCCAGCGAGACTCGTTGTATTTCTCTTCACTCAGTGGCTTGCCATGCATGACCGCACGGGGGTTGGACTGTGCATGGTGGTATGAAGCCAGTGCAATCGCTCGAAGTGCCTCTTGACGGACACCGTGCTCATGCATGAATCGCTGCACCCGCATCGCAAAGCGTTGGGGAGGAGTCAAAACCCCGTAGGGCATGAGATAGGCTTTCTCCCCGGAAATCGTGTCAATCCCGCTGGTGCGGCCAAACCGACCGTACTGGCCTTGGGCCAAGGCTCGGAAGACAACGACGCAGTCTGCCAACCCGGCTTGAATGGATGCCGCGCCATTGGCCACAGCAGCACAGCACCCGCCACCGCCACCGCCCCATTGCATCGTTGCAGCACGCAGTCTTGGAAGTCCGAGTGCTGCAGCGATTCTTGAAGGGTCATTGCGGTCATCACTGAACGACGAAAACCCATCAATCTCGCGTGGATTGATGCCTGCGTCCTGGCACGCTGCGAGGATGGCCTGCAGTGCGAGCTTGAACTCACTATCGGGCGACTTGCCGTGGCGATAGTACTGACTCTCCCCGATACCGATGACTGCGACTTGCCCCTTCAATGTTCGTGTCACGATGCAGATTCCTTTGAGAGCTCGCGCTTATCCTTGCCCAACGCTCCCGCGCTGCGCAGTGCTTCAACCTTCTCATCGGTGTATCCCAGGACGTCGCGCAGCACTTCGAGCGTATGTTCTCCGACTGCAGGAGCCGGTTTGGGGTCAACCATGGGGGTATCGCTGTAGCGAATCGGCGAGGCGATGTTCGGTACCCAGCCGACCTTCGGATGAGGGAGACGACTTACGATGCGGCTCTCACGGGCCTCCGGCGACCGGATAGCGTCACCGACGGTTCGCACCTCACCGCAGGGTACGCCGGCAGCACGCATCAGAGCTTGCCAATGGCTCCAGGGCTGTTCAGCAAAGGCTTGGCAAAGAATGGCAAACAGTTCCTCTCGACGAGCACGGCGTAGGTCGCCAGTTGCATAGTTCGGGCTCTCGGCCAAATCGGGGCGGTCGATGACCTGTGTCATCAGTCGTTGAAAGATTTTGTTGTTGCCGGAGTTGATATAGAACGAGCGGTCCTTGGCTTTGAAAACGCCAGACGGGCATGTGTCAGGGCTTGTATTGCCGTGACGTTGAGCGTCCTGACCGGTGAAGAGCTGTTGCATCGACGCGTAGCCAGTCATCAGAATTGCGTTGTCGAAGAGTGCAATCTCGACAGCTTGGCCGTTGCCAGATTTCTCACGCGAAAGCAGTGCGCCGAGAATCGCGTTGCAGGCCATCATTGCGGTGCTGATATCCATCACCGGCGACAGTGCTCGAACACCTTCGCGGTCGGCGTACCCGTTCATGGATACGAAGCCGCTTTCGGCCTGCGCGATTGGGTCGAAGCCGAGCCGGTCCGCGTAAGCGCCACTGCGGCCGTATGCCGAGACCGAGCAATAGACTACGCGTGGGTTTTGCGCTTTGCAGCTTGCATAGTCGAGGCCGAATCGCTCCATGACGCCTGTCGAGAAGTTCTCAACAACGACATCCGCACCGGCAATCAGCTCGCGAGCCACTGCCAGACCTTCGGGTGTTTTCAGGTCGATGGCGATGCTTCGCTTGTTTCGATTTGACCAAAGAAACGGAGCGCCTTGCTCCAGGTCTTTGTGAACGGGAGGGTATTGCCGGAAGTCATCACCACGACCGGGTGCTTCGATTTTGATAACGTCGGCACCCATGTCAGCCATTATCATCGTGGCGAAGGGGCCGGCAATGAAGTGGGTGAAGTCAACCACTCGCAGGCCGTCGAGGGCCGTCGGCGCGCCTGAAGGGCGAGGGACATGAGTAGGAAATTCTGCTTCAATGTTTTCAAGCATGGCGAGACTTGGCTCAAAGGTGAATGTTGAATTTCGTAACGACGGGATTCCATTGCCCAATTTCGTCGCGGATAAGCTTCTCCATTTCCGCGGGGCTACAGCTGCGCGGCTCTACCTTTCGGTCGATGAAGAACTTGCGAACGTCTGGCTGAGCGACTGCTTTTGAGATGGCATCGTTCAGTTTCTTCTCCACGTCCGGTGGAATTCCCTTCGGAGCTAGCACGCCAAACCATGCTTGGCTCTTGAAACCCGGCACGTCCTCAGCCATGGAAGGGAGCCCTGGAACGACTTCGGTTCTGCTGGGTGTGGCCACTGCCAGGTAGCGGACCTTTCCGGAGCCAACCATCGCTGCACCATCGAGCCCGGTCACGAACGCCGCTTGTACCTGGCCGCCAATGAAGGCAGTCATCAGTGGTGCCCCGCCGTTGTACGGGATGTGCTGCATCTTCAAGCCCGCCATTTCGTTGAAGTACTCGCTGGTCAGGTGAGAGAGCGAACCGTTTCCGACTGAGCCAATATTCAATGTCGCCCCTTGCTTGCGAGCGTAGGCTAGGAACTCCTTCATCGACCGTGCCGGGCTGTTTGCGGGTACCGCGAGAATCATCGGGGTAATAGCAACGGTGGAAATGGGCCGAAGGTCTTTGAGCGGGTCATATGGGACCTTGCGCATCAATTGAATGACGGCGTTGGGCCCCGTGTTGCCGAAGACCAAGGTGTACCCGTCGGGAGCCGACTTGGCGACCATGTCCGTGCCGATGGCGCCACCGGCACCTGGCTTGTTGTCGACGATAACTGGCTGACCGAGGAAGTCGCTCATCGGCTTTTGGATGATGCGCGCGAGCTGGTCAGTAGTGCCCCCGGCTGCATATGGGACGACGAGCCGGATGGGTTTTTCGGGGTATCCCTTGGCAAAAACGAGGGGTGTTGCCAAAAAAAGGGCGAACGAGAGCATTGCACGCAGGCGCAAAGACCGGGGGCGCATGATTTTGTCTCCTAGTTGTAGGGTGCGGCTCAGTTGGCCGCTTGGGTCAAGTTTCCAGGTAGCTGGACCAGTAAGTTGTCGCCCGGTCCATGTGCTGCAGGATTAGGCGTTCCGCTTTAGAGATGTCGCGGTTCCGGATGAACTCGAGCATGTGGCGATGCTCCCGTGCGGAAGCGAGGCCTTGGGTTCGGTCCTCAAATAGCACGGCCCTACGACGAGCGGTAAATCGATAGAAGGCATTCAGTGTCCGAACGAGCACGGAGTTATGCGCGGCGTCCACGACTGCGATGTGGAAATCCGTATCCATCTCCGCGATGTTTCCCCCGGTTTCGAGGGTTTCGTCTGTTCGGGCGAGAATGGTCTCCATTCGTGCCAGGTCTTCGTCGGTCCGGCGTTGACACGCGAGGCTGACGGCAAGCAACTCAAGGTGAGCACGCACTTCCATCGTCTCAGTCACTTCCGTCGGGGTTGGAGTAGCCCCGATATCGGTTAGCAGTACGAGTGCTTCAAAACTGCTCTCGCGCGACATGTGGCGCAGGTAGACACCAGAGTTTGGGCGCGACTCGACCACGCGCAGCGTGACGAGGGTCGCCAGCGCTTCTCGGACGGCATTTCGACCAACGCCGAGTCGCTCGGCCAGGTCCCGCTCGGACGGCAAGCGGTCCCCAGGCTGCAGGCGCCGGTCCTGCAGGTACGCCAGGATGCCGGCAATAACGTTCGTGCCGGCGCTGGCGCGCGATTCAACGGTGGCTTCTTGTGCGTTGGTCATGATGTGCTTTCCATTTAGCCTTTCTGTCGCCCTAACTCCCGCCATCAAAGGTCGAGAACCAACGTCTTCGAACGGGCGCCGGAGCAGCAAACCATGATGGACTGGTTTGCCTGCTTTTCGTCGTCGCTCAGGAAGTCGTCTCGATGGTCGGCTTGGCCGTCGATGATTCCGGTCCGGCAGCTTCCGCATACGCCGTTGCAGCAGGAATAGGGCACTGCAACGTTATTATCCAACAGCACGTCCAGGATGGTCTTGCCGGCATCAACGCGATACTTCGCGCCGCTCTTGTGCAGGACAACGTCGAAGCCACCTTCTGTTGCGGCCTGTTGTGTTGCGGAAAAGCGCTCGTAGTGGACTGTAGCCGGGTCCCGTGCCTGCGTGACGGCAAGAAAGTCGTCAATCATGCGCGTGGGGCCACAGCAATACACGTGCGTCGCCAGCGGAAGGCCTGCCACCGTAGCGCTGATATCCAGGCGTTGGTCGGGTTCGGAGTCATGGAAGTGGGACACACGGCCCCGTCCTGAGTCGATGCGCTGAAGCTCCTCTGCAAAGGCGGTCTCGCCCGGCGAGCGGCTCGCATACATCAGCTTCCATTCCCGCCCAAGCGCATCCAGACGCCGAATCATCGGAAGGACTGGCGTAATTCCGATGCCGCCGACAAAAAACAGTGCGCTGGAAGCACATTCATCGAGCGGGAAGTCATTCGCCGGCGGGGTTGCCCAGAGCTTGTCTCCCACGCGCAGCTTGTCATGGGCCCAGCGAGAGCCACCTCGACCGTCGGGTTCTCGCTGGACGGCGACGCGGTAGTACGCTGGGTCTGCCGAGGCTGCATTGGCCAACGAATAGCTGCGAACCATTCCCCGTTGGAGATGCAGGTCAATGTGCGCGCCGGGGTGGAAGCCCGGCAGGGACGTCCCGTCAGCGGAAACAAATTCAAACGAAGAGATTCGCTCTGCTTCGAAGGTGATTCGCTTCAGGCGAATTTCAATCAGCGAGGTGTTCATGCTCATTTCCAGTACTACGCGTCAAGGCGTGTAGCCAAAGTCCTTGCCCGGTTCAGCGCGCATCGCTTCTTCGCCCAGCTTCATCCAATCGCCACCAAGAGGGATGGTCAGGGACACGGCTCGCCAGCGGAACGAGGCCGGCGCGTTGCTCGAAGGGGGGTGTTCGCCTGAAGCAGCCAGCTTCTTGACTGCCTCCAGCAGGACCCGGCGCATGCGGGCGACGCCTGTGTCACTGGTGCCCAAATGTTCCTTGCTGCGGTCCAAAATCGGCGTTGTGCCGGACTGGCACGCTGCGTCTTGAATCCACAGGCCTGGCATCCCGGAGTTGTATTTCTCCACCTGTGACTGGTAGTCAAACTGGTAGGCGTTGCTGCGGTTGTACTGGCTCCAGTATGTGTGATACGGCTCCGTGACCGGGCGTTTCTCGAATGCGCCGTCCGAGTGGTGACCGGTCTCACGGCCGTTATGCCCGTCCTTGAACAGCTTCCTGGTGCGCTCGTAGAACGGCTTGGCCGGGTGGTAGGAGAACATCAGGCAAAGCGTATGTTCATCGTCGATGGGCACCCAGGCGTGGCCGCTCAGTTCCGGGAACTGGGACTGCGGCGGCACGAGAGTCCAGAACGGCATGAGGAACTGGTTCACTCGAACATAGTTTTCGCCATCTGGCGTCTTGCGACGTGCGCCGATGCTGACGCCGGCGTCGTGCTGCACGCATTCGAACGTCGGGCTCAGGTCCTGAGCTTGGCGCCATTGATTGATAACACCGCCGTCGCCAACACGACCGTGAAGGATTGCAGCGTGGGCGGAGTCGATTTCGCCTTCCAGCGCTTGCAGCCAATTGCATTCTTGAACGCGCATGGAAACGGCAACTTGCTCTTCCGGCACCATGTTCCATTCCACCTCGGGAAGCTCCGGTGCCTTGTCCGCGTCGGGCCCCATGTACGCCCACAGAACACCGTTACGCTCCTTCACGGGGTAGGCCTTGATTTTCATGCGCTTGCACATCGGGCTATCCGCCGGCTCACAAGGCATTTCCTCGCACTGGCCACTCACTTTGAACTTCCAGCCGTGATAGACGCAGCGCAGTCCATCATATTCGTTGCGAGCGAAAACCATCGGTGCACCGCGGTGCGGGCATGCATGGTCTACCAGACCTACTTTCCCGCTGTTGTCGCGGAACGCGACGAGGTCTTCGCCGAGCAGCCGCACGCGATACGGGTGACCGCCGGGAGCTACGTCTGATGCCTTGAGAAAGGGAATCCAGTACAGCCGCATCAGCGTGCCCATGGCCGTCCCTTGGCCGACGCGCACCAGCAGTTCGTTGTCTTCGCGAGAAAGCATTGTGAGGTCCTTTTGGTAATCCAATCTGGTGGGGCCAATTGTAGGCGGCTGGAGACTGGCAAAAATCGGTAGTAACCCTGATGATGCGTCTATGGCCGCATGATTTCTGGCGTGTAAACCGCAAATACCGTGGGAAGTGCTTGACTGTACCGTTGTTGGCTCCCAACTTCTGGCCAGTGCTACGGAGCTATCCGGGTACGGGCAGGCGGTGTTTTCCCTACAGGTGTCCCACCAAAGTGGTCCTACCACGATGACTCTGAGACTGAGTGAACGCATCATCGCCCTCTTCCCGCACTGCAGAGAGCTCAGTTGAGCAAAGTGCGGATAAAGCCTCAAGAGGCGTTATGTCAGAAATGTCGGCCGAAGGCTGATGTGGTACGTGATTGGGCTCTACATGACGGATGCATATCGAACACCCAGACCAGGAGACTGCAGCCAAATTGACGTAGCGAATTCTGGGTCTTCACGCGATGGTGCTGATGTCTTTGAGAAATACTGCTCATCAGTGGCCAGATGTTGTTAGCCGTCGCGCGGCTGTTTCGCAGCATGACTAGTGCAGCGCCGTAAATAGGCATGCGCCATTGCACGGCGGCTTCTGAAGCCGACCTAAGTACCTATTGTGGCGTGATGAACGTGCTGGGAGCCGCCGCGACAAGGTGCGTCAGCGCGCGGGCTTCATCGATTACCTTCGCCGTGTAGGCCTCAATACATCGTGCGACCCGTGCAGATGGGCCGATGAGTGCAATGCCGGCGACGAGTTGTCCATCAGGCGTCAGAATAGGCGCGGCGATACCACTGGCGCCTCGTATGCGCTCATCAAGGGCGGTCGCTATGCCGGTGGAGCGTATGCACTCCAAAGCCGCCTCTAAATCGAAACGGCTTACGATGGTTGTGTCGGTGGCTGCCTCAAAGTCGATATGCGATAGGCAGCGCTCCCGAATCTCCGGGTTGGAAAACGCCAGGGCGAGCTTACCCAAGGCTGTGCAATACAGTTCTCGATGAGACCCGACGGGAACCGAGCAAGACATGGGATTTTGGCTGTCGACCTTCTCGATGTAGACCACTGAGTCACGCGAGGACGAAAGAACCCCGGCCAACGCCGTCTCTCCGGTCGCCTGTACCAGTCGCTGGAGACTGGGGCGAACGAGCCCAGGAAGTTGTATGGCACCAGTGACCCTGGCAGCCAAGGAAAAACTTGTCGGCCCAATTCGATACAGCCCAGCCTCATCGCGAGAGACGTATCCCTCCTCAGCAAGGCCCGCCAACAAGGTGATTAGGCTCGTCTTCGGTGCCCCAACAGCTCGAGCAATCCCTGACAGAGTTTGTCCTCCTTCCGCCGAGGACAGCATCTCGAGTATTCCCAGAATGCGTCGGACTGACAGAGGGGCGATAGATGAGCTGGTCATTTCGTAGATATGCGCCAGGTTTTCGTTGAATCGAAACGAGACATCACCTGCGGACCCCCGACGGGTGTCTATCCGCAAAGCAGTTAACAGTCTTGCTCCCGTGAAACGCATCTCACTCAGCGAGAGAAACGAGATGTTTTCTGCACCTGGTCGCCCGATGGTCGCCGAGGTGTTCGTATTTTCGAACGCTTCAATCGGATACTAACGGCTGTTAGTATTTCCGCCAAGTCTCAGATTGCAGCGTACGAAGGCTACCAATCGTGAAAAGTCCGCTTGCCGATGCTCGCATCGGTCTACGCGGCCAGGTTGTCTAGCATTCCCGTTCCCCCATGCCTCCCACTTCCATCGAATGGTAAGTCGCGGAGTCGGCCAACGACGACACATCGGCTTCGTGAGGCAAAAGGTTTGAGGTGCGTGCATGAGGGCCATCCCGGTCCCTCTACTGAACACGCAAAATATAAAAAGGAGACAATGATGGAGAGGTTGACCGACGTAGAGAGAGTTCGCTCTGCACATGAGCAGCCGTTCGAGCAGGGAGCTGCTCGTCTCGGTAGCGCGGGCGGCGCTCGAATTCTGCAAGACAGTCCACGTTCCTGGTACGTCTTGGCGATTCTCACTATTTCCTACTCGCTTTCGTACATCGACCGGCAAGTGTTGAACTTGCTAATTGACCCAATTAAGCGCTCGCTTTTACTTACGGATACAGAGCTCAGCCTTATCCAAGGGGTAGCGTTCATCTCGGCATATCTACTGGCCTCACCATTCTTCGGGCGGCTCGTGGATACGATGAACCGTCGAAACATCCTCATCTTCGGAGTTTGTACCTGGAGCATTTTCACCGCGCTATGCGGCAGGGCGGATACGTTCGTTGAACTGTTTCTCGCGCGCTTCGGCGTAGGGCTTGCAGAGGCATGCGCGCTTCCGGTGGGTTGGTCGATGATTTCGGACTACTTCTCGGTGAAGCGTACCACTCGTGCATTTAGCATCTATAGCCTGGGCTCACTCATCGGTGGTGGCTTGTCCTTGGTGGCAGGCGGTGCAGTTATCGCTTCGACAGACACATTGCGGCGTCAGTTTGTCGCATTGGCGGAACTCGCGAACTGGCAACTAACGTTTGTACTTGTCGGGTTGCCAGGCCTGCTTTTCGCCCTGGTATTGCTGACAGTGAAGGAACCAGAGCGTAGGGCCAGTCTGAAGTCCACCGTCGATGACAGAAGCTTCACAAAAAGCGAGGCAGCGCGCTATCTGTGGACACGCCGAGGGTTCTTCGGAAACATCTATCTTGGGAACGGGCTGTTGGCGATAGTCGCGCTCGGTCTTCCCGCTTGGTTCCCGTCCTTCCTCATCCGCCACCACGGCGTGCCGCCGGCAATGGTTGGATTCAAGTTTGGTCTCCTGGTCGTCACGGTAGGGTCTTTGGGTGTGCTGAGTGCGCCGTGGATTGCCCGTCTGTTTGAGCGCGCTGGCCACAAGGATGCAACGGTCAGAGCGTCGGCATTCTGTACTCTCGGAATGATGGCCGCATGTGCAGCTGTACCGCTGGTACCGACACCCGAGATGGCGCTTGTAGCTGCCGCGGTAGCGGTGTTCTGCTGGAGTGTCCCAACCTGCAACCTTGCCGTTTCTGTCCAACTTGTGTCCCCGAGCCGCATGCGAGGAGTCACTGCGTCGCTGTACACCTTCTTCGCCCAAATCATCGGGTTCGGGATTGGCCAAACGCTGATTGCCATGGTGACAGACAGGGTGTTTGGGAATCCGAGTCTCGTTGGGAACTCCCTTGGGATTGTTGGATTCTCCGCCTCCGTAGGTAGCGCGATTCTCCTGTTCTCCTCCCTTCGCTACTACAGATGGATGTTGGAAGAGGAAAGCCGGAGCTAAGACCGGTCTGCTCTGGCGAGTCCGAGCAGGTGTCGTACGTAACGAGGCAGTTCACGAACTTCGTGATGCCCAAACTGTCGTCTGCCAAAGAAGTGTCTTGGCAGAACTCAAAGGAATGCCCTCGCAATGGAAGCACGACAAGCAACTGACACGCCCTTTCTGAAGTCCTTTCCCAAGCAACTGTTAATCGACGGTTGTTGGAAGAACTCCCGTTCGGGAGACGTCTTCGAGACCCTTAATCCGGCGAACGGCCAATGCATGGCTACAGTGCAGAAGGCATCAGCGTCAGACGTAGATGATGCTGTTGCGGCAGCGCGGGCGGCTTTTGAAGGAGAGTGGCGCCGATGGAATCCGTTCCAACGTCAAGAGCTCCTGCTACGAATTGCGGACCTCGTGGACCGGAACTTTGAAGAGCTAGCATGGCTCGACACCCTCGATATGGGTGCCCCGATTTCGCGGCTGCGCAACGGGCGGCAGCGAATCATCGGTTTGCTGCGCTTCTATGCTGGGATGGCCACGGCGATTCACGGGGAGACAATTCCGAACTCCGTACCTGGCTCCGTATTCTCATATACGCTGGCCGAACCGGTGGGCGTTGTCGGCGCGATTCTGCCGTGGAACGGGCCGCTTGGCATGGCAGTTTGGAAGCTGGCACCTGCGCTCGCAACGGGCTGCACGATTGTCATGAAGCCGTCGGAAGAGAGTCCGCTTAGCGCGCTGCGTCTTGGGGAGCTGCTGGTCGAAGCTGGCGTGCCAGCTGGCGTGGTGAACATCCTTCCGGGCGGAGGGGAATGCGGAGCGGCAATTGCAGCCCACCAAGGCGTGGACAAAGTGAGCTTTACTGGTTCAACAGAGACCGGTCAGCGGATTGTCCAAGCATCGGCTGGCAATCTGAAGCGACTGTCGCTTGAGCTCGGAGGAAAGTCGCCGAACATCGTATTCCCCGACGCAAATCTGGAACTGGCAGCCGCCGGCGCTGCAGCCGCCATCTTCAGCAACAGCGGACAAATCTGTAGTGCTGGTAGTCGCCTGTTTGTTCACGAGTCAATCTACGACAGCTTCTTGGAACAAGTGGTAGAGCGAGCGCAGACGTTGCACCTGGGCGACGGTGCTGACCCGTCTACGACAATTGGCCCAGTGGTGTCGGGCAAGCAATACGAGCGCATCCTGCGATACCTTGAATTGGGTAAGAAGGAGGGGGCGACGGCGGTCAGTGGTGGATTTCCAGTGCGAGACGGAGCCATGGAGAAGGGGTGGTTTATTGCTCCCACTGTGTTCCGCGATGTACAGGATGACATGGCGATTGCTCGAGAGGAGATTTTTGGCCCAGTGCTCTCCGCATTGTCGTTCCGCGACACGGATGAAGTCATCCGACGCGCCAATGATTCGCAGTTTGGTCTTGGTGCAGGCCTATGGACAAAGGACGTCAATAAGGCACACTACGTCTCGTCGAGGCTTCGTACAGGTTCAGTTTGGGTGAACACCTATCAGGCGATGGACCCTGCGGTTCCATTTGGAGGGTACAAGGCGAGCGGATACGGGCGTGAGTCCGGCCGACAGCATCTCGAAGAATTCCTCAACACCAAGGCGGTATGGCTGCGCATTGAGGATGACGAATGAGCGGCACCGCAGCAGTCGACTCCGAGTATGACTTCATCGTTGTCGGTGCTGGGTCTGCGGGCGCTGTCGTCGCCTCTCGCCTATCCGAAGGCAGTGCAACGGTCCTCTTGCTTGAGGCTGGGCCATCGGACACGTCTCCATGGATTCATCTTCCACTAGGATTCAGCAAAACATTCCGGAACCCTACAGTCAACTGGATGTACGAGAGCGACCCCGAGCCGCATCTCGGGTATCGACGTCTCTATTGGCCAAAGGGTAAGGTGCTGGGAGGCTCGTCGTCGATTAATGGTTTGATTTGGTTGCGCGGGCTAAGGTCCGACTATCAGAACTGGGAAGACATGGGGAATCAGGGTTGGTCGCCCAGCGAAACGTGGCAGGTATTCAACCGGATAGAGTGCGTAGACCCCTCGCCTTCAAAAATTCCCCAGCCACCGGTGCGACTGTCGCTGCCGCTGTGGCGAACCGAACTCAGCGAGGCGTTCATCGCCGGTGCCGCTTCCATGACTGGAGCAGTACGCGAAGACGCGTTTAACTCGGGAGAACAACTCGGCGGCGGCTACTTTCTACATAGCCAATACGGTGGACGTCGGACCTCGTCTGCGACAGCATATCTTAGACCGAGATATTCGCGTCCGAAACTCAGGGTCGAGACTGGCGCCTTTGCGTTGAGCGTGCAGCTAGAGGGCCACCATGCACGATGTGTTCGGTACGAGAAAGATGGCCAAGTGCGCATTGCTCGGGCGCGCCGGGAGATTGTCTTATCTGGCGGCGCTATAAATACCCCTCAATTGCTGCAGCTTTCCGGGCTCGGGCGGCCAGAAGACCTTGAGCGGGCCGGTGTGCGGGTGCACCACGCTCTTCCAGGGGTGGGAGCTAACTTCCACGACCATTTCACTACACGGCTCACATTCCGGACCGACTCCGTCCGCACAACGCTCAACAGTGTCGCCGGGTCATGGCTTGGTAAGGCGCGTGTCGGATGTGAGTGGCTGTTAAAACATTCAGGTCCACTCACAATCGGCGCGGGAGTCGCCGGTGCGTACGGAAAGGTAGTTGATGACGTGACGGAACCAGATGTTCAGCTGATTCTGGTTCCCTTCAAGACGGACAATCTGTACAAGAGCCTTACGCCTGATGCAGGATTCCAGGTCCTTGTGACCGCTTCAAGGCCGAGCAGCCGGGGCCATGTGGTTATCCGAACAGCTAACCCATCCCAGCCACCTTCGATGGTCGCAAATTACCTCGACACTCATTCCGACAGAAGGACCGTGACAGAAGGGATTCGGTGGGCAAGAGAGGTCGCCAATACGAACGAACTACGTCCCTTTATTCGAGAAGAAATCGGTCCAAGTGCCAACGCACGTACGTCAGAAGAGCTTCTGCAATACGCGATGCAGACGGGGGGGTCGACACAACATCAAGTCGGGTCTTGTCGGATGGGTAGCGACGAGCTTGCAGTGGTGGATTCCAGGCTTCGGGTGCATGGTGTGACCGGTCTCCGGATAGCCGATGCTTCGGTGATGCCCCAGGTTGTATCTGCAAACACCAATGCAGCTTGCTTCATGATTGGCGAGCGCTGCGCAGAATTCGTTAAGCAAGAACACGCCGATTGCTTTGACCGGCCTCTACCAGTAGACGACGCCTGAGTCCATTAATTTCCATGTGGAGACAAAGCGACGTCAAGTGCCCTGCGCGGTCTATGCCCGCTCTGTGTGCAAGACATCGCTCACAAAGCTATCAACAGCCCTGATGGACCGCCATTTCCCTTGGTTAGTGATTGACTTGGATGCACATCGCGTGCGCTCTACACGCACGCATTCTTGCAAATGCGCCCAATAAAGCGCTTGCATCCGTTGACCAAAGCGAATTCCGCGAAGTTGGGCGCAAACGCTCCAGGACTTGACACAGAGACCAAAGCAACTAAACTAACGCTCATTCGTTAGTAGATACCGAGCACAGGTATCGTCGACTTTGGAGACTTCATGTTCATATCCTGCAAGCCTAGACCCAGCGCGGCCTTTCGGACGCCTGCACATATACGTCGCAATGACAGTAGGACTCGCCTAACGTTGCGCCGCCCGAGCGAGGGGCACTCCGTTATCGGCAGCACTCGTGCTGGGAAAGAGAGCATCTCATCCGCCACCCAGGTCCAGGTGTCGATTCGGGTTCCCAACGCTTCGACAATGAACTGAGGCCACCATGCTCGAGCAAATCGCAATTTCAGGGCTCGCGGTCGGCGCGATTTACGCACTGATTGCTATCGGATTCACGATTGTCTTTTCCACGGTACGAATCGTTAACTTCGCGCACGGGGAACTGGTCATGGCCGGCGGGATGCTTTACGCGTACCTCCATTCCGTGCATGGGCTTTCCGTCGCTCCGGCCGTCTTTCTGGCAATCGCAGGCTGCGCAGTTCTCGGATGGTTCATCTACGAGGCGGGACTCGCTGGCATTGACCCGGCAAATCACATCAGCCAGGTGATGATTACCTTGGGTGTAGGTATCACGCTCAAGGGGCTTGTGCAAGTCTTCATTGGCAAGGACACAATGTTTCCGCCCGCCTTTTCCGAATCGACCGGCGTGCAAGTGGCCGGGACAAGCATCGCGGCACAGACATTGTGGGTGGCCGGCGCATTGGTGGTTTTCGTATTGCTGTTGCATATTCTGAGGCAGCACACGCGTCTGGGTACGAGTATGAGGGCCGTGTCCATCAACCGCTACGCGGCCATTCTGATGGGCATCTCGCCAAGAAGAGCGGCGGCCGCGTCGTTTGTTGTGGCTGGGCTCATAGGTGGAGCTGCGGGTGCGCTCTTTGCCCCCTTGGCATCAGTCAGTTATGACAACGGAATCTTCCTCGGAATCAAAGGTTTCGCTGCAGCGATATTGGGAGGCATTGGCAATCCTGTGGGCGCAGTGCTGGGTGGCCTACTGCTCGGCCTTACGGAGTCACTGGCCGCCGGATATCTCAGCTCTGTATACAAGGACGCCGTATCACTGTTGGTGCTCTTGGTCGTGCTCCTGGTCAGGCCTCAAGGGCTGATTGGAAAAATCCTTCCGCAAAAACTATAGGAATGCCATGTCCCCCGCCACCGACCGAATCGTGACAACTGGCCTGCTAATAGCACTTCCAGTCCTCTGTTTTTCTACAGGGAACGGCTTCTACAAATCAATTCTCGTCTACGGAATCATCAACTCCATCGCTGCAGTCGGCCTCTGCTTGATGCTGGGATTTGCCGGTCAGATTTCACTCTGTCAGGCCGCGTTCTTCGGTATTGGTGCATATGTAACGACGCTGAGTGCGAACCGACTTGGTCTGGAGCCTGTAGTCGCCATCGCGGTTGGTGCGGCCGTGTCGATGGTATTAGGTTGGGCGGTAAGCCGGCCGCTATCTCGACTGCACGACCACTATCTTGCGATGGGAACGCTTGCTTTTGGAGTGGTGGCATACATCGCCTTCGCAAACCTCCGTTCACTTACTGGCGGCCTGGACCCTGGCATCACGATTGCACCGTTCACATTCTTGGGACATGACCTCTCGTCCATGAACGGTCTCTTCTCCGTTGCTTGGTGCGGTCTTGCTCTGACAGTATTACTGGCCGGAAACATCTCCGCTACGAGAGTCGGCCGGTCGCTTGCAGCCGTTCGCATGTCGCCCGCAGCAGCGTCGAGTATCGGAATTGACGTCGTCCGGGCCAAGGCATTCGTCTTCGCGGTTGGCGCGCTGATGACTGGCTTGGCGGGTGGGCTCTACGCATACGTGGCACGCTCGTTCAATGCAGGCGCGTTCAGCATTGGTTTCGCTATCGAACTCCTGATGATGGTCGTCATTGGGTCATTGAACCGTGTGTCCGGAGCCATCGTCGGTGGTCTCGTCATTACTGCGTTGCCAGTGGTCTTTGACACCTTTGAAGACTACAAGACTCTCGTCTTTGGGCTGACTATGGTCATTATCATGAAGTTCATGCCTACGGGCCTCGTAGATGCCATGTTCTCTGCCTTGTCACGGCTTCCATCGTATTGGTCGTCTAGGAGCCAGGGTCGTTCCAACATTACGAGCAGCGAGGTCTGACCATGCTCAAGACAACTCGTACATGTAAATCGTTCGGTGGACTTCGCGCTGTGGCGGACGTGGACGTCGCGATAGCGCCGGGTCAGGTTACAGGCATTATCGGGCCGAACGGAGCGGGAAAGAGCACGCTCATGAACGTGATTTCCGGTTTCGTGACTCCCGACGCGGGGCGGATTACTGTGAATGATAACGACGTCAGTGGGCTCCCCCCTCACAAGATGTGCCTGCACGGTGTAGCCAGGACGTTCCAAAACCTCCAGATGTTCACGGACATGACGGTACTGGACGTCGTTATCACAGGAGGTGAGAGGCATTTCGGGACGCCCATCTGGGCTAGCTTACTAATGCTGCCCGCAGCCCGGCGCGAGGAGAAGAGGCTAGCGCATCAGGCGAAGGAATTGCTTACCAGGCTGGAGGTGGATAGCAGCTACTGGACACGGCGTGCGGGCGAACTGCCGTACGGCGTACAGCGGCGAGTTGAGATTGCTAGGGCGCTGGCAACTGGGCCGCAGTATCTGCTCCTTGATGAGCCGGCCGCCGGCCTAAACAACGAAGAGACGAAGTCGCTCGGCATCACTCTCCAGGGACTGATTGCCGATGATTTGGGCATCGCACTGATTGAACACGACATCGACTTGGTCATGAATGTTTGCACCTCCATCTATGTAATGGATGCAGGCCGAGTGATTGCCGCCGGTACGCCAGCTGAGGTTAGGTCCGACCCGGCGGTTGTGAAGGCATACCTGGGGGATGAAAGTGACGACGAATAATGCTTTGCTGTCTCTCGAAAAGGTGTCGGCCTACTACAAGCAACTCTGCGCAGTTCGAGACATCACTCTGAAGATTTCGAGTGGAGAGACGGTCTGTGTCATCGGACCGAACGGCGCAGGAAAGACAACGCTGCTGAAGGCGATATCAGGGGTGCTGGACAACGTCACCGGCGCAATGCAGTTCGACGGCGTAGACCTTTCCGCCGTGACGCCACAAATGCGGGTTGCTAGAGGCCTGATTCACGTACCAGAGGGGCGACAGATTTTCGCTGAGATGACAGTGGAAGAGAACATTCGCATTGGCGGATTTCTATCTACGTCGCGGGATGAAGTCGAGGCGGCATTCGACGACGCTCTCTCCATGTTTCCCAAGCTTCTACAGCGTCGCAAACAACTCGCCGGCACGCTATCGGGTGGAGAGCAGCAGATGCTGGCGATGGCCCGCGCAGTCATGGGCAAGCCGAAGCTCCTCATGTTGGATGAACCTTCAATGGGCCTGGCACCCATCATGGTTAACGAGATTTATCGGCAAGTTGGGTTCCTGAGGGAGCGTGGCGTGACCATCCTTCTCGTTGAGCAGAACGCAAAGATGGCATTGGCGTATTCGGACAGAGCTTTGATTCTCGGAGCAGGCTCGGTGCGCTATGAGGGAAGCAGCGGTGACATTCTTCGCGATAAGTCGCTGACGTCGCTGGTATTTGGACATTGAAAATTACGGATGGATGAAAGCCATGGATGCATACGAAAAGCTGAAAAAGAAGGAAGAGTGGGCGCTGAAGGGCGGACGTGAGACAGACAAAGGCGCAAAGCTCCTCGAAGGAAAGATTTTTGTTCGTGACCGCGTGCGGATGTTGCTTGATGAGGAGCCTGAGTTCGAAGACGGTCTGCTTGCGGGCTCTGAAAAGGGTGTGCCCGCGGATGCAGTGGTCACCGTCATTGGCAACGTCGGCGGTCGCAAGGTGGCAGTTATTGCGAACGACATCTCCTCGAAAGCGGGTAGCTGGGGGTACCAAACGTTCTTGAAAATCACGCGCTTCCAAGAACTGGCGGCGACGCTGAATATTCCTCTGGTGTACCTCGTTGATTCAGCAGGTGCTCGTATCGACGAGCAGAAGCTCTGCTACCTCGGACGACGTGCATGGGGCAACATCTTCTACAACCAGGTCAAGTTCTCCGGAAAGATTCCCCAATTGTGCGTGTTGTTCGGGCCATCTCCGGCAGGTGCTGCTTACGTTCCGGCGCTTTGCGACGCCGTGGTGATGGTCGACAAGAAGGCGACCGCTTATCTGGCCTCGCCCCGCATGGTCCGCATGGCGATTGGCGAGGACGTCACCGAGGAGCAACTCGGCGGCGCACGCATGCACTGCACGTTGAGTGGTTTGGGCGACGTTCTGGTGCAGAGCGACGAAGAGGCAATTGACGTAGCCAAGCGCTATATCAGCTACTTCCCGTCAAGCTACAACCATCAACCGGTTGTTGACACGAGCTTCACGAAGAGCGAGTCGCCGGACCTTACCGGCATCATACCGGCCGACCAGGCAAAGCCCTACGACGTCCGTAAGCTCATCGACGCGATTGCGGATGACGCCAGCACGCTCGAAATCAAGCCGTTGTTTGCGAAGGAGATGGTTACTTCGCTGATTAGAATGGGCGGCCGCCCTATCGGCGTCGTGGCGAACAACTCCATGGTCAAGGGTGGGGCACTGTTCAACGACTCTTCGGATAAGGCAGCGCGCTTCATCTGGCTTTGCAGCGCTTTCAACATTCCGCTGCTGTTCCTTCAAGACATCAGCGGCTACATGATTGGCACTTCAGTGGAGAAGACGGGCATCATTCGCCATGGCGCGAAACTCCTGTCTGCGGTCTGCGAAGCCACGGTGCCGCGGATTTCCGTGATGGTCCGCAAGGCATACGGCGGCGGATATCTGGCAATGTCTGGTGCTCCGACGCATCCTGATGCGATGCTGGCGCTGCCCACCGCCATGCCTGCCCTGGTCGGCCCGGAAGCAGCCGTGAACGCGCTGTTCTTCAACCAAATTGCTGAACTCCCGGAATCGGAGCGCGCAGCTTTCATCGCCGAAAAGCGTGCTGAGTATGCAGCTGACATCGATGTCTATTCAGCCGCTGCAGACCCTCTGGCAGTCGAAGCCGTTGTCCATCCGAACAAACTCCGCGAGGAGCTTATTCAGCGATTTAACGCATATGCGCTGAAGAAGCCGGCGGCGTTCGAGAAGCGGAACCCAGTGCATCCCGTGTAAGCGACATTCAACAAGCAATAGCGGGAGCGCGTAAAGAACGCGCCTCCTGATGTCTAGTCATCGGAGATTAATGTGAAGTTCGTCAGCTATTGGCAAGAAGGGAGTCCGCGGTTTGGAGTTGTCCAGGGCGACTATGCGGTCGACCTGGGCAGTGCAATCCCTGGGTTTCCTGGCGATATTCGAGTAGCCCTTGAATCTGGCCTCGATATCGTCGGTGCCGCCAAGCAGGCTCTGGCTAGCGACATCAACGGGGTGCCGCTTAAGGACTTGTCCTTCGCACCGCCAGTCATCGAGCCTCGAAAGGTCATCTGCCTTGGACTGAACTACTACGACCACGCGAAAGAAGGCGGGCGGGAGAAGCCGACTTACCCGTGGCTATTCACGCGTACCGCTAGTTCGTTCGTCGCGCACGACGAGGATGTCATGCTGCCGGTCGTCTCTGAGCAGCTCGACTACGAGGCGGAACTGGTGGTCGTAATTGGCAAGCATGGTAAACACGTCGCACCAGAGGATGCCCTCGACTTGGTCTTTGGTTACAGCTGCTTCAACGATGTGTCAGTTCGCGACTATCAAAAGAGAACCCCGCAGTGGACTATCGGTAAGAACTTCGACCGTACGGGTGCATTCGGTCCCTATTTGGTGACGGCAGATGACCTTCCTCCGGGCGCATCGGGGCTGAAGATTGTAGGACGGCTGAATGGTGAAGTCATGCAGACTGCCACGACGACCGACATGATTTGGGATGTACGAGAGACCATTGTTTTGGTCAGCGCCTGCTTGACTCTTGAGCCTGGTGACGTCCTCGTTATGGGGACTCCGGCTGGTGTCGGCCAGTCGCGTCAGCCGCCTGTATGGCTGAAGGATGGCGATACTTTCGAAGTCGAAATTGAAGGAGTCGGCACATTGCGAAACAGCGTGCGCCGTGAGCGAAAAAGCTGACGGGAGGCGCCGCAGTTCTTCAACACTGGAGGGCTGCGACGACTGCCGAAGTGGGGCGGACGCGCGAGCATAGGTAGTAGGGATGTGGTGGGAGGCAGGGTATGAGCATCGAAAAATTGTTGGCGCAGAATTTCGCGTGGTCGGAACGAATACGCGGCGCAAATCCGAGTTTCTTCGAGCGACTTGAGGAACAACAATCGCCCAAGTACTTATGGATTGGCTGCTCCGACAGCCGAGTCCCCGCCAATCAAATTCTCGACTTGGCTCCCGGCGAGATTTTCGTCCATCGTAATATCGCCAACCTTGTGGTTCGAAGTGACCTGAACAGCCTTTCCGTCGTCCAGTTCGCTGTCGACATCCTGAAGGTGCGCCAAATCATGGTGGTCGGCCACTATGGATGCGGAGGGGTTCGTGCCGCAATGGAAGGCCAGCGCCTCGGCCTTGTGGACAACTGGCTCAGACATGTGCAGGAGGTCAAAGAGAAGCATGCCGGGCTGCTTGTGCAATTCGAGCCGGAGCACCGTCTGGACAGACTGTGCGAGCTTAACGTTGCTGAACAGTTCCTTAGCATTTGCCAGACAACTGTGATGCAGGACGCGTGGAAGCGAGGGCAACACGTTTCCGTCCACGGCTTGATATACAGCCTGCACGACGGTGTGCTGCGTGAAATTGGCTTATCCGCGAATTCTTCTTCAGCAGCAACCGATGCCTATGTAGATATGGTTCGCGTCCAGAACGCGGTTGGCGCCAACGCGGAGCGTTGCTGTGTCGAGGAAGAGTGCGATGAACACGCTCACTGATTCGGTCAGCCCGGACATCCAATCCGACTTGAGTGCCCGAAGCACTCGTGCGGTCTGGCACCCGTGCACGCAGATGAAGTGCCTGGACAAGTCGCCGCCCATCGCTATTGAAAGTGGAAGCGGGCCGTGGCTTACCGACACTTCAGGAAGACGCTACTTTGACGCTTGCAGCTCTTGGTGGGTCAACCTGTTTGGTCACGCGAATCCATTTATCAACGAGGCGCTGCGCAAGCAGTTAGACACCCTTGAGCATACGCTTCTCGCTGGCTGCACACACGCGCCGGCAGTTGAACTTGCGGAGCGGCTTTCTGACCTGACGGGAAATCATCTGGGGCACGCGTTCTACGCGTCGGATGGCGCCTCTGCAGTGGAAATCGCTTTGAAGATGAGTTTCCACTATTGGCGCAATGCCGGCAAAGCGGAAAAGCGGAGCTTCGTGTGTCTCCGGCAGAGCTACCACGGGGAGTCCATTGGTGCTCTGTCCGTGACAGATGTCGAGATTTTCCGCGACGCGTACGCGCCGCTCTTGATGCGTACCCATCGCGTTATGTCACCGGACACGCGCTTGGCGAGGGTTGGTGAGCGCGCCGATGACGTTGTCAGTCGAGCTCTCCAGGATGTAGAGGAACTGTTCGAGCACCAATCGGAAGGGATAGCCGCAATCATCGTTGAGCCGATGATTCAGTGTGCTACGGGTATGGCTATGTATCCGGCATCCTATTTGACGGAGCTCCGTCGACTGTGCGACCGGTACTCCGTGCACCTTATCGCTGACGAGATTGCCGTTGGCTTCGGTAGGACTGGAAAGTTCTTTGCCTTTGAGCACGCGATTTCCGAGGTTGCTGCAGAGAACTGGCCGGACTTTATGTGCCTCTCAAAGGGTCTTACTGGTGGCTATCTGCCCCTCTCGGTAGTGTTGGTGCGTGGCGGAATCTATGACGGATTTCTAGACGACGATGTCGGCCGCGGGTTCCTGCATTCACATTCATACACGGGGAATCCCCTCGCTTGCCGAGCAGCGTTGGCCACGCTGGACCTCTTCGAACGAGACAACGTCCTGGCAGAGAACTCGGTACGCGCCCAGTGGTTGGGCTCGGCGCTAGAACCAGTAGCGAGGGCGAGTTGGGCAAGGCATACGCGCCAACTGGGAATGGTTTGGGCGTGCGACGTCGCGGACTGTGTCGCCGGAGAGCGATTTGCTGAGCGGCTCATGATTGCGGCGCGTGCCCATGAGGTTCTCCTGAGACCTATCGGGAACACCGTCTACCTGATGCCACCGTACATCTTCGATGAGCCTATGGCGGCTTGGCTGGGCGAGCGAGTGGGGGCTGCCATCGACGAGGCTCTGGCGGGAGGGATTGGCCATGCTACTTGAACGATTGTCCTCGGAACTCGGCCATCGCGCGAATGACGGACTGGAGCGCTGTCGGCGGATTGCGGAGTCCCCTTGCGCTGCGCATCAGAGCTTCGCGTTTGATGCGCAGCATATGAGTGAAGGTGATTTATCTTCGCGAAAGCCAACCCTCGGATTCGGTAGTAATGACTATCTGGGGCTCGCGAATCATCCTGAGGTTGTCGCCGCCTACGCCGATGGGGCAAAACGCTACGGTGGAGGAGGAGGGTCGTCGCATCTGGTAGGCGGTCACTCTCGCGCCCACGAGGAACTCGAAACCAGGCTTGCCGGACTGCTCACGAAGCAGATACCGGACGTCAATGCTCTCTTCTTTTCGTCTGGGTATATGGCAAATGTTAGTGTGCTGACTGCTCTTGGAGACCGCAGTTCGGCCATCTTCGCCGACAAGCTTAACCATGCCTCGCTCATCGACGGGGCGCTGCTCGCGAGAGCGAAGAGTCATCGCTACCCGCATGGTCAGCTGCACGTTCTGCGGAACCAGCTTTCCGAAAGTGACAGCCAGGTGAAGCTGATAGTCACCGACGCAGTCTTTAGTATGGATGGCGATGTCGCCGACATACCTAGCTTACTGAAGTTGGCAAAAGAGTTCGATGCATGGCTGGTGGTGGACGACGCTCACGGATTCGGCGTACTTGGCGAAAATGGGAAGGGCAGTCTCTCCCATTTTGGTCTCTATAGCGAGCGATTCATTTATATCGGAACTCTTGGTAAGGCCGCAGGGGTAGCGGGCGCTTTCGTTGCGGCGCATCGCATCGTGATTGACTGGTTGATGCAGACCGCACGAGGTTATATCTATACGACTGCGACTCCTCCGGCCGTGCCACATGCCCTTTGCGTGAGCCTGGATGTTCTTGCCGGCGACGAGGGGGAGAAACGCAGGTGCCATCTGAAGGACATTATTCATGCAACCCGCGAGGGGATTGAGGGAATAGTGCGCGCGCATCCCCATCTGCACTGGTCTCTTGGGGATTCATTGACAGCCATTCAGCCGCTGTTGATTGGGGACAATCGTGAGACTTTGGCTGTTGCTTCCAGAATGCAGAATCGAGGAATTTGGACGCCGGCGATTCGTCCACCTACGGTTCCGGCCGGAACAGCCCGCTTAAGAATCAGCCTCAGTGCTGCGCATAGCATGTCGGATGTCGAGGAGCTCATTTCCGGTTTATCGAAAGTGGCACGGGAGCATGTGCAGTGACAAACGTCGCCCTGCGGGGCTGCTTTGTAACAGGAACGGACACCGGTGTGGGGAAGACGCTAGTGAGCGCCGCTATGGTCCACCTGTTGTGCAGAAATGGTCATCGAGCAGCCGGGCTCAAGCCAGTAGCAGCGGGCTTGGAGCTGGTTGACGGTGAGTGGGTGAATGAGGATGTACTCATGCTGCAAGAGGCCTCGTCACTGGACCTTAGTCGAAAAGATATCGGCCCATGTCAATTTCAACGTGCTTGTGCCCCGCACATTGCTGCAATGGAAGAGGGGCGCGCCATCCATCGACCTAGCTTGATTGAGGCTGCGGTCTCGCTCGGCTCGCGTGTAGACAGGTTAGTTGTCGAAGGAGTTGGCGGCTTCTGCGTTCCATTTGGCGATGACTGGAGCAGCGCAGACTTAGCTGTTGACTTTGATTTGCCGGTGGTGATGGTAGTTGGACTTCGCCTTGGTTGCCTGAACCACGCCATCCTGACTAAAGAGGCAGTGGAACGACGTGGCCTGCGTCTGACCGGTTGGGTGGCAAGTGTCATCGACCCAGGCATGGCATACCCACGAGAGAACACGGCTGCCTTGAAAAAGTGGCTATCACCGGTCCCGTGCTTAGGCGTGGTTCCAAACCTAGCGGCGCCGTGTGCGGCGTTGGCGAGCACCTATCTCATCCCAGACGCGGTCGGATTCGCGCTGGGGCATTCGCGACAACTTTCTCGAGAAGTTCAATGAAATCCATCGCTATTGTTTCCAATTCCTCCTCCTGTGGCGAGGCTGTTGTTCAACCTGTCGGTGTATTCGCCACGGAGTACAAGCCGGGGCGGAACGCACGCTGGAGTGTCGAGAGCATTGAAGAGCTTTTCGAATTGCCGCTGATGGATTTGATGTATCGAGCGCAGCAAGTTCATCGCGATAACTTTAATCCCAACGTCGTTCAGTTGTCGACGCTTCTTTCCATCAAGACCGGCGGATGCGCGGAAGACTGCGGTTACTGCCCCCAATCGGCTCATTTTGAAACGGGAGTTGAGGCCAGTAAGCTGATGCCGCTAGATGACGTTCTGGCTGCGGCCAGGGCGGCAAAGGACCAGGGTGCCACGCGTTTCTGCATGGGGGCGGCTTGGCGAAGCCCGAAGGAGCGTGACATGGAGCGAATTGAGGCCATGATTCAGGGCGTCAAGGACCTGGGCATGGAAACGTGCGTCACGTTGGGTATGCTGAGCGATGACCAGGCGCACCGCTTGAAGGACGCTGGCCTCGACTACTACAACCACAATCTCGACACGTCCCCTGAGTTCTATGGCAAGGTCATCACCACGAGGACGTATCAAGACCGTCTGATGACGCTCGGTCATGTTCGAGATGCGGGAATCAATGTCTGCTGTGGAGGCATTGTTGGTATGGGAGAGACCCGAGCCCAACGCGCTGGCCTTTTGGCCCAGTTGGCAAACTTGGAACCGTACCCCGAGTCCGTGCCAATCAATAGCCTGGTTCGTGTGGAAGGTACCCCTCTCGCGGATACCGCGCCGTTGGACCCCTTTGAGTTCGTGCGAACCATCGCAGCGGCACGCATCATTATGCCAAAGACGATGGTAAGACTTTCGGCTGGGCGGGAGGAAATGGACGACGCCCTTCAGGCAATGTGCTTCATGGCTGGAGCCAATTCCATTTTCTACGGCGACAAGCTGCTCACCACGGCCAACCCGCAAGCGAACCGAGACTTTGCTTTGCTTGAGCGGCTCGGTATGCAGGCAAAAGGACGAACGGAATGAACTCTGCGGCGCTCGCCTCGCCTGATGACCCGGCGGCACCCATCCGCCGGCTTGTCGACGCCAACTTCTTGGAGAACCCGTACCCAACATATCGCGGTCTAAGGGAAGCCGGGCCATTGCATTGGAGTAATGAATTCTTTGGCGGTGCTTGGCTTCTTACCGGGTATGACGATGTAGCGACAGCGCTTCGTAGCCCCTTGTACTCCGCTCGGAGAACGGGGGGATGGGTCATGCGCAGCAGCGAAGGCAATCGAGGCGAGCTCTGCCCTTTTCAACGGCTCTTCAGTCGCGCCATGCTGTTTCTGGACGCTCCTGACCATACGCGCCTGCGGCGCGCGATGAATGTTGGGTTTCGTCCAGATTTCTTGCGTCGCTTTCTACCTGACATTGAACGGTTCGCGTCCGAGCTTGTTGATGAAGTTGTGGAGACCGATAGCTTCGACTTTATGGAGAGCTTCGCCCGGCCGTTTCCTGCGTTGGTGATAGCTCGGCTGCTAGGCGTAGTAGAGGAAGAGCAGGCCAATTTCCTGAGCTGGTCCGATGACCTGGCGGCCTTTATCGGAGCTACAGAACCGACACCGGATTTGACTAGGCGAGCTCAGGTCAGCTTGCTGAGAATGGCGAACTGCTTCGAGAAGATGCTGGACGCGCGCCGTACGAGCGGACCTGTCGGAGATTTGACCGATATCCTTCTGCAGGCCGAGGAGACTGGAACAATAGCATCCGGTGCTGAGCTGCTGGCGCAGTGTGCAATGCTCCTCTTCGCAGGCCATGAGACTACCCGGAACTTGCTTGGAAACGGCTTGCATTCATTGCTGTCACACCCATCGCAATGGGAAAAACTCAAGGCAAGGCCGGAACTGTTGCCGGGAGCTCTGCGTGAGCTTTTACGGTTCGAAAGCCCGGTGCAATACACGGGACGCCGATTGACTACCGACGTAAGCCTGTGCGGTCGTAGGCTGAGACGCGGTGACCTAATCGTGCCGTTAATCGGGGCAGCAAATCGAGATGCGGCGCGCTTCACCAGTCCTGACAGTTTGGACATTGAGCGGCAGGAAGGCTCCCACCTGTCGTTTGGTCACGGTCCACACGTCTGTATTGGCGCTTCACTTACGCTGCTTGAGGCAGAGGTGGCATTCAAACTACTTATGTCTCGCGTCCCGAACTTACAGCTTTCGTCTGGCAAGGCCGCATGGGGCAGAAATCCTGTCTACCGGGGGCTGACGAGTCTGTGGGTCCATAAGGGCTAGAGGACAGGAGTTCTCGAGGTATGGCCAGCTGCGGCAGCGTGGAGTCAGTCAAGAGGATGGGCCCTTGCGATTCTCGTTCTCCTTGGGCATCGCGAGAGGGCGGGGCTTAGGAGTAAGCCCCCGCCGACAAATCAAGCGCTGGCGGACAGATGGCCCAGGACGTGTCGCTCGGGGACGATGCAGATGAAGTTCCCCGTGAAGACAACGTCGCCGTCAGAGTTCTTCGCCTGAGTTGAGACGACCCGCTTTTTTCCGGTCGACGAATCTACCAGAGCATCAAACCGCAGGCGCTCACCCACGCGACAAGGCTTCATGAAGCGTACATCTGAACTTCCAAGTACGACATTCGGCTCGTTGACCGCCAGCATCGCTGCATAGTCGGCTGCCCCAAAGACGAACCCTCCGTGGACGAGGCCGCTAGAGTCGGCTCTCATCTCGGGGACGAGTTCGAGCTCCACGACGCAACTATTGAGCGATAGGTCGATGACACGACCGCAGAGGTTGTTGTCAATGGCCTGATGAGTTCTGACTTTCAATTCGTTTCCTTCGTTGCTTTGTACCAAATGACGCCGTCTTCGCCTTGTGTTCGCTCGACACGCGCCAAACTCTGCAGGTAGTTCAAGCAGGCAATCGCTTCGCCGGTAGCCAAGCCGAAATTTGGCATCTCGGAATCCAGTATCTGGCGGCCAAAGAGAGCCTCAAAGACGTCGATTGCCCGGCGGGGCGCGTTGAGGCGGTGAAGCAGCCGCTCTAACGCATGGTCTTGGCTGGCTTTGAGATAGTCGAGACGTGCGTGTAAGCCTCGGAAGCACTCGTTGTGTGCTGGCAAGACGAGAACGTCGTCAGGAATCTCCTTCTTGATTTTATCTATCGACGCGTACCATTCCGACATGGGATTGGCATCCGGATTGGTGGCGTAAACGGAGACGTTCGAGGATATGCGGGGTAGAACCTGGTCGCCCGAAACGAAGAGCTTCAGGTCGGGACAGTACAGGCACGCGTGTTCTGGGGAGTGGCCGCTACCGACGACGACACGCCACGTATGTTTGCCAATACGAATCTCCTGGCCGTCGACGAGGCGCTGATAGCTATCAGGAAGGGTGTGGATTTGGTTGCCGAAGTTTCCGAAGCGCACGCGGTAAGATTCGAGGGTGCCATCGCTCCACCCAACGTTGCGGTAGAACTCAACAGCATCCTGCGGGGCGTGTCGGCCACTATCGGACATCATCACTCGGCAGGTCAAGTACTCCAGTCGCGTCATCCAGAGTTTGACGCCCGGTCGCCTTGTCAGCCAACCAGCCAAGCCCACATGGTCCGGGTGCATATGCGTGACGAAAACCCTGGAGATGGGCCGTTCGCCAGTTGCATTCGCGAATAGTTCGCGCCATACCTTTACCGTTTCGTCGTTTCGAACGCCGGTGTCGACGATGGCCCAGCCGGCGCCATCATCAAGTGCCCACAGGTTGATGTGGTCGAGTGCGTAGGGCAGCGGCATCCGTATCCAATGCACGCCAGGCGCTACTTCTAGCGTCTTGCCGCGGGCGGGCAACTGGCCCACGGGGTATTCGAGTTGGGGCTTTACAAGTGAATCTCCCGCGGGATGGGCTGCCATTTGCGTCTCCGGTGAGTTGCTTGTCATTCCAGCAGTTGGGCGTGGGCTTGTGCCAGATAGTTCGTATGAACCTCGGCAGCGCGGAAGCCAGGCGACGCAAGAATCGCGCGCAAGTATGCAACGTTTGTCGCAATGCCCTCAATGCGCATCTCGGAGAGCGCCTTATCGAGCAAATCAATTGCGGCGTCTCGATTCGGACCGTGAGCCACGACTTTGAGAATCATGGGGTCATAGAACGGAGTCACGCGGCTTCCCTGCTCGTAGCCGGTTTCATATCGGACGTTCTCCATCTCTGGCAGTTGAAGGGTGGTCAGCGGGCCAGGGCTCGGGATGAAGTTCTTTGCGGGATTTTCTGCGTAGACGCGAGCTTCGACTGAGTGGCCAGAGGCCTTGATGCGTGCCTGCGAGAGTTCTTCGCTAAGGTCCGCACCCATCGCAAGTCGCAGCTGACATGCCACGAGGTCGACGCCTGAAATCATTTCGGTGACGGGGTGTTCGACCTGAATTCGAGTGTTCATCTCCAGGAAGAAGAACTCTCCCGCCGCTGCGTAATAGAGAAACTCCACCGTGCCTGCGCCTGCATAGGAGCAGGACTCTGCGAGCTGAACTGCCGCTGCAGCCATCGCGCTGCGGAGCGCGTCCGGGATAACGGGAGCCGGTGCCTCCTCGATGACTTTCTGATGACGGCGCTGTAGAGAGCAGTCGCGCTCGAACAGATGCACCGCCGAGCCATCGCCGAAGCCGAAGACTTGAATCTCAACATGACGTGCTCGTTGAACCATGCGTTCGAGGTAGACGGCGCCATCACCGAATGCTTTGAGTGCCATGCCCGAAGTCGCTTCGACTGCGGCAAGCAGCTGGTCGGCCGACTGCACCACTCTCATGCCGATGCCGCCGCCGCCGGCCGAAGCCTTGACCAGCAAGGGGAAGCCTGTTGCTTGGCCCGCAGCTTCGATTGCTTGTGGGTCGTCGACAGGCAGCTTGCTCGAACCCGGCAGCACCGGCACGCCTGCCCTCATGGCGGCGCGACGTGCCTCTTCTTTGTCTCCCATCAGCGTAATCACCTCGGAGGGGGGGCCGACGAACTGAATCCCACTCGAGCGGCACAGCGAGGCAAATTCGGCGTTCTCGGAAAGAAAACCGTAGCCAGGATGGAGCAGAGTCGCCCCTGTCTGATGTGCCGCGTCAATCAAGGCTTGGCCGCGGAGGTAGCTCTCGGCCGCGCGAGGCGGACCGATGAAGACAGCTTTGTCCGCTTGCTTTACGTGAGGTGCGTCTTTGTCCGCCTCGGAATACACGGCAACGTTAGGCAAGCCGAGCTTCTTGGCCGCGCGGAGAACGCGGCAAGCGATTTCGCCACGATTGGCGACGAGAAGAGTGGGTAGGGTCATGGTCGATAGCATCGTCAGTTGTGAGTTTTCATTATCGAACGAACGAGCGTTAGTTTCAAGGGTCGTGACGATGCGACTTGCCCGGGAGCGGCTTATAATTAACGAACATTTGTTTCCCTATAGGCGCATCCAATGACGCGTGTGGCAGGCTCCAGCGGAGAAGTGACGGAAAAGGCGGTTAGACGGGCGGCTGTACTCGTCATCGCAAGGCATGGCTATGAAGCTGCGAGCCTGCGCATGATTGCGGAGGAGGCCGGTATCAAGGCACCGTCGCTCTACAACTACATCAAGAGCAAAGAGCAGCTTCTTTATGACCTGCTGAAAGAGCCGCTTGTCTCCATGATTGACGAATTTAAGGAGCGCTCCTCGGGTGTGAGCGACCCGTACGAACGACTGCGGCTGTTCATCGAAGGCCATCTTGGCTTTCACTTGGACTTCACTCGTGAGGTCTTCATCGGAAACATGGAATTGCGGAACTTGAAGAAGCCGCATTTCAAGACCGTGACGGGTCTTCGTGACCAGTACTCCAAGATGCTCACGGACATCATCGAGGACGGTGCGGCGGCTGGTCGTTTCCACGTGGAAGACGCCCGAGTGACAACGTTCGCGCTCCTTGCAATGCTCTCTGGCGTATGCAATTGGTACCGACCTGATGGGCCCTCTGACAAGGAGACGCTCGTCCGTATCCATACCGCGCTCGCCATGCAGATGCTTGGCGTCCAGGTTGAGGATGACACCGCTCTGTCTGTGCCACGCCCCGGACGAACGAAGACCGGCCAGCGCACGCAAGCCGCCTAATCCCTCTGCATTAGCTTCCATTGCCCCTGCGTCGCCCGGAAATCTGGGCGGCGGTAGCTAAGAACCGACTCTTCGGCCTTTGCTGATGCGCCGGCACAGTCTGTCTTCCACGCCACCCAATCAGCGCGTGTGACGGTGCGTTGGTCTGCCAACCCGCTGCCCCCCAAGTAAGCCCCAGCAACCCGGCGCGTTCGTGCCATTTCGTATTGACAAACGAATCCGGCCACTTATACTAACGCTCATTCGTTAGCTAATTGAGGACTACCGGATGTACAAGGCGATTGAGTTTCGTGTTGACGCTCGCGGCGTGGCTTGGCTGACTTTGAACCGGCCTCAGTTGCGCAATGCTATGAATGGCGACATGTATGACGAGGCACGTGCGGTCGTAGCGCAGGTGGCCCACGACCCAAGTATTCGGGTTCTGGTGTTGACGGGAGCCGGTGAGGCCTTCTGCTCTGGCGGCGACTTCAAGTATCAGCAGAGTCAAGCCCAGCGGGAGCAAGGCGAACGTATTGCGGAAGCAAGTAAGCTGGCACTTTGGTTGGGAGAGTTGGACTCACTTCAGAAGCCAGTGCTCGGTCGCATTAACGGGCTGGCGTACGGCGGTGGCATTGGTTTGGTTTCCGTCTGCGACGTGGCAGTGGCTGTAGCGGGCACGCGTTTTTGTTTGTCCGAGGTCAGCCTCGGGTTGCTTCCGAGCATGATTTCTCCGTATGTCGTACGGAAGATGGGTGTTAGCAACGCGCGCAGTGTCTTCTTGAACGCTGCGGTGTTCGATGCAGAGAAGGCGGCTCGGCTGGGGCTGGTCCATCAGGTGGTGGAGCCCGCTGCACTCGACGACGCAATTGAGCGGCAAATCAGCGCATTCCTCCGTTGCGCTCCGGGTGCAGTGGCGGCGACGAAGAAGCTCATTAATTTCGTCGACCTTCATGACCGAGAAGCAAACTTCCACTACACAGTCGACCGCGTGGCTGAGATGTGGGCGTCTGCGGAAGGTGCAGAAGGTATTAGCAGCTTCCTGGAGAAGCGGAAGCCAGCCTGGGTTCCGGCATAACAGAGATGAAACTCTTATAGGACCACAACAACCATGACTGCGCACACCCCCTTTCTGCAGGATGAAGCTGGCCTTGCTCCCTTGGCCTCGCGTTACGTGAATGTTGATTCGCTCCCGTGGAAGCCGACGCCAACTCCTGGAATCGACATGAAGATTCTGCTTCAGGACAAGGAATCCGGGCTCCTTACGGCGCTCTTCCGCTGGGAACCTGGCACAGCGCTCGCGCTGCACGAGCACGTCGAAATCGAGCAGACGTTCGTTTTGGAGGGAAGCATCGTTGACGACGAGGGTGAGGTACGCCAAGGCGACTTCGTCTGGCGGCCGCGCGGCAATCGGCATGTCGCACGTTCTCCCGCAGGCGCTCTCGTATTGTCTTTCTTTTTGAAGCCTAACCGCTTCCTGACCGGCGAACTTGCAGGCCAGGCTCTCGAATAACCCAAGAAGGATTCTGTTGTGTCCGACCTACCCCGTAGCATCCGCATCCATGAAGAAGGGCCCCGAGAAGGGTTTCAAATCGAGCCCGGCCCCATCGCTACTCAGCGCAAGATTGAGTTCGTTGAGGCGCTGGCGTCAACCGGCTTGAAGCAGATTGATTGCGTTTCGTTCGTCAATGCTCAGAAGGTACCTGGTATGGCAGATGCCGAGCAGGTTGCTGCAGGCATCCGAAAAGTCCCAGGTGTCAGATATACCGGACTTTGGCTGAATACCAAAGGTCTGCTGCGGGCACTGGAAACCCAACTCGACAACGTGGGAGCGATTCGCGTGACGGCGTCTGAGACGTTTGCCGTACGCAATACGGGGATGAACCACGAAGAGACTTGGGCGGACCAACGTCGCTGGCTGGAGCTCTATCGTGAGAACAAGCTTCCGGTCGAGTGGGGCTACGTCATGACGGCGTTCGGGTGCAACTACGAAGGTCATGTGCCTGTGTCTCAGGTGGTCTCGATGGTTGCAGGCATCCTGGAGCTGGCCAATGAGGCAGATGTCCGGCTCCAAGGCGTCTACCTGTGTGACACCGTGGGCTGGGGTACACCGAAGTCGATGGAGCAGGTTATTGGCGCCGTGCGGGAGAAGTGGCCGGACCTGCCCATCGCTCTTCACTTGCACGATACGCGAGGCACTGGACTTGCCAACGCAAGTGCTGCGTTGAAGATGGGTGTTGCTCAGTTTGATACCGCGGCAGCAGGCCTCGGGGGTTGCCCATTTGCCGGCCACAAAGGTGCGGCCGGAAACATCTGCACTGAGGACCTGGTGTACATGTGCCACGAGATGGGAATTGAAACGGGCGTCGACCTTGAAAAGCTCATTGATTGCGCTAGGTTGGCAGAAGATATCGTCGGGCATAGCCTTCCTGGCAAGGTCATGCACGCGGGAAGTCTGAAGGCATACGGTCCTCGCTGCTAAGCCGGTGCCATGTACAAACGAGCTGGAGATTGGGGAAGTGAGGCAATATCCGGCCGGCGAAATAGACCGGCGTTATACCCAGTTAATGGCTTTCACCATCTAATCGTTGCTATCTGCATTCAAAATCATGAAAAAGACAATTCACAGCTCCATGGCCGGAACCATCTGGAAAATCGTCAAGGGTCCGGGAGATGCCGTGGACTATGGAGACACGGTCGCGATTCTCGAATCAATGAAAATGGAAATCCCCGTTGAGGCCGACAATTCGGGCGTTATTGCTCAGTTCCTCGTAAAAGAAGGCGACGTCGTGGACGATGGCACCCCCATCGTCGAGCTCGAGTAATTTTACAACTCCCCAGTCACTATCATGAGTCATCAACTTTCGGAGCGCCCGCAGGGAGGGTCGGAGTTCGTGGGGAAAGTTGCCTTTGTCACGGGCGCCGGGTCAGGAATTGGCGCAGCAGTTTCGACGCTACTGGCCGCTCGCGGTGCCGAAGTCATCATCTCCGACATCGATGAAGGGAGTGCGGCTCATTTGGCTGAGACCATCCGAGCGGCGGGCGGCACGGCGCGTGCAATGTGCCTTGACGTAGGCGATGCGTGCCAGGTGGAAGCCGCTCTTGAGAATATCGGCAATCGCTACGGTGGCCTGGACTTCGCGGTCAACAACGCCGGTATCACTGGGAACCTCGATGCGACTGAAGAGCTGTCCCTAGACACATGGCACCGTGTCATGGACGTCAACCTGAACGGGTTGTTCTACTGCTTGCGAGCGGAGCTGCGACAGATGACGAACCGCGCCGGTGCGGCAATCGTCAATTTGACGTCGATTCTGGGCGTCAATGGTATGCCGGGGACCGCTGCGTACGCGGCTTCCAAGCACGGCGTCATCGGCCTGACGAAGGCGTGCGCACTTGACTACGCCAAGAAGGGGATTCGCGTCAACGCTGTTGCTCCGGGATATGTCAACACTCCCATTATCGGAGATGACCTCGCTCTGCGTAGCAAGCTCGAGAAGCTTCATCCTATGGGTCGCATCGGCGAGCCCACGGAGCTGGCTGAACTCATTGCCTTCTTGCTGTCACCACGAGCGTCCTTCATTACGGGGAGTGTGCATCTAGCAGACGGCGGATACTCGGCCCGCTAGAAGAAATAGTCATTGATTAGATAAAACGGAGGAGACGCCGTGAAGCTTATTAACATCTGCGCCGCAGCACTGGTTTGTATATCTTGGGTATGCCCCGTTAGTGCTGAGCAAAAGAAACTCATAAAGGTTGGTGCAATTTATCCTCTGACGGGGTCGTCATCGTTCCTAGGGGTACCGGAGGAGCGAGCTTTGCGGATGCGTATCGATGAACTAAATAAGGCGGGAGGTGTGAATGGACACCCGCTCGAGCTAATTGTTTACGATACAGAAGGAAATGGCACAAAAGCGGCACAGCAGCTTCGCAGACTCGTGAGCTCAGACAATGTGGACGTTGTCCTAGGGCCCTCAAGCTCAGGAGAGTCCTTGCAGACCATTGGCTTGGCCAATGAACTCAAGGTTCCCCAAATCGCTCATGGCGGCTCAGAGGCTATCGTTGTGCCCCCAAAGCGCTACGTGTTCAATTCGGTTCCAACGGACAGAGTGGCACTCTCCTACGTGCTGTCCTACTTCAAGCGCAAGAACATCAAGACGGTCGCCCTGATGAGCGCCGCTGATGGATATGGGCAGTCCGGGCGAAAGATTCTCGAATCAATTGCTGCGGAGCATGGGGTCAAGATTGTTGCAGCCGAAGAATTCAACAGGCAAGACCTCGATATGACGCCTCAGGTGCTTCATGCGCGAGAAAGCGGGGCGGACGCGATGTTGGTCTGGAGCGCCTTGCCGGCACCCGCAATTATTGCTCGGAATGCACAAGCAATCGGATACAACAAACCGATTTTCGTCGGCTACGGTGCTGCTACAACGGACTTGGTCAAGAATTCGGGCCCTGCGGCGGAAGGCATCTATATCTCGTCATTTCGACTCCTCGCACCTGAGAGCTTGCCAGCAACAGACCCAGTTCGCCCAGTCGTATTGGAATTAGAAAAAAAATACCGAGAAAAATATAAGGAGGCGCCGGCTAACTTCGCCCAACATAGCTATGACGCAGCTCTGATTCTTGAGCAGGCAATAAAAAACGTTAAGGGTGAACTAAATCGAGAATCTCTCAGAGATGCAATCGAGAAAGTCGATGTGGTAGGAACGAATGGGCACTTTCGATTTTCGCCGCAGAATCACGGCGGATTGGATTCATCGTCCAACCCGCTAGTAATGCTCAGATACAGCAAGGGAAAGTGGCAAATCGCCGATTGAAGTGAGGAATGAATCGGTTAAGAAATCATAGATAAATCATAACGGCCCAGGAGACACGGCAAAAATGAACAACGGTGGAACAATCCTCGCGCAGGCCATCAAGAAACAGGGCTTCGACACATTCTTCTACATCATGGGCGCCCCAATGATGCAAGTCGAGAAGGTGTGCATGCAACTTGGAGTGCGTGGAATTGACGTGCGCCACGAGCAAGCCGCGGTGATGGCGGCACACGCATACGCGCGCCTACGTGGCCGTCCTGGTCTGTGCATGGCGGCTTCGGGGCCCGGTACGACCAACATGATTACGGGCGTCGCTCACGCCTGGGCGGATTGCATTCCTCTGGTGGTCCTGGGCGGCTCCAGCCCTCTAGACATTTCGCATCGTGGAGCGTTTCAGGAAATCGACCAACTGAAGATGATGGAGCCGTGTGTCAAGTGGTCCGCTCGAGTTCATCACGCCAGCCGGATGCCGGAAATGCTTGATATGGCTATCCGGATGGCGATGTCCGGAAAGCCGGGGCCGGTCTACCTTGACCTTCCCGCTGACGTTCTGTTGGAGGAGGTGGACCCAGAAAATGTCTGGTTTCCCGAGTCATTCCAGTTCGAGCAACGGAGCCGACCGGCCATTCCGGAGCAAGAGCTTCGTCGAATCTCTGAGATGCTCGAGGGCGCTGAGCGGCCTGTTGTACTCTCAGGGAGCGGCATTGGGTGGGCAGAAGCAAACGCCGAGATTCAGGCGTTCGTCGAGGCGGCGGGAATTCCCTTTTATACCACGCCCCAGGGACGAGGCTGCATCCCGGAAGACCATGAACTGTGTTTCCCGAGTGCGCGAGCGACTGCATTCCGCGAGGCGGACCTGATTCTGGTTCTTGGCACCCGCCTCAACTACATCGTCGGCCACGCAGCACCGCCGCGCTTCAACGCCGCGGCAAAGATTGTGCGCATTGACATCGACCCCGCCGAGATTGCGATGAGCCAGCGTGCAGAGCTTGGTGTGGTGGCAGACCTCCAGACCGGATTGCGCCAGCTGGTGAACGTCGCATCGCCGGCATTGCGTGAGAGATTCTCGGCTTGGCGAGCCCATCTGACCAGCGTAGAACAACAAAAATCAGCGAGGCAAGAGACGCAAATTAGAAATCCAGCGACGCCAATCCATCCGGCACGTCTCTGCTATGAAGTTCGAGAGTTTATGGACCGCGACGCGATTCTGTGCGTGGATGGCCAGGAAATCCTAACTTTCGGCCGGCAGATTATTCCTTCGTTTGTGCCGAATCATCGCATCAATTCCGGAGCGTTCGGCACGATGGGCGTGGGGATGCCTTTTGGTGTGGGAGCGAAGGCGGCTTGCCCCGATAAGCAAGTAATTGTCCTTCACGGTGATGGCTCGTTCGGCATGAATGCTATGGAGTTCGATACAGCCGTTCGTCACAACTTGCCGCTGCTCGTAGTCATCAGTCTGAACGGAGGTTGGACGGCAGACCCAGAACGAGTGAAGCCGGGGCGCGACTTGGGCTATACGCGTTTCGACCAGGTAGCTATCGCACTCGGTGGGCACGGGGAGTTTGTGGAGTCTCCTGAGGAAATTCGACCCGCGCTGGAGCGAGCTGCAGAAGCCGTCCGCGCAGGTAGGCCTGCGCTGGTCAACGTTGTGACGGATGCGAATGCGCAATCTTCTTCGGTTTCCTTCACGCGCTATGTGACCTGAGTCGCGATGCCTCTTCAGGAAAGTCGCATCAGAAGAACATAACGACATACGTCACACAGGAGACAGCCTTGAACCTCACTCGAATTCAGGCGTGCGCGTCCGCGTCAGTCACACTTGCTTTGGCTACAGCCACCAATAACGTCCTGGCGCACGAGTATCCGACTCGCCCTATAACGGTGGTCATCCCACAGCCTGCGGGCAGCGCAAGTGACAACGTGATGCGACCGATTGCGCAGGCATTGGGGGCGCAGCTTGGACAGCCAGTGGTAATCGAGAACCGCCCAGGTGCTGCGGGCCTGATAGGGATGAGCTATGCTGCCAGAGCGAAGCCGGACGGCTACACCCTGGTTGTTATCTCGAACACCACGATGGCGGCGAATCCGAGCTTGTTCAAGAAGCTACCCTACGACCCCAAAAAGGACTTCACTCCGATTGCACTAATGGGCCGTACATCGATGATGTTTGTGGTCCGCTCTGACTTCCCGGCAAAGAGTCTGGAGGAATTCGTCACCGCTGCAAAACAACGGAAGGATGGGCTATCCGCCGGCTATGGTAACTCGACGGCACAAGTCGCGTTGAACATGCTGACGACGGCCGGTGGATTCAAGGTTAACCCTGTACCTTACCAAGGTACTCCAAAACTCATGGTAGACCTTATCGGGGGAATGATTGACATGGCCGTTGTCGACGTTGGCTCTGGCGTAGTTCAGGCCCGCTCCGGTAAGGTAAAGCCTCTTGCGATTGCCGCTTCACGGCGCCTCCATGCGTCAGGCAATATACCTACGATGGCAGAGAAGTACCCCGGTGTTGCCATGGACACGTGGATTGCTCTTGCGGCACCGGCCGGCACACCGCAGGACCTCGTCGACAAGCTCTATCAAGGTGTAAGCACTGCCGCTAAGAGCCAAGACGTTAGGAACGCCTTCTCAGTTGTCGCGATTGACCAGGCGTCCGCGACACCCAACGAACTAGCGGACATCATCAAGGAAGACCAAAGGAAATGGCCCGAGATGATTCGTGCTGCTGGAATCGAACCCGAGTAGGACGTCACATAGTGTCGAGTCGCCACAGAAGTAGATGAAGTGGAGAGCAAGAAAATGGATGCATTGGCAGAATCCAACGTGAAGTTAGACGAGCGAATTCGGGAAGTAATTGGCCGAGTCTCTCCAGTTCAACGATTCCAACAGCTCGATAACGAGAAGCGCTTTGACCACGACCTTCGTGCGGCACTGACAGAGGAGGGCGTCTGGCGGTTGGGGGTCTCAGAAACCTACGGCGGCAGCGGTGGAAGCTGCGTAGACCAGATGGTCGTTCTGAGGGCATTAGGAAACTTGGCCACATCGATGGGCATGTTTGCTGTCGTGCAGTTTCTCTGCACACGAATTCTCGGCAGGAACGCCACACCGGAGCAAAGGCAGTCGTACCTGACGCCGCTCTTGAATGGCGAGGCAACGGCATCTTTTTGTCTAACCGAGCGAGAGGGCGGGACCGACATTCTGCGGGTCATGTCAACTTCCGCCAAAAAATCCGAGCAAGAATACGTAATAAACGGGGAAAAGGCGTGGATTTGCGGTGCCACCATGGCAGATTTCTTCATCGTGGTTGCTCGAACCGGCGACGGGAAGACAGACGGCGTTTCCATGTTTGTTGTTCCAGCCGACGCACCAGGTGTTACAGCGCGACGGATAGAGACATTCGCAATCAATGCGTATGAGGTATGCGACGTCAAATTCGATAACGTCAGAGTCACCACAAACAACCTGCTTGGTGAAGAAGGGAAAGGATTCCGGCAGCTACTTTCTATGTTGAATGCTGAGCGGTTGAACGTATCGGCTAATGCACTGGGAATGGCGCAGGGTGCAATCCAGCTGGCGGCATTGCATGCAAGTAGCCGTAGCGCCTTCGGGAAGACGCTTTCTGAGTTCCAGGCAGTGCAGCACAAACTGGCGAACGCTGCGTTGAGCTACGAATTAGCATGGAATTATCTCATCGCCGCCGCAAAGGCCAGCGATAGGTCAGAACCAATCGACGTGGTGAGCTCTATGTGCAAACTGGCAGCAGTTAACGCCGCACAGCTGGCCGCCGATGTTGGAATGGAAACAATGGGGGCATCCGCGTTCGAAGTAAGGAGTCCGATGCAAAGATACTACAGAGATTACCGCTTATACGTAATTGCACCGCTCAATAACGACATGTCTCGTAGTCTGATTGCGGAACGATATTTCAACTTCAAACGTGGATTTTAACCAAGGCGGTAGCAATGAACTTCGACATCCCGCAGAACGTGATTCCGGACATGATGTCCCATCACGCTCGCCATTTTCCAAACAAAATTGCGCTAGTGATGGGCGACCAAAGGGTAACTTGGGGCGAGATGAATCGGAGCATCAACCGAATTGCCAATCGACTACTGGAGGACGGTATCGAGCGCGGTGATAAGGTCGCCTTTGTCCTGCGTACATCGTTGGAGTATTTCTATCTTCTTTTTGGTGCTATGAAGGCCGGAGCATCTGCCGTGCCACTTAGCACGATGCTTTCTGCAGAGCAAGTCAGTGTGCTGCTCAATGACGCCGGTGCCAAGATGGTCTTCACCGATGCGGAGAATGCTCATCTGGTCAGAGCGCAGGGAGGAGAACTTCACACAGTGCGGAGCGATGGTTTCTTTACTATTAAAAGTCTTGAGGGATGGCGCTCAATGCCGGCGTGGTTGGGCGATGTGGGCGATGGTGAGCCTCCAGTTCGACTGATGATGGATGATGAGGCGACCATCAGCTACAGCTCCGGAACTACCGGATTTCCAAAAGGAATCGTCTACAGCCATCGTGCGCGCCAGCACCTAGCAATCGGATACGCGGGGCATATGCATATTGATGGCGCTGCGGTGGGTGTTGCTACTACACCGCTGTATTCGAATGGGACGTCCATCATCATGTTTCCCACTCTCATGTGGGGCGGAACTCTTGTGTTTATGGAGAGTTTCGACGCTGGGAAATTTCTTGAGTTGGTTGAGCGTGAGCGTGCGACCCACACCTTTATGGTTCCCACCCAGTTTGTGAAGCTTATGGCGCACTCTGACTTCGGTCATCGGGACATATCGAGCATGAAAATCTTTCTGTCGGCTGGCTCACCAATGCTGCCTGACCTGAAAAGAGAAGTAATGGAGAAGCTGGGAGGCCGACTCAGCGAGCTTTACGGCTTGTCCGAGGGCGGTGCCGCAATGATTCGACCAGATGAGTTGGTAAGTCGCCCCCTTTCTACTGGGCGGCCACTCCCAGGCTTTGAATTTCGCATCATCGGGGCTGATGACGGGGAGTTGAAGCGTGGTGAGGTGGGGGAGATTGTCTGCTATGGCGGCTGGGCCATGCGCTGCTATCACAATCGACTCGAGCAGACGGAGAGCGCAATCTGGCGGGACGAACAAGGGCGGAGTTTCGTCCGTACAGGTGACATTGGGAAGCTTGATGAGGACGGCTATCTCTTCGTCGTCGACCGGAAGAAGGACATGATTATCTCGGGTGGATTTAATGTCTTTCCCGCCGACATCGAAGCCATCGTTGGCGGCCACCCAGCAGTGGAATCAGTCGCAGTCATTGGGGTTCCTCATCCGGTTTGGGGTGAATCTCCTTTGGCGCTGGTGGTCCTAAAATCGGGGGAAAATGTTGACCCGGAAGATTTGCGCAACTGGGCCAATACACGCGTGGCAAAGACTCAGCGTATCGCTGCAGTAGTCGTGAGAGAGGATTTTCCTCGAAATGCCCTAGGAAAGATTCAAAAGTCAGAGCTCCGCGATGAGTATCGTGAATTCAAACTCGGTTCGTAATCTGGACTTAGAACAAAAGTTTACGGAATAGAAAGCACAATTAGTTATGTCGGTGGAGGAAGCGATGAAGTGGATGATGAAGAAGGTTCGGAATCGGATTCTGCAAGGTGCTCTGGCTGGAGCTGTATGTTTGTGTGGATTATCGGCTGCGGTTCACGCACAAAGCGTCATCAAGATTGGAGCCATTTACTCATTGTCTGGACCGGCGAGCTTCCTCGGTGTCCCTGAGGAACGCATTCTCCGTGCTCGTGTAGAGGAAGCTAACCGGGCAGGTGGTTGGAAGGGGCGTAAGCTGGAAGTTGTTGTGTACGACACCGAGGGAAACACGCAGAAAGCGGCGCAGTCCTTGCGTCGCCTAGTGAGTGTTGACAAGGTCGATGTCGTTCTCGGGCCTTCAAGTTCGGGAGAATGCCTCGCCGTCCTGAGTCTCGCAGAAGAGTTGAAGACCCCGATGCTGATGCACGGTGGCGCGGAAGCAATTACGCGCCCGGTGAAGCACTACGTCTTCAACACCCCGCCCAGCGACCGGATTGCTCTCGCAGGTCTGTTGAGCTACATGTCGAAGAATGGCCTCAAGTCGGTTGCGATGCTTAGCGCCGCGGACGGATTTGGCCAATCTGGCCGGCAGGTGCTAAGCGAGTTGGCGCCCGAGTACGGCATCAAAATAGTAGCTCAGGAAGAGTTCGGCCGCCAAGACGTTGACATCACCGCACAGGTACTTCGCGCCAAAGCGAGCAACGCCTCGGCGATGATTATCTGGAGCGCACTGCCCGCACCGGTCATCATCCTTCGAAATGCGCAGCAGGTCGGTTTCGGAAGACCCATTTTCACCAGCTACGGGGCAGGTACTAATAACCTGGTATCTCAGGCCGGGGGTGCTGCTGAGGGCCTTTACCTGTACTCCTTGCGGATGCTGTCTCCTGAGAGCATCAAAGACAACGACCCCGCCAAACCAGCCGCGATGCAGCTTGGTGCTGAGTACCAGAAAAAGTACAAGGAGCCGGCTCCCGTGTACGCTCAACACGCATTCGACGCCATGCTAATCCTCGAGAAGGCTGTAACCTCAATCAATGGTGAGGTCAATCGAGAGACCATCCGCTCTGCGCTCGAGAGAGTTGAGGTAAGTGGAACCAACGGCAACTTCCGATTTTCGCCAACTAACCATGGTGGTTTGGACGCACACTCGAAGTCCTTTGTAATGCTGCGTAGCATCAAAGGAAAGTGGATTACGGCGGAGTAAGTACTATCTTGGTAAAGAATGCTGCACGCTAAGCGTGTAGGGAAAACATTAGGAACTAGCATTATGATGAGCATGCCGCTCTCTGCGCAGGTGAACCACCATGCCCAGAGGAATCCAGGGAAGGTTGCCCTTATTGAGGGGCTGCGCAAACTGACCTATGCGGAGTTGAACGAGCAGGCACAGGCCGGCGCGGTATTTCTGCAAGAGAAGGGAATCCTTCCTGGTCATCGCGTCGCCATCCTCGCACCATCCTCGATTGATTGGATTGTCTCGTATCTTGCCATTCAGTACTGCGGTGCGACAGCGGTCCCTCTGAATTCGAAGCTCACTCCGGCAGATATTGCGGCCGAAGTGTCCTTAACAGAGCCGTCCTTGGTTTTGGTTCACCCGGACATGGACGAAGAGCTTGCAGCGAACATCCCGCGCGAGTGCAAGGTACTGCTTGGCGGCGACAGCAATCATTCCCACGAATCCCTCTTCCAAAGGTTTCGTGGCTTGGCCCCCGACGTGGTCGTGGAGCGGACTCAGACGCAGGTCATTCTTTTCACCGGCGGGACGACTGGCGTTCAGAAGGGGGTAATGCTCTCTCACGAGAACATCTTCTGGAACACGCTTCAGTTGGTTATCGATACTGAGATGCACGAAGATGATGTCACGGTCCTTGCAACTCCGCTACATCACGCCGGCGCACTGGTTATCTGGCTGATTCCGCATCTATACCTCGGTGCTACAGCGGTCATCCTGCCTCAGTACTCGACAGAGGGGTTGCTCGAGGTTATCGCGCGAGACAAGGTGACCAATGGATGGACGCCGCCTTCCATGACGCGGGACATCCTGACACATCCGCTGTCGCGCTCACTCGACCTTTCCAGTTTCCAGCGCTGGTATGTCGCAGGCGGGCCTTTCCCTGCCCGCGACCGTGACGAGATGAAGGCCTTGATTCCAGGGGTAAAGATTGTGTACCAGTACGGCCTGACCGAGGCCGGCGTAATGGTCACGGTGCTCAAGGACAAGGACTATCACTTGGCACCGAATTCCATTGGCCGGCCGTTCATGAACTGCGACGTCAAGATTTTGCGCGAGGACTTGTCTGATGCGGCGGTTGGCGAGGTCGGTGAGATAGCCGTGCGTAGCCCCAGTCTCATGCAAGGTTACTACAATCGGCCGGATGCGACCGCCGAGGCGTTCCACGATGGCTGGTTGCGAACTGGCGACTTGGGCGCGATGGACGAGCTTGGATTTATCAGCTTCCATGACCGCCTGAAAGACATGGTGAAGACCGGCGGCTTCAATGTGTACTCCCAAGAGGTGGAGGCGATTCTTCAGCGCCATCCTGCAGTCCGGGAAGCTGCAGTTTTCGGGATGCCGAGCGAACAGTGGGGCGAGGAAGTCGTGGCCGTTGTCGTGGTGCGAGACGGGGAAACTGCGAGTGAGGCGGACATTCTGGGTTTCGGCAAGGAGCACCTCTCCCGGTACAAGGTTCCCAAGCGCATTTTTTTCCTGAGCTACGAAGAGCTTCCGGTGAACTACAGCGGAAAGATTGTCAAGAAGGAACTTCGTGAGCGCTTTAGGGGCAATGCGGCATGAGAGTTCTTGAACAGATTGACGCGAAACGGCAATCTCTGCGCGCAGATATCGAGACATTGGTTGACACCGTGTCGCCGGTTGCTCGGTCGCTGGAACTGGACAAGAACAAGCTTTTCGACGAGGAACTGCGCAAAGCCATCACAGCTGCCGGTATTTTGGGCCTCGGCACACCGGAAGCGAAGGGCGGCTCGGGTGGGAACACTGTGGACCAAGTCATCGCGCTTGAAGTGCTTGGTAGAAAATCGGCGTCGATGGCAGTGTTTTGTGTTGTGGGGTTCCTGGTAACTCGCTTGCTACGTGAGTTTGGGTCCGCCGAGATGCGAGAGTCACTGCTGAAGCCTGTAATCCGGGGAGAGAAGCAAGCGTCGTTTTGCCTTACCGAAGCTGGGGGAGGTACAGATATTCTGGCCAATACCAAGACCACGGGTATTCGCAACGACGACGGATGGAGATTGGATGGTGAGAAGACTTGGGTGAGTGGCGCGGCAGATTGCGATGTCTTGCTGGTGGTTGCACGTACCTCCGAGCATCGAACTCGAGGGCTGACTCTGTTCGCTGTCCCGTCGGTCGCCGCAGGCGTCAAAGTTGAGCGACTGCATACCATGGCGCTCAATAGCTATCCCAGTTGCGTGGTGACGCTCAGCGGAGTGGAAGTGCCGGCCTCGGCTGTGGTCGGTGAAGTCGATGGGGCGCTGAAACAAATCATGACCGCCTTGAACGGCGAACGAATTAACGCCGCAGCGGTAACGAATGGGGTTGCGCGCGGCGCCTTAGAGGTCGCTCTCGAATACGCCCGTTCCCGCGAGGCGTTCGGAAAGCCGTTAGGCCAGTTCCAAGCCGTGCAACACAGGCTGGCCGCATGTGCCGTTTCCATCGAACTCGCCTGGTCTGCAGTGGTGGAAGCCGCAAAACGGGACGCTAGCGGCGACGAAACGGACGTGGCAAGCGGCCTAGCGAAATGGGCTTCGTCAAAGGCGGCATTGGCTGCAACGGATGTCGGTATGGAAGTTATGGCCTCCTCAGGATTCCTGGAAGAAGGGCTAATGCAACGTTACTTCCGGGACGCACGTCTGCATGTCTTCGCGCCCGTCAACAACGACATGATTCTCAATCTACTCGGCGAGCGCTGGCTTAACTTGCCGCGGTCTTACTGATAGCCGTACGAAGTACGGGGTCTCGAGTGTGAGTACTCCAGCGAGTACTAACCAATCCTTTGATGGAGAAGCAAATGCGTGCAGATTCAGGTCAGCGGTCCGACGCGGCTGCCGCGGGCCCATTGGCGGGCATCCGCATTGTTGAGTTTGCAGGAATTGGACCAGGACCGTTTGCGGGCATGTTGTTGTCAGACATGGGTGCGGATGTCGTAAGGGTGGTGCGGCCTGGCGCGCCGGAAGTGCAGGCGGACGACTTCGTAAACCGCGGGCGCGTTAGCGTTGAGTTGGACCTGAAGTCAGAGTCTGACAGAGAGCGTGCTTTGCAGTTGCTAGCTCACGCTGATGCGCTAATTGAGGGGTTTCGTCCAAAGGTAATGGAACGCAATGGGCTCGCTCCAGTAGCCGTGTTCGGTGTAAACCCTCGATTGGTGTACGGTCGTATGACCGGCTGGGGACAGTCAGGTCCGCTTGCCCAACGGGCAGGGCATGACATCAATTACATCTCGCTGACTGGCGCTCTGGCAGCCATTGGAACCCGCGACATTCCTGTTCCTCCGCTTAACCTTGTCGGAGATTACGGGGGTGGCTCGCTATATCTGGTGGTTGGCATGCTTGCTGCGCTACTGCAAGCTAAAATTTCAGGAAAAGGTCAAGTCGTCGACGCCGCCATGTGCGATGGCACACTTTCATTGCTGACGCCGCTGTTCTCTCTCTTGCAGCAAGGGCATTGGACTACCGAGAGGCAATCCAATCTGCTTGATGGCGGGGCTCACTTCTATGGTGTGTACACGTGCCTCGACGGAAAGCACGTTGCAGTGGGGCCGATTGAACCGCAGTTCTATGCAATTCTCCGAGAGAAGCTGGAGCTTGAGGACGCGTTGTTTGACCGCCAGCTGGACGCCTCACAATGGCCGGAACTGCGAAAGCGCTTGGAGCGAGTCTTCCTCAAACGAACCAGGGATGAATGGTGTGAGATGTTCAATGGGACAGACGGATGCGTCACGCCAGTCCTAAGTTTTGAGGAAGCAAGTTCCCACCCGCATCTTGCTGCCCGTGAGAGCTTTGTTTTCCATAACGGGTTCGGCCAGCCGGCGCCTGCACCACGGTTCTCCCACACTCCATCAGTAATCCAAGCTTCCCGCGGTACGGTCGACCTTGAAGAAATTTTCCAGCGCTGGAAAGAGTCCTAACGGTTGTGTGCCGGAGACAGCAGTTAGCGCCCGGACGTGTGCCATCGACGCTCTGCAACAGACCCTCTCCTAGCACGGTCCGTGTAGACCTGCAGTGGTTTTGGCCCAACATTAGACCTATATACCATTTGGTATGTATGTTTGGGGTCCTACATTCCGCGTAGAGTTGCATATGTTGTGAGGGACTTCATCGGTCTTTCTTGACTGTTCGATGTCCCCGTATAAACTAACGCTCAATCGTTTGTATTTGGATGAAGGCGTCCGAGAAGGAGGTCAGGCTCTTCAATCCGACGACTGCGCTATCGCGAAAGAGCATGGTTCTGCTCAGCATGCGACGGCGAATAGAAACTATGGAGAGAGACGATGAGGAAGTTCTGGAGTGCGCTCCTCGCGAGTGCCATCTGCATCACCGCCGGAAATCCGGCATTGGCGGACAACAACTCCGACCGCATTACGTTGATTGTTCCCTACAGTGCTGGTGGTCAAACTGACACGACGGCTCGGGTTTTCGCTGAGCATCTCCGAAAGGTCTTGGGGAGGACCGTCGTTGTAGACAACCGGACGGGCGCCAGCGGTGGAATCGGTGCGACAGCAGTTGCACAGGCCGCCGCCGACGGCAATACCATCATGATTGGAGGCGTGAGTACCTATCTGCTTCCAATTCTCAATAAGGCAGTGAAGTACGACGCTGCGAAGCAACTAAGACCGGTTGCGCAAATCAGCTCGGCGCCCCTGTTGCTGGTTGTTAGGGCTGATTCCCGGTACAAGTCGGTGGACGAATTGCTTCAAGCTGGTCGCAGTCGCGCTCTGACCTTCGGTAGCTCAGGCGTTGGAACGTCTCCACACCTGGCGGCGCAGTGGCTCATGAGCGTCACAAAGAGCCGGTCAGTCCACGTGCCCTATCGCGGCGGACCAGCGCTCACGCAGGCCCTTCTCTCCGGCGACGTCGATTTCGTGGTCGACGTGGCATCAACTACCGTTCCCTTAATCAAATCTGGAAAGCTGCGCGCGCTTGGCGCTACGAGTCCGTCTTCGCTGCCTGCCGTTGAGGGAATTCCTTTGATTAGCAAGAGCGTGCCTGGCTACGTCGTCTCAAGTTGGCTGGGAATCTTCGCCCCCGCTGCCACGCCAGATGCAGTGATTGACCGCCTCGAGAGCGCACTGAAGACAGTTTCGGAGCAACCAGACGTACGAAATCAAATGAAGGAGTCGGGAAACCCGGTGGAGTTCAAACCGAAGGCGGAGTTCAGCGAGCATATCGCAAAGGAAACCGCCCGTTTCACTTCGCTTATCAAGCAGTTGAACCTCACTATTGAATAGGAAAGAGAAGCCGATGCAAGTTGCAAATCAACCCGCCCTCCACGGCGTCCGTGTAGTTGACCTAACGCAGTTCGAAGCCGGCACGTCTTGCACGCAGATGCTGGCATGGCTCGGGGCCGAGGTCATCAAAGTCGAGGAGCCGCTGCATGGTGAGCAAGGGCGTCGTGCGTCTCGGGACAACCCTGAGGCCGATTCCTACTACTTCATGACGCTCAACTGCAACAAGAAGAGCGTGACTGCGGATTTGAAGTCCGACGAGGGGCGCCAGATTGTTCTGAAGCTGATTGCACAGTCAGACGTATTTATTGAGAATTTTGCTCCCGGCGCCATCGAGCGACTAGGTCTGGACTACGAGACCGTCAAGCAGGTGAATCCGAGCGTCATCTACGCGCAAATTAAGGGGTTCTCTCCTTCGGGGCCTTTTGCCAAATTCCTCGCGTTCGACATGATTGCGCAGGCCGCAGGCGGCTCGCTTTCCATCACCGGGGAGAAGGGAGGCCGCCCGCTGAAGGCGGGGCTCACGGTTGGTGATACGGGCGCCGGCATTCATTGCGCAATGGGCATCCTGGCTGCCCTCTACCAACGTCAGATGACCGGACAGGGCCAGCGAATCGAAGTGGCAATGCAGGAGGCCATCACGAACTTTGCCCGGATGTCCTATGCCCGCCAACTTATGGCCAACGAACCGTGCCCTCGTACTGGAAACCAGAGCATTCTCGGCGCCACGTCACCTAGCGAAGCATACCCGTGCAAAGGAGGCGGCGAGAACGACTACTGCTACGTCTACACATCCAGGGCGGGAAACGTACATTGGCACCGTCTGCTGAAGGCGATTGGCCGGGAAGACCTCATCGAATCGAAGGACTTCGATTCCCCTGAGAAGCGATGGGGCCGCAAGGACGAAATAGACGCCATGATTTCGGCGTGGACACTCCAACGGGACAAGCATGAAGTGATGAAGTTCCTTGGAGAAGCCGGCGTCCCAGCCGGGGCGGTGCTCAGTACCGAAGAACTCATGAATGACGCGCATCTACGTGAGCGAGGTGTGTTTTCGACGTTCACTCATCCTGTCCGCGGGGATGTGACAGTACCGGGCTGGCCGGTCCATATGAGCCAAAGCCGAGTAACGGTCGAATCGCCACCCCTACTCGGTCAACACAACAACGACATCTATGGCCAACTCCTAAATATGCAGCCGCATGAACTGGAAGAGCTGAAGCGCAAGAAGTCAATTTGAGTAGTTGCTATCCCCCGTTGTAGGAGGAAGGAATGAAAGCTTTGCAGTGGGTAGTTGTTGCGTCAGTAAGCTGCGTCACTATGGCTAGCGTTGCCGCGCCGGACCAGAGTTCGGATAAGCGAGTCGTACTGATTGTTCCTTACGCACCAGGTGGGCAAACCGACAATGCGGCGAGATTGCTTGCCAAGCAGATGACGAGTACTTTGGGGCAAGCGGTCATCGTGGAGAACCGGACTGGCGGTGGGGGAGCGGTGGGGACGAAAGCGCTCATTAATGCGGCTCCAGACGGCTCGTCCATCATGCTAAACACCGCGTCGACTCATCTGCTTCCGATGTTGAACCCGCGCGTGGGCTACGACGCTGATACGCAACTTCAACCCATCGCAAGGCTTACATCCGCGCCAATGATTCTGGTTGTTCGGGCTGATTCAAACTGGAAAAGCTTGGGTGAAATGGTTGCGGCTGGGAAGACCAAGAGTGTTACCTACAGCAGTTCAGGGGTTGGAACCACGAATCATCTTGCGGGCGAACTTCTCGCATCCCTAACGGGGATTAAGGCAATTCACGTTCCATACCGGGGCGGACCTCAGGTCACCCAAGCCGTCCTGGCGGGGGAAGTTGATTTTGCCATCGATACGGTTGTATCGACGATGCCATTGATTAAGGCCGGTAGGTTGAGGGCCCTAGGAAAGACTGCGCCGTCATCGCTGCCTGAGCTTGCTTCTATTCCGACGATTTCAGAGGGCGGTTATCCAACCTATCTGGCGACGACCTGGACAGGTGCGTACGCGCCTGCGGCAACTCCGGCGTCTGTAGTCGCGCGGCTGCAGGATGCCTTTAGCAAAGCGCTTAAAGACCCAGAGGTTGCCGAGCACCTGCGGCAAATGGGTAGCCCTGCGGCATTCCTGCCCGCCGCCGAGTTCAAAACCACTATCGCCGGCGAAAAAGCTCGCTACGGAAACCTTATCAAGGTTCAGGGCATTCGTCTCGAGCAGTAAGAAGCATCTCACGACTAGGAAGACCTGACATGAAAGTGCAAGGAAACCTTTTGCTGGCGCAGGCACTCCGACGGCACGGTGTCGACAGCTTGTTCTATCTCATGGGTGGACCAACGCTTGGTGCCGCTACGGCGTGCATCGAAGCTGGTATCCGAATGGTGGATACCCGTCACGAACAGGCAGCAGCCATGATGGCTCACGCTTATGCTCGACTGCGTTCCAAGCCCGGTGTCTGCATGGCGGCGTCCGGCCCGGGTGCAATCAATCTCACTACTGGTTTGGCCAATGCTTTGGTTGATTGTTCGCCAATCGTTGCCATCGGCGGCTCGAGCCCAATCTCGCAATATGGCACCGGTAGTTTCCAGGAATTCGACCAGGTCGCGGTGATGAAACCTGTGACGAAGTGGGCAGCAAGGGTGCATGATGCTCGCCGAATTCCCGAGTTCGTTGACAGAGCCTTCCAGCAAGCGATGGAAGGAAAGCCTGGCCCAGTGTATCTCGATTTGCCTGGGGACATTCTGTATCAAGAGGTGGAAGCAGACCAGATTGCGTGGGCTGACATCTCGGACATGGGCCGGACGGCACGTCCCGCAGCATCGGAAGGGGCGCTTGATAGACTCCTTGAACTGTTGAGTGAGGCACGTCGCCCTGTACTGCTGACCGGAAGTGGCATTTTCTGGTCCGGCGCCAGCCAAGAGCTACGTGATGTGGTTGAGCTTAGCGGTATTCCTTTCTACACCACGCCGCAAGGACGCGGCGCAGTCCCTGACGACCACCATCGCTCCTATCTTCACGCTCGCTCGACCGCGCTTCGCGAGGCTGACCTGGTCGTTGTACTGGGTACGCGACTAAGCTATGTGTGGAACTACTGTGCGCCCCCGCGCTTTAACCCTGCCTCGAAGGTGGTCCGAGTCGACATTTCGCCCGAGGAAATTGGCAATACACCGAGGCTTGCGCTAGGAATCTGCGCTGATGTCGGCACGGTGCTGTCGCAACTCTCGAAGCGGCTCGAGGGCCGCAACCTTCACGAGATGTTCAGTGATTGGCGCAAACAGCTCCAGGCGGAAGCTGAGCGGAAGAGTGCTAAGCAAGAAGTTGAAATCGCGACCGACCAGATACCAATCCATCCTCTACGACTGTGTAAGGAGGTCCGGGAGGTACTGAGTCGGGATGCAATCTTGGTCGTAGATGGTCAAGAGATTCTCAATTATGGTCGCCAGACCATTCAGACATTTGAACCCGCCCATCGCCTGAACTCCGGCCCATTTGGGACTATGGGGGTAGGGCTTCCGTTTGGTGTTGGGGCCAAGGCGGCATGTCCGGACAAGACCGTGGTGGTCCTGCATGGCGACGGTTCATTCGGTTTCAATGCAATGGAACTTGATACCGCGGTGCGACACAAGCTGCCGCTTCTGGTCGTCATCAGCCTTAACGGAGGTTGGACTGGGGACCCTGAAAAGGAAAAGCCAGGACGGAACTTGGGCTACACACGGTTTGATGAGCTCGCTCGAGCACTAGGCTGCTATGCAGAGCAAGTGGAGACACCAGATGCAATTGGGCCCGCCCTACGGCGAGGCCTGGATGCGGTCAGTTCAGGACAAGTCGCTCTCATCAACGTTGTTACCGATTGGCGTGCCAGAGCAACAACGGCTTCGTTTACGAATTACTCGACTTAAGTAATTGTGAGGATAGGAAGAAAATGAAAATCAAGGGAAATGAAATTGTAGCGCGAGCGCTTCAACAGCAGGGCATCGACACGATGTATTACCTGATGGGCGGTCCGACCCTTGGCGTAGCAGCGGAGTGCATCAAGAGCGAGAAGATTCGCATGATTGATGTCCGGCACGAACAAGCTGCGGCCATGATGGCCCATGCTCAGGCCCGTCTGACCGGACGGCCGTCGGTCTGCATGGCATCGTCCGGCCCTGGTGTGACCAACCTCGTGACCGGGCTGGCGAATGCGCTTTTTGATTGCGCACCGGTAATCGCGCTTGGTGGTTGTAGTCCTGTCAGTGCCTTCAATACCGGGTACTTCCAGGAGATTGACCAAGTCGCCTTCATGAAGCCTGTGACCAAGTGGGCGGACCGAATTTATGAGGCGCGTCGTATTCCTGAGTACATCGACCATGCAGTAAGTGAAGCGCTTTCTGGCAAGCCAGGACCCGTCTATCTCGATATGCCTGGCGATGTGCTTTACTCTGAGGTCGAGGAAGAAGACATTCAATGGGGCAATCCTCGGAGCAATCGGGTATTTCATCAGCCCGCCGCATCTGACGAAGCTGTGCAGCAAATTCTCTCGCTTCTCGAGCAAAGTGAACGTCCGCTCATTCTGAGCGGCAGCGGCATCTTCTGGTCGGGCGCCTCGGATGCGCTCACTGCCGTTGTGGAGAAGTTTGGCATTCCGTTCTACACCACACCCCAAGGCCGAGGCGCGGTTCCCGATGACCATGACCTCACGTATGCGGCCGCGCGAAGCACCGCAATGCGGGAGGCGGACCTCGTCATCGTTGTGGGCACGCGCCTGAACTACATGTTTGGCTATGGTAAGGCTCCCCGCTTTGCCGCCACTGCCAAGTTCGTCCGTATCGATATCGACCCGGAAGAGATTGGCTGCGGTCAGCGTGTGGATGTTGGTGTAGTGGCTGATGCAGGAATCGCGCTGCGGCAACTCTGCGATGCCGCAGACAAATCCCATCCTCCGGCTGAGCGCTACGCGGCTTGGCGTCAACACTTGGAGGGCGTCGATACGGAACGCGCGTCGAGGACGGCCGATAAGACTCAATCGGACAGCGTTCCAATCCACCCGCTGCGTTTGTGTGCAGAAGTCCGCGAGTTCATGGACCGCGATGCCATTCTTGTTGTGGACGGCGCGGAAATTCTGAATTACGCACGCCAGTCAGTCCCGACGTTCCTTCCAGGCCACCGTCTCAACTCGGGGCCTTTCGGGACTATGGGCGTTGGATTGCCGTTCGCGCTGGGCGCGAAAGCGACGAAGCCAGGCCATCAAGTAATCGTGCTGCATGGTGATGGTGCGTTCGGCCTTAACGGTATGGAACTTGACACGGCTATTCGTCACAAGCTTCCCGTCCTGGTCGTGATTAGCCTGAATGGCGGGTGGTCGGCTGACCCGACACGGGACAAACCCGGCCGAGAACTGGGATACACCCGATTTGACCTTTTGGCGGAATCGCTGGGGTGCTATGGCGAACTCGTCGAGCTTCCCGACCAAATCCGCCCAGCCCTTGAGCGTGCTGCTGAACAGGTACGCCAAGGTCGTACAGCGGTCGTCAACGTAGTTACGGACTGGAGTGCACGGTCTGAAACCGCAAGTTTCACCACCTATGTGACCTGAACCTTGCTCTACTAGGCCGCCCTTCAAATCAATCTGCTTCCTTCATGTGGACTGAGCCGGCTTGACGAGAGCCCGGCTCAGTCCCGACGGATTTCGTCTGTAACGTACGAAGCTGATTGGTTGTGGGCCGCCTGTTTTTCTAAAACCCATAAATCCAACAATTCGGAGGAGAAATAGTGAATAGAAAGATTCTGGCCGCTGCGTCTATGTTGGTGGCAGGGAGTGCAGCTGCCCAAACGAGTGTCACTCTGTATGGCATTGCGGACGTAGGTATCGAATACGCGAACCATCAGGTTGGCGGAGGTAACAGCGTTGTAAGGGTCTCCTCCGGAAACCTTGCTGGCTCCCGCTGGGGCCTTCGAGGCACGGAAGACCTTGGTCGCGGCCTGAAAGCGCTATTTAGCTTGGAAAGTGGCTTTGACATTGACACCGGAAAGTCGGGGCAGGGCAATCGCCTCTTTGGTCGTCAGGCGTTTGTTGGTCTTCAGCATCAGTATGGAACGCTTACGCTGGGTAGGCATATCGCGCCATTTTACGAATTCGGCGTGATTTACGACCCGATGATTATCGCGCCTAAGTATGGCCTCTTGACCCAGGACATCGGCTTCGTAGGGCGCGCCGACAACTCTGTTAAGTACACAGGGAACTTTGGCGGGTGGACTGCCGTTGCACTGTATAGCACTGGCGCAGACAGCAATGTTGCGGGCGGTAGCGAAGTCCCGGGCAACTCGAAATTGGGTCGAGAGTACAGTGGCCGCATCAGTTATGACGGGGGTCCGTTTTCGGTCGGAGTCGTATATGACGAAACAAACGTCGGTACCGTGACTTCGAATCCGGATGCGAAGCTACGTCGCGCTTCTGTCGCGGGTCTTTACGTCATAGGAAATGCTCGGGCATACGTGGGCTATCGGTGGGCGCGAGGATACGACGGCGCGACGCTTCAGGGAGCGCAAACCGGAAATGGCAACCAAGGTTCGAATCTGTACTGGGCCGGTTTGCAGTATCAGCTCACTAGTGCGTTGTCCATGGCTGCTGCTGCGTACTATCAGGATTTCAAAAACACCGGCTCGGACCCCTGGCTTTTCTCTGCATTGCTCGATTACACGCTCTCCAAGCGTACGGACCTGTACGCGGCCGTTGGATACACAAAGAATAAGGGAAATTCGTCTCTCGGGCTGAGTGCAGGCGCATCGGGCTTTGGCAATACGAATCCCGGTACGAATCAGTTTGGTGCCACAGTAGGTATCAGACACAAGTTTTAAATTTTCTTCATTAGCTCCTTGTTGCTCGGTTGGGAATCTGTTCGCAGTTTCCCTTTTTTCTAGGTGAATATCTCTCTTCCTGTGTTTGTAGCATCTGAGTCAATTTTGCGTGCTGCAAAGCTAATTCTGAGTATTTAAAAATGCTTCCTCACATGGACGAATTCGACCAGCTCTGTGCTCTCTATCGCCGGCGCCATAGCTGTCGTGCTTTCAAATCAATACCGGTCCCGCGTAACACCATCGAACGCATACTCGATAATGCACAGCAGACCGCGTCATGGTCGAATACCCAACCGTGGAAGGTGATAGTAACGAGCGGTTCGGCTACAAATGATTTCCGAGAAGTCATGTTGCGGCAATGCGCAACAGCGCCTGTTGAGTCGGATATCCCGTGGCCCAGCGGATATTCGAATGAGTATCAGCAGCGCCGCCGCGAATGTGGACTGTCCCTGTACCAAAGTATCGGTGTGAGACGCGACGATATAGAAGGCGTACAACGCCAAGTGCGAGAAAACTTCAGATTCTTCGGCGCGCCGCATGTGGCACTCGTAACCACCGCCAAAGATTTGGGAACGTACGGCGCAGTAGACTGTGGTGGCTATATAACCAGTTTCATGTTGATTGCGCAGAGCTTAGGGATAGCGACCATTGCCCAGGGCGCCTTATCCTCGAGGTCCGCCGCTATTCACGAGCACTTCGGATTGGATGAAAATAGGCAGATAATCTGCGGGATTGCATTTGGATATGCCGACACTGCGCATCCTATTAATGGATTCCGTACAGCTCGCGCCAAACTATCAGAAGTTGTTTCGTGGGTAGATTAGAAGCCTTCGAAATCCCTGTTGGTATATTCCCACACGTTCGAGAGAATATAAAGTTAAAAGCGAACATCGTTTTCAAAAATACTCCGATGTGGCATCGGGCAGCTAGTTGATGAAGGGGGCACTCGTAAGGGCCGCAGAAAATATCCTCGGCTGGGTTGCGCAGTAAAAAGGGCGGAAAGATGCCGCAGCAATACTTCACGGCATCTGGCCCCGTGGGTCCGGAAATGACGGACCGCTATGCAGTCTGCGAGATGAAAACTATTCCGCTTTGATTTGCGCGCTACGGATAAGCTTGCCCCAAGACTGATACTCGCGCCGAACCAGGGCCCCGTAGTCTGCAGGGCTGCCGCCGGCTGCATTCTGGCAAACCTTCGCGAGGGCGGCTTTTGTTTCAGGCATCTGCAATACGGTCTGAAGCTCGTGGTTCAACTGGTCGACAATGGCCACCGGTGTCTTGGCGGGAGCAAACAGTCCCCACCAGTAGGTCAGCTCGAAGTTGACACCTTGTTCTTTCAGGGTCGGTACGTCGCTAACGCAGGGGTTACGCGTCGTATCGACGACGGCAACAGCGTTGAGTTTTCCTGCTCGGATATGGGGAATCGTCACCTGAGTGTCGCCAATCAACACGGGCACCTGGCCACCCAAGAGGTCGTTAGTGGCGCCAGCTGTACCCTTGTAAGCCACGTGGACCAGTGGCATCTTCGTCAGGTACTTGAGGCTTTCACCAACGATGTGTCCTCCGGTTCCAACGCCGCCCGACGCATAGGACAGTCCTGTTGGGTTGCTGGACGCCACGCGTTGCATGTCTGCAATATTGCGAATTCCAGATTGGGGATTGGAAACGATGATAAGGCCGCCACGCGTAAATTGGCCGACAGGAACGAAGTCTTTAAGAGGGTCGTATCGTACCTTCTGCAGGTTAGGCACCATCAGCATGGTGCCGGAAGTGCCGACGAGAAGCGTGTATCCGTCGGGTGTAGACCGCGCAGCCGTCTCAGTACCGACGATGCCGCCAGCCCCAACTCTGTTGTCGACCACAATCGGCTGTTTCAGCTGCTGAGAGAGGCGGTCCGCTACTAGCCGCGCGATGACGTCGGTGCCTCCGCCAGCAGGGAAGGGAACGATAAGCCGGATGGGCTTGTCGGGGTACGCAGCAAAGGCGCTCCCCACTGCGGATGCGAACACCATAGTGATACCGGCGGTCGTCAATTGCGTCAACATCTATGTCTCCTCTAGTCGTCTTATGTGAGTTTGCGGGCTTACTGACCGGTCTGTGATGACCAATTCAAGTTATGGGGACTACGACTTCGCTAGCGGGTCGCCTTTTCCAAAGGCGCCCTGGAGCGCGTGGTCTTGTATCTGGGCCGGGGTAAGCCCGAGCCAAGTCTCCAAGACCTGAGACGTGTGCTCGCCGAGTTGGGGCGCACGCCTCGGTGCAATGGGATTCGATGCGGTGAACCTGTGAGGTAGCGCGAGAGCAGGGATGTTCCCTTCACCTTCATGGGGAATAGATGACAGCAAATTGCGACTGGTGAACTCATCTGAGGCGAGAACGTCAGCGACGCTGTTCAATTTCCCAGCGGGAATTTGCGCAGCTAGGAGGGCAGCTAACCATTCCTGCCTTGTTCGAGTCCGCAGTACCGACTCGATTTCCTCTCGCAGGGCTTCGCGGTGCTCGAACCGAAGCGCATTGGTGTGGAACCGGAGGTCGCTTGCAAGGTCAGGCAGTTCTAAGACTTGGGTCACGAGGCGAGTAAACAGGGAGTCGCTGGTGCAGGCAATGTAAATCGCGCCGTCGCCCGCCTCAAAGAAGTCCGTGGGGGCCGCTTCTCGACTGGCGCTACCCGAAGGAGCGGGAAGCTTTCCGCTCGCAAGGTAGTTCATGATGGGCAACGCTGTCAGGTTCACGGTGGAATCGAACAGCGATACCTCCACAAATTGTCCGGCGCCGGTACGCTCGCGTGCTGCGAGAGCGCCTAGCACAGCAATTGTGGCATACAGGCCAGTAGCGACGTCCGCCACGGGCGCGCCAACGCGAGACCCTGTGGAGCCCACGGGGCCGGTGATGGAAATCAGTCCGCTCTCCGCTTGCACGATGGGGTCGAATCCAGGGCGGGATGCATGTGGGCCAATGCGTGCGTAGGCCGAGACAGAACAATATATCAGCCGCGGGTTGCGCTCACGAAGCGCTTCATACCCCAGACCAAGGCGCTCCATTACGCCGGTAGCATAGTTTTCGATGAGGATGTCGGCAGTCTGTGCGAGCTCCAGCGCGAGATTCCGACCGGCTTCAGTCTTGAGGTCCAGAGCGATGCCTTGCTTGTTGCGGTTCGCCCACTGGAAGGACGCGGCTGCGCCACCGAGGTTCGGGCCGAGCCTGCGGAGGTCGTCTCCTCCATTTGCCTTCTCGACCTTAACAACTGTCGCTCCCATGTCCGCCAGCGTAAGTCCGCATGTAGCAGCGGAAACGTAGTGCGAGAAATCGATAACTCGAAGTCCGTCGAGGGGGGCAGGGAATTTGGAATCCGTGCCAATGGCTGCTGGGGTCGATGTGCTTCCCACTGCGTTCTTCGTTTCACTCATTACGAAATCTTGATGCCTGCGTTGCGGATGTAAGTGCCCCACTGCTCATAGTGCTGACGAACCCTGGCGCCGAAGGCCTCGGCGCTGTTGTTTGTACTCGTCGGAGTAACGCATTGCTGCGTAAGTCCTTGCTGCACTGCAGCGGACTTCAAAGCCTTGTTCAGAGCGGAATTCAACGTAGCAACGACAGCAGGAGGGGTTTTGGCGGGTGCGAGGAGCCCATAGGAATAGGGAAGATTGAATGAAACGCCCTGTTCGGACAGCGTTCTAACGCCAGGCAAGCAGTTGGCCCGTTCGCTGCTGGCAACGGCAATCGCACGAAGCTTCCCACTATTCACTTGCGAGACGGCCGTCGTATCAGCAACAGCGACCTCCACGTATCCGCCGAGCAGGTCATTCACCGCCCGAGCAGCGCTCGGATACGCGACTGCCGTCATGTTTGCCTTGAGGGAAAGGCGAACCGTCTCTCCAACGATATGACCACCCGTCGCTTGTCCGCCCATTCCGTAGGAGAGCCCCTTTGTCTGTGCGCTAGCGGCTTGGCGCAAGTCCTCAATACTGCGAATTGAGCTGTCGCCCCTGGTCATAAGGACGAGCGGAAAGTTGCCGATTTCACCGATTGCTGCCAGGTCGGTGAGTGGGTCGTAGTGCAAGGGCATCACGTGCTTCTGAATGGCCACCGTCGCGTCGGTACTCAATAGCAGTGTGTATCCATCCGCTGGGGACTTGACGACGTACCCAACTCCCACTGCGCCGCCGCCTCCGACCTTGTTTTCGACGATGACCGGCTGCTTAAGGATGGCGCCTAGCTCGTTTCCGACTATCCGGGCCGCCAAGTCCGTACCACTCCCGGGTGCAGCCGGGGCAATGATGCGAATCGGTTTGGTGGGGAACTCTTGCGCGTGCAGACCAAATGTGCAGAGCGCGGCGGCGACAAACACTAGCAATCTCATGGCGTGTTCCAAGGTATGCGACAGGGACCGTCGTGGCGTCATATTAGGTCTAATGTTGGACCAAATGACACGGTGTTAACCCGAGGTATGGACGTTTACGGCCATCGAATCTTGCGACGAAGGGACGCTTCGGTTAAGGTGTAAGGGTCTAATGTTGGACCAAACAACGGATGGAGAACGAAACATGGACTTTAATCTTTCAACCGATGCCCTCGAGATGCAGTCTGCGACACGTCGCGTCGTCGATGACCTGCTGAAGCTTGAACCGGACTTTCACCTGACGGGGAAGGTCCCCGCTGCCGCCACCGCGAACTTCCGCGAGATGGGGCTGTTTGGGATGGCTGTGCCCACGGAATATGGTGGTCTGGGTCTGGAACCCATCTCGAGTATCGCCGTTCAGATTGAGTTGTCTCGTCTTCCTCCGCAGTTTTGGCCGCTGCTTCGCTCCGCGCTTGGCCCGTCCATCAAGACCTTGGTGAATGTTGGTACCGACAAGCAGAAGGAAGAGTGGCTCCCCGCCATTGCACGTGGCGATTGCGCAGTCGGTATCGCCATGACTGAGCCGCAGGCTGGCTCGGACGTCTCCGGCATCCGAACTGAGGCTAAGCGCGTTGGGGATAAGTACGTCATCAACGGTACGAAGATGTTCATCTCGAACGCCAACAAGGTCGACCTGTTCACGGTGTTTGCCTTCACCGACCGCAAGCAGGGCACGTCCGGCGGCATCTCAGCTTTCCTGGTGCCGCGCGGTACTCCCGGCATGACGGTTAGCGCCCCCATCCCCACCATGGGCTGGGTACAGGACGGTGTTTTCGAGGTCGCGTTCGACAACTGCGAGATACCTGTCGAGAACTTGCTCGGGGAAGAAGGCAAGGGGTTCACCTACTTCTTCCGCTGCCTGAACGAAGGGCGGCTGAGCGTAGGCGCCCAAGCGCTCGGCGCTGCATCAATCGCCCTCGACGAGAGCGTTAGCTATGCCAAGCAGAGGACTGCTTTTGGCGGTCCGATTGCGAACTTTCAGGCGGTCCAGCATCACCTGGCCGACATGGAGGTCGACGTTCATCTGTCGCGCCTGATGCTGATGGAAGCGGTCTGGCAGTTCCAAGAAGGGCGAGCCACGGGGCGTACGTGCTCACGCGTCAAGCTCTTCTGCTCTGAAGCCGCAGGCCGGGTAGCGGACAAGGCTGTGCAGGTCCACGGTGGCAATGGTTACTGCCGTGGAATGATTGTGGAGCGCGTCTACCGTGACGTGCGCGTGCTGCGAATCTATGATGGCACTTCGGAAATCCACCGCAACATCATCGCGAAGGAACTCCTCAAGTAACCACACAACGCAGCGGAACCGCGGCGCTCTTTACGGTGTGCATCACCGCGGACCCTTCGTAGTCAATTCTATCTAGCGAACTAATCATGATGGGTTTTAGCGAAGAACACCTGGCACTGCGAGATGCCGTGCGTTCCATGGTGGAAAAGGAGGTACGACCGATTGCCTCCAAGATTGATGAGTCGGATGAGATTCCTAGCAGCCTCATCGAACTCTTCGGGGACATGGGACTCGTGCAAATCGGTTTGCCGGAACAGTACGGTGGGGCCGGCGGCGACTTCACGGCGGTGTGCCTGGTGCGAGAAGAGATTGCGCGTGTGTCGCAAGCCTGTTCGCTGATTGCGGGACGAAACTGGTTCTCAATGATTCAGGTTCTGATGAACTTCGGAACCGAGGAGCAACGTCAGCGATTCCTTCCGCAGCTCGCCAAGGGCCGTGCGCTCTCTGCTGGTGCAATCACCGAACAAGAAGCGGGTTCCGACCCGGCATCCATGCGGACCAAAGCGGTCCTAGACGGCGATTCGTATGTGCTCAACGGCCAAAAGGCCTGGGTGTCGTGGGGCCCGATTAGCCGGTTCATCACAATTTTTGCCAAGACCGGCGACACCGACCGCCGCGGCGTGGATAACATCAGCTGCTTTATTGTGGACCGGGAAACGCCTGGGCTGACGTTCGGTCGTCAGGAGAAGAAGCTTGGGGTCCATGGTGTACCCAGCGCAGCTATGTTCCTTGACAACGTGCGTGTCCCTGTCGAAAACCGTATTGGCGAAGAGGGCCGAGGATTCATTGCAGCGATGCGAATCCTGGACTTGAATCGCCCCACTGTCGGTGCCATGGCTGTGGGACTGGCACAAGGCGCGGTGGACGAGGCTGTGGCATTTGCTAAGGCACGCCGGCAGTTCGGTAAGGCTGTCGCCGAGTTCCAAGGCATCCAGTTCATGCTTGCCGACATGCAGATGCAGACCGAAGCTGCGCGTCTCCTCGTATACGACTGCGCCCGTCAGATTGATGCCGGCAACTTCACGGGCATGGCCGCACGCTCAGCGATGGCGAAGGCGTTCCCAACTGACACTGCGATGCGCGTGACAACAGATGCTGTCCAAATACTTGGCTCGGCGGGATGCTCAGCCGAGTATCCGGTTGAGCGGATGTTCCGCGACGCAAAAATCAATCAGATTTGGGAGGGTACAAATCAAATCCAGCGAATCGTCATCGCCCGCGAGATGCTGAAGGAGCAGTGATGACTTCGAAGCTCAATATGAATATGAAAAGGGCCACTCCTGGAGATGACGGCGTGCCGGAGGCGGGAGAAACGTTGAAGGGTATTCGAGTTCTCGACTTCACAGCGATGATGGCGGGCCCGTACTGCGCCCGCTGGCTGTCTGACTTGGGGGCAGAGGTCATCAAGGTAGAGCCTCCCGACGGCGACCACATGCGCACGCGTGCTCCCGTGCGGGATGGATTCAGTGCGTACTACGGTCACCTGAATGCCGGTAAGAAATCGGTTGTCATCGACTTGAAGCGTCCTGAGGGAGTCGCACTTGCGCGGGACTTGGCAGGCAAGTGCGATGTTGTACTGGAGGCGTTCCGACCCGGTGTAATGGAGAGGCTTGGACTGGGTGCGGATAAGTTGCGCGCGCTCAATCCCGGGCTTATCTATTGCTCGATTTCTGGCTTCGGCCAAAATACGTCGAAGTCTGGTCATCCCGCGTATGCGCCGGTAATCCATGCAGGAAGCGGGTATTACATGGCCAACTTCGACTATCAGGACGGTCTCGACAGGCCAGCGAACTCCGGCATTCCGATGGCGGACATGCTGTGTGCAATCTTCACCGCGTTCTCCATCCAAAGCGCGCTTCTTCGCCGCAATCGGAGCGGGGCTGGTTGCACTATCGACGTCAATTTGATGGACAGCATGATGAACGTGCTGACCTTCGAACTGCAGTCGTCACAGTTTCCACTTAAGAATCGACGTCCCCTGTACAAACCGCTGAAAGCAAATGACGGCTTCATCTTGGTGGCGCCGGTCAACGAGAAGAATTTCCGAAGTGTCTGCGTCGCGACAGGACACCCAGAATGGCTCGACGACCCGGTCCTCAACACGGATGCGGCGAGGTATGAGAACTGGTCAGAGTATATGGCGCGCATTGAGCAGTGGGCGGGCGAACGTAGCGCCTCCGAATGCGAGCAGGCCTTGATGGAAGCCGGAGTTCCGTGCTCACGATACAAGCGTATCAGCGAAGCCATGCAAGAGAGTCATTTCAGCGAACGTGGCAGCTTTACTGAAATCCATGACGGAGCTGGTACTTACAAGACGGTGAATCTTCCTTTTGCGTTCGACGGGCAGAAGCCGACGGCACACCCGGAAGTCAGAGGATTGGGGCAAGACACAATGGAAGTCTTGTCCTCGGTACTTGGCTTGCCGCAGGAAAGAATCGAGGCGCTGATGCGAGAGCGCGTAGTGGGGGCTCAATGACATTTCATGAAGAGCAACAGTCGCGGCGTGGTCCCCTGTCGGGAATCCGCATCCTAGAGATTGCTGGTCTCGGACCGGGTCCGTTCGCGGCAATGATGCTGTCAGACATGGGGGCCGACGTACTGCGCATTGACCGCAAGGAAGTCGCCGACTTTGGCATACAGCGGGACCCCCGTGCAGAAGTGACGAAGCGCGGCAGGGCTTCGGTTATGGCTGATTTGAAGAGCCCCGAAGGAATCTCAATCGTTCGCCAGCTGATTGCGCGTGCCGACGGATTGCTTGAAGGCTTTCGCCCTGGCGTCATGGAGCGCCTTGGCTTAGGCCCGGAGGACTGTCTGAAGCTGAACCCCAAACTGGTCTATGGCCGGATGACCGGATACGGACAGACTGGGCCGCTAGCCCAAGCCGCAGGCCACGATATCAACTACTTGGCCTTATCCGGCACGCTGTCACTCATCGGCGAGCGCGACCGTCCGCCGGTGTTTCCCGGCAACCTGCTAGGTGATTACGGGGGAGGCGGGATGTATCTCGCTTTCGGGATGGTATGTGCCCTGTTGGAGGCGCGCACTTCCGGCAAGGGGCAAGTCGTAGATGCAGCCATAGTGGACGGCGCAGCATCCCTGGCTGCCTACGTGCACGGCTTGCGGGCGGGTGGGTACTGGAGTTCGGAGCGTGCGGACAATATGGTCGATGGCGGTGCGCCGTATTACAACGTCTATGCGACAGCAGACAATCGTTACGTGGCCGTCGGAGCCATCGAGAAGAAGTTCTATGCGGCCCTTATGACAACCCTCGGCTTGACCGATGAGCCGATGGACAAGCAGCACGACAAGACGCGATGGCCGGGACTCAAGAAGCGCATTGCTGAAGTATTTGCCACCAAGACCCGAGATGAGTGGTGCGAAAGTTTCGAAGGGGTTGATGCCTGCTTTTCGCCGGTCCTTGAGGCAGGCGAGGCTCCGTTGCATGCACATCTGAAAGCGCGCGACATTTTCATCGAAATTGATGGGGTTGTGCAGCCTGCGCCAGCTCCCCGGTTCTCGCGAACGTCAGGCGTGACCCCTGGGCGTCCGATGGCTCCAGGTCAGGGCGCAGAAGAAGCATTGGCTGCGTGGGGGCTCGAGTAACGCGGATATTCGTCTCATCATCAAAGCGTCATCTCAACGATGCGCAGCCCAAGTGCTGCGCAGAGGCGCTTCCATTCGGAGTATTTGGAATGAAGGTAGTAGTCGCAGTTAAACGGGTGGTCGATTACAACGTCAAAGTTCGTGTCAAATCCGACGGTTCTGGGGTGGACCTGGCGAACCTGAAGATGAGCATGAATCCCTTCGATGAGATTGCGGTTGAAGAGGCTGTTCGGCTGAAGGAAGCCGGGTTGGCGATGGAGGTTGTGGCGGTATCGTGCGGCGTTTCACAGTGTCAAGAGACGTTGCGTACCGCAATGGCAATCGGCGCAGACCGTGGAATTCTGGTTGAGTCGAACGAGGAACTGCAGCCTCTTGCGGTGGCAAAGCTGCTGAAAGCCGTCATCGATAAGGAGCAGCCACAGCTCGTTATTCTGGGAAAGCAGGCCATCGATGATGACGCCAATCAGACTGGTCAGATGGTGGCGGCGCTTACCGGATTGCCGCAGGCCACGTTTGCGTCCCAAATAGTAATTGCCGACGGTAAAGCGACAGTGACCCGCGAAGTCGATGGTGGACTCGAAACGCTTTCGCTGAATCTTCCTGCTGTTGTGACGACTGATTTGCGGTTGAATGAGCCGCGGTATGTGTCCTTGCCGAACATCATGAAGGCGAAGAAGAAGCCTCTTGATACGTTGAAACCTGAAGAGGTCGGTGTCGATGTAAAGCCGCGGCTCACAACAATCAAGGTAACGGAACCGGCAAAGCGTAGCGCCGGCGCGATGGTGGCAGATGTGGCCGCTTTGGTCCAGAAGCTGAAGAGCGAAGCAAAAGTCATTTGAGTGGAAGGATAGACATGACTACACTTGTCATTGCTGAACAAGACAACCAATCCGTAAAGTCATCGACGCTGAACACCGTAACGGCTGCAGCGCAATGTGGCGGAGACGTTCACGTCCTGGTCATTGGGTCCAGCGCTGGAGCCGCCGCTGCTGCCGCGGCCAAAATTTCGGGCGTGAGTAAAGTGCTGCTCGCAGAGGCCCCACATTTCGCCGATGGACTCGCCGAGAACGTGGCTGAGCAAATCCTGGCAGTTGTCAAAGGCTACTCTCACGTCCTTGCCGCAGCCACGTCGTACGGCAAGAGCGTACTGCCGCGGGTTGCGGCGAAGCTTGACGTCGCTCAGATTTCGGAAATCTCCAAAGTCGACTCGCCGAACACGTTCGAGCGGCCCATCTATGCAGGAAACGCCGTCGCGACCGTGAAGTCTGAGGACGAAATCAAAGTCATCACTGTTCGTGGTACTGCGTTTGCGCCTGCTGCGGAAGAAGGTGGCTCGGCTACAGTTGAAACCCTGAATGCTGTCACAGACACTTGCCTTTCGCAATTCGTTTCTCGTCAGGTCTCGAAGCTCGAGCGACCGGACCTGTCCACGGCTAAAGTAATCGTGTCCGGTGGTCGCGGTGTAGGTTCGGGAGAGAACTACAACAAGGTCCTGACTCCGCTGGCAGATAAGCTGGGCGCCGCGTTGGGAGCGTCGCGTGCTGCTGTCGATGCGGGATTTGTGCCAAACGACTACCAAGTAGGGCAAACCGGAAAGATTGTGGCACCTCAGCTGTACATTGCCGTTGGCATCTCGGGTGCAATCCAACATCTGGCCGGCATGAAAGACTCGAAGGTCATCGTGGCAATCAACAAAGACGAGGAGGCGCCCATCTTCTCTGTTGCCGATTATGGCCTCGTGGGAGATTTGAACACCGTGGTGCCGGAGTTGGCTGCTGCACTAGGTTAAGTGCTCGGCGGCGCGATAGTCGCGCCTTGGCTGGAGCCGCTATCGTGCGGGTCCACCTCAAGAAGGCTCGCTAACCTAGGACATTATTGGTCAATCGAGTCAAGCTTACTGAAGTAGATGCGTTGCATCCGAATCAACTGACGGTTCATCTCATCGACTGCTGCTTCCGTTTCCCCGGCGGCCAGGAGCTTCAAGAACCGACGACGAGAACGGGGAATGAAGCTGTTGTCGTACGGCCCAATCTTGCGGATGACTTGATGAGTGGCCTGCAAAAGAGCCTCAAGCAGCAGCACCATCACTTGATTTCGTGTGGCCTTGGCAAGAATGCGGTGGAAATCGAGGTTGATTTGCACTCGCTTCTCGAAGTCACCCGCTTCTGCGGCGGCATCCGCGTCTTCGATGTTTTGCCTGAGGGCGTCAAGCTCCTCCTGCGTCACATTTTCGGCGGCGGCTCTGATGATTGAGGCTTCAATCCACGTGCGGGCCTGAATCAGTTCAGCTGGTGTGATGGACTTCAGCTGATACATGTCCGACAGGCCGGTGATGATGGCACTACCGTTGACATGTGCTACGAAGGTGCCTCCGGCTTGTCCTTTCTTCGATTGAAGAACGCCAGCGTTCTCGAGGGAGCGCAACGCTTCACGCACGGTGTTGCGAGACACGTTGAACTGCTCGCAGAGTTCGCGCTCCGACGCCAGCTTTTGACCAGCCTCAAAATTCCCTTGTCGAATATGTTCCCTAATCTGCTCCGCAATCTCTTCGAAGGCGCGAAGCTTACGCACCGGGTCGAAGTAGTTGGAACTAGGCTGGGTCTTTGACATGAGAATATGTGAGGATAGGGTGGCGGAGTGAAACGCGCTTGCGACCGTGTGATACCCCTAGATTATCTCATTATTTTGGCTGGGATTGTCATGCAAGTAATCTTCTCATGGCGTTCTGGCTGCCAAGAAGGTGGTCGCCTCGGACGGCGGGTGGGTGGCACGCTAGATTTTCCACTCGCGTTACGGTCGCATGGGTGGAATGCCGAGCGTCCAAAGGCGACGTTTTCATCACGAGACGGCGCGTGGTTATATTGCAGCTGCGTTAGTCAGCAGACATGGGCGACCCTTTCTATCTTTAACGGGTGTCTGTGATTTATAGTTACGCTCTTAATTTCAGTGTAAAAAATATGACTTTGTGTATTGGATGCTGATGACGTTATTCATATTGCTGCAGATTCACGTATCACGCTAGGCCTATCCCACGTGGATTTCGCCATCAAAGTTTGCAGCTTACCGTATCGAGTAATTGGTCCGGCGATGGGAGCACAGTGAGATGTTGTACTCGGCGATATAAGCGGTTCTTCCCTGCGATGAACACTGCGATGCTGAGCGCAAGAGGTGTTGTTAAAGTTATTGTTGCCGGTTTTTGTCAGACGATTGGCGTGACACCCATTTTCATCTAAGCCCCCAGGGGCGTATCCCGAAGCGGAAAACGAGACAAGACACAGAATGACAGCGACCAATCTGCTGGTTGCGGTCAGCAGCGAAGCTCCCGCTTCCCAGAAGTACGAACACGACCCGTGGACCATGCCTTAATGTCCTTCGGGATGAACGTCGGTCATCTACCAACGTTTCAGCCTCTGCCCGTGATGCCCAATTCCTCCGTGGGCCGGCCCGCTCGCAACGCGAGCTGTATAGGAAATCCAAACCGCTCCAGCCGAAATTTTTGGGACCAAAAAAGGGGTGAAGCTTTGGTCGGACTGCGGGTTTACGTCGTCGTGACTGGGTAGGCTACCACGGGGAGCGTTTATTGCGAACTTGCATCTGCCCGTAGGCGCACTACACTCCAATCACGCGCCGGCCTCGGCGCCTCAGCGTTGCCGCCACAAGCAGAACTACATCCTGGCAACAATCTTTCCAACGATTACATACGCCATCTCGTATAACGACGCTCGCTAGCCGTTCGCGTGGCTATTCGTCGCGCCAGCTGTAGCCCACACTCTGTTGGGGTAAGCATGGGGCTTCCCGCATCTGCGTCCGGGGAAGGGCATTGGTGCACTTGATTGCCGTCGCAACCCGCAGATGTGTGCGTCCGATATGGGTGAAGACGACATGCTTCGCATCACGGTTGAAATGCTGCCAGGCGGCCAGGGGGGTAGCCGTAAGGTCCTTGCGACTGGAGATGTTGGCCGCGTTACGGGTGGCCGGCTAGGGACTTACTCCGTCGTCCTTAACGAAGAGCTCTTCGGGGTGGTGGCTAGCGGCAAAGTTGGAAACTACCCGCGGTACTCTTGCAGCATCTGGGACCTTGTCGCCAGGTGTGCCATCGTTGCGATGACTGGTCGCGAGGAGATGCCGCCCAGACCGACGCTGCCCGACGTTCCTATTCACCACACAGGCTCTCTCCCGTACGTTCGTTTAAGTGAGATTCCTCAGCCGGCCCGCGCGCTCTTTGAGAGTAATCTCCAAACCTTGACTCGGTCCTTGATTGCAGGTGTGGATGAGCCGGGTGAGTGCGTACGCGCGAGTGTGTGGGAGGATTTTCTTGATGGCAAGCGGTAGTCGGAAGCCCATCGACATGTCTGGCGCAGGGAGATAAGGACCGCGCCTCAGGTGGTGCCACGCATTCAGGGCATGCGGACAGCGAGCTTGCATCTGACCGGAAACGTCCTACACTCCAGTCACGCGCCCCCCGGCGCCTCAACGTTGCCGTTACAAGCAGAACTATATCCTGGTAACACATCTCCCAATCTTGTTTGCAGGCGCGCTATCGCCAGACGGCATCCCCATTGCCTCGCTCACACGTAAGCCAGCGCCTTGCTGCACGACCGCGTTGCGGCTGAATACTCCCGGGTCAATTCGGTGTGGAGCGGTTTGCCGACAACTGAGGCGACATTGGGCAGTTCTCGCGCAGCAAGCAGCGTCATGCCGCATTGTCGTGGCGGGGATTACTCATGCCAATCTGGTCCGTCATGGGCGTCGATGAGCAGCCCGACATCACACTTCAACGCTGGAGAGTCTATGAAACGGAACGCGGCGAACATCACTTCGTCGGCTACTGTGTGGAGAACCATTCAGGACGCGTGAGCTCGGCCATCGTTTCCTACGATGCCAAATTGCGGGCAGGTATCACGCGCAGCGGCAGGCGATACGTGCTTTCTGGGAAGCCTGGTTTCGACCAGGATGCCTTGCATGTGTGGAGTTGTTGGTCGCTATGCAATGGCGTCACTGAGACAAGAGATGTCAGCAGCGAGTACTCGGCGCAGCCAGAGGAGCGCGGGCCCCGCGTTCGAGGCCAATGAACTTTATGTAAGAAGGAAATTATGCCTGCGTGGCTGTCGGAGCCAAGAGGTATGGCTGGCGATTCCGTTCTGAGGGACTGGCGAGTACTGCTGACCTACAGTGGCACCAAACACTTCGTGGGCATATGCACGCTTACCGGTGTGTACCGTGTCAGTCCTCCCATCACGTCTTTCACCTTGGATACGCGGACAGGTGTGACTGAGCAGGGTGTGCGCTTTGCCCTGTCTGGTCCTCCAAGTCGCGACAATGGACTGTGGCGACTCTTCTGGTTGATTGCGACATGGGATAACAAGGTCACTGGCTCAAAAGACATCACAGGCGAGTATCAGTGGATGTAGTGCCAGACCATGTCGACTGTGACCGCAACACGAGCGACCCTGGCCAACGAGAGCCAAATTGAAGAATGGCGATTGTTGGTGACCTACCGTGGTGACTGGCACGTCGTTGGGAGGTTCATTGGTAGTGGCAAGTACTGGGCAACCTCTCCTATCGTTCGACTGGATTTCACGGCCTGCACGGTCTTCACGCATGACGGACAACAGTTCCGCTTGGTCGGGGAGCCAGGCGTTGCAGCTGCTGCCGCCAACTTCATCTCCCTATGCGCAGCATTTGATGAGCGCCTCCTTACAACAAGGGACGTCACAGCGGAGTTTTCAGAATGTCGGAGCCGTTTAATCAGAGAGTCTTCGAACAGAGGGAGCTGCATGGGCGCAGGCAACTGGTCCACTCAGGACTGGTGCTGCCGGTCGCTACTGCGCGGGAGCGCTTTGGGGTCAACCCCGAAGTCATGAGCCAGTTGCTGTTGAAGCGGCGCGTGCTCACCGTTGATGTGGATAGCGAGCAGTACGTGCCGGCGTTCTATCTGTCAGCAGAGTTGGACCGTCGCAAGCTTGAAGACGTTGCGCAACTCCTTGGGGACGTCTCCGGTTGGAGCAAGTACCAGTTCTTCACAACGCCAAAAGCGTCCTTGAATGGCCTGACCCCACTGGACGCGCTCAAGCGCGGGATGGTCGAGGAGGTGAAGGACGCGGCCACGGCGTTCACAGGACCATAGGTTCTGCGGAGATGTGGCGGCAGGCTACAAAACACCCGCTGCCCTGTGGGCGCAGGGTCGACATCATCATGCCGCCGAAACACTATGCTGGCGTAACAGGAGTGCTCACCTGCCGGCTACTCGTGCCCTGTTAAGGAAACAGCATGAACGAGGGCGCAGAATAGCGCTGCGTCTCGGAGAGCATGTCGGTGTGGAGACCGTACGCGCGTAAGAGCCAACGAGACTCACCCCCGACATCAGTCCCCACGGTCGCCCGTCCGTGAAGCGCTAGACGATTGTTGACCAGGAGGATATCTCCCGGAGCGGTGACAATCCCAGCTTCGCATTCTCGGCATGCCTGCTGGAAAGCCAGGAACGCGTCTTTCGCCGGGCCCTCCTCGTTTTCCACGAGTATGTTGCTGTGGCTAAAGCGCGCCCAGGTCTGTCCCTCGACGTCGAACAGCAGCGCGCCTCCGTCGACCACATGAACGTCATTGAGAATTCGGCGCATTCCATCCTGAAATGTCGCTTGTGACCGGATGATGAATTGGGGCTTCTTCAACTCGGCAATGTGAGCCGGGTCGAGCTTGGCCAGGACCTCATCGAGCGGCATCACGGTGGTGGGCAGCCGCAGAACCGGCGACTTGCTTCCAGGTTCCAAATACGTTCTCTATGTCGCCCAAGCCCACAAGGGAAACATCGTTCAGCAACTGAGCGATTGCCGTTCGCCGACAGAGGCACAGGCGCTGGTCGAGAAGCTTCGTATTGAGTTGAAGCCTGCCAAGAAGCGAGCGAAAAAGGGCAGCGGCAGCGAACCGGAAGCCCAGAAAAAGATGCCAGCGGCAAGGGCAGCGCGCTGCAAGCACAAATTGACCGGCTTTTTGCGCACAGCGACAGCCTGATTGCCAGCATTGTTGTCGACTTTACCCTTGAGCGGGCAAACGGCACGACTGTCGAAGATGTGAAGCTCGTAATATCGCGCAGCGCTGACGACCAGCACGTGAAAGGCATTGCCGAAAGCCTTCTCGGTTGGGTCAAGAGCCAAATAATGGCGCGCATAGACAGCCGTGTCCCAGTAAGAATCCCCTACGACGATTTCAGGAAACAGCGTCTGGCGGTCACCAAGCGGATAACCGGAGGTCTGACGGCCTTTCCTGAGAGCGATACGGTTCCAACTCGGGAGGAAATCTCGAACGAACTTGTCGACCGTCTGTACGTGCACCAGTTGCAGCTCCTCGGGATGGAGGAGGACATTCACCGCAACATTGGAGACTTTCTGCGAGCATCCGCCATGCGTACGAATTGGAGCGAGGCGGGTTTACTGGATATGCCGAGCTACAAGAAATACGAGGAAGAGCTCGTGACCCGCTGGCGCATGCAACGCATGTCTGCACAATCAAGCATGGCCGAGAAGTCGGAGATTGCGCGTGGTGTCCAGATTCTAGTGGCCTGCCTTCGGGAGGAAGCCCGACTTCAATCTATCGTGGTGCCCCAGGATTTTCTCCGAGGCAGCTTCCACGCGATTGCTAATGAGCCGCGGATTGGTTGGCATCCGGATTGGGAGCAGCTTCTTGGCGTTAAGGCAAAGGCATAAGGGCGAACATGCTGATTGATGAAATTGAGCAGGTTCAGAATCCTGGCCTTGGTGCGACGCTCATATGGCGCTTCGCGTGCGGATATGAGGCGGGAGAAGGGAGCGGGGGTGTGCCTCTCGCCTACGCGTTCCTCGTCATCCCGCTCTTGTTTAACAAGCGCGTTCTCGATGCTGTTGCATCAACTCAGAAGAGCTTGCGAAAGGTCGAAGAGAAGCTCAATGCAGTCCAAGCTGCGGTGGCGTCATTGCAGGATAGCGCCGTGGCGATGCGCGAGCTATCACAACAGTCCCTCGCCGTTGCAATCCGTGCGGGCCTTACTACGATAGACAGTGAAAGCGCGACGTTCCGACCACGTGGCGTGACGCCCCCGGTGTCTTGGACGATAACACTGCCACGCTCGTCAAGGCAGCGGAAAAACTGGGACGATGGGCGAGCCAGGTTTCGCTCCGAGAGTTCTGCTTCGTATTTAATTTGGAGCTTTGAATTGAAGCTGCAAGTCGTTGAAATCATCCTGTGGCCTCGCAAGGTCGGCGTTGCCCCGCGGCGGGTTCCGTTTGCCTTGAACAAGGCCAACGTCATCACCGGTGCGTCGAAGACAGGAAAGTCTTCCATAATCCCCATCATCGACTACTGCTTGGCATCCGACCGGTGCTCCATTCCAGTTGGGCTCATTCGACAAGCCGTTTCATGGTTTGGCGTGGTAATCCAGACGGCAGAAGGGCAGAAGCTGCTCGCTAGACCTGAGCCCGGAAAGCAAAACAAGTCCACGATTATGTTCGTGGCCGAGGCTGAGGTCGTTCGCGTCCCCGATAGCATCTCTGAGGCAAACACAAGCGTAAAGCAGGTGAAGCTGATGCTGGACCGTCTCGCACAACTTACCATGCTTGGGACCGATTCCGACAATCAGGCGAGCGGCTATACCGCACGGCCAAGCTTTCGTGACCTGATGGCGTTCTGCTTCCAGCCGCAGAATCTGGTGGCGAATCCCGACGTGCTCTTTTATCGGGCGGATACGACTGAGCATCGCGAGAAGCTTAGGGCAATCTTTCCTTACGTGCTTGGGGCGACAACGCCAGAAAGCCTGGAGTTGAGATGGGAGCTTGACGGTCTGAAACGCGATTTGCGCGTGAAGCAGCGCGAGATGGAGGCCTACACGAAGGCATCGGAAACCTGGCGTGCAAGTGTGGCCAACTGGGTGAGCGAAGCGGTAGAGCTTGGATTGATAGACCGGAAGGACCTTGCCAATGGGACTGAAGCCAACTTCTTGGATATATTGAAGTCCATAGTCGCGAAGGGGATGCCTGACCGGCCGGTCTCAGCCGACGCCATTGAGGCTTCCGCGGATGAGTATGCGTCCTTGCAGAAGGAAGAGGGTGTTCTGAATACTTCGCTTGCGGAAGTCCGCCACAGGCTCAATCGGCTCGCCGAACTGAGAGGCTCAGTCGGCCAGTATGAGCTGTCTCTTGAAAAGCGACAGCATCGTCTTTCGCTGTCACGGTGGTTACGAACGCAGACAGAAGACTCCGAGCAGACGACATGCCCGGTATGTGCTCAGTCCCTTGATTCGCACGCAGAAACAGTCGATTCGTTGTGTGACGCGCTTGCAGTGGTTGAATCTGATGCCAAGCGTGTGTCCAAGGCACCCGCCGCGTTTGACAGAGACTGGGTGGCTCTTCAAGACAAACTTCGCGAGCTTACCGACAGGCTCAACGCAGTCAGCGTTCGTCGAAGAGGCATCGAGCAACGCAGCAATCGAGCCAGGCAGCAGCGGCTCATGACCAACCAGGTGGCTCGCTATCTCGGTGGGTTGGAGCAGGTGCTCGAAGTCTTCAGTGGTCGAGAAGACTCCAGCGCCGCGAGTGAGATTCACGCGCTTACGATGCGAATCCACGAGATTCAGGCGATGCTTGGTCGGGAAGACTACGATACGAAGTTTCGAAATGCGTTACGGCGCGTAAAGCTCTCGATGCAGCGTCTTGCATCACTCCTTGATGCCGAGGACCCACACGCCTCAGTGGAGCTGGACATCAGAGAGTTAACCGTTAAGGTTGGCGATGAGACCGGGCGCAGTGACTACCTCTGGCAATTGGGCAGCGGTGCGAATTGGCTCACCTATCATGTCGCGGCCACGCTCGGTCTGCACGCATTGTTCGTCAAGCTGGACGAATCGCCAGTTCCCGGCCTATTGGTGTACGACCAGCCTAGCCAAGTTTATTTCCCACGAAAGCTCGCTAGCAAGTCTGAGGACCTTGACCCGAAAATCGCAGACGAAGATGCAGTGGCGGTAGGACGCTTCTTTGAGGTATTCGGGAAGGCGGCCAGCAGTTTTGGGGGAGACTTTCAAATCATTGTTCTCGACCACGCCGGCCGAGATATCTGGGAAGGTCTGGAAGGCATCCATTTCGTCGAAGAATGGCGAGGCGGACTGAAACTCGTACCGATGGACTGGCTCGTCACAACCGACGACGACGGCCAAGCTGCTGCGGATGCGAGAGAATGAAACGGGGAGGGGTAGATGTGGCTCTTCCCTCCTTTCGGCTAGCAACTCGAGCGGCTGCGCCGTGGCGCGGGAGAGGATTCTATGCGCTACACCTGGATGGAGCGGTCTGCTGAGAATCTCCTTTTGTGACGAGCGGACATGTACGCTAAACCTACCACTTGATGGTGAGCGCTTACATCTGCGCATTTGCGGAGTAGAGACAAAGTGGTGATTAAGCTATGAATACATATACATCAGTATGATGGGTGTGTATGCTTGAGGACACCTCCTAACTAGCTCGCTAGCCATCATGCTTTCCCTTCGCCTCCCACCCGAACTCCAGTCCCAACTCGAACATCTCTCCTCAAGCACCGGCATTCCAAAAAACACCATTCTTGTGAAGGCGTTAGCGGAGCATCTGAAAACCATTGAGCTAGGGGAGATTCCGCTTGAAGAGCCAGTGACAGAGCATGCATTCAACGACTATGTTCGTCGTAGGGAAGAGCACGCGGAACGGTATAAGAACGCGCATGTCATCGCTGAGTGGAGCAACCGCAACGTTATCTTCACGAAGAATCCTTCCAAGACGGGCGGCACTGGCGAACTCACCCCTGGAAGCTACGGCCGGAATGTTGTAGTTGGCTTCTGCGATGGGTTCTATCGCGACGAGAACCTCTATGTCATTAGCCGTCATATTTCGTATCCAAGCTACGGGACGGCTGCACTGCGTCTAGACATTACTAGGTACGAGGATTGGATTGAGTATATGAAGGCAGTGGAACCGAGGCGCGCGTAGCTTTCCCATCTATGTGCCATCGGTGAATGGCTGCGTCGTAGCGATTGGCGCGGGCTGTCCAACTGGGCCAGGTTTGAAAGCATCCGACTTGTCCAACAGCTACAGCCCCCTTTTCTAGTTTGGCGGCCGCGCGCGCTTTCGAGGCGTTTTGTCGGCTACGTCCGATTGGATATCGCTTCGGCGAACTCGCGGAAGCGTCGAACTCGACAGTGGCGTACGGATTTCGGGCAGGTCGGCCTGCGGGAGAAATACCTGCAAGGCCCTCAAGCGCTCGCAGACGCGAAGGACCGCCAACAACGCCATGACAGTTCCGGCACCGTCGGCCTCAAGGCGCCGGTAGGTCCTGGTACTGAGGCCCGCGCGCTCTGCCATTTCGGCCTGAGACAGTCTGCGACGAATTCGCTCAGCTCGAATACGGAGGCCAACCTCCTTCGCCACTTGGCTCGCAGGAAGCGCCTCGAAATTCACAAAATCGGTGTTCTTCACTCGTGCTGCCTGTGGATAAGTGGCATCGGGTTGTAATAAGTGTCCAGATTGAGGCACTTGTCTGTGAATTATTGCACATGTATCCCAAAGGCCATAAATTGGCGTCATCTTCATTTTTGGGACGGCAGATGGACTGCGGTGTTGGGGTGGAAGACCGTCCGTATCGGGTCTTGTCGTTGGACGGTGGGGGCATTCGCGGCCTGTACTCTGCGCTGCTGCTGCAAGGGCTGAGCAAGCGCTTCGCTGCGAACCAGCGTCTCCCAGCCGCTGCGTCGTATGACCTCGGCGCGCAGTTCGACCTCATTGTCGGCACGAGCACTGGGGCGATTCTCGCCATCGCGCTTGCCGCGGGAGTACCCCTGGAGCGAGTCGTCGAGTTGTACCGTCTTAAGGCCAAAGGGATTTTTTCGAATCCGGTGGGTCACGGCCGCGCCAAAGCTCTTCTTTGGGCTTTTTGCAATCGGAGCCATGCCGCGAATAATCCGGCGCCACTGGAGGAAGCTCTTCGTGAGGTGCTGCAAGACGAGACCGTTGAGCAGATGTACACCCGTCGCGGTATCGGACTCTGCGTGCCGACCGTCAACGTGGAGACCAACAAGGCATGGGTCTTTAAGACACCTCACGACAAGAAAGCGAACCGGCTAAACCGGGACAATGACTACCGCTTGGTCGACGTTTGCATGGCATCCACGGCCGCCCCGATGGTCTTGCCACTCCGCGGCATCGCTTCGCCGAGCGATGAAAAAGGCGCCATGAATTGGTTCACGGACGGCGGCCTGTGGGCGAACAATCCTTCTCTGGTCGCGCTTACCGAAGCACTCACCATGTCGGAGCCGGGCCAGCCAATCGAGCTGATGTCGGTGAGCACATGCCCGCCGTTTAAGGGCTGCAGCATGACTGCGAAAGATGCCAATCGAGGCTTTCTGGGATGGCAGGCCGGCGTCGGCATTGTCGAAGTTGCGCTGGACGCGCAATCCTTTGCCTACGACTACGTTACGAAAACCATCGCCAAGTACACCGGTCGGGAGGTCGGATATGTACGGCTCATCGACGCTGATGTTCCAACCGACGATGTTATCCACCTGTCCCTGGACAATCCATCCAAGAAGGCGCTGGACCTACTGTCGCGACTTGCGCGCGATGCAGTGGACCTGAACGTTTCCGCCGCGACCGCGGGGTCCCCGCCGCCGCAACCTCTCATCGCGAAGTTTTTCGAGAACATCCAGGCATTTCCTGCTGAACAACCTGAAGGAGACGAGATTGGCCAACGTGCATAAGCATTTGCTTAACTACTTCCTCGACGAAGTCGCGCTTAAAGAATCCCAGAAGGACCAGATGCGCAGGCGCCGCTCTGCCAATGAGACGCGTCTGAAGAACGGACTGACAGCCCAGAAGAAGCCTGCACCGTTGTGTTTTGTGAAGCAGGGCTCCTACGCTATGCACACGATGGTGCAGGCCAATGCAGCAACCTCAGATATCGATGACGGTGTCGTGTTCGCCAAGGACGCGTTGAAAGGGGAACGAGGGGCCGAATACACGCCCTTGCAGGCCAAGAAAATGGTGTGTGATGCCCTGAACGACAAGGAGGACTTTGCAACTCCTCCGGAAGTCAGGAACAACTGCGTACGGGTCTATTACGCTGACGGCTTTACCATTGATATGCCGGTGTACCGCCAAGTTGAGCGCGGGAATGAAACCGTCTACGAACTGGCGGCAACCGAATGGAAGGAATCGGACCCAGAGGCAGTTACCGAGTGGTTTGTCGACGCCACGAAAAAGAGCCCGGACGAAACAAACGGCAGGCAGCTTCGGCGCATGGTCCGTCTGCTCAAAGCCTGGAGCAAGAGCCGTTCGTCGTGGAGCCTCCCGAGCGGGTTTGTCCTTTCCATCTTGACCAATGAACAGTATCCGCACGGAGGCTGGAAAGACCGCGATGACCATGCGCTCTACTACCTGGTATGCGATATCCATACCCGTCTTGCGGCCAGTCTCACAGTCACGCGCCCAGTGAAGCCTTACGACTCAGTGACCAAGAGCGACAGCGATGCTGACATGCGCAACCTGCGGGACAAGCTGGCCGATGCCAAGAAGACCTTGGCACCGCTTGGCGATGCGAACGCGACCGACTTGGAAGCATTGGAGGCGCTAAAGTCGTTCTTCTGCACAGACTATTTTGATAAGGCCATTGAAGACCTGAAGAACAACAACAAGGCCGAGGCGATGGCCGCACCGGGCTTCATCCGCAGCGGAGCAGACGAACCGCAGACGCAGTTTTTCAAGAAGGGTGGTGAAGGGCGGTATGCCTGAGGCTTTTCCGCAAGCAGAGGAACATGCAGTCGCCTCTCTCGCAGAGGCGATTGCGCTCAACTGGCCTCACGCAGCACCTGCTACGCCCGCATGGCTGCGCGAACGGTTTCCATACAGAAACTTTGTGCGAGGGTGGACTCTGCCGCCAGAGCAAACCGGCTTACCAGAGAGCCTCGTTGTAGCCATTGACGGTCAGTATCCGCATAGCTTGCCAAAGTTCGGCTTGGTGAGGGAGCCGGCACCATGCGAGATGCCGCATGTTGAGTTCGATGGAGCGCTTTGCCTCGTCGCGAGTAACGACGCCCCAGCCATTCCCATATCGGTTGGACACCTCAGCGCGCTGCTTCAGAGGGCAGTAGACCTTTACGTCACCGGAAAATCGGGTCGGAATCGGAACGACTTTCTCGATGAGTTTGTGACGTACTGGACCTTGTCGGCGCGGAAGCTTTATGACGTTGAAGTATGGCTCAAGCAAGACGACCTGACGGGACCGATTTGGTTTCAGGAGTCCAGGCGGACCTTTTACGTTGCCAGTTCCAAGGAAGACGCTGAGCGGCTGCTCAAACAGCGAAGCATTCCAGTTGACAAGAGCAAGCTGACCGAGGGTCTATACGTTCATTTGGATGCGCCGCTTTTTCCAGACCGGTACCCTAAGAACTCGTATGAGCTCTTGGAACTCCTTCGCCAGGTTGCGCCCGAGCATCTACTCGCCGTACCGAAGGCGATGGCACGGAGTCGGCAGCTCCTAGTCATCCTCGCCTTTGAGTGGAATGGCGAAACGATGATGGGGGCCTGCTATGTCGAGCTGAAGGCCACGTTCCCCCATCCTCGCGGCCACGGACAGCAACTTATTTCTGCATTCAAGAGACAGCGGCTTTCCGCAACCCTTCTATTCCAGCGGATTCGGGATGCGTCGTTTCCGGTTCATCGCGCAGCGGTGACCCGTATTGACTCCAACTTTCTGCTGTCCAGGACGACAGGCGAGCGACCTAGCGCTTTGCTCAACGCAACCGTAGCAGTATTCGGTTGCGGTGCGATTGGAGCCTCCGTGGCGCTGCAGTTGGCGCAGGCCGGTGTACGGAAGCTGATTCTGTCGGATGGCGATATTCTCACAATGCAGAACATAGGCCGCCATGTCCTCGGAACGAAGTATGTTGGCCTGAACAAAGCCAAGGCAGTTCGCGCCGAAATCCTATCCCGGTTCGTAGACATTGATGTCGAAGCGATTCCGGCGCATTGGGACCAGGCCGAGTTGCACGAGAAATTCTGGAGTACCGTGGACATTGTGGTGTCGGCTACAGGTGACTGGCTTAGTGATGCGCGACTAAATGAAATGGTTGCTCAGGACCTCGCCCCGTCCACCGTGTATACCTGGGTTGAACGCTATGCCTTAGCAGGGCATGCAATCTATGTAGCCCCAGGCGGTGGCTGCTTGCGGTGCGTGACCAACGCGACCGGAGACTACTCTGGACAAGTGTCACGTCTTGGCGGTGAACTGCCTAGAGAGCCTGGTTGCGGAGCTTTCTATCAACCATACTCCGCGGCCGATGCGTCGGTAACCGTTGCCATCGCAACGCGACTGACTCTGGAAGCTCTAGACGGAGCACATACGGAAAGCGTGCGAAAAACTTGGGTCGGTTCACGAACGGGGTTTGTCACGACAGGCGCCGGAATTATGCCAGGCTGGCATGAGCCGCTTAGCGAGCAGAACGGCTTTGAGCGAACCTATACCACCACTTTATTGCCCAACGATGGGTGTGCGGCATGCGGATGAGCGGTGACCTCGTATTCCAGACCCGCTTTGGAGATGTTATTTTCGGTGCGGAGTCTCTAACTGTCTTGGCGTCATTTCAGCAGAAAAAGATGGCAAGCAGGGAAGCCGGCGGACAACTCTTCGGGCGTATATTGGAGAACAGAACGCTAAACGTTACTGTGGCAACGGGCCCGACACGTGGTGCCATCAGGACTCGATACTCCTATCAGCCCGACCGTCGGAGGGAAAAGCTGGAGATTGCAACTCATCACAAGAGTGGCCTTCACTACCTGGGGGACTGGCACTCGCATCCGGAATCGCATCCGTCTCCATCAGCAAGTGATACGGAGAAGGTTATGGCAATTTTTGATGCATCGCGTCATGACCTCAATTGCTTGTTGATGGTCATTGTTGGAACCGCGGACTTCCCAGAAGGTCTTTGGGTTGGAGCGGTATCCGCAACTGGCGTCGAACGCGCCAATCACCGCCAAGAATAAGAAATTCGAATCCATTGCTCTCCAACGTTGTAAGATGGCAATTGGAGGCACATCCTAGTCAAAACACCGGAAGACAATATGCCATCTTACAAAGAACTAATTGCCCAGAAGCAAGCGCTCGAAACTAAGTTGGAAGAAATGCGTGCGAGCGAGATTGCCGGCGTCATTGAGAAAATCCAAGCTCTCATGGCGGAGTACGACCTGACTGTCGAGGATATCACCAAGCGTCGGCGTGGCCGCCCGACAGGCTCGACGACGAAGACCAAGTCCGAATTGCCACCAAAATATCGCGACCCGAAGACGGGCAAGACATGGTCTGGACGAGGTCGTGCTCCGGCATGGCTAGGTAAGAACCCGAACAGATTCTTGATTGCGGAAGGAGCCTAAGCTTCAGACTTCGCATGACCCGATGGCCGCGCCGCGCAACCGCCGTCTTTCAGGACGGGGAAGCGGCGCAACGCCGTTCTTTTGTGATGGCTAAAACTGCGTTCTGGACGCGGGATGTCTCTTCCCTCAGTCTGTACCGTCATTCGAGTCCCGCGCTTGCGCATAAAGAACAAGCACGCGCCCTGGCTTGCAGGAAGTCGGACAGGAGTATTGCCGCCGGCGCAAGCAGGTTGTTAGGGTCAAGCTGCGCTGGCGCATGAGCTCAGGACCAAGGCGATGGCTGTTTGTAAAACCCGCGGAAATTTCTTGCACTCCTGGCGAGCCGAACTATTCTTGTGGTGAGGGATTCCCCTCACTGACACGGCAAGCGATGCTGCTATTAGGGGGAAACTGGAAGTCCGGCGGTGTGAGCCAACCCAGAGTCAGTGGGTGCCTGTGACCATGGATTCGCTTGCAGCCTTCGCGATGTCCGAGCGGTCGACGTATCTATCAAGAGCACGTATGGGGAGGACGTAAGCGACTTGCAGAAGCAAGGCTAGTGAGAACGCTCCCTTTTGGACTTGAGTGAGGTTGATATGGATTCCACTCCCATCAAGCCGGCGGGCGAGTTCGTCGAGTGAAATTGCGTTCTGGGTGAGAAGGTTAAGCACGAGTTGCTGGCAGGCATTTTCCCAGTTGTCCGTCTCATCGACGACGCGCTGAAACTCAGGTGGCAAATCGGCTTGCAGGGCGCACAAGAGTTGGAGAAAAGAGGAAAACTTTAGACTACCTCGCTGAACCCGCAGTTCGAGGCTCTTGGCGGTATCACGTACCCCAATCGACCTTAGGGCGAGAACTGCCTCCTCGTACGTAGCCCCTTTGCGTGTGAGCAAAGCTCGGGCTGTGCGCGAGGCAAGGCGGGTCCACGGGCTCTCGATGTGGCTCACGGCGTCCTCAAATTTAGACAGGCAAGCGTGCCGTGCCGTTGAAGCGGCCGGCCACGTACTTGGCGACTGCAATGAAGCAGAACGATACCCCTCGTCGGGATAGTCGCTTCGTCAGTAGAACTGCTGGAACAGTCATTCTAAACCCAGACCTTCTCCGTCGGGGAGTGTTGGGGGGCTCGATTTCCGGTAGTGTTGCGTTGGCGAGGAGGTGCCTATGGCGGCGACGCTGTACCTGGGCATCGACGGAGTTCTGCATCCAAGGGCAACTTCGTTTACTAGAGGTGAACGTTTGCCGAAGTTGCGAGACACCGGTCACGAGCTCTTCGAAAACCACTCGATTCTCGAACGGGCATTAGAGCTGTGCCCTCACACGGTGGTCATCGTTCATTCATGGTGGGTCCCTCTACTCGGCTATCGTCGAACCGTCGAGGCCATACCCGAACTCCTGAGAGCGCACGTCATCGGAGCAACTTGCCATGGCAACCGGCTGCTTCCGTTCACTTTGACATCGGCCACGACAAGGCGTGAATGGCTACGTCAGGACATCCTGCGGCGTAGACCGGTGACTCCGGTCTTGCTGGACTGCGATGCGCACCAGGTCTTGTCCATGCTCGCTGATAGTACGTGCCTCGTTGACGCTCATGAGGGGCTGGCGACTAGAGGCGCCTCCGAGCGACTGGTTGCACTGCTGCTGGCGGCGAATGGAGGCGAGTAGCGCCTGCTGCTCGTATGTCTCGGTGAGGCCGTCCGATAGATGCAGCGTTGAGTTTACGCAACGTTCCCGAATAGGCGACAAAAATACTCGGATTCAGTCGGCAGTAAAAGTCAATAATTGTGATGTATTAGGAGTGCGGCAGTCACTTTAGGAATATAGGCATAAATGAACGAACTGGCGAGTTAACGAAACAAACAGTATCGCTAGTAACGCTTCGAATTTAGTTTTGATTGCTGGCTGCTCCCGAGAGAAAGGTTCAAGGGAACTCTGCCGTTCGAGGGAAATTATCGACTGCTATCGAGTTTAAAATTGAGCTTTAGAAGCGAGACCAGTTGGCTAGGAGTTAGCCTAAAATGCCGCCGCACTTTAGAGATTCATCTCGCGAATACGTGAAAATTTGGCGTTTGACAACCGGCTCTGGGCGATATTCCTTTGCCGGCAAAGAGGCTCTTCCCAGGCGCTGGCAATTTGTGGAATACTCGCCCCACTGTTCGACATGAGCAGCCTCGATTAGGAGTGGGTCTTTGGTTGGTTCCGCAAATGGAAAAAGCGGGATGAGCCAAAGACTCATCCCGCTTTCGCCTCGGAAGTATCTAGACAGACACACCCGGTGTGGAAACCACAGTGTCTCTCAGAATGCTCCGAGTGTCAACACGCGTCCAGTTGTATTGGCGCGACATATAGGAGCAATTATGTCTTGCGATTCTCGGGCATCGGGCTATTTCCCTCAACAGCCCAATCTCTGTCCCGGCTTTGGGGCAACCTCATTTACGACTATTGCCGTCGCCCCGCTAGACTGCGGGCCGGTGCGATGCGCCCATTGCAAAGCCCCACGGCTGCCGACCACATTCTATTCGTCGAGACGAAAACGGAAAGTCAGCGTCCGCTGAGCACGCGATAGTTCCAATATCCCTCGTAGAGTCGTGCGCCCGACCCCTGGTAACGGGTATTTGGGCCGGACTCGCTCGTCCGAAGAATAGACATGTCCAAAGAGTATCGAGTTACGCGCACAGGTCGCCAACTGCGCGGTAATGCACTTTTGCAGAAACATCCCCTGCTGAACGGGGAGAGAGCGATTGAGGCCGCACTTCAGGTAAATGGCCCTGTGTTGGAAAAATATCTCACAGAGCTTGATGAGGATGTCGTTGACAGTGTGGAGACGTCAATCCGGCTCGAGTTTGAGCCCACGACGGCTGAGTTGTTGTCCTTTGAAGATGGACTCAAAGCAACCATCGGCTACCTGCGGGCGAAAGCGGTAGAGGGAAACTTCCTCGAAATGTACCAGGCTCAGGCCGCGGCGCTGATGGACAAGCTTTTCACACCTGTAGCCCCTCCACTGCATGCTCGTAGCTATTCCAGGATTGTGATTTTCGGCAAGCAGATGAATGAAGAACGATTTGCGCAGGTTGTCAGGAGCCAAATCGGAGACACCGTGGAACATGACGAAATCGACGGGGTAAAAATCTCTTTCGGACAAATCGTCGCCGTCGTAGCCCGATGGCCGAACTGCGGCACTCTTCCCGGGCTCATCAATAACATCTTGATTGCAGTAGACCAGTCGATGAAGGGGAAATTGTTCTCAATGTCGCGTCTCAGGGGTGTCCCGCGCCGAAGTCCAGAAGCATTCATACAGGTCATATTGCAGTTGTGCAACGTCGGCATGGTCTATGTTCATGGAGTCAACTCCGATAATGTTCGGACACCTGCAAGCAACCGTGCATTCTCGTTTCTTGCAGAAATTCCAAACGCAACCGGAATTCCCGTCCAGATTTCCGGAAGCATTGCTTTGCTGAATCATCTCAGAAACCAACCGGCTGCCGCCGATGAGCTCTTGCACAACACGCCTTTTGGTATTTCTGCTTTTCCGGAAGAAGAGAGCAGCAAAGTTGCTTCTGCATACCATAAAAATCTCCCAAGCGAAATCCAGGAGGTGCTGAGTTCTGAAACAATTCTGCAGATTTTAGGTAACGCCGGATTTCAGCGTCGATTCTTTGTCGATGCACTGGTTGGTGTCGTTGATGACATTGCGGATAGCGGGACGTCTAACCCGCGCAATCAGCTTGCAATCGCCGATAAAGTGCTAAGTAGGAATAAAGGGCTCATTAATCTCATTAGGGACGCACACGAAGGCACGCCGATTCCTCAAGGATATGCCGAGCGTTTTAAGGAAAGTCTGCCCATTTCGACGCGCGTGGCGGGTGGAAAGAAGCAAATTTCGGCGTAATAGTTCGGCAGAGAAGTGACATTTACGCTGGTTTTTCATCAAGGGTAAATACTATGCTTCCATATCTTCTTCCAATCATTCCATCCGAGACTATAAGTAGTTATAGCCGCAGCGTAATGGTGTTTTCCGATAGCGGAGTACTTCCACACTCGTTGGAATCCGAGGGGCAGAAAATCGGGGGTGCGATTATGCATAGCGTAGCGGTCAGCCTAGAGCGCTTTTGTGAAGTTACTGAGAACAAGCTCGGGGCCCCAGAGTATCTCCTCGTTCATCACACGGAGTATCCGTACTACGCTGCGGCTTGCAGCTTCGAGGCGTCAAAGTCACTGGCCAAGAGAATCATCTCAGGACCGTCCCTGCGACTTCATCTTCCTAGATTGAGGTCGCCCATCGAGTTGGAGAGAACCCCCCAGCTCTTCTGCCCCATTTGCCGACAAGCGCATCTTGACGAATATTGCCGTACTGGTCAGCTCACCACTGACGTCTTGCCGCTGGCCAAGGTCTGCTCGCTGCACGGCGAGACATTCTTCGAGGAATTGCCCAGTGGCCCGAAGGCGGTCCTAATTGGCCGGGGGGATGAGTACCGGCGCGCCGCAAAACGATTTGCTGAGATGAGCAGTCGGCTCCTCACGCTGTCGACGCCCGCTGCGGTGCTGGAGTTCCGTCGGGAAATGCGCGACCAACTTTGCGCGTCGGGATACTTGCGAGAGAGCGGAATGCTTCGGGCGTCTCAACTCGATGATGCCATGCAACGCTACTACAGCGGGTCGAGCTTCGATATCAGGCTGAGGCAACTCGCCACTGCCAGTCAGCGAGCTAGTAGAAGTGCGCGCAAACTCATCGGTGCGCAGGCTCGCTCGCAGCATCCAGTGCTAGTAGTTCTTCTCGCAATGTTCCTTGAGGACGAGGGAGCATCGCCCATTAGCGTCCGAACCTCCATCCCTCAGTGCGACTTCGATGCTTGGTATCCCGTGGAGGCATCGTCGAGCGCGTGCGGGCGTGGACATCGGAGGCGAACTGAATACGGGAGCCGAATTGAGCAGCTATTAGCCAAGGGATTCTCGCCCAAGAGAACTGCTGCATTACTGCACATCCGCGTAGACCGGGTCTATTACCAAATTCGCCGAGATGGGCTGCGAGATGCACTAACGGAATGTCGTCTAGAGCGAGATACGCCGAAGCGTCGCCAGCAGTGGCTAACTGCCTTGGACCGCTGGCACGACCTACCCAAAGAAGGTGTTCGGGGCAAGGTGCCGGCACTGTATCGCTGGCTCTATCGGCACGACAGAACATGGCTTCTCCAGCATGGCACCGGCGTTCGCACGTGGAAATCCGGAAGCAAGGGCCACGCACGTCCCTATGGCGCGGACGCCAAACTGGCCTCTCGAATCACAGCGATAGGCCATACGACACGTATGAAAGCTCCGCCTAGGCGTTGCACAAGAAGAGTGTTGGTTGTTGAGTCTGGGCTGACCGAGGGGGCGTTCCAGAGAGCGCTCCGTTGGAAGCGAGTCGCGCTTGCCGTTGCTAGTGCTGAAGAATCTCGAGTGGACTATCTCTATCGCAAAACCCGATATCAATTGTCGAACAATGAAACGCTCACTAGTAGTCTTACCGTTTGAGGAAGATGAGGCATTTTGCAGCCATCGCAATCGAAGTTCACCGTATTATTTTCACTCGACTTCGAGATACGTAGGCACGTGGGCGAGAATGTCCCTTCTTTTTCCAGCGGCAATTGAAGAGCATTGCGCTGAGATTCTGTCGGTAAAGATGCTCGATGAGCTTCTCATTGAAAACACTTACGTTCCCGCCTTTATTCCCTATCTAACGGAGGAGGAGCGAAAAAATTTGCTTGCTCACCACAGGCATACCCCGTATCCAAATATCGCTAAGATTACCGGTATGGCAACTTTTGCGAATTTTGCAGGAGGGCATTTGCGCGTATGTAAGTCTTGCGTTGCTGAGGACAAGGGAGTACCGGTTTGGCGCCGAGCGTCGCTACTTCCAGGAATCTTGCATTGTTCGAGCCATGAGGAACGATATGTTGAGTTTTGCGGGCGATGTATGCATGGATTTAAGCACTCTTCCGCCGCCCGGCATTTGCGTAAATCGTGTTTTTGTGGTGCCCCATTGAAAATGGCTGTCGCTCCCATGTCTGAGAGCGCAGAGCGTGCATCAATTCGCGTGTCAAAATTCATGCAGTTTTGTCTAGATGGCGGATTGATAAATCTAAATCCAGGCCAGATACGTGCGGCCTACAAGACCAGGGCGCGAAAATGTGGAATAGCAAATGCATTGAATATTACGATTACTCATAAATTCAAAAAACTAATGGAGGATACTGGGGTTGGAGAGCTGGCGGAAAATTTGGGCTTGAAGACGGATTCACGGGGGCTACTTGGGCGCTGCATCCGTGGGGCGAGTTTCAATGCAAATCCCGTGCTCAATGCTTTTGTTCAGACCTTCCTCTTCTCCGAACCAGGGGAATTTGTCGCCGCTGCGATTGATGGAGAGAAAGGCGAGTCTGATGTTAGTGATGAGCTGAGGAAGCGCGTGGAACGCGTGAAGGGAAAAATCTCACGCGCATGCGTTGAGATGCCGGGAATTTCCAGGAGGGGTCTGCGTTCCATGGGGGTTCACTCGAGAGAGATTTCACTCGTAATTGAATATGACCACGAATGGCTGGAGAAGAAGGTACCCCGCAGGAGGCTTCAAGGAAGTACTCGGACTTACTCCAGAGTAGCGAACACAAGTCACCTCGATGAGAGGGCCGTGAGACATATTGAGCGTGCGCATGAAGAGCTGATTTCATCACCAGACCTTCCTCGGATAACCCAGCGTCGTCTGTTGATAGGCTTGCCTTCCGCAAGTGGTTTCAATGGTATGAGGTCAAAACTGCCTCGAGCGGAGGCGCTCTTGAAACATCTGAGAGAAACGAAGGAGCAGCATAGTCTGCGAAGAGTCAGGAACTGGCATCCAGATGTCGCTCAGCCGGAGTTGCTCTCTCACAAGCGACGTCGGCGTCTTATCCAAAAGCTCAGAGGGGAAAGAGTTGATTTGCATTGAGAGATTCGCCGAGTACTTCGTTCCGAATCCACGCGTTACGCTTCCCGAGCGAGATGCATTCGGTGTGTTGCATGGCTCGGCCTACACGCCAACCCATGGTCCGGCTCAAAGCAAAACCGCGATGGCTGGGAACGAATACGACATGAAGTCCGGTGGAAGCACCGTTTTTCACTCGCTGCTCGAGAATGCACTGGACTTTCGCCTCATGCTGAGTCCGTTCGTTATCGAAATCCGCCCTCACTATCCTATGACACTCGAACCGAAGGTGCTCAAAAGACTGAGCCGGGGGGAGCGCTTACTCAAAACCGATGTACCAACCATTGACCGCGTCATCACACTGCAGCGTCGTGACAACCTGCAACTGCATCTCCATGCCGTGAGCGTCAAGCCGGCGGAACTGCTCACAGATACGAGCGTAATTGACCGACACAAACGAGAGGAAGCCTACGCTGCATCCAGAGGCGCATCTTGGGAGACCGTTGGAAGGGGATGGCAAAAGGAATACACGACAAGGAACCTAGCGACCATTCGGTCCTGGTGTCTTTCGTCGGACACCGCCTCGCTTTACGCCGAGGCGGTCGAGTTCGCTTGGCGACTAAAGCGGGGCAAGCCGGTCGGGTCTTCGGACCAACGAGTCTCGCGAGTGGCAAGGGCGATGAGCATCACACTAATTGAAGCGTACCGCTTGTTCGGCGTTGCCGTGGCATCGGGACTCGTCATGGTTGATGACCGCTACTACCTTCATCCGGCCCGCCAACTGCATCTTCGACGCCTGGAGGATGAAGATGTCCAGCCATGAAGCCCACGTCTTTCCATTCGATGTCATGTCTCTCATAGAGTGGAAAGGCCATCAGTCTACATATTTTCGTTTCGTGCACTTCGATAGAGACGCGAAGATGATTTACGTACTGCCGATGGGCAGGAAACCGAGGAAACCAAAAGACTGCAAAATTACCACTTGGTTATACGATGAGGTCGCGCTCTTGCTTGGTACGGAGATTTGTCAGGTAGATGATTTCGTAAAACCATATTTCATGGCTGATGATGTGGCATTGACTAAAAGCGAGAGAATGGGCCTGGCCGAGAACCAAAAGATTCTTCTCCCGGTTATCGACGGGGAAATCTGTCGCGAGCTCGAACTGAGTCGTCACGCGATTGAAATCTATACCGACGAGACGCTGCGCGAAGCTGTGTTTGCCGAGGCAGCGAAGCGGTGCGGTAAGCGAAAAGATTTCGTGAGAAACCTCTTTTATCAAAGGTTATGGTTCGGAGCTTGTGACAGGAGCGTCGTGCCTCTGTTTCGGCTTCGCGGCGGAGCTGGTGAATCACGAGTCTCAACGAACAAGAAGAAGGCCGGTCGACCTCGAGAGGTAGTGCGGGGAGGGAGGCTGAGGAAAGTTAGCGATATTGGTCGAGTAACCCCTCAGTGGCTAGAAATATTTCGCCACGCGCTTGAAGACTTTTACAGGGGACGAAACAAGACATCTGTCTCTTTTGTCTATGACAGGATGGTTGAGCGATTAAAAAAGGAGTGGGCGAAAACTGGGAATAGCAAAAAAGTCAAAGCGAAGGCCAGGCTGATTCCACTTAAGTCGGCATTTAACTACCATGCGAATCGCCTTATCGTTGAGATGGGGCTGGACAAGAAATATCCGCCACCGCAAATCGATGACACGGGAGCACGGGGTGGACATTCTGTTGACGTCACATTCGGTCGGCAAGTCGGGGATATTGACTGCACGAAAATGAATCTCGTTGAAATTGTCTGTCGCGACCCAGAAGGCAAATTCGTAAGCGCTGGGAGCCCCATCTTAGCCTTCCTTGTCGACAGAGATTCTGGCTGTATCGTTAGTTGGGTCGTGTGGTATGGGCGCGCCGAAAACAAGACAATCTATCGTCATCTTGTGCTGAAGGCCTTCCTGTCAAAGAAGGAATGGCTCGACAGGATAGGGTACAAGGGCGACAGGTCCGGCTTTGTGACGGGAAAGATAGATGCCGTCTGTCCAGACCGTGGTCCAGGGTACTCGAAGGATATTCGCACAATGCTCTCGGAGGAGATGAAGCTGGGAATTGCGGCGCCGCCACCTCGAACGCCCGAAGGGAAGCCACATGTGGAAGGTCGATTTGGCAACCTGAAGGTCATGCTCAGATGGGTGCTGAAACAGCTTTCCAAGATGGAGGGTGGCATCATTTTTCTTACAAAGCCAAAAGGGAACGGGCGCAAGCGCGAACCCGGCGTGGTGGCTCGACTAACTCGGACGGCGTTTGAATTGCTGATTGCAAAGGCGGTGTACATCATCAATACGCGGAAGTATCGACAATGCCATGTTTTTCGTGGAGTGATTCCTTCAAGATACAAGGGGCTCACTCCTGCTACAGTCTTCCAGAAAAAGCAAGATGAGCGACGAGGAGATGCTACCGTTCCGGTAAGCAGCGAAAATGTCTACAAGCGCTTCCTTGAGGGGAAAGATGGATTTGTCCGTGCGGGGAAAGTGAAATTGAGAAATCACACCTACAGTTCGGCTTCGTTGCGTGCCTACGAAAAGGCATATCGAGGTAAAAATGGCATCAAGTTGAAAAAGGGTGTACCAATTTCCTACTATATTCTGCCTGGCCGTGATTCGCTTCTTTGGTTCAAAACGGACGGCCAACCTGATGTGTTGGAGCCGACTGCCAAAAGTGAAATGGGGGATGAGGTTGACTTGCTCGATGAGGTTGATGTGCTTTTCACCAATAGGGTGAATGCTGCCGTCAGTGGAAGCGGGCGACAGAGAGAGCCCACTCAACGCAGTCGCTACAAGAAGGAGGCTCAAGACGTATTCGAGGAACAGTTGGCCGCTATCGGGAAACTGCCGGAGAAGATTCCGCGTGATGCTGCTGCACGAGCGGCTTTACAGCAGCAAGTGGAGACCGAGGAGTTCTATTCTGCAATCAATGGTGCTGGGCTCAGCGTCCCCAGTCGGTCGACCGAGGTCGCTGACGATTGCGCTTATGTGGAGGGAGATTTGGTTGAACCCGCCAGACTCGAGCAGCAGGCTCGCGGCTCAAAGAAGGGCGGATGGTTTCGAACTCAGCGTGAGCGTGGCAACCATTGACCGAAGGCATCCCTTGTCGGCGTGAAGAGGTAGGCGAAGCTGGTGGGGCGCATGACCCACCAGGACCTGACTGCAAGCCGATTCGTGGGCGGTAGTGCAGTTATGTTTTTGTCATGGCGACTAAATTTCGAGAACTCTCGTAAACACGCGTCAATCTGAATTCGACACGCCACCACTCGCTGCACCTTGATTCAGTGTCTGGAGCTTCATTCTTATAAATCAATGGGTTGGCGCTATTTCGGCGGGTTGGCAGCTAAATTTTTTGCTCGCCCGCACGTATGTTTTTTTCATTGCCACGGTTTCGTTGGGAAACAATAAGGGCCATCACGCCAGCGCAACAAAGCCGGAAACTGGTCGGCAGAACCGAGGCAGGGAATGGCTCATGGGCGGCCTCCGCCGATCAGGCCACGCCGCCATTGGCGCGCAGCACCTGGCCATTTACCCAGGCGCCGTCCTTGCCGGCCAGGAAGGCCACGACGGCGGCGATGTCGTCCGGTTGGCCTAGGCGTTCCAGCGGCGGCATCTTGGCAAAGGTCTGGATCTGCTCTTCTGTCTTGCCGTTGAGGAACAGGTCTGTGGCCACGGGACCGGGCGCCACGGCGTTCACAGTGATGCGGCGGCCGCGCAGTTCCCTGGCGAAAACGCGGGTGAAGGCTTCTACCGCAGCCTTGGTGCCGTTGTAGATCGCGTAGCCGGGCAGGTTCAGCGCCAGCGTGGTGCTTGACAGGTTGATGATGCGTCCGCCCTCGTTCAGTCGCGTGGCCGCCTCCCGCAGAGTATTGAACACGCCCTGGGTGTTGATCGCGAAATTCAGCGCGTACAGGTCGTCGCTGGTCTGCGCCAAGGGAGCGGTCTTGAGGATGCCGGCGTTGTTGACCAGGACGTCGATCTTGCCAAGTTTTTCTTCGACGGTAGCGAACATGGCCTGTACCTGTTCAGCCTTTGAAACGTCGGCCTGGATCGCGATGGCCGAAGCGCCGGCCTGAACCAGCTCGGCAACCAGGGCGTCGGCTTCTGCCGCGTTGGAGGCGTAGTTGATGGCGATGGCGAAGCCGTCGCGGGCCAGGCGGCGGGCGATGCTGGCACCGATGCCGCGAGACGCGCCGGTGATCAGGGCAATGTGGGAAATGGTGGTCATGGTCTGAATCCTTCGTTTGAGGGGGCGTGAGATGGATTCTCGACTATTCAACCCAAAAGATAATTATGGGAAGATTGCGATCACAATTCCATTTGCTTTAACTGTTGGGCGACGTGCGCTATGGCTTGCGGCGATCTTCTTGGGTTGCTGGCAGTCGCCGTTGATGTAGGCAGGATCCCGAACAGGCATATACCCAACAGGGACCAGCAGGAGGCGCACGCTGCACCTCTGGTTGTCTGGAATGGAATAGACAGGGTTGTTTGCGTTGTTTCGTTCACATCAACCATGGGCGCCGATGGATCGTTTCCAGGAAATGCAGGTTTTCGTCCGAATCGCGGACCGACGCAGTTTTTCGCTGGCGGCTGAGGATCTCCAGATTCCGCGCGCGACGGTGACAAACCTCATCAAGCGTCTGGAGCAGCGCCTCGGCGCCAGGTTGCTCGAGCGCACCACTCGACAGGTTCGTCTGACGCATGACGGCGAGGCTTACTACCACCGCTGCGTGCGGCTCCTGACCGACCTGGAGGAGGCGGAGAGCTCGTTTCGCGATGCACCGCCCAAAGGCCTGCTGCGGGTGAACCTGCAGGGCACTTTGGCCAGGCACTTCGTCGTGCCGGCTCTGGATGAGTTCCTGGCGCAGTACCCGGACATCACCTTGCATGTCGGGGAGGACGATCGGCTGGTCGATCTCGTTCGGGAAGGCGTGGACTGCGTACTGCGCGCCGGTGTCCTGCAGGACTCGTCCCTGATTGGCCGGCAGGTCGCGTTGTTGGAACAGGTCACTGTGGCGAGCCCTGCGTATCTTGAGCGGTATGGTGTGCCGAAGACGCTGGACGATCTGAAGAACCACTACGCCGTGGACTACGTCTCCAGCGCGACGGGTCGGCCGAGCCGCCTGGAATTCAAGGTTGATAAGGAAACTGTAGAGCGGCAACTCAAGTCGAGGATCTCGGTGACTGGCGCCGAGCTATATACAGGTGCTGCTGTTTCCGGACTCGGCCTTGTTCAAGTACCTGGCTATCGGATCGAGAGAGAGCTGGCAGCGGGTCAGCTACGGATTGTCTTGCCTGGCAACCCGCCGCCGCCGATGCCTGTATCGGTGCTATATCCTCAGAACCGGCAGCTGTCGGCACGTGTACGAGTATTCGCCCAATGGCTGGCAGCCCGTTTCGTGTGCCAATAGTGGAGTGTGGAGTGCTAGCGGATATCCACCGTATCGGCCCGCGGACTGGTTGAGCGCTTTGGCGGCGGTTACGGCATGGGACTCAAGTACGCCTGGGATATGTTGGTGAAGCCTTGAAGGCTGCCAGCGATCTTCGGCGGCATCAATGCTGCATCAGCCTCGCAGTCTGCGCTTGCGCCCGTGGATATTCCCCAGCCAGCACATCGTCGAGCCGGCTGTCTACCAGCATGGCCTTGTAGCGGTTGGCACCCAGGCTTTCGCGCGTGGCGATGTTCCTTCGTCTGGGCGCAGCAGAAGTCGATACTGCCGTTTGACCCTTGCGGCTTACTGCAGGAAGACTTTTCCCTGAACCACCCGGACCGCCCGGGATGCCAAGGCGCTACCCTGGCACGGGCCATCGATGCAGACGCCGTCGTGAAAACGGAACAGCGCCGAATGGTGGGCGCACATCAAGACCTCGGCCTCATAGGTATGGATCGTGCCGGGGACGAAGTCGAGTGGTATCGAGAAGTGCGGGCAGCGGTTCACGTAAGCCCAGACCTGCGTGCCGCGGCGCACCAGGACCAGGTGCTCGGTGGCGGTCTGGATGGCCAGAGACTGGCCGTCGGCAATGTCTTCGAGATGGCAAAGCATGGCACCCTCAGGCTTCATCGGGATTGCCCAGGCTCCAGTGCCAGGGACGGACCTCGACACGCTCGAACAGGCCGGCGCGCATATACGGGTCGTCGGACAGGAAACGTTCGACGTCCACGATATTTCCGGCTTCGACCACCAGCAGCGTGCCGTTCATGGTTTCGCCTTGCGGGTCCAGCGTCGGCCCGCCCAGGCATACCCGCACCTTGTGGCTGGCGGTCTCGCGCAGGTAGGCGCGATGGGCCGGGCGCACGCGTTCGCGTACGGCCCGCATGCCCGGCTTGTCGGTGGCAAAGATGGCGTAGAAGGCTGGCATGCGGCTTATCGTGGCTCGAGGACGAAGTCATAGCAGGCTTCGCGGAACGGGCCGTCAAAGCCGAAGCGTGTTGCCAGCGGATGGTCGGCCGGACGCGCTTCGTACGCGACCTGCAGCGAAGGCTTGACGCCGAACACGGCATCGGATTCGAGATAGGGATCGCCCTGGTTGAAGAGGTGGGTAACCAGCGTGCGATGGTTCGGGGCATCGATCATGAAATGCAAGTGGGCGGGCCGCCAGGGATGGCGGTTGGTCGCCGACAACATGCGCCCGACCGGGCCATCGGTCGGGATCGGGTAGCTGACCGGAACGATGGTGCGGATGGCGTAGCAGCCATCCTCGTCCGTGCGGTAACGCCCACGCAGGTTGCCTTCGGGCTGCGCGGTGTCCTGGCCGGAGTACATGCCGTTCTCGGCGGTCTGCCAGATATCGAGCACCGCGCCCGCCAGCGGCGTGCCGTCGGTCGAGCAGACCCGGCCGTGCACCAGCGCCGGCGTGCCGGGCGTGGCGGCCATGTTCTCGCCGCAGGCGCGTTCGGGCATGCCGGCGATATAGAACGGCCCGAACACGGTGGTATCGGTGGCGCCGCCGGCATGGCGGTGGTTGATCGCGTCGACCAGCATCGAGACGCCCAGCGTATCGGACAGCAGGATGAATTCCTGCCGCACCTTGCCGTCGCACATCTTGCCGGTATCGGTCAGGAACCGGATGGCGGCAAGCCATTCCGCCTCCGTCGGTTCCACCTCGCGGACATAGGCGTGCAGATGCCGTACCAGCGCCTGCATCAGCGTCCTCAGGCGCGGGTCCGGCGTGGCGGCGAACCGCTCCACCACTTGTTCCGTCAGGGCTGCCTCGGCAGCCGCGTGCGGGGTTTCCATCGCAGTGTTCCTCCAAAGGCCGGTAACGGGAATCGCGCCGCCGCTCAGGCCGGAGCCTGGCCGCGCGAGGCGCGCCCGAGCAGCGCCAGGATGGCTTCGCGCTCAATCGGGCGCGGGTTGTAGTAGGCATTGGTACAGGCCGGCGTGGCGGCCTCATCCAGGCCAGCCTCCGGCATGCCGATCGGGGCAAGTGAGGCAGGGATACCGAGCGCCTGGTTCACGAGCAGCCCGGCGAGACGCTCGCCCAGCGCGCGCTGCTCCGGTGTGGTGAGCACCAGCGCCCGGTGCGCGCCCAGGCGCGCCACCTCTTCGGGCAGATGCTGCAGCGCATCCTCCCCGAAGACCACGCGCGATGGCGCGGACTGGTAGACAAAGCTCTCCATGATTGCCTCAGCGCTTGAAGTGCGGCGGGATTGCCGCGTCCACATTGACCCAGACCGACCGTGCTTCAGTGTAGTCATGCATGGCTTCGAATCCCATCTCGCGGCCATAGCCGGACTGTCCCACGCCGCCGAAGGGGCTGCCGGGATTGACCCGCTTGTAGCAGTTGATCCAGCACATCCCGGCATCGATCGCCTCGGCAAACCTGTGCGCGCGGGACAGGTCGCGCGTCCACAGGCCGCTGCCCAGGCCGTAGTCGGTGGCATTGGCGATGGCCAGCGCTTCGTCGTCGCTGCCAAAGCGCAGCACGGTGACAAACGGACCGAACACTTCTTCCTGTGCCACGCGATCTTGCGGCCTGCCTTCCACGATGGTCGGCTCGACGTAGTAGCCCGCGGACAGCGCGGCATCCGCGGGGGTCTTGCCGCCAGCCAGCACGCGCGCGCCCTGGCTGCGCGCGATATCCACGTAGGACAGCACGCGGTCGCGGTGCTGCGCCGAGGTGAGCGGCCCCATCTCGGTTTCCGGATCGAGCGGATTGCCGAGCCGGATCGAGCCCGCCAGGGCGGTGAAGCGCTCGAGGAACGCATCGGCGATGCGCTCGTGCAGCACCAGCCGCGAGCCCGCGATGCAGGCCTGCCCCTGGTTGTGGAAGATCGCCCACGCCGCGCCGTTGATGGCGGCGTCCAGGTTCGCATCGTCGAAGACGATATTGGCGCCCTTGCCACCCAACTCGAGCTGCACGCGCTTCAGGTTGCCCTGTGATGCCGCCACGATGCCGCGGCCGGTTGCCGTGGAGCCCGTGAAGGCGATCTTGCCCACGCGCGGATGTTCGGCCAGGCGCTGGCCCGCGGTGTGGCCAAAGCCCGGCACCATGTTGACGACGCCATCGGGGAAGCCGACCTCGGCCATCAGTTCGGCAATCCGCAGCGAGGACAGCGGCGTCAGTTCCGAGGGCTTGATGACCACGGTGTTGCCCGCGGCCAGCGCCGGGCCCATCTTCCAGCTGGTGAACATCAATGGGAAATTCCACGGCACGATCTGGCCCACCACGCCAATGGGCTTGCGCTGGACGTAGTTGAGGAACCCTGTCTCCACCGGGATCACGGAGCCCTGCAGCTTGTCGGCCATGCCGCCGAAGTAGCGGAAGCAGGCCGCCGTGCGGGGCACGTCCAATGCGCGCGAGTCGCGGATGGGGTGGCCCGTATCCAGTGACTCCAGTTGTGCGAGTTCCTCGGTGTGCGCCTCGATCCTGTCGGCCAGCTTCAGCAGCAGGCGCCCACGCTCGGCCGCCGGCATGCGTGACCAGGCCGGGAAGGCGCGGGCCGCTGCATCCACCGCAAGATCGACGTCGGCGGCCTGCGCCGCGGCGATGGCCGTGATCACGCTGCCGTCGTGGGGGTTCAGCACGTCGATGGTGCCGCCGTCCCGGGCGTCGACGAAACGGCCGTTGATGAAGAGCTTGTTCTGCATGGTTAGATGATTTCCGTGAGGTCCGAGAAGTCCGTGAGGTCCGTGAGGTCCGTGAGGTCGATTGGGCGGTGGTCAGAACTCGACCGGGTACGGCTTCAGTTCCCCGCTCTCATAGCGGCCGGGCAGGTCCGGCGTGGCGTTTTCCCACACCAGCAGCATCGAGCGCTTCGTCGAGTAGCCCTGGTGGCGGATATCGGCCGGCATGGCGCAGATGTCGCCGGCGCGCATGGTCACGCGGGCGCGCGGCGCGCCGGTGTTCTTGTCGCCGATGTCCCAGACGATCTCGTCGGACAGCTGCAGGAACCACTCCACGCGGTCGTTGCCGTGGAAGACCGGCAGGATGAACTCCTCGGTGGTGGGGCAGAACAGGCTCTGGCCGCAGACCGAAGTCACCGACGGATTCCAGGTCACGTCCGAGCGGGACAGGTACTTGAACAGGCTGAAGGCATGGAGCTGCCCTTCGAAGCCCGGCCTGGCGTGCACCTCCGGTTCGTCCTGCGGCACGTCCAGGAAGGCCCGGTTCACCGGCAGGTCGTCGCGCAGCGGGGAATCGTCCGGCAGGCCCGGCATGCGGCGCGTGGCGATGCGCGAGCGCTCGATGGCCGCAATGTTGTCGCCATGCTTGCGGCCGAATGCCGTACCGGTTTCTTCGGGCGCCGCGAACGGGTCGAAGCCCGCGTTGGTCCAGTCATGCAGCATCGCCTTGAACGTGGCCATGATCAGCGGGGTCTCGAAGGTCTCGGTGTAGTCCACGCCGGCTTCCTTCATCACGCCGTTGAAGGCACCGGCGTAGACATCGACCTTGCCATAGTGGTTGCGCGTGCCGAACACGTGGTCGAAGTTGACCCAGCCATAGAAGAAGCCCCAGGCCACGTCGCGCATCAGCGCGCGCAGGAAGGCGTCGGCGGCGATGGCGTGCGTGCGTACCTGGTCTTTGACCGGCCAGCTCACCTTGACGAAGTATTCGTCGCGGGCAAACGCAAAGGCGCCGAGGTGGAAGCGCTTGTAGCCGGTGACCGGGTCCGGGGCGGTGGCAACGACTTTGTCGGCCGCGAAGGTGGCGGGCTTGATCGGGGTGTCGGGCATGGCCATGTCTGTTCTCCTGTTAGCACTGGTCTGGTGTGGGGGCGGATACCGCATTACTTGATGCAAATCTCCGACCATTTCTCGATCGACAACGCACCGAGGATGGTCTGCACCAGCAGTACACCGGGCTTCAGCGCCGTGAAGCGATAAGCGCAACCCGCAGGCAGCAGGCATTGGTGGCCCTGGCGCAGCACGATGTGGCCCATCGGCTTGCCCGCTGGCTCGGCGCCGGCCAGGACCGTGCCCTTGCCGGACGCCGGCGCTTCGTTCAGCGAGATCAGGTCGACGCGTACTTCACCATCCATCAGCACGGCGAACTCGTCATGGGCGCACGCATACCAGGGCGAAACGCCTTCCGCGCGCAGGGTCTCGATGACGTATTCCAGGTTCTTGCCCACTACCACTTTGTCGTAAGGCGCCGCGTGCGCCGCGACTTCGAAGATGTTGGAAAAGACGTAGTGCCGGGCGGAGCCCTGCGTGACTTCAATGGAACCCTTGCGATACCGGGCGAGGGAGCCAAAAACGGTCTGGTGGGCAGTCTGGGCAGTCTGGGCAGTCTGGGCAGTCTGGTGGGTGGCAGTGCTCATGGTGTCTCCTGTCATGGGTGGCGCGCCGCCGGCGGCCGCGGCGGCACGGAATTCGATCGGGACGGCGGGACTCAGTCCAGGTGCAGTCCGATCCTGTGGACGACGGCGCCCCATTTGGTAGCGTCGCTTTCCATCTGCCGTGCCATGGCGGCAGGTACGTCGGGCGCGGGATCGAGATCGTTGGCCTGCAGCTTTTCGCGTACCTCGGGCAGCTTCAGGATGCGGCCGATCTCCTCGTTCATGCGCCGTACGATGGCGTCCGGCGTGCCCTTGGGTGCGAACAGCACCTCGCGGAAGCTCGCGTCATAGCCGGGCATGCCGGCTTCCTCCATCGTCGGCACCTGCGGCGCCATCGCCGAGCGGGTGGAGCCGGATACCGCCAGGCCTACGAGCTTGCCTGCCTTGACATGGGGCGCGACCACCGGGGACGCGAGGAAGCCGCAGGGCACCTGGCCGGCCAGGACGTCCTGCATCGCCGGCGACGGGCCCTTGTAAGGCACGTGGGTCATCTTCAGGCTCGCTTGCGCCAGGTAGAGCTCCATGGCCAGGTGTCCGGGCGTGCCGGGGCCGCCGGAGGCGTAGTTGACGCCGGGCTGCCCTGCCTTCGCCTTGCCGCTCAGGTCGGCGAGCGAGCGGATGCCGGACGAGGGGGCGCACACCAGCATCTGGTTAAAGCGCGCCAGCGTGATCACGGGCGTCAGGTCGGTGGGCTTGAAGTTCAGCTTGCGATAGACCGCCGGGTTGACGGTCACGATGGTGTCGGGCCCTTGCAGGAAGGTGTAGCCGTCGGCCGGCGCCTTCGCCACGACATCCGCGCCGATGTTCCCGCCGGCGCCAGGACGGTTCTCCACCACGACGGGCTGCCTGAGCGCCCGGCCGAGCTTGTCCGCAACCAGCCGCGAGGCGGTGTCGCCGGGAGAGCCCGCGGGGAAGGCCACGACGATCCGGACGGGGCGGCTGGGCCAGTCGCCCTGGGCCGAGGTGTGGGGCGCGGCGGCCAGGCACGCAATGGCCAGCGCCAGTCGGTAGGGTTTCATGTTGTCTCCTGATGTCGTTGTGTTTTTTGTGTGATGCGATGTGAAGCAGCGGACGGGAAACGGGTCACCATCTGCCGATATGGATGCCCGCGGCGTCTTCCTTGCGGGTCCATCCCGCCATGGCGGCGTGGCTGACAGTGGGGTGGATGCGGCGGTTGCGCAGCCAGTCGAACAGCCTTGCCTGGAAGCGCTCGCGCACGGCGGCGTAGGCCGGGTCGGTGCCTAGATCGACGAATTCGTCCGGGTCGTTGCGCAGGTCGAACAGCTGTGGCGGCAGCCCTTCAAAGTGCACGAACTTCCAGTCGTGGTCCCGCACCATGGTCATGTGGCAGCCGTGTGCGGGGCGGCCGACCGGCTCGCGCACGAAGTCGCGGAAGGCGAAGTCGTTCTCGGAGAACACCGCATCGCGCCAGTCGGACGGCGCCTCGCCGCGCAGCAGCGGTGACAGCGAGCGGCCTTCGACGATGTGGTCGGGAACCGGCACGCCGTACGCGTCAAGAATGGTCGGCACCAGGTCGATGGCTTCCACCAGCCGCGATTCCACCCGGCCGCGCACGGCGTCCTGGCGCGGGTCATAGATGATCAGCGGCACCTTGGCGACGCTGTCGTGGAACAGCTCCTTCTCGCCCAGGTAGTGGTCGCCGAGGTAGTCGCCATGATCGCTGGAGAAGATGATCATGGTGTCGTCGAAGCGGCCGCTGCGTTCCAGGTAGTCAAAGAGCACGCCGAGCTGGTCGTCGATCTGCCTGATCAGGCCCATGTAGGTCGGAATGACCGTGGCGCGCACCGTCGCCTGCGAAAAATTCCGGCTTACCTCGCAATTGCGGAAGCCTTGCAGCACGGGATGCGCACGTTCGATTTCACGCGCGTCCTGCTTCGCGGGCAGCACATCTTCAGGGCCGTACAGGTCATGGTAGGGCGCGGGCGCGACATAGGGCCAGTGCGGCTTGATGTATGACAGGTGCAGCGTCCACGGACGGTCGGCGTTCTGCTCGATGAAGTCGATGGCGCGGCGCGTCATGTATGGCGTTTCCGAGTCTTCCTCGCGCACGCGCGCCGGCAGGCGGGCATGTCGCAGGTTCCAGCCGGAGAGGATTTCGCCGTTCTCGCCCAGCGCGGAATTGGCGTGGTCGTGCCATGGATTGGCGCCGTCGTAGCCACGCTGGCGCAGGTAGGCGGTGTACTGGTGGGCCTCGTCGGCAAAGCCGGGCGGCCAGATGCCGTCGTCGCGGTCGAACGGCTCGAAACCACCTTCGGCGGCCAACACGCCTTGCGCGCTTTGCGGGTCGATGCCCAGGCGCCCGATGCCGGCGCGGTCGGCCTCCACATGCGTTTTGCCGGCCACCGCGACGCGCACCCCGTGGGGCCGCAGGAAGTCGCCCAGCGTCATCTCGCCAATGGGCATCGGCACGAAATTCCAGACCGCCCCATGGCTCGTCACGTAGCGTCCGGTGTAGTAAGACATGCGCGACGGACCGCACACCGGGCCCTGTACGAAGGCGTTGGTGAAGCGCACGCCGCGGCCAGCAAGGCGGTCGATATTGGGCGTGTGCAGGCGCGGATGCCCGTAGCAGGACAAATAGTCCCAGCGCAACTGGTCGCACATGATCCAAAGCACGTTGCGTACGCACTGCCGTCCCATCTCGGTCTCTCCTGTCGTCACGGATTGCGCGATCGGCGGCTCGCCGATTGCTGCTGCCATGGCCAGAACAGTATTTCCTGCGGCTGGGCTTCTCAAGCTGCTTCTGCTAGAGTTTCACGCAGTGAAACCTGCGGGCAATGGGCGCCGCGGCAAGGAACGGCGATGTGGAATCCCAAGGTCAAGACGGTTACCGCGCTGGATCGCGGTCTGGCGGTACTGGGGGCGGTTCAGGCAAGCGGGGGTGCGAGCCTGCAGGGTCTGCATGAGCTGACCGGCCTGCCCAAGGCGACGCTGCTGCGCATCCTGGTGACGCTGGAGCGCCGGAACCTGATCTGGCGGCGGATTGCCGACGGACATTACTGCCCCGGCACCCAGCCGCCGGCGCGCAGCCGGCAGGCCGGCGTGAATGACCGGCTGGCGCAATATGCCGCGCCGGAACTCGATCGCCTCCAGGCAGAAATCCTGTGGCCCTCGGATCTCGCCATACGGCGCGGGAATGCCATGGTGCTGTGCGAGACGAACCGGGCCGAGTCCTACTTCATGATCCGGCGCGACAACATCGGCTTCCAGGTCAACATGCTGCGCTCGGCGGTGGGGCAGGCCTACCTGGCCTTCTGCACGGACAAGGAACGCGAATCGATCCTGGCGGCACTGCGCCGCAGCCGAAGGGGCGGGGATGCGATGGCGCACGACGCCGAGCGCGTGGCCGCGTTGATTGCCGGCACGCGGCAGCGCGGCTATGGCGTGCGCGACCAGGGCTTCGGTGGCGACTACGACAAGGGGCGCACCGAGGTCAACGACCGCCTGGAAGCACTGGCCGTGCCGGTCATGTCAGCCAAGGGGCGCGTTTATGGTTGCGTCAACATCGTCTGGATCCAGGGCGTGCGCACGCTGGAGCAGATGGTTGGCCAATGCCTCGCACCGCTGCAGCGTACCGCCGCAAGCATCGCGCACAGGATGTCGGCCGACGGCTGACTGGTGTCGTGTCAGGCGAAGCGGCGCGCCCGGCGCGGCTTGCGACGCCCCGCCATGGCTCACGACAAGCGGGCAATCTCGTCCAGCAGCGCGCCTTCCATCGCATGGATCGGCGTTTCCGTGCAGCCGGTATAGAGTTCGACCTGCGCGCAGGCCTGGTGCAGCATCATGCGCGTGCCGTCGATGGTGCGGCAGCCGAGCGCGGCGGCATCACGGATCAGCTTGCTCCGCACGGGGATGAACGCGGCGTCCATGACCACCAGGTGCGGGGCAAGCTGGCCCGCAACCGGGTTGATATCGGGCGCCCGGAAGCCGGCTGCCGTGGCGTTGGCCAGCAGGTCGAAATCGTCCGCGCGAAAATCCGCGAGCGCGCCGCCAAAGCGCAGTCCGAGCGTATCGGCCAGTTGCTGGCCGCGCGCTTCGGTGCGGTTGAAGACGGTCACCTCGGCCCCGGCCTCGCGCAGGCCATAGGCCATTGCGCGCGCGGCGCCGCCCGCGCCCAGCAGCGCCAGGCGCTTGCCGCGCAGCGCGACCACGTCTTCGAACGCCCGCACCGCGCCGATGCAGTCGGTGTTGTAGCCGGTGAGCACGCCATCGACATGGCTGATGGTATTGACGGCGCCGATGGCGCGGGCGGTTTCGTCGAGGCGGTCCAGGTAGGGGATCACGGCCTGCTTGTGCGGCATCGAGACGTTCATGCCGCGCACGCCGAGCGCGCGGATGGCCTGGACGGCGCCCGGCACGTCCTGCACGCCGAAGCAGACGAAGGTGTAGTCGATCCCCAGCGCGCGGTAGGCGGCATTGTGGATGCGCACGTTGAAGGTGAAGGGCTCGCCCATGATCGAGCCGCACAGCGTGGGAATGGAGCGGGGCATGTCTGTGGTCCGTGGGGAAGGGGGGACTGCGCTAGTTCGCCGCTGGCACGGCGGTGAGGCGGAAGGGCGTGGCGGGTGGTCGTCCGGCCAGCGCATCCAGCAGGTTGCGCGTGGCCAGCGCGGCCATGGCGCGGCGCGTTTCGTGCGTAGCCGAGCCGATGTGCGGCAGTGCCGTGACCAGGGGGTGGCGGCGCAGCGGCGAGTCCTGCGGCAGCGGCTCGGTGGCGAACACATCCAGCGCGGCGGCACGCAGGTGGCCGCTGTCAAGCGCCGCCAGCAATGCCGCCTCCTGCACGATCTGGCCGCGCGCGCCGTTGACGAAGATCGCGCCCGGCTTCATCAGCGCGAATTCGCGAGCGCCCATCAGCCCGCGCGTGCTGTCGGTCAGCGGCAAGGTGACGGCCACGATGTCGGCTTGCGCCAGGGCCTGGTCCAGCGTGGCAGCGGTGGCGCGGCCGGCCAGTTCGGGCACTTCGACAGGCCCTTCGTTGACGTACAGCACGCGCATGCCGAAGCCCAGCGCCGCACGGCGCGCCACGGCCTGGCCGATGCGCCCGAAGCCGAGGATCGCCAGCGTCTTGCCATGGACATCCCAGCCGAAGAGGTCTTCGCCGATATTGCGGGTCCAGCGGCCCTCGCGCACATGGCTGGCGAGCTCGACCAGGCGGCGGCTGGCCGCCATGATGAGCGCAAACACGGTATCGGCCGTGGTTTCGGTGAGCACGCCGGGCGTGTGGCACAGCGCGATGCCGCGCTGGCGCAGGAAGCCGAGGTCGTAGTTGTCGACCCCGACCGAGATGCTGGAAATCACTTCCAGCCGGACGGCTTGCGCCAGCTCGGCCGCACCCAGCCTGATACTGGAGCCGATCATGCCGTGGGCACCGGCCAGGGCCTCGCGGAAAGCCGGCGCCTGCGCCGGCTGGCGCGGGTCGGCGACCACGACATCGTGTTCGGCCTCGATGCCGGCGAGCAGGTCGGGCGGTATCGGACGGAACACCAGAACGTTCTTGCGCATTGTCTGTCCTTGCGGTTGGGGTGTCGGCATCGGCATCGGCATCGGCATCTGCCTCAATAGCCGGCCGTTTCCAGCTGCTGCCGCGTCGGCAGGCCTTCGGTGTCGCCCGGCACCTGCACCGCGCGCGCACCGATCCAGGCGCCGCGCCGTACCGCGTCCACGACCTGGCGGCCTTCCAGCAGTGCACTGATCACGCCCACCGCAAAGCCATCGCCAGCGCCGACGGTATCGACCACGCGCTCGACCTGGCAGGCCGGGATGTGGCCGCGGCCGCCCTCGCCATCGAAATAAGCGCCTTCCGCGCCAAGCTTGACCACCACCAGGCTGGCGCCGCGCTCGCGGTAGAAGGCGGCGATCCGCCGTGGGTCGTCGTGCCCGGTCAGGAAGCGGCCTTCCTCGATGCCCGGAAAGACCCAGTCGCAGTGCTGCGCGAGGTCGTTCAGGGTGTCGCGCATCAGCTCGGGCGTCGCCCACAGCGTGGGCCGCAGGTTGGGATCGAAGGAGATCGTGCGCCCGGCGCTCCGCATGCTGGCAATGGCCTTGCGCGTGGCGGCCTGCGTGCCGGCGGCCAGTGCCGGGAACACGCCGGTCACGTGCAGGTGCCGGGCGCGGTGCAGCCAGGCTACGTCAAGGTGCTCGGCGCCCATGCGGCTGGCGGCCGAGTCACGGCGGTGGTACTCCACCGGCGGGTCGCTGCCGTCGTCGACCCGGCCCTTGAACTGGAAGCCGGTGCGCTGCCCGGGTTCGCACACCACCTGGCTGCAATCGACGCCCTCGCGTTGCATTTCGGCGAGCAGGTAGCGCGCCATCGAATCGCTGCCCAGGCGGCTGGCCCAGCCCACTTTCAGGCCCAGGCGCGACAACCCGATCGCGACATTGGTCTCGGCGCCCGCGGTGCGCTTGCGGAAGCTCTCCACATGTTCGAGCGCGCCGGCCTGGTCCGCCACCAGCATCAGCATGGCCTCGCCCAGCGTGACGACGTCAAGATCGTGCGTCATGCGGCCACCTCCGCCGACCGCAGCGTTGCCAGGTGCATGCGCGTGACCTGCACCAGGTCCGCGCCCTGCAGCGGGAATTCGATCGCGCGCGGGGCCTCGGCAGGCAGTCCGCGCAGCACGCTGCGCCACGCCGCTGCCGAGGCCTCGAGCGGCACGGCGATCCACTTGTCCGGCGTGCGCTGCACGCCCTTGCAATGCACATAGCCCACCTGGCCGGCGAGCGCGTGCGCGGCGGCCAGGGGGTCTTCGCCGGTCCAGTGCCAGTTGCCCATGTCGAAGGTCATGGGTACCGCCCGGCCCAGCGCGGCGGTCCTGGCAAAGAAGTCCTGCAGCGGCGGCACCGTGCCGGCACGGCTGGTCTGGTCATTCTCGACCACCAGCTCGATGCCTGGCTGCTGCAGCCACGGCAGCAAGGCGTCCAGCGCCGCGCCGGCGCGATAGCCGCCCAACGACATCTTCACCCGCGCGGCGCCCAGCGCATGGGCCGTGCCGAAGGCGCGGTCGAGCGCGGCGGTGTCCACATCGCCGGCCTCGTCCCAGATCCCTTCGGGGCTCGACCACACCACGGCGAGCCCGTGCGCCTCGGCGACCGCGCGCTGTTCGCGCAGCGCGTCGCTGCCGCCGCGCTGCAGTTCGCCGCGGTACTCCACGCCGTCGGCGCCGGCCGCGGCCGCGATGCGGGCCAGCGCGGCCTGGCCTTCGCGCAGCGCCAGCTCGGCGCCGTAGGCGGTCAGCGAAACCAGGGCTTGCGGCATACCGCCGCGTAGAAGTTGGTTGCGTGGCTGGTTCACTTCAGCGCTCCCGCGGAGAGAAACTGGCGCAGCTCGGGCGTCTGCGGCTGCGCGAACAGGGCCTTGGATGGCCCGGCCTCATGCACCTTGCCCTGGTGCATGAAGATGGTGGTATGCGCCATGCGTCGCGCGAATTCCATTTCATGCGTGACCAGCACCATGGTCATGCCCGAGGCCGCCAGGTTTTCCATCACGCGCAGCACTTCGGCGGTCAGCTCGGGATCCAGCGCCGAAGTGACCTCGTCGAACAGCATGACTTTCGGCTCCATCGCCAGCGAGCGGGCAATGGCCACGCGCTGCTGCTGTCCGCCGGAAAGCTGCTCGGGATAGCAATCCTTCTTTTCCAGCAGGCCGACCTGCTCCAGCACCTGGTCGACGATCGCAGCGATGCTGCCCGCAGCAAGCTTGCGCACGATGCGCGGGGCCAGCGCGATGTTCTCCCCCACGGTCAGGTGCGGGAACAGGTTATAGCTCTGGAACACCATGCCCACGTCGCGGCGCAGGTCGAGCAGCTGCTTGCGCTCGTGGTCGAGCTTGTGGCCCGCTACCGTGATGTCGCCGGCATTGATCACCTCGAGACCGTTCAGGCAGCGCAGCATGGTGCTCTTCCCGGAGCCGCTGCGGCCGATGATGGCCACCACCTGGCCAGGCTCGATGGCAAACGACACACCCTTCAGGACAGCATTGGGGCCGTAGGATTTGTGCACGTCGCGTGCTTCAACGATAGGCATGGAGCCTCCTTTCCAGGCGCCTGGCCGCCGCAGACAGCGGGAAGCAGAGCGCAAAGTAAATCAGGGCGACCAGCACGAACACCGCAAAGGGCTGGAAGGTCGCGTTATTGATCAGCTGGCCGGCGCGGGTCAGTTCGACCACGCCGATGATCGAGGTGATGGAGGTGTTCTTCACCAGCTGGACCGAGAAGCCGACCGTGGGCGGCAGGGCAAGGCGCACCGCCTGGGGCAGCACCACGTGGCGCAGTTGCTGCCAGCGCGTCATCGCAAGCGCCTCGCTGGCTTCCCACTGGCCCTGCGGCACCGCCTCGATGCAGCCGCGCCATATTTCGCCCAGGTAGGCGCTGGCGTAGACCGACATGGCCAGCATCGCCGCGACCATGGGCGAGAGCTTGAGGCCGAGCACGGACAGGCCGTAGTAGCTCAGGAACAGCACGATCAGCACCGGCGTGCCCTGCACGACCTGGATGTAGGCGAGGCTGGCATGGCGCAGCAGCGCGCTGCGCGAAGTGCGGGCCAGCGCGACCAGGAAGCCCGCCAGCGTGCCGCCCACGAAAGCGAGCAGCGTCACCCACAGGGTCCAGCGCGCCGCCAGCAGCAGGATGCCGAGATGGTTCCAGGAGAGTTCGGTGATCATTGCGCGCTCCCGGTGGCAGGCTGGGCCAGGGCGGTCCTGGAGCGCGCCTGTGCGTTGGATGGGGCGCTGGCGCGCGTGCGCTTCTTCGCGGCGGCCACCGCGCGGCGGCGCCGGAACACGGCGTTGCCGAGCAGGGCGAACAGCGCGCGCAGCAGCAGGGCCAGCCCGATGTAGAGGCCCATCACCAGGATGTAGCTCTCGAAGGTGCGGAAGGTCTGCGAATCGACCTGGCTGGCCACCGCGGTCAGCTCCTCGACCGAGATGGTCGACACCACGCTCGACGTGAGCATCATCAGCGTGAACTGGCTGGTCAGCGCCGGGTAGACTTTCTCGAAAGCCGGTACCATTGCCACGTGGCGGATCCACTGCCAGCGCGTCATGCCCAGCGCCTGCGCGGCTTCGATCTGCGAGCGGTGCACGGCCTGCAGGCCGGCGCGGATGATCTCCGTCGAATAGGCACCCAGGTTGATGGTCATGGCGACCAGCGCGGCGCTGAGCGCATCGACCTGCAAGCCAACCGTGGGCAGGCCGAAGAAGATGATGAAGAGCTGCACCAGGAAGGGGGTATTGCGGATGGCCTCCACATAGGCCGTGACGCAGCGGCGAGCCCACGGTCCGCCGTAGGCGGCGGCGATGGCGCAGGCGGTGCCGGCCAGGGTGCCCAGCGCGATCGCGCCCAGGCTCAGGCCAAGCGTCATCGCGGCGCCTTCGGCGAAACGGTCTGCCTGCGACAGCACCGCGGTCCATTCAAACTGATAGTTCATGCGAGTCTCCTGGCGCGCCGGCGGCTGGCCGGCGCGGCATGGGGGCTGGAGTTTCAGAACACTTGCAGCGCCGGCAGCGGCTTGCCCGTCCATTTCTGGGCGACGGCGTCGAGCTCGCCGTTGAGCTTGATGTAGGCGATGGTGGTGTTGAGCCACTGGCGCAGCTCGTAGGCGTCCTTGCGCACGGCCATGGAATTGGGCTGCACGGAGAAGGCGAACTTCGCGTCGAACTTGCCGGCGCCGCGCGCCTTCAGGATCTCGTTGCCGGTGGTGCTGGGCAGTGCGATGGCTTCGACCTGGTTGCTGATCAGGGCCTGGGCGCAGGTCGCGTCATCCTCGAAGCGGACGATCTGCATGCCGGGCACCGCCAGCCGCGTCAGCGCGGAATCCTGCGTGGTGCCGCGCGTCACGCCCACCTTCTTCTTGCCGAGCTCGGCCAGCCTGGCGTACTTGGCCGTGGCTGGCGCGAAGATGGTCAGCTCGAACGCGCTGTAAGGCGCGCTGAACATGATCGCGCGGGCGCGCTCGGGGGTGGGCGCCAGCGTGGCCACCAGGAAATCCACCTTGCCGGATTCCAGCGCCGGGATGCGGCTGGGCGAAGTCAGCGGCACGATGTCGACCGGCACGCCCAGGTACTTGCCCAGCAGGTTGGCAACGTCCACGTCGTAGCCGGCGGGCTTGCCGGACGCGTCGGTGATGCCGAAGGGCGGCGCGCCGGACACCACGCCAATCGTGACCTTGCCTTTCTTGACGATCTCGGAAACGGTCTGCGCGTGGACGCCGGCGGCGCTCGCGAGCACCATCAGCGGCAGCAGGAACCTGGCCAGCCGGCGCAGGGTTGGCAGAAGGCGGTGGTGGGTCATGGGTTGTCTCCAGGTGGGGGGTTGCGCAGGTCGCGGTGAGCGCCTGCAACTGTCTGAAACCGGTTTCAGGATTATAGGAAACCGGTTTCAGTTCTCCACCAGTGGAAACCCCTAAGGCGATAAATCAGGTGTCAAAGTGCGGCGCGCGACGCGCTTTGCAGCGGGGCCGCAGGGGAAGGTGCCGGCGCGCGCACGTCACGCGCGCCTTGCTGGAGCGGGCGGCGTCAGCCGCGCCGGGTCGAACCGCGGACCACCAGCGTGCCGGGCAGCAGCACCTGGCGCGGCGGCAGCTGCGTGCCGTGCAGCCGCTCGATCAGGCAGTTCGTGGCGACGCGGCCGATATCGTCGGTCGGCTGCGAAATCGTGCTCAGGCCCGGGCCGACCAGGGCGGCCCATTCGGGATCGTCAAAGCCGATCAGGCCAAGGTCGGTGCCCAGTTGCCAGCCCAGCCGCGCCGCCGCCGCCGCGACCCGGAGCGAGATCACCGCATTGCCGGCCAGCACTGCGGCGGGCGCCGTGCCCGCGCGCTGGCGCAGCGCGCGCAGGGCCTGGTCCAGGCCTGCTTCGTCGCCGGCCTGCGACTGGAAGACTTCGCCGGCCAACGCCTCGCCATGGGTCGCGATGAAGTCCTGGAACGCCTGGGAGCGTTCGATGCGCGAGCTGATGGCCCGGACCGGTTCGGTGACGAAGAGCACGTGCCCATAGCCGGCCTCGACCAGGTGGTCCGCCGCGGCGTCCAGGGCACTGTGGTTGTCCAGCGCGACCAGATCGGCCTGCGCGTCTCCGATCTTGCGGTCGACCAGCACGACGGGTTTGCCCAACCGTGCCGCGTCCGCCAGCGCACCCGCGTCGTGGCCGAGCGTGTGCAGGATGAACCCTTCCACCCGGTAGGCCGACAGGGAGCGGATGGCCTCGCGCTCGAGCTGCTCGTCGTTGCCGAGGTTGAACAGCATCACCATGTAGCCCGCCTCGCGGCAGGCTTTTTCGACGCCGCGCAGCACCGCCACGGAGAACGAATTGGTCACGTCGGCCACCACCAGCCCGATCAGCCGCGACTTGCCACGCTTGAGCGCCTGCGCCATCGGACTCGGGCTATAGCCGAGCTCCCGGACCGCCGCCGCGACGCGCGCCTCGACATCCGCGGACAATTGCTCGCCGCCCCGGTTGAGGTAACGCGAGACGGTTGCCTTGGAAACGCCGGCATAATCGGCGACATCCTGGATCGTGAGCTTGTCTGCCGGCTTTACGGTAATCGATGCATTCGGCTTGGCGGCGGGAGATGGCATGTACGGGGGCGCAGGGCTGAAACCAGTTTCAGTATGCGATTATGCCGTCCGAAGGCGCCGTCGCGCCAGCCGTCTGCCAATTCTGCGTGGCATGGCCGAAGATGCGGACGTTCAAAACGGGCATTGGCTGACATCACGCGGCGCTGGATGGGATTGGCATGACGCGCATGGGTGCTCCCATTGCGCTACCACAGCGCTCCCACAGCGCTCCCACAGCGCTCACGAAGCCGCCAGGGCTCGCCTGCTGGCCCGGCCGCGCCACACCAGCAGGAATCCGGCCGCGGCCAGCAGGCCGCCGGCGACTGGCACGGCGCGATAGCCGAGTCCCATGCTGATGACCCCGCCACCCAGCGCGGCGCCGAGGGCATTGCCGAGATTGAAGGCACCGACGTTGATCGACGAGGCCAGCCCCGGCGCTTCCGCAGCGGCTTCCATCACCCGCATCTGCACCGGCGGCACGACGGCGAAGGTCGCGGCTCCCCAGGCCAACAGTCCAAGTGCCGCGGTGACATGGTGGGAGAGGGCGAATGGGAGCACCAGCATGATGACCGCCAGCGCCGAGAGGACGATCTTCGTCGCGCCATCGAGCGACCAGTCCGCGAGCCGTCCGCCCACGTGATTGCCGACAGTGAAGCCAACCCCGATCAGCACGAGCGAGAGCGTGACAAAGGTGCCGGATGCGCCGGTGAGATCGGCCAGCACCGGCGCGATATAGGTGTAGAGCGTGAACATTGCGCCCGCGCCGAGCACCGTTGTCGCCAGCGCCAGCAACACGGTCGGGCGGGTGAGCACGGCCAGCTCCCGGCGTACGTCTGGCGGGGTCCCGCGCTCGCCCTGGGGAAGCGCCAGCCAGAGCGCGACGATGGCGGCCAGCCCGAGCACGGCGGTACCGGCGAACGCGAGGCGCCAGCCGACCTGCTGTCCGATCCAGGTTGCCGCCGGCACGCCACCAATGTTGGCGATGGTCAGTCCCATGAACATCGTGGCTACGGCGCTGGCCTGCTTGTCCTTCGGCACCACGCTCGCGGCGACCACGGCACCGAGGCCGAAGAAGGCGCCGTGGTTCAGGCTGGTGACCAGGCGCGACGCAAGCAGCGTGGCATATCCCGGCGCGAGCGCCGACAGCAGGTTGCCTACGGTGAAGATTGCCATCAGCGCCATCAGTGCAGCACGCTTGCCGAACCGGCTGAACAGCATCGTCATCACCGGCGCGCCGACCATCACGCCAACCGCATACGCAGTGATCAGCATCCCCGCCGTCGGGATGCTGACGTCGACGCCTTCGGCGATCACGGGCAGCAACCCCATCGGCGCGAACTCGGTGGTACCGATTCCGAAGGCGCCGATGGCGAGCGCAAGCAGTGCGGTATTGGATTTCATGGGGGCGGATCCTTCAGGATGACATCGACCAAGAGGGTTTGCGTGCGAGGCCAGCGGCGACAGATACGCCGGTAACGCCGCTGGCGCACGAGACGAACAAGTTCAGGCCGCGGCCCTGCCGTCGTAGGCGGGATAGTCCGTGTAGCCCTCGGCGCCGCCGCCGTAGTGGAGCGAACGGATGGACGTGGCCAGGGGCCAGTCGTTCTCAAGGCGTGCCACCAGGTCGGGGTTGGCAATGAACGGCTCGCCGAATGCCGCAATGTCGATGAGGCGGTCGGCGATGAGATCCTCCGCGCGTGCGCGCGTCATGCCTCCGGCCAGGATCAGCACGCCCGTGAATCGACGGCGGAATTTTTCAAGGAAATCACTTGGCGTGGCCGAACTGCCGCGCGTGCTCTGGTCCATCAGGTGGACGTAGGCGATGTTCCGCCTGGAGAGTTCATCGGCGAGATAGAGATACGTGTCTTCGAGCTCAGGGTACGCGGCCATGTCGCCGAGGCCGCCATAGGGAGACAAGCGGATGGCCGTGCGTTGCGCACCGATCCGCGCCGCGACCGCATCGATGGCTGCCAAGGCGAAACGGGTGCGGCTCTCCAGGGTGTTGCCGCGGAATTCATCGGTGCGATCGTTCACCGCCGGGTTCAGGAACTGCTCGATCAGGTAGCCATTGGCGCCGTGCAGCTCGACGCCGTCGAATCCAGCCTGCATCGCATTGGCGGCGGCCTCGGCAAAATCGGCGATCACGCCATAGACCTCGCCTGTCGTCAGTGCGCGAGGCTCGGACACATCGACCGCCCCCGGCGTGCCGTCGGCGGTATAACCCCAGGCCTTGGTGTCTTTCGCGGTCTGGCCGGTTGCACTGACGGGCTGAATGCCACCGGGCTGGATCGAAACATGGCTCACGCGGCCGACATGCCAGAGCTGGGTGAAGATCGTACCGCGCTTCGCGTGGACGGCGTCCGTGACCTTGCGCCAGCCTTCCACCTGTTGCGGGGTGTAGAGGCCGGGGTTGAACAGGAAGCCCTGTGCGCTGGGAGAGATCACCGTACCTTCGGTCACGATCAGGCCGGCGTCGGCGCGTTGGCTGTAGTAGAGCGCGTTGAGATCGTTCGGAACACCATCCGGGTTCCGGGAACGGGTCAGCGGCGCCATGGCGATCCGGTTGGCGAGCTGGCGCTCGCCCAGGCTAAAGGGCTTGAACAGTAGACTCATTTGTGGACCTTGATGAGGAAGGGGGGCGGCCACGGGGTCGCGTGGCCGCGGGCACAGGGAGTTCTTCGATGGATCGCAGTTTGCGCGATTTATATTTGTTGATTAAGCCTTGTATGGGTCAAATATTTTTGATTTCAGATCAAAGATATGGACCTGGCATGCTGAGGCGGCAGAGGAGACGTCCGATGGGCCCCGCTGCCGTTGCGCAGGTAATGCATGTGTGCTCACGCGCGACCTGCCTCAATGCCGCAAGCTCATCGATCCGTCCAGGCCGGCGCCCCACGCGCGGCGCTCCCGCTGCCGAGCACTTCGATCAGATACTCGACGAACGACGCGATCCGCGACGAAATGGCCGTGTTCCTGTAGTAGACAGCATGCACCGGCTGCCGCACGTCCTGCGTGTGGCGCGCAAGGACCTGCACGAGGCGCCCGGACTCGCGATCCTGCGCGGTCATGAAATCCGACAGGCAGACGATGCCTGCCCCTTCTAGCGCAAGTTGCCTGAGTGTCTCTCCGCTCGATGACCACACCGCCGGCGCGATCCGGTACGGCTCGCCATCCGCGCCAAGAATCGGCCACACGTTCAGCGACTCGGGCTGATTGAAACCGAGCAGCGCATGCCCGCCGAGATCCCCGACCTTGCGCGGCTGGCCGTGCGCGTCGAGATATGCCGGACTGGCGAGAATGCGCACACGGCTGTTGCCGATCAGCCGGCTATGCAGCGTCGAATCCTTCAGTCGCCCGATCCGGATCGCGACGTCGGTGCGCCGCTCGAGCAGGTCGATGATGCCTTCGTTGCTGTTCAGCTCCAGTTCCACCTGCGGATAGCGCTCGCGATAGCTGCGCACCAGCGGCACGATCACGTGCAGCATGAACGGCGTCGCGGCGTCGACCCGCAGGCGCCCGGACGGCTTCTCGCGCCGCGCGAGCATCTGCTCTTCGGCGCTTTCGACCGAGTCGATGATCGCCCGCGCATTCTGCAGGAAGGCCCGGCCTTCCTCGGTCAGCTCCAGCCGGCGCGTGGTCCGGCGCAGCAGCGTGGTCTTCAGCTTCTCCTCGAGCCGCGCGAGCGTGCGGCTCGTTGCCGACACGGTCAGGCTCAGCTGCTGCGCGGCGGCGGTGATCGAACCGGTGTCGACCACGGCCGCAAACGCCTGGAGTTCGTCGAGGGTGATGTTCATTGTTGATCTGGAATCAAGACTGTTTGGTTTATAAGCCCATTTTCGCGCAAAAGTAAAGCGGGCACACTGCGGTCCAACCAGTTCATCGACTCGAACGCCAACACGCGCACGGACGCCTACGGCGGGTCGCTGGAGAACCGCTTGCGTTTCCTCGGCGAAGTCGCGCAGGCGCTGATCGAAGGCACGGGCGACGCGTCGCGCGTCGGCATCCGCCTCGCGCCGCTGACCACGCTGAACGGCTGCGTCGATGACGATCCGGAGACGACATACCTTGCCGCGGCCAGGCTTCTGGGCGAACTCGGCGTCGGCTACCTCCACATCGCGGAAGCGGACTGGGACGATGCGCCGCTGATGCCGGCGGCATTCAAGCGCAAGCTGCGCGAAGCATTCCCCGGCGTGCTGATCTATGCGGGCAAGTACACCGCGGAACGCGCGCGCGAAGCGATCGCCGCGGGCTGGGCCGATTTGCAGCCGGTCGCTGCAGCTAGTCGGATGCCACCTTCCTCCTGGTCCCACCTGGAATGACGCCGCCGGTTGCAATGCCAGTCGCGTCCCGGGCGCCGCCGCGCCATAATAGCCGCCGCGTCCCCACTGCAAACCAGGAGAAATCAGTGAAACAAACCAAGACATGCTGCCTGCTCGCCATCGCTGCCGCGCTTGGCCTGGCCGGTTGCGCCACCGAATCATCGACCGCGCTGCCGGTCCAGAAAGTGGAAAGCGCCAGCCGTCCCTACAACGGCGTGCGCACGCCCATCGCGGTGGGCAAGTTCGACAACCGCTCGAACTACATGCGTGGCGTGTTCTCGGACGGCATCGATCGCCTGAGCGGCCAGGCCAAGACCAGCCTGGTCACCCACCTGCAGCAGACCAACCGCTTCAACGTGCTCGAGCGTGAAAACCTCGACGAGATCAGGCGCGAGGCAACGATCAAGAACCAGGCGCAGCGTCTGAAGGGCGCTGACTTTGTCGTCACCGGCGACATCACCGAGTTTGGCCGCAAGGAAGTCGGCGACGTACAGCTCTTCGGCATCCTTGGCCGGGGCAAGTCCCAGGTGGCCTATGCCAAGGTCAACCTGAACATCATCAACATCTCGACCTCGGAAGTGGTTTATTCGACCCAGGGAGCGGGTGAATACACGCTGTCGAACCGCGAAGTGATCGGCTTTGGAGGCAGGGCCAGCTATGACTCGACGCTGAACGGCAAGGTCATGGACCTGGCCATGCGCGAGGCGATCAACCACCTTGTGGCCGCCATCGAGAGCGGGGCGTGGAACCCGGGTCAGAAGTAATCCAGTCCTTCACCAAAACGAGAATAATGATGATGCAAACGGTCACGTTGCGCAGGGCAGCGTTGTTGTCAGCCGCCGGCAGTATTTTGCTCGCCGGCTGCGCGGGTCCACAGCCCATGTATCAGTGGGAGGGGTACCAGGCCCAGGTCTATGAGTACTTCAAGGGCGAGTCCAGGGAGGCGCAGGTGACCGCGCTGGAAGCGGGTTTGCAGAAGATCCAGGCCAAGGGCGGCGCCGTGCCGCCGGGCTACCATGCCCAGCTTGGCATGCTGTATCTCAACCTCGGCAAGCCGGACCAGATGGTCAGCGAGTTCCAGACCGAGAAAACCCTTTTCCCCGAGGCCACGCCGTACATGGATTTCCTGTTGCGGAATGTCAAGAGCGACAGCCGCACTGAAATCAAGGCGGACGCCAGCAAGGCCGCGCCCGCGGCAGGGAGCACCAAATGATGCGCCGGCTTCTTACCTATATCGCCAGCCTGGGTGTCGTGCTGCTGTTCGCCGGTTGCGCGGTGCAGAACAAGCAGGTGGACTACGCCGCGTTCAAGGCCAGCCGTCCCCGCTCGATCGTGGTGCTGCCGCCGCTGAACGAGTCGCCGGACGTCAAGGCCACCTATGCCATGCTGTCGCAAGCGACGGTCCCGCTGGCGGAATCGGGCTACTACGTGTTGCCGGTCGCACTGGTTGAAGAGACGTTCAGGCAGAACGGCCTGAACGTGCCGGGCGACATCCATGCCGTGCCGGTGGCCAAGCTGCGCGAAATCTTCGGGGCCGATGCCGCGCTGTACGTGACCGTGACCGAATATGGTTCGAAATACCAGGTCATCAGCAGCGTGACCCGCGTGGCTGCCAACGCCAGGCTGGTCGACCTCAAGACGGGCGATGTCCTGTGGAGTGGTACGGCCGTGTCCGCCACCGACAGTTCCAGCAGTGGCGGCGGGCTGATCGGCATGCTCATCAATGCGGCGGTGACGCAGGTCATGAACCACACGTTCGATGCGAGCTACAGCGTGGCGGGCACCGCGAGCTACCAGCTGTTGTCGGCCGGCCAGCCTGCCGGCATCCTCTACGGGCCGCGCTCACCCAAGTACCAGTCTGACTGAGCCCAGGCGAATCGGACCGGTGCCATGTGCCGGTCCGACCATGCTATCTGTCCTGATCGCGCTTACGCTCCCCACGCGCCGATCCCAAGCCTTCGTTTGAGGCATACTGCACGCACCTGTGTGCGGGACCCCGTCCCGCAGCACCCCATTGCCTCTCACGAACATCCCGGCGCAGTCCCCGCGCACGCCGGGCCTCGCCATGCAAAACGTCGGAAGACTTGTCCGCAGCGCCAGCCTGAGCGGCTACATCGAGCTGACGGAGTCGCTCGGGCATGATCCCGGCGCCTTGCTGCGCAAGGCGGGGCTGTCCGCGCGGCTGCTCAGGGACCCGCAGGCGCTGATTCCCAGCCGGGCACTGCGCGAGTTGCTCGAACTCACCGCCAGCGCCACGGGCACGGAGGATTTTGCGCTGCGGCTGGCGGCGCGCCGCACGTTTTCCAACCTGGGGCCGATCAGCCTGGTGCTGAAGGAGGAGCCTTCGCCGAGGCACGCGCTCGATGCCCTGTGCCGCTACCTGAAGCTGATCAGCACCTCGCTGGTCATGCGCATCGAAGAGATCGGCCAGACCGTGGTCATCCGTGAAGACCTGCTGCCGGGGCCGGGCGCGGCAACGCGGCAGGCGATGGAGTTGAGCGTGGCCATGATGTTCCGGATCCTGCGCGAGCTGATCGGGCCGCAGTGGCGGCCGCAGCAGGTTTGCTTTACACACCGGCCGCCGGCGGATATCGCGGCGCACCGTGCATTCTTCGGCCGCAACCCGATGTTCAACCAGCCATTCAATGGCCTGGTCTGCGCGGCGGCCGACCTGGACACGCCGCGCACGCCCGACCATTCCGGGGCCATCCAGTTGGCACGGGATTACCTTGAGGCATCGCTGCGCCAGCGCGGCGAAGGCATGCGCGAGGCGTGCCGCGAGCTGATCATGGCGCTGCTGCCCGGCGGGCGTTGTACCGCCCAGCAGGTGGCTCGGCATCTTCGCGTAGACCGTCGCACGCTGCATCGCCATCTCATCGCCGACGGGCTGACCTTCTCGGCCTTGCTCGACGAAGTCCGTTCCGAGCTGGTCAGGCGGCACCTGCAGGAGAGCGACCTGCCGCTCGGCGAGATCGCGGGGCTGCTGGGATTCTCGAACCAGAGCAGTTTCAGCCATTGGTTCCGCGCCAGCTTTGGCTGCAGCGTCACGCAATGGCGTTTGCAGGCGGCCGGTCAGGCAACAACGGGCCGCCGGCGCACGGGACCGGCCGTCAGTCGGCAATAAGCACGATCTTGCCCATATGCTGGCCGCGTTCGATGTAGGCATAGGCCTCGCCGATCGCATCCATGGGGAAGGTGCGGTCGATCGGCAGGCGCAGCTTGCCTTCGCGGAAGAAGGGCATCAGGTCGCGCGCGCAGGCCTGCACGCATTCGAGGCGTTCGGCCTCGGTGCGCGTGCGGAAGGTGGCGCCGATCAGCTTCAGCCGGTTATGCCACAGCAGGTTGAGATCGACCTGGGCGGTACTGGCGCCGCCCAGCCGCGCCAGGTTGACCAGGCGGCCCTTGACTGCCAGGCTCTTGATGTGGTCTTCGAAGACCGTGCCGCCGATGGTATCGATGATGACGTCCACACCACGCCCGTCGGTGGCTGCCATGATGGCCTCGACCTGCGATTCGCACGACGCGTTGACGCCGACATCGACGCCATAGCCCGCCAGGCGCTCCAGCTTGGACGCCGAGCGCGAGGAAGCAATCACCCTCGCGCCGAGCGCAGCGGCGGTCATCACCGCGGCCATGCCGACCCCGCCCGAGGCGCCGTTGATGAACACCGTCTCGCCGGCCTTGAGCTCGCCGTTGCTGACCAGCGCGTCATGGGCGGTGATGAACACATTGGGGAACGCGGCCGCATCGGCCCACGATACCCCGGGTGGCACCGGCATCAGCGCCAGCGGCGCGGCGACGACATACTGCGCGTGACAGCCGCGCCCGTGGCCCATCACCCGGTCGCCTTCGCGCCAGCCGCTGACCTGCTCGCCGACGCTGGCGACCTCGCCGGCAAACTCCACGCCGGCCGTCATCGGCGCACCGGTCCGGTGTTCCCGCATGTACTTGAGCTCGCCATAGTTGATGCCCGATGCGCGTACCCGCACCAGCACCTCGCCGGGGCCGGGCTGCGGGGTCGGGATCTCCTGCACGGCCAGCTGGCCACCCTCCGCGCCCGGTAGTACTCGTACCGCCTTCATGCTGTCTCCTGTGTCATTCCGGCTTGAACTGAATCGAACGCAGCACCTTGCCCTGGCGGTCGTACGACTCGCGCACGTCCCTGGCAAGCTCGTCCGGCGTGGCCGGCGTGCCGACCTCCATGCCCAGCTCTTCGATCTTGCGCCGCAGCGTGGGCGATTGCATGGCGGCGAGCGTCGCCTCGCGCAGCTTGCTTACCACGGCCGGCGGCAGGCCGGGCGCCGCCCACAACCCCATCCAGCCCACCTCGCTGAGGTCCGGATAGCCCAGTTCCGCAAACGTGGGAACGTTGGGCAGCGCGGCGAGCCGCTGCGGGAAGGCCACCGCGAAGGCTCGCAGCTTGCCGGCCTCGATGAACGGCATGGACGTCGCCGGCCCGTCGAACATCAGTGAAACCTGGCCGCCCATGATGTCCTGCAAGGCAGGCGGAGAGCCTCTGTAGCTCACCGCGCCGGTATCGAGCCCCGCCAGGCGGTTGAACTGGACGCCGATGGTGTGGCCGCGCAGGCCGATGCCGAAGTTCGCGATATCGATCTTGCCGGGGTTGGCCTTGACGTACTTGACCAGCTCGGCGAGGTTTTTCGCGGGAAGGCCGGGATTGCCGACCAGGACCAGGCCCTGGCGCGTGAGCTGCACCAGCGGGACGATGTCCTTGAACGGGTCGTAGGACACCTTGATGGCTTGCGGCACCTCCGAGGCGATGCCCTTCTGGATCAGCAGCAAGGTATAGCCGTCGCGCGGCGCGGACAGCATGCTCTGCACGGCAATCGTTCCTGCCGCGCCGGCCTTGTAGTCGACGACCACCGGCTGCCCGAGCGGCCGTTGCAGCTCATGGGCAAAGAGCCGTGCGAGGATGTCCGCGGTGCCGCCCGGTGGCGCGCCGACGAGTATCCGCACCGGCTTGGCCGGCCACTCGGTAGCCGGGGCGGCGTGCACCGCCCGGGCGGCCGGCAGCAGCGCGCCGAGGGCAAGCGCGAGCACCACCGCGCGGCGCCGGATCTGGGGGGGGCGGATCTGGGGGGAGCGTTTCATTGCTTGTCTCCTTGTCTTATGTCCCTCGGCCCTGTTGGCGGGCCGTGTCGGCGGGGGAGTGCGCCTTACTGGGTCTTGCGCAGGAAGCCCTGGGTGCCGCCGTTGCGGTTGGGGGCGAAGCCGTTGGCCTGCAGCGATTCTTCCACCGTGTCGTAGAACACGCCGATCCTGCAGATCTCGCGTGCCTCTTTGGCGGTGGCGATGTCACGGCCGAGTTCGCGGGAGATGCGCACCAGCTGCTCGATCTGCTCCACGGTGCCCTGCTTCACCGTGCGCCGCGGGTTCCACAGCACGTCCTCGGTGCCGCAGCGCACGTGCAGGCCCATGGCAATGCCCATGGTATTGACCGGCAGTACGTTGCGCACATTGCTCTCGACCGTCACCACCGCGCCGTCCGGGACGGCGCGCATGAAGTTGGCCAGGCTGTAGACGCTGGGCGTGTCCATGCCGCCGCCGATCGCCACCCAGTTGAGGTTCAGCGGGCCCTTGTAGAAGCCGCGCCGCATCAGCCGCTCCACCGACTCCAGGCTATTGATGTTGTAGCACTGGAATTCGCTCTGGATGCCGGCGGCGGTCAGCCGGCGCACGTGCTCTTCCACCCAGCCGGGATTGGCCGGCACCGTCATGTTCTTGTAGGCGTCGAAGAGCGCCATGTCTTCGCGCGAGGTGCCGCGGAAGTCAGCGTCTTCCGCATGGTCGGTAACGTTCATCTGCGAGGTATTGACCGTCACCGTGACCTGGTCCGGCGTGGGATCCAGGTCGGCCAGCATGTGGCGGGTGTCGTCCGACAGCCATTTGGCGGCCTGTCCCTCGTCCTCGGGCGCGAAGGAGATCGAGCCGCCCACCTGGATGATCATGTCGGGCACCGCGGCACGCACGCCCGAAATCAGTTCGTTGAACTTGGACAGGCGCTTGGAGCCCTTGCCGTCCAGTTCGCGCACATGCAGGTGCAGCACGGTGGCGCCGGCGTTGTAGCAGTCCACCGCCTTCTGGATCTGCGCCTCCATGGTGACCGGAATGTCTTCGGGGAAATCGGAAGGCAGCCAGCCGGGGGCATACGGTGCGGCCGTGATGATCAGCGGCTGCTGGTTTTCGGGAAAGAGGTGGCCATCGAGGAAGTACATGGGGAGTCTCCGGGTCGGAAGGCAGTCGGTTCAGTAGGGGGTGTCGCCGACGATGGCCGCGCGCTCCATCTTGCGCGGGGCGGGCCAGTAGTCGTTGAGCGCGTAGTGCTGCGTGCAGCGGTTGTCCCAGACAGCGATGTCGCCCTGCTGCCAGGACCAGCGCACCTGGTATTCGGGAATGGTGGCGCGGCTGATCAGGTAGTTGAGCAGCAGTGCGGCACCGGGCGCCTTGTCGATGCCGTGCCGCACGTTGGCCGGCGTGCTGTAGTTGGTGAAGTAGGTCGAGAAGCCGGCACCGACGAACAGCACCTTTTCGCCGGTTTCCGGATGCGTGCGCACGACCGGATGCTCCGCCGGCGGATGGTCCTGCGCGAGCTTCGCGCGCGCCTCGGGCGTCATGACCGCGCCGAAGCTCTGCTCGATGCTGGCGCGGGCACGCAGCCCGTCGATCTTCACCTTGATGTCGTCCGGCAGTTCCTCGTAGGCCTTCACCATGTTGACCCAGATGGTGTCGCCGCCGATCTCGGGGCATTCGATGCAGCGCAGCACCGCGCCCATGGCGGGGTTGGGGCGCCACAGGCCATCGCAGTGGTAGTTGTTCTCGTAGCTGTGCGGGTTGTCGCTGCGGTAGACGCGCACCAGGCCCGGATGATCCGGGTCGCTGCCGGCCACGGGATGGTCTTCCAGCTTGCCGAAGGCGCTGGCGAACGCGACGTGCTCGGCACGCGTGATGTCCTGCTTGCGGAAGAAGAGCACGCGGTGCCTGAGCAGCGCTGCCTTGATGTCGGCGAAGAGCGCCGGATCACGCGCCGCGTCGCCGAGATGGACGCCTGTGATTTCGGCGCCAATGGCCGGGGTGATCTGCCTGATCTCCATTTCGATGTCTCCAGCAGTTGGTGGATCTGCGTACAGGTCATGGCCTGCTTGGAGATGGAGTATCGGGCGATCGAAGCGCGCTCGCTTGCTTTACTGGGACATTCGTTTGTTAATTTGGGACAAGTGGGAGCGGGCCTCGACTCGCTTGTGGCGGGCCGCCGTCGCGCGGCATCACCGCTGCGGATCCTGTTGCTTGCCGTCGCGCGCACTGCGCAATTGCACATTCCCGTCATGACGATGGATGTGCAATTCGGCGTTCTGCCGCCTGGCCACATCCCAGCCGGCCGCGATTGCCGCTTCCATGGTCGGAAACCTCTGGGGCTTGATATCGAGCCCGGTGAACTCCAGTGCCCAACCATGTTCTGCGGGCAGAACACGAATGATTCGCGATTGCATAATGACCTTTCTAGAGTTACCGCTACATATGGCGGCCGCTGTCGTTTTGCGGTCGAAATGCAACCCTCCTTCACCCAAGTGCAGCTTTCGCGTAGCCTAGGACCGTACCGGGGTACGGAGTCAAGCGATGGAGCACACACTGACGATCGGGAAGCTGGCCAGGGCGGCTGGTGTTGGCGTGGAGACAGTACGCTACTACCATCGGTGCGGGCTGCTGCCGGTGCCCGAGCGCGCCCATGGCGCCATTCGCCAGTATTCGCAACAGAGCCTGCAGCGGCTGCATTTCATCCGCCAGGCCCAATCACTCGGGTTCACGCTGGATGAAGTCCGGGTACTGCTGCAGCAGAACCACGGCCAGTGCAGCACGGCTCGCGCACTGGCCGAGCGAAAGCTCGGCCTGGTGGAGGAAAGGCTGCGGAACCTGCGGCGGATGCGCGCGGAACTGAAGAACCTGATCGGTCAATGCCATGCCAACGGCAACGAGGAGTATTGCCCCTTGATCGACACGCTGGCTGCGAACATCGATTCAGATCAGGCCTGCCATGCCGCGGCCTTGCCGGCCGACTTGCCATAGCGTTCCCGCGCCGCGCGCACCACATCGGGCGAAAGCTTGCCGTCATCGGCCAGCGCCCGCAGCGCCGCGACCACGACGGAATACCGGTCTACCTCGAAGAACGCGCGCAAGGCCTGGCGCGTGTCGCTGCGGCCAAAGCCATCGGTGCCCAGCGTCACGTAGCGCCCCGGCACGCACGCGCGGATCAGCTCCGGCACCGCGCGCACATAGTCGGTGGCGGCGATCACCGGGCCGTCCGATCCGTCCAGCACCGTCTCGACATACGAGCGGGCATGTTCGTCGTTCAAGCGGTTGCTGCGTTCCACGGCGATCGCGTCGCGCTGCAGTTCGGTAAAGCTGGTGACGCTCCACACCTGCGCCACCACGCCCCAGTCGTCTTCGAGCAGGCGCGCGGCGTTGATCACCTCGGGCAGGATGGCGCCCGCGCCGAGCAGGTTGACGTGGCTGGCATCGCGCCGGTGCGGCATGAGCGAATACATGCCCTTCAGGATGCCGTCGCGCGCGGCCTCGGCCGGCTGCGGCATCGACGGCTGCGCATAGTTCTCGTTGCCGACGGTGACGTAGTAGAAGACGTCGCGCTGCTGCTCGCCCATCTCGCGCATGCCATGCTCCACGATCACCGCCACTTCATAGGCAAAGGCGGGATCCCACGCGCGGCAGTTTGGGATGGTCGACGCGGCCAGGTGGCTGGTGCCGTCCTGGTGCTGCAGCCCCTCGCCGCCGAGCGTGGTCTTGCCCGAGGTGGCGCCGATCAGGAAGCCGCGGGCGCGCTGGTCGGCCGCAGCCCAGATCAGGTCGCCGATGCGCTGGAAGCCGAACATCGAGTAGTAGATGTAGAACGGCAGCATCGGCAGGTCGTGCACGCTGTACGCGGTGGCCGCGGCGATCCATGACGAGATCGCGCCGGCTTCCGAGATGCCTTCTTCCAGGATCTGCCCGCCGGTGGATTCGCGGTAGTACAGCATCGAACCCAGGTCTTCCGGCTCATAGCGCTGGCCCAGCGGCGAATAGATGCCGACCTGCCGGAACAGGTTGGCCATGCCGAAGGTGCGCGCCTCGTCAGCGACCACCGGCACGATGCGCGGTCCCAGCGTGGCGTCCTTGAGCAGGCTGCCGAGCATGCGCACCACGGCCATGGTGGTCGACATCTCCTTGCCGTCCGCGGCCAGCGCGAAGCTGGCCCACTGGCCGGACGGCGGCACCGCGAGCGCGGTGGTCGCGGCCTGCCGGCGCCGCGGCAGGTAGCCGCCAAGCGCGGCCCGGCGTGCGTGCAGGTAGCGCATCTCCGGGCTGTCGTCGGCGGGTTTGTAGAAGCGCAGGTTGGCGACGTCGTCGTCCGACAGCGGCAGCTGGAAGCGGTCGCGGAACGCCTTCAGGTCTTCCAGTTCCAGCTTCTTCTGCTGGTGCGTGGTCATGCGGCCCTGGCCCACCGTGCCCATGCCGAAGCCCTTCATGGTCTTGGCCAGGATTACGGTCGGTTGGCCGCGGTGGTCCATGGCGCGCGCGTAGGCGGCGTGCAGCTTGCGCAGGTCGTGGCCGCCGCGGCGCAGGCGGTCGATGTCGTCGTTGCTCAGGTGCGCGGCGAGGGCGGCGAGCTCGGGGTTCTGCTGGAAGAAGTGCTCGCGGTTGTAGGCGCCGTCGTTGGCGGAGAAGGTCTGGAACTGGCCGTCGACGGTCTGCGCGAAGGCCCGCACCAGCGCGCCGGAGCGGTCGCGCGCGAACAGCTCGTCCCAGTCCGAGCCCCACAGCACCTTGATCACGTTCCAGCCGGCGCCGGCAAACAGCGCTTCGAGTTCATCGACGATGCGGCCGTTGCCGCGCACGGGCCCGTCGAGCCGCTGCAGGTTGCAGTTGATGACGAACACCAGGTTGTCGAGCTGCTCGCGTGCGGCCAGCGACAAGGCGCCGATCGATTCGGGCTCGTCCATCTCGCCATCGCCGAAGAAGCCCCAGACCTTGCGCGACGACGCCGGCTGCAGCCCGCGGTTCTGCAGGTAGCGCATGAAGCGCGCCTGGTAGATCGAATTGATGGGGCCGATGCCCATCGAGCCGGTCGGGAACTGCCAGAAGTCCGGCATCAGCCAGGGATGCGGGTAGGAGCACAGTCCGGGTCCGACGATCTCGCGCCGGTAGTGCTGCAGGTGGGTTTCGTCGAGGAAGCCTTCCAGGTAGGCGCGGGCATAGACGCCGGGCGCGGAGTGCGGCTGGAAATAGACGAGGTCTCCGCCCTGTTCTGCGCTGCTGTCGGCGCGGAAGAAGTGGTTGAATCCGACTTCGAACAGGTCGGCCGCCGAGGCATAGCTGGCGATATGCCCGCCCAGTTCGCCATAGGCGCGGTTGGCGCGCACCACCATGGCCAGCGCATTCCAGCGCAGCGCGGCGCCCAGCCGGGCCTCAATCTCGAGGTCGCCGGGGTAGGGCGGCTGCGCCTGCACGGGAATCGTATTCACATAGGCGCTCGGGCCGGCGCCGGGCGGCGGCAGGCCCTGCGCCGCGGCATGCGAGGCCAGGCGCCGCAGCAGGAAGCTGGCGCGCGCGCTGCCGGCGTGCGCCAGCACGCCTTCGAGCGCGTCCAGCCATTCGCGCGTTTCCTGGGGATCGCTGTCTTCGTTGGCCGAAGGCAGCGCGAGCATCGATTGCACACCGTTTGCCAGGTTAGTCATGGCACCGCTCCTGTCCGTATTGCTTGTCTGTGGCGGCGCGCCCGCCAAAGCCCGCCGATGCCAACAAGGTTACGCCTGGAGCCGCGGAGAATGTGTCTGAATTGCCTTGCCTGAACCGCCTATCACAGTATAAAAATTCTCAATAAACGCCAGAATCCGGAATTGTTACATCATGAACGAAACCTCGCTCAGGCTCGATCGCATCGATATCGCCATCCTCAACCAGCTGCAGCAGAACGCCCGCATCACCAATGCCGAGCTGGCGCGCGCCGTGAACCTGTCGCCGACGCCTTGCTTCAACCGCGTCAAGGCGCTGGAGAAAATGGGACTGATCAAGCAGCAGGTCACATTGCTCAATGCCGAGGCGCTGGGCCTGCGCATCAATGTGTTTATCCAGGTCAGCCTGGAAAAGCAGGTGGAAGACGCGCTGCGCCGTTTCGAGGCGGCGATCGACAAGCGTCCGGAAGTGATGGAGTGCTACCTGATGACGGGCGATGCGGACTACCTGCTGCGCGTGGTCGTGCCCAGCATGCAGAGCCTGGAGCGCTTTATCCTGGAGCAGCTGACCAAGATCCCGGGGGTGTCCAATATCCGGTCGAGCTTCGCGCTGAAGCAGGTGCGATACCGCACGGCCCTGCCGCTGCCCGCGGCAGGACTGACCCTGAGCGTGGCGGAAGAAGAGGGCGAATAGCTTGCGCAGGCTAGGGCGCGCCACGCTCCTCGTTGCCGCCATCCACCGCGAATTCCGACAACGCCACTTCGCGGAAATGCCGTACCACCGGGCTGTCGTGCGCCGGCAGCCAGGTGAGCGCCAGGCCGATGCCGGCACTGTCCGGATAGCCCGCCAGGTCGCGGATCACCATGCGGTCGTTGGCGAAGCGCTGCATGATCGACGGCACCAGCGCCACGCCCAGCCCGCTCTCCACCAGCGCCAGCACGGTCTGCACCTGCGTGGCCTCCTGCGTGACGCGCGGCTGGAAGCCGGCCGTCTGGCATGCCGACAGCGCGGCGCTGCGCAGGCCAGAGGCTTCGCTTTGCTCGTACATGACAAAGCGCTCCTGCGCCAGGTCGGCCAGCGTCAGCGACGGCTTGCCCGCCAGCGGATGGCTGCGCGGCAGGGCGGCGACAAAGCGGTCGCGCTCCAGCAGCGCCAGCGCGGTATTGCCCGGCGTCAGCAGCGGCGTGCGCACCAGGCCCACGTCCAGCGCCTCGTCTTCCAGCCATTGCATGATGCGGGTCGAGGTCGCTTCGCGCAGCACCAGTTCGACACCGGGATATTCATTGCGGAAGCGCGTCACCAGCCGTGGCAGCAGGTGCGAGGTCGTGGTGCCGACAAAACCCACCCGCAAGGTGCCGGCCATGCCGCTGCTGGCCGATTGCACCAGCTCGCTGAACTGGCCGGCATGGAACAGGATGCGCCGGGCCTCGGCCAGCGCGGCGCGGCCGGTCTCGGTCAGCGTGACGCCGCGCGGCTCGCGCACGAACAGGGTGGCGTCCAGCTCGGACTCGAGCTTCTGGATCGAGACCGTCAGCGCGGGCTGGGCGATATGCAGGCGTTCTGCCGCGCGGCGGAAATTGAGGGTCTCGGCCAGCACGACGAAGTGCCGGATGCGGCGCAGTTCCATGGGATCAGCGGGGATGCGGGAGCCACATCTTAGTGCGCGGGGCGTCCCCCGGGCAACCGCGCGCACCGGGTGGGCCGATAAACGCTGCTTATCAATCGAGCGGGAAACGATATTGGACGCTGCTTCGGTGCCGTCGCTACACTCGACCGCAAGCTGCGGTACAGCATCAGGATTCAGTACCAAGGAACGTAATGGACACAGCCGACCGCCTGGACCGATCGCGCCAATAGCGCCAATAGCGCCGATCGCGCCCGGCGAGACCTGGACCGACAGGAGCCTCATGCACAGCATTGCATCGCTCGACGACCTGCGCGCGCTTTGCGCCGCGCCGGCCGCGGTGAGCGAGTATTTCCCCATCGGGCAGTCCGCCATCGATACCTTTGCCGAGCTGACCCATGACCGGCAGTGGGTCTACGTGGACCCCGAGCGCGCCGCGGCGGATTCGCCATACGGCTGCACGGTCGCGCACGCCTTCCTGATCCTGTCGATGGTGTCGGCGGCGTTCGGGCAGTGCTTTGCCTTCCCGGGCCGCAAGCTGGCCTTGAACTATGGCTTCGACCGGCTGCGCTTCACCGGCCCGGTGCCGGCCGGCGCGCGCGTGCGCGGTGCGTTCACGCTGCAGCAGCTCGACGATGTCCGCCCCGGCGAAGTGCGCTGTCACTGGAAAGTCGAGATGCAGGTCGAGGGCAGCGAGCGGCCGGCCATGGTGGCGACCTGGCTGGTGCTGATGCGTTTCTGAACTTACCCAATATCCATCCCAAGCAGGACGAGACTCCCATGAGCATCAAAGGCAAGGCATATATCGTCGGGGCCTACGAGCACCCGACCCGCAAGGCGCCGGACAAGTCGGTGGCGCAGCTGCACGCGGAATCCGCGCGCGGCGCGCTGGCCGACGCCGGCCTGACCCTGGCGGACGTCGACGGCTATTTCTGCGCCGGCGATGCGCCGGGGCTGGGCGCCACCAACATGATCGACTACCTGGGCCTGAAGGTGCGCCATGTGGACTCCACCGACACCGGCGGCTCCGCCTACCTGGTGCATGTCTCGCACGCCGCGCAGGCCATTGCCGCCGGCAAGTGCAACGTGGCGCTGATCACGCTGGCGGGCCGGCCGCGCTCGGAAGGCTCGACCGGCACGCAGGCGCGCAACTGGGGCGCCAACCTGCCGGACGCGCCGTTCGAGGCGCCGTTCAATCCCGTCACCGTCAACCTGTACGCGATGGTGGCCATGCGCCATATGTACGAGTACGGCACCACGCCCGAGCAGCTGGCATGGGTCAAGGTGGCCGCGTCGCACCACGCGCAGCACAACCCGCATGCGATGCTGCGCAACGTGGTCACGGTGGAAGAGGTGCTGAACTCGCCCTTGATCGCCGACCCGCTGCACAAGCTCGATTGCTGCGTGGTGTCCGACGGCGGCGGTGCGCTGATCGTGGCGCGTCCCGAGATCGCGGCCACGCTCAAGCGTCCGAAGGTGAAGATCGTGGGTGCCGGCGAGTACGTCAAGGGCCAGCTGGGCGGCGAAGTCGACCTGAGCTGGTCGGGCGCGAAGTTCTCGGGCGCGGCCGCGTTCGCGGAAGCGGGCGTGACCCCGGCCGATATCAAGTACGCCTCGATCTACGACAGCTTCACCATCACCGTGCTGATGCAGCTGGAAGACCTGGGCTTCTGCAAGAAGGGCGAAGGCGGCAAGTTCGTGGCCGACGGCAACCTGATCTCGGGTGTCGGCAAGCTGCCGTTCAATACCGATGGCGGCGGCCTGTGCAACAACCACCCGGCCAACCGCGGCGGCATCACCAAGGTGATCGAGGCCGTGCGCCAGTTGCGCGGCGAGGCGCATCCGGCGGTGCAGGTGAAGAACTGCGACCTGGCGCTGGCGCAAGGCACTGGCGGCTACCTGGGCTCGCGCCACGGCAGCGCCACCCTGATCCTCGAGCGTGAATGATGAACGATCGCCGGAGCAACTGACATGACGACCCCACACACTCCCATGGCCTACAAGGCCCCGGACGAACAGCCCGACAACATCGAATTCTGGCAGGCCGCGCGCGAAGGCCGGCTGCTGGTCAAGCACTGCCAGTCATGCGGCAAGACGCACTGGTATCCGCGCACGCTGTGCCCGTTCTGCATGGGCGATACGGTCTGGAAGACCGCCAGCGGCCGCGGCACCATCTACTCGTACAGCGTCACGCGCAAGGCTGGCCCGCAGGCATACTGCATCGCCTACGTGAAGCTGGACGAGGGCGTGACCATGATGACCCATATCGTCGATTGCGATCTCGATGAAGTGCGCATCGGGCAGAAGGTGAAGGTCAAGTTCGCGCCCAGCGCGGACGGGGCGCCGGTGCCGGTGTTTGCGCCGGCCTGAAGGTGATGCCAGACGACGCATGCAACGTGCGCCGCTGGTTTGCTCCCCTCGCCCGCTTGCGGGAGAGGGGCCGGGGGTGAGGGCAGGCGCTGGCATAGCGACGCCCTTCACTTCGTTGATGCTCCGGCCCTCACCCCCACCCCTCTCCCACTTCGCGGGAGAGCGGTGCGTTCACAATGGGCGGTAGTTCTGGTTTGAAATCCCGCTGTCGTCACCCTGCATTCGCAGCCAGCCGCTCAGGCCCTCCCTAGCGCCATCCCACCTGGCACCGCCACCTTCTGCGCTTCCAGCGCCTGCGCCACCACCCCGGCCACCATATCCGCCGTCACCGCGGACAGCGTCCAGCCCAGGTGCCCGTGCCCGGTGTTGTAGAAGATGCACCGCGCCCGCCCGCGGCCAACGCGCGGCAGCATGTCGGGCAGCATCGGACGCAGCCCCGCCCACGGCACCACGCTGCGCGTGCTGACGCCGGGGAAGCACTGCTGCACCCATTCCACCAGCGGCCGGATGCGGTCGGCGCGGATGTCGCGGTTGAAGCCGTTGAACTCCGCGGTGCCGGCCACGCGGAAGCGGTCGTTGCCGAGGCGGCTGGTGACCAGCTTGGTTTCGTCGTCGAGCAGGCTGACGGTCGGCGCAGCGGCGCGGCTGGCGGCGTCGTTCAGGTTGACGGTGATGGAATAGCCTTTGACCGGATAGATGTTGACACGGTCGCCCAGCCCGGCGGCCAGCGCGCGGCTGGCGGTGCCGGCGCAGATCACCGCGCCGTCGAAGGTCGAGGTGGTGCTGTGCGCGCCTTCCTGCACGGTGACGCTGGCGCTGCGGCCATCGGTGGTGACATTGCGCACGTCCTCGCCGTAGCGGCAGCGCACGCCCATGCGCTCGATGGCGGCGGCCAGGCCGCTGGTGAACTTGTGGATGTCGCCGGTCGAATCGCTTTCGGTGAAATAGCCGCCGTAGTACGTGCCGGCCAGCGTCGGCTCGATCGCGCGCATTTCCGCCGGCGTGACCGCGCGGCGCTCCAGCCCGCCCTGTGCCAGCAGGGCCGAGACGCGGCCCGCGTGCTCGAAGCCGGCCTTGTCGCGGTAGATATGCAGGATGCCTTCGCGCTTGTGGTCGAAGTCGATGCCTTCCTGCGCGGCCCACGCGAACAGGTGCTCGCGCGCCGCGATGGCCAGGCGCGCCGTTTCGATGGTGTTGCGGCGGTAGTGCGGGATCGAGGCGATGAACTCGGCGAACCAGCTCAGCTTGTGCCAGCTCGGGCGCGGGTTGACCAGCAGCGGCGCATCGCTGCGCAGCATCCACTTCAGGCCCTTGAGGATGGTGGACCAGTGCGTCCAGACCTCGGCGTTGGAGGCGGAAAGCTGCCCGCCATTGGCGAACGAGGTTTCCATCGCGGCGTAGCGGTGGCGCTCGAACAGGGTGACGGAGAATCCGCGCCGGGCGAGCGCGTAGGCAGTGGTGACACCGGTGATGCCACCGCCGATGACGGCGATTGTCTTCATGATCTGGCAGTCCAGAAACGTCGGAGTTGGAGCCCGCACGCGACATGCGTGGCGGACGCCCCCTCTGTTCCTGACCTGAGAGATTCACGACAATCGCCGCTTGTACGGGGGGCGAGGGCCGCTTGCTCCTTCGGTATGCCGGCTGACGATGGCGGCATTCTTCAGAGTGCTGTGACGCGTGATACCGGTCCTTCTGCCTGAGAGTTTCCGGGGCGGTTGCTCCTTCGGCGCTGTCCGCGGCGGCTGCCGCCGGATCAGTCTCTCCCAGCATCACGTTGGCGTGTGAGCCAATCCGGGCAAATCTAGAGATAAAGCCCCCGTGTGGATATGCGGGTAAACGTTGATGGAGCTTCAGGCACTCGCCTGGGTCGGCCGCCTTGTTTCCGCACCGGCGCGGCGCTATGTCGCACTGCGTCAAACCGTCCCGGCACCTAGAATGTCGGCACTCGCTACGCGGAGGAAGTGCGCCACGAGCCGGATACGGCGCACCAGACGGGCGAGCCAGAAGAACAGAAAAGGCATTCCAGTGAGAAGAAACCGGATCGCGCTGGCCGCTTCAGCCGCGCTGATGGGCCCCGGCATTGCCGGCGCGCAGGCGGATGGACCCGTCGCCGCGCCGCAGCCCCTGCAGGAAGTCGTGGTCTCGGCCAAGAGCGAGCGCGGCGAAACGCCCGCCACGCCGCCCAATACGCCATCGCCCGCCTACGGCATCAGCGCCGCGCGCATGGCGGACTTCAACGTGGTCAACACCGAAGACGCGCTCAAGTACGCGCCCAACCTCGCCGTGCGCAAGCGCTTCATCGGCGATATGAACTCGATCATCTCGGTGCGCAGCACCAGCTCGCGGCAGTCGGCACGCGGGCTGGTCTATGCCGACGGCCTGTTGCTGTCGAACCTGCTGGGCTCCGATTTCACCTTCCCGCCGCGCTGGTCGCTGGTCAACGCCGCCGAGATCGAGCGCGTCGACGTGCTGTATGGCCCGTATTCGGCGCTGTATCCGGGCAATTCGCTGGGGGCGACCGTGCTGATCAGCACGCGCACGCCGGAGAAGTTCGAGGGCGATGCCAGCGTGCAGCTGCTCACGCAGCGCTTCAACCTGTACGGCACGCACGACAATTTCAACGGCGTGCACGCCAACGCCTACGTGGGCGACCGCGTCGGGCCGTTCTCGTGGCTGGTCAGCGTGGACCGGCAGGACAGCAAGAGCCAGCCGCTGAGCTTCTACACCGCGGCGCGCTCCAGCGTGCGTGCGACCTCGGCCGACAAGCCCGTGACCGGCGCCTACTTCGACCAGGACCAGACCGGCGCCGATCGCACCGTGATGGGCGTCAACAGCGAGGGCGTCACGCACACCGTGCAGGACCAGCTCAAGGTCAAGCTCGGCTACGACATCACCAACACGCTGCAGGCGCAGTTCACCGCCGCCTACTGGCAGCAGGACCGTTCCAGCGCCACCGGCAGCTACCTGCGCGATGCCAACGGCAACGTTGTGTCGAGCGGCCCGGTCAATATCGGCGGCTTCCGCTACGTGATCCCTGCCAACGCATTCGCGCCCAGCAATGGCGAAGACGCGCGCTGGCTCTACGGCCTGTCGCTGCGCACGCGCAACGAGACCGGCTGGAACTTCTCCGGCGTGGCGTCGCTGTTCGATGTCAGCAAGGACATCGGCCGCACCGCCAGCACCGCGGGCAACGGCCCGGGCACGGTGACCTATGGCGACGGCACCGGCTGGCGCACGCTCGACCTGAAGGCCGACTATCGCCCGCAGCAGCTCAAGGGCGGCCACTGGGTCACCTTCGGCTACCACTACGACAACTACCGGCTCAGCAACACCACTTACAACACTTCGGACTGGCAGGCCGCCACCATCTCCGCGTTCAACAACGCCTTTGCCGGCAAGACCGAGACGCAGGCGCTGTATGCGCAGGACGCGTGGTACTTCGCCGATGACTGGAAGCTGATCCCGGGCGTGCGCTGGGAGCACTGGCGCGCCTATGACGGCAGCCGCAGCCAGCCGGGCGTGGATGTCGCCTACCCGGTGCGCAGCGAGTCCAACTGGTCGCCCAAGCTGGCGCTGGAAAAGGCCATCGGGCAGGACTGGCTGGGCCGGCTGTCGCTCGGCCAGGCCTATCGCTATCCGACCGTCGCCGAGCTGTTCCAGGGCCGCATCACCGGCACCTCGCTGATCAACAACGATCCCAACCTGAAGCCGGAACGCTCGTTTTCGAAGGACCTGACCTTCGAGCGCACGGTCGACCGTTCGTACTTCCGCGTCTCGCTGTATGAAGACGACATCCGCGATGCGCTGGTCAGCCAGACCAACACCACGGTGTTCCCCACCGTCACCAGCTTCCAGAACGTCGACCGCGTGCGCACGCGCGGCATTGAGCTGGCCTACGACGGGCGCGACGTGCTGGTGAGCGGCTTCGACCTGTCGGCCAGCGGCGCGTACAACCACTCCAAGACGCTGGAGAACGCCAACAACCCGGCCTCGGTGGGCAAGTATTTCTATCGCATCCCGCAGTGGCGCGCGAACCTGGTTGGCACCTACCGCTTCACGCCGGCATGGGCCGGCACGCTGGCGATGACCTATTCGGGGCGGCAGTACAATACGCTCGACAACAGCGACGTCAATCCCGACACCTTCGGCGGCACCAGCAGTTTCCTGACCTTCGACGTCAAGGTGACCTACAAGCCCGCCAGGAACGTGCGCCTCGGGCTTGGCATCGACAACCTGACCGACCAGCGTTACTTCGTCTACCACCCATACCCGGGCCGGACGTTCTACGCCGAGGCCAAGCTTTCCTTCTGAGTGCAGTGACCAGCCATACCCTGACCATGCAGCGCGCGCGCCGCAGCTTCCGAATCCTTGCCGCGGGCGTGATCGCCTGCACGGCGTTCGCCGCGATGGCGCAGTCTCACAGCGGGCATGGCAGCCATGCCGGCCACGGTGCGCAGAGCCCGGCCCCGAAGGCGATCAGCGAACTCGGCACCGGCGCCGCCTTCGATCGCGATGGCCGTTTGTGGATTGCCTACAAGGACGGCCAGCACGTGGCGGTGCGCGAGTCCACCGACCAGGGCCGCAGCTTCGGGCCGGTGCGGCACGTCAACCGCGTGCCCGAGGCCGTCGCGGCCGATCACGACAGCCGGCCCAAGGTAGCGGCGGGGCGCGACGGCGAGATCTACATCACCTGGACCCAGCCCCTGGCCAGGCCCTATACCGGCTTTATCCGCTTCGCGCGCTCCACCGACGGCGGCAAGACCTTTGCCGTGCCGGTGACGGTGCATGCCAACCGCGACCAGATCGCGCACCGCTTCGACGCGATCGCGGTGGACGCGGCCGGCCGCGTCTTCGTCAGCTGGATCGACAAGCGCGACGTGGTCGCCGCCGAGGCGCGCAAGCAGCCCTATGCCGGCGCTGCGATCTACTACGCGGTGTCAGCCGATCACGGCAAGAGTTTCCAGGGGGACTACAAGATCGCCGACCAGTCGTGCGAATGCTGCCGCATCGCGCTCGCGCCGACGCCGGACGGCAAGGTGCTGGCGCTGTGGCGCCACGTGTTCCCGCCCAACGCGCGCGACCACGCGGTGGCACTGCTCGGGGCCGACGGCACGCCCGCGCCGATGCAGCGCGCTACCTTCGACGACTGGCGCATCGACGCCTGCCCGCACCACGGGCCGGGCGCCGCGGTGACGCCGGACGGCACGCTGCACATGGTCTGGTTCAACGTGAAGGCAGGCAAGCCCACGGTATCGGTGGGCCGCTTCAGGGACGGCAAGCTGCAGGCGCAGCGTCCGCTGGACGACCCGCGCGCGCAGCATGCCGATATCGTCGCGCTCGACGACAAGCACATCGTGGTGGCGTGGAAATCGTTCGACGGCCAGCAGACGCGGCTGTCGGCGATGCTGTCGCAGGACGGCGGCAAGACCTGGCAGACGCGGCAGGTCGCCGGCACCGCGCGCGATTCGGACCAGCCGCACCTGCTGCAGCACGGCGGCCGCGCCTACGTGCTGTGGCGCACCGAGGCCGAAGGCTTCCAGGTCTTCCCGCTGGCGCAGGAGGGCGCATGACCGGGGGTATGACCGGGGCTATGTCGTTACGTCGCAAACTCGTCGCCGCGCTGGCGGGCGCCGCGATCGCGCTCGGCGTCGCCGGCATGGCGCACGCGGCCGAACGCGTATCGGTCTTCGAATCCGCCAATGCCGCGCAACTCAGCGCCACCCAGCAAGGCAAGCCCTTCGTGCTGGTGGTGTGGTCGCTCGACTGCGTCTACTGCAAGCGCAATTTCGAAGCCATCGGCAAGCTGCAGGCAAGGCATCGCAGCCTGCGCGTGGTCACGCTGGCCATGGACCGGGCCGATGCGCTGCCGCAGGTGCAGCAGGTGCTCAAGCGCGTCAACCTGACGCGCAATGCGTGGATGTCTGGCAACGAGCCGCAGGAGCGGCTGCGCTACGCGGTCGATCCCGACTGGATGGGCGAGATGCCGCGCACGTATTTCTATCGCGCCGACGGCCAGCGGCAGGGCGTGTCCGGCGTGATCAGCGACGCCGACTGGGACAAGCACCTGCGCTGGGCCGGCATCGGCGGCTAGGGCAGTCGCCGAGCCTTTCCACGCTTTTCTTACGACAGATCCGCCGGCAGCTTGCCGCCGTTGGCCGCAAGCTCCTGCATCAGGCGCTTGTGCAGCCAGATATTCATCCCCGCGGAATCGTTCATGTCGCCGCTGTAGTGCAGCTCGCGCGCCAGTTCCTTGCGGTGCTCCAGGCTGCTGTCGATGCCCAGCGCCTTCATCGCGTCGACGATGGACGTGCGCCAGTTCAGCGTCTGCCCGCTCTCCCTGACCAGGTTGTCCATGATCGATTCGACGTCGACGCCCGACAGCGGCGCGGGTTTGGCCGTGGCCTGGCCGGCGCTGGCCGCGGGGGCGGTGCCGCCCGTTGCAGCGGGTGACGCGCCAGACGGTGGCGGGGCCGCACCCGCGGAGGTCGGCGTGCCTCCTGCAGGCGTCGCACTCGCCGTGGCTGCCGGCTTGGCACGTCCCAGCAGCTTGTTGAGGATGTCCTTGAAGATGCTCATGGTGGCCTCCTGTCGGTTTGGATAGCAGACGTGGGAGAACAGCGCCATGCAGGAAACGCACCATCCGTGCAACCCTTGATTTCGGCACACCAGGCCGCGCCGGGTTGTAAATGCTGCATGCAGCGACAGTCATGCCGGCATGTTCGCCGGCTCGCCGAACTCGCTGAACTTGGCCGCCATGAACTCAACGAACAGCCGGATCCGCGACGACAGCTGGTGCCGCTGGTGGTAGACCGCGTAGATGTCGGCCTCCGGCGTGGCGTACTGCGGCAGCACCTGCACCAGCCGGCCGCTGCGCAGAAAGCGTTCGATATCCCATTCGGCCCGCATCAGGATGCCGTGGCCCTCCAGCGCCCAGTTGACCGCGATCTCGCCGTCGTTGGTGGTCAGGTTGCCGCGCACGCGCACGGTCTCGGTACGCGCCTTGGCGCCCTTGCCGGCGGTCAGGCGCCATACGCCGTAGGCGTCGCTGCCTTGCCGGATGCCGATGCAGTTGTGGCGGCGCAGGTCGGCTGGCGTGTTGGGGATGCCGTGGTCGCGCAGGTATTTGGGCGACGCGCACAGCAAGCGCCGGTTGGGAGCCAGCTTGCGCGCCACGATGCGCGCATCGGGCGGCTCGCCGAAGCGGATGCAGACGTCGAACGCGTCTTCGTTCAGCGGCGGGGGATCCGCCGACAGCTGCAGCTGCACGTCGACTTCCGGATAGGCCGCGACATACTCTGAAATCACCGGCGCCACGTGCATGCGCCCGAACCCCAGCGTGGCATTGACGCGCAGCAGGCCGCTCGGCCTGCCCTTGGAGCGCGTCAGCAGCTGGTCCAGGTCTTCGATCTCGCTCAGGATGCGCCGCGCGTGCTCCAGGTAGACCTCGCCCTCGGGCGTCAGGCTCATGCGCCGGGTCGTGCGCGTGACCAGCGGCATGCCGATGCGCGCCTCCATCTGCGCCAGCCGCTTGCTGACCGCCGCGGTTGTGATGCCAAGGTCGCGCGCGGCCGCGCTCAGGCTGCCGGCGGTGGCCACCGACGTGAAAAAGCCCAGTTCCGACGGCTGGATCCCTGCGGACGATGCCATGTCAGCTTTAATCTGAGGTTAAGAATGGTTTAACTCTACAAGCGATCCAAAACCTTGTCCACGGCCCAGAATCCGTTCCACGCCATCACGCAAACACGGATTCTGACCAGGAGACAAGAGATGAAGACCTACCGCATCGCGACCATCCCCGGCGACGGCATCGGCAAGGAAGTGGTTCCCGCAGGCCGCCAGGTGATGGAAGCGCTGGCCGCCGCCGGCGCCGATTTCCGCTTCGAGTTCGAAGACTTCGACTGGGGCGGCGACTACTACCGCCAGCACGGCGTGATGATGCCCGCCGACGGCCTGGACGCGCTGCGCGACAAGGATGCGATCCTGTTCGGCTCGGCCGGCGACCCGCATATCCCCGACCACATCACGCTGTGGGGCCTGCGCCTGAAGATCTGCCAGGGCTTCGACCAGTACGCCAACGTGCGCCCGACCCGCATCCTGCCTGGCATCGACGCGCCGCTCAAGCGCTGCGCGCCGGAAGACCTGAACTGGGTGATCGTGCGCGAGAACTCGGAAGGCGAGTACTCGGGCGTGGGCGGCCGCGTGCACCAGGGCCATCCGATCGAGGCCGCCACCGACGTCAGCATGATGACCCGCGTCGGCGTCGAACGCATCCTGCGCTTCGCCTTCAAGCTGGCGCAATCGCGTCCGCGCAAGCAGCTGACGGTGATCACCAAGTCCAACGCGCAGCGCCATGCCATGGTGATGTGGGACGAGGTTGCGGTGCAGGTGGCGAAGGATTTCCCGGACGTTACCTGGGACAAGGAACTGGTCGATGCCGCCACCGCGCGCATGGTCAACCGCCCGAAGTCGCTCGACACCATCGTCGCCACCAACCTGCACGCCGACATCCTGAGCGACCTGGCCGCGGCGCTGGCCGGCAGCCTGGGCATCGCCCCGACCGGCAATATCGACCCGGAACGACGCTACCCGTCGATGTTCGAGCCGATCCACGGTTCGGCCTTCGACATCATGGGCAAGGGCCTGGCCAATCCGGTCGGCACGTTCTGGTCGGTGGTCATGCTGCTGGAGCACCTGGGCGAGCACGCCGCGGCGCAGCGCGTGATGCAGGCGGTCGAAGCGGTTACCGCCAACCCGGAACTGCATACCGGCGACCTGGGTGGCACGGCAACCACCGCGCAGGTGACGCAAGCCGTGTGCGAACTGCTGTCGGGGCAGCAGGCAAAGGCGGCCTGAGCCGGCACGCGGGGTTCATGCACTAGCGCATCAACCGCTAGCTGCCAGCGGCGGCAAGCGCTCCGCTCTCCCGCAAGCGGGGGAGCAGGGCAAACCATCGCCGCACCTTGTCAGCATTTCGCCGTATCCCCCGCACCACTTTCCGCCACAAGCAGCCGCCCAGAGCTGCGCCGGAGCGCATTGCCTGATGAAACACCGAAATCGCAGGAGACAGCCATGATCCAACCATGGATTTGCCCGCCGCGTTTGCCCGCGGACTGCGCGCCGTGACCATGCCAACGATCGATCCCGACGTGCTGCTGCGGCGCATGTTCGACGCGGCCATCGCCGCCGCGCAGCCGGCCCGCACGCTGGCACGCCACCTGCCCGCACCGCCGCGCGGCCGCACCATCGTCATCGGTGCCGGCAAGGCCTCGGCGGCCATGGCCGCGGCGCTGGAAGCCGCGTGGCCGGGCCCGCTGCAAGGGCTGGTGGCGACGCGCTACGGCTACGCGGTGCCTTGCTCGCGCATCGAGATTGTCGAAGCCGCGCATCCGGTGCCGGACGATGCCGGGCTGGCCGCCTCGCGCCGCATGCTGGAACTGGTGTCCGGCCTCAGCGAGGACGACCTCGTGATCTGCCTGATCTCCGGCGGCGGCTCGTCGCTGCTGCCGCTGCCGCTGGCCGGCATCACGCTGGACGACAAGCAGCAGGTGAACCGCGCGCTGCTCAAGTCGGGGGCGACCATTTCCGAGATGAACTGCGTTCGCCGGCACCTGTCCGCGATCAAGGGCGGCAGGCTGGCCGCCGCGTGCCACCCCGCGCAGGTGCTGAACCTGCTGATTTCCGACGTGCCGGGTGACGAGGCCATCGACGTCGCCTCCGGTCCGACCGTGCCCGACCCGACCACGTGTGCCGATGCGCTGGCGATCATCGGGCGATACGCCATCGATCTGCCAGGCCATGTGCTGGCCGCACTGCGGTCCGACGCGGCCGAGACGCTCAAGCCCGGCGACCCGCGCCTGCCGCGCATCCGCACCGAGTGGATCGCCACGCCGCGGCTGGCACTGCAGGCCGCCGCGCAGGTGGGCCGCGACGCCGGCTACGCGGTGCATGTGCTCGGCGACGCCATCGAGGGCGAAGCCCGCGATGTCGGCAAGGTGCTGGGCGGCATCGCGCTGGCCGCCGCCCAGCATGGCGAGCCCTTTGCCGCGCCGTGCGTGCTGCTGTCCGGTGGCGAGACCACCGTCACCGTGCGCGGCAGCGGCCGGGGCGGCCGCAATGTCGAGTTCCTGCTGTCGCTGGCGCTGGCCTTGCGCGGCGAGGCCGGCATCCATGCCATCGCCGGCGACACCGACGGCGTCGACGGGCAGGAAGAGATCGCCGGCGCGGTGATCGGCCCCGACACGCTGGAGCGCGCATGGCGCGCTGGCCTGAACCCGCAGGATGCGCTGGCCGCCAACGATGGCCATGGATTCTTCGAGGCGCTGGGGGATGCGGTCGTGACCGGCCCCACGCTGACCAACGTCAATGACTTTCGCGCGATCGTGCTGACGCGCGCTTCCAGAGCCAACACATGAGACGCCTTCGCAACGCAAAGATCGTGGCCACGCTTGGGCCCGCCAGTTCGGACCCGGCCATCATCGGCCAGTTGTTCGATGCGGGAGCCGATGTGTTCCGCCTCAACTTCAGCCATGGCTCGCATGAAGACCACAAGCAGCGCCTGCACGCTATCCGCGCGATCGAGCAGCAGCGCGGCCGCCCGATCGGCGTGCTGCTCGACCTGCAGGGCCCCAAGCTGCGCATCGGCACCTTCGCCGATGGCCCGGTGCAGGTGGCGGCGCAGGCAACATTGCGGCTCGATCTGGATGCGGCCGTGCCGGGCACGGCGCAGCGCGTGAGCCTGCCGCATCCGGAAATCTTCGCGGCGCTGCAGCCGGGCGCCGAATTGCTGATCGATGACGGCCGGGTGCGACTGCGCGTGGAGCGCTGCGGCGCCGACTATGCCGAGACCATCGTCGTCAACGGCGGCACGCTGTCCGACCGCAAGGGCGTCAATGTCCCCGGCGTGGTGCTGCCGCTGTCGGCCATGACCGGGAAGGACCGCGCCGACCTCGATTTCGGGCTGTCGCTGGGCGTGGACTGGGTGGCGCTGTCGTTCGTGCAGCGCGCCGACGACATCGAGGAGATCCGCCGGATCGTCGATGGCCGCGCCGGCATCGTCGCCAAGCTGGAGAAGCCGGCCGCGATCCAGAGCCTGGAGGCGATCGTCGAAGCCGCCGACGCGGTCATGGTGGCGCGCGGCGACCTCGGCGTGGAAATGCCCGCCGAGCAGGTGCCGTCGCTGCAGAAGCGCATCGTGCGGGCCTGCCGCAAGGCCGGCAAGCCGGTAATCGTAGCCACGCAGATGCTGGAGTCGATGGTGACCGCTCCCGTGCCGACGCGCGCCGAGGCCTCCGACGTTGCCACCGCCATCTATGACGGCGCCGATGCGGTGATGCTGTCGGCGGAATCGGCGTCGGGCCGCTATCCGGTGGAAGCGGTGAAGATGATGGACAGCATCATCACCCGCACCGAATCCGACCCGCACTACCACGAAGCCATCCAGGCCTCGCATTCGGCGCCGCGCGCCGACGCTGCCGACGCGATCGGCTACGCGGTGCGGCACGTGGCCAGCCTGCTGGGCGCGCCCGCGGCGGTGGCCTATACCAGCTCCGGCTATTCCGCGCTGCGCATGGCGCGCGAACGGCCCGAGGTGCCGATCCTCGGCATGACGCCGCGGCTTGCCACCGCGCGCCGGCTGGCGCTGGCGTGGGGCGTGCACGCGGTGCTCTGCCATGAAGTGGTGGACGTGGTGGAGATGACCGAAGTGGCAAGCCGCACCGTGCTCGGGGAGCAGTTCGGCGAGGCCGGCCAGTCGATCGTGATCTCGGCCGGGCTGCCCTTTACCGTCGCGGGCACGACCAATCTGCTGCGCATTGCGCAGGTCCAGTAAGCGGAATTGGGCTGCGCCGCGGCCTTCGCCGGCAGCAGCGCGCTGTGACAGCTGCGCTAGTGGCTGAAGCGGCAACCGACAGACAGGCCGCGAAGGCTTGCTGAAAAACCATCAGACAGGAGACAAGACATGCGTGCAACTGACTTTATGCGCCGAGTATCGGCATTGACCCTGGTCGCCGCCGGCCTCGCCCTCTGCGGTGGCGCCATGGCGCAAGCCTGGCCGGCCAAGCCAGTCACTCTGGTCGTGCCGTTCCCTTCGGGCGGCACCACCGACGTGCTGGCGCGCGCGCTGGGCGACCAGCTTTCCAGGAGCCTCGGCCAGCCGGTGATCGTCGAGAACCGTCCCGGCGCGGGCGCCACGGTCGGCGCCGACTATGTCGCCAAGAGCAAGCCGGACGGCTATACGCTGCTGATGGGCGCGGTGCACCACACCATCGCTACCAGCGTGTACAAGAAGCTGCCCTACAGCTTCGAGAAAGACCTCGCGCCGGTGGCCCCGGTGGCGATGGTGCCCAATGTGCTGGTCATCAACGCCGCCAAGACGCCGGCGAAGAATGTCAGCGATCTGGTGGCGCTGGCCAAACGGGCCTCGCCCGAGTTCGCCTACGGCTCCAACGGCAACGGCACCGCGCAGCACCTGATCGGCACGCAGTTCCAGGCCGCCACCGGCGCGCCGCTGCTGCACGTGCCTTACAAGGGCAGCGGCCCGCTGACCACCGACCTGCTGGGCGGGCAGGTGACCATGTCGTTCGACACGCTGACGCCGGTGCTGCAGCACATCAAGTCGGGCAAGCTGCGCGCGCTGGCGGTGACCACGGCGACGCGCTCGACCGTGCTGCCGGACGTGCCCACGCTGGAAGAAGCCGGCCTGAAGGGCTTCGACATCGGCACGTGGTTCGGCGTGATGGCGCCGGTCGCCACGCCGGAACCGGTCGTGACACGCCTCAACGCCGAGATCGTCAGGATCGTGAAATCGCCGGATTTCCAGCAACGCATGCAGGCCATCGGCGCCGAGCCGATGACCAGCACGCCGAAGGAATTCGCGCGCCGCATCCAGGACGAGACAGTGAAGTTCGCGAAGCTGGTGAAGGACGGGAAGGTGACGATCGAGTGATGGCGGAGCAATCGGGAGCGGCCGAGCAGGCAATGTCGGTTTGCGCCCCTCTCCCGCTTGCGGGAGAGGGGCAGGGGGAGAGGGCCGGCCTCCGCCAAGCACGACACCGCATCACCCCGTCGACACTCCCAGCCCTCACCCCAACCCTCTCCCGCAAGCGGGAGAGGGAGCACGCAGTTGGTTGATCACGCTAAAACGGCTCAATCCGGCTTGATCTGCGCCCGCGCGATGATCGGCTTCCAGCGCTGCTGCTCCTGCGCGATAAACCGCGCAAACTCCGCCGGCGTATTGCCCACCACGATGGCCGCATCCGCGCTCAGCCGTTCGACCGAGCTCTGGCTCCTGACCGCCTTGATGGTCGCATCCGCCAACTTGTCCGCGGCCGATTGCGGCAGCGTCGCGGGCGCAAGCAGTCCATACCACTGCGTCATTTCGAAGCCGGGATAGCCCTGCTCGGCCACGGTCGGCACATCCGGCAGCTGCGGGATGCGCTGCGTGGTGCCGGTGGCGATGCAGCGTACCTTGCCGGTCTTGATGAACTGCAGGATCGCCGGCGCGCCCACAGAGGCCGCTTCCAGCCGCCCCGAAAGCAGGTCGGTGATCTGCGGGCCGCTGCCGCGGTACGGCACGTGCGTGATGAAGGTGCCGGTCGCCGCCTTCAGGTACTCGAACGCCAGGTGCCCGGCACTGCCGTTGCCGGCCGAGCCGTAGTTGAGCTTGCCCGGCTTGCTCTTGGCCAGCGCCACGAATTCCTTCAGGTTCTTCGCCGGCACGTCGGGATGGACCACGTACAGGCTCGGCACCTTGGACAGCAGCGAGATCGGGCGGAAATCCTTGACCGGGTCGTAAGGCAGCTTGGGGAAGATGTACGGATTTACCGCCAGCGTGCCGATGTGGCCGAGGATCAGCGTATGGTTGTCCTCGGCGCGCGCCACTTCGCCCATGGCGATATTGCCGGCGGCGCCCGGCTTGTTTTCCACAAATACCGACACGCCCAGCAGCTTGGTCAGTTCCGCCGCGGTGGAGCGCGCGACGATCTCCGAACTGCCGCCCGGCGCGAACGGCACCACCAGCCGGACCGGCTTGGACGGCCACGCCTGGGCGCGGGCGAGCGTGGGGAAGAGGGCGCTGGCGCCGAGTGCCGCGGTCGCTTGCAGCAATTGGCGGCGGGTGGGGTTGATGCGGTTCATGCGGGTCTCCGTGAGTATCCGGTCGTAGTGATTGCGGCGCGGCAGGCGATGCCGGCGATCCATTTCATTCGGGCTTGACGTTGCCGTCCTTGATGACCTTGGCCCACAGCCGGGCCTGGCCGTCGATGAATTGCTGCGCCTGTGCCGGCGGCGCGGCCACCACTTCGCCGCCCAGCTCGGTCACGCGCTGCCGCGTCTCAGGGCTGTGCATGACCTTCTGCAACGCCTCGGCAAACTTGGCGACGATCGGTTCGGGCGTGGCCGCCGGCAGGAAGGCCGCATTCCACTCATAGACTTCGTAGCCTGGCACGCCGGCCTCCTGCATCGTCGGCACGCCCGGCAGTGCGCTGGTGCGCTGGTGGCTGGTGACCGCCAGCGGCTTGAGCTTGCCGGCCTTGATGTGCTGCAGGCTCGAGGCAACGTTGGCGAAGAACAGCGGCACCTGCCCGGCGATGACGTCGGTCATGGCCGGGCCGCCGCCCTTGTACGGCACGTGCAGCAGGTCCACCCCCGCGCGCTGCTCGAACAGCACGCCGGCCAGGTGCTGCGCCGAGCCATTGCCGGATGAGGCAAACGCCACCGAGCCCGGCTTCTGCTTCGCCATCGCCAGCACGTCGCCGACTTTGGCGGCCGGGAAGCTGGCCGTGGCAACCAGCACGTTGGGATAGCGCGCCAGCACACCGACGGGCTTGAATGCCTTGGCCGGATCGTAGGGCAGCCTGGCGTAGAGGCTGGGATTCACGGCGTAGGAAGAGGCATCGACCATCACCGTGTAGCCGTCCGGCGCCGCCTTGGCGACATAGGCAGCGCCGATCTGGCCGCCTGCGCCGGGGCGGTTCTCCACCACCACCGACTGGCCGAGTTCGCGGCCAAGACCCGGCGCGATCAGCCGTGCCATCAGGTCGGCGCCGCCGCCCGGCGGATATGTGACCACGATCGTGATGGGCCGCGACGGCCACGTGGCCGCGCTCTCCGCGGCGTGCGCCGGTGCAGGTTGCAGCAGTTGCAGCAGGATGCCGGCGGCGCCAATGGCCGCGGCCATTGCCTTGATGGAATGCATGAAACGGTCTCCTCGGATGCGGATCGGTATCGGGGATCGGGGATCGGGGATCGGATGGTTAGCGGATGTCCGCGGTATAGCGAAAAGCGAAGGCATCGCCCCGGGTCAGCCGGTACTCGATGCAGGTGCCGCGCAGGTCGAAGGCTTGCCGGGTCACCACCGCGCACGGGTGCGCATCCGGCAGTTCCAGCAATTCGGCCTCGTCATGCGCCAGCGTGCGGAAAGTGACCTCGTCGACCGCGCGGTGCACGGTGATGCCGCACTGGCTGCCGAGCAGCGGATACAGCAGGTCGCCCCATTCCCATACCGGCAACTGCTGCAGCGCTTCGCAACGCGGCAGCGGCAGCCAGATCGATTCCAGCAGCCGGGGCGTGTCATCCAGCCAGCGGCGCCGCGTGATCGCCAGGCCGCGCGCTCCGGATGGCAGTTCGAAGCGCTGCGCCATGGCCTTGTCCAGCCGCACGGCGCGGCACGCAAGGATTTCCGAGCGCGGCACCGTGGTTGCGCCGTCGGCGCCGCCGAAGCGGAAAAAACGCATCAGGCTGGCACCGGTCAACCCTTTGCGCACAAAGGTACCCCGGCCCTGCACGCGTTCCAGCAGCCCTTCCTGCACCAGCACGGCGATCGCCTGCCGGATCGTCCCCAGCGCGATGCCGAATTCTTTCGCCAGTGCGCACTCGGCGGGTATTGCCTCGCCGGGCGGCCAGTCGCCGGCAACAATGCGCGCCTGCAGCTGTGCGGCGATCTGGCCATACCGGCTCAGGCCGGCCGCGCTGGTGATTTTCTGAAGCAGGTCAATGTCCGCCATCGGTTGTCGGTCCGTCCGGAGCCGTGCTAAATTGCTGTTCATATCCTCTAGAGGACTAGAATACTGACGCGGGATTGCTTTCCCTATCCGGAGTTACCCGCAGACCCTACAGGGCAGACAGATGAATCAACCCGCAACGCCGGTGGTGGACTGCCACTTCCATATCTTCGATGCCGGCCAGGCAGCGCCCTCCGCCCGCTATCGGCCCCCTTATGCCGCCACGCTGCCGGACTGGCAGCGGCTGGCCGGGGCGCTTGGCGATCCGTTCGGGGTGGTGGTGCAGACCAGCTTCCTCGGTACCGACAACACCGCGCTGCTTGGGGCGCTGCGCGCCATGCCAGCGCGGCTGCGCGGCGTCGCGGTAGTCGATCCCGGCGTATCCGATGCGACGCTGCGCGAGCTGGACGATGCCGGCGTGCGCGGCATCCGGCTGAACCTCTATCGCGATCCCGGCTGGCAGCGCATCGGCACAGCGCCGTGGCGCGCGTTGTTCGCGCGTGTTGCGACGCTGGGCTGGCATGTCGAGCTCCATACCGACAACGGCGACGGCGGCACGGTGCTGGCCGCGCTGGATGATGTACTGGGCGAGTCAGGCGTAGCGGTGGTGCTGGACCATTTCGGCAGGCCGGGCGCCACAGGCGTGGCGGATCCGGTGTTCAGCGTGGCCGCGGCGGTGCGGGCGCGCCGGCAGGTGTGGGTCAAATGCAGCGCGCCATACCGGCTGGTGGCGCCAGGGGCGTGGCGCGAACTGGCGCAGCGCTGGCTGGAAGTGGCCGGTGCCGATCGGCTGCTGTGGGGCAGTGATTGGCCGTGGACCAATCATGAAGCCGGGGCGCGGGCGGGAGAGTGCAGTGAAACCAGCCGCTGGCCCGGAACCGCGCCGGCGGATGCTTCGCTGAATGAAGCGCTGCGCTGGCGCAATGCCGCGGCGCTCTACGGGTTTGCAATCGCGCCAGGGGCGGCGGACTAGCCTGCCGTCTTGCGTGGCCTGGCGCGGGTGGCCTTCTTTGCGCTAGTGGCGCGCACTGCTTCGTTTTCGGCCGGTGCGCCGCCGCGATGCAGTGGTTCCAGCCACGCCATCGCCTCGACGTACGAAAAGAACTGCTCCAGGTAGCCTGGCGACAGCTCGTGCATCAGCGTCAGCGCACGATGCACGAGGTGGTCGGAATTGAGCGGTCCGGCATTGCCCGGCAGCTGCGCCTGCGACTGCCGCAACTGGCGGCTGACGCTGACGCGCGACCAGGTGTCGCGGAAATAGTCGACCAGCTCCGGCTCGGGTTCGGGACGCAGGGCGCGCACCGGAGCGGCGGCGCGCGGCGCAGGGGTGCGCGGTGCAGGGGCGCCCGGTGCAGCAGCCATCTTCGCGGCGCGCGTATTGGCCTTGATATAGCTGACCAGACCGGCAAGCGTGCCAGCCGCTTCCGCGGTTGCATCCTGTACCGGTGCCGCAACGGCTTCGCGCCCCTCGGCGTCTTGCGCCACCGCTTCGCGGTAACTGTCGACCAGCGCCGCCAGCCGCGTATCCAGCATCTGCCGTACCGCGCCGTCATGGCCGGCCGAACGCCGCGCCAGCGCCTCGATCAGCCGGAAGCGCACCGGGTCGACGCCTGCGGCATCGCTGCCGCGCCAGGCATCGAGCTGGGCGCGCGCGCTTGCGGCGGCGTCTTCAGCCACGAGGCTTCCCCGTTCCCATGGTCACGCGCGGCACCGGCGCGATTTCCACGCGCCGGTTCTTTGCGCGGCTCCCGGCATCGGTATTGGCGGTGACCGGCTGCTGCGAGCCGAAGCCCGCCGAGAACAGCGACGCGGGCGGCACGCCGGCATCGATCAGCGCGCGCGTCACGGTCAGCGCGCGCTGCGCCGACAGTTCCCAGTTGTCGGCGAAGCGGCGGTTGCCCTCGCGCACCTGCTGGTCGTCGGTGAAGCCGCTGACCATCAGCATTTCGTCGCGCGTGCGCAGGTAGGCCGACAGCGGCGCGGCCAGGCTGCGCAGCAGTTCACGGCCCTCGGGCTGCAGCTGGTCGGAGTTCAGGGCAAACAGCACGCTGCCGCTGATGCCGATGCGGCCGTTCACCAGCGTCACGCGCCCGGCGGCGAGCGGGCCGGCCAGCGCCTGCTCCAGCGTCTGGCGGCGCTGCGCCTCTTCCTGCCGCTGCCGCACCTCGTCCTCAAGCCGCGCCGACAGTTCCAGCTGCACGCCGATGACGCCCAGCAGCACCAGCACGAACGCCCCCAGCAGCACCGACATCAGGTCGCCAAAGACCGCCCAGGCCGGTACCGTCGCCTCGGCGCCGGCGTCGATGTAGTCGTCCTTCATGCCGCCTCTGCGCGCGGCGCCTGCCGGCCGCCCAGCTGCTGCAGGTCTTCCAGGATCTGCTTCTGCGACAGCATGCTGAGGTCGACCACCTCGCGCGCCTGCGCCACGTAGTAGGCCAGCTGCTCATCGCTGCGCGCCATCGACTTGTCGAGCGCGGCCTCGATGCGCTGCAGCTGTTCGGACAGCTTGTCGTTGGACGCGCTGAACACTTGCACCGCCACGCCGAAGGCTTCGCCCAGGCTCGCCACCTCGACGGCGCTGCCGGTGACCTGCGCCGCGGCCTGCGCCAGGCGGCCGGCCTCGGACTCGACCTGCTCGGTAAAGCGGCCGCCGACGCGTTCCAGCAGCTCGGACGTGGTCGCGAGCAGCGTGTCGACCGCTGCGCGCTGGCCGGTGGAGGCGTGGTTCACGGCGTCGAGCAGCGTGCCCAGCGTTTCCAGCATGCGGCTGCGTTCCTCCAGCATGGCGTTGTCGCGGGCCATGCCTTCGGTGAGCTTCTGGCGCAGTTCGGCGATGACTTCGGCCGCGGCCCTGGGCGCTTCGGCGGATGCCTGCAGCAGGCGCGCGACTTCGGCGATGGTGCTGCTGGCGTGCGCCTCGGCCTGCGCGGTGATGTCGCGCGCGGTCTGCGCCAGGGCGTCGCAGATCTCCTGCTGGCGGCTGGCGCTGTGGCTGCCGGCCTGTTCCCATTGCTGGCGCAGCGAGGCGGCCATGCTGTCGAGGTGGCTGGTCCAGGCCGCCAGGCGCTGTTCGTCGCGCGCGGCCAGTTCGGCCTGCAGCGCGGCGGCGGCCCTGGGTGCCTCGGCGGCGGCCTGCACCAGCCGCTCGATCTCGGCCAGCGTGCCGCTGGCGTGCGCCTGCGATTCGGCGGAAATCGCCTGTGCGGTCTGCGCCAGCGCTGCGCAGATTTCCTGCTGGCGGGTAGCGGTCTGCGCGCCGGCCTGCTGCCATTCCTGGCGCAGCGTGGCGGCCATGGCGCCGAGGGATTCGGTCCAGGCGGCGAGGCGTTGTTCGTCGCGCGTGCTCAGTTCGGTTTGCAGCGCCAGGGCGGCCTTGGGCGCGTCGGCGGCAGCCTGCACCAGGCGGTCGATCTCGGCAATGGTGCCGCTGGCGTGGGCCTGCGACTGGGCGGAGATGTCATTGGCGGTCTGCGCCAGCGCGGCGCAGATCTCCTGCTGGCGATTGGCGGCTTGCACGCTTGCCTGATCCCATTGCTCGCGCAGGCCGGTGGCCATGTTGCCAAGCGCTTCGGTCCACGCGGCGAGGCGTTGCTCGTCGCGCGCGCTCAGTTCGGCCTGCAGCGCAAGGGCGGCCTTAGGCGCGTCGGCGGCGGCCTGCACCAGCCGCTCGATCTCGGCGATGGTGCCGCTGGCATGCGCCTGCGACTGGGCGGAAATGTCATTGGCGGTCTGCGCCAGCGCCGTGCAGATCTCCTGCTGGCGATTCGCGGCTTGCACACTCGCCTGATCCCATTGCTCGCGCAGGCCGGTGGCCATGGCGCCGAGCGAATCCGTCCACGCGGCCAGGCGCTGTTCGTCGCGTGCGGCCAGTTCGGCCTGCAGCGCGAGGGCGGCCTTGGGCGCGTCGGCGGCGGCCTGCACCAGCCGGTCGATCTCGGCGATGGTGCCGCTGGCATGCGCTTGCGCCTGCGCGGCGATCTCGCGCGCTGTCTGCGCCAGCGTCTCGCTGATTTCCTGCTGGCGGCTTGCGGCCTGCGCGTTGGCCTGATCCCACTGCTGGCGCAGCGCCTCGGTCATGCTGTCGAGCTGGCCGGCCCACGCGGCCAGGCGCTGTTCGTCATGCGATGCCAGGCCGGCCTGCAGGTCGGCGTGCGACTGGCCCACGGTGCGTACCAGCGACGCCGCGTGTTGTTCGAACACCGCCGTGGCGGCGGCCAGCGCCTGCTGGTTGTCGGCGGCGAGCTTCTCGCCGGTGCGGGCGTGCTGCGACAGGGCCTCGGTCCACGCCTGCGCGGTGCTGGCGGAGGTGGTTTCCAGGCGGGCCGCCACCTGCTCGACCAGGACGGCCGAACGTTGCTCGAACGTCTGCGCAAAGCCGTCGAGCGCGCCGCGCAGCTCGCCTGCCAGGGCTTCGTTGCTGCGCTGCTGGCTGGCCAGCGCTTCGTTCCAGATTCCGGCGACGCCGGTGGTCGAGGTCTCGAAGCGCGCCGAGATGCCTTCGAGCTGCTGCTGGACGGACTGCGTCACAGCGTCGCGCATGGCGGCGGTCTCGCGCGCCAGGCCGGCCATGGTCGCTTCCACGGCCGGCTGGATCGCCGTGCCGGCGGCGCGCGCGCTGTCGGCCACGCTGTCTTTCAGCGATTGCCCGACCGAGGCGGCCAGTTGGGTGTAGACCGCTTCGGTCTTGCCGTGGAAGGCTTCCTGGCTGGCCCCCAGGCGCTCCGCCATGGCCTGGTTCTGTTGTTCCATGGCCGCCATCATGGCTTGCAGCCGGTCGACCAGCGCCGGCATGGCATCGGCCTGTCGCTGCAGCAGCCGGAACGACTCGTCGCGCTGGTGGCTGCGCGAATAGGGGCGCAGCGTGGTGGCGATGCGCGCATCGAGCGCCTGCGCGGCCTGCACGCGCTCGCGCCGGCACAGCGCCGACAGCAGGCCCAGCATGGCCGACGTGGCCACGCCCGCCACCGAGGTGCCGAAGGCGAAGCCCAGCCCCTTCACCGGTGCCGCCAGCGACGCGCGGATCGCCTGCAGGTCGGTCGCGGTTTCCAGCGCCATGCCGGTGCCGCGCAGCGTCGACACCATGCCCAGGAACGTGCCGAGCATGCCCAGCAGCACCAGCAGGCCGACCAGGTACGGCGTCAGCGCCGGCCCAGGCAGCGCCACGCGCTCGCCCTCGATGCGCAGGCGCACGGCGTTGCGCAGCCCTGCGGGCAGGCGCTCCAGCCAGCCATCCAGGCTTGCCGGCGAATCGGACAGGCCCTGCACCGCCTGCGCCAGTCCCAGCGTGGCCTGCCGGTAGCGCAGCAGCTCATTGGCGCCGGCCACGTAGCAGGCGCCGATCAGCAGCGTGACCGACAACGCCAGCGCATTCGAGCCCGCATAGCCGCCTGCGATCCAGCACACGGCCGCCAGGCCCGCCAGGAAAACAACAAGATGGAAGAAGTATCGGTTCATGGTGTCCTGGTCAGCTGCCACGCAGGGCGGCGAGCAATCCTTCGACGGGTTGGAAGCGTATCTCCAGCTCGGCCAGCAATACGCTTTGCATATCCTTGCGAAACACGGCCAGCCACGCCCCGGGCGCGACTGGGGCCGCGGCGGCCCGGGCCTCGGCCAGCGCCGCGGTTTCCGCCTGGCGCAAACGCTGGAAATGCCCTTCCAGCAGGGCAGGCACGCTGCCGAGCACGCTTTGCTCGCGCGCGCCCAGCACGCGCTCCATCACGGCATCGACCATCGCCAGCCGGGCCATGTCCGGCGCGCGCGTCGACAAGGCCGCCCGCAGCCGTCCGCGCAACGCGCCGATCGCGGTCTCCATGGCCTGCTGTTGCGACACATAGCGGTGGCGGTAGATGGCGTAGTCCACCTGCGCGTCGACGGCCTCCGCCAGCGCCGATGGCCGCGCGGGGCCGCGGCGGCGCGCGGTCAGGGCGTTGTCCCCGGCGATGGCATCGGCCAGCGCGGCGCGCACGCGCGCGCACTCCTGCTCTTCGGCAGTGGCGCCGCAGGCACGTGCGACGGTCGGCGCCGCGGCCGGCGCACTTTTCAGGGCCGCCGACAGGGCGATCGCATCCGGCCAGCCCAGCCATTGGCTCAGCTGGCCGGAAAGTGACGTTGCAGGAGGTGGGGCGTCGGCGTCGGTCAGGCGCGCCAGCAGCCGGACAAGCGTCGGACCGCTGAAACCTGTGCGCCGGGGCTCTTGGGACATACCGCCGGGTTTAAAAAGCCAGCAGTTTACACGTCCCGGGGAGGGGGATGGCAGTATCCGGGGGAGGGGAGCGGCGGCAAGAGATGCCGCCGCGTGCGAGCCGTGCTGTTCGGGAAGTCCCGCTGTTCATGATTCCTGAGCATGCCGTGGACATGAACAGCCCGGCCCCGCCGCTTCAACGCATCAGGCCGCGAGCTTCTGCAGCGACGCGACCGTGCGGACACAGGCCTGCGCCGCCTCGCGGCCCTTGACCACGAAATGCTCGGCAAAGAAGCGATGGTGCTCGTCGTGCTCGTGGAAGCTCTTCGGGGTCAGCACGGCCGAGAATACAGGGACCTCGGTGTCGAGCTGGACCCGCATCAGGCCGCTGATGACGGCATCGGCGACGAATTCATGCCGGTAGATGCCGCCGTCGACCACAAAGCCGCTGGCGACGATGGCGGCGTACTTGCCGGATTTGGCGAGCCGTTGCGCATGCAGCGGGATTTCGAAGGCCCCGGGGACATCGTAGATGTCGATGACATCCGCGGTGACGCCGAGCTTTGCCATTTCGGCCACGAACGCGTCGCGCGCGCGATTGACGATATCGGCATGCCATTGGGCATGGATGTAGGCAATGCGCTTGCCTTTGGGGAGGGAAAGGCCGGCCGCGGGTGCGGTGGCGCGCTGGAATGCAGAGACAGGCTGATTCATGGTGTTCCTGTACGGATGGAGTTGGCCAGAATCAGGGCGCACGAGACTTGCCCCCGTGAAGACGGGGGCATTTTTGCTCGCTCTCTTTCATCCGGACTATCACCGTCGGCTTCGGATTTGAACCGAATCTGCTGACCCCGGCATGTGGCCATGCCGGGCGCTCGCGGGCTTGTGCGTCAGACGCCTTCACCGCCGGTAGGGACTTTCACCCTGCCCTGAGAACGTTGTCGCGTTGTGCTTGGTTGAGCTTTCAATGCGGCGGGGGAATCATACCGCAGAGTAGCGTTCGGTGTTGGCGAGGCTTTCGTCAGGTGCGCGCAGCGGTCAGCGCCTGCACCGGCGCCACCGCCAGCGCCGCCAGCAGCCTGAGCGCCGCCACCTCGGCAGCCGACCAGATGGCGCGGTCGGCCAGGTAGTTGAAGGTGCCGATCACCGAGCCCTGGTAGCCCAGCGGCACATTGACCACCGCCGTGCAGCCGAGCGTGCGGATCACCTGCACGTCGTCGAACACCGCCGCCAGCGCGTCATCGCCCTCGCCGACAAAGACTTCGCCGCGCTCCAGCAACTGCCGGCGCCACGGGCTGTCGCCCTTGGTCTTGTGCCCGCCGACCGGGTAGGCTGCGATGTCCGAGGACCATAGCCGTTCGATCCGGTGCACGTCCGCATGCCAGGCATTGATCGTCAGCAACCCCGGACCGAGCGTGCGCAGCGTGGCCGCGCCGATCGCGTCGAGCGCCGCGGCTGGCTCGCGCGCCTGCCGCAGGGCGTCGCACAGCAGGCTGACCTGCGCGATCAGCGGGCCGGCGTCCGACAGCGGCCCGCTGGCTTGCGGGACGGAGTGCGGGGTGGCGTGCTTCAGCTGGCCCACTTCACTCCCCCTGGATGCCCAGTTCGCGGATCAGCTTGCCGTAGCGGTCGGCATCGCGGCGCAGGATAGTGGCAAACTGCTGCGGCGTGGAGGTCGCGGTCTCGACGCCGATGGCGTTCATCTTGGCCTTCACTTCAGGCAGTGCCATCACGGTGTTGATCTCGCGGTTGAGCCGCGCGGTCAGCTCGGCGGGCATGCCCTTGGGCCCGAAGGCGCCATACCAGACCGCCAGCTCGTAGGCGGGCAGGGTTTCGGCCACGGTCGGTACGTTGGGCAGCAGCGGCGAGCGCTTGCTCTCGGTCACGGCCAGCAGGCGCAGCTTGCCCGCCTTGACGTGCGGCAGCGTCTGCGTGCCCGCCGAGAACAGCAGCTGGGTCTGGCCGGCCACGGTATCGACCACCGCCGGCGCGCCGCCCTTGTACGGCACGTGCAGCATCTGGATGCCGGCCATTTTCTCGAACAGCACCGCGCTGAGGTGGTTGGTGGAACCCGGACCCGCGCTGGCGTAGGCGAGCTTGCCGGGGTTGGCCCTGGCGTAGGCCACCAGCTCCTTGACGTTCTGCGCCGGCACCGACGGGTGTACCACCATGGTGTTGGTCACGTACGCCAGCAGGCCGAGCGGCGTGAAGTCATCCACGCCGCGAAACGGCATGTTGGACATCAGCGCCGGGTTCATCGCATGGGTGCTCATCGAGCCCACCAGCAGCGTGTAGCCGTCGGGTTTGGCACGGGCCACCATGGCCGAGCCTATGTTGCCGGACGCGCCGGGCTTGTTGTCGACGATCACCGGCTGGCCGAGCGAGCGCGTCAGGTGCTCGGACAGCACGCGCGCCAGGATATCGGTCGAGCCGCCGGCGGCCCACGGCACGATCAGCGTGACCGGCTTCTGCGGCCAGGCTTCACTGGCACCGGCCGGGGCCGCCAGGCACATCGCCAGCGCGGCCACGCCGCCCAGCAGGGTTTTCAGTACTGCGCGCATTTTCCTTCCTCCTTGGTACTGGCGCGGACCTGTTGCGGCCCGCTGTCATGCATCGAATCGTCAGCGAACCACCGCTCAGCGGCCCACCGCGTAGCCCTGCATGCCGCGCGCATTGGCGCCGGCGCGCAGCACCAGCCGCCCGCGCCCGTCGCGTTCGCGCGAGCATGCCGACATGCGGCCTTCGGACCAGGGCTCGCCCACGCGCACCTCATGCCCGCGTTCGCGCAGCGCCGCCAGCGTTGCCGCCGGGAAGCGAGATTCCACGCTGATGCGGTTGAGCACGGTCTGGCGCGGCCAGAACGAGGCCGGGAAATGGTCGATATGCCAGGCCGGCGCGTCGATCGCTTCCTGCAGGTTCATGCCATGCACTGCATGACGCAGGAAGAATGCCAGCGACCACTGGTCCTGCTGGTCGCCGCCGGGGGTGCCGAACACCATGTAAGGCTCGCCGTCGCGCAGCGCCAGCGACGGCGACAGCGTGGTGCAGGGGCGCTTGCCGGGGGCCAGCGTGTTGGGCAGGCCCGGCTCCAGCCAGGTCATCTGCAGGCGGGTATTGAGGGCAAAACCGAGCGCCGGGATGGTTGGGCTCGACGAGAGCCAGCCGCCCGACGGCGTGGCCGCGACCATGTTGCCGTGGCGGTCGATCACGTCGATATGGCAGGTGTCGCCGACAAAGAGCTCCCGTTCGGCCCATTCGGCTACCGGCGGCAGCTCGGCAAAGGTCGGCTCGCCCACGCCGAAGCGCACGTCGGCTTGCCGCAGCGTGCGCTCGGCCGCGCCCAGGTCGGGCAGGCGCGGCGCCATGCCGTTGAGCATGCCAGGGTCGATCGCCAGCGCCGCGCGCGCGCCGATGCGCTGCGCGCGCGCGGCCAGGTAGCCGTCGTCGAGCAGCGCCGCGAGCGGGCTCGGCGTGAAGCCGGGATCGCCGTACCAGGCCAGGCGGTCGGCCATGGCCAGCTTGGTGGCCTCGGCAATGCGGTGCACGAAGTCGGGCGAATCGGGCGCATGCTGCGCCAGCCCGGCGTGGCGCAGCATGCCGAGCTGCTGCAGGAACACCGGCCCCTGGCTCCAGATGCCGCACTTGGCCACCGTGTAGCGGCCGAAGTCGAGCGTGACCGGGTCTTCTTCCTCGGGGCTCCAGCCGGCCATGTCGTCGTAGCGCAGCAGGCCGGTGTGCTTGTCGCCGGTGGTGTCGCGCACCGGCGTGTTGCGGCAGTACGCGTCGATTTCCTCGGCGATGAAGCCGCGGTACCAGCAATCCAGCGCGGCGTCGATCTGGCCGGTGCGGCTGTCGCTGCGGCGCTGGGCTTCTTCGACGATGCGCGTGTAGGTATCGGCCAGCACCGGCAGCGTATGCAGGCTGCCGGGGCGCGGCACCTTGCCGTCGGGCAGCCAGGTGGCCGCCGAGCTGTGCCATTCGTCGTTGAACAGCGCCTGCACCGCCAGGATCGCGCGCGAGATGCGCGGCACCAGCGGGAAGCCGTCGCGCGCGTAGCCGATGGCGGGCGCCAGCACGTCGGCCAGCGACCACGTGCCATGATCGCGCAGCATCGTCAGCCACGCGCCGAAGGCGCCGGGGACGGTGGCCGGGACCAGGCCGATGCCCGGCACCAGTTCCAGGCCCTGCGCGCGCAGCGCGGCGGGATCGGCAAGCGCCGGCGCCGGGCCCTGGCCGCACAGGGTGCGCATGCGGCGCTCGCGCTCGCTCCAGAACATGATCGGCACTTCGCCGCCCGGGCCGTTCAGGTGCGGCTCGACCACCTGCAGCACAAAGCCGGCCGCCACGGCGGCGTCGAAGGCATTGCCGCCGCGTTCCAGCACGCCCATGGCGGTTTGCGTGGCCAGCCAGTGGGTGGAGGCGGCGACGCCAAAGGTGCCGACGATTTCTGGGCGGGTAGTGAACATGGATTGCAGCTCCGGTGATGCGAGCCAGTATAGGATTGGGAAATAACCTTGAGCGTCTGAATAGTTATCGTTGTATTACCATTTGGTAATGCGACATATACGCCCCGTTGCAGGATTCCCGTGTCCATCGCCGCCCCCGACAAGCTGGTCCACAACCTCGTCTCGCGCCTGCGCCTCAGGCATCTGCCATTGCTGCTGGCGCTGGAGCGCCAGCGCTCGGTGTCGCGCGTGGCGGCCGAGCTGAACCTGTCCCAGCCCGCCGTCACCAAGACCCTGCGCGAGATCGAAGACATCTTCATGGTGCCGCTGTTCATCCGCACCCGGCGTGGCCTGGAGCCCACGCCCACGGGCCGGGCGGTGCTGGCGCATGCGCGGCTGACGCTGGCGGATACCGACGCGCTGGGGCGCGAGCTGGCGGCGATCGGCGCGGGCATGTCGGGACGGCTGCGCATCGGCGTGATCCCGTTTATCAGCCGCACCGTGCTCGATGCCGCCTGCAGCTTCGGCCTGACGCAGTCGCCGCGGGTCTCGGTGCTGGTGCGCGAGGGCACCACCGACGAGCTGGTGGCGGCGCTGCGCGAACACGAGCTGGATTGCGTGGTGGCGCGCACCTTCTACGCGCCTGGCGCGGACATCGCCCAGCAGCCGCTGTATCGCGAAGAGCCGGTGCTGGTGGTGCCCGCCGCGGCCGCCGGCCGGCTCGGGCGCGGGCCGCTCGACTGGCACCGGCTGGCCGAACGCGACTGGATCCTGCCGCCGCCGAACACGCCGATCCGGCGCACCATCAACACCATCCTGGCGGTGGCCGGCGTGGCGCAGTCGGTGCCGATCGTCGAGACCTACTCGATCAAGACCATGGCCACGCTGCTGCGCAACCACGCGGCGGCTACCACCATCGTGCCGCGCGCGGTGGCCGTGGAGTTGGTCGAAGGCGGGGGCGCGGCGGTCCTGCCGCATGCGCTGAGCTGGGACTTGCCGCCGGTGGGGGTGATGTGGCGGCGGCAGGCGCAGGAGGATGACGTGGTGGTGTCGCTGGTGGCGGCGTTGGGGAAATTGCGGTGGGAGGAGGGATAAGGCGCCGGGTTTGCGAAGGCATTGGCGCCTGCCGACATCCCGCACAAATGCACCCCTCTCCCGCTCGCGGGAGAGGGGTGGGGGTGAGGGCCGGCGCGTCAACGAAGTCCAGCCCATCGGTATGCCCGCGCCCGCCCTCACCCCCGGCCCCTCTCCCACTTCGCGGGAGAGGGGAGCAAACCGCTGGCGGTGATAGCGCGTGCCGGATCATAATCAGCCTCGCACAACCACCACCAACCCGGAGCCATACCCATGCGACTCATCGGCATGCTCGATTCCCCCTACGTGCGCCGTGCCGCCATCACGCTGCGCCTGCTGGGTTTGCCGTTCACCCACGAATCCATCTCGGTGTTCCGCACCTTCGACCAGTTCCGCGCCATCAACCCGGTGGTCAAGGCGCCGTCGCTGGTGTGCGACAACGGCGTGGTGCTGATGGACTCGACGCTGATCATCGACTACGCCGAAGCGCTGGCCGGCCGCAGCCTGATGCCGGCCGCGCTGGAAGAGCGCCAGCGCGCGCTGCGCACCATCGGCCTGGCGCTGGCGGCCAGCGAGAAGGCCGTGCAGCACGTGTACGAGCACAACCTGAGGCCGGCGGAGAAGGTTCACCGGCCGTGGGTGGAGCGCGTCGATGGCCAGCGCACCAGTGCCTTTGCGCTGCTGGAAGACGAGATCGCGCGCATGCCCGTGCCGGCCGATGAGGCGGCCGTGAGCCAGGCCACGCTGACCGCCGGCGTGGTGTGGACCTTCACCCAGGCGCTGCTGCCCGGTCACGTCGACCGGGCGGCGCACCCTGCGCTGGCCGCGCTCGCGGCGCAGCTGGAAAGCTTCCCTGCCTTCACCGCGCTGCCCCACGCATGACAGCTCGCGAGAGCCCGGTCTCCGGATTGCGGTAAGCTTCTGGCGCACCCATCGCTCCCGCCTGGCCGGCCCGCCGGGTGACGCCGCCAACACAGGCAGCGCCCCGGCGTCACATGCAAGCCGCGCCACGGCCGCAGACCATGAACCACGACCGATCCATTGCCACCCAGATCGTTGCGCTGATCCAGGCCGAAGGCCTGACCGTCGGCGCGCACCTGCCGGCGCAGATGCTGGCCGACAAGCTGCGCGTATCGCGCTCGCCCGTCAACGAGGCGCTCGCGCTGCTGCACGAGAAGGGCGTGCTCACGCGCGAGAAGAACCGCGGTTTCTTCCTGGCGCGGCCGGTGGCGGCGCCGGCCGCGGAGTTTGCATCGCAGCTGGGCCTGGTCGAGCCCGACCCGGCCACCGCGGCGTATTTCCAGATCGCCGAAGACTTGCTGCAGGGCACGCTGGAAACGCAGGTTTCCGAGCACCACCTGCGGCAGCACTACGGCCTGACTGCCACCCAGCTGGGCACCGTGCTCAAGCGGATTGCGCAGGAGGGTTGGGGCGAGCGCAAGCCCGGCTATGGCTGGGAGTTCTCGTCGATGCTGACCACGCCCGATTCGCTGCTGCAGTCCTACCGGCTGCGGCTGGCGCTGGAACCGGCCGCGCTGCTCGAGCCCACCTACCGGCTCGAGCCACAGGCGATCGAGCGGCTGCGCGCTGCCGAGCGGCACCTGCTGGAAGGCGGCATCGAGACCGACAGCGCCGACCAGCTGCACGACCGCGGCGTGCGCTTCCACGAAACACTGGTCGAGGCGTCTGGCAACCCGTTCTTCATCGACACCATCCGGCGCGTCAACCGCGTGCGCCGGCTGCTGTCCTACCGCTCGATGCGCGACCGCGAGCGCTATCCCGAACACGCGAAGCAGCACCTGCACGTGCTGGACCTGCTCGCGCGCCAGCGCAACGAGGAAGCCTCGGAGGCGATGCGCGAGCACCTGCAGCACACGCTCAACGCGCTGACGCAGATCAGCCGGCTGCTGGAGCCTTAGCGGCCTGGCTCTGCGATCCGTTCAGCAGGTCCAGCGCCACGTCCACGATCATGTCTTCCTGCCCGCCGACCATGCGGCGGCGGCCGAGTTCGACCAGCACGTCGACGGTCTTGAGGCCATAGCGCGCCGCGGCCGCTTCGCTGTGGCGCAGGAAGCTGGAATACACGCCCGCATAGCCCAGCGCCAGCGTCTCGCGGTCGACCCGCACCGGCCGGTCCTGCAGCGGGCGCACCAGGTCGTCGGCCGCATCCATCAGCTGGTACAGGTCGGTGCCGTGATGCCAGCCCATGCGCTCGGCGGCAGCGATAAACACTTCCAGCGGCGCATTGCCCGCGCCCGCGCCCATGCCGGCCAGGCTGGCGTCGATGCGGTCGCAGCCTTCCTCCACCGCGACGATGCTGTTGGCCACGCCCAGGCTCAGGTTGTGGTGCGCATGCATGCCGGTCAGCGTCTCGGGCCTGAGCACGTCCTTGAACGCGCGGAAGCGGTCGCGCACGCCGTCCATGGTCAACGCGCCGCCGGAGTCGACCACATAGCAGCAGGTCGCGCCATAGCTCTCCATCAGCTTCGCCTGCTGCGCCAGCTGCTGCGGCGTGGTCATGTGGCTCATCATCAGGAAGCCGACCGCTTCCATGCCCAGCTCGCGCGCCGCCTCGATATGCTGCCGCGAGATGTCGGCCTCGGTGCAGTGCGTGGCCACGCGCACGATGCGCGCGCCGGCCTGGTAGGAGTCCTTCAGGTCGTGCACGGTGCCGATGCCGGGCAGCAGCAGCGTGGCGATCCTGGCGTGGCTGACCACGTCGGCGACGGCTTCGATCCATTCCAGGTCGGTATGCGCGCCGAAGCCGTAGTTGAAGCTGGAGCCCTGCAGCCCGTCGCCGTGCGCGACTTCGATCGAATCGACGCCGGCCTGGTCGAGCGCAGCGGCGATCTGGCGGACCTGCGCCACGCTGTACTGGTGGCGGATGGCGTGGCTGCCATCGCGCAGCGTCACGTCGGAGATATAGAGTTTCTTGTCGGTGCTCATGGCGTGGTTCCTGTTCAGGCCGCAGTGGACTCGGCCAGCATGGCTTCGGCCATGCTCTCGGCGGTGTTCAGCGCGGCGCTGGTCATGATGTCGAGGTTGCCGGCATAGGCGGGCAGGTAGTGCGCGGCGCCCTCGACTTCGAGGAAGACGGTGGTCTTCAGGCCGGCAATGCGGCCCAGCCCCGGGATATTGAGCGGCGCGTCCGCGGCGATTTGCTCGAACTGCACCGCCTGCTTGAGCCGGTAGCCCGGCACGTAGCGCTGCACGTCGGCAGCCATGCGCGCCACCGATTCGGCAATGGCGTCCTGCTCGGCCGGCTCGCTCAGGCAATACACCGTGTCGCGCATGATCAGCGGCGGCTCGGCCGGGTTCAGCACGATGATGGCCTTGCCGCGGCCCGCGCCGCCCACCTGCTCAATGGCACGCGAGGTGGTCTCGGTGAATTCGTCGATATTGGCGCGCGTGCCGGGGCCGGCGCTCTTGCTGGAGATGCTGGCGACGATCTCCGCATAGTGCACCGGCGCCACGCGCGATACCGCCGCTACCATCGGGATGGTGGCCTGGCCGCCGCAGGTGACCATGTTGACGTTGGGCGCGTCCAGGTGCGCGGCGCCGTTGACCACCGGAATGCAGTACGGGCCGATTGCCGCCGGGGTCAGGTCGACCATGCGCAGCGCCGGGCGCAGCGCGCGCAGGAACGCATCGTTCTTCACGTGCGCGCCGGCGCTGGTGGCGTCGAAGACAATGTCGATGTCGCCGAACACCGGCAGCCGGGCCAACCCTTCCACGCCTTCATGCGTGGTGGCCACGCCCATGCGGGCCGCGCGGGCCAGGCCGTCGGAGGCGGGGTCGATGCCGACCATCGCGCCCATCTCGACATGCCGGCCATGCCGCAGGATCTTGATCATCAGGTCGGTGCCGATATTGCCCGAGCCGATGATGGCGGCCTTGAGCTTGCGTGTCATGGGGATTCTCCTTGGATGGGTTACTCGACGCTGGCGCCGCTGGCCTTGACCAGCGGGGTCCAGCGCGTGTTTTCGCTGGCGAGGAAGGTGCCGAACTGCTGCGGGCTCATCGGCATCGGATCGAGGCCCTGGTCAGCAAACCGGCTGGCGACTTCCGGTGCCTTCAGCGCCTTCAGCGCGGATTCATTGAGCCGTGCGACCACGGCGTCGGGCGTGCCGCTGCGCACCACCATGCCGAACCACACGCCGGCATCCAGCCCGGGCACGCCCAGCTCGGCCAGCGTGCGCACATCGGGCAGGCTGGGTGAACGCTTGCTCGACGCGATCGCCAGCGCCTTGACCTTGCCGCCCTTGATCAGCGGCGAGGTGGTGATGACCGGGTCGAACATCATGTCGACCTGGCCCGCCATCACGTCCTGCAGCGCGGGCGCGGAGCCCTTGTAGGCAACGTGGGTGAACTTGCCCCCGGTCTTGTCACCGAACAGGCCGCCGAGCAGGTGACCGATCGAGCCGATGCCCTGCGAGGCGTAGTTGACTCCGTCCGCGCGCGACTTCGCCAGTGCCACCAGGTCCTTCACCGATTTGGCCGGGCTGTTCTGCGGCACCACCAGCACCAGCGGCGAGGCCGCCAGCGCCGTCACCGGCTTGAAATCCTTGAGCGGGTCATACGAGAAATTGCGGTACAGCCCCGGGTTGATCGCGAACATCTCGGTGGCCGCGACGAATACGGTGTGGCCGTCCGGTTCGGCGCGCTTGACCGCCAGCGCGGCGATCTGCCCGCCGCCGCCGGGGCGGTTCTCCACGATCACCGGCTTGCCGAGGTCGGTCTGCATCTGCTGCGCGACCTGGCGCGCGATCATGTCGGTGATGCCGCCCGCCGGGAACGGGACCACGATGGTGACGGGGCGGGTGGGGAAGGCGGGCGCTTGCGCGGTGGCCGCGCCGGCGCTGCCGGTCAGAGCGGCGAGGGCGGCGAGGGCGGCGCCGATGGCGAAGGGGGCGAGCAGCCTGGCAATGAGGCGATGCGCGCGATGGGGGCGTTGCATGGTTATCTCCGTTTCTCTGTAGTTATGGGTTCAAAGGTTCCTGGGGGCGTGTCAGCTGTCGGCGAACTTCGCGCGCACGGTGCCGACGCCGGTGATATGCGCTTCGTAGGTCTTGCCGGCCTGCACCGGCACCATCGGCCCGAGCGCTCCGGTCAGCACCAGGTCGCCGGCGCGCAGCGGGTCGCGCAGGCTGGCGAGCTTGCGCGCCAGCCACACCGCGGCATTGAGCGGATGGCCCAGGCACGCGGCGCCATTGCCGTGCGAGACGCGTTCGTCGCCGCACCGCATTTCCATCTCCACCGCCTTCAGGTCAAGGCCAGCCAGCGGCACCGGCACCGCGCCGATTACCACCAGCCCGCTGGAAGCGTTGTCGGCCACCGTGTCGACATACGAGATATCCCAGTTGGCGATGCGGCTGCCGACCACCTCGATCGCCGGCAGCACGTAGTCCACCGCGCCCAGCACGTCGAGCACGGTGGCATCGGCCACGTCGAGGTCGCGGCGCAGCACCAGCGCCACCTCGGCCTCGGCCTTGGGCTGTAGCGTGCGCGCCATCGGGATCGGCTCGTCGTCGCCGTAGACCATGTCGGCAAACAGGGTGCCGAAGTCGGGCTGGTCAACGCCCAGCTGGCGCTGCACCGCGGGCGAGGTCAGGCCGATCTTGCGGCCGACCACGCGGCGCCCGGCGGCTTGCCAGACGGCGACGTTGGCGCGTTGCACGGCGTAGGCGGTGGCCGCGTCGTCGGCGGCGATCTCGCCGCGCAGCGGCGCCACCGGCGCGCGCGCGCGTTCGGCTTCGCGCAGGCGGGCGGCGAGGGCGAGGATGGTTTCCTGGTCGGGCATGGCTGTGTCCTTGTGATGGTTTGGTGCGCGGTCAGCTGGCAGCGGCGGCGTGCATCAGCGCAAATCCGGCGATCCATTCCGGGATCGGGCGGTAGTAGTCCAGTTCGGCGCGGTAGGCGCCGCCCGCGGCGAGCGCGGCAAAGGCGGCGATCCAGGTGCGCACCTCATGGGCCGACTTGCCGGCGTCGCGCGTGATGCCGTCGTTGGTCATGCCGTCGACGCCGGTCAGCTCGCCGCTGGCGAGCAGCGCCAGGAACGCGCGGTCCCAGTCGGGATTGAGCGCATGCAGGGGGCTGTCGCCGCCGGCAAAGGCGCGCGCGGCAGCGACGGTGCGCTCCTGCCGCGCCTGGCGTGAAGCCGGCGGCGGGTTGCGTCCCGCGATCAGGCGTTCCGCCACCTCCGCGCTGGCGCCGGCGATCTCCGGCACCGGCGGCTCGTGCGAGATGCCGCCGGAGCCGACCACCAGCACGCGCTTGCCCAGACCCGACAGGTAGCGGCCGATGGCATCGCCCAGCAGCCGCGCGCGGCGGCAGCTCGCCATCGGCGGCGCGACCGAGTTGATGAACACCGGGATCACCGGGTAGCGGTCGAGCGCGCCGGCCAGCACTTCCAGCGCCTGCGCGCAGCCGTGATCGACCTGCATGCGGTACGACACGGCCACGTCGAGGTCCTGTGCCATCACCGCTTCGGCCAGGCCCAGCGCCACGTCCTGCGGCACGTCGAGCGGACCGGCGAGGCTGTTGAAGTCGCCGATGGCGCTGGCCGCCACGCCGACGCAGAACGGCGGCATCACGTCGTAGAAGAAGCCGTTGTAGTGGTCGGGCGCGAACACCACCACGAGTTCGGGATCAAAGGCCTGGACGCGGGCGCGCGCCGCGGCCTGCAGGCGCTCGACCTCGGCCACGACTTCCGGCGCGGGGTCGTAGTAGCCGTGCAGCGGGGTGTGTGACAGGCATTCCAGATGGATCGGCATGTCAGGCTCCTGCGGCAAGCTGCCGGACGGCGGCGGTCTGCGCGTCATACGAAGGCGCGGCCGTAGGGACGACGATAGGGGCGGCGGCACGCGTGTCGGCTTCCTCGGCTTGCTCGGCAGCCGGCGTGCGCAAGGCCAGCTTGCGCGCCAGCGCCACCACCGAGTCCGAGATTTGCTGCGGCGAGCACATGCCGGCGACAAAGCGGTCGGGCCGCAGCAGCACCACCGAGCCGGGCTGGTTGCCGAACCAGTCCTTGAGCCGGTTGTGCACGTCGCCCACGGCGAGCACGCCATCGGGGACGTCGTCACGGTATTCGAGCTGCGGATCCGGCTTGGCCAGCACGAACACGCCGCCAAGCTGGCGCCACACCGCGCGCGCCTGCGCCGTCAGGCCGAAGGTCGGGTCGGTGCCCCAGCCGACGATGGCGAAGCGGTTGCCGATCACGTCGTCGAGGCGCTCGACGGTATTGGCTTCGGTGCGCACCAGCGGCTGGATGAACATGCGGCCCACCGGCGCGTAAGACGCATAGCCGGCGGGGTCGCGGCCATGCACCAGCCGGCCGACCAGCGATTCGCGCTTCTCGCTCATCAGGCCCAGCAGTCGGCCCAGCGCGGAGTTGCCCGAGCGCTCCAGCCAGCGGGCCAACAGGCCCGGTTGCGCGCGGCGCTGACCTTCGGGCAAGAGCACGACACCTTGCTCGTAACGCGGCATCGGCTTGAAGCGCATCTCGACGAAGTACTGCTTGACCGAGGGGAAGCGGTTCAGCACTTTCGTGAGGCCATCGCGCAGCGCCGAGCCCGCGCGGCTGGCTGGCGCGAAGATGTCGCCGGCCACCTCCGACAGGTGGATCATCGAACGCGCATGGGCGCGGCGCTCGGCGGTGTAGGTGTCGAGCAGCGCATCGCCGGCCTGGCCCTTGACCACCATCGCCAGCTTCCAGCCCAGGTTGCTGGCGTCGCGAATGCCGCTGTTGTAGCCCTGGCCCTGCCACACCGGCATGATGTGCGCGGCATCGCCAGCCAGCAGCACGCGGCCGGCGCGGAAGTCGCGCGCCAGGCGCGCGTTGTGGGTATAGACGCGCTTGCGGATGTAGTCGACCTTGTCCGGGTCGGCCACGACCTTGCGGATCAGCGCGGCCATGTTCTCGGGGCGCGACAGTTCTTCCTCGGTCTCGCCGGGCATGACCATGAACTCGAAGCGGCGGATGCCGTGCGGCAGCGCGGCCGATACATAGGGCCGCTCGGGGTCGCAGTGCATGTAGATGTGCGGCGTGCCGATCGGGTCGTTGCGCACGTCCACCACGATCCACTGGTTGGGCTTGGTGCGGCCTTCGAACGGCATGTCGAGCGTGCGGCGCACGAAGCTGTTGCCGCCGTCCGCGCCCACCATGTAGGCGGCGCGAATGCGCACCGGCCGGCCGGCCTCGTCGGCGGCGTCGACCTGCACGCCTTGCCCGTCATGCGTGAACGACGCCACGCCGTGGCCGAGCAGCGTGCGCACATGCGGGAAGCGCTGCAGGCCCTCGAACAGGATGCGGTCGGCCAGCGGCTGGATAAAGGCATTGCGGCGCGGCCAGCCGAACTCGTCGGTGCGCGGCTCGATCGAAGCAAAGCAGCGTCCGCCCGCGGTGACGAAGCGCATCCAGTGGTTGGGTGTGGTGTGCGGCAGCAGCGTCTGCGCCAGGCCGACCGACTGGAATACGCGCAGCGCTTCGTCGTCGAGGCCGATGGCGCGCGGATAGTCGATGATCTGCGCGAGCTTTTCCACCAGCACCACGCTGACGCCCTGCAGGCCGAGGATATTGGCGATCATCAGGCCGACCGGCCCGGCACCGACGATGGCGACGTCGCAATCGACAGTGTCAGGACGAGCGTCGGCGCCCGCCATGGCGATGGCGTGGGTCATGTCTGTCTCCGTTCTGTGTTGTGGGTGTCCGGGCGCGGCCCGGACCGTCAGGGATGCGCGCAGCCCAGTCGTCAGGGATGCGCGCAGCGCATCAGACCGTGGTGGCCTCGGGCACGGGCTTGCCGAGCAGGAAGTTCAGGTGGATGCGGTTGAAGGTGTCGGCATCCTCGAACTGCGGCCAGTGGCCGCAGCCATCCATCACCGTGAACAGCGCGCCGGGAATCATGGTGGCGATGCGCCGTCCTTCCGACACATCCGCGGTGGGATCGTCGGAGGTCCACAGCACCAGAGTCGGCGCCTGGATCCGGCCGTAGTCATCGGCGCGCAGGATATTGCGCTGGCGCGTCTCCATGTCCTGCAGGACCATGTTGCCGCGCTGCGCCTCGACCATGCCGGGCTGCGCATAGATCGCCTGGCGCGTGGCGACGAGGTCATCGAACACCTTGGACTTGTCGGCCATCAGCCATTCCACGCGCGCCTTGATGAAGTCCCAGCTCGGGTCTTCGACCGCGCGCATCGACAGCGTCTTCAGGCGTTCCATCACCACCGGGTCGGCCTGCGAGCCGCCGGCGGTGTTCAGCACCAGGCGCTCGACGCGCTCGGGGTGGTCGATCGCCAGTTGCGAGGCGACCCAGCCGCCCAGCGATTCGCCGCTGAACGAGGCGCGTTCGATGCCGAGCGCATCGAGCACGCGGATCACATGGTCGACATAGGCCGACACCTCGCGCGGCCCGTCGGGCTTGTCGGTCCAGCCGTGGCCGATCATGTCGATGGCCCAGACGTCGAAGTGCTCGGCGTGCGCCTTCAGGTTGCGCACATAGGCCTCGGCGTGGCCGCCGACGCCGTGCAGCAGGATCAGCGCGGGCTTGCCGCGGTCGCCGGCGTGCAGGTAGCGTGTCTGGATGCCGCCGGCATCGAGCCAGCCCTGGGTGAAGCTGACGCCGCGCAGGTCGGCCCAGATGCTCTGGAACGGCTTGGCGGCAGCGGTGGAAGTGATGGAAGTATTGACCGCGGTGGCCGGGGCGGCTTGCGTCGACATCGGTTGTCTCCAGGTTCTGTGCAGGGTGCCTGCATTCGGGGGGCTTGCTTTGAACGGAAGTCTAGAGACCGCGTTGCCTGCGGCAAAAAAAATGTGCAAACTGTGCAAAGAGTGCACAACGTTGATTTAAAAGGATTTTTTATGGCGCTGGAGCGGGATGCCATTTACGCCAATGTCAGGGGACTGACGCGGGGCCTGGATGTGCTGCGGGCGCTGAACCGCATGGAAAGCGGGCGCGCGACGGCCCAGCAACTGGCGCAGGAGACGGGGCTGCACCGCACCACGGTGCGGCGCCTGCTGGAGACGCTGTTGGCGCAGGGCTTCGTTCGCCGCAGCGAGTCGGACGACACCTTCCGCCTGACGCTGCAGGTACGCACGCTCAGCGAAGGCTTTACCGACGACGAGTGGATCTCCACCACCGCCGCGCCGCTGATGGGTGAACTGCTGCAACAGGTGGTGTGGCCCTCCGACCTGACCACGCCCGATGGCGACGCGATGATCATCCGCGAGACCACGCATCGATTCAGTCCGCTGTCGTTCCACCGTGCCATGGTCGGGCGGCGGCTGCCGATGCTGCTGACGGCGTCGGGGCGCGCCTACTTTGCCAACTGCACCGAGCCCGAGCAGGAGAGCATCGTCGCGATGCTGCGCTCAGGTGCCGGCGGCGAGCGCCAGGCCGCGCTCGCCAGCGATGCGCAGTTCGTGCAGAACCTGGTGAAGCGTGTGCGGCAGGACGGCTTCAGCACCAACCATGGCGACTGGAGCGAGCAGCGCAATATCAGCGCCATTGCCGTGCCACTGCGTGCGGGCGAGCGCGTGCTCGGCAGCCTGAACGTGGTCTACCTGTCGCGCGCGCTCAAGCCGGCCGAGGCGGAGGCGAAGTTCGTTGCACCGCTGGCCGGCATTGCGGGCAAGATCGCGGCGGGCCTGGCAGGGACCTGAGCGGACTCGTGCCGCAGCCGGATAATCGCCCACCGCGCCCATCCCGCTAGAGCACGTTCACATCCGCAGTGCCTGCCGCCACTTCGAGCACCCGTGTGCTATCAGTCGCCGGCAGCGCCGGTGCGGCGCCGCCGCTGATGGACTTCAGCGTATGGAATGTGCAGCTGAGCTTGTCGGGCGTCAATGTCACCAGCGCATACCCTTCCGCGTTGGTGTCGGCGTGGCGGATCCAGGCGTTGAAGGTGCGCAACGTAGTGTCGAACGCATTGATCAGCACCCCGCCTACCTCGCTGTAAACCAGCTCGCGCAACGCGGCAAACGCCTCGTCGTTGTCGACAATCGCGCGGAACGAACTCAGCAGCGTATTGCTCGACAACCCCGCCGTCACCAGGTCGACCATCACCGGCGTGGGCGACGCCGCATCGTAGTCGTCCATCACTTGCCCGCTGAAGAACCCGTGGATGTCGCCACTCAACGCCACCACGTTGCGCACGCCGTTGGCCTTCAGGAACGCCATCAGGTTCTTGCGCTCGGCGTTGTAGCCATCCCACTGGTCGGCATTGAGGATAAAGCGGTCGAGCAGCGCGATCGCCGGGAGCCGGCTCTCAATCACTGGCCGGATGTTGGCATCGAAGGCCGCCGCATCGATGCCGGCCTGCGACAGCACGTCGCGCAGTGCGGTGTACGCCAGGTTGGCATAGGTGCCAGCCGCCTTGGCCGCGGCCAGGTCGCTTTCCAGCGCACTGGCGATGGCGGATTGCAGCGATGACAGCGCGCTGTAGGCCTGCACCAGCGCCCGTGCGATCAGGTCGGCCACGGCCTTGGTGATGTCGACCTGCATGCGCAACAGCGACAGCTGGTTGCCCCACAGCTTCCATGTCGTATTGGCGCCGCCGACACGGTCCTGCCACCACGCGCGCTGTGCATCGCCGAGCATCGATACCGGCGTCAGCGCATTGCCGGCTTCGCTGATCTTCTGCGCCTCGGCCGTGGCCAGTGTGGCGGCGGGAACGAAGTACAGGCTGCCGACCGCGCGGCCGGTGGATTCCTCCGGGATGATGTGGTCGGCGCGATACAGCCGTTCGTCGGTCATCAGCAGCGTGGCCAGGTTGCCGAATGTGAAGGCGCGGTAGATCTGGATGTTCTGGAACGACGGATTGCTGGTGTCGAGGCTGACGTCGGCGGGCAGGTATTCGAACCACGCCTGGCTGGCGGCGCGCCGGCGCGCGGTGTGCGGGGTCAGGTCGTCGTCAGAGTCGTACGTCTGGCGGTCCTGCCAGCAGTTGTCGGAGAACTCATGGTCGTCCCAGATCGCGATCATCGGGAAGGCCGCATGCAGCGCCTGCAGGCGCGTATCGCTGCGATAGCTGCGGTACAGGTAGCGGTAGTCGTCGAGCGTGGTGGCGTAGACGCTGCCATCCGGCAGCACCGTGCCATTGGGCAATTGCAGCGCGGCGTGGCGGTCTTCCACCAGGCCGGCGCGCGAGCCGCCGGGAACGGCTTCGTAGATGTAGTCGCCCACGTGGACGATGAAATCCAGGTCCTGCTGCGCCAGTTCTTCCATGCCGGCCCAGTGGTTGGCGTTCCAGTCCTGGCAGCTGACGAAGGCAAAGCGCAGTTGTGACAGCGGCGTGCCGGCCGCGGCGGCGGTGCGTGTGCGGCCCACGGTGCTGGGGCGGTTGCCGAGCAGGAAACGGTAGTAATAGCGCGTGCCGGCGGTGAGTCCCGTCACCTTGTTGCGAATGGTGTAGTCCCATTCCGGACGGGCCATCAGCGGCTCGTTGACCAGCAGTGATTGCGGCGGAAAATCCTGCTGCGTCGACACTTGCAGGCGCACCACCACGGGCCGCTTGCCGTTGTTGCCTTCGACGCGGGTCCACACCACCACGCTGTCAGGCCTGGGATCTCCCGAGGCGACGCCGTGTACGAAATTGAAGTTTTCCGGATTGCCGGTATCCGGCTCATCGTCGTCGCCACCGCCCCCGCAGGCAGTCAGGCCGCCGGCGGCGATCGTGACGGTCATGAAACTTCCCCACTTCAGGAACTGGCGTCGATCCATGATCGTTCTCCTTCTCTCGGGTTGCGGAGCGCAGCCGCAACCCCGGACGCCGGAGACGGCATCAGTGCTTTGTGGGAGGCGTGACTGCTTGTTGCATGGATACTAGTGGCCGGATTCTGTCTTCGCTGTCGGTGGAGCGCCGACATCGATATAGGAAAAGGATGACTGGTGCCGCGATACGTTGTGCTCTGCCTTGCCAGCAATGATTCATCAATGACTGTCTAAGGCACGTCGCGCCGCGGCGCGCCGTCATAGGTCCACAGGAACTTGCGCGGGATCGGTCCCTGGTTGCGCCCGCCCTGGCAGGTCTGCTCCCACGCGCGCGCGAGAATGCCGACCGAGCGCGACAGGCAGAACAGGCCGCGCAGGCACCAGCGCTCACGCTGGTGCCTGCGCGGCTTTCTCCGCTTCTTTCCCGCTGTTGCATCGTGTGCCGCGGTTGCGGCCAGCATGCGTCGCCATGTCTTCTTTGTCTCGGTGTAATGGTGATCGCTGACGTGTCTTAAGCGGCTGCCGTGCTGCCCGATACCTAAGGAATAACCCTTGCACACCTGAAAATATATCACGACATGATGTATTGTTCGGGCTCCAGAAGCCGGCGCCACCCCGTTGGCGCCTTCTGTCGCCCCCCAGCTTCAAGGATCCTGCATGCGCATACGCAAACAAACCGACTTCTTGTCCGGCCTGATGTTCATCGTCGTCGGGCTGAGTTTTTCCTTCGTCGCCCGTGGCTACTCCATGGGCACCGCCGCCCGGATGGGCCCCGGATATTTCCCGTTCTGGCTCGGCATCGTGCTGGCGCTGCTCGGCGCCGTGGTGGCGTTCGGCGCCATGTGGAAAGAAGGCGATGCCGACCATATGGCCCGCTGGGACATCAAGACGCTGCTATGGATCCTCGGCTCGGTCGTGCTGTTCGGCCTCGTGCTCAAGCCGCTGGGCATGGTGCTGTCGGTGCTGGCCCTGGTGCTGGTGTCGTCGATGGCCAGCCATGAATTCACCTGGAAGGGCGCCATCCTGAACGCGGTGGTGCTGGTGGCGATCAGCACGGTTGCCTTCGTCTACGGCATCAACCTGCAGATGCCGGTGTGGCCGGCGATCTTCACCAACTAGGAAACCCCCGATGGAACTTCTCAGTCATCTCGCACTCGGGTTCTCTACCGCGCTGTCGCTGCAGAACCTTGCCTATGCCTTCCTCGGCTGCGTGCTGGGCACGCTGATCGGCGTGCTGCCGGGGCTGGGGCCGCTGGCCACCATCGCCATGCTGCTGCCGATCACCTACACGCTGCCGCCGGTGGCCGCGCTGATCATGCTGGCCGGCATCTACTACGGCGCGCAGTATGGCGGCTCGACCACCGCCATCCTGGTCAACCTGCCGGGCGAGTCCTCGGCGGTGGTGACCACGCTCGACGGCTACCAGATGGCGCGGCGCGGGCGGGCCGGCGTGGCGCTTGCCACCGCGGGCATCGGCTCGTTCTTCGCGGGCAGCGTGGCCACGCTGATCCTGGCCGCGTTCGCCACGCCGCTGTCGGAGCTGGCCTTCAAGTTCGGTCCCGCCGAGTATTTCTCGCTGATGGTGCTCGGGCTGATTGGCGCCGTGGTGCTGGCGTCGGGCTCGCTGGTCAAGGCGGTGGCGATGATCGTGCTGGGGCTGCTGCTGGGCCTGGTTGGCACCGACGTGAACTCGGGCGCGGCGCGCTTCTCGTTCGACGTGCCGGAACTGACCGATGGCATCAGCATCACCGCGCTCGCGATGGGCCTGTTCGGGTTTGCCGAGATCATCGCCAACCTGGAGCAAAGGGAGCACCGCGAGACCTTTACCGACCGCGTCACCGGCCTGTTTCCGAACAAGGAAGACTTCAAGCGCATGATCCCGGCAGTGCTGCGCGGCACCGTGCTGGGCTCGTCGCTGGGCATCCTGCCGGGCGGCGGCGCGTCGCTGGCATCCTTCGCCGCTTATTCGCTGGAGAAGAAGACGTCGAAGCATCCGCATGAATTCGGCAAGGGCGCGATCGAAGGCGTGGCCGGTCCGGAATCGGCCAACAATGCCGCGGCGCAGACCTCGTTCATTCCGCTGCTGACGCTGGGCATCCCGCCCAACGCGGTGATGGCGCTGATGGTGGGCGCGATGACGATCCACAACATCCAGCCGGGGCCGCAGGTCATGACCAGCAACCCGGCGCTGTTCTGGGGCCTGATCGCCTCGATGTGGATCGGCAACCTGATGCTGGTGGTGCTGAACCTGCCGCTGATCGGCATCTGGGTCAAGCTGCTGACCGTGCCGTATCGCTTCCTGTACCCGGCCATCCTGACGTTCTGCTGCATTGGCGTCTATTCGGTCAACAACACGGTCTTTGATGTCTTCGCCGCGGCCGCGTGCGGCCTGATCGGCTACATCTTCCACAAGCTGCGTTGCGAACCCGCGCCGCTGCTGCTGGGCTTCGTGCTTGGGCCGATGATGGAGGAGAACTTCCGCCGTACCTTGCTGCTGTCGCGAGGGGACTTCTCGGTGTTCACCACACGCCCGCTGTCGCTGGGCTTGCTGGTGGCCGCCGCGGCGCTGGTGGCCGTGGTGGCGCTGCCGTCGATCAAGGCGAAGCGGGAGGAGGCTTTTCAGGAGGAGTAGGACAACGGTCCAGCCCTTCCTCACGCCGGCACGCGGGCATTGCGCCTCCCGTGCCGGTTTTTTTTTGCCAGTTAAGAAGGCTGACGCGAAGCACATTCGGCGTCCTTGGGTTTGCAGCCAGGCGTTCCATATCGGCAGGCCCGGCAATTGCTGGCAGTTGGATGGCCCTGTTATCGGCGTAAGGCACTCAATAGATATCAACTATCTGGCCGATAGCAAGCCCCGATCGCGAAGGTTCCCATTCCTCCCGTCCTCCAACTACCAGCGCAAGGAGATCGATATGGCCGACAAACAGGCAAAGCCCATGGCAAACAACGCTGCAGGCCAGCCGGCAGCAGGCACGCCGGCGGGCTACGGCGACGCCCGGCGCGGCACCGGCGGCGAACTGCACCAGACCGCCGGCGGCAGCCATCCGCCGCTGACCACCGCGCAAGGCATTCCGGTCCCGGACAACCAGAACTCGCTCAGGGCAAATCCGCGCGGCCCCACCTTGCTCGAAGATTTCATCCTGCGGGAAAAAATTACACACTTCGACCATGAGCGCATCCCGGAACGGATCGTCCATGCACGCGGTTCGGCCGCGCATGGCTACTTCGAGCTGACCGAGTCGCTTGCGCCTTACACCACTGCCCGGATGCTCACCGAAGTCGGGGAGAAGACGCCGGTCTTCACCCGCTTCTCCACCGTGGCCGGCGGCGCCGGTTCGGTCGACACGCCGCGTGACGTGCGCGGCTTCGCGGTCAAGTTCTATACCAAGGAAGGCAACTGGGACCTGGTCGGGAACAACATCCCGGTGTTCTTTATCCAGGACGCAATGAAATTCCCCGACGTGGTCCACTCGGTCAAGATGGAGCCGGACCGCGGCTTCCCGCAATCTGCCAGCGCGCACGACACCTTCTGGGATTTCATCTCGCTTACGCCCGAGTCGATGCACATGGTGATGTGGATCATGTCGGACCGCACCATCCCGCGCTCGCTGCGCATGATCGAAGGCTTCGGGGTGCACAGCTTCAGGCTGCTCGATGCGCAAGGCAACTCCACCTTCGTCAAGTTCCACTGGCGGCCCAAGCTGGGGCTGCAGTCGACGGTGTGGGACGAGGCGGTCAAGATCGCCGGCGCCGATCCCGACTTCCATCGCCGCGACCTCTTCAACGCGATCCAGTCGGGCAACTTTCCGGAATGGGAGCTCGGCGTGCAGCTGTTCACCGAGGACGACGCGGCGAAATTCCCGTTCGATCACCTGGATCCCACCAAGATCATCCCGGAAGAGACGGTGCCGCTGAAGATCATCGGCCGCATGGTGCTCGACCGCTGGCCCGACAACTTCTTTGCCGAGACCGAGCAGGTGGCGTTCTGCCCGGCCAACATCGTGCCGGGGGTGGACTTCTCCAACGACCCGCTGCTGCAGGGGCGGCTGTTCTCTTACCTCGACACGCAGTTGCTGCGGCTGGGCTCGCCGAACTTCCACCAGATCCCGGTCAACGCGCCCAAGTGCCCGTTCGCCCACCACCAGCGCGATGGCCATATGCAGATGGAGGTGCCGCGCGGACGCGTGGCCTACGATCCCAGCTCGCTCGACGACGCATCCCCGCGCGAGGCGCCCGACCTGGGCTTCCCCAGCGCGCGCGCGCCCGAGCAGGGCGACAAGGGCCGCATCCGCGCCGAGAGCTTTGCCGACCACTACAGCCAGGCGCGCATGTTCTTCCGCAGCCAGACCCGCGCAGAGCAGGCGCATATCGCCTCTGCGCTGGTGTTCGAATTGTCCAAGGTCGAGCATGTGCACGTGCGCGAGCGCATGGTGGCGCACCTGCGCAATATCGACGACGGATTGGGCCGGCGCGTCGCCGATGGCCTGGCGCTGGACCAGTTGCCCGATCCGCTGCCCACCGCCGCACCGGTGCAGGACCTGCCGCCGTCGCCGGCACTGCAGATCATCGGCCGCATGAAAGACACGCTGGAGGGGCGCGAGGTCGGCATCCTGGTTGCCGATGGCTCCGATGGCGCCACCGTCGAGGCCATCCGGCAGGCAGCCATCGCCGCCGGCGCCACGGTCAAGATCGTCGCGCCCAGGGTTGGCGGCGCGGTGCTGGCCGACGGCACCAGGCTGGCCGCGGACGGCCAGCTTGCCGGTACCCCTTCTGTGATGTTCGATGCGGTGGCGGTGATACTGTCTGCCGACGGCGCGGCCCAGCTGGCGCAGGAAAGTGCGGCGCTGGACTTCGTTTGCTTTGCCTATGCGCACCTGAAGGCCATCGCGGCCGATGGCGGCGGCGAAGCGCTGCTGGCGCAGGCCAACCTCAAGCCCGACAACGGGGTGGTGCCGGCCAGCGATACGGCGCGCTTTATCGCGGTGGCCAAGACGCGGCAGTGGGACCGGGAGCCGTTGGTGCGGATGCTGGCGTAACGCCGGGCGGGACTGCAATACAACGCCGGCCGTCGCGCGCCGGCGTTGTATTGGCGCGCTGGCGATCATGGCAACGCCGCTCGGCACGTTGGAACCGTTGCCAGGACCGTGCGCTGATCGGGCCGGAGCGGCAGTCTCCGTGCCGCCCCGAAGTGCCGGATCGGTGCTTTGGCGCCTCTTGTCAGGCATTTCCTACGGACGATTCAGTGCATCCTGATGCGTATTGTTGTCCCTGACTGAAGGCGTTGGCGATGTTGCGCAACTAACCTTGAAATCAAGGACGTGCCGAATGCAGCGTGCGTTACCAGTGAGGCGTGCCTCGGAAGGAGTGACACGATGCGCAGGACAGCTAATTCGCTACACGCGTTGGTAGAAAAGTGGTTGTCGCCTACCAACGCCAGCCCGGCCCGGGTCGCCTGCTTCAGGCACCTTGCGAACCATAAGGGTTGCGTCGTGTGTGTGGAGTCGACCCAAACCACGCGGCGCCTGTCCATTGCCTTCTTCCGTCACCGCAATGGCGCGTGGTACGTGTTTCCGCCGATCACCGGCTAACGCACCTATGCAGGCCTCTTGAGCCGGCTCAGTCAGGTGCGTCAGCAATAGCAGTCTGGCAGTCAATGCCCCGACCCCCGGATCGAATCCGGGGAAAAATACGCTTCGCCAAACTGCGGACTGCTGTTCAGGCGTACCGGCTTCCCTTCATTGGTGAGCCGGTCCGCCAGATAGGAGCCCGCAGTGAGGTCATGGTAGAACGCCACCGCCGGGTAGTAGCGCCGCGCATCGTAGGCGTAAAGCGACGATTGCATATTGGTTCGCCATAGCTGGCCGCGGGCATCGTAGTTGTCGGCAAGGACTGCCATCCAGGTGTCTTCGTCCAGGTACAGGACACGCTTCGCATACTGATGCCGGAAGCCTTGCTTCAGTCTGGCTTCGAGTACCCAGACGCGGTGCAGTTCGTAGCGGATCAGTTCAGGGGCCGCATGGTTCGGGCCCAGCAGCTCGGCGTACTTGACGCCGGGATCGACCAGCTTGTAGTTGTGGTAGGGGATATAGATTTCCCGCTTGCCGACAATCTTCCAGTCGTAGCGTTCGCCAGAGCCATTGAACAGGCGATCGTCGTCCACCGTACGGAAGCCTCCCGGCCCCAACGGCTGGTCGAAGCCGAACTCGGGGGCCTGCCGCACGCGACGGGTACCGGGATTGTATTGCCAGGTTCTCGCCGTATCCGAGCCTTCACGATCCCAAAAGTTGTGGGAAACAATGATATTGCCGCGTTCGCGCAAGGGCAGTTCGGTTTCCACGCGAGCGAAGGTCCGGTTGACCAGCGGCGAGCCTTTCTCAAACGCGGTGCCGTTGACCGGTGACCAGATGTCATATTTCCACTTGCCCCATGCGATCTTGCCGTCGCGATACACAACTGCCTGGTCGTAGACGGCTGACTCTTCGGCAATGGCGGAAGAGAAGCGAAGATTCCACATCAGCTCCAGCCCACTCTTGGGGAGAGGAAACGGCGCGGTAGGCGGATAGTCCTTGAGGCCGTTCGCGTCCGTCGTCAGCTGCGTTCTGGGGGCGTGGTGCTGGATCGCCTTGTAGACGCCATCGCCGTAGCGGAAGTCGCGATGGCTGGGATAGATCGCCATCTTGAATGTCGTCGGGTACAGCTTGAACATGGCGAGCTGGCCGTCGCTCAGGTGGGCACGGTACTGCTCCACGTTCTGCGCCGTGATCGTTGCGAGCGGTTGTTCCGACGCATAGGGATCAGGATAGGCGTCGCCCGGCCGGAAAGTCAGGCCCGCGGGCGCCGACTGCCATCTTCCGCTCCACGCGGGGATGCTGCCGTCCTTGTTGGCGGAACGTTCGGCGCCCATTGGCGTGAGCGGGCCGTCCAGGCGCCTGACTTCGTCAGGCGTCATCGCGGCAAAGGACGGTATGTTCAGCTGTGAGGCGGCTAGCACCGCACCGGCTATCGTGCACAGCAAGGCCTTGGTCTTCATTGTCTCTCCTCCGGTTTTCATGGTGTGATGGTCGTGCACCATCGGGCTGACAGGCTGGCGTTGCACCGCCTGCGATCAGGCATTGCTCAGCTCGGCGATGCGCAGCACCAGCTTGCCTGGCGCCTTGCCCGACTGGACCAGGTCGAGCGCGCGTCCGGCCTGTTCCAGCGGCAGGCACGCGATGCGAGGCGGTCGCACGCGCTCGCTTGCGATCAGCGAAGCGATCTCGCGCAGCCGCGCGCCGCCGGGCATCTTGCTGTACGCCACGGCGGTGCGCATGCCCCGCCGCGTGGCTTCGGCGGAATCCGGGCCGTTGTCGCCATTGACTAGGGTCAGGATGGCGACAAGGATGCCGCCGGGCCTGAGCAGGTCGATGCCGTTCGGCAGGGTGCCGCAGCCAACGCAGTCCAGGACCACGTCGACGCCAGCCGGCGCCCATGCCGCCAGGGACCCAGCGATGTCGCTGGAACGGTAGTCAATGGCCCTGTCGCAGCCGAGCGCCATCAGTTCATCCTGGCGTGCTGCGCTGCAAGTGGCGGCAACGGAAGCGCCGGCTGCCGTTGCCAGTTGCACAGCAAACGTGCCAACCGCCCCGGCGCCACCATGCACCAGCACCGTCTGGCCCGGCTTGAGGCCGCCTTCGTCGAAGAGTCCCGTCCAGGCCGCCAGCGCCGGCGTCGGGACGGCGGCGGCTTCGGCAAATCCCAGGTTGTCGGGTATCGGCACCACGCAATCCTGCGAGACCGCAACGTACTCGGCATAGGAACCCCATTTGCCTGCGCCAACCTCCGTTTGCGTGAACACGCGCTGGCCCGGGACGAAGTCCTTGACGCCAGCCCCCACGGCTGCCACGACGCCACTGGCATCGAAGCCGATCACGAACGGGAAGCGGTATGGCATGAAGCGACTCAGATAGCCTTCACGGCATTTCCAGTCCGCGGGGTTCACACCCGCGCAGGCTACGCGGATCAGGATTTCGCCGGCAGCGGGTTCCGGCGTCGGGACGTCCGCAAGCCTGAGTGCATCCGGCCCGCCGGTGCGGTCGATGACGACAGCGCGCATGTTCTTCTCCATCGGTTTCCCGTGTCCGTTCATGGCGCGTATTCCTCTCTACGGTTGTGGTTGGCAATCAGGCTGGTTGCGAGTGGACAGAAAGCATGGGATATCGCCTGGACTGTCCATTCGGGAAACTCGGGATCGAACCATCGGTCGACGTGGCCCCAATGGAAGGGGTGCATCAGGTATTCGCCCAGGAGATCCTCTGCGCTGGCGAACTCTTGCTGCCAGACGTGGGTCCATGTGCCGGGCGACAGGACGCGGGCGAGCCGCCAGTTGAGGATGCCGGGCATGTACTCAGGCATGCGCAGCAGATCCTGCTCAAGGCTGCGGACCTGGCACTCGGGTGCTTCGGGCCGGACTCGAAACATCAGCGTGCGCCAGATCCCCTGGCGCAGCTGAGGTGCCCGCAGCCCGTCCGAGATCGGGCTATAGGCGACGCGGTCTACTTGTGCCACGCCCTCCAGCGCGGCAGCCAGGCCGTCGTCGTGACCGGTCGAGCCGGATGGCGCCGGGTCGAATCGCAGGTCGAGCGTGTAGTCCCCGGCCCCCCAGCTTCCCGCCAGGTTCCGGCCAATCGCAACCTGGCGCAGGCCTGGCAGGGATTCGATCCTGGCAAGCAGTGCTTGCTCCTGTGTGCTCTTCCCGGTGCAGAGGTTGGTGTGAATCCGTATCTGGGCTGTCTCAAGCCGCATCGCAATACTCCTTGTGCCGGGACAGGCCACATGCCGCATCGGCCATTACGTGGCGCCGGCGGGTATCACACAGCGTGTTGACGATTGACCAGAAGGCGAGGGCCGGAGCATCGATGCCGGCGCGCATGGCGTAGTAGGCTGGCGCATCCGCCACCTGCCACAGCAGCCATAACGTATTGGGCGCATCTTCTATCGCCACGGGCGGAGAAACCCAGCGCTGCAGCAGCACCAGGCCCCTCGTGGCGCTGCCGGGCAGGTATTGGCTTTCCAGCTGGGTCAGCACAGTGGGCAGGTGCTCGGGCGCGAGCACGATTTCATCGAGTATGTGGATCATGGCTGTGTCTCGCGCGGATCAGGCAGGGTGCAGCAAGGCTGCGAGATCGGCGCCGGAGATTTGCGGGCGGAATGCGCGGTCATGGGTGTCCCGTGGGTTGTCCCGTATGGGCAAGGCGTTCATGGCGTGGCAACCTCCATGGCCCGGGCCGCGCGCATCTTTTTGCGTGGGTGGAAGTGCCTGGATGATTATGTGAGGCCCGGCCGCACGGGATCCCTACCCGGATGATCAACAACCGCTACCGAAGCAATCAGGACGAGCGCCCATGAATGCCTCCTACATACCCGGGAATCCCGTACCAGTTCCGCATGGCATGGTGCAGCGCCTGCTAGACGAACTGAAGCGGCAGGGCGTCGAGGTGCCTCCTGCCGCCGGCGCATCCGGGCATGCGCCGCCCGCGCAGTTCACCGCGCTCTATCGCGCCGCGATCGAGCAGCTGGAAGCCCTGGTCGCAAAAGGCAATGGCCACCCTCCAATGCGCAAGCAGGAAGTGGACTTGCTGTGCCGTTGTGTGTTGAGTAGCCGGACGCTAAGGGAGGCGATCCGCTGCGCTGCGGACTTCTGCGCGATGCTGTATCCGCGCGCCGGGGCGCTCAGCCTGGGGCAAAGCGCAGGCCAGGCGGTGTTCCGCATGGACTCACTGCGGCGCGCAAAGAGTTCTGCGGCTTGTCTGGTGGACCTGACAGGGCTCTTCTTCTACATGCTCTTGTTCGGCTGGCTGATTGGCCAGCCGGTACGTCCGACCCACGTCTACCTGGCGCATCCCCGGCGTGAGGACGCCATGCCTTTCCTTGGCTTGTTCCATGCCGTTGTGACGTCCGGCGCTCAGACCTACGGGTTTGAATTCGATGAGGCATTGCTCGACCGGCCGGTTGTGCGCCAGGCGGCGGAACTCGATGCCTTTCTGGAAGATTTTCCTTACCGGCTGATCGGGGCGCCAGTCGAGGTCGTATCACTGAGCCAGCAGGTGCGCGGCATCCTGCATGCGGCGCTGGTACATGGGGCGCGGCTGCCAACATTGGCTGAGTTGGCCGAACGCTTTGATGTGAGTGAACCCACGCTGCGCCGCCGCCTCGCTGCCGACGGCAGCAGTTACCGGGTACTGCGCGAGCACAACCTGCAGGAGTACGCCGAACAATGCCTGTGTACGACCAACTGGTCGATCGGCAGGATCGCGGAGCAGCTTGGCTTTGCCAGTGAGGAAGCGTTTCGCCGGGCGTTTCAGCGCTGGACCGGGCATGCGCCGACGCGGTTCAGGCGGGAAAGCAGAGGGTGAGGCAAAACGCGGGCGGCAGATGCAGCGGGGGACCGGGACGGGTAGACTTGCCTGTTCCACGTCCCTTTCCACCGCCACCGACACCGTCACCGCCATGCCCGACCTGCCGATTTCCTTCGAAGACATCGCCGCCGCCCACGAGCGTATCCGCGCCGCGGCCCACCGCACGCCCGTGCTGACTTCCTCGACCGCGGACGCGGCCACCGGCGCGCAGCTGTTCTTCAAGTGCGAAAATTTCCAGCGCATCGGCGCCTTCAAGTTCCGCGGCGCCTATAACGCCATCGCCCAGTTCACGCCGCAGCAGAAGGCCGGCGGGGTGCTGGCGTTCTCCTCCGGCAACCACGCGCAGGCGATTGCGCTGTCGGCACGGCTGCTGGGCGTGCAGGCGGTGATCGTGATGCCGCAGGACGCACCGGCGATCAAGATCGAGGCCACGCGCGGCTATGGCGCCGAGGTGGTGCTGTACGACCGCTACACCGAGGACCGCGAGGCCCTGGGCCGGCGCATTGCCGCCGAGCGCGGCATGACGCTGATTCCGCCGTACGACCATCCGCACGTGATGGCCGGGCAGGGCACCGCGGCCAAGGAGCTGCTGGAGGAAACCGGCCCGCTGGACGTGCTGGCGGTGTGCCTGGGAGGCGGCGGGCTGCTCTCGGGCTGTGCCGTGGCGGCGCATGCCATGTCGCCCGGCTGCGCGGTCTACGGCGTCGAGCCCGAAGCCGGCAACGACGGCCAGCGCAGCCTGCGCAGCGGCGAGATCGTCCGCATCGACACGCCGCGCACTATTGCCGACGGCGCCCAGACTCCCTTCCTCGGCCAGTACACCTTTGCCGTGATCCGCGAACGGGTGACCGATATTGTGACCGTTTCGGACGCCGAACTGGTCGAGACGATGAAATTCTTCGCTGGCCGCATGAAGATCGTGGTCGAGCCCACCGGCTGCCTGGCCGCCGCCGCCGTGCTGCACGGCAAGCTCGATGTGCGGGGCAAGCGCGTGGGCATCATCGTCTCCGGCGGCAATGTCGACCTGGGCAGCTTCGCCGGCTTTCTGCAGGGCCCTCAGGCTGAGCAGTGACCGCCTGGCGTTCTCCGGAATCCCTCCGGCAGCCGGCCGTCTAACCTGCAGCGCAACGCCAGAGCAGGACAGACCATGACGGCCAGGCAGCACTATGACGTTATCGAGACCGGCGCCGGCAAGCCGGTAAAGATGTGGACCCGCGGCGTCCCCGTGGAAGACGCCGCGCGTCAGCAGCTGGTCAATACCGCGCAGATGCCGTTTATCTTCCGCCACCTGGCGGTGATGCCGGACGTGCACCTCGGCAAGGGCTCGACCATCGGCTCGGTGATCCCCACCGTGGGCGCGGTGATCCCGGCCGCGGTAGGCGTGGATATCGGCTGCGGCATGATGGCGGTAAAGACCTCGCTGACCGCCTCGGACCTGCCCGACAACCTCGGCCCGCTGCGCAGCGCGATCGAGCACGCGGTGCCGCACGGCCGCACCGCGCAGGGCGGGCGCCGCGACGAGGGCGCCTGGGGGTCTGTGCCCACGCACGTCGACGCCGCCTGGGCGGGCATGGCAGCGGATTTCCACCGCATTACCGAAAAATACCCGCAACTGGCGCGCACCAACCACCGCAACCACCTGGGCACGCTCGGCACCGGCAACCACTTTATCGAGGTCTGCCTGGACGAGTCGCAAGCGGTCTGGTTCATGCTGCACTCCGGCTCGCGCGGGGTGGGCAATGCCATCGGCACCACCTTCATCACGCTGGCCCAGCAGGACATGCGACGCCACCTGGCCAACCTGCCGGATCGCGACCTGGCCTACCTTGTCGAAGGCTCGCAGCACTATGAAGACTATGTCTTCGCGGTGTCGTGGGCGCAGGCATTCGCGCGCCGCAACCGCGAGCTGATGATGGAGGCGGTGCTGGCCGCGGCGCAGCGCGTGCTGCGCAAGCCGTTCCAGGCACGGCTGGAAGCGGTCAACTGCCACCACAACTATGTGCAGAAGGAACATCACTTCGGCAAGGAAGTGCTGGTGACACGAAAGGGCGCGGTCAGTGCGCGCGCTGGCGAGCTGGGCATCATCCCCGGCTCGATGGGCGCGCGCTCTTTCATCGTGCGCGGCAAAGGCAATCCGGAATCGTTCTGCTCATGCAGCCACGGCGCGGGCCGCACCATGAGCCGCACCGAAGCCAAGCGCCGCTTCACCGTGGCCGACCAGAAGCACGCCACCGAAGGGGTGGAATGCCGCAAGGACGCCGCGGTGATCGACGAGATCCCGATGGCGTACAAGGACATCGATGCGGTGATGGCGGCGCAGTCGGACCTGGTCGAGGTGGTGCATACGCTGCGGCAGGTGGTGTGCGTAAAGGGATAAGTGCAGGTGATCCTGGATGGGCCGGCCGCTATCGCGGCCGGTTTTCCTGACAGCCGCACGCGGCCAATGCCTGCCCGGCGGATTGAGGGCATAGGGACGAACGCGCTCTCACGGGGTCGGCTTGCGCCCGTGCGGCAACGATGAAATGCGGGAAGGTGAGGGGATCTGGCTGCTGTAGCCCGGCCGGTGCCCCGGGCGGTCAGTCGACGAGCAGATTGATCTTTGTCGCGAATTTCTGCCAGCGATCGATGTCGGAGTTCACCAGCTTCTGGAATTCGGCGGGGGTGCTGGTGGTCGTGGCAAAGCCGAGCTGCGTCAGCGAAGCCTTGATCTCGGGCTTGGCGACGGCCCTGGCGATTTCCGCGTTGAGCTTTTGCACGATCTCGGGCGGCGTGTTTGCCGGCGCGAGGATGCCGAACCACTGGTCGACGTCATAACCGGCCACGCCCAGCTCGCTCACGGTCGGTACGTCCGGCAGGAACGGCGAGCGCGCCTTTGACGTGACGGCCAGCGCGCGCAGCTTGTTGCTCTTCAGGTAGGGGATGGTGTTGGTCAGCGTATTGACGCTGACATCGGCCTGGTTGCCCAGCACGTCAGCGATGGCGGGGGCGCAACCCTTGTACGGCACATGGAGCATGTCCATCTTCGCCGAGAACTTCAGCAGTTCGCCAGCCAGGTGTTGCGGCGTGCCGTTGCCGCAGGACGCGTAGCTGGGAGGCGTGCCGCTCTTGCCAGCCGCCATCAGGTCGCTGAAGTTGCGGATCTTCGAATGCGAGGGCACGGCGATCACCGATGGCACCGAAGCGAAGGTGATTACCGCGCTGAAATCGGACTTTGGATTGAACTGGAGCTTCTTGAAGACACTCGGGTTGATGGCAAAGCTGCTGTTGACGATCAGCAGCGTGTAGCCGTCGGCCGGGCTCTTGGCGACGAACTCGGCACCGATATTGCCGCTGGCGCCGGGGCGGTTGTCTACCACCACCGGCTGCCCCAATGATTTGCTGATGTCGGTTCCGATCAGCCGCGCCAGCGAATCGGTCCCTCCTCCGGCCGGGAACGTCACCACCATGCGGATGGGCTTCTGCGGGAAGGTACTTGCTATGTTCGCTTCGGCGCGTGCTGGCATGGTTGCCAGGCTGCCTGCGACAAAGAGCAGCGATGCCAGGCTGCTGACGACGGATAGGGGTCTCATTGATTTGCCTCGTCGGTTAGGGTGAAGGAAGGGGAAAAGCCAGTCAATCGGGATCTATACGCACCGCGTCGCTGTACTCGCCGCCGACGCGCGTCAGTGCCGCGGCCGCCTCAAGTGCCGCATCGCAGCCTGCGTGGATACGGTAAAGAGGTTGCCCTTGCGCCACCTTTGCGCCGATCGTGCACAGCAGGTCGACCCCTGCACCGGCGTCGCGCGGAGCCCCGGCGGCGCGCGCGACGCCGGAGATCTGCAGTCCTTCGATGGCCCCCACGCGGCCCTGCGTGGCGGCGCACACCACATGCGTATGCGCTCCCGGCGCCACGGGGTCCGGGCGAACGCCCTGCGCGGCGGCAATGCGATCGAATGCTTGCCTTGCCTTGCCTTCGTTCAGCAGGGCGGTTGCAATTCGCATGCCTTGGTCGGGCGAACCCACGCGCGGATCGAATGCGATGATTTCTCCGGCAAAGCGCAGTGCTTTCTCCCGCAGGTCCGCTGGCGCCTGCGGGTCGTTGCCGAGCACCAGCCGGACGTCGCGCACTTCCAGTGCGGGCCCGATGCCGCGGCCGATCGGGCGGCTGCCGTCCGTGACCAGCGCGCGCACGTGCAGGCCGAGTCCCTTGCCGACGTGCTCGAACATGGCGCCCAGCGTCTCGGCGTCAGTGCGGGTCGCCAGCTTGGTTTGCGGGCCATAAGGCAGGTCGACGATGACGTGGGTGGCGCCGGCGGTGTATTTCTTTGACAGGATCGACGCAACGGACCAGCGGCGGGAATCCAGGCGCAGCGGCCGCGTAATCGCGTTCATCACATCGTCGACCACGGAATGGTTCAGGCGGCCGTTCCACGCGATGCAGGCACGCGCCTGGCCCACGCAGCGGCGCACGTCCTCGTGCGCCAGGTCGACGCGCGCGACGGTCTCCATGGCGTCGGCCGTGCCGGCGGCGGAGGTGATGGCACGCGACGATGTCTTGGGCATAGCCAGCCCGTACGCCGCGACAATCGGCACCACGATCAGCGTGATGCGGCTGCCGGGCACGCCCCCGATGGAGTGCTTGTCGACGACGACCGGCTCGTCCCAGTCGATGCGAGGCGTAAATGCCGTACGCGCACGTGCCAGTGCCACGACTTCGTCGTCGGTCAGCGTGCGGGTGGCGGCAACCAGGAATTCGGTCAGTTCTGCCTCGGTGTACCGTCCGGCAATGGCATCCTGCAGTATGCCAACGTAGGCAGCTTCGTCGAGCGGCTCGCCGCGCAGCTTCGCCATCAGGTTGGTGCGGCTTGCCGGAGACCCGTTGCCGGTTGCCTGGCTGCCATGCCGCAGCGCTTCCACAAAGCGCGCCATGCCCACCTCGAGTGTGCTGTCATTCGACACCGTGATGCATCGGACATCCGGCGGCACCTCTGCGCCGGTCCGCGCCACGCGCCGGGCAACCTGGTCGCCCGATTCACGGCCGCGCGCGGCAATGCGCCGGGCCAGCACATCATGCGGCGCCGTCACCAGGACCACCACGAAGCGCGGCAATCGTCCGGCGAGTTCCGCGATGACGGCACGCGAGCCATTGGCGACGACGTTGCGCCCGCGTTCCAGCTCCGCCATCAGGGACTGGGGCAATCCGTAGCGCAGATCGTGCGCATCCCAGGTGACCAGGAACTCGCCGCCGCGCTGGCGCCGTGCGAACTCGATCTCCGAGACACCCTCGTGCGCTTCGCCGACGGAGCCATCGGGTCGGGTGATGACGCGTCGCGCAAATACATAGCTGTCATCAAGCGCTGCACGCGCACCGTCCATCAGCGAATCCTTGCCCGCGCCGCTAGGTCCTACAACAAAGAAGAATGTGCCGGTCGTGTCCATGACAAATACCTTAGATGTCGAAGTTATGTGGCAATGCTAGCACCGGCAAAGGGGGTGTCAAGATAAGTTCGATGTCTAAGGTAATGCAAACAACGGGCCAGTTCCCGCAAAACCAGTGTGTACGCGGGATTCGCGTTCTCGTAGGGGAAAACACGGGTAAGCGGCGTGCGCGATCGCGGTGCTTCATGCATTGGTTGCGCGCATCGTGCACTGATGGAGTGAGCGCTACATGGGAGGAGGTGGCGCCGGCGTGCGGCGTCGCCGTGTGCACGCCGGAGGCGCTATCATGTGCGCTGTCGCCGGCACTGCTCGCCTTGGGCTGCAGGCATACGTTTTACTTTCCGTCACGACTATGGCCACAAAGAAGCCGGATGCTCCGGTCAACATCACGCCACCGGATGAAGCCGATGAAGAGCGGCTTGCCCACCTGGTGAAGGACGCCGCGCGCGCCTATATCCGCGCGCTGCAGCTGCGGCTGGCGGAACACTCGGTGTCATACGGCCACTGGACCATCCTGCGCATCCTGTGGCGCCATGACGGCCTGTCGCAGCGCGAGCTGAGCGAGCGGGCCGGCGTGACCGAGCCGACCACGTTTGCGGCAGTCAAGGCGCTGGAAGCGCTGGGCTATGTCGAGCGCACGCATCTTCCCGGCAACAAGAAGAAGGTGCATGTGTTCCTCAGCAAGACCGGGCGTGCGCTGCGCCGCAAGCTCGAGCCGCTGGCGACCGAAGTGAACGAACTCAGCGTGGAAGGGCTGAGCGAAACAGATGTGCTGACCACGCGCCGCGTGCTGATTACGATCGCCAAGCGGCTGGTCGCCGACGAAGTCGCCTCTGCCGAGCATGGCCGGCGGGTTCCGTCCACGCAGGAGGTGGGGCGGTTGCTCTCCGACCTGTAGCGGCTGCGCAAACGAAAAGGCCCTCGCCGGGCGAGACCGGCGAGGGTGAATGCCTCGGGTAGAAGGCGTGAATCGCTATGGATCGCTATAGAGAGACTGGCCTGGCAGGCGTCAGGCTTCGTCGAGCCCGATATCGACCGCCGGGGCAGACTGGGTAATCTTGCTTGTGGAGATGTAGTCCACGCCCGTTTCCGCCACCGGCCGGATCGTCTCCAGGCGGATGCCGCCCGACGCCTCGACCTTGGTCCGGCCATTGACGATCTGTACGGCTTCCTTCATGTCAGGCACCGACATGTTGTCCAGCATGATCACGTCGACACCGGCTGCCAGTGCCTCGTGTACCTGCTCCAGCCGGTCGCATTCCACTTCCAGCTTGGTCAGCACCGGCAGCTTGCGGCGCACGCGTTCCACCGCGGCTGCGATGCTGCCGCACACGGCGATGTGGTTGTCCTTGATCATCACGCCGTTGTCCAGGCTCAGCCGGTGGTTCAGGCCACCTCCGCAGGTCACGGCATGTTTTTCCAGCGCGCGCAGCCCGGGCGTGGTCTTGCGGCTGTCGATCAGGCGCGCCTTGGTATGCGCAATGGCCTGGGCATAGGTGGCCGTGTGGTTGGCGATGCCGCACAACCGCTGCATGATGTTCAGCGCGGTGCGCTCGGCGGTCAGCACGCTGCGTGCATTGCCGCTCACGTTCAGCAGCACCGCGCCTTTGCCGACCTTGTCACCGTCCGCGACGCGCACATCGACTGTCAGCGTGGGGTCGTAGCGCGCGAAGATGCGGGCCGCCACGTCGATGCCGGCAATGATCATCGGCTCGCGGGCGTTCATGCAGAAGGTACCGGTCTCGCCCGGCTCGATCATGGTGTGGACAGTCAAGTCGCAGATGCCGATGTCTTCGGTCAGCCAGAGGTCGATCAGCTTGTCGGTGGCAAAGAGGTCGTACATGTAAGGGCTCCTGAGCGGTGGTTGCGGTACCTCAATAATCTTAGAGATCGAAGTACATGGCGTAATACTAGCGCCTCGCCGCTTCGTGTCAAGAAATATTCGACATCTAAGATAATGCCAGCAACGTGCTGGCAGGAACCAAGGCCTGCTCGGCGCTGCGGCGCGCCGTCGGGGCGCGCTAGCGCCCGAACTGCCCCAGCACCGTTTCGATCGACTCCAGCCCGGCCTCGATCATGTGTTGCATGTAGGTGCCCATCTGCGGCATCACCAGCATCAGCACCAGGAAACCCCCCGACAGCGTCACCGGGAAGCCCACCGCGAAGATCGACAGCTGCGGCGACGCGCGGTTGAGGATGCCCATGGCCAGGTTCAGCGTCAGCAGCGCGGCGATCATCGGCAGCGCCAGCAGCAGCCCCGATGCGAACACCATGCCGCCGGCGCGCGCCACCGCCATGGCACCACCCGCCGACAACGGCGTTCCTCCGATCGGCAATCCGTTGAAGCTGTCGACCAGCGCGCCCAGCATCATCAGGTGGCCGTCCAGCGCCAGGAACAGCAGCACCGCGATGATATTGAGGAAACGCGACAGCACCATGGTCTGGCCGCCGGCTGCACGGTCGAAGAAGGAGGCGAACGACAGGCCCATCTGCAGGCCGATGATTTCGCCGGCCTGCTGCACGGTGGCGAAGACCAGGCGCATGACAAAGCCGGTGGCCAGGCCGATGCCGACCTCGTTGAGGATGATCAGCAGCCCGTCGAAGGAGTACACCGGCGCCGCCGGCAGCTGCGCGATGGTGGGCGACACCACCATCGCGATCATCGCCGACAGCGCGATCTTGGCGCGCCGCGGGATGGTCGATTCACCGAACAGCGGCGCGGTGCCGATCAGCGCCAGGATGCGGAAGAACGGCCACAGGAATGCCGCGAGCCAGCCGTAGAGCTGGGCTGAAGTGAATTCGACCACGGCAGTCTGCCGGAAGGCGGAAAGCGGAAAGGAGGGGAGAGCGTCAGTGCGCCAGCGCGGGAATGCTCTGGAACACCTCGCGCATATAGTCGACCATGGTGTTGATCATCCATGGGCCGGCCAGCACCATGGTGGCAAACAGCGCGATCAGCTTGGGGATGAAGGTCAGCGTCATCTCGTTGATCTGCGTCGCGGCCTGGAACAGGCTCACCACCAGGCCGGCCGCGAGCGCCACCAGCAGCAGCGGCGCGGCCAGCAGCAGCGTCATCTTCATCGCCTGGGTGGCGATGGTCATTACGGTTTCCGGTGTCATGACTCGGTCCTGGGAGATGCGATGGCTGGGAAATGCGAAGGGGGGGCGAGGCAACTGGCCTCAGTTCATGAAGCTCTGCGCCAGCGATCCCAGCAGCAGCTGCCAGCCGTCCACCAGCACGAACAGCATCAGCTTGAATGGCAGCGAGATGGTGGCCGGCGGCACCATCATCATGCCCATTGCCATCAGCACGCTGGCGACCACCAGGTCGATGATCAGGAATGGGATAAAGATGGTGAAGCCGATCTGGAACGCGGTCTTGAGTTCGCTGGTGACGAAGGCGGGCACGAGGATGCTCAGCGGCACCTCTTCCGGGCCCTGCATTTCCGGCGCCTTGGCCATCTGCGCGAACATCGCCAGGTCCTTTTCGCGGGTCTGGCGCAGCATGAAGGCCTTCAGCGGCTCAGCGGCCCTGGCGGCAGCCGTTTCCAGGCTGATCCTGTTTTCCGACAGCGGCTTGTAGGCGTCGTTGTAGACGCGGTCGAACACCGGCGCCATCACGAAGAAGGTCAGGAACAGCGACAGTCCCACCAGCACCTGGTTGGGCGGCGAGGTGGCCGTGCCCAGTGCGTTGCGCAGCAGCCCCAGCACGATGACGATGCGGGTGAACCCGGTCATCATCAGCATCGCCGCCGGCAGGAACGACAGCGAGGTCAGCAGCACCAGCGTCTGGATCGGCAGCGACCAGATCTGGCCGCCGCCCGGAGCGGGTTTGCTGACCACGCCGGGCAGTTGCTGCGCCCAGGCAGACGCGGGCGCCAATGCCAGTACAGCGGCGAAAAGCGTCACGGCCAAGGCAATCGACAATGGGCAATGGCGCGCGGCCACGGGGAGGCGCGCGGGCCGCAAGCGGCGCCGCCATGCGGCACGCAGGGAATTCATGACTTGAACTGGGATTGCAGCGAACGCAGCAGCTTCTCGGCGAAGGTGCCGCCGGTCGGCGGTTGCGGCATGCCGGTGGCGCGTGCCGGGGTCAGCGGGTCGGTGGAGGTACTGCCAGTGGCGTTCGCCGGCATGCTGTGCAGCGGGCGGATTTCGCCGGGGCTGACGCCCAGCACCAGCCAGGTGTCGCCGACTTCCACCAGCACCAGCCGCTGGCGTGCGCCCAGCATGGTGCTGCCGACCACCTTCATCACGCCGCCGGTGGCATGGCGCACCAGCCCGGCACGCCGGGCCAGCCAGGCCATGCCGAGGATCAGCGCGATCACGGCAAACAGACCCAGCCCGGCCTGGGCCAGGCTGCCCGCGCCGCTGATGGCCGGTGCCGGCTTGTCGCCAGCGGCCAGTGCGAGCGCCGGGGTCAGCGTGGCAAGACTGGCGCAGGCGGCCCAGGGCCGGCCGGCACCGCGCGCGGAGTACTTCCGCATGATCATTTGTTCAGCTTGCGGATGCGTTCGGACGGCGTAATGATGTCCGTCAGGCGGATGCCGAACTTGTCGTTCACCACCACCACCTCGCCCTGCGCGATCAGGTAGCCGTTGACCAGCACGTCCATCGGCTCGCCTGCCAGCCCGTCCAGTTCGACCACCGAGCCCTGCGCCAGCTGCAGCAGGTTCTTGATGGGCACCTTGGTGCGGCCGAGCTCCACCGTCAGCTGCACCGGGATATCGAGGATCATCTCGATATCGTTGTGGAAGCCGCTGGTCGCTTCCTTGGCCAGCGGCTGGAAGACGGTGGCGGCGGCCGGCGTGGCCGCGGAGGAGGCCGAAGGGGCCGCAGTGGGCACCTCGGCAGCTGTAGCGCTGGTCTGCTCCGCCAGTGCGCTGGCCCAGTCGTCCATCGGATCGACCGGCTTGTCCTCGAAGCCGTCACTCATAATCGGTGTCCTCGGTATCCAGGTGGGAATCGCCGTCCTGGTGATTGATCATTCGTTCTACCCGCAGCGCGTACTGGCCATTCATGGTGCCGAAACCGCACTGCATCACGGGCACGCCGTCCACCTTGCCGAAGATCTTCTCCGGCAGCTCGATCGGCAGCACGTCGCCGGCGCGCAGCGCCAGCACTTCGGCCACCGTGCTCTGCAGGTGCGCGAACTCGGCGACCAGTTCCACTTCGGCCGCGCGCAGCTGCCTTGACAGCTGGTTGACCCAGCCCTTGTCGACTTCCTTCTCGTCCTGCAGCGGATTCATCAGCAGGTCCTTGAGCGGCTCGATCATCGCGTACGGCAGGCACACGTGGAGCTGCCCGCCGACGGCGCCCAGTTCGATATGGAAGGCGGTGGTCACCACGGCTTCGTTCTGCGTGGCGACATTGGCAAACTTGGTGTGCATCTCCGAGCGGATGTACTCGGTCTCGATCGGATGCACGGTGCGCCAGGCGCTGCCATAGCTGGCCAGCGTCAGCTCCAGCATGCGCTGGATGATGCGCTGCTCGGTCTGGGTGAAGTCGCGGCCTTCCACGCGCGTGTGGAAGCGGCCGTCGCCGCCGAACAGGTTGTCCACCACCAGGAACACCAGGTTCGGGTCGTAGACGAACAGCGCCGTGCCGCGCAGCGGCTTCAGGTGGACCAGGTTCAGGTTGGTCGGCATCGGCAGGTTGCGGGCGAAATCGCCGAACTTCTCGATCCTGATGCTGCCGACCGAAATATCCGCGCCGCGGCGGATGAAATTGAACAGCGCTGAGCGCAGCGAACGCGCGAAGCGCTCGTTGATGATCTCCAGCGTGTGCAGGCGGCCGCGGATGATGCGTTCCTGCGTCGCCAGGTTGTACGGGCGGACCCCGCTGTCGTCCAGCGCCGGTTCGCTCGCCTTGGGCGTATCGGCCTCGCCGGATACGCCCTTGAGCAGCTCGTCGACCTCGTCTTGCGAGAGGAACTTGTCGTAGGCCATCTGGTGTCCTGCCCCTTGTGCGGCTTTATGCGGCGTTATGGATGAAACCGTTGCGGCATGGCCAGGCGCGCATCACCATGCCCGGCGGCATGCGGGGGCAGAGCGGAGCTTTGTGGCGGCGGACGGTTTCATATCGGTTGGCGGGCGGGGCAGGGGCGCAAGCGGGCGCTTACTGCACCACGAAAGAGGTGAACAACACATCCAGCACGCGCTGGGCAGGCAGGCCGGTGGCGAAAGGCTGGGCGATGGTGGTGCGGATGTCATCGGCCAGCTTGCGCTTGCCTTCGACCGTGGCCAGGTCCGCGGGCTGGCGTGCCGACAGCAGCAGCAGGATGCGGCTGCGAGCCTCGGGCAGGTACTGCGCCAGGCGCGCCTGCGTCTCGGCATCCGCCACTTTCAGCGACAGGCCGGTATGCAGGAAACGGTCGCCGTCCTCGCTCTTCAGGTTGACGGTGAACGCATCCAGCGGCACGAAGATCGGCGGCGGAATGACCGGGGCGGCCGGCGCGGCGGGCGCCGCCGGCTGGCGGTTGCTCAGCACGCTGCCCAGCACGAAGCCTCCGGCACCCAGTGACAGGACAAGCACGCCGCCGCCGATCAGCAGCAGCCGACCGCGCTTGCCTGTGTTGCTGCCAGTCCGGGAAGGGGAAGCCGTGTTCGCCATGAGAAGCCTGTGTCGGAATGCCTGCCATTCTTCCGGAATCGCAGGCCAGCAAAGGGCCGAAAAAAAGGGGGAAACCCTTTCAGCTTGGCCGTTTGAGCGGAAAGGGGGCAGGCATGGCTACGCTAGCGGGCGCTTTGTGGTGCGCGCCTGCAGGGGGGTTAACGATTGTTGGCGGGGGAACTTGAGGTTTGGGGGGGAGGGGGCTATTGGGCAGCTCTCCTCGCTGCGGCTGTGCATCCGGTAGATGTTGATATGCCCCGGTTTCGCCCCTAAAGGGGCGACCTACTTTTGCCCGAGCGGCAAAAGTAGGCAAAAGCGCGTCGCCTGGGCGGCTGGCCTGATCAATTAAGCGGTGTTGGTGGTATGGGCGGTGGTGATTTCCGTTTTGGCGTGGGTGCCCGTTCGAACCTGCTAACGCTATGTGATTCAGGACCAGTGCCTGGCGTTACCCGGCTATTTAACGATCCCCATGCCGGGCGTAGGCCGCCTGCTGATAGCGATATCGGTGGGACGCCTTCGGCTGCGCTGTGCGCGGGCCCAAATGTGGCAGAGCTGCCGATATCGGTCCTGCCTGCGGTTTTCAGGGAATCTCTCCAGCGATAACGCCGTGCGAGCGCAGCGACGCAGTCCTGCCCCAGCCGCCTCCCCCCGCGATACTGAGCCGCGCGCAGCGCAGCCGAAGGCGATGATGCGAGAGCGCCGGCAGCAGGCGGCCTACGTCCGTCCTGGGGATCGTTCAAAAGTGGGAATTCGCCAGGCACCCACACTCACTCACCTGGCGTAGCAGGGTCGAACCGGGACCACGCGTCACTGAGACCAAAGCCGCCCATATGACCGGAAGCGCCAAATTGGCTCAGCCAGCCGCAGGCGACGCGCTTTTGCCTACTTTTGCCGCTCGGGCAAGAGTAGGTCGCCCCTTTAGGGGCGAAACCGGGGCATATCAACATCTACCAGATGCCAAGCCGCAGGCATAAACCAGCCCCCCACCCCCATTCCCTACTACGCTACTCAGGTAGCCCCCATGCAACTCCCCACGGTCTTACATCCAAAAACCCATTGATTTACTTAAGTTTTCCAACCACAACTCTTATATAAGATATAAGACATTTGACCAGAACCCGACGAAGGACTACAATCGCGACGTCAACAGAAGATTTTCTAAACCTAATTACTCAGCAGGTTCCCATGCTTGAAAACTATCGCGCACATGTGGCCGAGCGCGCCGCGCTTGGTATCCCTCCTCTGCCCCTGACCGCCAAGCAGACGGCCGAGCTGATCGAACTGCTGAAGAACCCGCCCGCCGGCGAAGAGCAGAACCTGGTCGAGCTGATCACCAACCGCGTCCCCGCCGGCGTGGATGACGCCGCCAAGGTCAAGGCCTCGTACCTGGCCGCTGTCGCCCTGGGCAAGGAAACGTGCGCGCTGATCTCCCGCGCCAAGGCTACCGAACTGCTCGGCACCATGCTGGGCGGCTACAACATCTCGCCGCTGATCGAGCTGCTGGACGACGCCGAAGTCGGCACCGTCGCCGCCGACGCGCTGAAGAAGACCCTGCTGATGTTCGACGCCTTCCACGACGTGAAGGAAAAGGCCGACAAGGGCAACGCCAATGCCAAGGCCGTGCTGCAGAGCTGGGCCGACGCCGAGTGGTTCACCAGCCGCCCGGAAGTCCCGCAAAGCCTGACCATCACCGTGTTCAAGGTGCCGGGCGAAACCAACACCGACGACCTGTCGCCGGCCCCGGACGCCACCACCCGCCCGGACATCCCGATGCACGCGCTGGCGATGCTGAAGAACAAGCGCGAAGGCGCTGCGTTCCAGCCGGAAGAAGACGGCAAGCGCGGCCCGGTCAAGTTCATTGAATCGCTGAAGGAAAAGGGCCACCTGGTCGCCTACGTGGGCGACGTGGTCGGTACCGGTTCCAGCCGCAAGTCGGCCACCAACTCGGTGCTGTGGTTCACCGGCGAAGACATCCCGTTCATCCCGAACAAGCGCTTCGGCGGCGTGTGCCTGGGCAACAAGATCGCCCCGATCTTCTACAACACCATGGAAGACGCCGGCGCGCTGCCGATCGAGCTGGACGTGTCCCAGATGGAAATGGGCGACGTGGTCGAACTGCGCCCGTATGAAGGCAAGGCCCTGAAGAACGGCGCCGTGATCGCCGAGTTCAAGGTCAAGTCGGACGTGCTGTTCGATGAAGTCCGCGCCGGTGGCCGCATTCCGCTGATCGTCGGCCGTGGCCTGACCGCCAAGGCGCGCGAGGCGCTGGGCCTGGCCCCGTCGACGCTGTTCCGCCTGCCGCAGAACCCGGCCGATACCGGCAAGGGCTTCACGCTGGCGCAGAAGATGGTTGGCCGCGCCTGCGGCCTGCCGGAAGGCAAGGGTATCCGCCCGAACACCTACTGCGAACCGAAGATGACCTCGGTGGGCTCGCAGGACACCACCGGCCCGATGACCCGCGACGAGCTGAAGGACCTGGCTTGCCTGGGCTTCTCGGCCGACCTGGTGATGCAGTCGTTCTGCCACACCGCCGCCTATCCGAAGCCGGTCGACGTCAAGACCCACCACACCCTGCCTGAGTTCATCAGCACCCGCGGCGGCATCTCGCTGCGCCCGGGCGACGGCGTGATCCACTCGTGGCTGAACCGCATGCTGCTGCCCGACACCGTCGGCACCGGTGGCGACTCGCACACCCGCTTCCCGATCGGCATCAGCTTCCCTGCAGGCTCGGGCCTGGTCGCCTTTGCCGCTGCCACCGGCGTGATGCCGCTGGACATGCCGGAATCGGTGCTGGTCCGCTTCAAGGGCCAGATGCAGCCGGGCGTGACCCTGCGCGACCTGGTCAACGCGATTCCGCTGTACGCGATCAAGCAAGGCCTGCTGACCGTGGCCAAGCAAGGCAAGAAGAACATCTTCTCGGGCCGCATCCTGGAAATCGAAGGCCTGCCCGACCTGAAGGCCGAGCAAGCGTTCGAGCTGTCGGACGCCTCGGCTGAGCGTTCGGCCGCCGGCTGCACGGTGCGCCTGAACAAGGACCCGATCATCGAATACATCAACAGCAACATCACGCTGCTGAAGTGGATGATCGCCCAGGGTTATCAAGATCCGCGCAGCCTGCAGCGCCGTATCCAGGCGATGCAAGGCTGGCTGGCCGATCCGAAGCTGCTGGAGCCGGACGCCGACGCCGAGTACGCCGCCGTGATCGAGATCGACCTGGCCGACGTGCACGAGCCGATCGTGGCCTGCCCGAACGACCCGGACGACGTCAAGACCCTGTCGGACGTGGCCGGCGCCAAGATCGACGAAGTCTTCATCGGTTCGTGCATGACCAACATCGGCCACTTCCGCGCAGCCTCCAAGCTGCTGGAAGGCAAGCGCGACATTCCGGTCAAGCTGTGGGTGGCTCCGCCGACCAAGATGGACCAGAAGCAACTGACCGAGGAAGGCCACTACGGCGTGTTCGGCACCGCCGGTGCCCGCACCGAAATGCCAGGTTGCTCGCTGTGCATGGGCAACCAGGCACAGGTCCGCGAAGGCGCCACGGTGATGTCGACCAGCACCCGCAACTTCCCGAACCGCCTGGGCAAGAACACCAACGTGTACCTGGGTTCCGCCGAACTCGCTGCGATCTGCTCGCGTCTGGGCCGCATCCCGACCAAGGACGAGTACATGGCCGATATTGGCGTCATCAACCAGAATGGCGACAAGATCTACAAGTACATGAACTTCGACCAGATCGAGGACTTCAAGGAAGTGGCTGACCAGGTGACGGTGTAAGCCGGGTAGCCAGATTGGCATGAAGAAGAAGGGGCCCTGCGGGGCCCCTTTTGTGTCTGGAGCGGGGCGCCGGCACGGATTGCGCCGGCGGGCTATCATTCTCCGTTTCAGCCATCCGTTGCCCGCCGTGCTGCGGGCAGCGCGCCACTGGAGCCCACGTGCCAGAGCCTTCCGACTTCCCGATCACCCGCAAATGGCCGGCGCAGCACCCCGACCGCATCCAGCTCTATTCGCTGCCGACGCCCAACGGTGTCAAGGCCTCGATCATGCTCGAAGAGACCGGCCTGCCGTATGAGCCGCACCTGGTGCGCTTCGACACCGACGACCAGCTCTCGCCGGAATTCCTGTCGCTGAACCCGAACAACAAGATCCCCGCGATCCTCGATCCCAACGGCCCGGGCGGCAAGCCGCTGCCGCTGTTCGAATCGGGCGCGATCCTGCTGTACCTTGCCGAGAAGTCGGGCAAGCTGATTCCGGCCGATCCGGCGCGGCGCTACGAGACCATCCAGTGGCTGATGTTCCAGATGGGCGGCATCGGGCCGATGTTCGGGCAGGTCGGCTTCTTCCACAAGTTCGCCGGCAAGGCCTATGAAGACAAGCGTCCGCGCGACCGCTACGTGGCGGAAAGCCGGCGCCTGCTCAACGTGCTCGAGCAGCGCCTGGCCGGCCGCGCGTGGATCATGGGCGACGAGTACACCATTGCGGACATCGCCACCTTCCCATGGGTGCGCAACCTGGTCGGCTTCTATGAGGCAGGCGACCTGGTCGGCTTCAAGGACTTCGCCAACGTGCGGCGCGCGCTGGACGCGTTCGTGCAGCGTCCGGCGGTGGTGAAGGGGCTGGATACGCCGCATCGGGGCTGAGCGCCGCCGCAAGCGGGGCGGGCGTGGGCATTGTCCTACGCCGGGGCTTCCCGGACGCCTACAGAGGGGCTGCCGGCCCGCTCCTATAGTCCAGAAGCGGGCGCATCCTGCCTTGCCCGAGGAGTCCGGACCATGCCGCTGCCCAAGCCCTTCCCGTCTTCGTTCCGCTGGTCTTCCCGCTGGTGCGGCGCAGCGCTGCTGGCGGGTGCCGCCGTGGCGCTGGGCGCGTGCGGCGAATCGGCCAAGCTGCCCTCCGAGGCGGGCTTCGGGCCCACGCCGCAGCTGCCGCCGCCGGACCAGACAGCCATCCCCACCGTCAAGATCGCGCCCGCCGTCGGCTGGGCCGAAGGCCAGCGCCCGGTGCCGGCCGAGGGCATGGCGGTGACCGCCTTCGCCGACAAGCTCGATCATCCGCGCTGGGTCTACGTGCTGCCCAATGGCGATGTGCTGGTGGCCGAGAGCAATGCCCCGCCCAAGCCCGACGACGGCAAGGGCATCAAGGGCTGGATCAAGAAGAAGATGATGAAGCGCGCCGGCGCCGGCACGCCCAGCGCCAACCGCATCACGCTGCTGCGCGACAGCAACGGCGACGGCGTTGCCGACCAGCGCTCGATATTCCTGAAGGACATCAACTCGCCGTTCGGCATGGCGCTGGTCGGCAATGATTTCTACGTCGCTGCCACCGACGCGGTGCTGCGCTTCCCGTACCAGCCCGGCCAGACGCAGATTGCCGCGGCGCCACAGAAGGTGGTGGACCTGCCCGGCGGGCCGCTCAACCACCACTGGACCAAGAACATCATCGCCAGCCGCGACGGCCGCAAGCTCTATGTGACGGTGGGCTCGAACAGCAACGTGGCCGAGAATGGCATGGACAAGGAAGCAGGCCGCGCCGCGATCTGGGAGGTCGATCCCAGGAACGGATCGCACCGCATTTTTGCCAGCGGCCTGCGCAATCCCAATGGCATGGCGTGGGAGCCGGTCACCGGCGCGCTGTGGACCGCGGTCAATGAGCGCGACGAGATCGGCAGCGACCTGGTGCCCGACTACATTACCTCGGTGCGCGACGGCGGCTTCTATGGCTGGCCGTACAGCTACTTCGGCCAGCATGTCGATAAGCGCGTCAAGCCGCCGGCGCCGGACCTGGTGGCCAGGGCCATCGTGCCTGACTACGCCGTCGGCGCGCACACCGCGGCGCTCGGACTCGCGGCGGCCACCGGCAACAGCCTGCCGGCGCGCTTCAACGAGGGCATGTTCGTGGGCCAGCATGGATCCTGGAACCGGCGGCCGCTGGCGGGTTACAAGGTCATCTTCGTGCCGTTCAACAACGGCCGCCCGCACGGCGCGCCCTTCGACGTGCTGACCGGTTTTGTCGACGGCGAGGGCAATGCGCGCGGCCGGCCCGTGGGCGTGGCGATCGACAAGCGCGGCGGGCTGCTGGTGGCGGACGACGTCGGCAATGTCGTCTGGCGTGTGAGCGGAGCGAAGTAAAGGCCGTGCCCATGCCGGCCAGCGCCGGCGCGGCCGCGCCACTAGAATGGGCCGGGTCCCCGTTCGCTCCGATCCCGCGCGGCTGCGCGCGTCCGTGCCATGTCCCTGACCGTCTTCGCCGTCGTCCTGCTTGCCGCCTTCCTCCATGCCGCCTGGAATGCGGTGGTCAAGGGCGGCGGCGACAAGATGCTGTCGACCGTGATGGTCGCCATGGCGGCCGGCTTGCTCGCCGCCGTGGCTTTGCCCGCGCTGCCGCAGCCCGCCCCTGTCAGCTGGCCCTTTATCGCGGCTTCTGTCGGCGTGCATGTGGTCTATTTCGCGCTGGTGGCGCGCATCTACCACGTCGCCGACATGAGCCAGACCTATCCGCTGATGCGCGGCTCGGCGCCGCTGCTGGTGGCCGTGGCGAGCGTGGCCTGGCTGGGCGAGCACCTGTCGGCGCTGGCCTGGTGCGGCATCGCGGTGATCAGCGCCGGCATCCTGGCGATAGCGGTGCTGCCGGCCGCGCGCGCGCGTACCGGGGCCAGCCGTGAAGGCATCTGGCTGGCGCTGCTGAACGCGGTGGTGATCGCCGGCTACACGCTGATCGACGGCACCGGCGTGCGGCGCTCCGGTGCGCCGGTTGCCTATGCCTTCTGGATCTTCGTGCTGACCGCGCTGCCGCTGGCGGCGTGGGCGCTGATGTCTCGCCGTGCGGCGCTGGCCGGCTATGTGCGGTGCAACTGGGTCTTCGCGCTGGTCGGCGGTGGCGGCACGCTGGCTTCGTACGGACTGTCGCTGTGGGCGATGACGCGCGCGCCGGTAGCGCCGGTCGCCGCGCTGCGCGAGACCTCGATCCTGTTCGGCGCGTTGATTTCCGGGCTGTTGCTCAAGGAGCGGGTGGGGCCGGCGCGGCTGGGCGCCGCCTGCCTGATCGCTGCCGGGGTCGCTACGCTGCGCTTCGCGTAAGCGCGGCCCATTGCCTGACCATAGCCTGGCAATGGGCACCGCCGCGCTGACTATACTTCGCTTGGGAGGGGGCGCGGCGCATCAATCGTGCCCGCTTCGTCCCCGCGCAAACCGCAGCCTGGACACCGACGCCTGGGAGGGGGGCATGGATCACACCGGAGATTCGTTTCGCGCCTTTGAGCTGGCTGGCTGGGAAGACCCCGAAGTCGTCAGCCGCTACCAGGAGCACCTGTCGCACGTGACCCGGCAATCGATCGGGGCGTTGCTGGACGAGGCGCGCGCCGGCAGCGGGCTGCGCGTGCTCGATGTCGCCAGCGGCTCGGGGCATATTGCCGCGGCGGCGGCGCGGCGCGGCGCCGAGGCCATTGGCATCGATTTCTCGATGGCGCAGGTGCAGCTGGCGCGCAAGCTTTATCCCGACATCGATTACCAGCAGGCCGACGCGCAGGCGCTGCCGTTTGGCGACGCCAGCTTCGATGTCGTGGTCAACGGGTTCGGCATGTGCCACCTGTCCGATCCCGATGCCGCGCTGCGCGAAGCCTTCCGCGTGCTGCGTCCCGGCGGGCGCATCGCTTTCACGGTGTGGGATGCCCCCGAGCGCGCGGTGGGCTTCGGCGCGGTCTATGCCGCCATCCGCGCCTATGGCTCGATGGAGGTCGACCTGCCGGCGGGGCCCAATTTCTTTCTCTTCAGCGATCCCAACCAGTGCCGCAGCGCCTTGCAGCAGGCCGGCTTTGTCGCCGCGTCGTGCCGGCACGTGCACCAGGTGTGGCGCTTTTCCACGCCGGACCAGCTGTTCGATGCGCTGGCGCAGGGCACCGTGCGCGCAGCCGCCACGCTGCGCGCGCAGACCCCGCGGGCGCGCGACGAAATCCGGGCCGTGCTGCGCGGTACGGTCGCCGGCTATATGCGCGGCAGCGGCTTCGAGGTGCCGATGCCGGCGGTGCTGGCCGCGGCCGTGAAGCCCTGAACTGCAGGCGGTGTTGGAGGGATACCGACAGCTTTTCGCTGGTCGTCGGTCCGGTCCCAACGGGTGATCGTGGGAAAGGCCCGGGAAAGTGCACCACACCCCGCTGCAGGCGGCGCAGTGGTGGTGGCACGGTCATTGCGGAATGGACAGCGAGCGCGGCGCCGATGCTCGTTGTCCCACCCGCCAGCAATGGCTTCCCGGAGAACACCGATGAACCCCCAATCCCCCTGCCAACGCGGGCAGGCCGCATCGCGCCCGCAAAAGACATTGCTGCACCGCCCGCGCCGCGCCATCGCGCTGCTGCGCATACTGGGGCTGTGCCTGAACAGCGTCGCCTGCGCACAGGCCGAAGCGCCGCAGCCCGCCACCCCGGTGGTCGTGGCTGTCACCCCTGAACAGAAATTCGCCCCCGGCTACCTCGAGGCCGTGTCCACTGGCTATGACAATGGCGTGGCATGGCAGGAGCCGGAAGGCATTGCGCCACTGCGGCAGCCGCGCGAGGCGCGTGGGCCGGCTAGCGGAGATGCCGGCGCGGCGGTGCGACCGGTGTCGGCAAAGCCGCCAGTCCGTTGAGCGGGGTCCGAGGAAGTCATTGAGAGATTTCCGATTCTCGGTTGGGATCTGCCTACAATGCGTCACATCGGCCTCACATCGGCCCAATGCAGCCCCGACCATGGACATCGAACTCGCCCGCACCTTCCTGCAAGTCGTGCGTACCGGCAGCCTGCTGGCGGCCGCCGACAAGCTGCACGTCACGCAAACCGCGGTCACGGCCCGTATCAAGAGCCTGGAGTCACAGCTGAACTGCCGGCTGTTCGACCGCAACAAGGCCGGCGCGCGCCTGACTGCCGACGGCCAGCGCTTCCTGGGCTATGCCAGCCAGCTGGTACAGACCTGGGAGGCGGCGTGCCGCGAGCTGCCGCTGCCGGCGGGGCTGGAAAGCCTGTTCCGCTTCGGCGCGGAGATCAGCCTGGGCAATCCGCTGGTATTGCTGTGGGCCACGCGCCTGCGCCAGCAGATGCCGGCGCTGGCGGTGCGCGCTGAAGTGGGTGAGGGTGGGGCGCTGCAGTACAAGCTGCAGTCGGGCACGCTCGATGCGGCGCTGGTCTACCAGCCGGAGTATGCGCCCGGCATGCACGTCGAGGCGCTGATGGAAGAAACGCTGATCCTGATCCGCTCGACCCAGCGCGACGGTCCCTATGTCTACGTCGACTGGGGGCCGGAGTTCCGGCGCCAGCATGACAGCGTGCTGCCCCAGCATGCGCGCGCATCGCTGTACTTCAACCTGGGGCCGCTGGCGTTGCAGTACATCCTGCAGTTCGGCGGCAGCGGCTATTTTCGGACGCGGGTCGTGCAGAGTTACCTGGACACCGGCGTGCTGGAGCGCGTCGACCGCGCATCGGAATTCTCGTATCCGGTGTTCCTGGTCTGCGCCAGGAAGCCAGCCGGCACGACGCAGGAGGCCGTGCGCATCCTGCGCGATATCGTGCGCGAAGAATCTGACTGGTCGCAGCGCTGGGACGTGCCGCTGTAGCAGGCGCCACTGGCATCAGGCGCGTACCGGCGCGGGCTGTGCCGCCAGCCCCGCCCAGCCGGGCATGTCTGCAGGCACCAGCCGGTATTGCCGCACGCGCTTGCCGCCGCGCGGGCGGCGGGGCGGCCTCGGTTCCAGGCCGGCGAAACGGCCATGACGCTGCGCGCGCTCGAATACCGGCTCCGGTACCCGCGTGCCGACCAGCCAGGTGACGGTGCCTCCCAGCGCCACCAGCATCAGCGCCAGCGCAATCCAGAGGATGGCTTCCATGCTTTCCCGCTCCATCGAATAGGTGTCTGAGCTTCCAGTATCGACACAAAGCATGCCCGTGGGTAAATGAAAGTTATCGTAGGTTCATATCAATAAAATTGCATTGAATGGCCTGTCCCGGCAATCCCGGCGCGGGCACGGCTTGTAGAAAAATCATCTTTTCCGACGAACCTCAGACAAGCGGCACGGCAGACACTCAACCGATCCGCACATCAAACCAAAAGGGACGCCAGCCATGCAACGCCTGATCTTCGAAGCCGAACACGACGCCTTCCGCGAATCCGCCCGCCGCTTCTACCAGCGCGAGGTCGGGCCGCACGGCGAGCGCTGGCGCGAGCAGGGCTGTGTCGACCGCGAGGTGTTCCGCAAGGCCGGCGAGCAGGGCTACCTGCTGATGTGGGCCGACGAGAAATATGGCGGCGCCGGCGTCGACGACTTCCGCTATGAGCAAATCCTGATCGAGGAAAACGCGCGCCATGGCGACTCCGGTTTCTTCGGCACGCTCCATTCGCGCCTGGTGGCGCCGTATATCGGCCGCATCGGCAACGAAGAGCAGCGCCTGCGCCTGCTTCCGGCCGCGGCGCGCGGCGAGGCCATCTTCGCCATCGCCATGACCGAGCCGCAGACCGGTTCCGACCTGGCCGGCATCCGCACTCGCGCCGAGGATCGCGGCGACCACTGGGTGCTGAACGGCGCCAAGACCTATATTTCGAACGGCCAGCTGGCCGACTACGTGGTGGTGGTGGCGCGCACCGACCCCGAGCGCAGCCACGGCCTGACGCTGTTTATCGTCGAGCGCGGCATGCCGGGCTTCGAGCGCGGCCGCAAGCTGCGCAAGATGGGCCTGCATTCGCAGGACACCTCGGAGCTGTTCTTCGACAACGTCAAGGTGCCCAAGGCCAACGTGCTGGGCGAGCCCGGCCAGGCCTTCCGCTACCTGACCCGCCACCTGGCCGAGGAACGGCTGATTGGCGCCTGTGGCTACATGGCGTCGGCGCAGGTGGCGTTCGACCTGACACTGGATTACGTCAAGGAGCGCAAGGCCTTCGGCCGGCCGATCGGCACCTTCCAGAATTCGCGCTTCAAGCTGGCCGAGCTGCGTGCCCAGCTCGACGCGATCCAGACCTTTGTCGACCAGTGCGTGCTGCAGCATAACGCCGGCACGCTGACGGTGGAGACGGCAGCGTCGGCCAAGCTGCTGACCTCCGAGCTGCAAGGGCGCGTGGTGGACGAGGGCGTGCAGCTGCACGGCGGCGCCGGCTATATGGAGGAGTACCGCATCTGCCGGATGTACGCGGATGCGCGGATCTCGCGTATCTACGCCGGCAGCAGCGAGATCATGAAAGAGATCATCGGGCGCAGCCTGGGGCTGGACGACCGCGTCAAGGCGTAGGCCCCGCCACAATAGCCAAAGCTGAATAACGGCCCGGAAGCCGCTGACCCATGCGTCGGCGACTCCCGGGCCGTTTGCTTTTTTGATCGAAGTCGCGGGGGCATGGGGTTTTCACGCAGTCAAAGGCTTTTGTCAGCTATATGAAAGCCGTTTGTAAAGCGATTCGGTTTGAATGCCGTCGGGAGATCGTGTCCGGGTGGCGTTTCGAACATCGGGACAACGGGCGAGGGTGTGGCAAGACGGCCCAGCCGGGCGGCTGCGGAGACAGCTGCCTCGACGGATGAAAATTCGTCCGTCGGTGCACCGCTTGGCGGGCACGGTCGTTTACCGCAGACCGTTGACCGCAAACCGCTTTCGAACCGAGCCTGACTGACCGTGCCTGTCGTCTTTACCCGTGCCGCCGCGGGAACCCTGTTCCTGCTGGGCATTCTCGCCACACCCGCGGCCAGCATTGCCGCCGAACCCCAGCCTTCAGCCGATACCGCCGATTCGGCCGGTCCCTGCACGCCACCGCCCGCGGGCGCCACGCTGACGCTGGCCCAGGTGCGGCTCGACGCGCTGCGCTGCAACCGCACCATCATTGCCGCGCGGCGCGGCGTGGAAGCCAGCCAGGCCGATGTGCAGATCGCGTCGCAGCGGCCCAACCCGGTGCTGAGCCTGGGTGTCGAGAACATCAACCCGCACGCCGGCGTCGGCTCCGGCAACCTGCGCAGCAAGACAGTGGACTCCAAGCTGCGCGTCGACCAGCTCATCGAAACCGCCAACAAGGGCAACCTGCGCGTCGATGCCGCGCAAAAGGCCAGCGCCGCGGCGGGCGAGGCGGTGCAGGCCGTGGTGGCGCAGCAGACCGCGGCGGTCGAGCAGGCCTTCTTCGAGGCGCTGGTCAGCCAGGAACGCGTGGCGGTGCTCCGGGAAACGCTGGGTTTGTACGAGCGCACGCGCCAGGCCAGCGAGACGCGCCTGAAGGCCGGCGACGTGGCGCGCGCCGACGTGAACAAGCTGCAGCTCGACGTGTTGCGCGCGCAGAACGACATGCGCCAGGCCATGACCGACCACTACAGCGACAAGGCAGCGCTGGCGCAGGCGATGGGGGTGCCGGGCACGCTGTCCGACAATCGCCTGTTCGCCGACTGGCCTGCGCTTGATACGCAGGTGCCGCAACCCGATCCCTACCTGCTCGAGCGCCGCCCCGACGTGACTGCCGCCGAGGCGCGCCTGGCCGCGGCCGCCGCCTCGCGCGACCTGGCCCGCGCCGGACGCGTGCCTGACGTGACCATCGGGGCGCAGGCCGAGCACTACCCGGTCTCGCCCACCAACTCCTATGGCACCGGCAACAGCTTCGGCGTGTTCCTGTCGATCCCGCTGTTCGTGCGCCACCGCAACGGCGGCGAGGCGCGCCGCGCCGAGGTCGACTACTACGCCGCGCTGGACGACCGCAACCGCGTGATGCTGGAGGCCGGCAACGAAATCGACCGGCTGCGCAGCCAGCTTGAAACCGCGCGCCAGTCGCTGCGCCAGATGCGCGACGAGGTGCTGCCCGCCGCGGAAAGCGTCGCCGGCAGCGCCGAGTTCGCCTACAGCAAGGGCGCCACCGGCGTGCTCGACCTGCTCGACGCGCGCCGCGCGCTGCGCCAGACCCGGCTCGATGCCGTCGAAGCGCAGGGTGCATACGCCAAGGCGTTGTCGGCCTACCGCGCCGCTTTACAGACCTCCGAGACCTCTGCCACCACGGGCGCACCCGTGGCCTCGCAGGCACGTCCCTGAACCCGCAGTTCCCGCGCATTCTTCATGTCTTACTTGTCACGCATGTTTCGCCGCACGTCCTGCACCCGTCGTTCAGTTTTCCCAGCCGATTCCGCACGGCTGTCTTCCGTCTGCGCCGTGGCGCTGTGCGCGCTGGTGCTTGCCGCGTGCGGCAAGTCCGAGCCGCCCAAGCCCGATGACGATCCCAAGGTCAGCGGCAACACCATCCAGTTCCCGGCCAGCGTGAAATCGCTGCCCGGCATTGCCGGCGAACCCGCCAAGGCGGGCGGCGAGCGCATGCTGAACCTGCCGGGCCGGCTGGTGTGGAACGAAGACAAGACCGTGCGCGTGTCCACGCCCTTCGCCGGCCGCGTGACCGAGGTCCTGGTGCAGCCGGGCGCCACCGTCAAGGCCGGCCAGCCGCTGGCCAGCCTGACCTCGCCGGATTTCGGCGTGGCCCAGGCCGACGCGCGCAAGGCCGCCGCCGACAGCGCGGTCGCGGCCAAGGCGCTGGCGCGCCAGCGCGAGCTGTATGGCGCCGGCGTCATCGCGCAGAAGGAGCTGGAACAGTCGCAGGCCGACGCGGCGCGCGCTGCCGCCGACCTGCAGCGCACCCAGGCGGCACTGCGCCAGTACGGCGCTGCCGCAGGCAGCGACGGCGTGAACCAGCGCTTCGCGCTGCGCAGCCCGATCGATGGCCTGGTGGTCGAGCGCAATATCAACCAGGGCATGGAGCTGCGCCCCGACCAGCCGCCAGCCGCGCCGCTGTTCCTGATCACCGACCCGACCACGCTGTGGGCGCAGGTCGATGCGGCGGAGTCCGACCTCAGCCTGTTCCGCGACGGCGTCATGGTGCAGGTAGTCACCGCCGCCTACCCCGGCGAAACCTTCACCGGCACCGTGGTCAAGATCGCCGACTATGTCGACCCGACCGCGCGCAGCATCAAGGTCCGGCTGAGCGTGCCCAATCCCGGGCGCCGCCTGAAGGCCGAGATGTTCGTCACGGCGCGCATGCCCGCGGCATCGTTCGAAGGCATCGCGGTGCCTTCCAAGGCCGTGTTCCTGGCCGACAACCGCAACTATGTCTTCGTGCGCACCGCCGCCAACACCTTCGAGCGCCGCCAGGTGCGCGTGGGCGTGACCATGCCGGGCACCACCGAACTGCTGGAAGGCGTGAAGGAAGGCGAGACCGTGGTGACCGAGGGCAACCTCTACCTGCAGGACATCCTGCGCGATGCCACCGCTGTCAATGCGGCGCGCGCGGCCGACAAGAAGTGAGGACGGCCGCCACATGATCTCGCGCATCGTCAGCTTTGCCCTGCACCAGAAGCTCTTTGTCTGGCTGGGGCTGCTAATCTTCGTCGGCGGCGGCCTGGCCGCGTTCAAGAACCTGCCCATCGAGGCTTTCCCCGACGTTTCCGACATCCAGGTCAACGTCATCACGCTGTACCCCGGCCGCGCCGCGGAAGAAGTCGAGCGGCAGGTCACCATCCCGATCGAGACCGCGCTGGCCGGCACGCCCAACGCGGTGCGGGTGTTCTCGCACACCCAGTTCGGCCTGTCGTTCATGATGGTGACCTTCAATGACCGCGCCACCGACGTGACCGCGCGCCAGCAGATCCTGGAGCGGCTGCGCAGCGTCGACCTGCCCGACGGCGTGCATCCCGACCTGGCGCCGCTGTCGACCGCGATCGGCGAGATCTTCCGCTTCCGCCTCACCGGCAAGGGCTATACGCCGCAGGAGCTGCGCACGCTGCAGGACTGGGTGGTCGAGAAGAACCTGCGCCAGGTGCCGGGCGTGGCCGACCTCGTGACGATCGGCGGCACCATCAAGCAGTACGAGGTCAACCCCAACCTCGCACGCATGCGCGACGCCAGGATCTCGCTGTCGCAGCTGTTCACCGCGCTGCAGCGCGCCAACGCCAACGCCGGCGGCGGCGCCGTGGCGCACGGGCGCCAGCAGTTCCTGCTGCGCTCGCTGGGCAGCTTCCGCACCTCGGCCGACATCGCCAACGTGGTGGTGGCCGAGAACAACGGCACGCCGATCCTGGTCAAGGACATCGCCGACGTCAAGGTCGGCAGCGCGCCGCCGCAGGGCCTGATGGGCCAGGACGACGAAGAGGACATCGTCTCGGGCATCGTGGTGATGCGCAAGGGCGAGAACCCGTCGGCGGTGCTGGAGGCACTGAAGGCGAAGATCGACCTGCTTGACGACCAGATCCTGCCCAAGGGCGTGAAGATCGTGCCGTACTACGACCGCTCCACGCTGATCGACAAGACCCTGCACACGGTGTTCGGCAACCTGGTCGAGGGCGCGCTGCTGGTAATGGCGGTGCTGTACCTGTTCCTGGCCAACGTGCGCGCCGCCGCGATCGTGGCGCTGGTGATCCCGCTGGCGCTGCTGTCGACCTTCATCGGGCTGACCTGGGTCGGCATCCCGGCCAACCTGCTGTCATTGGGGGCGATGGACTTCGGTATCATCGTCGATGGCGCGGTGATCGTGGTCGAGAACATCTTCAAGCGGCTGGGCGAACTCAAGGAGCAGCAGATCCGCGACAGCAAGGCGCGGCTGCACGCGATCCTGCAGGCCACCACCGAGGTGGGCCGCCCGACCGTGTTCTCGATGGTCATCATCATCGCCGCGCACATCCCGATCTTCACGCTGCAGCGGCACGAGGGCAAGATCTTCGCGCCGATGGCCTATACCGTGACGGGCGCACTGATCGGTTCGCTGATCATCTCGCTGACGCTGGTGCCGCTGCTGTGCCACCTGCTGCTGACGAAGAACATCGCGCACGACGACAACTTCATCGTTCGCCATTGCAAGCGGCTGTACGAGCCCATGCTGGGCTGGGCGCTGGACCACAAGAAGCTGGTGATTGGCGCTGCGCTGGGCCTGCTGCTGGTGACGGTGGGCGTGGGCAAGTTCCTCGGCAGCGAGTTCCTGCCGGAACTGGACGAAGGCTCGATGTGGGTCAGCTTCGACCTGCCGGCCTCGGTCTCGATCGACGAGGCGCGCGACCAGGCGCGGCTGCTGCGCAGCGTCATCCGCAAGACGCCGGAGGTCAACAGCACCATCTCCAAGGTGGGCCGCCCCGATGACGGCACCGATCCCAAGCTGATCAACACCGTCGAGATCCTGGTCGACCTCAAGCCCGAGAAGCAATGGCGCGATGGCTTCAACAAGCGCGCCATCATCGGCGAGATCGACAAGGACCTGCGCCAGCTGCCCGGCATCGAGCCCAATTTCTCGCAGCCGGTGCGCGACAACATCCTGGAAAGCATCTCGCAGATCAAGGGCCAGATCGTCATCAAGGTGCAGAGCGACAGCCTCGAGCAGAACAAGAAGGTGGCCGACCAGATCCTGGCCAACGTGCAGTCGGTCAAGGGCGTGATGCGCGCCTTCATCGACCGCGACGGCGAGCTGCCGCAGTACGTGCTGGAGTTCGACCGTGCCCAGGCGGCGCGCTACGGCATCAACGTGGCCGACGTGCAGGACCTGATGGAAACCGCGCTGGCCGGCAAGGCCGCCACCGAGCTGTGGGAAGGCGAGCGCCACTTCAGCGTGGCGGTGCGCCTGAAGCCGTCCGAGCGCGAGTTGCCCAACCTGCCCCATATCTTCATGCAGACCGCCGATGGCGCGCAGGTGCCGCTGTCGCAGCTGGTGACCTTCCGCGCGGCGTCGGGCGCGATGAACATCAGCCGCGAGAACGGCCAGCGCACCACCTCGATCGGCATCTTCATCCGCGACCGCGACATGGGCAGCGTGGTCAAGGACATGCAGGCGCTGGTGAAGAAGAACGTCAAGGCCGACGACGTCAAGATCAGCTGGTCGGGCGAGTTCGAGAACCAGGAGCGCGCCATGGCGCGGCTGGCGATCGTGGTGCCGCTGTCGGTGCTGATGATCTTCCTGCTGCTGTTCAACGCGTTCAAGTCATTCAAGAGCGCGACGCTGATCATCTCGAACATCCCGTTCGCGCTGATCGGCGGCGTGTTCGCGCTGTTCCTGACTGGCATCCCGCTGTCGGTATCGGCGGCGATCGGCTTTATCGCGCTGTTCGGCCAGGCGGTGCTGAACGGCGTGGTGATGGTGACCTACTTCAACCAGCTGCGCGATGAGGGCATGCCGGTGCGCCAGGCCGTGCTGACCGGTTCGATGGACCGGCTGCGCACGGTGCTGATGACCGCGCTGCTGGCAATGCTGGGCCTGTTCCCGATGGCGATCTCGCGCGCGATCGGTTCGGAGACCCAGCGCCCGCTGGCCATCGTCATCATCGGTGGCCTGATCACCGCCACGGTGCTGACGCTGATCGTGCTGCCGACGCTGTATGAATGGATGGTCGGCCGCAACTGGCCGGACGAAGAAGGCGAAGCGCCTGACGAGAACAAGCTGACGCCGTCGATCTCGGGCTGAAGTTTTCAGGTTGGTGTGCCCCCTGTTCCGCGAGCGGTACAGGGCAGCCTTCTTCACGCTCGATCTCCCGCAAGTGCCGCTCCCGGACCCTGATGTCGGAATAGTCTGACGCGCCTTTCGGAGCCCAACGCCTGCTTGCCATCACCCCTGCAGCCTACGCTGTACATACGGCGTGGCCAGCAGCGCATCGCCGCCGGCCCCTTATGCGTACGACTATGCGTACGACTACGCATTCAACTGGAAAGGAGCTCGACATGATGAAGAAATGGCTGACAGCAGCAGTATGTTCGATGATGGTCGCGGCCCCCGCGGGCTATGCCCTGGCGCAAGCGACGGCACCTGGCACGCCGCCATCCACCACGGCCGCCACCGGCACCCGCGCCGACTACGACGCCGCGGCCAAGCAGGCTGACGCGGACTACAAGGCTGCCACCGCCAAGTGCGACGGCATGAAGGACAACGCCAAGGACGTTTGCAAGGCAGAGGCCAAGCGCGACCGCGACGTGACCAAGGCCCAGGCCGAAGCCCGGCGCGACGGCACGCAGAAGTCCATGGCCAAGGCCGAGAAAGTGAAGGCCGATCGTGACTATGACGTGGCCAAGGAAATGTGCGACGACAAGAAGGGCAATGACAAGGACGTTTGCAAGAAGGACGCCAAGACTGCCCACGAAAAAGCCCTGACCGCCGCCAAGGTCGACAAGGCCGCGGCGACCGGCTCGCGCACCGATGTGGCGGAAGCCCGCGCTGATGCCAAGAAGGACACCATGGACGCCGCTTACAAGGCCGACAAGGAACGTTGCGATGCGATGTCCGGCGATACCAAGGACAAGTGCCAGGCTGACGTAAAGGCTAAGTACGGCAAGTAAGCCGCAAGCAAGCACATGCCGGCGTCTTCGCCGGCATGGCCCAGCCGGGCCGCCCGCCAGCCGTTGGCGGACTCATCGACGCAAAGACGGGCGGGCACCGCGCGCGGCGCCGTCCGCCCCGCATGAAGGAGCACACCATGAACTGGGACCAGATTGAAGGCAAGTGGGAGCAGGCCAAGGGCAAGATCAAGGAAAAGTGGGGCAAGCTCACCGACGATGACATCGCGCAGATCAACGGCAAGCGCGACCAGCTCGCCGGCCGTATCCAGGAGCGCTATGGCTACTCCAAGGAGCGCGCCGAGGAAGAGATGAAGGCGTGGGAGAACGACACGCGCTGGTAAGCCGGTTTGTCACGGCAGCAAAAGGCGGGACGCCCCAGGGCGTCCCGCCTTGGTTTTTGCAGGGGTAGAGCTTGGATACCCCCATGATGTGGGGAGTGGTCCACGTGGCATTAAGCAGACGTTAGCTCTGTATGCAAAGAAATGAAGCACGCATCACGCGCAGGCGTCATAACATGTCGCCTCGCGGCAGCGTGCGAGGGACAGGCGCCAACCTCCCGCCGCACACCTGCTGACTTGTCCGGCTTGTCCGGCTTGTCCGGCTTGTCCGGCTGTCTTTCCTGTCCGGCCTGTACCCGCATTGCGCATGTACGCTGCCCTGCCTGCCTTCGTCTCGTCCACCTTCCTCGGTTACGGCCTCTACGTGCTGGTGACCAAGGGCGTCACGCGCGTGTCGGCATCGTTCTTCCTGCTGTGCGTGACCACCTTTGCCTGGCAGGGAACGTGGGTCTTCCTGTACCAGGCCACGCACCCCGACGTGGCGCTGTTGCTGGCCCGCCTGGGTTACCTGTTCATCCTGTTCCTGCCGACGACGTTCTACCATTTCATCGCCGAAGTGACCGAGCGCCGCCAGGAGCGGCCGCTGCTGCTGGCGTCCTATGGGGTCAGCCTGGTGCTGGCGGTGCTGCTGCTGACCACCGGGCAGGTGGTGTCGGGCTACTACACCTATTTCTTCGGCGACTATCCCAAGGCCGGGCCGCTGCATCCGCTGCACCTGGCGCAGACCATGCTGGTGGCGATCCGCAGCGCGTGGATCCTGGCCGAGGCCCGCCGCAACGCCGCCGCCGAACGCCGCAAGCGCTACAACCTGTGCCTGGTGGCGGTGGCGCTGTATTCGCTGGCGGCGGTCGACTACCTGGTCAACTACGGCGTGGCCTTCTACCCGCCTGGCGTGGTGTTCGTGGCGGCGAGCCTGGGCATGCTGGCCGTCAGCGTGGTGCGCTACGACCTGATGCATCCCTATTCGCTGGCGGCCACGGTCGCGCATGAAGTGCGCACGCCGCTGGCGACCATCCGCATGCAGGCGCAGGAGCTGGCGCGCACCTGGCCACAGGTGCTGCAGGGCTACCAGCTGGCGGTCGAGCAGGGCCTGTGCGAAGACCGCATGCGCCCGGGGCAGCTCGAGCGCGTGTCGAGCCTGGTCGGCGCGATCACGCGCGAGGTCGACGGCACCAGCACGGTGATCGACATGGCGCTGGCCTCGGTCACGCTCGAGCGGCTGGACCGCAGCACCTTCGCGCCGCACGGCATTGCCGACTGTGTCCATGCGGCGCTGGACCGCTACCCGTTCCAGGGCGACGAACGCGGCTGCGTGCATGTGCGCGGCATCGATGCCGGCTGGCGCTTTGTCGGCTCCGACACGCTGCTGGTCTACGTGCTGTTCAACCTGCTCAAGAATGCGCTGCACGCGATCCGCGCCACCGGCGGCGGGCGCATCGACATCACGGGCGCGACCGAAGGGCAGCACCATGTGATCCGCTTCCGCGATACCGGCCCGGGCATCGCGGCCGACGTGCTGCCGCGCATCTTCGAGCCGTTTTTCTCGACCAAGGCGCATGGCCTCGGCGCCGGCCTCGGGCTGGCCTTCTGCCGCCGCGTGATCGAGGCCTTCGGCGGCCGCATCGAGTGCGAATCGATCCCTGCTGTGCATACCACCTTCACGCTGCGGCTGCCGCGCTTCATCCCGATGGCCGACAGCCGGCTGCGGACCCGCACCGCCGGCTGAACCACACCGGCGGCACGGGTCTTGCAGCAACGCCTTACCGCGGTTCAGCGGATATCAGGCGGACACTGGCGCAGGCCGCGCCGCCACGGCTTCAGCTGGCAAACTCAGGCAACGCCAGCTCGTATTCCTTCACCCGTTCGATGATCCCCGCCGGGAAGCGCGATATGCGCTTCTTCCGGTCGGCAAACACGATCTGCTGGTAACCCAGCGATACCGGCTTGCCACCCACGCAGAAGCGGAACAGCAGGTAGGCGGAGCACCGGCGCACCTGGAAGGCGTTCAGGTAGCAGTCCACGCGCTGGAACGGGAAGGTCTCCTCGACATACTCCTGATGCGCGCGCTTGGTCACGAAGACGCCGCCCGCGGCAAGCAGGTTGTCGTGGATGCATTCATGGAACCACCTTTCGCGGCAGATGCCCTGCCATTCGAAATAGCGCGCGAAGTACGTATTCATGAAGGCATTGGAATCCTTGAGGTAGATGTCGATTGCATGGTGGAAGGTCTTGTGTCCGCCCGCATCGAGCGAGCCTGGCTCCGGCATCGCCGTTGCGTGGTTCAGGACTTGGGGGATCACGTCTCGCATCAACATGTGTTGACTCCTTGAAAGGGCTGCAGGCGGCAGCCGCGCCTGCCCCGGGGAGGTTGGGGCATGGTGGCATTCTGGCCGGATGCGCAGCGCTGAGGTGCATGGTGTGACATGCGGCGGAGCTGCCCTGTGACATGCGGCGTACGCTGATATCGTCGGCGGTGACAACCCGCCAGCCCGCACACCGAGGCATGGACAATCAACAAGCGATGAACGGCGCCGAAAGCTTGGTCAAGACCCTGCTGGCCAACGGCGTGGACACCTGTTTTGCCAACCCCGGCACCAGCGAGATGCATTTCGTCGCGGCGCTCGACCGCATCCCGGGCATGCGCTGCGTCCTGGGCCTGTTCGAAGGCGTGGTCACCCGGCGCCGCCGATGGCTATGCACGCATGGCCGACAAGCCCGCCGCGACGCTGCTGCATTGCGGCCCAGGCCTCGCCAACGGCCTGGCCAACCTGCACAACGCGCGCCGGGCGCAAACGCCGGTGGTCAACATCATCGGCGACCAGGCCACCTACCACCGGCCGCTCGCATGTGCTGGCACGGTCCGAAGAGGTCTGCGCTCGACATGCTGGACATCGGCAACCCGGACCTGGACTGGGTCAAGCTGGCCAACGGCATGGGTGTGGAAGGCGCGCGGGCGAAGGATATGGAGACGTTCGCAGACCTGTTCCGGGCGGCAAACGGGCGCAAGGGGCCGTTCCTGATCGAGCTGGTGATCTGACGGCGCCACGTGCAAGACGCTGGCCGCGGCGTTCAGCGCCGGTCAGGCGCGTCGCGCCGCGGCGCCTCCGCGTCATACCCCAGCAGGCTCGCCAGCAGCGGCCAGCGCCGCGCCGCCGCCCGCGCGGCGCGCAGTTCCTGGTGGTCGAAGTAGCGGCGCGGGTCGAAGCCGTCGACCTCGCTGCCCAGGACGTCGATATCGCTGCGCGCCAGCGGCAGCCCGCGTGCATGGGCCGGCTTCATGGCTTGCCCTCGATCCAGACCCCGTCCGGCGTGCGCACGACATAGCCGTTGCCTTCGCGCATGGTCACGGTGGCTTCGTTCTCGCCGACCATCTGCGTCTGCGGGAGGTCGCTGGCGTAGCTGGCCAGAGCCGGCGCCTGCGCGGCGAACGGGTTCCCGGCAATCAGATTGGACAGCAGCTGCGACAGGCCCAGGTAGCTGGTCGGTGCATCGATGGTGACGGTACGGTCGTTGGGCCTGGGCAGCCCCACCAGCTTGACGCCCACCGGCACGTTGATGATGCGCGGGGTCGGGATCTCGCGCATGCCGGCGATCTGGTTGGCGTCGCCGCGCAAGGCCGCGCCATGCTCGGGCACGAACACGATCACCGCGCGCCGGCCCGACTGCGCCACCATCTCGATGACCTTGTCGATGTCGCCCAGCAGCCGCGACAGCCGCAGCGGATAGGACTCCAGGCTGGACAGCCGGTTGTCGGTCATGCGGTTGCCGTCGTGCAGCGTCACGGAGTTGTAGTACAGCGCTTGCGGCCCGCCGCCGGCCTGCTGGCGATCGCGGAACCAGCGCTGCAGCACGTCGAAATCGCCGATGACGGGCGAGTTGTCGAACGAGCGCATCGCCACCGGCAGGCCGGTGTTGGGAGGCGGCGCGACGCCGTCGACGCCGATCTCCTTCTGCACCTCCCTCAGGAAGTTGTCGAAGTGGCCATCGTGGTTGAGCAGCATGCGGGTGGAGAAGCCCGCATGCGCCAGCGCCTGGAACAGGTGGCACTGGCCAGGCGCCGGGTCGTACAGCGCCTCGTGCTCGGGCTGGCCACAGGCCGCGCGCAATACGCGGATCGCCGCCGGGCCGCTGTAGCTGGCCGCGGAGCTGAAATTGGTGAACAGGAAATCGAAGCGCTGCAGCAGCGGGTTGTCGCGCGCGCGCGCGGTGTCGAGGTCGTCCCATGACAGCGAGCAGATATGCAGCACGATCACGTCGTACTGCGGGTTGGACGCGTCGGACGTGTCGGGCGTGGCCGCCAGCCGCGGGAAGCTGACCTGGCGCAGCGCTTCCTGGTTGCGGAACGCGGCCAGCCGGGCATCCGGGCCGCTTGCGGCGACCTCGGCGCCGCCACCGGCCAGCGCCGCGCCCGTGGTCAGTGCCGCGGTCGCGGTGCCGGCGCGGGCGCCTGCGATGCCGCCCGGGCCGCCGGCACCGTACAGCGCCTGCCACAGCGGCACTGCCACCAGCGCGCCCAGCACCAGCGTGGTGACCCGCACCCAGCGGTTCACGAGCCAGAAGATCACCAGCGCCGCCAGCGCAACCAGCAGCATCTCGCGCGTGACGACGCGCTGCGCCAGTTCCAGCATGTACGCGGGCGTAAACGCCTGCAGGTTGGTGAACTGCGAAACCACGCGCGAGAGTGGCGGCAGCTCCGATTCGCGGTACATCAGCGCGGCGCCCGCCACCACCGCCAGCACATGCCGCAGCGCGGACAGCGCCGGATGGCGGATGCGCACCACCAGCAGCAGCGCGAACAGCAGGTTCAGCAGCCATTGCGGATGCAGCCGGCCGAGATAGAACAGGTACAGCTTGGCGATAAAGTAGAGGTTCCAGATACCCATTGTGCGAAGCGTGGCGTTGCCGCGTTTCCGTTGTGTTTGAGGTCAGAGCCGGCGCGGGCGCACGCGCCCGGCCAGCGCCGTGGCGGCGCCGCGGAACGCATCGACCAGCCGCAGCAGCCCCTGGTAGCCCATCTCGATGACTTCCTTGAGGCCGCGCAGCGGCACGTCCACCGGCTGTTCGTCGATCCAGTGGATCCAGGCGTCGGCGCGGCCAAAGGTGCACTGGATCAGTTGCTGCTCGGTGCGCGCGTCCATATCGTCGAAGCGCACACCCATCTGCCGCTCGACATTGCGCGTCACCACCGCCGGGAAATGGTAGCTGCGGGTGCCGCGCGACAGGCACACGCCCACGTGCGTCCCGGGCTCGACCTTCGCTTCCACCGGCAGCGCCAGGCCCAGTCCGCCGAGCGAATAGTTCTCGGTCTTGCAGGCGAGCGTGCGGCCGTCGGGGAGCAGCAGCGTCGCCGGCACGCGCATCGGGATGCGGTGCGACACGCGCACCTGGCGCGCCTCGCGCGCCACGCCGATGGCCGCGCCCAGCATCACCAGGTTGGCCAGCGCCCAGCCCAGGTTCATGATGATCGCCGAGGGCTCGAAGGCAGGATCGAGCAGGATGCGCCCGAATCCCAGCAGCAGCGCGATGGCATTCAGCGCCAGCAGCACCAGGTAAGGCTTGGAAATGGTCCAGTCCAGGTATTCCTCGCGGATCTGTCCGCCCTTGGCCGTGACATTGAACTTGCCCAGCTTCGGGTTGATGAACGCCATCGTGGTCGGCAGCACGATGTACCACGCCAGCACCGATTCATAGACCTCTGCCCAGAACGAGTGCCGGTAGCGTCCCTGCAGGCGCGAGTTGGTGACGTTGGCGACGAACAGGTAGGGCAGCACGTAGGCCATGATCAGCACCGCCGAGGTGTGGATCACATGCAGCCCGAAATACAGGTACGCGATCGGCATGGTCAGGAAGATCAGCCGCGGTATGCCGTAGAAGAAATGCAGCATCGCGTTGGTGTAGCACAGGCGCTGGAACAGGTGCAGGCCCTTGCCGAACATCGGATTGTCGATGCGGAAGATCTGCGCCATGCCGCGCGCCCAGCGGATGCGCTGGCCGATATGGCCGGCCAGGTTCTCGGTGGCGAGTCCGGCGGCCTGCACGATGCGGATGTAGGCGCTGTTGTAGCCGCGGCGATGCAGTTTCAGCGCGGTGTGGGCATCCTCGGTCACGGTCTCCACCGCGATGCCGCCGACTTCTTCCAGCGGCGCGCGCTTGATCACCGCGCACGAACCGCAGAAGAAGGTGGCATTCCAGAAATCGTTGCCGTCCTGGATCAGCCCGTAGAACAGGCTGCCTTCATTGGGCACGCGACGGAAGGTGTCGAAGTTGCGCTCGAACGGGTCCGGCGAGAAGAAATGGTGCGGCGTCTGCACCATCGCGCATTTGGGGTCCGCGATGAACTCGCCCATCGTCATCTGCAGGAAGGAGCGCACCGGCATGTGGTCGCAATCGAAGATCGCGACGTACTCGCCCTGCGTGTGGCGCAGTGCCGAATTGATATTGCCGGCCTTGGCGTGGGCGTGCTCGGTGCGCGCCAGGTAGCCAACGCCGGCGTCGCGCGCGAAGTCGCGCACTTCGTCGCGGGCGCCGTCGTCGAGGATGTAGATGCGCAGCTTTTCCTGCGGCCAGTCCAGTCCCAGCGCGGCGTAGACGGTCGGCTGCAGCACCCGCAACGGTTCGTTGTAGGTAGGGATCAGGACGTCGACAGTGGGCCAGGTGGCGGGATCGGGCGGCAGCTGCGCCGGCTGTCGGTTGAGCGGCCAGATGGTCTGCACGTAGCCCAGGAACAGCACGATCCAGGTATAGAGCTCGGCCGCGAACAGCAGGTAGCCAAACACGGCTTCCGGCACGTTCTCGAACTGCAGCGTGGTGGTGATGCGCCACCAGATATAGCGGCCGGCCATCAATACCGCCAGCGCGGCCATGGTCAGCGTGGCGGCGCGTCCGGGGATGCGGCGCAGCACCAGCAGGCCGACGATGATCAGCATGGCCAGCAGGAACTGGTCGCGCAGTGGCAGCGGCGTGGTGCACATCAGGATGCCCGCGGCGGCGGCCAGCGACAGCAGTGCCGGCATCAGCCACGGCACGCCGGACAAGGTGGGCGACAGCGACTCGAGACGCTGTCCCACGCGTTTCCAGTCGATGCCCGGCAGCCGCGCCAGGATCCGCCGGCGCAGCCGCTTGGCGCGGAAGTAGACCGGTTCGAGCCAGCCGCGGAACCAGCGCCGCAGCGCGCTGGGCTCGGGCGGCGGCTGCGGCTTGCGGCGCTGGCGCACGTCGGCGGCGAGCGGTGCCAGCGCGCCTGGCGGCCGCAGCAGCGCGCGGCGCAGCCAGATGCCCGCGCCGTGCTGGTGGCTCGGGATGTCCAGGCGCTGGCGCAGGCGCCGCCGCGCCCAGCTGGCGGTGAGAAGCGCCACGTCAGGGCGCCCGCGCGGCGGGGTGCGGAAGAACACCCGCAGCAGCCACAGGCTGACCGGAGCCTCGGCGGCCACGCCCAGCTCGCGCGCGAGCGCGTGGCGCAGCGCCTGGAGCCAGTCGGCCGCGCGCCGGCGCAACGGCAGGGGCAGCAGCGCGCGCATCATGTCTGGCCGGCCTCGGTGGCCATGGAGCGGGCGCCCATGTCGCGCACGCTGTCGGGGCCGGCCTTTCCGCGCGCGGCGAGCAGGCTCCAGCCCGATACCCACGAGGCCAGCCCCTGCAGGTCATGCGCCGCCTGCGAGTAGGGCGTGCTGCGGCAAAAGCTCTCGCCGCGGGCAAAGGCTTCGGGCACGGCGGCGTCCTCGTGCACTTCATACGGCAGCAGGTCGCCGTCCAGCGTGGCGCGCAGCAGCACCGAGATATCGGTATGGAGCTGGCGCGCCGGCTGCAGCCGCGTGACCGCCCAGGCCACTGCGGCGCCGCTCTCGCGCAGCGCCGCGCGCAGCGGCGGCAGCGTGGCGCAGGTCTGCGGCTGGAGCGGCACCAGCACCAGCACGAGATCCGCCGCCGCGATGGCCTGGCGCGCATACGGCGACGGCCACGGCGCGCTGTCGATCAGCGCCAGCGCATTGGCGGGCAGGTCTACCTGGGCCAGCAGGCCGCGCAGCCAGTGCGGATCGCGCTCCATCCGCTCGGCCATGCGCCCTTGCTCGGCGGCGCTGCCGGGATCGCCCCACGGCACGAACAGCACGCCGTCATCGCTGCGCTGCCCCGCTTCATTCCAGTTGGCGCTGTTGCACAGACCCGCCCCGGCCGGCGCGCGCAGGCCAAAGTGGAAGCCAAGCAGCCCGCGCGGGTCGCATTCGACCGCCAGCGCCGGATGGCCGTGCCAGGCCAGCAGCGTGGCGAGCTCGGCGGTGACGGTGGTGCGGCCCGCGCCGCCAACGGTCGAGACGATGGCTACGGTCTTCATTCGCGCTCTCCGCTTGCTTCGCGCCAGCGCCGGCCGCGGATCACCACCGGCTGCAGCTGGGGCGGCAGCCGCACCGCGCGGCGCGCGCGCGGCAGGCGCCAGCGCGGCAGCAGGCGCAGCAGCCGGAAGTGCCAGACGACCCAGGCCACCGGCACTGCCAGGATCAGTCCCCAGATGAAATAGCCGAGAAACAAGTCCATGGTGGTTTCCTGTCGGGTTGCCTAGCGTTGCCGCTTCAGCGGGATGGCAAAAGCCTGCGGCTGCGCGCGCCGGCCGCGGCGCGCGCGCGAGGTCGCTGGCAGCGGGATCGGCGCGTCCTGCGGCGGCAGTTCCGCCGGCGCCGCCACCGGCGACGGCCCGGGCTGGCTGGCCAGCCAGCCGCTGTAGTCCTGCACCGGGCGCTGCGCGATATCGGATTCGAGCCGCTTGAGCGAGCCCAGGATCGATTCGGGATCGCCGCAGCGCAGCTCGCCGCCGAACAGCTCGGACATCGGCCGCACGAACACATGGCGGCACGCGGTCTCGACGTTCTCCATGCGGCAGGCGAAGAAGAAGGCGTAGACCGCGTTGCTGCCGGCGGTACAGAGGTCGCCGGCATCCTGCATCTGGCACGCGCGCAGCGCGTCGACATGTGCCACCTCGGGCAGCAGCGGCAGCTCCAGCAGTACGTGCGGCAGCCGGATCACGCTGCTGCGCTCGAGCGTGGTGCGCACCAGCGAGATAAAGTCGGCGGGTGGCACGTAGCCCGTGGCGGCGGTGGCCACCACCGCGGACAGCGCGCTCTTGTAGTCGGGCAGGATCGGGCGCGAAAACACCTGGCCCTGGATCGCCTCGATCATGGTCTGCACGCGCGCGAACGGCGTGTTGCGGTGGATCACCAGGCTGGCACCCAGCGTCATCATCAGCAGCTCGTAACGCTGGCGCAGGATCTCATGGTCCTCGCGTACCACGATCTTGAGCGCCTTGCCGCCGTCGTGGCGCAGCTGGTGCACCTGGCCGGCCAGGGTCTCGAGCTCGGCGATCTGGCCGTAGTGCAGCACCACGGTGGCAGCGACCGCACCGGCGGCGGCGGCCACCGCGGCGGCGTTGTCGTCGACCACCTGCCAGTGCGCGGGGATCCAGCGTTCGCGCAGCACGGCTGCGCGGCTGACGATGATGCGGTCCTCGTCGGGGGCCAGCAGCGTGGGCGCCTCGCCGGGCGCGATGGCGTCGTCGGCGCCGCTGCCGGCCACCAGGCCATGGTCGGCCGGCGAGAAGCGCAGCGGCACCACCTCAGGCGGCAGGATCGCGTCCTTGTGGCGCCAGAAGCCGACTTCCCAGATAAAGTGCCCATGCTGCTGCGCCAGCCGCGCCACGCCGGCAAAATGGCGGTGGAACCCGGCCAGCGACGCCAGCTGCAGCGCCGCCGCGCCGCCGGGCGGCTCGAGCCCAGCAGCACGCCGCAGCCGTTGGCGCTGCACCATTGCGCCAGCAGCTCGCCATCATCGGCCAGCGCGACCGGGTCGTCCCAGCGGAAATACCCCTGCGCGCCTTCCACCAGGAACTGGCTGCCCTGTGCGCCGCACTGGTCCACCACGGCCTGCAGCGCTTCGGTCAGCACGCCGATGCCGGAACGGTCGGGCACGCCGCGCAGCGTGCAGACATTGGCGCGCGGATGCAGCGTGCGCGAGCGTTCGATGTCGAGCCCGTGCGCGCGCAGCATGTCGGCGATTTCGGCCGGCTCGCGCGGCGACAGCACCGTGGTGCGCGCGCGCAGCAGCCGTGCCGCGCTCTGCCAGAACAGCGCGTCGCAGGCGGGCGTGGCGTCGGCATAGACCACGTGCACGGCGGCGGGCTCGAGCGCCGCCAGCGCCGGCGGCAGCGCATCGATGGCCAGCGCCGGACGCGCCTGCAGCCAGGCGCGCGGCTTCTTGCGCGAGCGCGGCGGCGGGGCGGTGGAGCGGCTGGCGTCGTTCATGGCGTGGCTATGTGGCTCAGTAGGTGGAGTATGGCCGCACCGTGGTGGGCGGGTAGGGCACGGGCCCCTGCTGCTTGTCGAAGACATAGCGCACGTAGGCCTGCGCGCGGTTTGGCGCGTAGTCGCGCGAGCGGTCGATCTCGAACACCGCGCCGGCGACCCAGTGCGGGGCAAAGCGGTATTCGATGGCCGCGCCGATGGTGTAGCTGAAGCCGCCGCCGGAGCCGCCGCCATAGGTGGCATTGCCGGAGAGTTCCTGCAGCCGGGAATCCGTCGGGTAGTACGGCATTGACTTCTCATACGTGCTCGACAGCCCCACGGAGCCGCGCACGCGCCAGGACAGCTTGTCGCGCCGCCCGGTCCAGTCCAGCGGGATGCCGAACGACAGGTAGCGCTGCGGGCTGTAGTAGCCGCCGTGGCCGAAGCTGTAGTAGCGCTCGTTCTCGCTGTAGCGCCAGTAGTTCAGCACCAGGCCGCTGGTGAGGCGCTGGTCGCGCCGCACGACGACGGGCACGTCGAAGCCGGTGCGCACGGTGAACTCGCGGTTGGTCAGGACATTGTGACCAGTGTAGATGCCGTAACCGAGATCGGCGAACAGGCCGAAGCGCCCCACGTCGCGCGCATAGCGCACATGCACGCCGTTGCGCACCACGCCGCCCCAGGTGGCAGCGGGCGTGACTACGCCGGTGGCCGGGTCGACATGGGCGGGATCGGTGGCGCCCGCGTACGACACCAGGCTGCTGGTGACGGCGCGCCGCGATACGTCGATGGTGGTCGATGCCGGCCCCATTTCTCCGCGCCAGCGCAGCCCGCCGACGATGTTCTGCCGCAAGAAGCCCAGCGGCGTGGTGCCGATGTCGGCACGCCAGCTGTTGTAGGCGCCGTTGAATTCGTAGCCGGCGGCCATTGCCACGCCGCGGTCGTTCTGGCCGATGGGGCCGAGGCCGGTATTGCCGAGCGCGCGGATGCGCCCGAAGTCGCGCGAGGCGAGCTCGTTGTCGGCGGGCAGCGTGCCGGCTTCGAGCTGCACCGTGTCAGCATGGAAGAAGGTGTGGCCGGTGTAGCCGTGCGGGATGCGCACGTACAGCGGGATCTCGGTCGCCAGCAGGCGCGAGATGCCGGGATCGCCGGTCTTGTGCGAGAACAGCACCGCCGAGGCCACCTGGCCTTCGCGCCGGGCTTCGAGCGAGGCGAGCGCGCGGCCGGCCGCGGTGCCCTCGGCAGTGTCGTCCAAACGCGGGCTGACGCCCTCGCGTTGTTCCATCACGCGCGCCTCGCGGTACAGCGCCGCGGCCTCGTCGAAATCGCCGCGCGACTGCGCGATGCGCCCGGCCTGCACCGCGATGTCGGCGCGCTCGGGATAGCGCTGGCGCAACGGGGCGACCACCGCCAGCGCTTCGTCCTCACGCCGCATCGCGGTGAAGCGGCGCGCGATCGACAGGCGCGTGTCGATGTCGTCCTCGGCGGTGTCGGCGAGCACCGCGCGCACGATCTCCAGCGCCTGCTTCTCGTCGCCCTGGCGCTCCAGCATGTTGGCCACCATCAGCCGCGCGCCGGCGTCCCTGGGGTTGGCCGCGAGCACCTGGCGCGCGGCGTCGGCGGCGCCGGCATAGTCGCCCCGGGCCTCGCGCAGGTCGGCCAGCGCCAGCAGCCAGCGGCGCTCGCGCTGCTGCGCTTCGGGCACTGCCATCAGCGTGCGCTGGGCCCCGGAGAAATCGCCCTCGGCAATCAGGCGGTCGCTCGCGCGCACCGCCAGCCGCAGCGACTGGTCGTCGAGGTCGGCGCGCTGCGCGGCGTTCAGGCCGGGACGCGCGCGCACGTCTGCGATCCACGCGCGCAGCGCATCGTCGCGCTCGGCCGCGGCCAGCAGTTCGCCATAGCGGATGCGCACGTCGATGGCGGGGTCGTCCGGGTGCGCGTCGAGCCAGTCCGTGACCAGCTTCAGGCCGGTGTCGGGCTGGCCCAGCGCGATCCATTCGCGCCCGACCGAGGCCAGCATCTGCGGATCGTCGGGCACCTCGGCCGCGGCGGCGCGCAACCTGGCCATCGCTTCGTCTTCGCGGCCCTGCGCGGAGAGCTGGCGCGCTTCGCGCAGCAGGCGCTGCGCGGCCAGGTTGCCGGAGAGGCGGCGCATGCCGTCGGAGCGCGCGGCGTCCGGTACGCCAGCCAGCAGCGCACTGGCGGCGTCGATGTCGTCGACCGAATTCAGGTACAGCGCCGCGGCATAGCGCATCTCGGCGCCCTGGGCGCTCTGGGCGCTCTGGGCGCTCCCGGCAGCAGCCACGCCTTCGTCCATCACGCGCCGCCCCAGCACCGGCAGGCCCAGGTCGCGGTAGGCGCGCGCCAGCGTGAAGCGTGTCCAGGGATCCTGCGGCGCCAGCCGGATCGATTCTTCCAGCCGCGCCAGCGCCGGGCTTTGCTTGCGCTGCGCCAGCAGCTGTTCGCCCTGCAGCGCGAGCAGTTCGGCGCGCAGGCTGCGCAGTTCTTCGGACGAACCCTTGAGGCGGCTCGCGGTGCTGGCGATCAGCGGTCCGCTCTCGTCGCCGCGGCCGCTTTCGTTGAGCAGCTTCACCAGCGTGCGCAGGCTGCCGATGTCGGGCTCGGGGCCGGCCAGGTTGGCGCGCAGCAGGCGTTCGGCCTCGGCCGGCTGGTCCTGCGCGATCAGCGCGTCGGCAAGGATGGCGCGCGCATTGGCGTTGTCCGGCTGCTGCTGCAACGCCTGGCGCGCCAGCGCTTCGGCCTGCGCCGGCTTGCCCTGGGCGTTGGCCTCGCGCGCGCGCGCCAGCGTGCCCCAGAACGTGGCGGTGCCCTGCAGGCTGCGCCATTTGCCGCGGTTGCCGGTATCGAGCTCGGCGGCGCGCGTGAACAGCTCGCGCGCTTCGTCGTGGCGTCCCTGGCGCAGGCGCACCAGCCCCAGGTTGCCAAGCGTTTCACCTTCGTCGCGGCGCTTGCGGTTGGCGCTCTCCAGCGCGGTCTCGGCCTCGCGCACATTGCCGCGCGCCAGCTGCTTCTCGCCTTCGCGCCGCGCCTGGTAGGCCGGGCTGGCCTGCTCGCGCTGGCGCACAGTGGTGCGCTTGCCGAGCTCGGCAAGCGTCTGCCGCGCGGCGTCGTCGTCCGGCACTTCCTGCAGGTAGGCCTCGTACCACTTGTAGTACGCGGGATCGTCGCTGACGTTGTAGAGCGTGCGCCGCCACATCTCCAGCGCGCCCTTGCGGTCGCCGTCGGGCCGCCGGCCGATGCGCTGCAGGATGCCGAGCCCTTCCTGGCGCGTCGCCTCGCGGTCGGTCAGCAGGCTGGCCAGCGCCATCTGCAGGCGCAGGTCGTCCGGGTTCTGGCGCACGCGCGTGCGCAGCTCGGCAATGGTGGCGGTGCGCCCGGCGGGCGTGCCGGCCAGGATGCGGTAGTAGTCGATCGCCAGCTCGCCGCGCGGGGCGCCGCGCGGGAACAGCTGGCGCAGCCGGGCGATCGCTTCCTCCGACTTGCCGGCGCGCGCCAGCAGCCGGATGCGCGCCATCTCGGCCTTGTCGCGCGTGGCGATGCGCCAGGCGTCTTCGAGCTCGAGCGTGGCAGGGTGGCCGGGATTGGCCTGGCGCAGCCGGCGCAGGATCTTCTCGGCTTCGAGCGGGCGGTTGGAGCGCAGCTCGATCAGGCCCATCAGCATCAGCGCGTCGGGCTGGTTGGGATCGATCAGCAGCGCCTTGTCGAGGATGCCGCGCGCCACGTCGGTGCGGTTCTTGGCTTCCCACATGCGCGCGGCGGACAGCAGCTGCGCCAGCTCGGGCGAGGGAGTGGCGGCCTGCTGGGCCAGTGCCAGCGGCGCCACCGAGGCGGCGCCGAACAGTGCCGGCATCAGCATCGGGTTCAGCGCGCGGGGCATCCGGTCTTCCAAGCAGGCAGCAGCGCGCCGTCCCTGGCGAAGCGGTACTGGCCCTCGAGATAGCCGAGCCCGAACAGCGTCAGCACCTGGGTGTAATAGCCGGCCTGGCCGCCGGGCTCGCGCAGCGCCAGCTCGCGCGTGCGGCGTGCCTGCGCGGCGGCCTGGTCGGCGCGGCCGAGCGCGGCCAGGTATGGCGCCACCGCGGCGCTGAAGCCGCCGTTGCCCGCGTTGGGGCCAGGCTGGCCGGTCTGGGTATCGATGCGCTCGGGCGGATAGCCCCGGGCGGCGACATAGTCGGCCAGCGGCGCGAAGGTGCGCAGCAGCGCGGCGCGCTGGGGCTCGTCGGCGGCCAGCGTGCCGGCCCAGAGGTAGACGCGGATCGCGTTGTAGGCGGATTCGGCGCGGGTTGCCGTGTCGGGCAGGAAGCCGCGGCCCGCTTCGTATTCGACCCAGTCGGGCGAGAAGCCGCGTGGCGCGGTGTCCAGCATCAGCCGCGCGGACGTGCCGATCATCTGCTGCCACGCCGGCTCTTCCGGCAGCGCCGCGGCCAGCCGGCGCATCACCTGCAGCGGCACGTAGCTGGGGTTCAGGCGCCAGCGCTTGTCGCCCAGCCTGAAGCCCTGCGGTCCCGGCAGCACGGTGCGGCCCAGGCCGGGCAGCACCGCGGTTTCCTCGCGCAGGATGCGTCGCGCCAGCAGGGTGCCGAGCGCGGTGAAGCGTCGCTCCTGCCACAGCCGTCCTGCTTCCAGCAGCGCGTAGGCGATCCACAGGTCCGCGTCGGATGCCGGGTTGCTGTCGATCACGCCCCAGCCGCTGCCCGGGTTGCCCCGGTTGTCAGCGTGGCCGGCGCTGGCTGTCTGCTCCGGCGTGAGCCTGCCCCAGATCCACGCGGGCAGGTGCGAGACCAGGTCGCCCTGCGCCAGGTTGTTCTCGGTCCAAGCCAGCAGCTTGTCGAAGCTGGCGCGGTCGTTGGCCACCAGCGCGAAGAACAGGCCGTAGGCCTGTCCTTCGGAGACGGTGGCCTGCTTGTCCGAGCTGCGGTCGATCACGCGCCCGTCGGCGCTCATCAGGTGCTGGCGGAAGGCTTCCCAGTCGGTCCACTTGCAGGCCGGCGCGGGCGTGGGCGCAGCAGCGGCGGCCAGCGAGGCACAAGCCAGCGCACCGGCTGCCAGCCATCGGCCCAGGCCTGTCAGCATGCGCCGCATGTCAGCTCCCGCCGCGCCGCGCAGCCAGCCTGCCCAGTGTCCAGAACAGCGACAGTGCCACCACCAGCCCGGCCAGCAGCCCGCCGATCGCCAGCAGGCTCGGGAAGGCCGACACCCGCACCCAGATGCGCGCGTACCACGGCAGGTCGCCGACGTAGTAGCGCTCGCCCAGGCGCAGCCCATCGACCTGGTCCTGGCGGATCACGGTCAGGTCGCCGCGCATCTGCGCCACCTTGCCGGGGTTCTCGAGGGCGTCCAGCACGTCGGCCACGCGGCGGTCCTCGGTGGCGGTCAGCGCGACCACGGTGTTGCCGTCGGCCAGCGGCGATTCGAAGCCGACCAGCGCCGCTACCGGGCCATCGGCGGACAGGATGGCGCGCCCCACGGGCGCGACCGGGTCCTCGCGCACGCCGCCCAGCCAGTTCGACCGGATGCCGGTGCGCTGGTCGCGCAGCGAGATCTCGGTCTTGCCGCGCGCGATCAGCATCGGCAGCGACTTGCCCCATTTTTCCAGCGTGGCGGCGCCGCTGCCGGTGCCGATCAGCAGCAGGTTATGGTCGCGCACGCTGTCGATCTTCGACGTCGGCACCACCGTCACGCGCAGCGACGGCAGGCCCGTCCACTTGCCCATATGGCCCAGCAGCGACAGCAGCGCTTCCTGGTCCATCGCGGTCGGCGCGTCGGGCATGACCACGGCCGTGTCGGCGAGGTCGGCCAGCCGGGTGAAGGGATACCCGCTATTGGCGAAGTACGCCAGGTTGGGCAGCCCGGTGTAGTGCGAGAAGCGGCTGAAATCGATGGTCGAGTCGGGGTCGATCGCCGCGCGCGCCACATCGGTCGCCGTGCCGCCGCACAGCGCCGTCTTCTGCGAATCGATATGGAACTGGAACTGCATCTGGTTGTTGCTGCCGACGCGGAACGCCGGGATGCCGACCCGCTGCGATGCCGACGCGGTGGTGCCCGACAGCAGCGGCACGCTGACCACGTTGTGGTCGTCGGTGCTGGCCAGCGGGCGCAGGCGGTACGAGCGCACCAGCTGGTCGTTGATGTCGATGCTCAGTACCGAGTCGTTGTAGGTGGGCGGCGCGGTATAGCGGTAGCGCAGGTTCAGCGGCACGCTGCCGCGGGTCCAGTCGTACAGGTCCGCCGGCACGCGCAGGTTGACGCGGATCGGGTTCGGATCGCTGCCGGCCACCTGCAGGTCCTGCGGGTCCGGCACCAGTTCGCGGAACAGCACGGGGCGGTCGGTCGGCGCCCAAGCCGGCGCGTCATAGGGCCGGCGCGGCTTGCCGATGTCCACCGATTCCACGCGTGCGCTGTTGCCGGCCATGGCCGCCTTGCCCAGCACCAGGGCATTGACCGCGGTCTGCAGCTCCTGCGCATTGCGCCCGGCCACCACCAGCAGCTTGCGGTCCGGGCTGGCCGGGCTGGGCATGAGGCTGACGGTCGGGCCGGTGATGGCCGGCAGGTTCAGGCCCGCCGGCATGGTCTGCGGCGTGACGAAGGCGATGGCGTCGCTGCCCGCCGGCGCGGTCCGCGCCACCGGGAAGCGCGCCTCGCGCCAGGCGGCCAGCGCGCCCAGCCATGATGCCGCGACGCCGGCGGCGCGCAGCGTCGCGCCGTCGGCGCCGGCCGGCAGCACGAACGGCACGGTCACGCGGCGGTTGTCGCGGCGGTCGAAGAACGGTGCCGGCAGCAGCGCGAGGTTGTCCGGCAGCGTCACGCGCGAGGTCTTGAGCGTGACCGTGGTGGCCGGGCTGATATCGGCCCACAGGCTCGAGTGCAGCGGATCCTCGCAATGGTCCAGCGTGTAGTGCGCGATCAGCTGCACCCGCAGGTGGTTGAAGTCGGTGAAGAAGCGCGGGTCGATATCGACCTCGCGCGTGACCAGGCGCCCGGCTTCCTTTTCTTCCAGCGGCAGCGTGGCGATGACTTCGTCGTTCAGCGTCAGCTTGATATGCGACAGCGGGAACACCAGCGCCGGCGAATAGGTAAAGGCCAGCCTGAGCCTGGCCGCCGTGACCACTTCATCGAGCCGCACGCCGATGTCGAGCTGCCGGGCGTGGTCCACGCCGCGCAGCGCGATCGGGCCATAGGCGCCCATCTGGCGCAGGGTGAGGACATGGGTGGCGGTATTGGCCGAAGCGGTTGTGGCAGGGCCGGCAACGGTGGCCGGCTGCGTCGCGGCCGGCATGGGCGGGCATGGGCGGCGTGGCGCCCACGGCCGGAGCTTGCGCGCCCGCCGGCCATGACAGGCACGACAGGGCGAGCAGGCTGGCTGCGCATAGCGGGAGGCGGTGGAAGCGGGACGGGACGGAGCGGGTCATGGGCAGGATTGCGATTCCTTGCATGCTTCCTGGGGCGGGCGGCGCACGCGGCGCGCAAGTCTATACCCGCCGCGGGCCTGACGCAATGTTGCGGCAGGCTGTACAAATTCCGCCGAATACGGTCGGGGAAGTGTAACGGCAAAAGCACCGCGGGCTCCGCATCACGCCCGTGCTCAAAAAAAGATTCAACAACGAATAAAAAAAGCGGAAACGCTACCCTCTTGCCAAAGGGGACATTTCCGCTCCGGGGTTGTAGGAGAAGCACCGGCACTTGCGCGCGGCAAGCGCCCTCGCTTCACTCAGCCGTGCCGCTTATCCGCAGGTGTCGTCGGCCCGGCAAACGCCGTGCACCACCATCTCTCCCATCAGGTCCAGCGCTGCCTGGTCGGCTATCGCCTCGCGCATGGCGTCCAGCGCGGCGTCGTGCGGATCGCCGGGGTTGCCGGCCGCGAGCGGCGTGTCATGCCAGCGGCGGGGCACGGCGGCGGGATCGATGTCGACAGCGGCGCCCTCGGCCAGCGCGTCCAGCACCGCCTGCTCGGCCGCGGCGATGGCATCGGCGGTCAGGCGAGTCGCATGATCGGGGCCAAAGCTGTCGAAGACGCGCGCCGGCGGCCCGTCCAGCAGCTTCCACAGTGCCAGTTCAGTCAGCGGCGTGCAGTTGATGGTTTGCCCTGCCTGCACCAAACCGTGGAGCTGCTGCCGGTTGGCATTGCCCTGTGCAAGGCCGCCGTCGCACCGCACCATCACCGCGCCGTCCGTCACGCCGGCCAGGCGGAAGGCACCGCTGGCGTCGGTTGTCGCCTGCCGCACCTGGCCTTGCGTATCGCGCAGTTGCACCGATGCGCCCGCCAGCGCCGCGCCGACCGCGGCGGTGCCGCTGATGTCGCGCGATGCGTCGTCCCCGCATGCCGCCAGGGCCGCCACCGCGCATGCGGGTAAGAGGTAGCGCCAGTTTCCGAGATGCTTGCCCATGATCTCGTCCTCAGGGCGCCAGCGCGGCCAGGTCGCGGTGCGAGCGGTTGAACAGGCCGCGCGCAAGCGGCGTCGGGCGGAAATCCACGTCGAGCGGCGAGATGGTGATGAACTTGGCCAGGAAGGCTGGCGTCTCGGCGGTGCGGGCGAGCGCTTTCAACTCGGTTTCCGCTGCGCCGGCTTCGATGGACACCGTGTTGTCGGCATTGCGCTTGTACGCGGTGGTGAACGAGTCCACCGTGCCCGGCACCGTCAGTCGCACCCCCGCAGGGGCTTGCCCGCCAGCGGCGATCGGGTAGTTGATGCTGAGCGGATGGGCCACGGGCAGCAGCGGCTGGCCCGCGCGACGCGTGGCTTCCAGGCTGGCAATCACGCGGGCCAGGAAGGCTCCGGCCTTGGGGAAGGCGGCCAGCGTCGCGGGGAAGCCGCTGCGCGCCTCGGCAAAGTCGACGCCGACGCTCAGCGCGATGGCCGGCACGCCGCGCCGCGCGGCGAACAGGACGTTCATCACCGTCCCCGAATGCGGGATCGAGTCCGACAGGTTCTCGCCGAAGTTGGCGCCGGAGACGACGAGGTCGGGCGTAAAGCCGCTTTCCGGGCCGACGATCTTCAGGCCCATGGCGGTGGCATCGACCGGCGAGCCGCTGCCGATGTAGTCGGCGTTGGTGGCATCGAGCGCGCCGCCGGCCACATAGGTGGGCTTGACCCGGTGCACGCAGTACGTGTCGGGGCCGCCGGCGAGCGGTTCCACCACCAGCCGCGTGCGTCCATCGGGCACGGCATAGGCGGCACCGGAGCCGCTCTGGTTGCTGGCCGGGCCAACCGTGATGACGCGGTGGCCCGCATCCTGCAAGGCCTTGCGCACGGCGGTGATGCCGGGCGCGGCGCAGCCATCGTCATTGGTCAGCAGCACGTTGAGCGCGTGGGCGGGGGTGGCCGCCGCGGCCAGGGCCGCGGCAGCGAGGCTGAGCCGCAAGGGGGCCGGAAGTCTGAGCATGGAACCTGTCTCCTCATTCTGATGGGTATGGAAAGCGCTGCATGGCCGCGGCGCCAGCGGTGAAGCAGCAAGCCGGCGCCCTATGCCGCGAGCAGTCCCCGCGCGCGCGCCAGCGTGATCGCCGTGTCCTCGATCATGTCTTCCTGCCCGCCCACCAGGCGCTGCCGCCCCAGTTCGACCAGGATCTCGCGCGCGGGGATGCGGTATTTGGCCTCGGCGCGCTTGGCGAACAGCAGGAACGACGAATACACGCCGGCGTAGCCGAGCGTGAGCGCGTCGCGGTCGATGCGGATGGGGTGGTCCATGATCGGCACGACCAGGTCTTCGGCCACGTCGGCGATGCGGAACACATCGACGCCGGTCTCGATGCCCATGCGCTCGCACACCGCCACCAGCACCTCCATGGGCGTGTTGCCGGCGCCGGCGCCCAGCCCGGCGGCAGCGGCGTCGATACGCGTGGCACCCGCGGCGATCGCGGCGAGCGAGTTGGCGACGCCCATGGCGAGGTTGTGATGGCCGTGAAAGCCCAGTTCGGTCTCGGGACGCAGCGCCTGGCGCACCGCGGTCAGCTTCTCCGTGACGTCCTGCGGCAGCATGTGGCCGGCCGAGTCGGTGATGTACAGGCAGTTGGCGCCATAGCTTTCCATCAGCAGCGCCTGCTGCACCAGCGTCTGCGCCGGCGCCATGTGCGCCATCATCAGGAAGCCCACGGTATCCATGCCGAGCTTGCGCGCCATGCCGATATGCTGCTCGGACACGTCGGCCTCGGTGCAATGGGTGGCGACGCGGATGGTCTGCACGCCGATGTCGTGCGCCATGCGCAGGTGCTCGACGGTGCCGATGCCGGGCAGCAGCAGCGCGGACACGCGCGCGCGCTTCAGTTCGCCCAGCACCGCGCGCAGGTATTCCTCGTCGCTGTGCGCGGGAAAGCCGTAGTTGACCGAGGCGCCGCCCAGGCCATCGCCGTGGGTCACTTCGATCAGCGGCACGCCGGCGGCGTCCAGGCCGCGGGCGATGCCCTTCATCTGCTCCAGCGAGATCTGGTGGCGCTTCGGGTGCATGCCGTCGCGCAGGGTCATGTCGTGCAGGGTGATGCGTTGGCCCATGGCGTGGCTCCTCAGGCAGTGGTGGTGGCGGGGATGGCGGGGGTGGCGGGGGTGGAGGACAGCATCGCGGCGGCGATGCATTCCGCGGTGCGGGCGGCGGAAGCAGTCATGATGTCGAGGTTGCCGGCGTACTTGGGCAGGTAGTCGCCCAGGCCCTCGACCTCCAGGAAAATCGATACCCGCTTGCCGTCGAACACCGGGCCATTCTTCAGCGTGTAGCCCGGCACGTACTTGCGCACCTCGGCGATCATGTCGTGCACCGACGCGGTTATCGCCGCGACGTCGGGCGCCTCGTCGGTCAGGCAGTGGATGGTGTCGCGCATGATCAGCGGCGGCTCGGCCGGGTTGATCACGATGATGGCCTTGCCCTGGCGCGCGCCGCCCACGGCTTCGATCGCGCCCGCCGTGGTGCGCGTGAATTCGTCGATATTGCGGCGCGTACCCGGCCCGACCGAGCGCGACGACACCGTCGCCACGATCTCGCCATAGGCCACCGGCTGCACGCGCGACACCGCATACACCATCGGAATGGTGGCCTGGCCGCCGCACGTGACCATGTTCACGTTCATCTCGTTGCTGCCGATATGGGCCTCAAGGTTGACAGGCGGCACGCAGAACGGCCCGATCGCCGCCGGCGTCAGGTCGATCACGCGCACGCCGCGCGCAGTCAGCCTGGCCGAGTGCTCGGCATGGACGTAGGCCGACGTGGCATCGAAGGCGATGCGGATATCGTCGGCCTCCAGGTGCGGCAGCAGGCCGTCGATGCCGTCGCTGGTGGTCTTCAGGCCGAGTTCGCGCGCGCGCGCCAGGCCCTCGGATGACGGCTCCACGCCGACCATCCAGACCGGTTCCAGGATGTCGCTGCGGCGCAGCTTGTAGAGCAGGTCGGTGCCGATATTGCCGGGCCCGATCAGGGCGCATCGGATCTTGTTCATGGTGTCTCGCGTGGCGGGTGAAAGGAATCAGGAAGTCAGCAAGGGAGTCAGCAAGAAATTCAGCAAAACGCGGCGCTGCAGCCGCCGATGCCCGTGATGTGCATGGACAGCCGGTCACCGGCCTGCACCGGGATCAGCGCGGCGAGCGAGCCCGACAGGATGGCCTCGCCGGCCAGCAGCGGGATGCCGAAGCTGCCCAGCGTGTTGGCCAGCCAGGCCACCGCATCGGCGGGATGGCCGAGCGCGGCGCTGCCCAGGCCCGTGGCCACGCATTCGCCGTTCTTCTCCAGCGTCATCGCGCAGGCGGCCAGGTCGAGGCCGTGTGGACTGACACGCTCGTCGCCGAGCACGTAGACGCCGCAGGATGCGTTGTCGGCGACGGTGTCCTCGATGCGGATGCGCCAGTCGCGGATGCGCGAGTCGACGATCTCGAAGCACGCCGCCACCGATTCGGTCGCGTCGAGCACGTCCTCGCGCGTCACGCCCGGGCCGCGCAGGTCGCACCGCAGGAAGAAGGCAATCTCGCCCTCGGCGCGGGGCTGGATCAGCGTGTCGGTCGGAATGGGCTGGCCCGCGGCGTAGTGCATGCTCTGCAGCAGGATGCCGAAGTCCGGCTGGTGTACGTCCAGCATCTGCTGCACGGCTTTGCTGGTCACGCCGATCTTCTTGCCGGCGACGCGGTCGCCCGCGGCGAGGCGGTGGGCGATGAAGCCTTGCTGGATGCGATAGGCGTCGTTCACATCCAGCGCCAGGCCGCGGCCGCTCAGTGGCGGCACCGGCGAGCGCGAGACGAGCGCGTGGTGGAGTTCTTGACTGAGCGTGGCGATCTGGTCAGCGTGCATGGCAGGAAACGGGTTGCGCTGCCGCGGCCTGTTGCCGCGGCAGCCTGGGACAATGCGGGCGTCAGAACGAGTACTTGGCGTTGAAGGCCACGTAGTCGCGATCGGCCAGCGGGCGGTTGGTAATGCTCGGCCCGCCGATAAACGCCGCGTAGGTCAGGTTGAGCTCCAGGTTGTTCAGGTACTTGAAGGTCACCCCCACGCTGGCGCGCCGGTCGCCATAGCCCATCAGCGTGCCGAAGGCGCCGGCCACTGCCGAGCGGCCGCTGAACTGGTGCGCATAGGTGAGCGGCACGGTCAGGTCCCAGCCGTCGAACACGTTGTTGTAGGTCAGCGACCAGCCCAGCTGGAACGCCGCCGAGTTGCGCGTGTTGGTCAGCTGGCTGAAGCCCATCACCGGATCGACGCTCAGCACATGCAGGTAGGCAATTTCACCGAGCAGCGCCTGCGAGTTGGCGAGGAAGGTGGGCCCCACCGAGTAGATCGCGGACAGCTGCCCCTGCAGCGCCTTGCCGCGCGACGCGGTGGGCGAGCCGGCCACGTCCACCAGCATCGGTATGCCGTCCTTGTAGCTGACCTCGCCGGCGATGTTTGCGCCGAGCATCTGCGTGGAGAAGCTGGCGCCGGTCAGGTTGATGCCGCCGTAGAACTTCTCCTGGTATTGCAGCGTGGGGAACATCGAGGTCACGACGCTCGGGTTCTTGTCGTGGTAGCGCAGCTGGTAGAGCCCGACCTCGGTGCCTTCGAACACGCGCCAGCGCGCGCCCACCCCCCACTGTCCCCAGTCGGACGGGCGGACGTCCGGCCCGCGCGGAATGCGGAAGCCGGGCCCGATGATGAACTCCGCGCCCGGGCCGACCAGGTCGCTGGTGCTGAAGTAGCTGCCCGGCGCCGACAGCTGGTTCGGCTTGAAGGTGAACTGGTAATAGCCCATCAGGCTGAACGACGGCGTGACCTGCAGCTGCAGCGATGCCTGCGGCACCGGCAGCAGGATGTCCTTGACCTCGGCGCCCGGCACAAAGGCCTTGGTGGCATCGGCAGGCCCCTGCGCGCCGGCGATATTGGCGAAGAACAGGCTCTCGCCCCATGCCACTACCTGGTTGCCCAGCTTGAAGCTCAGCTGGGTGCCGCCGACCGGCGTGGTGCCGTAGACATAGGCATCGAGCAGCTGGGCGCGGTGCTCGTGGTAGTCCTGCGCCGATTCCGTGAACTGGTTGAACGGGCCGCTGTGGTTGACGGTGAACGGCGCGTTGTTCGAGTTGGTGCCGCGGTAGGCCCAGTCGTAGAACACGCTGCCGCGCACCAGTGCGCCGAAGGCGCCGTGGCGCAGGTGGGCTTCGCCCAGCAGCGACACGCGGTTGGCGATCATGTCGCCGGGCTTGAAGTTGCGGTCGCCGTCGTCGCCGTTGATATTGGCCGGGCTCAGCAGCGTGTCGCTGCGGTGGCCGGTGCGCACTGCCGCGCCGTAGGACGCGGTGACGCTGTAGTCGAGCGTGGTGTCGCGGCCGAATTCGATCGTGTCGCCGGCATATGCGGCAGGCGCGAGCAGCGTGGCCAGTGCCGTCATCGCGGCCATGGCGATCGGCCGCAGCCGGCTGCGGCGCTTCATTGGGCCGCGTGGTGGTTGTTGCATGGTGGTCTCCCCTTGGTTTCGGTGGTGGTTCATGGCCTGGCACTTCGAATGGCGCGCTCTGGCCGCAAGCGTAGAGAGGGGGAGATCTGCACAAATCGGCAGAATGGACTAGGCGGTTTCCCTACGGCGCGCGGTTCAGCGAAGCCGCGCCAAGAAAGGCCGGACGTTCACCGCCGCCATCGATCACGAGGTTGGCGCCGGACACGTATGACGCCTGCGGCGAAGCCAGGAACAGGCAGGCGCTGGCGATATCGTCGGGCTGCGCGAGCCGGTTCAGCGGCACCGTCGCCGCCATCGCGCGCAACGCCTCGGGATCGCCGTAGTGCTGGTCGCGCGAGGTGTCGGTCAGCACCATGCCCGGGCTGACCGCGGCAACGCGTACGCGCGGCGCCCATTCCACCGCGAGGGTGCGCACCGCGTTGAGGATGCCGGCCTTGGCGGCGCCATAGGCCGCGGTGCCGGGCGAGGGCCGCAGCGCGCTGACGCTGCCGACAAACAGCTGCGTGCCGCCGCCGGGCTGCTGCTGCATGCGGGCGTTGACGCGCTGCGCCAGCTGCAGCGGTGCCACCAGGTTCAGCCGGATCACCGATTCCAGCAGGCGTGGCGAGGCATCGGCGACCAGTGCGTACGGCGAGCCGCCGGCGTTGTGGATCACGACATCGAGCGTGGGGCTGGCCTGGGCGATCGCGGCAAGCATGGCATCGGCCTGTTCGAGGTCGCGGATGTCCGCGGCGATGAAGCGGGCACTGCGCCCGTTTGCGCACGGCAGCTCGCCGTCGTGCGCGGGCGCCGTGCGTCCGCAGACGAAGACCTGCGCGCCGGCGCGCAGGAAGGCTTCGCTGATGGCGCGGCCGATGCCGCGCATGCCGCCCGTCACCAGCACGCCCTGGCCGGTGTAGTCGAATCCTGTCATGGGGTCCCCCTGATGCATGGAGGGCCCATCGTAGGAGAAGTGGCCGGATCGCTCGTAGTCCGAATGAACGATGCCCGGCATGCCGGGGCTGCGCAATATCGCTGGCAAACACCGCTCGCAGATATCGCTCGCAGATATCGCTCCAGAAATCGGTCGCAATCACACGGGAGACGCCCTTATGTCCGCTACGCCGCAGCAAACGCCTTCATCCCTGCATCCGAACCTGCCGGTCGGGCGCTTCGTCACCACTTCCGGGGGCCTGCGGCTGCACTGCCTGGACGCGGGCAGTGGCGAACCCGTGGTCTTTATCCATGGCAGCGGGCCGGGGGCGAGCGGGCACAGCAATTTCCGCTTCAACGTGCCGGCCTTCGCCACGGCAGGCTTCCGTACCGTGGTGGTGGACCTGCCAGGGTATGGCTTGTCGTCAAAGCCGGACGACGTCGAATACACGCTGGACTTTTTCGTCGCCGCGCTGCGCGAGCAGTTGCTGGCACTGGAGCTGCCGCGCTGCGTGCTGGTCGGCAATTCGCTCGGCGGCGCGATCGCGCTGCAGTACGCGCTGGACTATCCCGACCATGTGAGCCGGCTCGTGATGATGGCGCCGGGCGGCGTGGAGGAGCGCGAGACTTATTTCCGGATGGAAGGCATCCAGCGCATGGTGTCGCTGTTCACCGGCGGGCACATGAACCCGGATACGATGCGCCAGCTGCTGCAGTTGCTGGTCCATGACGCCAGCCTGGTCACCGACGCGCTGGTGGACGAGCGCATGGCGGTGTGCCGCGAGCAGCCGCGCGAGGTGCTGGCCACCATGAAGGTGCCCAACCTGACTGCGCGGCTGGGCGAGATCCGCTGCCCGGTGCTCGGCTTCTGGGGCACGGAAGACCAGTTCAATCCTGCTTCAGGCGCGATGAAATTCCTCGGCGGCTGCGCTGATGCCCGCTTTGTGATGATCAACCGCTGCGGGCACTGGGTGATGGTCGAGCACGCCGCGTATTTCAATCGCGAATGCCTCGCTTTCCTCGCCGATACCGCCCAGGCCGTCGCGGCATAATTGGCGCGCCCATACCCATACAACGACACCCGAGGAGACATCATGGAATACCCGTATAGCCTGTTCGACCTGCGCGGCAAGGTGGCTGCCATCACCGGCGCCGCGCGCGGCATCGGCGCGGAAACCGCCCGTGTGCTGGCGGCGGCTGGCGCGAAGGTCGCCGTGCTCGATGTGCTGGAAGCGGACGGCAAGGCCACCGCCGAGGCCATCTGCGGCGCAGGCGGCGAGGCCGCGTTCTGGCCGCTCGACGTCACCAGCGAGAGCGACGTGGCGCGCGTGCTGGATGCGGTCGCGGCGCGCTTCGGCGGGCTGGATATCCTCGTCAACAACGCAGGCATCGAAGGCCCGAACGAACCGACCCACCAGGTGGCGCTGGAGCAATGGCAGCAGGTGATGGCGGTGAACGTGACCGGCACCTTCCTGTGCACCAAGCATGCGATCGCGCACATGGAGCGCGCGGGCAGCGGAGCCATCGTCAACGTGTCGTCGATGTACGGCATTGCCGCGGGCCCGGACGTGCCGCCCTACCACGCGTCGAAGGCCGCGGTACGGATGATGGCCAAGACCGACGCCATGCTCTATGCCGGCAAGGGGATCCGCGCCAACTCTATCCATCCGGGATATATCCGCACGCCGATGCTCGAACACGTGGCGCAGGTGTCGGGGCAGGGCGAGGCGCTTTTCGGCTACCTTGGCAGCCAGACCCCGATGGGCAAGGTCGGGCAGCCGCGCGACATCGCGGCGGGCATCCTGTACCTGGTCTCCGATGCCGGACGCTACGTCACCGGCGCCGAGCTGGTGATCGACGGCGGCTACACCGCGCGCTGACGGACAAGGAGAGGACGATGCCAGATAGCGCCGCGATGAAGGCCACCCTGCTTGCCTATGTCGAACACTTCAATGCCGGCGATGCCGAGGGCGTCGCCGCGCTCTACGCGGACGATGCCACGGTGGAGGATCCGGTCGGCGCACAGCCGCTTGCCGGCAAGCCGGCCATCCTCGCCTTCTACCAGCATGCCACTTCGCGCGGCGCGCGCCTGGAGGTGGTTGCGCCGGCGCGCGGATCGCACGGCAACGCCGCGGCGCTGACCTTCGCGGTCCATGCGCGGCTTGATGGACGTGCGGCACGCATCGACGTGACCGACATCATGACGTTCGGCGCGGACGGGCGCATCCAAAGCATGCGCGCGCACTGGGGGCCGGACGACGTGCATTTCGTTTAAGACGGCATCCTCCGCACCGATGGTCCGGCGTAGCCGCGACGATGCCGATGCCACGCGTGGGCGCATTCTTGCCAGTGCGCAGCAGCTGATGCGCCAGCGGGGCGTGCATTGCGTCACGCTGGACGACGTGGCCCGCGCCATCGGCATGACACGCGGGGCGGTCTATGCGCATTTCCGCTCGCGCGCCGCATTGATGGGCGCGCTGCTGTCTTGTGCCGAAGCGGATCTTGCGGAACGGCTCGCCCCGCTGTCCCGGCACCACGCCGGCGCGGGCGTGGACGTGCTGGAGCCGACGCTCGCCGCCTTGCTCGATGGCGATGGCATGGCACGCCATGTCAGCCTGCTGGCGTTCCTGCTGCAGCACAAGTGCGGCGCTGACTGTGAGCTCTGTCCGCTGCGGGCGCGCGTGCTGCAGGGTGCCGGGATCTTGCGTAATACGCTGGCGGCAAGAATGGCCGAGCCAGGACAGGCGGGCCTGCTGGTCGCGCACCTGTGGGGCTTGCTGAGCGCCCACGCGCTGCAGTTGGCGCCCTCGGGCTTGTCCGGATGCGCGGCAGCGCTCGCCCGGCTGTATGCGGCGCCGGGCATGCAACGCGGTGCATGGCCGGATACCGCCTGCGGCGCGGCCTTTCCTCGGGATACCCCCTAGTCTGCTCGGACGAAGAGACGGCGGCGGACGCCGCCTACCATGCTGTCAAAGGACCCGGAAAGGGTGCGGAGGAGACAGCGATGAAGCGGCTCGGATTTCGTTGGGTGGCCGGGCTGGCCGCGGTTGGGGCTGGCTTTGGCGTGGCCTGGCTGCTTGCCGGCGGCAATGGCGTTGCCGTGGCGTACGGTGGTCACGATGATGTCCGTGCCGCCGGCACGGGTCCGGATGGGTGCGACGCAGCCTGTGTGCGTAGCAGGGGCGTTGCGGCCATGGTGGTACTCAGCCAACGCCCGCCGCAATGATGGCGGCGGGATGGTCTTCCACGCTGCTGGTCAGCGCTGGCGCTGCGCGTGCAGCGCTTCTGCGCGTGCCTTGACATCCCTTGCCACCTGGTCGAAGCCCTGTTTTACCCAGGCGCCGTGTTCGCGCATGATGGTTTCGGCGTTCAGGCCCAGGAACAGGTCAGTGGTGAAGTAGCGGGTGCGGCCGGGGGCGATCGCTTCGATGTACTGGTCGCGGCGGGCGGCATCCTTGTTTGCGTCCGTGGGGCGTTGCTCCCACGACAGCAGGCGCTCCGGTTCCCACGCCACCAGGGTCTCGTTGACCGGGATGATCCGGTCCGTGCCAGGGATGCGGACCTGCATGTGGACCATGTCGCCCAGCTTCGCTGTTGTTTCCAGGCCGGGGCAGAAGGTGTTCCATTCGGCGTAGCGGGGGAAGTCGGTCAGGACTTCCCATACCAGGGAAGCGGGGGCTTCGATTTCCACGGTGATCGAGGTGACGAGGTTTGCGGGCTTGGCCATTTCGTTGTCTCCTTTCATTCTTGGATCGGGAGTACAACACTAGGGCTGGGATGTGGGGTGCGCATACTCTGAATGGACGAGTCCGGGTGGACGAAGATGTTTGCGCGTGGCTGCGGGATATTGTCGGTATGCTCCGCGAGTCTCCAACTGCTGTGAGCTTGGTGCCGGGCTGGGGGTGATGGTCCGGCATTTTTTTGCTTATTTGTTTGATGGTTGGGTTGGGGGCTTGCGGCTGGGCATCTGGTAGCTATTTGATATCCCCTGGTTTCGCCCCTAAAGGGGCGAGTCACTTTTGCCCGAGTGGCAAAAGTAACCAAAAGCGCGTTTACGGCCCTGCGGGCGGCCACTTTTATCGTAGTGGGCGACGTTTTTCGTACGGGGCTGAGCTTCGTCGCAGCATAGGACCGCTTGACGCCGTGGTGCGCCACGGTGGCTTAGGTTTGATGCGGTGTTTGAACGAGCCCAGAGCTGTAGGTGGCCCCTGCTGCTGGCGGCAACGTAGGGACGCCTTCGGCTGCGCTGCGCGCCGGCCCTAAGGGCAAGGCTGCCGCCCACGTCGTCGCCCCGGCTTCGGGCCCGGCGTCATTTGCGACGGCGCTGTGCGAGCGCAGCGACGCTCTCCGTGCCCGTGCCCCCGACCTACGATACTGAGCGCGCGCAGCGCAGCCGAAGGCGTCCTCGCGTTGACGCCAGCAGCAGGCGGCCTACGCCCGGCATGGGGATCGTTCAATAGTGGGTCGACGCAGCCACTATCCCAAACTCACCTGGCGTAGCAGGTTCGAAGCACTAGCCACATCGAACGGAAATCACCACCGCCCGAACCACCCTCGCCGATAAATTGATAGCCAGCCGCTCAGGCGACGCGCTTTTTGGTTACTTTTTGCCGCTCGGCAAAAAGTGACCCGCCCAGGAGGGCGGAACCAGGCGGTTCAAAGGCCGACAGCATGCCACCAGCCGCGACAACAGCAGAACACCAAAAACAAAAAACCCCACATACCCGCGCCGGGGAAGAGGGCCGGCGCTCCCACGAAGTCCCGCGCCGACGGATGCAGAGGGATCGATTCACCCCATCCCCATCACGCTCGACAACAACATCTTCACCAGCACCGCCTGCCGTGTCGCCCCGGTCTTGGCAAAGATCCCGCGCAAATGCGCGCGTACGGTGTTCTTCTTCACGCCCAGCCTGACGGCCGCCTCATCCAGCGTCAGGCCATCGACCATCAGCAAGGCGAGCTCGATCTCTGTCGGCGTCAGGTGGAACAGCTTGCGCAGGCTGGCATGCGTATTCCGCGGCGACCCGGCCGGATCGCGGATGAATACCGCGACCGCGGGGCGGCGGGCCTTGTCTTCGGTGCGATAGCTGAGCGGGATCGGCCGCACCAGCACGCTCAGCGGCGTGGCAGCCGTGGGGCGGCTGAGCAGCGTGACTTCGCTGCGCGATGTGGCCAGTGCGTGGGCCTGGGCGGTGTCCTCGAGGATCTTGCGGAATCGGCGACTTTCGACAGGGCAGCACGCGTGCAGCGTGCCGTCCGACAGGTAGAGGCCGTCGCGCGCCTGCAGCAGTCGCCTGGCGACGTCGTTGCTGCGGATGGCCTTGCCGTGCTCGTCGAGAATGATGGCGCCGACCAGCAGGCGATCCACGGCTTCCGCGTACAGGGCGCGCTCGGATTGCAGCAGGTCGAACGCGGCATGCAGGTCGACCGCGCGCTTCAGGTGCGGAAGCAGGCCTTGCAGCACGGCCTTCTCGGTGGCGCCGAAATCATCGCCTGCCTCGCCACGGCTGATGAACAGCGCGCATTCCACGCCGTCGGGCGTGACAAGGTTGGCGGCGAGGATATAGCGCAGCTTGAGCGGCGCCAGGTACTGCGCATAGAACGGATGTGCCAGCCATCCCGCTTCGCCGAACAGCTCGTCCGCGCTGAACAGGCGGCCCGGATGCAGGTCGAGAAAAGGACACAGCGCGTAGTACTGCTCGCTGTACGAGGGCTCGCCCGGCAGGTGCGGGCCGTAGGCGGAGGCGTTGACGATCAGGCCGGGGCGATCGGTGGCGGGGTGGCGCAGCACCAGCGTGACGAAGACGGCGTCGAGGCGCTGGCGCACGGTTTCGAGGAAGCCGGCCCAGGGCACGGCTTCGGTGGGTCCCTGGTAGAGCTGGGCGAGCAGGGCGCTGAGTTCGGCGGCCTGCAAGGGGCCTGAGGGCATGGCGGCAGTCCGATGGTTTGCGCCCCTCTCCCACTACGCGGGAGAGGGGTGTGTATGCGGCGGATGGCGGCAAGCGTCAATGCCCTCGCATATCGGCCGTTCGCTCCTGCGTGCATCGTACCCACCCCCACCACCGCCTCATCGTCCGTTCAGCCTAAGGCTTATCCCGCAGCCACGCCACGATCCGCTCCGCCGCCTGCTCCGCCGTGTCGGCGGTCGTGTCGATGCGAAGTTCGGGCCGCTCGGGCGCTTCATACGGCGAATCGATGCCGGTGAAGTTCTTCAGCTCGCCGCGCCGCGCCTTGCGGTACAGGCCCTTGGGATCGCGCTCCTCGGCCACGGCCAGCGGCGTATCGATGAAGACCTCGACGAATTCGCCGTCGCCCGCCAGCGTGCGCGCCATCTCGCGCTCGGAGCGGAAGGGCGAGATGAACGACACCAGCACGATCAGCCCCGCATCGAGCATCAGCCTCGCCACTTCCGCCACGCGCCGGATGTTCTCGACGCGGTCGGCCTCCGAGAAGCCCAGGTCCTTGTTCAGCCCATGGCGCACGTTGTCGCCGTCGAGCAGGTAGGTGTGGTGGCCCAGCGCATGCAGGCGCTTCTCCACCAGATTGGCGATGGTGGACTTGCCCGCCCCGGACAGCCCGGTGAACCAGACGATGCGCGGCGACTGGTGCTTGAGCGCGGCGTGGGCGCGGCGGTCTACGTCGATGGCCTGCCAGTGGACATTCTGCGCCCGGCGCAGCGCAAAGTGCAGCATGCCCGCGCCGACGGTGTTGTTGGTCAGGCGGTCGATGACGATGAAGCCGCCCAGCTCGCGGCTGCGCGCATAGGGGTCGAAGGCCACCTGCCGGTCCAGGTGCAGGTTGCACACGCCGATCTCGTTGAGTCCCAGCGTGCGTGCCGCCAGGTGCTCGAGCGTATTGACGTTGACCTTGTACTTGGGCTGCGCGACGGTCACGCCCACTGTGCGCGTGCCGAGCTTGAGCAAGTAGGGGCGGCCGGGCAGCATCGCATCTTCGCTCATCCACACCAGCGTGGCTTCGAACTGGTCTGCCACCGCGGGCGGGTCTTCCGCGCACGCCAGCACGTCGCCGCGGCTGACGTCGATCTCGTCGGCGAGCGTCAGCGTCACCGCCTGGCCGCGTACCGCATGCTCGCATTCGCCATTGGCGCCGACGATGGCGCTCACGCGGCTCTCGCGGCCCGAAGGCAGCGCGCGCACCCGGTCGCCGCGGCTGATCTCGCCGGCGCTGACGGTGCCGGCGAAGCCGCGGAAATCCAGGTTGGGCCGGTTGACCCACTGCACCGGCAGCCGGAACGATTCGTCCTGCACCGGGGCCATGTCGATCGGCACGGTCTCCAGGTGTTGCATCAGCGTCGGGCCCTGGTACCACGGCGTGTTGGCGCTGGGCGCGGTGATGTTGTCCCCGCGCAGCGCGGACATCGGGATGCAGGTGATATCGGTCAGCCCGATCTGGGTGGCGAATTCGCGATACTCGGTTTCAATGCGCGTATACACCTCGCGCGAGTAGTCCACCATGTCGAGCTTGTTGACCGCCAGCACCACGCGCCGGATGCCCAGCGTGGACACCAGGTAGCTGTGCCGGCGTGTCTGCGTCTGCACGCCGCGGCGCGCATCCACCAGCAGGATGGCCAGCTCGGCGGTGGACGCGCCGGTGACCATGTTGCGGGTGTATTGCTCGTGCCCCGGCGTGTCGGCGACGATGAACTTGCGCTTGTCGGTGGCAAAGAAGCGGTAGGCCACGTCGATGGTAATGCCTTGTTCGCGCTCGGCGGCCAGGCCGTCCACCAGCAGCGCGAAGTCGAGGTTCTCGCCCTGCGTGCCCATCTTCTTCGAGTCGGCTTCGAGCTGCGCCAGCTGGTCCTCGAACAGCATCTTCGACTCATACAGCAGGCGGCCGATCAGCGTGCTCTTGCCGTCATCGACGCTGCCGCAGGTGATGAAGCGCAGCAGGCTCTTGCTTTGCTGGGCGTGCAGGTAGTGGGCGATATCGCCCTGCGTGCCCTCGGGTTGCGCCATCGGCGGCGCGTTGTCGATCAGGGTTTCCATCAGAAGTATCCCTCCTGCTTTTTCTTCTCCATCGAACCGGCCGAATCGCTGTCGATCAGCCGTCCCTGGCGCTCCGACGTGGTCGCCAGCAGCATTTCCTGGATGATCCCGCCGAGCGTGTCGGCTTCGCTCTCGATCGCGCCGGTCAGCGGGTAGCAGCCCAGCGTGCGGAAGCGGACCTTGCGCATCCGCGGCGCTTCTCCGGGGCGCAGCGGCAGGCGCTCGTCGTCGACCATGATCAGCGTGCCGTCGCGCTCGACCACGGGGCGCTCCCTGGCAAAGTAGAGCGGCACGATGGGGATGTCGTTGAGGTAGATGTATTGCCAGATGTCGAGCTCGGTCCAGTTCGACAGCGGGAACACGCGCAGGCTTTCGCCCTTGCGCTTGCGGGTGTTGTACTGGCGCCAGAGTTCGGGGCGCTGCATCTTCGGGTCCCAGCGGTGCTGGGCGGTGCGTACCGAGAACACCCGCTCCTTGGCGCGGGACTTCTCTTCATCGCGGCGCGCGCCCCCGAAGGCAGCGTCAAAGCCGTAGTGGTCCAGCGCCTGCTTCAGGCCCTGCGTTTTCCATACGTCGGTGTGGACGGCCGAGCCGTGCTCGTGCGGGCTGATATTGCGTTCCAGCCCTTCGGGGTTGATATGCACGCGCAGGTCCAGGCCGAGCCGGTCCGCGGTCTGGTCGCGGAACGCGATCATCTCGCGGAACTTCCACGTGGTATCGACATGCAGCAGCGGGAACGGCGGCCGCGCGGGATGGAAGGCCTTCATCGCAAGGTGCAGCATCACGGCGCTGTCTTTGCCGATGGAATAGAGCATGGCCGGGTTTTCGCATTCCGCCACCACCTCCCGCAGGATGTGGATGCTCTCCGCCTCCAGTTGCTCCAGATGGGTCAACATCGTTTTCTCCTTTTGGTCCTCTTGGTCCTCTTGGTCCTCTTGGTTGCGCCGGCCCCTGGCAGGGATCCGGCATGGCCACAAGGTAGCGAGCCCGGGCCCCGCGCCACTTCGTCCGGGCGGACTAAGAAATCGCGGGCGGCGGCATGCAATTCCTAGTCCGCCCGGACGAGGAAGCGCTTGCCCCGCACTGGGTATCGTTGCTTCGCCGACGAACCACGGGAGCAGGCAGATGGCGACCTCCGCCGAAGACCAATTGCTGAGCGGCCACACCTGGGCCGAGTTTTGCGAAGTGCTCAAGCGCAGCGGGCAGCAGATCCTGCGCCCGGAAGCGCCGACCGACGCGCTCACGCGCGCCGAGGGCTTCCGCTACCTGAGCCGCTTGCTGCGCATTGCGCTGGAGATGCACGTGGAATTCGCCGATCCGGCGTTTCCCGGCTTCTTCTCGCCGTCGCACGAGACCGCCAAGATCGGCGCGGACAATCCGGACAACCTGTACCGCTACGCGCGCCTGGACGGCAATGCGGCGTACCGCATCCGCGGCCGGCGCGGCACGGTGGCGTACCTCAGCTTCGGCACGCAGAAGGGTGGCTACGAAACGGACGGGCGCATGGTCCAGACGGGCTTTATCGACAGCAACAAGCTGGAGGTGGCGGCGGACGGCAGTTTCGAGATCATCCTCAGCGCACAGCCACGTGACGGCAACTGGGTGCGCATGGAACCGGCCACCAATGCGCTGGTGGTGCGCCAGACCTTCCTCGACCGCAAGGCGGAGACCCCGGCCGAACTGCATATCGAGCGCATTGACGGCGACGGCAAGCCGCCCGCGCTGAGCGCCGAGCGCCTGCACGGCGGCCTGCTGCGCGCCGCCGGCTTTGTCGAAAGCACCGCGCGCATCTTTGCCGACTGGGCCAAGGGTTACGGCGACCATGTCAACGCCCTGCCGCCCGCGGACCAGGCCGTTTGCCAGGCGGCTGGCGGCGATCCCAACATCTTCTACTACCACTCCTGCTGGCGGCTCGCGGAGGACGAGGCACTGGTGGTCGAGGTCGACCGGGTGCCGGACTGCGAGTTCTGGAACTTCCAGATCAACAACTACTGGATGGAGTCGCTCGACTACCGCTACCACGACATCTGCATCAACAAGCACGGCGCCCGGCTCGATGCCCGTGGCGGCGTCACCGTCGTCCTCAGTGCGCGCGATCCGGGCCTGCCCAACTGGCTGGAAACCGCCGGCCATCGCAACGGCACCATGTGCTGGCGCTGGGTGGGCGCGGCGCAGCCGGCGCATCCGCGCACACGCGTGGTCAGGCTTGCATCGCTCAGTGAAGAGTTCAGGGAGAACAACGCATGAATGCCATCAACGTAAAGGACTTGCTTGCGCGGGCGAGCGAGCAGGCCGGCGGCCTGGCCGACTTTGGTCCGGGCAACTACCGCGAGGCGCTGGAGGTGCTGTCCGATTCGCTCGCACGCGAGGCCGGCCTGTCGCCGCAAGGCGCGCAACTGCTGGCAGGCAAGCTCCTGGCGCAACTGGTGAACCGCCTGGTGATCCAGGACTACTGCCGGCGCCATCCGGAGATCCTGCAGGAGCGCGTGGAAGACCCGCTGGTCATCGTCGGCCTGCCCCGCACCGGCACCACGCTGCTGCAGCGCATGCTGGCCACCGACGCGCGCTTCTGCTCGGCGGCGTGGTGGGAAACCCGCTATCCCGCGCCGCTGCCCGGCGAGGACGCGCGCGACGCCAGCCGGCGCATTGCGCTGGCGCGCGACGAAGTCGCGCAGATGATCCGCTTCATCCCGGACATTCTCGCCATCCATCCGCTCGATGCCATGGCCGCCGACGAGGAATTCATGTTGATGGAGCATTCATTCCTGTGCGCAATGGATTCCTACGCCAACGTGCCCGGCTACACCGGCTGGCTGGCGCGCCAGGACCACACGGAGGTCTACGCGTACCTGAAGACCATGCTGCAGTTCCTGCAGTGGCAGAAGCGCCAGCGCGCAGAGACACCGGCGGCGCCGGCGCAGCGCTGGGTGCTGAAGACCCCGCAGCACCTGCATACGCTGGAGGTCCTGTTCCGGGTGTTCCCGGGCGCGCAGGTGGTGCTGACCCACCGCGATCCGGTCCAGACCATTCCGTCGATGGCCAGCATGGCGCATACGTTGTGGAAGATGTACGCCGATGCGCCGGATCCGATCGCGGTGGGCCGCCAATGGAGCGAACAGATGCGGCGCGGCACCGATCATGCCATGGCCGTGCGCGACGCCATGCCCGCCGAGCGCTTCCTCGACGTGCGCTTCGAGGACACGGTGCGCGATCCCTTCGGCGTGGCGCAGGCGGTCTATCGCTTCGCCGGCATGCCGCTGACCGAGGCCGCGCGCGCCGGCATGTGGGCATGGATGGAAAGCAATCCGCGCAACCAGCGCGCTGCGCATGCCTATACGCCCGAGCAGTTCGGATTGAGCCAGGCACAGCTCGAGCGCGACTTCGCGGGCTATCGCGCGCGGCACATCCTGAACCGCAACTAATCCCGAAAGACAGGAGACAACCAAATGCTGCTGAAAGACAAGATCGTCATCGTGTCCGGCATCGGACCCGGGCTGGGCATCAAGCTCGCCGTGGAAGCCGCGCGCGAAGGTGCCCGCGCCGTGGCCATTGCCGCCCGTACCGCCGCGAAACTGGATGAAGCCCAGGCGCGCATCGATGAGCTGGGCGCCGATTGCGAGGTCCTCAAGGTGGTGACCGACATCACCGACCGCGCCCAGTCCCGCCATCTGGCCAGCGAGACCGTGCGCCGCTTCGGCCGCATCGACGCGCTGGTCAACAGCGCCTTCCAGCACGGCAATTTCCCCGAACCGGTGGAAGCCGCCGACCTCGACGTCTGGCGCCAGGTGTTCGACACCAACGTCTTCGGCACCATGACGCTGACGCAGGAGGTGGCCGCACTGATGAAGCCGCAGGGCGGCGGCGCCATCGTGATGATCAACACCCAGGCCACGCGCAAGCCGATGCCCGGCGAATCCGGCTATGCGGCGTCCAAGGGCGCGCTGGCGGTGGCGGTCAAGTACCTGGCGCGCGAGCTGGGGCCGCACGGCATCCGCGCCAACAGCATCTTCATGGGCTGGATGTGGGGCGCGCCGGTGCAAAGCTATGTGCGCCACGCCGCGGCCGAGCAGGGGGTCGGCGAGGACGCTATCATCGCACCGGTGGCCGCGCAGATCGCGCTGGGCCGGATGCCGACGGACGACGGCTGCGCGCGCGCGGCGCTGTTCCTGGTGTCGGACTACGCCCGTGCGATCACCGGGGCCTCGCTGGATGCCAATGGTGGCGACTTCATGCCCTGATCACCCCGGACAAACTGCCATGACCCGCTACTTTGCCTTCAACGGCGACGCCGACGGCCTGTGCGCCTTGCAGCAGCTGCGCCTTGCGCATCCGGGCGATGCGACGCTGGTCACCGGCGTCAAGCGCGATATCCGGCTGCTCGAGCGGATCGACGCCTGCGCCGGCGATACTGTGACGGCGCTGGACATCTCGCTCGAACAGAATCGCGGCGGGCTGCTGCGGCTGCTCGCCGCCGGTGCGCGGGTGGACTACTTCGACCACCATCACGCCGGCGACCTGCCGTCTCATGCCGGGCTGCGCGCGCATATCGACGAAGGCGCGGCGGTCTGCACCAGCATCCTGGTCGACCGCCACCTCGACGGGCGCCACCGGCGCTGGGCCATCACCGCCGCCTTTGGCGACAACCTCGGCGACGTGGCGCGCACGATGGCCGCGCAGCTGGGCCTGGATGCATGCCAGACGGCGGTGCTGGAACGGCTCGGCACCTGCCTGAACTACAACGCGTATGGCGAGTGCGTGGCGGACCTGCATTGCGACCCCGGCGAATTGGCGCAGCACATGCTGCCGTTCGCCGATCCGCTGGATTTCGCCGCGCAGTGCGCCACTTACACGCTGTTATGCGATGGCTACGAGGACGACATGGCACAGGCGCGCCGCCTGTCGCCCGTGCATGAAGTTCCCGGCGCCGCGCTGCTGGTGCTGCCCGACGCACCGTGGGCACGGCGCGCGATCGGTGTGCTGGCCAACGAGCTGGCGCGCGGGCGTCCCGGCGATGCGATCGGCCTGCTGTCGCCCAGGTCTGGCGGCGGCTTTGCGGTCAGCGTGCGGGTGCCGCCGCACAGCGTGACCGGCGCGGCCGACTTCTGCCGTGCCTTCGAGAGCGGCGGCGGCCGGCGCCTGGCCGGCGGCATCAACCACCTGCCCGACGCCGAGGTGGAGCGCTTCACGCGCAGCTTTGCCGACTGCTTCGGCGCGCCCCTCAGCCCGGCGGGACAAACGCCGTAACCTCCAGGTCGAATCCGGTGACCGCGCGGTAAGGCACCGGATGGCTGAGCAGGCGCAGCTTGTGCGCGCCCACATCGCGCAGGATCTGCGCTCCGACCCCGAGCGCGCGCTGCGCGAAGGCCGGCGCCGGTGCGGCGGCAGGCGGTGCGGCCAGCCGCGCCAGCCGCTGCTGCGGCGATTCGCGCTCGTCCAGCAGCACCAGCACGCCGCAGCCTTCGGCGCCGATGCGGGCGAGGGAGCGTTCCAGGTTCCAGGCGGGCTGGGAGGTGGACTGGGCCGGCGTGCCGAAGGCCAGCACGTCGCGCTGCATCTCCACCGCCTGCACGCGCGTCAGTACCGGCTTGCACGGATCGGGCTCGCCCAGCACCAGTGCCAGGTGGAGCGCGTCGGCAGGGGCGTCGTGGTAGGCGTGCACGGCGAAGCGCCCGAACGGTGTGTCCAGCCCGGTCGAGTGGGTACGGCGCAATGTGCCTTCGGTCAGCAGCCGGTGGTGGATCAGCCCGCTGATCGAAACCGCCGGTATCCCGTGGCGTTGCGCAAAGGCCAGCAGGCCGGGGCCGCGCAGCAGGTCGCCGTCGTCATCGAGCAGCATCGCGTAGGCGCCGGCGGCGACCCGTCCGGCCAGCCGCGGCAGGTCGGAGCAAGCCTCGGCAAAGCCGGCGCGGCGCAGCACGCCGTCGGCCTGCGCGACCACCGGAAAGATGTGCCCGGGCTGGACCAGGTCCGCAGGCTGCGCGCGCGCGGCCGCCGCCACGCGCAGCGTCAGCGCCCGGTCCGCGGCGGAAATGCCGGTGCTGACCCCGGTAGCGGCTTCGATCGACACCGTATAGCGCTCGCGCTGGCGCTGGCTGGCGGCCATCGGCGGCAGCTGCAGCCGGTCACGGCGCGCCTCGGTGATGGCCAGGCAGACCAGGCCGCGCGCCTCGGCGGCCATGAAGTTGACGTCGGCCTCGGTGGTGCGCTCGGCGGCCACCAGCACGCAGCCGGTGGCCTCGGCGGTATCGTCTTCGATCACCACCACGCGCTCGCCAGCGGCCAGCGCCGCGAGCACGTCGGCCATCGGCGGCAGGAGGTGGGTCGCGTTCATGCTGCCTCCTGCCGGCTGCGGCTGAATGCCTGGCGCAGCGCCGCCGCCGCCGCATCCAGTGCATCGCTGGCCGAATCGATCACGCCCTGCATGCTGGCAAAGCCATGAAACTGCCCGGGCCAGCGGCGCACGGTAGCGCTGTTTCCCGCGCGTTGCAGTGCCTCGCCGTAGGCTTCTCCCTGGTCGCGCAGCGGGTCGAACTCGGCCGTGATGACGGTGGCCGGCGGCAGGCCATGCAGGTCGCGCTGATGCAGCGGGCTGGCACGCACGTCGGCGGCATCGGCGGGATTGGCAAGGTACTGGCCGCGATACCAGTCCAGTTCCGCCGCGCTGAGGAAGTAGCCGGTTGCGCATTCGCGGTAGCTTGCGCTGCTGGTCGCGGCCTCGGTGCAGTCCAGGTAAGGGTAAAGCAGCAACTGGTGGCAAAGGGCGATGCCGCTGCCGCGCAGCTGCTGGCAGGCCACGGCGGCGAGGTTGCCGCCGGCGCTGTCGCCCGCCACCGCGATCCGTGTCGGATCCGCGCCCAGTTGTGCAGCATGCGCGGCCGCCCATCGCACGGCCGCGACGGCATCTTCAGCGGCGGCAGGGAAGGGGGCTTCCGGCGCCAGCCGGTAGTCGACCGACAGCACCAGCGCGCCGCTGCGGCGCGTCAGGCTGCGGCAGATGTTGTCGTGCGAATCGAGGCCGCACAGCACAAAGCCGCCGCCGTGGAAATAGATCACCAGCGGCAGCGCGGCGCTGTCGTCCGGCCGGTACAGGCGCGCCCGCAGCGGGCCGGCCGCACCGTCCAGGGTCAGGTCGTGCTGCGCGGCGATGGCATCGCCGGGCGCGAATCCCGGCATGGCCGCCAGCGCGGCGCGGTAGTCGGCCGCGCGCAGCGTGGAGAAGTCGGGGCTGGGCATGGCGGCCATGGCATCAAGCATGGCGCGGGCCTGGGGGTCGAGCGGCATGGTGTCTCCCGGTTGCCGTTGAGGATTCAGGTTCGGAGCGCGGGTTCAGAGCGCGAGTTCAGAGCGCGAGTTCACAGCACGAACGCAGGCTGGCTGCCGGCGGCAATCCCTTGCGCGCGCGCCAGCGCGGCGTGCGCCGCCTGCTCGTGCGGCAGAATCCAGAAGCGGCAGGCCGACACGCCATCGAGGATCACGCGCGCGACCTCGTCCGGGGTCATGCCGGCGGCAATGCCGCTGCGCAGCGCGCCGTTCATCTGGTTCACCTCCTGCGGCCCGGCACCGTCGAGGTCCGCGGCGATGCCGGTGGCGACCGGGCCCGGGCAGACCACCGACACCCGGATCGGCAGGCCGGCCGCCTGCAGTTCCAGCGCCAGTCCTTCGCTGAGCGCTACCACGCCTTGCTTGGACAGCGTGTACGGCGCCAGCCAGGGGCCGACCGCGAGGCCCGCCATCGATGCCACGTTGACGATATGGCCCGAACCCTGCGCCGCCATGCGCGGCACGAAGCAGCGCAGCGCGTGCAGCACGCTCCACAGGTTGATGCGCAGCACGCGCTCGAATACCTCCGGCGCCAGCTCCCAGCAACGGCCGGTGGCCAGCACGCCGGCGTTGTTGACCAGCAGGTCGACACGGCCAAGGCGCAGGAAGGTTTCCGCACACAGGTGCTCCATCTGCCGCAGGTCGGATACGTCGGTCGGGACCGCAATCGCGATGGCGCCCTGGCTGGCGAGCGCCGCGCGCGTCGCTTCCAGCGCGTCGGCGTCGATGTCCGCCAGAGCCAGCGCATAGCCCTGCGCCGCCAATGCATGGGCCAGCGCGCGGCCGATGCCGCTGCCCGCGCCGGTGATCACTGCGGCCTGCTGCCGCGGGTTTGCCGCCATGGTCGTGGTTCCTCCGTGGAAAAAATGGGGAATGACGGGCTGCGGGGATCGCCGCCCATGGCTGACTTGTAGCGGCGGCGCGGCGGCGCGGCATCGTCTGTTTGGGTAGGGTGGCGGCACGTGGCGCATACGGCGTCACATGGCGTCACATGGCGTGATATGGCGCCTAGGGGTTTGCCCGCGTCCTGACGGCCATGGGTTGGCCCTTAGTCTGTTTGGAGTATGTGTTCGCGCCGCCGGCGCGTGAGGATTGGCCTGTCCCTCGGGACTAGTCCGGCGTGCGTGCCATGCCGGTGTGGACTAGGGCAAACCATGAAGGCAGGGGGCAAGCCGCGACCCCCGCGCCGTCCCTATAATCGGGGCACAAAAAAAGGGCCACAGAGCCCGCAGGAAGGCCAGCCGCCCGGCACGTCCGGCGCGCTGCGCACGCCACAATGGAGACAGAGGAAATGCTGATGGAGGTGAGCCACAACCAGGCAGCCGCGCACCTGTTCGCGCAGACGACGGTGTCGCTGTCTGATTTCAGCGCGTTGCTGGGCAATATCTACCAGGGACCGATGGAGCAGGTGCCGTGGGGCAAGGCGCTGGAGCAGATCCGCAGGCAGCTCGATGCCAACTACGTCACGCTGATCCTGCGCTCGCCGGCCACGGACCGGCGCGGGCTCATGATCAATGCCTCGGAGCATGGCGGTTCGACCCTGCCGGGAGAGACCTCCTACAACAACTACTACTACGCGCTCGATCCCTTCATCGGCCTGCCGTCGGACCGCGTGGTGACCATCGACGAGCATCTCGGGCCTGGCGTCTGGTGCCAGAGCGAGATCTACCTGCAATTCCTCAAGGACGTCGGCATCCGCTACATCCTCGGCGCCGACCTGCGTACAGATGACGGCGTGGAATGCCGCTTCCGTGTCTGCCGCAAGCATGAGGGCCGCGACTTCTCGGCCGCGGACAAGGCCCTGTGCACCGCGCTGCTGCCGCACCTGAAGCGCGCGGTGGACCTGCACTCGCGCCTCGACGTGGTGGAGTCGGAGCGCACCGTCTATGCCAGCGCCATCGACCGCATGCTGGTCGGCATGGTGATCCTGGACGAGACCGGCGCCATCATCAAGACCAACGCCGCAGCCGACGAAATCCTGGGCGCCAAGGACGGCATCCGCATCGCCAAGGGCGGGCTGGACGTAGAGTACGGCCAGGAGAACCGCAAGTTCCAGCGCCTGCTGCGCCAGGCGATGATGGGGCACCTGGGCACCGCGCCGGCGGTGATGGAAGCGATGTCGGTCACGCGCCCGTCCGGCAGCGCGAGGCTGGGGGTGCTGATCCGCACCATCCCCCTCAGCGAGTGGTCGGAGGACAACCGCAAGCGCCCGGCCTGCGTGGTCTTTATCCGCGACCCCGACCGGCGCTCGCAGGCCTCGCACGATGTGGTGCGCCAGCTGTTCGACTTCACGCCGGCGGAAACGCAGCTGGCGCTGCAGCTGGCCAACGGGCTCACGCTCGACGAGGCCGCGGACGAACTCGGCATCAGCAAGAACACGGCGCGCGCACACCTGCGCGCGATCTTCTCCAAGACCGGCGTGACCCGGCAGGCCACGCTGGTGCGCATGCTGCTGAGCAGCGTGATTTCGCTGGGCTAATGCAAGACGTCAGGGCTTTGCGCTGAGCACCAGCGCAAAACCTTGCGGGGTTTGCAGTACCGCGCGGGTCTCGTGCGGCCCCTGCGCCGCGGGCAGCGTCACGCTGGCACCCGCCTCCACCAGCCGCGCAATCGCCGCGGCGATCTCTTCCCCCTCATCCACCTTGAACGCGAGCGCGGGCTGGCCAACCAGCCGTTCCTCGCCGGCCACCAGCGCCAGCGTCAGCGCGCCCGCGTCCAGCGCGCAATAGCGTTCGCCGTCGCGAAACTTCACGGCGAGCCCGAGTCCTTCCGTGAAGAACGGCAGCGCGGTGTCGATGTCCGCGACGGGATAAAGCAGCAGTCTGGATTGCATAGGTCCTGGTCCTTTCGAAGGTCAACAGCGGGCATCGTTGCCCGCGATCCATGATAGGGATGGGCCATGCACTGCTCATAATCCAATCAGACGATGTTGCAACGCCTTGCGCCGCCCACACTGCGTTTCACACAGGCCGCTTCCGGCCCGAGGCGCGGCAACCGGCGGCGTCCCGGCAGCGGTCCTGAACCATCAATGCCAGGGAAGGGGACTGCAATGCGTTTTTCGCTGATCTATGAAGCACAGACCGTCGATGCCTCGCGCGCCGGCGACCACAAGGTGTTCGATGAAATCATGGAACAGGTGGTGCTGGCCGAGGACATGGGCTTCGACGTGGTCTGGGCGGTCGAGCACACCGCACTGACCAACTACGCGCACATGAGCGCGCCGGAGACGTTCCTCGCCTTTGTCGCCGGCCGCACGCAGCGCATCGGCATCGGCCACGGCGTGGTGTGCCTGCCGCCGGCGATGAACCATCCGGTCAAGGTGGCCGAGCGCATCGCCACGCTCGACATCCTGTCCGGCGGCCGCGTGCACTTCGGCGTGGGCAAGGGCGGCACGCAGCAGGAAGCGGGTACGTTCGGCTACGACCTGAACAGCCTGCACCCGATGATCGACGAGTCGATGTACCTGATCCCGAAGATCCTGACGCAGGACGAAATCGAGCATGACGGCGAGTTCATCAAGATCCCGCGCCGCCCGATCCATCCCAAGCCGCGCCAGGACCCGCATCCGCTGATGTACCTGGCCTGCACCAATGCCGATACGCTGCAGCGCGCCGGCGCGCGCGGCATGGGTGCGCTGGTGCTCGGCTTCGGCGGCCCCGAGGATGTGGCCAGGAAGAACGAGATCTACCGCACCGCGTGGGAAAGCCGCAAGGCCGGGGACCAGGTGGGCTTCCGCCCGCACCAGCACCTGGCGGCGCTGTGCCCGACCATCGTGCTGGAAGACGGCCTGGCCGCGCGCAAGATCGGCATCAAGGGCCAGCGGTATTTCATGGAGTCGCTGTCGTACTGGTATGCCGGCGGCGAGCGCCCCGATCCGGCTGCGTGGGACGACGAGCATGTCACCGCGACCGACGCGCAGGGCAAGGCTGTGATCAATACGAAGTTCGCTTCCGAGAAGGTCTCGGTGGACTTCAGCGATCCGTCGATGATGATGCTGAACCCGAACCACGCCTACGGCACGGTTGAGGATTGCATCGGCTACGTGCAGCGCCTGATCGATGCCGGCGCCGATGAAATCCTGTTCATCTGCCAGATGGGCACGGTGCCGCAATGGGCGCAACTCGAAACCATCCGCAATATCGGCGAGCACGTGATCCCGCATTTCCGCAAGCAGGGCATGAAGCTGCGCGCGCTGGCGTGATTGCACTGCATTTACTCACCGAGGGTTTGCTCCCCTCTCCCGCTTGCGGGAAAGGGGCCGGGGGTGAGGGCGGGCGGTGGCACACCACAGGCCTGACTTCGTCAGACACGCCGGCCCTCACCCCGGCCCTCTCCCGCAACCGGGAGAGGGAGCACGCAAGCGGAAACTGAAAAGCCTGCAGCAGGTCACGCAGCCGCCGGTTTGCTCCCCTCTCCCGCCCGCGGGAGAGGGGCCGGGGAAGAGGGCCGGCGGATCCACGAAGCGCAGCGCGCCAGATCGCGAAAACAGCTAGTCCCATCAGACGATGGCACCCCGCCCACCCAATGCAAACATCAACGCCAGCCACAAGACAAAGCGAAAAGGAGACCGCGGTGCCTCACGACAACAACCCCAAGGAACTGGCCGCACGGCTGATTGCGCGCGCCGAACAGATGATCCCCGTGCTGGCGGAACGCGCCGCGCAGGCAGAGTCCGAAGCGCGCATTCCCGCCGCGACCATTGCCGAGATGCAGGCCGCGGGCTTCTTCAAGGTGCTGCAGCCGCGCCGCTACGGTGGTTATGAACTCGACCCGCAGACCTTCTTCCGCATCCAGATGGCGCTGGCCAAAGGCTGCATGTCCACCGCCTGGGTCTACGGCGTGGTCGGCGTGCACAACTGGCAGCTCGCCCTGTTCGACGAGCGCGCACAGAAGGAAGTCTGGGGCAACGACCCCGGCACGCTGATCGCCTCGACCTACATGCCGGTCGGCAAGGTCACGCCGGTCGAAGGCGGCTACCGCTTCTCCGGCCACTGGAAGTTCTCCAGCGGCAGCGAACTGTGCGACTGGATCTTCCTCGGGGGGCTGGTGCCTCCGTCCGAACCGGGCGGCGCCTACGACTACCGCACCTTCCTGCTGCCGCGCTCCGACTACAAGATCGTGCGCAACTGGGACGTGCTGGGCCTGCGCGCCACCGGCAGCCACGATATCGTCGTCGATGACGTGTTCGTCCCCGACTACCGCACCCATCGCGCCGTCGATGGCGCCTTGGGCACCAGCCCGGGCCTGGCCGTCAACGACGTGCCGCTGTACCGCCTGCCGTTCGCGCAGATCTTCGTGCGTGCCGTGTGCACCGCGTGCATCGGCGCGCTGGAAGGCACCCTCCACGATTTCGTCGCCTACGCCGACGGCCGCGTCAGCAGCAACGGCGGCAGCAAGACGGCGGAGGACGGCGGCGCGCAACTGGCCTGTGCCAATGCCCAGGTGGCCGTCGACGAAATGCGCGCCATCCTCGAACGCAACTTCGACGAGCTGCTGGCCGTTGCGCGCGAAGGCGGCCAGGTGCAGACGCCGCGCCGCCTGCATTTCCGTTACCAGTCGTCGCAGGTCGCGGAGCGCTGCGCGCAGCTCGCCAACAGCCTGCTGCGCTATGCCGGCGGCAACGGCATCTACCGCACCAACCCGATGGTGCGCCGCTTCCTCGACCTGCACGCGGCACGCGCCCACTACGCGAATAACCTGGACCGCTTCGGCCAGAACCTGGGCGGCGTGATGATGGGCCGTGCCAACACTGACTTCTTCATCTGAAGCCGCGCGCCGGCAAGGGAACCCATCATGACCCAGAGCACAGCGCGCATGCAGGCCAGGGAATTCGACGTGGTGGTGGTCGGCTCGGGCGCCGGCGGCATGCTGGCCGCCTGCCGTGCCGCCGACCGGGGGCTGTCGGTGGTGGTGCTGGAGAAGAGCAGCCAGTACGGCGGCACCTCGGCGGTGTCCGGCGGCGGCATCTGGATCCCGCTCAACCACCATATCGCACCGGCAGGCGGGCAGGACGACTACGCAAAGGCGCTCGAGTATGTACTCGCCTGCACCGGCGAAGACGGCGACCCGCGCCGGATCCGTGCCTATCTCGAGCAGGCGCCGCGCATGCTGCAATACCTGGAGCAGCAGGCCGGCGTGCATTACTACACGCTGCCGCGCTACGCCGACTACTTCCAGAAGCTGCCCGGCGCGATGCCCGGCTACCGTGCGCTCGACCCGATGCCGTTCGACGGCGCGCGCCTGCGCGAGGAGTTCGACCGGCTGCGTCCGCCGTCGCCCGGCACGCTGGTGGGCGGCCGCGTGGCCGTGACCTCCGGCGAGGCGCACGCGCTGCTGTGCCGCTCGCCCGGCTGGCTCGGGCTGGCGGTGCGCCAGTTCGCCCGCTACTGGCTCGACTTCGGCTGGCGCCGCAAGACGCGGCGCGACCGCCGCCTTACGCTTGGCAACAGCCTGGCCGGTGGCCTGCGGCGGGCGATGATGGACCGCGCGGTCCCGCTGTGGCTGGACACTGCGTTGAAGGACCTGGTCATCGAAGACGGCTCGGTGCGCGGTGTGCGCGCTGTGCAGGACGGGCAGGTGGTGGAGATCCGCGCGCGGCATGGCGTGATCCTGGCCGCCGGCGGCTTCGAGCGCAGCCAGGCCATGCGCGAGCAATACCTGCCGCAGCCGACGCTGGCCGGACGGAGCGCGACCCCGCCCAACAACACCGGCGACGCGATCCGCGCCGGGCAGGCCGCCGGCGCCGGCGTCGCCCTGATGTCGCATGTATGGGGCGCGCCCACCGTGCAGGTGCAGGGCGAGGAAAAGCAGCGCGCGCTGTTCATCGAGCGCGCCATGCCGGGCTGCCTGGTGGTGAACGGGCAGGGCCGGCGCTTCGTCAACGAGGCCGCGCCGTATTCCGAGTTTGTGCCGGCGATGTACCGCGACCACGACAAGACCGGCTGCAGCGTGCCGGCGTGGATGGTGTTCGACGCCACCTTCCGCCACAAGTACCCGTGCGGGCCGATCCTGCCTGGCTCGGTGATGCCGGACCGCAGCATTCCGGCCGGCCTGTCCGGCATCCTGGTGCGCGCCGACACGCTGGCGCAGCTGGCGCAGCGGATCGGCGTGGACGCCGACGGGCTCGCCGACAGTGTCGCCCGCATGAACCGCTACGCCGCCACCGGCGTGGACGAGGAATTCGGCAAGGGCGACAACCTGTTCGATACCTACTACAGCGACCCGGCGGTGCGCCCCAACCCGTGCCTGGCGCCAATCGGCAAGGCGCCGTTCTACGCCGTGCGGCTCGATGCCGGCGATATCGGCACCAAGGGCGGGCTGGTAACCGATGCCAGCGCGCGCGTGCTGCGCGAGGACGGCAGCGCCATCGCCGGGCTGTTCGCCATCGGCAACACCAGTGCCTCGATGATGGGCACCAGCTATCCCGGCGCGGGCTCGACGCTCGGGCCCGCGATGACCTTCGGCTATATCGCTGCGGACGTCATCGCGCAGCACGCGCGGCAGCCTGCCGCAGCGCCCCACGCTCAAACCGTACAGGAGGCCTTATGAGCGCCAATCCCGAAACCAGCACTGCGCTGCGCGACGACATGCTGAAGGCGATGCGCCGCATGGCGCGCTCGGTGGCGGTCATCAGCTGCCGCGATGGCGAGCGCCGCTATTCGATGTCGGTGACGGCGGTCGATTCGCTGTCGGCGGATCCGCCGTCGCTGCTGATCTGCATCAACCGCAACTCGTCGATCTACCCGCCGCTCGATGCCGGCACCGATTTCTGCATCAACCTGCTGGCCGCCGACCATCGCGACATTGCTGTCGACTGCAGCGGCCGCCTCAAGGGAGAGGAGCGCTTCACCAGCGGTGAGTGGGAGGACGACCTGCTCGGCGTGCCGTGCCTGCGCAACGCCCAGGCCAACCTGGTCTGCCGGCAGGACGGCCGCTTTGATTACGGGACCCACGCTGTCTTCATCGGCCGGCTGCGCGAAGTGCGGCTGGCGGGCGAGGTGTCGCCGCTGGTCTATGTCGACGGCGCCTATACGACTTCCGCGCCGCTGCGCGCGCTGTGTTCGGCCTGAGCCCCGGAGGCGCCAGCATGCATCCCGATTCCGCCACCCCGATCTACACACCGCTGCGGCTCGATGACCCCGACGCGCATCCGTGGCAGGCCGCGTGCGATGCCGTGGTGGTGGGCTTCGGCGCCGCGGGTGCCTGCGCGGCGCTGGAAGCGGCGCAAGGCGGCGCGCGCGTCATCGTCGCCGAGCGTTTTGAAGGCGGCGGCGCCAGCGCCAAGAGTGGCGGGGTAGTGTATGCCGGCGGCGGCACGTCCTACCAGGCCGCCGCGGGCTATGCCGATACGCCGCAGGCGATGGCGGATTACCTGCGCCAGGAGACGGGCGGCGTCGTCAGCGAGGCCACGCTGCAGTCCTTCTGCGAGCGCAGCCGGGACATGCTGGCCTGGCTGGAAGGCGTGGGCGTGCGCTTTGCCGCCACCGTGCCGCCGCGCAAGACATCGTACCCGGCGCAGCCGTATTACCTCTACTACTCCGGCAACGAAGCCGTGCCCGCTTACGCGCAGCACGCCGCGCCAGCGCCGCGCGGGCATCGCGTGAAAGGTCCCGGCATGTCCGGCCGCACGCTGTACGGCGTGCTGCGCGGCGCCGTGGAAGCCCGGGCGGAAATCACGGTCATGCGCCAGACCGCGGCGCGCCGGCTGATCGTCGACAAGGATGGCGCAGTCATCGGCATCGAGCTGTGGCAGGTGCCGCCGGGACGCCACCAGACGCGCCATGCGCGCCTGGCGCGGCTGGCCGAGCGCCTGCACAACGCCATGCCGGGCGTCGCCGACCTGCTGCGCCAGCGGCTGCTGCAGCTCGAGCTGCGCCATGCGCAACCCGTGGCAGTGCGCACCCGCGCCGTCGTGCTGGCCACCGGCGGCTTTATCTTCAACCGCGCCATGGTGGCGCGCCACGCCGGCAAATACCTGCAGAACTGGCGCCTCGGCGCGACCGGCTGCGATGGCAGCGGCATCCGGCTCGGGGAGTCGGCGGGCGGGGCCGCGCGGCACCTGGAGCGCGTGTCGGCCTGGCGTTTTATCAATCCGCCGTTCGACTGGGGGCGCGGCTGCGTGGTTGACGGACAGGGCGCGCGCATCGGCAACGAGGAAACCTATGGCGCCACGCTGGGCCACGCCATCTGCGAACGGCATGGCGGGCGCGCCTGGCTGATCCTGAACCGCGCGCTGGCGCGCGCCGCACTGCGTGAATGCCTGGGCGGCCGCCTGTGGGCTTTCCAGGCCTTGCCCGCGGCAATGCTGTTGCTCGCCGGCGCCACGCGCGCGTCCAGCATCGAGGCCCTGGCCGGCAAGCTTGGCATGCCGCGCGCCGCACTGCGCGCCACCATCGACGCCTACAGCGCCGCTGCCCGCGGAGAGATCCCCGACCCGGCCGGCAAGTCCGCGCCGATGTGCGCCTCGCTGGAGACCGGGCCATGGCTCGCGCTCGACATCTCGGCGAACTCCCGCGTCTTTCCCTGTCCGGCGATCACGCTCGGCGGGCTGTCGGTGGAAGAGTCCAGCGGCCGGGTGCTGGCTGCCGCCGATGGTGCGCCCGAAGGTGCCCCCATCCCGGGCCTCTACGCCGTGGGCCGGACCGCGGTGGGCATCGCCTCCAACCATTACGTAAGCGGCCTGTCGCTTGCCGACTGCATCTGGTCGGGGCGCAATGCGGGCCGCCACCTGACACAACAGCCTGCCGGCGATCGGCAGGCACACACCAACGAGGAGATTTCCCATGAGCCGACGTACTGAAGGCAAGATCGCGATCGTCACCGGGGCCGCCAGCGGCGTCGGCAAGGAAGACGCCCTGCTGCTGGCCCGCGAAGGCGCGCGCGTGGTGCTGACCGACCTCAACGAGGAAGCGGGCCACGCGCTGGCGCGAGAGATCGGCGAGACCGCGCTGTTCGTGCCGCACGACATTGCCAGCGAAGCCGGCTGGCAGCAGGTGATGGCGCGCACCGAACAGCGCTTCGGCGCGCCCAGCGTGCTGGTCAACAACGCCGCCATCCTGATGCTGGGATCGGTCGAGGATGCCACGCTGGAGCAATGGCAGCGCGTGATGCGCATCAACGCCGACGGCTACTTCCTCGGCTGCAAGTACGGCGTGGCGGCGATGAAGACGGGCGGCGGCAGCATCGTCAACATGTCTTCAGTGGCGGCACTGGGCGGCATGGGCGCGTTCTGCGCCTACAGCGCCAGCAAGGGCGCGGTGGCGGCGCTGACCCGCGCCGTCGCGGGCCATTGCAAGCAGAGCGGCTACCGCATCCGCTGCAACTCGATCCATCCCGACGGCATCCTCACGCCGATGACCGCGGCTTTCCTGCCGGGCGGCGCAGCGGCCCTGCCGGAGGAGGCAGGCGGTGCCGAGCCGATGCAGCGCATGTGCCATCCGCGCGACGTGGCCAACCTGGTGCTGTTCCTGGCCTCGGACGAATCACGCTTCATCAACGGCACGGAACTGCGCATCGATAACGCGCAGACCATCATGGGCGTGGCCTGACGCCGGTCCAGGCGAGAGAAGGAAATCATGGCGCCAGTGCAATTCCATCGGCTGCAGATCGCCGAAGTCATCACGGAAACGGAGCAGGCGCATTCGCTGGTCTTGGCGCTGCCTGACGGCTTGCGCGATGCCTTTGCCTACCGTCCCGGCCAGTTCCTGACGCTGCGCGTGCCCGTCGACGGCGTGCCGCTGCAGCGCTGCTATTCGCTGTCGAGCACGCCCGAGGTCGACAACGTCTTGCGCGTGACGATCAAGCGGGTGCAAAGCGGGCGCGTCTCCAACTGGATCTGCGACCACCTTGGCGCGGGCGATACGGTCGAGGTGATGCCGCCGGCCGGCGTGTTTACCCCGCCCACGCTGCACGGCGATTTCCTGCTGCTGGCCGGCGGCAGCGGCATCACCCCGGTGCTGTCGATCGCCAAGGCAGCATTGCGCCACGGGCGGGGCGCGGTGACGCTGGTCTATGCCAACCGCGACGAGCGCTCCATCATCTTCCGCGAGGCGCTCGGCGAACTGGCGAACAGGCACCCGGGCCGGCTGCGCGTGATCCATTGGCTGGACAGCGTGCAGGGGCCGCCGGCGCAGCGCCAGATCGAGGAACTGGTGCGGCCGTGGAGCCTGGCCGAGTGCTTTGTCTGCGGCCCGGGCCCGTTCATGGACGCCGCGCAGGCGGCGCTGCAGCAGCTGGGTGTGCCGCGCGGCAAGCTGCATGTGGAGCGCTTCGTGTCGCTGCCGGATGTACGGGCGGCCCAGCCACCTGCAGCGCCTGCAGCACCCGTCCCGGTCGAACCCGCAGCCATGCGCGGCGCGGCGCTGACCGTACAGCTTGACGGCGCAACCCACCAGCTCAACGTCGCGCCCGACGAGACGGTGCTGGATGCACTGCAGCGCGCCGGCGTGGCCGCCCCCAGTTCCTGCCGTGCGGGCCTGTGCGGCGCCTGCATGTGCCAGGTGACGCAGGGCGACGTGACGCTCGGCGAAAACCATGTGCTCGACCGCGCCGACCTGGATGCGGGCTGGACGCTGGCCTGCCAGGCGCGCCCCGCGAGCGACGAACTCCACCTGAAGTTCCCGGATTGACATGACTCCATCTGACACCATCGACGACATTGCGGTGCTGGCCGGCCAGGATGCCCAGGACGCCCAGGAGACCGCCAACCAAGAGGATATCGCCGCGACCATTCCCGAACTGGTGCGCCGCGCGGCGCTGCGCCACGGCGAGCGCATCGCCATCCAGGAGGACGGGCTGCGCCTGAGCTACGCCGCGCTGGATGCCTGCCGGGTCCAGGCGGGCCGCGCGCTGATGGCGCTCGGCGTGCAGCCGGGCGACCGCGTTGCGGTATGGGCGCCGAACTTCTCCGAATGGATCATCGCGGCGCTGGCCACGCACAGCGTGGGCGCCGCGCTGGTGCCGCTCAATACGCGCATGAAGGGCGCCGAAGCCGGCGCCGTGCTGGGCGACAGCGGCGCGCGGCTGCTGTTCTGCGTCGACGACTTCCTCGGCGAGAGCTATCCGCAGATGCTGGCGCCGCATCGACCCGCCACGCTGGAGCGGCTGGTGATCCTGCGGCCGGGGCAGGGCAGGGCGCTGGCCGACGGCGAGCTGGCGTGGGATGGCTTCCTTGAACTGGCGCAGCAGGCGGACATGGCGGCGTTCGGGCAGCGCGAGGCCGAGGTGCGCGGCGACACGCCGATGGACATCATGTTCACCTCGGGCACCACGGGGCGCCCCAAGGGCGTGATGACCGCGCACGCGCAGAACCTGCGTGCCATCGACGGCTGGGCCGCAATCACAGGTGTGCGCGCCGGGGACCGCTACCTGATCGTCAACCCCTTCTTCCATACCTTCGGCTACAAGGCGGGATGGCTTGCCGCGCTGTCGCGCGGGGCCACGGTGCTGCCGCACCTGGTGTTCGACGCCGAGGCCGTGATGACGCGCGTGGAGAACGAACGCATCACGGTGCTGCCGGGGCCACCGACGCTCTACCAGACGCTGCTCAACGCGCCACGGCTGCGCGAGTTCGACCTGTCATCGCTGCGGGTTGCGGTGACCGGCGCCTCGGCCATCGCGCCGGTGCTGATCGAACGCATGCGCGAGGAACTGGGCTTCGACACAGTGATTACCGGCTATGGCCTGACCGAGTCGTGCGGCTTTGCCACGCTGACCCGCGCCGGGGACGATGCCGATACGGTGGCGGGCACCTCCGGCCGCGCCATGCCGGGGGTCGAGCTGCGCTGCGTCGATGCGCAGGGGCAGCCGGTCGCGACTGGCGAGCCGGGCGAGGTGCTGGTGCGCGGCTACAACGTGATGCAAGGCTACTTCGGCCTGCCGGAGGCAACGGCGGAAGCCATCGACGCCGACGGCTGGCTGCATACCGGCGATGTCGGCACGCTCGATGCGCGCGGCTACCTGCGCATTACGGACCGCATCAAGGACATGTTTATCGTCGGCGGATTCAACTGCTACCCGGCGGAGGTCGAGAAGCTGCTGACCGCCCACCCCGCGGTGGCCCAGGTAGCGGTGGTGGGCATGCCACACGAGCGGCTGGGCGAGGTCGGCCGCGCCTACGTGGTGCTGCGCCATGGCGCGCGGCTGGATGCGGAAACCCTGATCGCCTGGGCGCGCCGGCAGATGGCCAACTACAAGGTGCCGCGCGACGTGCAGTTCGTGGCGTCGCTGCCGGTGAGCGCGGCGGGCAAGGTGCTGAAGTACCAGCTGCGTGAAGCCTGACCAACGAGGGATCGAACATGACCGACATTGCCGACATTGCTGACCGCCTTGCGCGCCTGGAAGCCGCGGATGCGATCCGTGCGCTCAAGCTGCGCTACCTGCGGGCGTGCGATGACAAGGATCCCGAAGCCATGCGGGCCTGCTTCGTGCCGGACAACGCGCATATCCACTATGACCGCATCGGCAGCTTTCCTGGTCGTGATGCACTGGTTCAGTGCTTTGCGGAGCTGGCGTGCCGGCCTACGCTGCGCGAGATGCATTTTGCGGGCCAGGCGGACATCCAGGTGCTGGACGGGGAGTCGGCGCAGGGCAGCTGGGATCTGGCGTACCTGGCGCTGGATGATGCCAATGGCTCGCGTACGTTCCTGACGGGACGCTATGCGGATGAGTATGCGCGGGTCGATGGGGTGTGGTTGATCCGGTCGACGGTGTTTACGACGGGGTTGCTGTCGCAGGACGGATAAAACCGCGCTTGTCTGCTCCCCCTCTCCCGCAGGCGGGAGAGGGGCCGGGGGAGAGGGCAGACGCATGGCAAGCACGACGCGATGTCACTTCGTGGACACTCCGGCCCTCACCCCACCCCTCTCCCACTGCGCGGGAGAGGGGAGCGTATGCGTGAGGCGGTGGCTAGCCCGATTGCCTTTACTCCACGATCGCAGGATGCACCGGCGGCGGGCCACCAAGCACCTCCCGATACGAAGGCGGCTGCACTCCCTCCGCATCGACAATCCCATACCCCAGCGCTGCCTCTGCCGCGATCAGCACCTGGCCAGACTTCTCCATCAGCCCCGGATCGCGATACAGCGCTTCAATGACTTTCCCGGTAAATTCCGGGGTTTCCGCCACGGGCGAGAACGACGCGTACTTGTCGGGATGCTGTGCCCACACGCGTTGCGTGCGCGCGGTGCGCAACGGCCCCATCCACACCGAGACCGCCGCCACGCCATGCGGCCGCAGGTCCACCGCCATGTCATGCGCGAACTTGTCGATGCCGGCCTTCTGCGCGCCGTAAGCCGGCCCGTGCATATAGCAGTTGGCGCCGAATGACGACGTAAACACGATCATCCCGCGCCCGCGCGCCGCCATCATCGGCGCCGCATGCCAGCTGGCGACGTAGCCGGAGCGCAGGCCGACGTCCAGGATCCCGGTCATCTCCAGCGGCTTCTGCCAGAAGGGCCCGGGCATGATGAGCGCATCGTGCAGGAAGGTGGCGTTGTTGACCAGGATATCGATCCGCCCCGACTCCTCGCGCACCTGCGCGAACAGCCGCGCTACCTGTGCATCGTCGCGATGGTCGCACGCGACCGCGATGCCGCGCCCGCCCAGCGCATCGATCTCGCGCGCCGTGGCGTGGATGGTGCCGGGCAGCGGGGCGCTGCCTTCCTGCTCGGTGCGTCCGGTCACGTACACCGTCGCGCCAGCCGCGCCGAGCGCCAGCGCGATGCCCTTGCCGGCGCCGCGGGAGCCGCCCGTAACGACCGCGACGATGGCCTGTTCCGACTGCTTCATGTCTGTCTCCTGTATCAGTGAAATGCGGGCGCCGTCGGGGCCGCCCGCGCTCGTCGAAGCTTGGGGCGGGCGTCGCCCCGGTACATCCTTCGTTCGGACTAAACGGCACCACGGGCGGCTACTCCAGGCGGACGATGGCCCCCGGCGCGGGAGGGCTGACGATGTCTGCCATCCCAACGACCGGCCCGGCGCCGCATTGGCGTTGCCACCGGTCCCAACCAAGGAGTGAGCCTGGCCATGTCCGAACTGGAGCCCAAGCAAGCCATCTACGCGCTGACCTGCCGCTATGCGCAGGCGGTGGACCGGCGCGATTTTTCAACCCTCGCGGCGATGTTTACGCCGGATGCGCGGCTGACCGGGCCGGGCTTCCACATGGACGGCCCGCAAGCCATTGCCAAGGGCATGGCGGCGCTCGGCCAGTACCGCGCCACGCAGCACCATGTGCACCAGCAGCTGGTGGAAATCCACGGCGATTCCGCGACCGGCGAAACCTATTGCGTGGCCAACCACCTGTACGAGCAGGACGGCGTGCAGCGCAAGCTGGACTGGGGCATCCGCTATCAGGACCGCTTCGAGCGATTGCAGGGCCAGTGGCGCATCGCAGCGCGCGAGCTGGTGGTGGACTGGACGCAGGACCTGCCGCTGCGGGAGGCATGATGACGACCAATCGTGGACTGGAAGGCAGGACTGCACTCGTCACCGGCGGCGCCGGTGGCATCGGCGCGGCCAGCGCGCTGGCGCTGCTGCGTGACGGTGCGGCGGTAGTGCTGATGGGCCGGCGCCGCGAAGCGCTGGAAACGGCACGGCGCGAACTGCTTGCGCAAGTGCCCGGTGGCACGGTTGCCATCAACGTCGGCGACGCTTGCCGCGAGGCTGATGTGCAGGCCGCGCTGCGGCAGGCCTGGGATCTGGAGCGCCGCCTCGATATCGTGGTGGCGACCGTCGGCGGCGGTGGCTTCCGTCCCATGCTGATACATGACACGGCGTCTCTGATGGCGGAGCTGGAGCTGAATATCGCCAGCGCCTTCCTGGCGATCCGTCACGCCTCGCCGCTGATGGCGCCGCAAGGCGGCGCCATTGTCTGCATTTCTTCGAACGCGGCACGCATGACCTGCCGCTGGCTGTCGGCGTACTGCGCCGCCAAGGCGGGCCTGGAAGCATTCGTGCGCGCGGCCGCCGAGGAACTGGCCGGATGCGGCATCCGCGTCAATGCGGTGCGGCCCGGCCTGACCCGTTCCGGCGCGACCGGGCCGATGTTCGACAACCCGGCCATGCTCGACAAATTCGTTGCGCAGATGCCGCTGGGCCGCGCCGGCGAGCCGGACGACATTGCCAGCGCGGTGCGCTACCTGGCCGGGCCGGAATCGGGCTGGGTCACCGGGCAGAGCATCGCCGTCGATGGCGGCAGCGAGCTGCGCGGCAATCCCATTCTCGACGAAACCGTGGCGGCGGTGTATGGCGAAGCCGCGCTGCACGCGGTGCTGGCCGGCCGGATTCCCGACGCCGCCTGAAACGGACCATCCAAGGAGAGCAACGATGAATCAGGTCAAGGGCAAGGTCGCGCTGGTTACCGGCGCGGCCAGCGGGGTAGGGCGTGCCGACGCGCTGCTGCTGGCGGCGCAAGGCGCGCGCGTGGTGCTTGGCGACGTCAACGAAGAGGCCGGGCAGGCGCTCGCGCGCGAGATCGGCGATGCAGCATTGTTCGTACGCCACGACATCGCCAGTGAAGAAGACTGGCGCAAGGCCATGGCCGCCACGCAGGACCGCTTCGGGCGGCTCGACGTGCTGGTCAACAACGCGGCCGTCTGCCCGGCGGGATCGATCGAGGACACCTCGCTCGACACCTGGCGGCGGGTCATGCGCGTCAATGCGGACGGTTACTTTCTCGGCTGCAAGTTCGGCGTGCAGGCGATGAAGGGCAATCCGGCCGGCGGCTCGATCGTGGTGATGTCGTCGGTGGCGGCGCTGGGCGGGCTGCCGATGATGTGCGCGTACAGCGGCGCGAAAGGTGCCGTGACCGCGCTCGCGCGCAGCGTGGCCGTGCACTGCAAGCGCAACGGCTACCGCATCCGCTGCAATTCGATCCATCCCGACGGCATCTGGACGCCGATGACGCAGGCGCTGTTGCCCAACCTTGACCCGGTGGCGCTGGGCATCGGCACGGACCCGATGGCACGCATGTGCCAGCCGGAGGACGTGGCCAACCTGGTACTGTTCCTGGCGTCGGACGCGTCGCGCTTCATCAATGGCGCGGAACTGCGCATCGATAACGCGCAACTGATCTCCGGACTGTAAGACCGGGCGCGGCGGCCTGCTTGCGCGGGCCGCCGCGGGTCCGCCTTGGCGCCTTAGCTGTACTGCGCCACGATCTCGCTCACCGTGCGCAGGATGTCGCGGCGGCGATAGCCGAGCAGGGCGGTCTCGGCCGCGTCCGGCTCGTAGTAGAGCGTGTTGCCCCGGCCGAAGCAGATCGCCGAGTCAGGCAGCAACGGATGCTCCTGGTCGATGACCGGCGGTACCGGGCGGCCGGCATCGCGGAAGAACGCGCCGAAATAGTCCTGGAAGGTCAGGTTCTCGTCGCCCACGAGGTAGGCCTTGCCGTTCTCGCCGCGCAGCAAGGCACCTTCGATCGCTTCCGACAGCGACATGGCCGAGATGAAATTGACGCCGCCCGGCGGCGCGAAGTCCGGCATCGGCGCAAAGCCGCCCCTGGCGTAGTCGGTATAGGCCTTGAACATCGGCACAATCAGGCCCGGCACCGTTCCCACGACAAAGGGGGCGTTGACGCTGCTGACGCGGAAGGCGTCCGTGGCCAGTGCCCGCACACCTTCGTCGGCCAGCTTGCGCGAGCGGATATAGGCGTTGTCCTCGGCCAGCCGTGGTGCCGCCTGCGGATAGAAGCTGCCGACATGCACGGCAACCCCGATGCCGGCATCGCGCGCGGCGCGGAAGAAGCGCGGCACGCCTTCGACGTTGGCGCGCTCCCAGTGCGCCGCTTCGTCGCCACCAGGCGGGACGTGCCGCACATCGTTGCCGGCGGCGAATACCAGCGCATCGAAGGCGCCCAGCTGTGCCGCGTGCAGGTCGTTGGCGATGTAGTCGCAGCGCAGGAAGTCCAGCCCGCCCAGCGGCGTGCCGGAGGCGGGGCGGTTGCGGCCCGCAATGGTGACCTCGTGTCCGCGGCTGCGCAGGTGCAGGGCCGCGTGGCCGCCGATCATGCCGTTGCCGCCGACGATCAGTATCTTCATGCTTGTCTCCTTGGTTGGGTGGTGTGGCCGCGTGGCGCGTCCATCAGAGGTTCATGCCGTTGCCGACGATGACCGGCATGTTGGTCCACGCGCCCCTGGGGTCGCGGTACCAGCCGGCGGCCGCCAGGGCGCCGCCATTGACATGCAGGGCCGTGCCGGTGATCCAGGCAGCGCGCGGGCCGGCCAGGAACAGGATGCCGTCGGCGATGTCCCGTGGCGTGCCAAAGCGGCCCAGCGGGATCCAGCTCGGGATATGGTGCTGGTGCTCCGCGGCAATCATCTGCGACACGGGGACTTGCGGGGTTTCGGTGGTTTCGGGAGCGATCAGGTTGACGCGGATGCGCGCCGGTGCCAGCTCCAGCGCCAGGCTCTGGGTGAAGCCGGTGATGGCGGCCTTGAAGGCGCCGTAAACGCTGCAGTAGGGAATGCCGCGGAAGGCCTCGATCGACGACACGCTGACGATGCTGCCGGCCTCGCTGCGCCCTAGCAGTGGCAGCATGGCGCGCGTCACGGTGAAGACGTGGCCGAGGTTGGCGGCGTAGAGGCTGGCGATCTCGTCGTCGGTATAGTGCTCGAACGGCTTGGCGATGCGCAGGAAGTCGCCGACGTTGTTGACCAGCACGTCGAGCCGCCCGAACCGCTGTTCGATCCGCGCGGCCAGTTCGCGTACGGTGCCGGCGTCGGCGGCGTCTCCCTGTACCACCAGCACGTCCGCGCCGGCACTGCCCAGCAAACTGCGCGCATGGTCGGCGCGCTGCGCGTCGATCTCGATGATCGCCACGCGCGCGCCCTGGTCCAGAAAGGCCTGCGCGGTGGCGAGCCCGATGCCGGCGCCGCCGCCGGTGACCAGCACGCTCTTGTCGGTGAAATCCATCTCGGTTGCTCTCCTTCGGTTGCACTGCGGGGATGCGCGCATTGGATCCGTGGCGGGCGGGGCGAACATCGTCCGATTGCAGGTCAGGGAAAACACCGAGGGCCGCGCATTCGCGGGCAACGGGCGGGCAGCGTCCCTATAATCTGCGCTGCCCCAGGTGCCGCAGAGCGCCGGCAGGCACACACGTGGTGTGGAATCAGGAGACAAAGTATGTTGATGGCGACCGTTGAGGCGCAGGAAATGGCGTCGCCTTTGCTTGCGCAGTCTGGCTTGAGCGTCACGCAATTCAGCGCGCTGCTGGCCGCGGTCTATGAAGGGCCGATGGAGCCCGTGCCCTGGGGCCATGCGCTCGAAATGCTGCGCAAGCAACTCGATGCCAGCTATGTGAGCTTTATCCTGCGCTCGCCCGCCAGCGACCGCAGCGGCCTGGCGGTGCATGCTTCGGCGCACGGCACCTCGCTGGAGGCCGAGGCTTCCTACAACAGCTACTACTACGCGATCGATCCCTTCATCAACCTGCCCACCGACCGGGCGGTCACGGTGGACGAAGCGCTCGGTGCCGGCAACTGGTGCCGCAGCGAGATCTACCGCCAGTTCCTGCAGCCGCTCGGCATTCGCTACCTGCTGGGCGCGGACATCCGTACCGAGGATGGTGTCGAGTGCCGCCTGCGCATCTGCCGCCAGGACGACGCGCAGGATTTCTCCGCCGTGGACAAGGCGACCTGCGGCGCCGTCCTGCCGCACCTGAAGCGCGCGATCCGGCTGCATTCGCGGCTGGATGTGGTCGAATCCGAGCGCTCGCTCTATGCGGGTGCGATCGACCGCATGCTGGTGGGCATGGTGATCCTCGACGCCGCCGGCACGATCCTCAAGAAGAATCCGGAGGCCGACGAGATCCTGGCGGAGAACGATGGCATCCGCCTCAAAGGGAACAACTTCGAGATCGCCTACGCCCAGGAAAGCCGCAAGTTCCAGTACCTGCTGCGCCGCGCGCAGCTGGGACACCACGGCAGCGAACCGCCGCTGGCGGAAGCCATGTCGATCACCCGCCCGTCGGGGCGCGGCAAGCTAGGCGTGCTGATCCGCACCATTCCGCTCAGCGAATGGTCGGAAGAGAACCGGCACCGTCCCGCTTGCGCGGTCTTTATCCGCGACCCCGAGCGCAAGTCGCGCGCCTCGCACGAGGTGGTGCGCAAGCTGTTCGACCTCACCCCCGCCGAAACCGCGCTGGCACTGGTGCTTGCCGACGGCATGACGCTCGACGAAGCCGCCGAGGCCCTGGGTACCAGCAAGAACACGGCACGCGCGCACCTGCGCTCGATTTTCTCCAAGACCGGGGTCACGCGGCAGGCCACGCTGGTGCGCATGCTGCTGAGCAGTGTCGTGACGCTCGGCTGAGCGCCATCGCGCAGTCGCTCACCGTTCACGCTCCTAGTCCGCTTGGGGGATGAGCGTTCCCATCCACGCGCCTAGCATGCACAGGACCAGCGGGCGCGGCACCCGGATGGCGGATCCGCGCACGCATCAACCTGTCCGGCTACGGCCGGCACCTGTACCAGGGAGCGTGGAGCATGGAGAAAATCATCTATATCGTCTGGCGCGATTCGCGTACCGAGCCGGCAGAGTTCGCGCGCCGGTTGCGCACGACGCTTGCGGACAAGCTGCTGGCGCTGGGCGCGCGCGGATTGCAGGTCAACGTGGCGGACGACGCCGTGCTGCCTGCCGCGGGCCTGCGCCAGGTGAACACGCGGCCGCAAATGGAAGGGCTGGTGTCGGTCTGGATGGACAGCGCCGTCGACCGCCTGCGCCAGCCGTTCGACCAGGCGGTCGAGGCAGCGGTCGGCCGCATGGCCGGCTACCTCGTCACGGAGTCCCAGCCGATCCGCAATACGCGTTTTCCGGCCGCGCCGGGCGAGCGCACCCCCGGCTTCGCGCAACTGGCCTTCCTGACGCGGCCGCCCCGGCTTACGCCGCAGGCGTGGCTGGACACCTGGCACAACCACCACACGCAGGTGGCGGTCGAGACCCAGGACAACTTCCTCTACGTGCAGAACGTGGTGGTGCGGCCGCTCACCTACGCCGCGCCACCTTATGACGCCATCGTCGAGGAATGCTTCCCCGACGCCGCAATGACCGACCCGCAGGCGTTCTTCGACGCCGTCGGCGATGAAGAGAAGTTCCAGCGCAACCTGCAGGCCATGATGGCAAGCTGCCAGCGCTTCATCGACTTCGACAGGATCGACGTGGTGCCCACCAGCCAGTACATCGTCAGTCCCGCCACCGCCTGAAACCGGCCCCCGATCGGCTAGTCCCACTGGACGATGTGCCGGGTGGCAGCGCACGGAAGAATAGGTCTCATCAGCCAGCAGTGGCAACGAACAGAGGAGACCGGCATGTTGGATATCCGTGCGCTTGGCTACATCGTGGTCGAGTCCACCGACCTGGAGCAATGGCGGCACTATGCCGGGCAGGTGCTGGGCATGGCCTGCTCCGGCGCCCCGGGCGGCGCGCTGTACGTGAAGATGGACGAGCGCGACTACCGCTACCTGGTGGTGCCGGGCGCGCGCGACCGCTACCTCGCATCGGGATGGGAACTGGCCGACGAACTGGCCTATCGTCACGCGCTCGACACGCTGCGGCAGGCCAATGTCGAAGTCGCGCACGCCAGCGCCGCGGAGCTGGCGCAACGCCGCGTGCAGGCCATGGCGTGGTTCACCGATCCGTCGGGCAACCGCCACGAGATTTCATGGGGCATGCGCTCGGACTTCCTGCGCTTTGTCTCGCCGGTCGGCGTGCCGCGCTTCATCACCGACCCGATGGGCGCCGGCCATACCGTGCTGCCCGCACCGGCCTTCGACCAGACCTACGCCTTCCTTCGCGACGTGATGGGCTTCGGCCTGTCCGACATCTTCCGCGTGCGCTTCACCAGCGATCCCGCCGAGCCGGAGAAGCGCATCCACTTCCTGCACTGCGCCAACGGCCGCCACCACAGCCTGGCGATCTTCGAGATGCCGTCCGAAGCCGGCTGCATCCACGTGATGGCCGAAGTGCCAGACATGGCCGAGGTGGGGCGCGCGCTCGACCGCGTGCAGCAGCACGGCGTGAAGCTGTCGGCCACGCTGGGCCAGCACTGCAATGACCGCATGACTTCCTTCTACATGAAGACCCCCGGCGGTTTCGATCTCGAATACGGGCACGGCGGCCTGGTGGTGGACTGGGGCCACCACGCCGCCTACGAAGCCACGCGCGTCAGCCTGTGGGGACACGACTTCAGCATCGGATACCGCTAAACACCATGACCAAGACAATCGACAAGACCATGAGCGCGGCCGACGTGGTCGGCCGGCTCGCCGATGGCATGACCATCGGCATCGGCGGCTGGGGCCCGCGCCGCAAACCGATGGCGCTGGTGCGCGAGATCCTGCGCTCGCCGCTGAAGGACCTGACCGTGGTCGCCTATGGCGGCCCCGAGGTCGGCATGCTGTGCGCGGCCGGCAAGGTGCGCCGGCTGGTGTTTGGTTTCGTCTCGCTCGACGTGATCCCGCTCGAGCCCTATTTCCGCCAGGCGCGCGAGCGTGGCGCGCTGGAAGTGACCGAACTCGACGAAGGCATGCTGCAGCTCGGCCTGCGCGCGGCGGCGGCGCGGCTGCCGTTCCTGCCGACGCGCGCGGCGCTGGGCACCGACGTCCTGGCGAAGAACCCGCAGCTGAGGACCGTGCGCTCGCCCTATGCGGATGGCGAAGTGCTGGTGGCGATGCCGGCGATCGAGCTCGACGCGGCGCTGCTGCATGTGAACGAGAGCGATGTGCTCGGCAACACCCGCATCGACGGCCCCGATCCGTTCTTCGATGAATGGTTCGCCCGCGCCGCGCGGCACTGCTACGTGAGTTGCGAAACGCTGCACTCCCGCATCGAGGATGAAGACCTGGCGCGCGCGCGCAACAACGCCTTCGAGCGTCCGCTGGTGACGGGCGTGGTGCACGCGCCCGCCGGTGCCCATCCCACTTCCTGCGCCCCCGCGTATGGCTGGGACCTGCCCGCGCTGAAGGCGTACTGCGCCAGCGCCGACGCGGATGACGGCTTCCGCGCGTATCGCGATGAGGTGGTCGGCGCCAGCGAGGCGGCTTATCTCGAGCGCATCGGCGGCCTCGGCCACGTGCATGACCTGCCGCTGCCGGTACTTTGAATCCGCCAACCCAAGGAGCGACCGTGAGCGCCACTTATGAATTCACCCGCGCCGAGCTGATGATCGCCGCCGCCGCCCGCGCCTGGAGCGACGACGGCGAAGTGCTGGCAACCGGCATCGGCACCGGACCGCGCATCGCCGCCGGCCTGGCGCGGCTTGCGCACAACCCCGGGCTGCTGATGACCGACGGCGAGGCCTACCTGGTGGAAACGCCGGTGCCGCTGGGTCCGCGCGAGGCCGGCTACAAGGTTCGCGCCAGCGGCTGGATGGGTTATTCGCGCGTGTTCGACTGCCTGTGGGGCGGGCGCCGCCACGCACTGGTGATGCCGACGCAGATCGACCGCTTCGGCCAGGCCAATATCTCCTGCCTGGGCGGCACGCACGCGCAGCCCAGGACGCAGCTGCTCGGCGCGCGCGGTTTCCCGGGAAACAGCATCCACCATGCCAATTCCTTCTTCGTGCCGGGGCACAGCACGCGCGCGTTTGTCGGCGGCGAAGTCGACATGGTCTGCAGCGCCGGCTACAACCCGGCGCGCCAGATCGAAGGCATGCGCAGTTTCGTCGACCTGCGCGTGATCGTCACGGACCTGTGCGTGATGGATTTCGGCGGACCCGACCACGCCATCCGCGTGCGCTCGCTGCACCCGGGGGTGAGCTTCGGGCAAGTGCAGGCGGCGACCGGCTTTGCGCTCGCGAACGCCGCGGGCGAAGCCTTGCCGGAAACGGCGGCACCCACGCCGGAAGAGCTGCGGCTGATTGCCCGGCTCGATCCGCACAACCTGCGCGCCACGATTGTGCGCGGCAACCCTTCCGGACGCGCGTGAGACTGACATGACATCGCCTGCCATCGAACCCATCAGCCTGGGCCCGAACGCCGAAGTGCTATACCAGGTCACGGACGGCGTCGCCACCGTGACCATGAACCGGCCGCAGTTCCACAACGCGCAGAACTCCAAGATGACGTATGCGCTGGACGAAGCGTACCGGCGCGCCGCCGCGGACGACGCGGTCAAAGTCATCGTGCTGCGCGGCGCCGGCAAGCATTTCTCCGCCGGGCACGACATCGGCACGCCGGGCCGCGATATCAACGAGTCGTTCGAACGCGCCTCGCTCTGGTACGACCACGTCAACAAGCCCGGCGGCGAGTTCCTTTATGCGCGCGAGCAGGAGGTCTACCTGGGCATGTGCCGGCGCTGGCGCGAGCTGCCCAAGCCGACCATTGCCATGGTGCATGGCGCCTGCATTGCCGGCGGGCTGATGCTGGCGTGGGTGTGCGACCTGATCGTGGCGTCGGACGATGCCTTCTTTGCCGACCCGGTGGTGCGCATGGGCATCCCTGGCGTGGAGTATTTCGCGCATGCCTACGAGCTGCACCCGCGCATCGCCAAGGAATTCCTGTTCCTGGGCGAGCGCATGGGCGCCGAGCGCGCCGAGCGCATGGGCATGGTCAACCGCGTGGTGCCGCGTGACGCGCTGGAGGACACCGTCTACGGCATGGCCGCCAGGGTTGCGCAGATGCCGCGGCTGGGCCTGACGCTGACCAAGCAGGCGGTCAACCATGTGGAGGACCTGCAGGGCAAGCGCACGGCGATGGATGCGGTCTTTGCCTGGCACCACTTCGCGCATGCGCACAACGAACTGGTCAGCGGCGACAAGCTCGGCGGCTATGACGCCCGCGCGATGGCGGCGTCGCAACGCACCGGAAGCGAGGACAAGGCATGAGCAACGCGAGCCTGCACACCGCGAGCCTGCACACCGTACTGTGCGACCTGCTCGGCTGTCGCTATCCCATCGTCCAGACGGCGATGGGCTGGGTGGCGGACGCGAAGCTGGTCGCAGCCGGCGGCAACGCCGGGGCCTTTGGTTTCCTGGCCGGCGCGACCATTCCGCCCGGAGAGGTCGAGCAGGAAATCCTGCGCGTCAAGGCGCTCAGCGACCGGCCCTTCGGCATCAACTTCCACATGTTCCAGCCCAATGCGGACGAAGTCATCGAGATGGCAATCCGCCACCGGCTGCGCGCCGTCAGCTACGGGCGCGGCCCGGACGCCAGGATGGTCGGCCGGCTCAAGGCGGCTGGCGTGGTCTGCATGCCGACGGTGGGTGCCGCCAAGCATGCAGCGAAGGCCGTCGAGATGGGCGCGGACGTGGTCACCGTGCAGGGCGGCGAGGGCGGCGGCCATACCGGCGGCACGCCCACCACGCTGCTGCTGCCGCAGGTGCTGGACAGCGTCAGCGTGCCGGTGGTGGCGGCGGGCGGCTTCTTCGATGGCCGCGGGCTGGCGGCGGCCCTGGCGTACGGCGCGGCTGGCATAGCGATGGGCACGCGCTTCCTGATGTCGGCCGAATCGCCGGTGCCGCCGCGGACGCTGGAGCGCTACGTCAAGGTGCGCGACCCGGCCCACATCCGGGTATCGCTGGCGATCGACGGGCTGCCGCAGCGAATGATCGACAACACGCTGCTGCTGGAACTGGAGAAGGCCGGCCCGTGGCGGCGCACCTGGCTGGCGCTGTCGGCCGCGCGCAAATGGCAGGCGCGCACCGGCATGCGCGGCACGCAGATGCTGGCGACTGCCTGGCGCGCGATGCGCGAGCAGGACTACAGCGCCGCGCAGACGCTGATGGCCGCCAACGCGCCGGTGCTGATCCAGCGCGCCATGGTGGAGGGGTGTCCCGATGAAGGCGTGCTGCCCAGCGGGCAGGCTGCCGCGGCGATCGGGGCCATTGAATCCTGCGAGCAGATCGTGGCCAGCATTGCGGCGCAGGCGCAGGCACGGTTTGCGGCGCTGGCGGGCACCGGACTGGCTGCAGTGGCCTGACCCACAGACAGAGGAATCCATGCAAACGAATGACAAGACCGGGTCGTTCCGCATCGACACCGCCGACGGCATTGCCGAGCTGGTGATCGACCATCCGCCCGTCAACGCGCTCGACACCGCCGGCTGGCAGGCGCTGGCCGCCGCCATCGACCGCCTCGGCACCGATCCCGCCGTGCGCGTGATTGTGTTGCGCGGCGAAGGCCGCGGCTTCTGCGCGGGCGTCGATATCAAGGAGCTGTCCGCGCACCCGGAGCGCATCGTCGGCGTCAATGCCGGCAACTACGCCACCTTCCGCGCCGTGCACCGCAACCCCAGGCCGGTCATCGTGGCCGTGCACGGTTTCGTGCTGGGCGGTGGCATCGGCATCTGCGGCGCCGCCGACGTCATCGTCGCCTCCGAGTGCGCGCGCTTTGGCGTGCCGGAGATCGATCGCGGCGCCATGGGCGGCGGTGCGCACCTGCAGCGCATGTTCGGCGTGCAGAAAGTCAGGGCGATGTACTTCACCGGCGACATGATCGATGCCGCCGAGGCGTACCGGCTCGGCGCGGTCGAGCGCGTGGTGCCGCACGCTGAACTGCGCAATGCCGCCATGACGCTGGCGCGCCAGATCGCCGCCAAGAGCCCGGCCATGCTGCAGCTCGCCAAGGAAGCGCTCAACGGCGTGGAAGACGGCAACCTGGAGGACAAGTACCGCTGGGAACAGGGCTTCACGCTGCAGGCCTATATGAGCGCCGATTCCGGCGAGGCGCGCGCGGCCTTTGTCGAAGGGCGCGAAGCCAGCTTCGCCGGTTCCGGCACAGGGAATGAGGGGGCGCGCGATGCAGCTTGAATACACCGACGCCCAGCGCGCCCTCCGCGCCGAGGTGCGCGACTGGATGGCCGCGCACGTGCCGCGCTCGCCGCTGGCGAGCTTCGACACCGAGGCAGGCTTCGCCCAGCACCGCGCCTGGGAAGCCACGCTCAACCAGGGCCGCTGGAGCATGGTCACGTGGCCGGCCGAACTGGGCGGGCGCGGCTGCGACCTGATCGAGTGGCTGATCTTCGAGGAAGAGTACTGGTGCGCCGGCGCGCCGATGCGCGTCAACCAGAACGGCATCTTCCTGCTCGGGCCTACCTTGATGGAGTTCGGCACCGCGGCGCAGAAGGCGCGCTTCCTGCCGCGCATGGCCTCGGGCGAGCATATCTGGGCGCAGGGCTGGTCCGAGCCGAACGCCGGCTCCGACATGGCCGCGATCCGCTGCAGCGCGATCCGCTACGGCGATGACTATGTGATCAACGGCCAGAAGATCTGGTCCACGCGCGCGGTATGGGCGGACTGGCTGTTCGGGCTGTTCCGCACCGACCCGGCCTCGACGCGCCACCACGGGCTGACTTTCGTGCTGGTGCCGCTCGATACGCCGGGCATCACCGTGCGCCCGATCCGGCAGCTCAACGGGCAGACCGGATTTGCCGAGATCTTCTTCGACGACGTGCGCGTGCCGGTGGAAAACCGCCTGGCCGCTGAAGGCGCCGGCTGGCAGGTGGCCATGGCCACCGCTGGCTTCGAGCGCGGCCTGATGCTGCGTTCGCCGGCCCGCTTCCAGGAAACCGCCCGCGCGCTGGTGCGGCTGTACCAGGCCAACCGCGAGGCGGCTGACCGTGATCCCTCGCTGCGCGATGCGGTGCTGCGCGCGTGGATGGACGCGGAGGCTTACACGCTGTCCACCTACGCCACCGCAAGCCGGCTGGTGCGGGGCGGGCATATCGGCGCGGAATCGAGCACGAACAAGGTGTTCTGGTCCGAGCTTGACATCCATATGCACGATACCGCGCTGGCCATCCTGGGGCAGGGCGCAGAAGTCGCGCCCGCAGGCCAGCCGCCGGGTTCGCTTGGCCACTGGCTGGATGGCTTCCTGTTCTCGCAGGCCGGGCCGATCTATGCCGGCACCAACGAGATCCAGCGCAACATCGTCGCCGAGCGCCTGCTCGGCATGCCGCGCGCATGACGGCACCCGGGGGAAACACGATGGATTTCGCATTGACCGAAGAGCAGGAACAATTTGCCGAGGCGACCCGGCGCTTCCTGATGACCGAGATGACGCCCGAGCTGACGCGCGAGCTGTGGAGCACCGAGACCGGCCGCTCCGACGCGCTGTGGCGCCAGCTTGCCGGCCAGGGGCTGACGGCACTGCTGGTGCCGCAGGAACAGGGCGGGCTGGGGCTGGGCGAGGTGGAATGGGCACCGCTGGCGCAGGCGTGCGGCTATTTCGCGCTGCCGGAGCCGCTGCTCGACACCGCGCTGGTGGCGGCCGGCCTGCTGCGCGATGCGCTTGCGGCGGCGCCGGATGCCGCGGCGCGCGAGCGCTGCGCCACGCTGCTGGAGCGCATCGCCGCCGGCGATGCCCGCGTGGCGGTGGCGCATCCGCAGGAGCGGCTGGTGGCCGACGCCCATGTCGCCGACGCCATCCTGTGCGCGCATGAAGGCGCAGTCCACCTGCTGTGCCGCGACCAGGCCGCGCTGACGGCGCGCACCGGCCTCGATCCTTCGCGCCGGCTGTTCGAGCTGGCGTGGGCGCCGCAAGCGGATAGCGAACTGATCCCCGCCGGCACCGGCCTGTGGGACATGGCGCTGAACCGCGGCGCGCTCGGCGTGGCCGCGCAGCAGCTGGGCCTGACGCAGCGCATGCTCGACCTGGCGATCGACTACAGCGCGCAGCGCAAGCAGTTCGGCAAGGCCATCGGCGCCTACCAGGCGGTCAAGCACCTGCTGGCCGACGTGGCCATCCAGCTTGAATTCGCCAAGCCGGTGCTGCTGCGCGCCGCCGCAGCGCTGGCTCATGGCCTGCCGCATGCAGGGCTGCACGTCTCGCACGCCCGCGTCGCGGCCGCGCGCTGCGCGTGGACCGCGGCGCGGCAGGCGATCCAGGTGCATGGCGCGATGGGCTACACCTGGGAGCTTGACCTGCAGATCTTTACCAAGCGGGCCTGGGCCCTGGCGGGAAGCTGGGGCGACCGGGCCTTCCACAAGGCGCGCCTGGGCGCGCACATCCTGGACGGCGAGCATGACCTCGGCGCTGGCGCCACCTTTGCCTGAACTGTCCGATCGCAAGGAGAACCAAGACCATGAATGACGCCTATATCGTTGATGCCCTGCGCACGCCCACCGGGCGCCGCAAGGGCGGACTGTCGCACATGCACGGCGCCGACCTGGGCGGCTTCGTGCTGGCCGAGCTGGTGCGCCGCAACGGCATTCCCGCAGAAGACTATGACGACGTGGTGTTCGGCTGCGTCGACACCATCGGCCCGCTGGCCGGCAATATCGCGCGCAGCGCGTGGCTGGCCGCGGGCCTGCCGCTGACGGTGCCGGGCGTGACCGTGGACCGCCAGTGCGGCTCGTCGCAGCAGGCCGTGCATTTTGCCGCGCAGGCGGTGATGAGCGGCACGCAGGACGTGGTCATCGCCGGCGGCGTGCAGACCATGACGCAGATCCCGATCTCGTCGGCCATGCTCGCCGGGCAGGCGCTGGGCTTTGCCGATCCGTTCTCGGGCAGCAAGGGCTGGCAGGCGCGCTTCGGCGACGCGCCGGTGTCGCAGTTTGACGCGGCGCAGCGCATTGCCGGGCACTGGAAGCTGTCGCGCGAGGCCATGGAAGCTTATGCGCTGCAAAGCCACCAGCGCGCGGCGGCGGCGATCGAAGGTGGCCGCTTCGCCCGCGAGATCGTGCCGTGCGAAGGCGTGACGCAGGACGAAACGCCGCGCCCCGATACCACGCTGGCGAAAATGGCCGCGCTGGAACCGCTGATCCCGGGCAGCTCGCTGACCGCGGCGGTGTCCAGCCAGACCGCCGATGCCGCAGCCGCGCTGCTGATCGTTTCCGAAGAGGCGCTCAAGCGCTACCAGCTCAAGCCGCGCGCACGCATCGCGCATATGAGCGTGCTGGGCGACGACCCGCTGTGGATGCTGACCGCGCCGATCCCGGCGACGAAGCGCGCGCTGGAACGCAGCGGCCTGCGCCTGGCCGATATCGACGTGGTCGAGATCAACGAGGCGTTCGCCTCGGTGGCAATGGCGTGGCTGGCCGAGACCGGCTACGCACCCGAGCGCACCAATCCCAACGGCGGCGCCATCGCACTGGGCCACCCGCTCGGGGCCACTGGCGCGCGCCTGATGACCACGCTGCTGCACGAACTCGAACGCACCGGCGGCCGCTATGGCCTGCAAACCATGTGCGAAGGCGGCGGGCTGGCCAACGTCACCATCATCGAACGGCTAGGGTCTATTCGCACGTGAAACGTATGCGCGCAAGGGGGAGTCGCGGCGCAGTGCTAGGCGCTGGCCGCGCCGCTTGGTGATTCCAAGCAAGCGGCCAGCAACGACGCAATGCGCCGCGACTCCCCCTTGCCCTTTGGGTTGGCCCGAGCCGGGGCCATCTACTTTGTCGGGCGCCTTGCAAAGGGAATGACCCTTTGCGGCGACGCCCTTCGCGTATCTGGCCCCGGCTCGGGCCAACGCGCGCACGTTTCACGTGCGAATAGACCCTGAGGAGAGCGCCATGGGAATCTGCGACGCACGCACCGTCATCATCACCGGCGCCGGCGGCGGGCTGGGCCGCGCCTATGCGCTGGCCTTCGGCGCCGAGAGCGCCAACGTGGTCGTCAACGACATCCGGCGCGAGGCCGCCGAGGCGGTCTGCGCGGAGATCCGTGCCGCTGGCGGCAGCGCCCTGGCCAGCGATGACGACATCACGCAGTTTGCCACCGCGCAGCGCATCGTCGATGCCGCGGTCGCGGCCTTCGGCGAGGTGCATGTGCTGGTCAACAACGCCGGCATCTGTCGCGACCGCATGTTCGTCAGCCTGACCGAGGCGGACTGGGACGATGTCATGCGCGTGCACCTGCGCGGCCACTTCTGCCTGGCCAACCTGCTCGCCAGGCGGTGGCGTGATGCCGCCAAGGCCGGCCGCGCTGTCGACGCGCGCATCATCAACACCAGCTCCGGCGCGGGCCTGCAGGGCTCGGTCGGGCAGTCCAACTACGCCGCCGCCAAGGCCGGCATTGCCGCACTGACGCTGGTGCAGGCCGCCGAACTGGGCCGCTACGGCATCACCGCCAACGCGCTGGCGCCGGCCGCTCGCACCGGCATGACCGAGCAGGTCTTTGCCGACATGATGAAGGCCCCGGAAGGCGGCTTCGACTACTACGACCCGGCCAACGTCGCGCCGTTGGTGGTGTGGCTGGGCAGCGCGGATTCCGCGCAGGTCAACGGGCGCATGTTCGAGGCGGCCGGCGGCATGGTGTCCGTGGCCGACGGCTGGCGCACCGGGCCGAAAGCCGACAAGGGCGGGCGCTGGCAGCCGGCCGAACTGGGCGCCGCCGTGGCCGGACTGCTGGCGCAGTCGCAGCCGCCCCAGCCGGTCTACGGCAGCTGAGCGGCACGGCCATGGACTTTACCAATTCAGCCGGATTCGGCGTCGAACACCTGATGGTCCGCGACAGCGCGCGCGACTACCTCGCCGCGCACAGCGACTCGGCGGCGGTGCGGCGCGCGACCCAGGCGGGTCCGGCGCATGACGACGCGCTGTGGCAAGCGATTGCGGGCGAGCTTGGGTGGTGCGGCATCGCGCTGCCCGAAGCGGTGGGCGGCGCAGGCCTGGGCGCACCAGGGCTGGCGCTGCTGCAGGAGCAACTGGGCCAGCGCCTGGCCTGCGTGCCGTTCTGGTCGACGGCCTGCGTGGCGGCGCCGTGGCTGCAGGGCTGCGCCGGCCATGGTGCGCAGTGGCTGGAACGTGTGGCCGCTGGCGAGCGTCGCGCCGCGGTGGTGCTGCCGGACGATGGCGGCTGGCACTACGACGGCGTCGCGATCACTGCGCAGGCAAGCGCGGACGGCTTCGTGCTGCGCGGCAGCGCCGCCCAGGTGGCCGATGCCGCGGGCGCCGACTGGTTGCTGGTGCCGGCACGGCTCGCGGGTGATGTGAGCGGCTCGCCCGCGCTGTTCCTGCTGGAGCCCGCTGCGCTGGCGCAGGATGCGCGCTTCGTGCTGGCGCCGCTGGACACGCTCGACCGCACGCGGCCACTGGCTTCGTTGCGGCTGGACGGCCTGGTCGTTCCGGCAAGTGCCTGCCTGGCACGCGGGGACAACGCGGCGCAGGGCATGGCCCGTGCCTGGTGGCACGGCAAGCTGATGCTGGCTGCCGAGCAGCTCGGCGCGGCCCAGCAATGCCTGGACCTGACCGTTGCCTATGCGTCGGAACGCATCCAGTTCGGCCGCGCCATCGCTTCGTTCCAGGCGGTCAAGCACCGCTGCGCGCAGATGATGGTGCTGGTCGAGGCCGCGCGCTCGGCGGTGTATGGCGCGGCGCAGGCCTGGGAAGCGGTCGCCATGTCCGACGCGCGCCTTGAAATCGCCGCCGCGTCCGTCGCGGCCGATGACGCGCTGCGCTTCAGCGCGCAGGAGGCGATCCAGCTGCATGGCGGGGTCGGCTTTACCTGGGAATACGACCCGCAACTCTATTTCAAGCGCGCGCAGGCCGCCAGCCAGTGGCTGGGCGGGGCCGGCGCCGCGCTTGCCTACATCGCCGCCAACGGCCCGCAGGCATGGAGGACAGCATGAAAGCGAATGAAGAGTCGGCATTCCGCGCCGAGGTGGCGCAGTGGCTGGCCGAGAACCTGGCCGGCGAGTTTGCCTGCCTGAAGCACCGTGGCGGCCCCGGCGACGAAGAAGCCTTTCCCGAGCTGCGCAAGGCGTGGGAACGGCGCCTGGCCGAGGGCGGCTGGACCGGGCTGGGCTGGCCGCGTGCGCATGGCGGCCGCGAGCTGCCCGTGATGCAGCAGGTGATCTTCCACGAGGAATACGCGCGCGCCGGCGGCCCGGGCCGCATGGGCCATATCGGCGAAGGCCTGATCGGCCCGACCCTGATCGCGTTCGGCACTGAAGACCAGAAGGCGCGCCTGCTGCCCGGCATCCGCAACGGCACCACGTTCTGGTGCCAGGGCTATTCGGAGCCCGGCGCGGGCTCGGACCTGGCCAATGTGCGCACGCGCGCGGTACGCGATGCCGCCAGCGGCGACTGGCTGGTCAGTGGCCAGAAGGTATGGACCTCGCTCGCGCACGATTCCGACTGGATCTTCGTGCTGGCGCGCTGCGAGCCCGGCTCGCGCGGCAACAAGGGGCTGGTCTTTTTGATGCTGCCGCTGGACCAGCCCGGCATCGAGATCCGCCCGATCCGCCAGATGGGCGGCGGCGCGGAGTTCAACGAGGTCTTCTTCGACGGCGCGCGCGCCGCGGCCGCCGACGTGCTGGGCGAGCCCGGCGACGGCTGGCGCATCGCCATGGCGCTGCTCGGGTTCGAGCGCGGCATCTCCACGCTCGGCCAGCAGATGCAGTTCACGCATGAGCTGGAATGGGTGGCGCAGGCCGCGCGCGACAACGGCAGCAGCCGCGACGCGCTGGTGCGCCAGCGCATCGCGCGCGCGTGGGCCGGGCTGCGCGTGATGCGCGCCAATGCGCTGCGCATGCTGGCCGGTGCGGCGCAGGCGGGACAGGATGGCCGGGATGCCGATCTCGCGCTGCAGCGCGAGGCGCTGATCTACAAGTACTACTGGTCCAACTGGCACCGTGACCTGGGCCAGCTGGCGCTGGACGTGCTGGGCCCGCTGGCCAATGTGCTCGATGCCGGCGAGGGGGGCGAGGGGGGCGACGTGCGCCGCACGCGGCTGCAGCAGATGGCGCTGTTCTCGCGCGCCGACACCATTTACGCCGGCACCAACGAAATCCAGCTCAACATCATCGCCGAACGCGGGCTGGGCATGCCGCGCGAAGCCCGAGGACAGTCATGACCCTGAATACCGAAGCGCCCGAATTTCCCGCAACTCCCGCTGTCCCGGCCTATGTGCCCGGCCACCAGCTGCTCGCGGGCAAGAGCGTCCTGATCACCGCCGCGGCGGGCGCGGGCATCGGCTTCGCCGCCGCGCGCCGCTGCGCGGAGGAGGGCTGCCGCGCGCTGATGATTTCCGACATCCATCCGAAGCGCCTGGAAGAAGCCGTCGAACGCCTGCGCGCGGAAACCGGGCTGCAGGCCATCCACGGCCAGCTGTGCGATGTGTCAGACGAAGCGCAGGTACGCGCACTCGTGGCCGCCGCCGAAGAAGCACTCGGCGGTACCGACGTGCTGATCAACAACGCCGGCCTGGGCGGCTCGCGCCGCCTAGTTGATATGGACGATGCCGAGTGGTCGCGCGTGATCGATATTTCCCTCACCGGCACCTTCCGCATGACGCGCGCGATGCTGCCGCACATGCAGGCGCGCCGGCGCGGCGCCATCGTCAACAACGCGTCGGTGCTCGGCTGGCGGGCGCAGAAGGAGCAGTCGCACTACGCCGCGGCCAAGGCCGGGGTGATGGCGCTGACGCGCTGCAGCGCGATGGAGGCCGCGGAGTTTGGCGTGCGCATCAATGCGGTGGCGCCCAGCATCGCGCTGCACGACTTCCTGAAGAAGTCGGCACCGGCGGATCTGCTGCGCCAGCTCAGCGAGCGCGAGGCGTTCGGGCGTGCGGCGGAGGTGTGGGAAGTGGCCAACGTGATGGTGTTTCTGGCGAGCGACTATGCCTCGTATATGACGGGGGAGGTGTTGCCGGTGAGCAGCCAGCGGGCGTGAGCGTCTCTTTGGGCTGGTCGCGGTTCGTCCGCTAAGGGTTTGCTCCCCTCTCCCGCTTGCGGGAGAGGGGCCGGGGGTGAGGGCGGGCGTTGGCCATAGCGACGCGCGTCACTTCGTTGATGCTCCGGCCCTCACCCCCACCCCTCTCCCACGTTGTGGGAGAGGGGAGCCTTCACGCAGGGCGCTGGCTGCGTGCGTCGCGGTGGTGTGCGTTCGCCACGAGAACCTGGAACCGGTTCTGACCAGGAAGCACGTTGGTATTCGAAACAAAGCTGGAAACACACATGCCAAGAATCTTTCGCTCCGCCGAAGACATCCACGCCGCCGTCGGCCAGTCCCTCGGTGAAAGTCCCTGGACCCGCATCACCCAGGACCAGGTCAACCAGTTCGCCAATGCCACCGGCGACCACCAGTGGCTCCACGTCGATCCCGAACGCGCCGCCCAGGGCCCCTACGGCGCCTGCATCGCCCACGGCTACCTGACCCTCGCGCTGGTCAACCAGTTCCTGCCCGAGCTGGTTTCCGTCGAAGGCATGAAGTGGGGCGTCAACTACGGCTGCGACAAGGTCCGCTTCCCGGCGCCGGTGCGCGTCGGTGCGCGCGTGCGCGGCGTGGGCGAACTGGTGCGGACCGAAACGCTGCCAGGCGGCGTGCAGTCGGTGGTGCGCATGACGGTGGAGATCGAGGGCGAGGGCAAGCCCGCCTGCGTGGCCGAGACGATCAGCCGCTACTACTTCTGAAAACAGGGAACCGAGCATGAATGAAGCAGTCATTGTCGCCGTCGCGCGCACCCCCATCGGCAAGGCCTTCCGCGGCGCCTTCAACGATACCGAAGCCCCGGTGCTGGGCGGCCATGTGGTGCGCGCGGTGGTCGAGCGTGCGGGGGTGGACCCGGCCGAAGTGGACGACGTGCTGATCGGCGCGGCCGCGCAGCAGGGCACCCAGGGCTACAACCTGGGCCGCCTGTGCGCGGTGGCGGCCGGCCTGCCGGACAGCGTGCCTGGCATGACCATGGACCGCATGTGCGGCTCGGGCCTGATGACGATCGCAGCCGGTGCCCGCGCGATCCAGTGCGGCGAGGCCGACATCATCGTCGCCGGCGGCGTTGAATCGATCTCGCTGACGCAAAACAAGCACAAGAACGGCTTCCGCGCCCAGTCCGAAGCGGTGCTGGCGCGGCAGCCGGCGGCGTACATGGCGATGATCGAGACCGCCGAGGTGGTGGCGCGCCGCTACGGCATCAGCCGCGCCGAGCAGGATGCCTATGCCTGGCGCAGCCAGCAGCGCACCGCCGAGGCGCAGCGGCGCGGCGCCTTCGACGACGAGATCGTGCCGCTGGAAACGCGCCGAGCGCTGTTCGACAAGGCCGGCGCACTGACCGGTCACGAGACTGTGACGCTGGCACAGGACGAGTGCAACCGGCGCGATACCACGGCCGCAAGCCTGGCGGCCCTCAAGCCCGTCTGGAGCGGCGGGCAGGCGGTGGCCGAGGGCGAGCACATCACCGCCGGCAATGCCTCGCAACTGTCGGACGGCGCCGCCGCAGTGCTGCTGATGAGCGCGGATGAGGCGCGCCGCCGTGGCTTGCGCCCGCTGGGGCGCTATCGCGGCATGGCGGTCGCCGGCTGTGCGCCGGACGAGATGGGCATCGGCCCGGTGTTTGCGGTGCCGAAGCTGCTGGCGCGCTACGGCATGACGGTGGCGGACGTTGGCCTCTGGGAGCTGAACGAGGCGTTCGCCTCGCAGGTGCTGCACTGCCAGCAGAAGCTGGGCATACCGGATGCGCGGCTGAACGTGAATGGCGGCGCGATCTCGGTCGGGCATCCGTTCGGCATGTCGGGCGCGCGCATGACTGCGCACGCGTTGATCGAAGGCCGGCGCCGTGGCGTGCAGCAGGCGGTGGTGACGATGTGCATTGGTGGCGGCATGGGGGCGGCGGCGCTGTTTGACGTCCTGCCGTAGGAAGCATTGCCGCTAGCTTTCTCCCCTCTCCCACGCCAGTGGGAGAGGGGAGCAAACAATCCGCACATCACTCCACACGGAGGAGACATCATGAAACGACTGATCGGCCTCGCCATGTCGCTGGCGGTGCTGGCCACCGCGGTCTGGGCCTTTGCACCGCGCCCGCTGCCGCCGTTCCCGGCCACCGCACTGCGCCCGGACGGCCTGCAGATCAACGGCATCGCCCGCGCCGGCGAACGCCTGGTGGCCGTGGGCGAGCGCGGCAGGATCCTGTTCAGCGATGACCAGGGACGCGACTGGCGCGTGGCCGCCGTGGACAAGCCCCAGGGCGCCACGCTGACGCAGGTGGCCTTCGCCGACAGCCGCCATGGCATCGCGGTGGGCCACAGCGGCCTGATCCTGCGCACGGAGGATGGCGGCACACACTGGCAGCAGGTTGCCTTCGACGCGCAATCGTCCGACCCCTTGCTGGGTGCCCTGGCGCAGCGCAACGGGCCGTGGTTCGCCGTGGGCAGCTTCGGCCGTTTCCTGGTCTCCCGCGACCAGGGCAGGCATTGGCAAGAGGCTGCCGACAAGGCCATGCAGGACCGCCATCTCAACGCCATCGCCGGCGACGGGCAGGGACGCCTGATGCTGGCCGGCGAAGCGGGGCTGGTGCTGCGCTCGGCCGACGGCGGCGACCGCTGGGAGCCGGTCAAGACTCCGTACGAGGGCTCGCTGTATGGCGTGCTGCCGCTGCGCGACGGCGCCTGGCTGGCCTTCGGCATGCGCGGCAATGTCGTGCGCAGCGACGACTTCGGCACCACCTGGCAGGCCGCGGAGACCGGCCTGCGGACCTCCTTCTTCGGCGGCGCCGAGTTGCCCGATGGCCGCATCGTGCTGGCCGGGCAGGGCGGCACGCTGGTGATGTCCGCGGATGGCGGACGCCGCTTCGCGCCGTTGCCCTCCGGCAGCCCGCAGACGCTGGCCGCGCTGGTGCCTGCCGGCAAGGACACGCTGGCGCTGGGCGGCAGCGGCGGCCTTGCCGGCGCGACGCTCGCCGCAAATCGCTGAACCTCGGCTGAACCCTGGCTGAACCCCCGCCTGACCGAACGCGAGAACGATCATGACCCGCCCCCAATCCTCCGGCCGCCTGGGCCGCTTCGTCGATGCCTGCGCCGGCGTGCTGATGCACCGGCGCCGCCTGCTGTTGTTGCTGTGCCTGGCCGTGACCGTGGCGCTGGGCTTCTCGGCCACGCGCCTGCGGCTCGATCCCGGCTTCAACAAGATGATCCCGCTGCAGCACCCTTACATGCAGGTGTTCACCAAGTACGCGAGTACCTTCTCCGGTGCCAATACGGTGCTGGTGAGCCTGCGCTGGAAGGGCGACGGCGACATCTACAACGCCGCCTTCATGGACAAGCTGCGCCACGCCACCGATGAAGTGTTCTTCATCCCCGGCGTGGACCGCTCGCGCGTGTTCTCGCTGTTTACGCCCAACGTGCGCTACACCGAGGTGACCGAGGCAGGCTTCCGCGGCGACGTAGTGGTGCCGGGGCGGTTCTCCGGCACGCCGGCGGAACTCGACAAGGTGCGGCGCAACGTGGCGCGCTCCGGGCAGATCGGGCGGCTGGTCAGCAACGACCTCAAGTCGGCGCTGATCCGCGCGGAGCTGCGCGAGACCGATCCGGCCACCGGCAAGACCATCGACTACGGCTCCGTCGCGCGCCAGCTGGAGAAGATCCGCGCGCAATTCAGCGGCCAGGACGTCGAAGTCAATATCGTCGGCTTTGCCAAGCTGGTGGGCGACGTCGAGGAGGGCATCGCTGGCGTGATGGGCTTCTTCGCGCTGGCCTTTGCCGTCACGGCGCTGCTGCTGTGGCTGTACACGCGCTCGCTGCGCATCACCGTGCTGGCGCTGGTGGTGGCGCTGCTGCCGGTGGGCTGGCTGCTGGGGCTGCTGCCGCTGCTGGGCTATGGCATCGACCCGATGTCGATCCTGGTGCCGTTCCTGATCTTCTCGATCGGGGTCTCGCACGCGGTGCAGATGACCAATGCCTGGAAGCAGGAGGTGGTGCAGGGGCACAGCCCGCTCGACAGCGCGAGCGCGGCCTTCCGCAAGCTGTTCATCCCCGGCACGGTGGCGCTGCTGACCAATGCGCTCGGCTTCATGGTCATCATGCGCATCGAGATCGATATCGTGCGCGAGCTTGGCATCACCGCCTGCCTGGGCGTGCTGCTGATGATCGTGACCAACAAGGTGTTCCTGCCGATCCTGCTGTCGTACACTCGGCTGGAGCCGTCTGCGCTGGCGCGGTCGCAGGCGCGGCGCGCGCAGGGTGGCGGGGGGCTGTGGCACAAGTTCGGCGCACTGGCGCGTCCGGCGCCGGCACTCGGCGTCTTCGTCGCCGCGCTGGCCCTGCTGGCGGCGGGCGCAATCGAGTCGCGCGGCCTGAAGATCGGCGATGTCGGCAGCGGCGCGCCGGAACTGCGTGCGGATTCGCGCTACAACCGCGACAGCGCCAGCATCGTGAGCCAGTACAACATCGGCTCGGATGCACTGACCGTGGTGGTGGAGCCGACCGGCTTCGACGACGGCTGCCTGCACTACCCGGTAATGAGCGCGGTGGAGCGCTTCGAGATGCATATGCGCGGCGTGTCTGGCGTGCAGTCGGTGGTGAGCGTGTCGTCGCTGGCCAAGGTGGTGATCGGCGCCTACAACGAAGGCAACCCGCGCTGGGAGGCGCTGCCGCGCAGCAGCGAAGGCCTGGGCCAGGGCGCCAAGGCCTACGATCCGGACAACGGCATGAATACTTCCAACTGCCAGGCGATCCAGGTACTGATCTACACCGCCAACCATGAAGGCGCGACCATTGCCCATATCATCCGCGAGATCCGCCGCTTCAACGCCGCCGACAAGACGCCCAACGTGGCCTTCCGCCTTGCCGGCGGCAATATCGGCGTGATGGCCGCCACCAACGAGGCCGTGGAAGAGGCCGAGGTGGCGATGCTGCTGGCGATCTTCGGCGCGATCACGCTGCTGTGCCTGCTGACGTTCCGCTCGTGGCGCGCGGTGCTGTGCATCATCGTGCCGCTGACGCTGGTGTCGGTGCTGTGCAATGCGCTGATGGCACGCCTCGGCATCGGGCTGAAGGTGTCGACGCTGCCGGTCATCACGCTGGGCGTTGGTGTTGGCGTGGACTATGGCATCTACCTGTACGAGCGCATCCAGCACCAGATCCGCGAGGAAGGGCAGGCGTTGCCGCAGGCCTTCGCCGAGGCGATGCGCCAGCGCGGCTCGGCGGCGCTGTTCACGGCGCTGACGATGTGCATCGGCGTTGGCACCTGGGCCTTTGCCGCGCTCAAGTTCCAGGCCGACATGGGGATTCTGCTGGCCTTCATGTTCCTGGTGAACCTGTTCGGCGCGGTGTCGCTGCTGCCGGCGCTGGCCGCGTGGCTGGGTGTCGAGGAAGAGGAGCGCGCCCGCGTGGCGGCAGGCGTTGCGGCAGGCAGCGACCTGCCGCCGCCGGCCCATGCCCTCAAATCCGATGCGGCCTGAACGCCACGGATGAAATCGGAGAAACAGCATGCAAGATAGCCAGGCATCCGCAGCGCCAGCATTCACGCCGCTGCGCCTCGGCCCGCTCACGCTGCGCAACCGCTTCATCAAGGCGGGTGCCAACGAGGGCATGACGCCGCACGGCCTGCCGACGCAGGCGCTGGTCCGGCACCATCGTAATCTCGCCGCCGGCGGCGTGGGCATGACCACGGTGGCCTACGCGGCCGTGGCCGACGACGGACTGACATTCGCGCACCAGCTCAGCATGCGGCCCGAGCAAGTGCCGCACCTGCGCGTGCTGACCGACGCCGTGCATCGCGAAGGCGCGGCGGCCTGCCTGCAGATCACGCATGCGGGTTCATTTACAACCATGCGCCACGGCGGCAGCCGTGCGCCGGGCAGCGCGTCGTCCGGCATCAATGCCTTCGGCATGATGCACGGCGTGTATTTCCAGCGCGCGATGCGCGAGGCGGACATGGCGCGCGTCGCCGGCCAGTTTGCCGCGGCGGCGAGGCTGGCGCGCGAAGCGGGCTTCGACGCGGTCGAGATCCACATGGGCCACGGCTACCTGCTCAACCAGTTCCTGTCGCCGCTGAGCAACCGGCGGCGCGATGCGTTTGGCGGCAGCGTGGAGAACCGCACCCGCTTCCCGGCCGCGGTGCTGCGCCAGGTCAAGGATGCGGTTGGCGACGGACTGGCCGTCTGCTGCAAGCTCAGCGTCAGCGACGGCGTGCCGGGCGGCAACCAGCCCGCGGATTCCGCCGTGACCGCGCGCATGCTGGAAGCGGAAGGCGCCGACCTGCTGACGCTCAGCGGCGGCCGCAATGTGGAAAGCCCATGGGTGCTGTTCGGCAGCCCGATGCCGACGGCGCAGATGAAGGCCGCCGCGCCGACCGCGCTGGCGCGCTTCGGCATTACCATGCTGGAGCGCAGCACGCCGCGCGACCTGGCCTTCCGCGAGCTGTATTTCCTCGAGGCGTCGCGCGTGGTGCGGCAGGCGGTGCGCATGCCGCTGGCCTACGTCGGCGGCGTCAAGTCGCTCGACAACGTCGCGCAGCTGATGGCGGAAGGATTCGACTGCATCGCGCTGGCACGCGCCCTGATCCACGATCCCGCGCTGGTCGCCAACTGGCGCAGCGGCGCGGTGCGGCGCTCCGCCTGCGACAGCTGCAATGGCTGCGTGGCCAGGATCTACGATCCCGCCGGCGTCAGCTGCGTGCATGGCCCGGGCAACGATCCGGCGCTGACGCGCCTGGTCGCGCTGCAGTAGTCCGATGGGACGATGAGGCAGCGGCCGGAGGCTCTTATCTTGAAGTTCCCACGGGATTTCAAGGAGACACCATGAGCCAAACCGGCATCAGCGGCATCAGCGGCATCAGCGGCTACAAGATCGAATCACGCCCGCCTGAGGCCCGCTACGCGCGCGGCTGGCATTGCCTCGGCCTGGCCGACGCCTACCGCGACGGCAAGCCGCACACACTGGATATCTTCGGCCGGCGCCTGGCGGCGTTCGCCGACTCGAGCGGCGCCATCCGCGTGATCGATGGCTTCTGTCCGCACATGGGCGCCGACCTCAGCACCGGCACCGTGCAGGGCGACAACCTGGTATGCCCATTCCACGGCTGGCAGTGGGGCGGCGACGGCGGCTGCAAGTCGATCCCCTACTGCAAGCGCGTGCCGCCCAAGGCGCGTGTCGGCGCGTGGCAGACCTGCGAGCAGAACCGGCTGCTGTTTATCTGGCACGACCCCGAGGGCCGCGAGGCGCCGCCGGAGGTGGCGATTTCGCGCATCGAGGCGTGCTTCTCGGCGGAGTGGTCGGAATGGGCCATGGATGAGATGGTGATCCGCACCAACTGCCGGGAACTGGTCGACAATATCTCCGACATGGCGCACTTCGGTGCCGTCCACGGCGCGCCGGTCGACTACTTTGCCAACCTGTTCGAGGACCACAAGGCCACGCAGCTGATGATCGGGCGCAGCGCCAGGCTGTCGGGCGATGCGCAGCTGACGGCGTTGTCCACGTACTTCGGCCCTGCCTACCACATCACCGACATGAGCGGCCGCATGGGCGACCAGGAAATCCACTCCATCCTGCTCAACTGCCATGTGCCGATCGACCTGAACAGCTTCGTGCTGCGCTACGGCGTGCTGGTGAAGAAGATCCCCGGGCTGAGCGACGAACAGAACCGGGCCATGGCGCAAGCCTACGTGGACCAGGCGCGCCAGGCCTTCTACGAGGACGTTGCGATCTGGGACAGCAAGATCCGCATCGACAATCCGCTGCTGTGCGAGGGCGACGGGCCGATTTACCAGATGCGCGACTGGTACCAGCAGTTCTACACCGACATCGGGCAGGTGCGGCCTACCAGCGTGGCGCGGCGCGTGTTCGAGCTGAACCCGGGCAATATCGAGCCGCCGGCGCTGCGGCATGTGTTCGAGGGGTGAAGGGAATTTTCCTCGCTGTGCGCCTGGGCCTGGCATCTGGCGATTGCTTCAATGGCCCGGGTTTGGTGGCGCCTGCTGAGGCGCCGCCGGCCCAGCGGCCAGGCCGATGATGATGATGATGATGGCTTGGCCCGGGACAGCGTAGCGCTGAACCTGGGCAGACATCCGGGCTACTGACTCGAAAATCGAAAGACCGACAGAACAAAAATCAAGGCTACTATTATTCTTTCATTGGCCGGTTGTTGGTCTTTCAGTACGCTGGCTGATATGAGCATTGCGAGCAGACCTGTCGAGTTCAGGATTGGCCAGGCGACCGCCGAGGCCGGGCTGGTCATCACCGCGACAAATGATACTTGCGTGGCAATCGTCAGGATGCATCTCAGAATGAATGCGGGACTAGCTAGCAAACGGATGTGCCAGAAATCCTGACTTCGTGCCAAATGAAAGGCTGGTGCCAAACTCCAGAGTGCCCGCCAAACAATGACCGCCGTAGTAAAGGCCAGGAATTTTCCTGAATCGTAGTCATCCAGGGTGCTTGTCAGCAGGGGCGAAAGGCTTGCTTGCGCTACCAGTGCCACGCATAGAACCATGCCGACCACCAATATCGAGCCGGTTTTCGCTGCATTTCCGACCCACAGGATCGGGATGCAAACCAGCGTGGTTGCGACGGAGAACCAGTACGAATGCCAGCTCCAATCGCCAGTCGTCAGGAATAATCCGAGCGGAATCACCAGGTCGGAGAATTTTGCCGCTACCGTAACTTGGTTTACGGTCAGATTCCGAAAACCGTACGAGAAAGCATACGCTACCCCCTGCGCCAAAGCGGCAAACAGCATGGGGCGCCAGTCAAGGAGGGCTACCAAAAATTCTGAGCCAACAACGGCTATTGAGGCGGCAGTAAGAATGATGCCGGGAATGACGTTGTTCCAGAAATTGATGGTGCGGATTGAGATGTTGTTGATGCCTATCTGGTGTCGGTCTATGACATTCAGTCCAGCTCTTGCCAAAGCTGAAAGCAACGCCATTAATATGGTTGCCTGAGTGATAGTCATTGGGGTCATGCGGGCTGGCTCGTAAACTGTTCAAGCCAGGTGTCGGCTATGAAGCGCTTCTTGGTGTCGCTCAGTTCAATGATTCTATCGGTGGGCGCGCCTTTCAATTGAGACAGGCACAATATTAGTTCCGCTTGTATAAGCTTAATGAAAGGTCCGAGGATGCCGCCGTGCATGAAATTGGCTGAGTTTCCGCCATTTGCGATATAAAAATAACTACCATTGGTGTCTATGCGCGAAATATTGTCTTTCTTGTCGTGAATTGCACGCTGCATTAGGGATGTGTGATCTTCGATTTCGTCGTCCGCCGAAGTCGCTGTGAACACATATGCCCCTCGCTTGATGAGCGGAATGTCAAGATGAGTTAGCGAATGATTCCCGGTGGCGCAGTACACAATATCGGCATTGTTAAGTAGCTGGGCCTTGGTCTCGGTATGAAAACCGTGCGCCATCGCAAGGATCTGGCGGCCAGGGTTTATATCCAGCACGCTGACTTGTATGGATTTTTGCCGCAAGTGATGGGCAATGCTTCGACCGATTTTTCCGTAGCCGAATACTACCGCGTTTTTGGCATTTAAAATCTCTCCGCGTGCACGAAGTAGTGCCTCGGAGGAAAAAATAATAGCCTGGCCAACCAGAAAATCTTCGGGATCCTTCAGGCTGCTTCGTGCGACCGAAATAATCGGGCAGGGGAAGTTGGAATTATCCCTGGTGAGCAAGGCTGTATATTTTTGATGACCGTTTTCGGTATCTTCAACGACTCCCAGAAGCTGCGCTTCGAATCTGTCGCAAATTTGTCGGAGTACGTGAGAAAAATATCCTCCCGTGTCAATAATGGCAAAGGACGCGCCTTCGACAAGGTTTTCGATTTCCTCGGTAAATTGATTTGGTTGTGATTTGATGGTTGCTCGATTCCAGTCAAGTATTTGAATGCGACTGCTAACGATGTCTCTGGTGTGCATGTCGATGGAGTTTGGTTTTGGGATGACTGCGGCGATTGGTATTCTTTCATTCAGTTCAAGTAGAAAATCCTCATTTCCGGGAGCTAGATGCGTCACGACGATCAGTCTGTCGGGTGTGCATGTTTCTTTGTTGAGGGTTATTTTTTTAAAAAAGGCTGAGTGGACGGTTTATGTCGAGCTCGCTTGCGATTAAAATATGTTGTTGGCTTTGATCTTATTTAGAGATAGGTTCGCCCGGTTTTTGCTCACGTCGTTAAGGTCAAGCCATTGGCATTGATGTTCGCCTTTTAAAATATTTTCACCGAATTTTCGTTTCAAAAGAAAACGGAAATCATAGTGAAAGTGTTCAGGCTCTTGTTTTGCGCGGTTCTCCGGTATCGTATGAATATCAATATCAAAGGGGATAATATTTTTCTTGTGCCAGTGATGCTCGGTGGTTTGCAGGCCGGTCTCTTCGAAAACCTCTCGCTTGGCTGCTTGCAAAGCTGACTCGCCGGTTTCTATATGTCCGCCGGGTGGGATCCAGATTTGCAAGAACGGATGATGGATCATTAGAATCCTATTGGATTCAATAACTATTCCGCTGGCAGTTACATGGCCTGGAAGCGTTTTGCGGCTGTATAATTTCACAGCCGTGATTTGGGATATTAGTGGGGCAATGCGATTGGCCTCATCTGGAAAAAATGATAAATAATGATGTGCTTGTTCCAGTAATTTGTTGGATTGTAAGTTGACTGTTATTCTTGGTGTGAGCATATATTTTCTGGATGGCTTCATGAGGTACTCTCCCGATCGCATCGAAAGCGGAAAGCTGTTTGTCATGGCTTTCTGAGATTCATCCTGTACAAGAACGCACAGAAATGCGGTCAGAAGATTCTCAAAGCGAAACAGAAATATCTGTTTACGTTTGGTTCATCCACGCCATGCGTGGCGATGCCATCACCACGGTCCTGTCACAACGGCAATGAGGAGGCGGCGTAGGCTTGCCGGAGCGGATCAGCCCGCAGCACATGCCTGCCCTGGCCAGTCGGAGCCGCCGGACTTTGGCATCGAATGGAACGGTGCGGGCAACGATGCAGTGAGAATGGCGGGAGAGCGTGAGACGGTGCGGCGGGTGGGTGCGCCGAAGAGGCGCGGCGGAAAGGCACGGAAGGGCCCGAGGGCCCTTTGGGACGGCGCCGGGCACGACGATTGCGCACCCGGCTGGCATTAGCGATGTGGTCAGGTACCGGATCCGCGCGCGGCGTCCGGGGAGAAGAACGCTTCGGTGAACTCGGGACTGTTGTTCAGCTGGAACATCGGGCCTTCGTTGGTCAGTCGGTCCGCAAAGTAAGCGCCGGAAATCAGGTCATGGTAGAACACCGCGGTCGGATGATAGCGACGCGCATCGTAGGCGTAGACCGAGGCCTGCAGGTTGGTGCGCCACAGCTGGCCGCGGCCATCGTAGTTGTCTGCGGCGAGGGCTTGCCAGTTGTCTTCGTCGAGATATAGCACGCGCTTCGCATACTGGTGACGGAAGCCGGACTTGAGCGTTGCTTCGAGCATCCATACGCGATGCAGCTCATAGCGCATGACGTCAGGGCTGGCGTGGCCGTTGGTCAGCAGGTCCTTGTACTTGACCGACGTGCTCAGCAGCTTGTAGTTGTGGTACGGGACATAGATCTCCTTCTTGCCAACGATCTTCCAGTTGTAGCGTTCGCCGGAGCCGTTGAAGAGGCGATCGTCATCGACGGTGCGGAAGCCGCCGGGGCCCTGCGGCTGGTCGAAGCCGAATTCCGGCGCCTGGCGCACGCGCCGCGTGCCCGGGTTGTAGATCCAGGTGCGGTTGGTGTCCGAGCCTTCCTGGTCCCACACGGCATAACCCACGATCACCTGGCCACGGTCACGCAGCGGCAGGTCGGTCGACGTGCGGAAGAATGAGCGCTCGTTGAGCGCGTTGTGCGGGTCGAACTTGCCGTTATTGCGCGGCGACAGGATGCTGTATGAGACCCGTCCCCACGCGATCGAGCCATTCGGGTAGACCACGGCCTGGTCATACTGCGCCTTTTCGGTGCCTACGGCTGAGGAGAAGCGCTGGTTCCACAGCAGTTCCATGGCCGTCTTCGGAATCGGGTAGGGCACCTGCGGCCCGGCGTCCTTCAGGCCGTTGGCATCGCTCGTCATCTTGACGGTGGTGGCGAAGGTGCGGATATCCTTGTAGACCGTGTCTTCGTAGCGGAAGTCGCGATGGCTCTGATACACCGGCATCTTGAACGTGTCGGGGTACTTCTTGAACAGCGCCTTCTGGCCATCGGTCAGGCGTTCGGCGTACTGCGCCATATTCTGCGCGGTGATGACGAATAGCGGCTTCTCGTCCGCATACGGGTCCGGGTACCGCTCGCCGCGCTGGTATTTGACGTTTGGCGGCGTGCCCAGCCACTTGCCGGCCCATGCGGGCACATCGCCGTCCTTGCTGGCGGCCCGCTCCGCGCCCATCGGCGTCAGGTTGCCGTCAAGCTGCTTGAGGTCTTCGGGGGTGACCTTCGCCCACGATGCCGCGGCCAGTGCCATGCTGGTCACCAGCAGGCTGCCGCGCAGCAGTCGATGTGTAGTGGATGTCATTGCAGTCTCGCTCCTTAGGGGAATGGCCGGCGACGCCCGTGCCTGTGGTCACAGGGTAGTGATGGCATTGCGGCCGGGAATCGTTGGAACGGACTAGTGGATTTCCCTAGCCTGGAGCGAGGGGCAGTGCAGCGCCGGCAAGCAACGAGGGAGATGGAGAAAGCTGGGCGGAGAAAAGAAAAACGGCCGGGCAAGTGCCCGGCCTTCAGCCTTCTGACCGATTATCCATGTCGCCGGTTTGCCCCCTCTCCCGCATGCGGAAGAGGGGAGACAACAATCGCAGGCCTGGCTTTGTAAGCGGCCTTTGTCAGGATCAGGCTTCCATCACTTCGCCGAAGCGCTGCAGGTGGTAGTCGCTGTCGCCCAGCAGCTGGTCCAGCATGGTCAGGCGCTTGAAGTAGTCGCCCACCGACAGCTCGTCGGTCATGCCCATGCCGCCGTGCAGCTGCACCGCCTGCTGGCCGACAAAGCGCCCGGCGCGCGCAACCGTCACCTTGGCGGCCGACAGCATGCGGCGGCGCGCGGCAGGATCGGTTTCATCCAGCGCCTGCGCCGCCACGTAGGCCATCGACAGTGCCAGTTCCTTCTGCACCAGCATGTCGGCCATGCGGTGCTGCAGTGCCTGGAAGCTGGCCAGCGGCTTGCCGAACTGCTGGCGCGTGCCCAGGTATTCGCCGGTGATCTGGATCAGCTTTTCCATGGCGCCCGCACCCTCGGCGCACAGCGCGGCGATGCCGTGCTCCAGGCCGACGCCCAGCGCCGCCAGCCCGTCGGCGGCCTGGCCCACCAGTGCGCTGGCCGGCACCGCGACGTTCTGCAGCGACAGGTCGGCGGCGCGCAGGCCGTCGATGGTGGGATAGGCGGTCACGGCGAGGCCCTTGCTGTCGCGCGGCACCAGGAACAGTGCGATCTCGTTGCTGCCGGATACACGTGCGGTCAGCAGGTAGGCGTCGGCGGCGGCGCCATGCCAGACCACGCTCTTGGTGCCGCTGATCACGTAGCCATCGCCGCTGCGCTCGGCGCTGGCGCGGGCCGATTCCGGGCGGTAGCGCGTGGTCGGCTCCAGGTAGGCCAGCGTGACGATGCGTTCGCCCGAGGCGATCGCGGGCAGCCATTCCTGCTTCTGCGCGTCGCTGCCGTAGGCGTTGAGGATGGCGGCGGCCATCACGCCGCTGGGCGTGACCGGCTCCAGCACCAGGCCGCGGCCCAGTTCGCGCTGCACCACCAGCTGGCTGGCGGGGCCTTCGCCGAAGCCGCCGAAATCTGCCGGCACGGTCAGGCCCAGCACGCCCATCTCGGCCAGCTTGTTCCACACGCCGCGATCCAGGCTCTCGCCCTGGCGCGCGCTCTTGCGGCGGGCCTCGAAGGTGTATTCGGTATCGATGAAGCGACGCAGGCTGTCCGCCAGCATCTGTTGCTCTTCGCTGTAGGTGAAGTCCATGTCAGCTATCCCTTCAGAAACCCAGGATCATCTTGGAGATGATGTTCTTCTGCACTTCGGTCGCGCCGCCGTAGATCGAGGTCTTGCGCATGTCGTAGTACGTGGAGGCGGCGGGGGCGGCCCACTCGGGGCCGGACACCGGCTGCGTGGCGCCGGGCTCGAGCCAGTCCGGCGAATATGGCCAGGCGTTGGGGCCGGCCACTTCCATCATCAGCATGCCCAGGTCCTGCTGCACTTCCGAGCCGCGGATCTTGACGATCGACGCTTCCGGCCCCGGCGTGCCGGCGGCCTGCGTGGCCACGCGCAGCAGCAGCATTTCCAGCGCCATGATGTCCATCTCCACGCGCGCGATCTTGTCGCGCATGCGCACGTCCTCGATCAGCGGGCGGCCGGCGCCGTCGGTGGCCTGGCTGGCGTAGTGCTTGAGCTGGCGCAGTTCGCGGTGGCAGTGGCCGATGCCGGCGATGCCGGTGCGCTCATGGCCGAGCAGGTACTTGGCGTAGGTCCAGGCGCGGTTCTCTTCGCCGACCAGGTTCCCGACCGGCACTTCCACGTCTTCGAACCAGGTCTCGTTGACGTCGTGGCCGCCGTCGAGCGTCTTGATCGGGCGCACCGTCACGCCGGGCGACTTCATGTCGATCAGCAGCATCGAGATGCCTTCCTGCGCCTTGGCATCGGGATCGGTGCGTACCAGGCAGAAGATCCAGTCGGCGAAGTGCGCCATCGTGGTCCAGGTCTTCTGGCCATTGACGATGTACTTGTCGCCGCGGCGCACGGCGCGGGTCTTCAGCGAGGCCAGGTCGGAGCCCGAGCCCGGCTCGGAGTAGCCCTGGCACCAGAAATCTTCCACGCCCGGGATGCGCGGCAGGAAGCGCTGCTGCATCTCGGGGCTGGCATATTTCATCAGCACCGGGCCGATCATGGTCAGGCCGAACGGCAGCAGGCGCGGCGCGCCGGCGCGGAAGGTCTCGATTTCAAAGATCAGGCGCTGCAGCGCGGTCCAGCCGGTGCCGCCCCATTGCGTGGGCCAGGTGGGGGCGCCCCAGCCGTGGGCCTGCAGGAGGCGGTGCCAGCGGACGTAGTCGTCCTTTTCCACGCGCTGGTGGTTGAGCACCTTGTTGCGGATGTCTTCCGGCAGGTTGGCCTGCACGAAAGCGCGGACTTCCTCGCGGAAGGCCTGTTCCTCGGCGGTGAAACGCAAATCCATCTGAATGTCCCCTTGTTACGCGGGCGGCCCGTTGCCGGCAAGCAACCGGTTGCAGCCCTAGGTGTGCCGGCCGATTGTAGGGCGCGGGCGTCCTCCATTGCTTTCTCAATCATAAAGTCGCCCTTCGTGCCGGCGGAACCACCTGAGCCGGGTGGTGGCGGGGACGAACACGGCCTTAGCAAATTCCAAATACCGCGGCGGCCGGCCTTGGCGCAAACTGGCGCGGCCTGTTCAAGTGCACCGGGGTGCATTCCCGCGCATTTGCCGGCAAGCATCGCTAACCAGCCGTACTCCAGCCGTATCCCGAACGAGCCAGCCGCATGTCTTCCTTCCGCCCCGAATATATCCACGACATCCCCCGCCACTGGGCCGCGCAGACGCCCGCCGCCCCCTGCCTGTTCGAGAGCGGCACCGTGATCACCTATGGCGAACTGTGGCAGCGCATCGAAGCGGCGCGCGACTGGCTGGCGGCGCAGGGCGTGGGCGAGGGCGACCGGGTCATGGTGGTCGGCGAGAACTGCAACGAGATGGTGGTCACGCTGTTCGCCAGCAGCCTGCTGCATGCGTGGCCGATCCAGGTGAACGCGCGCCTGTCCGCGCGCGAGATCGACAATATCCGGGACCACGCCCAGCCAGCGCTGGTGCTGTTTACCGGCCATGTGTCCGGCGTGGCCGCCGCGCACGGTGCGCGGCTCGGCGCGCAAGCCAGCGGCTGCCCCGTCTTTGCCGACGGCGTGCTCGCACTGCGCGCTGCCAGCGCGCCGGAACGCGTGGCCAGCGCACAGGCGCGCCAGGTTGCCACGCTGATCTATACCTCCGGCACCACCGGCGCGCCCAAGGGCGTGATGGTGCCGCACGTCGGCCTGACGCACTTCGCCCGCATCTCCGCCACCTCGCGCGACATGGGGCAGGCGGACGTGGCCTACGGGGCACTGCCGATGTCGCATATCTTCGGCATCGCCACCGTGCTGATGGCCACGCTGTACGCCGGCGCCAGCCTGTTCATGCGCCCGCGCTTCGACGGCAACGACGTGTTCGAAGCGCTGGCGTCGCCCGGTGTCACCATCCTGCAGGGCGTGCCGACCATGTTCACGCGCATCCTGGCGGTTGCGGCGGCGCACGGTGCCGGCCCGGGCAAGTATCCGCGCCTGCGCTACCTGTACACCGGTGGCGCGCCGCTCGATCCCACGCTCAAGCGCGACGTCGAGACGCTGTTCGGCCAGCCGCTGCACCACGGCTACGGCATCACGGAATACGCCGGTTCGCTCTTCATCACGCGCATGGAGGCGCCGCGCGCCGACTGCTCGGCCGGACATATCGTCGAAGGCGTCGAGATCGAGATCACCGACGATGCCGGCGCGCCGCTGCCTGCGGGCGAGCGCGGCCAGATCCGCGTGCGTGGCCCGGGCGTGATGCTTGGCTACTACCGCAACCCCGAGCAGACCGCCGAGGCGCTGCTGCCCGGTGGCTGGCTCAATACGGGCGACCTGGGCTACCTGGATGCCGACGGCGCGCTCTACATCTCGGGTCGCTCCAAGGACCTGATCATCCGCTCGGGCTTCAACGTCTATCCGATCGAAGTCGAGTCGGTGATCAACGCCTTCCCCGGCGTGCGCCAGTCGGCGGTGGTGGGACGCCCCGCCAGCGACGGCAACGAAGAAGTGGTGGCCTTTATCGAGACGCAGGAGGGAGCCAGCGTCGATCCCAAGGCGCTCGACGCCTATTTGCGCGAAAGCCTGGCCCCGTACAAGCGCCCGGCGGAAATCCGCACCGTCGACGTCATTCCCACGACTGCCAGCGGCAAGCTGCTCAAGCAGCCGCTGCGCGCGCTGCTGGACTGAACCCGAATCCCCGAATCCCTTTACCGGGCTGGCGTGATATGCCGGCCCGGGCATTTCAGCCCTACCTGGAGGAGACAACAATGAAATCCTGGACCACACTGGCGGCCCTGACCACAACCCTGCTGCTGCAGGGCGCGGCCTGGGCGATGGACGCTTACCCGTCGCGGCCGGTCAAGCTGCTGGTGGGCTATGCCCCCGGCGGCCCGGTCGACACCGCCGCGCGCATCTACGCCGAGCAACTGGGCCGCGTGCTCAAGCAGCCGGTGGTGGTGGACAACCGCGCCGGCGCCAGCGGCGCGATCGCCGCGGACATGACCGCCAAGGCAACGCCGGACGGCTACACGCTGTACTTCGTCGCGAGTCCCACCATGACCATGACGCCGCTGATCCAGCGTTCGGTCAACTTCAACCCGGTCAAGGACTACACCTACATCGGCCTGATCACCGACTACACGAACGTGCTGCTGGTCAACAAGGACTTCCCGGCCAAGAACGTCGGCGAACTGGTCGACTACGCGCGCAAGCACCCACAGGACGTCTCGTTCGGCTCGGCCGGCGTGGGCGCGTCGAACCACCTGTCGGCGGAACTGCTGGCGCAGATGAACGGCGTGAAGATGCTGCACGTGCCGTACAAGGGCAACTCGCCGGCGATGGCGGATGTGATGAGCGGCAAGGTGACCTTCATGTTCGATATCACCGGCACCGCCATCGGCCACATCAACGGCGGCAAGGTGCGCGCGCTGGCGGTCACGTCGAGGACGCGCAATCCCGCGCTGCCCACGGTGCCGACCATGATCGAGTCCGGGCAGAAGGACTATGACCTGACCGGCTGGTATGCGCTGGTGGGACCGCAGAAGCTGCCGGCGGATGTGGTGGACAAGCTGGTCAAGGCGCAGAAGACGATCGGCGACGATCCGGCTTATCGGCAGCGCATGGCCGCGGGTGGGTATGACGTTAATGTCAGCACGCCGAAGCAGTTGGGGGATCGCATCCAGCGGGAGCTTGCGCTGTGGGGCGGGGTGGTGAAGAAGGCGGGGATTCAGGCGGATTGAGGGGTTGGGGGCGCTACGGTTGGCTCGGCGTCCTTTCGCTGTGCCCGTCCATGTCGCCTTTGATTTGATGTTATCGGCCGTTGAACCGCCTGGTTCCGCCCAGGGAGGGCGGAACCAGGCGGTTCAACGGCCGCAGCATGTCATCAGCACCCCAAGCCCTCCAGGCATCGCCTGCATTGGCGCTTGACTTAGCGTATCAATCCTTCACAATCTGCGCCTTGATTGTGAACGGCAGGGTTCTCTAGACTGGCTGGGCTCCTGATCAACAGGAGTCGGGTGTGAGAACCCGGTTCACGCTACAGCGGACCGTCGCGTAAGCGGCAATTTTCGAGTCCGTTACGCTTGTGTGCGCCTTCACTTTATGGCGGGCCGGGCGGGGCCAGCTTCGGCTGGGCCGGTTTCCGTAGCGTCCGGTTTTCTCACCCCCGTCGTCTGGCCCGCCACCTCAGGTGAGAATGAGAGGCGGGCCTCCATGCCTACTACGGAGGTCAACAATGCACCAGTCCACCATCGAACCCGACACGTTCATCCCGCCTCGACTCGACGATTCCCTTTCGCGTTTCAGTCCCAAAACCCGACGTGCAGCGCGTGAGGACGCGCTACCTGTCCCCCGGCAACTCTTGCTATTGAATCTGCTGGACCAAGCCGATGCGGTCACGCGAGGCGCGGCCTGCGTACTGACATTGATGACACACAGCGATTGCGACGCACAGGAAGAAGGAACCGTAGCCTTGAAGGCGACTACGCTGTATGCCTTGCGAGAGCTCTGCCGAACCTCCCTCGGATTGCTGGCCGACAGGGTAGAACAGGTCGCAGAGGGAATTGAGGACGCAATGGTCGGGTAACCAATCGAGGTTGGGCGCTGAGTTTGGGTGAGGGAGGGCGTGTCTGACGAAGTAGGGCCTGCGGTATGCCACCGCCTGCCCTCACCCCCTGCCCCTCTCCCGCAAGCGGGAGAGGGGAGCAAACCAGCGGTGCGAATAAGGCTTCAGGCTCTTAACCTTCCACCTCCGCCCACCCCTGCATCGCCTGCCCGCCAGCATCATCGCCCGTCCAAAGCACCAGCCGGCCAGCCTGCGCCGGATCGGCCGCGCCGCCAACGGTGATGGTGTCCTGATCAAACAGCGGTGCCAGCCCCCGGAACCCAAAGCGCTTCACGCGCGCCTGTGGCTGTTCGCGGGCTACGAGGTCCAGCATCAGCATCGCCTGCATCGGGCCGTGCACCACCAGCCCGGGATAGCCTTCGACATCGCGGGTATAGCTGCGGTCATAGTGGATGCGGTGGCCGTTGAAGGTCAGCGCCGAATAGCGGAACAGCATGACCGGGTCGGCCTGCAGCGTGCGCTGCCACTGGGCGATGTGTTCCAGGCGCGGGCGCGGCGGCTGCGGTTTGGACGGGTCCGGCATGGCGCGGTAGACGATGTCGTGGCGCTCGTTGATCGCGGTCTTGCCGTTCACCGTCAGTTCATGGTCGACCGCGACGAACCACAGTTCGCCGCTGCGGCCGGTCTTGTACTGCACGTCCGCGATGGTGGAGGTGCGCGTGACGGTATCGCCGATATGCAGCGGATGGCTAAAGGTCAGCTCGCTGCCGGCCCACATGCGCCGGGGCAGCGGCACCGGCGGCATGAAGCCGCCGAGGTGCGGGTGGCCGTCGCGGCCAATGTCGCGCTGCTGGGCGCGCGGCAGGAAATACAGCCAGTGCCACAGCGGCGGCAGCGGGCCCGCGGCGATGGCCCCGGGGTCGAGGTCGAAGGTGGCGGCCAGGCCGGTCACCGGTTCGGGCGACAGCGTTTCGGTGCGCGATTCGCTGCGGCCGATCCAGCCGCGCAGGCGTTCGAGTTCGGAAGTGGCGTCAGTCATGGGCTTGCAGGTTCGGGTTAGACAGGAAGGCGGGGCGCTATTGCGCCAGCGCGAGCAGGCGCTTCGCCTGCTCGATCACCGGCCGGTCGACCATCTTGCCGTCGACCTGCACGGCATGGCTGCCGCTGGCGGTAGCTTCCAGCACGCGGCGGGCCCAGTCTAGCTGTTCCTCGCTGGGCAGGAAGCCGGCACGCACCGCGCCAAGCTGCGCCGGATGGATGCACAGCTTGCCGGCAAAGCCGAGTTCGCGCGCGTAGGCGACGTCGCCGGCCAGCACGGCTTCATCCTTCAGCGCGGTGGTGACGCCGTCTACCGGCGGCGGCAGCCCGGCCACACGTGAAGCCAGCACGATGCGGGCGCGGGCAAACGCCAGCGCGTCGCGGGTGTGGCTGCAGCCCAGGTCGACGGCATAGTCGAGCGAACCGAATGCCAGCCGCGCCACGCCGCTGGCCGTGGCCACGGTATTGACCTGGTGCAGGCCGAGCGCCGTTTCGATGATGGCGACCAGCTCGCCCTGTGGATTGATGGCGTGCAGCGCCTGCGCGATCTGCGCCAGCGCGGCGGCGTCCTCGGCCTTGGGCACCATCAGCCCGGCCAGCGCGCTGCCGGCCGGCAGCGAGCGCAGCCAGGCCAGGTCGGCGGCAAACGCGGGCGAGGCGCTGTCGTTGATGCGGACCATGGCGCGCGCGGCGGGTTTGCCCGCCAGCCAGGCGCCGATCGCCTCGCGCGCGGCGGCCTTGGCGTCCGGATGCACGGCGTCCTCGAGGTCGAGGATCATCACGTCGGGGCCCGCGGCGGCGGCCTTATCAAAGCGCTCCGGCCGGTCGCCGGGGACGAACAGGTAAGTGACGGCAGTGGTCATGCAGCGTTCCTCAGCGTGCGGCGGGCAGCCAGTCGTTGACGTTGGGAGCCTGCTCCAGTGCCCACACGCGCGCGATGATGGCGCGCATCTCGGCCTCGCTGGCACCGTTGCGGAACGCGCCCAGCTGCAGCGCCTTGGCTTCCAGTTCGGGGCGCGACAGGGTGTTGTCCGGGTCGCCCTTGGGCACGTCCACGCGCGCGGCCAGCGTGCGGCCGTCGGTGGTCTTCACCGTGACGCGGCCGATCCACTGGCGCGGGTAGGCGGCGTTGATCTCCTGGTCGAGTTCCATCGTGACCTTGCCGCGGAAGTCGACGACTTTCGCGTCGGGCAGCGCGTACTGCTCGAATTCCGCCAGGCCGGCGTGGCCATGCACGGCAACCAGGCCCAGCACCGTGCCCATCGAGAACTTGGCCTGGTGGATGGTGGCCGGGTTGACCACCGGGCCGAGCACGTCGATCGCGCCCTGGTGCACGTGGGTGGTGACGCTGGCGATCTGGTCCGCGCCGATGCCTTCGCGCTGCATCAGCACCTTGAGCGCGTCGGCGGCCGGGTGCGTGTGGCGGCACGAGGCGAAGAACTTGAACGAAGTCTCGGCGGTGGCCCAGCGGGTGCCCAGGCCGTCGGTCAGCGCGGCGGGATTGGCGTCGCTCGACATGCCGGCGGCCATGCCCTGCTTGCCTTCAAGGATCTGCTTCGCGCCGGTGAAGCCCGCGCGCGCCAGCCAGGCCGATTGCAGGCCATCGGCCGCGGCCTTGGCGGTGTGCAGCTGCTTGGAATCGGCGGCGTCGCGCAGGAACTCCCACAGGCCGGCGGCCTGCGTGCCGGCCGAGCCCAGCGCCTGGTTGATGCCTTCGGCGTCCAGGTTGTAGAGCTTGGCGACGGCGGCCGCCGCGGCGAGCGTGCCGACGGTGCCGGTGGTGTGGAACACGGTGTAGTGCGAGCGGCCCATGAACTCGCCGATGCGGATGCCGGCCTCATAGCCGGCGATCGACGCCAGCAGCACTTCGGCGCCGGTCTTGCCTTCGGCCTGCGCCGCGGCAACCACGGCCGGGAACACCACCGCGGCCGGGTGCAGCACCGAGCCGTTGTGCACGTCGTCCTGCTCGACCACGTGCGACGACGCCCCGTTGATCAGCGCGGCGAAGTAGGGCGAGGTGCGGCGGCGGTCGACCAGCACTTCGGCGCTGTTCTTGCCTTCTGCCTGAGCGGGGCCCATGGCCGCAGCGAATTCCTGCAGGCGGCGCACGGCGGGAGCGTCCTTGCCGGCGATGGCCGAGGCGATCCAGTCAAGGAACAGGTCCTTGGTGCGCTCGATTACGGGCGCGGGCACGTCCGCGAGCTTGAAGTCGGCCAGGAACTGGCACAGCTGGCGGGTCGGGTAGTTGGTGTCTGCGGCTTGGCTCATGCAGGCTCCGGTGCGGAATTGGTTGCGTGGAAATGGAGTGAAGCCCGGTGGTCTGTGCGGGACGGCCGGGCGTCTTGCGTTCAAATGGTCTGCTTGTCGGCAAGCGCGGCGATGTCGCCGTCGGCGTAGCCGAGTTCGGCCAGGATCTGCCGGCTGTGCGCGCCCAGTGCCGGTACGTCGCCCATGACAGGCTCCACGCCCGACAGGTTGGCGGGCGGCAGCAGCGCGCCGATCGGGCCGCCCGGGGTGGCCACTTCGCGCCAGCGCTGGCGTGCCTGCAACTGCGGATGGTTCCATACGCCCTCGATGTCGTTCATCGGGGCATTGGCGATCTGCGCCTCGTCCAGTAGTGCCTCGGCCTGCGCCACCGTCATCGACGCGAAGCGCGCTTCGATGATGGCGGTGAGTTCGGGGCGATTGCGCACGCGGGCCGTATTGCTGGAGAAGCGTTCGTCCTGCGCCAGTTCCCGGTTGCCGAGCACGATCTCGCAGAAATTGGCGAACTCGCGTTCGTTCTGCACGCTGAAGATCACGCTGCCATTGCCGGTGCGATGCACGCCATACGGTGCGATGGTCGGATGCGAAGCACCGAAGCGCGCCGGCGGCTTGCCGCCGTAGTGGCCAAAGTAGAGGACCTGGTTCATCCACTCGGCCATCGCCTCGAGCATGGTCACCTGCACGCGCAGGCCCTTGCCGGTGCGGCCACGCTGCAGCAGCGCGGAAAGGATGCCGCTGTACGCGTACATGCCGGCCGAGATGTCGGCGATCGAAACGCCGGCGCGCGACGGCTCGTTCGGGCCGCCGGTGAGGCCCACCAGGCCGGCGGCGGCCTGGATCAGCAGGTCGTAGGCCTTCTTGTCCCGATAGGGACCGGAGTCGCCATAGCCCGAGATGTCGCAGACGATGAGCTTGTCGTACTTGCCGTGCAGGCTGTCGAAGTCCAGGCCCATGCGCGCGGCCGCGCCGGGGGCGAGGTTCTGCACCAGCACATCGGCATCAGCCAGCAGCCGGTGCAGGATGGTCTGCGCCTCTTGATCCTTCAGATCCAGGGTCAGGCTTTCCTTGCCCCGGTTGAGCCACACAAAGTACGAGGCCTGCCCGTGCACGGACTGGTCATAGCCGCGCGCGAAGTCGCCCACGCCGGGACGCTCGATCTTGATGACGCGGGCACCAAGGTCGGCAAGCTGGCGAGTGGCGAAGGGGGCCGCAACCGCGTGCTCCAGCGAAACCACGCGGATGCCGTCAAGCGGGCGGATGCCTTTGGAGTTGTCAGGGGACATGCAAGAAGCCTCAGAACGAACGCGGCAGTTCGAGCACGTGCTCGGCCACGTAGGACAGGATCAGGTTGGTGGAGATTGGCGCGACCTGGTACAGGCGCGTTTCGCGGAACTTGCGCTCGATGTCGTACTCGGCGGCAAAGCCGAAGCCGCCGTGCGTCTGCAGGCAGACGTTGGCCGCTTCCCATGAAGCATCGGCGGCCAGCAGCTTGGCGATATTGGCCTCCTTGCCGCACGGCTTGCCGGCATCGAACAGCTGCGCGGCCTTGTAGCGCATCATGCTGGCGGCTTCGACGTTGATATACGAGCGCGCGATCGGGAACTGCACGGCCTGGTTCTGGCCGATCGGGCGGTCGAACACGATGCGGTCGCGCGCATAGTTGCTGGCGCGCTCCACGAACCAGTAGCCGTCGCCCACGCACTCGGCGGCGATCAGGATGCGCTCGGCGTTGAGGCCGTCGAGGATGTATTTCAGGCCCTTGCCTTCCTCGCCGATCAGGTTCGCGGCGGGCACTTCGAGGTTGTCGAAGAACAGCTCGTTGGTCTCGTGGTTGACCATATTGCGGATCGGCTTGACCGTCAGGCCCTTGCCGATGGCATCGCGCAGGTCGACCACGAACACCGACAGCCCCTCCGACTTGCGCTTGACCTGGTCCAGCGGCGTGGTGCGCGCCAGCAGCAGCATCAGGTCGGAGTGCTGCACGCGCGAAATCCATACCTTCTGGCCATTGACGACGTACTTGTCGCCCTGGCGTACCGCGGTGGTCTTGAGCTTGGTGGTGTCGGTGCCGGTGGTGGGCTCGGTGACAGCCATCGACTGCATGCGCAGCTCGCCCGAGGCGATGCCGGGCAGCCAGCGCTGCTTCTGTTCCTCGGAGCCGTGGCGCAGCAGGCAGCCCATCACGTACATCTGGCCGTGGCAGGCGCCGGAATTGCCGCCGCTGCGGTTGATTTCTTCCATGATGACCGAGGCCGCGGTCAGCGACAGGCCCGAGCCGCCATAGGTCTCGGGGATCAGGGCCGACAGCCAGCCGGCCTGGGTCAGCGCCTGCACGAAGCGCTCGGGAAAGGCTTCCTGCTCTTCCACGCGCTGCCAGTATGCCGAATCGAAGCCGGCGCAAAGGTCGCGCACGGCCTCGCGGATTTCGGGATACAGCAGTTCCGGATCCTGTTCTGCAAGCATGGGGAGGCCCCGTCTATTTCGAATGGGGCCATTATTCCCGACCCCCCGGCTCGCCGAAATTCGGATTTGCGAAAGAGCGGCTTAGGGCCGCCGGAAGCGCTTGCGGCGCGCTATGCACCTGGTTGCGCAGCGGGTCGCGTAATGCAAGACGCCCGGCTGTGCCGGGCGTTTCCGCGGTATTCCACGGGTCTTTGAATGGCAGGGCGCGCGGCCCCGCGGGTTGGTTGGTGTCAGTGTACGAACAGCCAGATCAGGATCAGGACAAAAGCCGGGACACCAAGTAGCCAGGCGAGGATGTAGGGCATGGTGTAGCTCCTGTTTTGCACTAGTTGCGGTGATTCCAATATAGGGTCGGGCCCGCGGCGGGACTGTCGGGGAGGTTCCGCTTGCCGTGTAGGACGCCGCCGCACGGACCGGTAAGGCGCCGCCGCATCGAGCGCGCGGCCAGCGCCAGGGACCCGCGGCGCGTGCTACGCTCAGGTCTGTGCCACAGCACCTGGAGGCGAGCGATGGACGGGGTCTGGTCGGAAATCTACAGCGCCATCCGCGCCGAGTTCAGCGATGTGTCCGACGCCGGTGACGCCACCCGCATCCTGCTGCGGCTGACCGTGGCGGTGGTGCTGGGCGGCCTGATCGGCTATGAGCGGGAGGCCTCGGGCAAGGCCGCCGGGCTGCGCACCCATATGCTGGTGGCGCTGGGGTCGGCGCTGTTCGTGCTGGTGCCGCTGGAGGCGGGCGTGCCGCTGTCGGACATCAGCCGCGTGCTGCAGGGGCTGACCGCCGGGATCGGCTTCCTGGGCGCGGGTGCGATCCTGAAACACAACAGCGAAGCCGACATCAAGGGCCTGACCACGGCAGCCAGCATCTGGATGGTGGCGGCAATCGGCGTGGCGGCCGGCCTCGGGCGCGACACCACCGCGGTGATCGCCACGGTCTTTACGCTGGTCATCCTGCAGATCCTGCTGCGCCTGAAATAGCGCTACGGGCCACAATACGCGAGCCTTGCCCCCGGCTTGCGCCAATCTGCTTTCAATGCGCGCCAGCGCACGCAGCGCCGGCGCGCACCGGCCTATGCTGTGCAGACGCTCCGCGATGACGGGGCAGGCAGCAGGCAGGGGGGTGGCATGAAATCATCGATCCGTGACGATGCGGCGCTGGCCGCTTTCGTGGGCCCGCGCTACGCGTACTACAGCGGCCGCTGGGCTCTGGCCGAGGTGCGCGGCGGCATGTCGTGGAACTGGGCGGCGTGCCTGTTGGGCCCGTTCTGGATGGCCTACCGGCGCATGTACTGGCAAGTGGGCGTCTATGCCCTGATCGTCTGCACGGAGCCGGTGCTGCATGCGCTGTTCCGCGTCGACATGCCGCTGGCGCTGTCCCGGCCGCTGCTTTATGCGCTGGCGCTGCTGCTGGGCATGTATGGCAACCAGCTGTACCGCTGGCATGCCGAGTCCACCATCCGGCGCCTGCGCGAGTACCACTGGTCGCCGGAACTGATCCACGATTCGCTGGCGCGCTGCGGCCGCACCAGCTGGCCGGGAGTATTCGCCATGGGGCTGCTGCTGGTGGTCATGGCGGTGTCGCTGCGCCCGTTGGCCGGGCTGGTGGCGCACTCCACGGGGCTGGTCGCCGGCTAGGGCGCCGCGCTTTTACCAGCACTTACACCAGCACTTACACCGGCTCGCGGGACGCGTCGACCAGGTACTGGATCAGGGTTTCGGCGAACTGGGGCAACTCGCGCCCGGGGCGGCGGACCAGGCGCAGTTCGCGCTTGGCCCATTCGTCTTCCAGCTGGATGAAGCGCAGCACCTTGCGGCTGGCGTAGCGCCGCGCGCAGCTGTTGGGCACGATGGCGATGCCGGCACCGGCCTCCACCATGCGGCAGACCGCGTCGAAGCTGCCGACCTGGATGCGCAGGCTGATGCGCTTGCCCATGCCGCTGGCGATGCGGTCCAGGAACGACTGGATCGCGCTGAACTGGTTCAGCCCGACGAAGCGGCAGGTATCGAGCAGGTCGGCGAAATGCAGCCGCTTGAACGCCGGCAGCGGGTGGTTCACCGGCGCGATCACGATCAGCTCGTCGCTGCACAGGTGCATCACGTCCAGGTCCTGGGTCGCGACTTCACCCGCCACGATGCCGAGGTCGGCCGCGCCCGCGCTGATGGCCGACACGATTTCCTGCGACAGATGCTCTTCCAGTTCGATATCGATGTCGGGATTCTCGGTCAGGAAACGCGACACGCCGGTGGCGAGGAAGGAATTGGTGGCGGTGGTGTTGGCCAGCAACCGCACGCGCCCCTTGATGCCCTTGGCATAGGGACGCAGGTCGGCATGCAGGCATTCCAGCTCGCGGAAGACCTCCCGCGCATGGCGCAGCAGCGCGTCGCCAGCCGGAGTAAGGCGCACGCCCTTGACCTGGCGGATCAGCAATTGTGTCTGGAAAGCCTCTTCCAGCTGCTTGATCCGGGTGCTGGCCGCCGGCAGCGACAGGAAGCTGCGCTCGGCGGCGCGGGTCAGGTTTTCCGTCTCGCCGACGTTCAGGAAAAGGCGCAGATCGGTCAGGTCGTAATGCATGGGCTTCCGTCAGGCCAAAGGCCACTTTTGTGATTCGTGAATTCCAAAGACGCGGGTGCCAATTTATCGTATCCGACGCGGCAATGACATCCGGAATGACAGCACTCGGGCGTCGCCCCTCAGGCGGCGTGCCGATAATCGCACCGGAATTGGGACCGGACCGGCATGCGAACGGCGAATCCGGACGATCATCGCGCCGTACACACCGATGTCGCCGTACGCATCCTGATCACCCTACCGATGGCAGCGGTGACCGGACGACAGGATTTCAGGGAATTTGAGAGGAGCAAGGCAATGAGCGGTTTGATGGCAGGCAAGGTCGCGCTGGTGACGGGCGCGGGTGGCGGAATCGGGCGCGGCATCGCGCTGGCAATGGCCGCCGCCGGGGCCAAGGTGGTGGTTAATGACCTGGGCGTGTCGATGACCGGGGAAGGCGGCGACACCGGCCCCGCGCAGCGCGTGGTGGAAGAAATCCGCGCCGCCGGCGGCGAGGCCGTGGCCAACACCGACAGCGTCTCCACCTGGAACGGCGCCAACGCCATCGTGCAGTGCGCGCTGGACAATTTCGGCCGCATCGACGCGGTGGTCAACAACGCGGGCAACCTGCGCGACCGCATGTTCTTCAAGATGAATGAAGAAGAATGGCGCTCGGTGATCGACGTGCACCTGCACGGCACCTTCTTCGTCAGCCGCGCGGCGGCCAATTACTTCAAGGACCAGGAGAGCGGTGCCTACGTGCACATGACCTCGACCTCCGGCCTGATCGGCAACCTGGGCCAGGCCAACTACTCGGCGGCCAAGCTGGGCATCGCCGCGCTGTCCAAGTCGATCGCGCTGGACATGCAGCGTTTCAACGTGCGCTCGAACTGCATCGCGCCGTTCGCGTGGAGCCGCATGACCAGCTCGATCCCGGCTGAAACGCCGGAAGAAAAGGCCCGCGTCGCCAAGCTGCAGAAGATGGAAGCCGGCAAGATCGCCCCGGTGGCGGTGTACCTGGCCAGCGACGCTGCGTCTGAAGTCAACGCCCAGATCTTCGCGGTGCGCGCCAACGAGATCATGCTGATGAGCCAGCCGCGCCCGGTGCGCTCGGTGCACATGAGCGAAGGCTGGACCCCGGAAAGCGTGGCCGAGATCGCCATGCCGGCGATGCGCAACAGCTTCTTCAAGCTGGAGCGCTCGCCCGACGTGATCGGCTGGGACCCGATCTGAGATGGCGGGGGCGCAATCCCTGCCCGGTACCCGCGGCGCCCTCGAGGGCGTGCGGGTGCTCGACCTGTCGCGCATCCTGGCGGGACCGTGGTGCGCGCAGAACTTGGCCGACCTGGGGGCCGAGGTCATCAAGGTGGAGCGCCCCGGCGCCGGCGACGACACCCGTTCGTGGGGGCCGCCCTGGCTGCCCGATGCGAACGGCCAGCCGTCGCGCGACGCCACCTACTTTGCCGGCGCCAACCGCGGCAAGCAGTCGGTGACGCTGGATATCGCCAGCCCGGAAGGGCAGGCGATCGTGCGCGAACTGGCGGCGAAGTCGCAGATCGTGCTGGAGAACTACAAGGTCGGCGACCTGAAGCGTTACGGGCTGGACTATGAAAGCCTGAAGGCGGTCAACCCGGCCATCGTCTATTGCTCGATCACGGGCTACGGCCAGACCGGGCCGAGCGCGCACAAGCCCGGCTACGACTTCATCTTCCAGGGCCTCGGCGGCCTGATGAGCGTCACCGGCGAGCGCGACGACCTGCCCGGCGGCGGGCCGCAGAAGGTCGGCGTCGCGGTGGTCGACATGCTGACCGGGATGTATGCCACGGTGGCCGTGCTGGCCGCGCTGCGCCATGCCGAACGCACCGGCGAGGGCCAGCATATCGACATGGCGCTGCTCGACGCGGTGGTGGCGGTCGGTGCCACGCCGATCATCGCCCAGCGTGTGACCGGCCAGGCCATGCCGCGCTATGGCAACGCGCACGCCAACATGGTGCCCTACCATGTGTTCGCCACCGCCGACGGCTACATGATCGTGGCGGCGGGCAACGACGGGCAGTGGCAGGCCTACTGCCGCGGCATCGAACGTGCCGACCTGGCCGCCGACGAGCGCTTTGCCACCGGTCCCGGCCGCATCGTCCACCGCGAGACGCTGGTGCCGATGCTGGAGGCGCACATGCGCACGCGGGAGACCGCCCACTGGGTCCAGGCGCTGGAAGCGCAGGGCATCCCGTGCGGGCCGATCAACGACTACGGCCAGGTGCTGGAAGACCCGCAGGTGCGGTACCGCGAGCTGCAGGTCGACCTGGTGCGCGACGACGGCAGCCTTTGCCCGACCGTCAAGAGCCCGTTGCGGCTGTCGGCGACGCCGGTGCAGTACGATGCGCCGCCGCCGCGACTGGGACAGCATACCGAGCGCGTGCTGGAAGGCGTGCTGGGTTTGTCCGCCGCACGCATTGCCGCGCTGCGGGAGCAGGGCGTCATCTGAAGCACGGGTCCCGGGGGCGCCTGCACAAAGCCCCCGCATCGCCTAGGCTGTTTCCAGGGCGCTCGGTGCGCCCAGCTTCCGGAGACAGCACATGGATGAGGAAACCTTCAACCTCAGCATCCGCAAGTTCCTCAAGGTCGTCGGCGTCAGTTCCCAGCGCGAGATCGAGCAGGCGATCGCCCAGGCCATCGCCGACGGCACCATCTCCGCCACGGGGCGCTTTCCGGTGACGATGACCCTGGAACTGCCGGCGGCAAAGCTCAAGGCGAAATTCGACGGCGAGATCCAGCTTGAATAGCGCGGCTCAGGCCGGCTCCAGCTCGCCGCGCAGCCCCCGCAACCGGTACTCGCCCGGCGCCACGCCGGTCCACTTCTTGAACGCGCGGTGGAATGTGCTCGGCTCCGAGAAGCCGAGCCGCAGCGCCACTTCCTGCAGCGTCATGCCGGGGTGCTCCAGCATGCCGATGGCGACATCGCGGCGCAGGCTGTCCTTGATGCTCTGGTAGCCGCGGCCCTCGTCGCGCAGCCGGCGGCGCAGCGTCTGCGGCGTCAGGCGCAGCATCCGCGCCATCTGCTCGAGCGAGGGCAGTTCGTCGTTCAGGTGCGAGCGCAGGTGCTGGCGGATGCGTTCGGCCAGGCAGCAGCTGTCGCGGTAGCGGATCAGCAGGTTGCGCGGCGCTTCCTGCAGGAAGGCGCGCAGGCCGTCGCCGTCCTGCATCACCGGCAGGCGCAGGCAGGCGGCATCGAAATGCAGCGCCGTGACCGGCTGGCCGTAGTGCACGGCGGTCTTGAACACGCGTTCGGTGTCGCTGCAGCCCTGCGGGCGTTCGTTGGCCAGGTCGACGCGCAGCAGCGGGATATGCTGCGCCACCAGCCAGCTCACCAGCGCATAGCCCTGGAACACAAAGGTCGATTCCGCGAAGCTGCGGCATGCGGAGGTCGGTGCGCGCCGCTGCAGCCGGATCGAGGCAACCCTGCCGTCGGCGCTGACATGCAGCCGCGGTGTAAAGGCATCGAGATGCAGCCGGTACAGGCGCATGGCCGCGTGGATCGCGTCTTCCAGCGTGGCGCAATGGATCATGGCGCGCGCCGTCTGGGCGAACGTGCCGGGCGGGACCGGCCGCTCCAGCAGCCCCCACAGCTCGTCGCGCATGACGCGGCGCAGCGTGCGGATCAGCGCCGCATACTGCCCCTGGGTCACGCGCGCGCTGGGGGAGGCCAGCAGTGCCGGCGAAACGCCGGCGCGGCGCAGCAATGCGTCGACGTCGTGGCCGAGGCGGCGCGCACCCTGAAGGATGCGGTGCACGTGCTGGATGGCGACTGTGTGGCGTGCCGGGGCCTGCGCAGTCACGGCTGCCACGGCTCCCCGGCTTGTGCCGAGCCGGGCAGGCGCGCGCTGGCGGGCAGCGGACCCTGCGTCAGGGCGCCGGCAATGTGCAGCTTGCCCGGTACTGGCGGGCGCAGCGATGGCAGGACAGCGGTGTGCATGGGTCTCCTCGTCAGGTGACGCGCCGGCGCGGGCATTTCCGGTCTTTGCGCCACCTTATCAAGCGCGGGCTGCACCGCACAATCGGGATTTGCCAAAGCCTGCCTTTTGCCTGAACGATTCGGCCAATCATTTTGGCCCGTCTGGTCATTGTCCACGCACCGCAGCATCGCGCACTCTCCGGCTAATACAAGAACCGGCCCGCCAAGGCGGCCAGTACCGGGTGAGCCGGGGCCAGTGGCCCCAGCCGCCCCGGCAAAAAAACCAAAGGAGACAACAGATGCAGGCAAATCGTCGTAGTGCGGATCTTCGCGATGCATTGAGGCGCTTCGGGGCAGGATTGCTGGCGGCGGCGGGCGTGGGGCTGCTGACCTCGGGCACGGCCTGGGCCGAGGCAGCCTTCCCGAACAAGACCGTGCGGCTGGTGGTGCCATACCCGGCCGGCGGTGCCACCGACGTGCTGGGGCGCGCGGTGGCGGACGGCCTGGGCAAGGCCTGGAAGCGCCCCGTGGTGGTGGAGAACCGCCCGGGCGCCAGCAGCATGATCGGCTCCGAAGCCGTGGCCCGCGCCGAGGCCGACGGCCATACCGCGCTGCTGACGATCACCACGCTGGTGCAGGCGCCCAGCCTCTACGCCAAGCCGCCGTTCGACCCGGTCAAGGATTTCGTGCCGGTGTCGGAGCTTGGCACCACCAACCTGGTCTTTGCCGTGCACAGCGCCGTGCCTGCCAACAACATCAAGGAATTCATCGAGCTGGTCCGCGCCAAGCCGAAGCAGTTCTCCTACGGCTCGTACGGCACCGGCTCGAGCGGCCACCTGTACGGCGAGATCTTCAAGGAGTCGGCCAGGCTCGACATGGTGCACGTCTCGTACAAGGGCGAGGCGCCGGAGCTGAACGACCTGCTCGGTGGCCAGGTGCCGGCCGCCATTATTTCCGTGATGGGGGCCAAGCCGCACAACGCCTCGGGCCGCCTGCGCGCGCTTGCCGTGACCGGCGCGGCGCGCTCGCCGCAACTGCCGGACGTGCCGACCTTCCGTGAAGCCGGCGTGGCCGGCATGGACGGCCAGGGCTGGTTCGGCCTGTTCCTGCCGGCGGCGACGCCGCGCGCGGTGGTCGACAAGTATGCCGCCGAGGTCAACCGCGTGCTGGCCCAGCCCGATCTGCGCAAGCGCATGGGCGAAATGGGGATCGTGCTGACCGGCAGCACGCCCGACGCCTTCGCGCAGACCGTGCGGACCGACTACGCCCGCTGGGGCAAGGTGATCCGCGTCAACAACATCCGGCTGGACTGATTTCCCATATTCCGAATTGAACCGCTGACCTGCTGCAAATGAAGCCTGCTACAAGTACCAACCTGCCTTTCCCTTCCTCGGCCCGGTCGCCGGCCTGGCCGCCAGGCTTGCCCGCCACGCTGCACACGCCGCGCACCAGCCTGTACTACAACGTCGAGGCCGCCGCGCGCCGCTATCCGGACAAGACCGCGATCCAGTACTTCGGCACCTCGATCTCGTACGCGCAGCTGCAGGACGAGATCGAGCGCATGGCCGGCTACCTGCAGCAGGCCTGCGGCATCCAGCCCGGCGACCGTGTGCTGCTGTTCAGCCAGAACTGCCCGCAGTTCATCATGGCCTACTACGCGATCCTGCGCGCCGAAGGCGTGGTGGTGCCGGCCAACCCGATGTGGCTGGAGGCCGAGCTGGCGCACGTGGTCTCCGACAGCGGCGCGGTCGCCGCCTTCGCCGGCAGCGAGCTGTACCAGTGCCTGTCGCCGCTGCATGGCCCGGCCCTGCGCCACGTGATCGTTCACGACTATGCCGGCATGCTGCGCGACGACGGCGGCCTGCCGGTGCCGGCATGGCTGCGCGAGCCCGCGCCGGCGCTGCGGGCGGCGCCATCCGGCGCGATGCCGGTGGCATGGGATGCCGCCAGCGCGGCCGGGCATCGCCCGCTGCCGCACCAGGCCGGCTTCGACACGCTGTGCATGCTGGCCTATACCTCGGGCACCACCGGCAACCCCAAGGGCTGCATGCATACGCACGGCACCATGATGACCGCCGCGGTCGGCTCGCAGATCTGGCGCAGCAGCACGCCCGAATCGGTGGTGCTGGCGGTGGCGCCGATGTTCCACCTGCTCGGCATGCAGAACTGCATGAATTCGCCGATCTACCTCGGCGCCACCGTGGTGCTGATGCCGCGCTGGGACCGGGCGCTGGCCGCCGACCTGATCGAGCGCTACCGCGCCTCGGTATGGGGCGCGCCGCCGGCCATGATGGTGGACTTCTTCTCCCAGCCCGGCATCGCGCAGCGCGACCTGTCGAGCCTGGCCTTCCTCGGCGGCGGCGGCGCCGCCATGCCCGACGCGGTCGCCAACATGTTGCAGGAGCGCTTCGGCCTGCCTTACGTCGAGGCCTATGGCATGACCGAGACCGCCTCGTTCCTGCTGTCCAACCCGCGCCACAAGCCCAAGCGCGAATGCCTGGGCATCGCCACCTTCGGCGTCGACGCGCGCGTGATCGACCCGCAGACGCTGGCAGAGCTGCCGCAAGGCCAGACCGGCGAGATCGTCGCGCATGGCGGCCAGGTGATGCAGGGCTACTGGCGCAACCCCGAAGCCAACGAGGCCTCGTTCGTCGAGCTCGACGGCAAGCGCTTCCTGCGCACCGGCGACCTGGGCTTCATGGACGAAGAGGGCTACTTCTTCATGCGCGACCGCCTCAAGCGCATGATCAACGCCTCCGGCTTCAAGGTCTGGCCCGCCGAGGTGGAGAACCTGCTGTATGGCCACCCGGCCATCCACGAGGCCTGCGTGATCGCCGCCCGCGACGAGCGCCGCGGCGAGACCGTCAAGGCGGTGATCGCGCTGCGCCCCGAGGCGCGCGGCACCGCTGAGGCCGATCCCGAACGCATCATGGCCTGGTGCCGTGAGCGGCTGGCCGCCTACAAGGTGCCGCGCATCGTCGAGTTCGTCGAGGCGCTGCCCAAGTCGGGCACCGGCAAGATCCAGTGGCGCGCCCTGCAGGAACGCGAGATGCAGGCCGAAGCCCCGCGCGACTGAGCGCGCAGCGAAACACGGAACAGAGAGACACAGCATGCAGCAAAGCAGACGCAACTGGCTGGCGCAGGCCGGCACCCTGGCCGGTGCGGCCATCCTCGGCACCCCCGGCCAGGCCTTCGCCCAGCAACCCTATCCGAGCAAGCCGATCCGCCTGATCGTGCCGTATCCCGCCGGCGGCGGCACCGATACCGTCGGCCGCCTGGTCGGCCAGCGCCTGGCCGAGATCCTGGGCCAGCCGGTGGTGGTGGAGAACAAGCCCGGTGCCAGCGGCATGCTCGGCAACGACACCGTCGCCAAGGCGCCGGCCGACGGCTACACGCTGCTGCTGGCGATCACCGCGATGATCCAGTCGCCCAGCCTGTACAAGCGCATGCCGTACGACGCGGCCAGGGACTTCACGCCGGTGTCGCTGATCGCCAAGTCCTCGGACCTGTTCGTCGTGCCCAACCGCGTGCCGGCCAGCAACATGCGCGAGTTCCTGGCGCTGGCTAAGTCCGGCAAGCTCAGCTACGGCTCCTACGGCAACGGCACCTCGTCGCACCTGCATGGCGAGCTGCTGCGCCAGCAGGCCGGCATCGACCTGGCCCATATCCCGTACAAGGGCGCCGCGCCGCTGATGAGCGACGTGCTCGGCGGGCAGGTGGATTCGGCCTTTGTCGACGTGACCTCGGCCAATCCCTACCTGGGCAGCAACAAGTTCAGGATCCTCGGCATCACCGGCAGCCAGCGTTACAAGGCGCTGCCCAATGTGCCGACCTTCGCCGAGCTGGGCCTGAAAGGGTTTGAACCCAACGGCTGGTTCGCGCTGTTCCTGCCCGCCGGCGCGCCGAAGGACGTGACCGCCAGGCTGGCGGCCGAGACCGCACGCATCGTGAAACTGCCCGAGGTCTCGCAGAAGCTCGCCGGCATGGGCCTGCAGCCGGTCGGCTCGACCCCGCAGGAGCTGGCCGAGGTGGTCAGCGGCGACATGCCCAAGTGGGCAAAGATCGTGCGCGACGCCAACATCCAGCTCGACTGAGCGGCACTGCCGGCCACGGCATCGCATACCGGAGTCTATCCATGGAAACCATCCGCTTTGCCATCGAAGACGGCATCGCCACCCTGACCCTGAACTACCCCGAGCGCAAGAACGCGCTGTCGATCCCGATGCGCGGCGAAATCGGCGAAGCCATCCGCCAGGTGCGTGCCGACGAGAGCGTGCGCGCGATGATCCTGACCGGCGCCGGCACCGACTTCTGCTCGGGCGGCGACATCAGCTCGATGCAGGTGGAGATCGACGCGCCGCAAGGCCGCCGCCGGCTCCAGCAGGCGCACGGCTGGCTGGAAGACCTGATCCAGCTCGACGTGCCGGTCATTGCCGCGGTCGACGGCGCGGCCTACGGTGCCGGCTTCAGCCTGGCGCTGACCGCCGACATCATCCTGGCCACGCCGCGGGCGCGTTTCGGGCTGCCGTTCCTGCGCATGGGCCTGATCCCCGACTGTGGCGTTTTCTACACATTGCCCCGGATGATCGGCGTGCAACGCGCCAAGGCGCTGATGTTCTCGATGCGCGAACTCGATGCCGAGGCCGCCCAAGACCTTGGCATTGTCATGGAAATCGTGCCGGAGGAAAGCCTGGCCGGCCGCGCGCAGGCGCTGGCGCGCGCCTTCACCGAGGCCTCGCCGGTTGCGGTGGGCCTGACCAAGCAGGCGCTGAACGCATCGCTCAACCAGGACCTGCACACCATGCTGGCGATGGAAGCGGACGGACAGGGCATCGCCTTCTCCACCGGCTACCGCCGCGAGGCTGCAGACCGCTTCATGGCCAAGCAGCCGCTGCGCTACCGCTGGCCTGGCTGAGCGCCGCTGCCATGCTGCTCTGCAGCATGGCGACCCATTGTTTACGTATACAGGCAGGCCACGCCAGGCGTCGCTTGCCACTGTCGATCACCCGTCTACCCTCGTATCCGCACACCTATGGCATCCCAACACCAACATGCGGCGCCCGCCGCACGCCAGACTCCCTGGATGACCGAAGACCTGGAAATGTTCCAGGACACCGTACGCCGCTTTATCGAGCGCGAGCTGGCGCCTAACGAAGCGCGCTGGGCCGCGCAGGGCTACATCGACCGCGAAGTGTGGCGCCGCGCCGGCCAGGCCGGCCTGCTGTGTGCCAGCATCCCGGAAGAATACGGCGGCGGCGGGGGCAACTTCGCGCATGAAGCCGTGATCACGCGCGAGATGGCGCGCGCCATCTTCACCAGCCTGGGCAACAACGTGCACAGCGGCATCGTGGCACATTACCTGCTCAACTACGGCACCGAAGCGCAGAAGAAGAAATGGCTGCCGCAGATGGCCAGCGGCGAGATGGTCGCGGCCATCGCCATGTCGGAACCTGGCGCCGGCTCGGACCTCAAATCGGTACGCACCCGCGCGGTGCGCGAAAAGACCGCCAATGGAGATTGCTATCGCATAAACGGTGCAAAGACGTTTATTACGAACGGTTACCACGCCGACCTCGTGTGCCTGGTCGCCAAGACCGATCCGGAAGCCGGCTCGCGCGGCGTCTCGCTGATCATGATCGAGACGCGCGACCTCGAGGGATTCCGCCGCGGCCGCATCCTGGAGAAGATCGGGCAGAAGGGCCAGGACACCGCCGAACTTTTCTTCGACGACGTGCTGGTGCCGTGCGAGAACCTGCTCGGCGAGCAGGAAGGGCAGGGTTTTTACCAACTGATGCAGCAGCTGCCGCAGGAGCGGATGATCATCGCGCTGGGCGCGACCGCATCGATGCAGCGCGCGATCGAGCTCACCACCGAATACGTGCGCGAGCGCAAGGTCTTCGGGCAGGCGCTGGCCGACCTGCAGAACACCCGCTTCCGCCTGGCCGAGTGCAAGACCGAGGCGACCATCGCCGCCACCTTCGTCGACGACTGCATGATGCGCCTGATGGCGGGTACGCTGGATGCCGCGACCGCCGCGATGGCCAAGTGGTGGTGCACGCAAAAGAATTGCGAGATCATCGACGAGTGCCTGCAGTTGCACGGCGGCTACGGCTACATGCTGGAATATCCGATCGCACGCATGTACGCCAACGCACGCGTCGGCAAGATCTACGGCGGCTCCAACGAGATCATGAAAGAGCTGGTGGCACGCACGCTCTGATGGCCGTGCGCAGTGCTTGCTGGCATCAGCACTGTGCGTATGCTGATGCGCGTCCGAGCTGATTCTGCAACCAACATAAAGGCCGGCACCTGTGCCGGCTTTTGTGTTTCCGGTTACAAAACCGGCTGTGCACGGATCTGCGGAAAGGTGTAAGGTGTGTCACAAGCATGGTCAATGGCCCGTCGCGCGCGGGGTGTGGCACCGAGTGGAAATATCAGCCAAAAGCTGACAGCGCCACCAGCGGAATCAGGCGATAAATGCAGCGTGGAATCAAGCGTTGCGTCGATGCAAGATTCGTCAACTCGGACTCCACCATCGCCGTTATTTGACTATGATGAAGTAAAGTCTTCGCAACATTCACCGGTCGTCAAGCCGGGGTGGCGAACCGCGGAACTTGCGAAGTCTTGAAGGGTAGAACTACCTTCGCCTCGGATGTGAACTCTGACGGGAGTGAGGTATGGACATTTTCGGCCATTACGCTACGCGCTTCGAAGCCCGCAAGGAAGAGGAATACAGCATCCAGGAGTACCTGGAGATCTGCAAGAAGGATCCCACTTCCTACGCGACCGCTGCCGAACGCATGCTCGCCGCGATCGGCCAGCCTGAACTGGTGGATACCCACCACGATCCGAGGCTGTCCCGGCTGTTCTTCAACAAGGTCATCCGGATCTATCCGGCCTTCCGCGATTTCTACGGCATGGAGGACACGATCGAGCAGATCGTCTCGTTCTTCAAGCACGCCGCGCAGGGCCTGGAAGAACGCAAGCAGATCCTGTATCTGCTCGGGCCTCCCGGCGGCGGCAAGTCGTCGCTTGCGGAGAAGCTCAAGGCGTTGATGGAACAGATCCCCATCTACGCGCTGAAAGGTTCGCCGATCCACGAGTCGCCCCTGGGTCTGTTCTCGCCGGAAGAAGACGGCAAGATCCTGGAAGAGGACTACGGTATCCCGATCCGCTACCTGAACACGATTGCCTCGCCATGGGCAGTCAAGCGCCTGCACGAGTTCAACGGCGACATCACCAGGTTCAAGGTGGTGAAGCTGCGCCCGTCGGTGCTGTCCCAGATCGCGATCTCGAAGACCGAGCCGGGCGACGAGAACAACCAGGACATCTCGTCGCTGGTGGGCAAGGTGGACATCCGCAAGCTCGAGGACTTCCCGCAGGACGATCCGGATGCGTACTCGTATTCCGGCGGCCTGTGCCTGGCCAACCGCGGCCTGCTCGAGTTCGTCGAAATGTTCAAGGCGCCGATCAAGGTGCTGCACCCGCTGCTGACCGCGACCCAGGAAGGCAACTACAAGGGCACGGAAGGCTTCGGCGCGATCCCGTTCGACGGCATCATCCTGGCGCACTCGAACGAGGCGGAGTGGACCACCTTCAAGTCGGACAAGAACAACGAGGCATTCCTGGACCGTATCTACATCGTCAAGGTGCCGTACGTGCTGCGTGTGTCCGACGAGGTGAAGATCTACGACAAGCTGCTGCGCTGCAGTTCACTGTCGGCGGCGCCGTGCGCGCCGAACACGCTGAAGATGATGGCGCAGTTCGCGGTGCTCACGCGCATCAAGGAGCCCGAGAATTCCAATATCTTCTCGAAGATGCGCGTCTATGACGGCGAGAGCCTGAAGGACGTGGACCCGAAAGCGAAGTCGTACCAGGAATACCGCGACTACGCCGGCATCGACGAGGGCATGAACGGGCTGTCGACGCGCTTCGCGTTCAAGGTCCTGTCCAAGGTCTTCAACTTCGACAACACCGAAGTGGCGGCCAACCCGGTGCACCTGCTATACGTGCTCGAGCAGCAGATCGAGCGCGAGCAGTTCCCGCCGGAGCAGGAAGCCAAGCTGCTGTCGTACATCAAGGAGTACCTGACCACGCCGTTCGTGGAGTTCATCGGCAAGGAGATCCAGACCGCTTACCTGGAGTCGTACTCCGAATATGGCCAGAACATCTTCGACCGCTATGTGGTATTTGCCGACCTGTGGATCCAGGACCAGGAATATCGAGATCCCAACACTGGCGAAATCCTCGACCGCAACGCGCTGAACGACGAGCTGGAGAAAGTGGAAAAGCCGGCGGGTATCTCGAACCCGAAGGACTTCCGCAACGAGATCGTCAACTTCGTGCTGCGGGCGCGTGCCAACAACGCGGGCAAGAACCCGGTCTGGACCAGCTATGAAAAGCTGCGGATGGTGATCGAAAAGCGCATGTTCTCCACCACGGAGGATCTGCTGCCGGTGATCTCGTTCAACGCCAAGTCTTCTCGCGAAGACCAGGACAAGCACGAGAACTTCGTCAACCGCATGGTCGAGAAGGGGTACACGCCCAAGCAAGTGAGACTTTTGGTGGAGTGGTATCTGCGCGTAAGAAAATCATCGTAACGGCGCCGCGGAAGCAGTCTCTCAACGAGGGCAACATATGGCTACGGTCATCGATCGGCGCGAGAACGGCGGCAACAAGAGTGCCGTCAACCAGCAACGCTTCATCAAGCGCTACCGCGAACAGATACGGCAGGCGGTGGCAAAGGCGGTGTCCGGCCGGAAGATCATGGACATCGAGCAGAGCGGCCAGGTGTCCATTCCGGTCAAGGACATCACCGAACCGATCTTCCACCACGGCCCGGGCGGCCGGCGCGAGTGGATTCACCCTGGCAACAAGAAGTTCGTCAAGGGTGATTCCTTCGACCGCCAGCAGCAGGGCGGTGGCGGGAGCGGTTCGCGGGCCAGCGACAGCGGCGAGGGCGAGGACGATTTCGTCTTCACGCTGTCGCGCGAGGATTTCCTCAATTTCTTCTTCGAGGACATGGCGCTGCCGGACCTGGCCAAGCGCCACCTTGCCAAGATTGCCGAAGTGCGCAAGGTGCGCGCCGGCTATTCCATTGACGGCACACCGTCCAACCTGTCGATCCTGCGCACCATGCGCAGCTCGATCGGGCGGCGCATCGCCTTGTCCAGCCCTTACCAGAAGCGCCTGCGCGACCTGGAGCTGGAGTATGCCGAGGCGCTGGACAAGGACGGCCCCTACGCCGAAGGCACGCTTGAACTGATGGAGAAGATGCGGCACCTGCGTGCCTGCATCGACCGCGTGCCTTTTATCGAGAAGCTCGACCTGCGCTACAACAACCGCGTGCTCAAGAAGCGCCCGCAGGCCCAGGCGGTGATGTTCTGCCTGATGGACGTGTCCGGCTCGATGGACGAGAGCCGCAAGGACCTGGCCAAGCGCTTCTTCATGCTCCTGTACCTGTTCCTGAAGCGCAACTACGAGCGTATCGACGTGGTGTTCATCCGGCATCACACGGTGGCCAAGGAGGTCGAAGAGGAAGACTTCTTCCACTCGCGCGAGTCCGGTGGTACCGTGGTGTCGAGCGCGCTGAAGCTGATGGTGGAAGTGGTCCATGACCGTTATCCGCCAAGCCAGTGGAACATCTACTGCGCGCAGGCCTCCGACGGCGACAACTGGGCCGGCGATTCCGAGCTGTGCGGCCGCCTGCTGCGCGAGTCGATCCTGCCGCTGGTGCAGTACTATGCATACGTGGAAGTGGCGTCCGAGGAGCCGCAGAACCTTTGGGAAGAGTATCTGACGGTCAAGAGCCAGTTCGAGCACTTTGCGATGCAGCGCATCATCGGCGCGGACGAGATCTACCCGGTGCTGCACGACCTGTTCCAGAAGCGGGCGGCTTAGTTGGGGCCTGCTGCCGCGGCAACCGGCAGCGAAGGCCGCAGTGAAGTCTGGTGGCAAGGCAACGCGGACCACGCGGCGCGCCAGTGCGCGCCTGCGCGGTCGGCGGCCTTGCCCGCAACAAGGGGCAAAGATGGCTTATCTGTCCACGGGTTCGGAATGGACCTTCGAGCTGGTCAACCGGTATGACCGCGAGATCGCCCGCATCGCCGGCGAATTCGGGCTGGATACCTACCCCAACCAGATCGAGATCATCACGGCCGAGCAGATGCTGGACGCCTACGCGTCGGCGGGCCTGCCGGTGGGCTACAACCACTGGTCCTACGGCAAGCACTTCCTGGCGTCGGAGCGCAGCTACCAGCGCGGCCACATGGGCCTGGCCTACGAGATCGTCATCAACTCCAATCCCTGCATCGCCTACCTGATGGAGGAGAACACCATGCCGATGCAGGCGCTGACGATCGCGCATGCCTGCTACGGCCACAATTCCTTCTTCAAGGGCAACTACCTGTTCCGCACCTGGACCAACGCGGACGCCATCGTCGATTACCTGCTGTTTGCCAAGAACTACGTGGCCGAGTGCGAGCAGCGCTACGGCGAACAGGAAGTGGAGTTGCTGCTCGACTCCTGCCACGCCTTGCAGAACTACGGCGTGGACCGCTACAAGCGGCCCAAGAAGCTCTCCATCACCGAAGAGAAGGCGCGCCAGGCCGATCGCGAGAACTACCTGCAGATGCAGGTCAACGACCTGTGGCGCACGCTGCCCAAGCACCGCCCGCATGCGCTGACGGCCGAGGACGAAACGCCGGAAATGACGTTCCCGCCGGAGCCGCAGGAGAACCTGCTGTACTTCATCGAGAAGAACGCGCCCAAGCTGGCGCCGTGGCAGCGCGAGATCGTGCGCATCGTGCGCAAGATCGCACAGTACTTCTACCCGCAGCGCCAGACCAAGGTGATGAACGAAGGGTGGGCAACGTTCTGGCACTACACCATCATCCACCAGCTCTACGAAGAAAAGCTGGTCAACGACGCGTTCATGATGGAGCTGCTGCAGGCCCATACCAACGTGATTTACCAGCCGCCGTACCACAGCCCCTACTACAGCGGGCTGAATCCATACACGGTGGGCTTCCTGATCTTCCAGGACCTGCGCCGCATGTGCGAGAACCCGACCGACGAGGACTACCGCTGGGCGCCGGAGATTGCGGGCAGCGACTGGCGCACGACGCTGGATTTTGCGATGCGCAACTTCAAGGACGAGAGCTTCCTGCTGCAGTTCCTGTCGCCGCGCGTGATCCGCGAACTGAAGCTTTTCTCGGTGCTTGACGATGACCGCGAGGGCAAGCTGCGCGTCACCGCCATCCACGACGACGAGGGCTATCGCGCGATCCGCCAGCTGATGGCGGCGCAGTATGACCTGTCGACCATGGAGCCCAATATCCAGGTCACCAATGTCGATATCGGCGGCGACCGCTCACTGACGCTGCGCCACCTGCAGAATGACCGCCGGCCGCTGGCGCACAACTTCGACGAAGTGGTGCGGCACCTGACGCGGCTGTGGGGCTTTACCGTGCGGCTGGAAGTGGCCTATGAAGACGGGCGCACCGAACTCAAGTACGAGTGCAAGCCGGAGCGCCGGCATCGCAAGCCGCACGGCGGCCTGAGCCTGGCCGCCTGAGCGCCTCATCCGCCGAGCAAGCGCGCGCGTTGCCTGACTCAGGCAACGCGCGCGCTTGCACTTTTACTCGCACTCGCACCATCCGCGCACCAGTTCGACTGCGCGGCTGTCCGTGTCGGCGAACGCCGCCTCGCCCAGCACGCGGCTCCACCAGCGCTCCGACCCGTCCGCCACGCGCCAGGCATGCAGCCGGCGCGTGTAGAGCTGCAGGTCGTATTCCTCCGTGATCCCGATCGCGCCGTGCACCGCATGGGCGATCGCCGCCACCGGCGTGACGGCATCGCTGGCGCGCAGCTTGCCGATCGCGGCGCGCAGGCGGCCGGGCTGCCCGGTGCTGCTGTCGCAGGCGAGCTGCGCCGCCACGCGCGCTGCCGCCACGTGCTCGGCCATCTCGCTGACCTGGTGCTGGATCGCCTGGAACTTGCCGATGGCGCGGCCGAACTGCTGGCGGTCGTTGGCGTACTGCAGCGTCAGGTCGAGCACCCGCGACAGCGCCCCGGCCAGCTGCACCGCGTGCAGGCAGGCGCCGAGGGAGCGCAGCGTGCCCGGCGCCAGGCGGAACGCAGCCGGCGTGTCCGCGTCCGGGCGCGGCACCCGCAAAGTCAGGTCGGCGTGCGCGCCGGTGGGCTCGGCGCGCGCGTCGGCCGCCGGCAGCAGCAGGCAACGCTCGCCGTCCTGCACCAGGAACCACTGGGCATGGCGCGCGTCGGCGACGAGCGCCGCGGGCGCGCCCTCGTCGAATCCCGCCAGGGCGATGGGTCCGTCGGGCAGGTCGATGCCATGCGCGTGCAGCAAGGCGCGGGCGAAGATGGTTTGCGCCAGCGGCAGCGGCAGGACATGGCGGCCGGTGACGAACAGCACCGGCGCCAGTTCAGGCAGCGGCAGCGCGGCGCCGCCGGCGGCCTCGGGCAGCAGGCAGTCGGCAAAGCCGCTGTCGCGCAGCGTTTGCCACAAAGGACAGGGATCGGCCTGCCGTTCCAGCGCGCGGACCGTGGCGGGCGTGCAGCAATCGCGCAGCAGTGCGTCGAGGGCGTCGGAGTAAGCGTTATGCATGATGGGTCTCGTCGGGGTGCAGGGCGTCGGGGCGGTGCGGCAGCGCTTCAGCGCAGGCCGAGGCCGCGCGCGATCATGCCGCGCAGGATTTCGCGCGTGCCGCCGCGCAGCGAATACGACGGGGCGATCTGCGTGACGTAGGCCAGCGTGCGGTACAGCGCGCCGTCGGCGGCCAGTGCCGGTTCGTCGCCCAGCGCCGCTTCCACCAGCGCCGGCACCGATTGCTCGAAGGTCGTGCCCAGGTCCTTGACCAGCGCGGCCTCGACCACCGGGCTTTCACCGGCCGCCAGGCGCGCGGTCACCGCCAGCGACATCGCGCGCAGCACCGCCAGGTGCCCGGCGAGGCGGCCCACGGTCACCGTGTCGCGCCGCGCCGGCGGCAGGCGGCGCATGGCATCAAGCCAGGTGTCGAGCAGCACCACGCTGGAGTACAGCCGCTCGGGGCCGCTGCGCTCGAACGCGAGTTCGGCGTTGACCTGCTCCCAGCCGCTGCCTTCCTGCCCAACCAGCGCATCCTGGGCCAGCACGACGTCGTCGAAGGTGACCTCGGAGAAGTGCGCGTCGCCCGCCAGGTCGTGGATCGGCCGCACCGAGACGCCGGGCGCGTGCAGGTCGACGATGAACTGCGACAGGCCCGACTGGCGGTCCTGCGGCGTGCCGGAGGTGCGCACCAGCGCGATCATGAAATGGCAGCGGTCGGCGTTGGTCGTCCAGATCTTGCGGCCGCTCAGGCGCCAGGTGCCATCAGGCTGACGCATGGCGCGTGTCGTCACGCTGGCGAGGTCGGAGCCGGAGTTCGGCTCGCTCATGCCGATGCAGAAGAACGCCTCGCCCCGGCAAATTGCGGGCAGGTAGCGCGCTTTCTGCGCGTCGTTGCCGTAGCGCAGGATCAGCGGGCCGCTCTGGCGGTCGGCGATCCAGTGCGCCGACACCGGCGCCCCGCGGGCCAGCAGCTCCTCCACCAGCACGAAGCGTGAGTAAGGATCGAGGCCGGCGCCGCCATATTGCGCCGGCAGCGTGATGCCGACCCAGCCGCGCGCCGCCAGTGCGCGGCTGAACGCCGCATCGAACCCCATCCACGAGCGCGCGCGGGTTTCCGGCGGCAGGGCGGGCAGGTGCTCGTCAAGAAAGGCGCGTACCTCGGCGCGGAACGCGAGCGCGTGCGGCGGCAGGGGCGTCAGGTCGAAGGTGGAAAGCAAGGCGGTCACGGTGAAGTCCGGTAGCTGTGGCACGCGAGCCCCGGCGGAACGCGGCGGCGATTGCCTTGCATTCCGGATGGCTCAGGGTGGGCCACAGCGTAGTTCACGCGTCGAGCGCCAGTCCAATATTGATTTATTGGGAAGCGATACCGATTCGATATGGAGGTGCCGCCGCCCCGGGGCGCCCGGGATCGCTGCCAGGGCTTCAGGCCGTTCCCGATCGCGGCGCACGCGGCCGGGCCGCCGAGGTCACGCCGCCGCGGTCGAGATTGACACCCGGCAGCAGGTGCAGAAGGCGCACCAGCTCGGACTGGCGATGCGTGCCGGTCTTGCGCAGCGTATCGCGAATATGCACGCGCACTGTATGTGGCGACAGGAACTCGCGCTCGGCGATTTCATTCAGCGTCTCGCCGGCCGCGAGCCGGATGGCGATGATGCTTTCCTTGCGCGACAGCCCGAACAGCGAGGTCAGCACGCCCGCATCGAGCACCGAACGCGATTCCGAATTGCCGAACAGCATCATCGCGGCCGGCAATTGCCACGGGCCTTCCACCGGCTGGCGCGAAACCAGCGGCGTGACGATGATCGGCACCGGCTGCCCGCCGGAGGTGATGTGCATCCAGGAGCCCGAGGCGGCTTCGGCGCCGCGGCCGCGCACCGCGCCGTCGAGCAGCTTGCGCAGCACTGCCTGCAGCGTGTCGCTGTGGGCGCGCAGCACGCCGTCCTGCAGCGAGAGGTGGCTGTCAGCCTGAACCAGCGCCTCGGCCCAGCTGTTGGCGTAGCGCACGCGCAGATCGGCCTGCAGCACCATCACGCCAAAGTCCAGGGTATCGAGGCCGGCCAGGCCAAGGCTGGCCAGCCCGCTCAGCTCGAAATTGCGTTGCTGCATGCGCGCGGCGCGCACCCAATGCGGCATGACGTGGGCCAGGCGCCGCTCGCGCTGGCCGGCGCTGATGGTGCCCGCGCTGGTGCCGCTCATCAGCACGCAGACTTCGGCGTTCTCGATCAGGCGGATGCCTTGTTCCAGTCCGCTGCAGGCCAGCGTGGCCGCCGGACTCGCGGCCACGGCGCCATCGTGCGAGGCGGCATGCATGGGCGTGCAGCCGGCACTGTCAGGCGTGTCGGCCTGCGCGCAGCAGGGGGCGCCGGCGTGGGGCAGGTCGAGCGGACTGGGCAGCCATTCGGGAACGCTGGCGCCGTTGGTGAAGCAGCCGTGGGGCGTGACGCCCAGGCGCGCATGGCGGGCGAGCTTGTCCCAGATCAGGTAGCGCGGGCTGCCGGTGGAGGTGTACCGGGAAAAGAGGTCCAGGGCCGCGGGCATTGCCGCAACGTCCAGCGCGGACTCGTAGATCGAGTCGACCAGACGATGGAAATCCTCGTCCGCAGTCGGGTGTTCGCCCATGTTCACATTTCCCCCGGTGGCAAACGCCTCTTGCTTCGTGCCACGGCAAATGGCCACTTCCTTTTGTGTTATCGGTGCCGCTCTGGCGTTCTGTACATGCGCTGATGCGGCTGTTGCAGCTGTCCCGCGATATCTCATGGCTGCGCTAAGGCAATCATGCCAAACAATGTTGTTTGTTTTGTCCCCCGTGTCGGGAGGGAAAACACGGATTGCAGACATAGCGCATGGCTGGAGGCCGCGCCAATTGCTGCTTTGCAGCGAAAGCGGGGCAATCACACCCCCGACATGGCGGGCGTGATCGGAATGCACATGACGAGAACGTCAAATTTTCAGCACGGAATTAGTCCCGGGCGTTTCACAGACGCCACATATGTCCGAAATTCTTGGGACTATAAAGACCCCGATGCCAACACGGACAATCGGGTTGCCGTACTCCGTACCCGTTTCTGCGAACGGGGTGAAGAACCCGGCTGCTATGGTGCCGCCGGGTTCCCTTGCTCGTCGCCCGCCAGCTGCAACCCCTTGCCATCGACCTGGATGGTCAGGCTGGGCGAAGCCATGTGGATGCCGTTGGCGTCGAAGTTACGTTTCAGACGTGCATTGAACGCGCGCGTGATTTCCGACTGCGTCAGCGGCCGGGTCTTGAACTGTGCCATCACGACCGGCCCGCTGGGGTCGAAGCGGTCCAGCCCGAGGATGTCCAGCCCCGACATCAGGTTGCGTACGTAGCGGTGATCGCGCGCGATTTCCGTGCCGGTGGTGCGGATCAGCTCGAGCGCCCGGTCGAGGTCGCTGTGGTAGCTGATGCCGATGCTGAACACGGCATAGCCATAGCCGCGCGACAGGTTCTTGACTGCCTTGATCTGGCTGTACGGCAGCGTATGCAGCGCACCGCGGCCGTCGCGCAGCTTGACCGTGCGGATGGTCATGCCTTCGACCACGCCGGCATGGTCAGGCAGCTCGATCGAGTCGCCAATGGCAATCGAATCCTCGACCACGATGAACAGCCCCGTGATCAGGTCCTGCACCAGGCTCTGCGCCCCGAAGCCGATCGCCAGCCCGACCACCCCCGCGCCCGCCAGCAGCGGTGTCACGTTGACGCCCAGGTTGGCCAGCACGGCAATCACTGCGATCACCAGCAGGGCGATGAACGAGGCATTGCGCACCAGCGGCAGGATGGTCTTGGCACGCAGGCTGGGCTGAGCGCCGCGTCCATGCGCCGGCGACAGCGACTGCGTGACGGCGGTGTCGATCAGCAGCCAGACGAGCCAGGCGAGCAGCACGGTGCTGGTCACGCTGAACACCGTCTCGGTGATATGGCGGCCGGCCGCCGACGACTCCGCAAGCCGCACCGGCGACGTGCCCCACACGCGCATCACCATGGCGACAAAGACCATCCAGATCAGCACCCGCACCAGCGCGATCCCGAAGCGGCCGAAGCGCTGCACGTAGGCCGAGCGGCGGCGGTCGCGGAAGCGCGGCGGCTGCGACGTTGCCTTGGGCGAGCGCCTGGCGACCATGGTCAGCAGCAGCGCCGCGACGAACAGTGCGACCGAGGCGACGGTGCGGCGCAGGAACACATCGGCGTGGCCGGCGGCGAGCAGCGTGCCGATCACCGAGGTGACCACCACCGCCAGCACCGGCAAATGCCAGGCCTGTCCGATCAGCCGCAGCAGGTCGGTCATGCCCGGGTGCGACTGGCGGAAGGCCAGCGGCCGCTGGCTGATCAGCTGGCCGATCTGGCGCCGGAAGCAAAGGGCGAACACGCCGATGCCCAGCGCCGCGGCGATATTTGCCGTGGTCGACACCAGCGCGGCGAGGTTGGTGCCGATCACGGCGATGACGCGGCTGTCCGTGGCGCTGTCGCCCAGGGCCGCCAGTGCGCCGATGGCGAACAGCAGCCCCGGCGAGCGCGCCAGTAGCTGTCGCACCGCAAGCTGGCGGTGGGCGGTGCGGAACAGGACGAAGATGACCTGGCACATCGCGGCGGCGATGGCACCCGCCACGATGGCGTATGCGACCAGTACCGCCGCCAGGGCGGCTGGCGAATGCGTGAAGGTGCGCGTCGCCATCAGCAGCGTGATGCCGAAGGCGACCACCCAGGGCCCGATATGGCGCAGCATGAAAATGCCGACATCCACCCAGGATGGCACCTCGGGCAGCCTGGAGCGCTCGGTACGCGGACGGGGCGGCGCGCGGCGGCGCCGGATGCGGTGGCCGATCTCCCACAGGCCCCAGCCGCTTGCGGCCCATACCGCCAGCACCAGCGCGAATTCGCGCAGCGAGTCCAGTGCCGGGCGGGTGCCGTGATGGGTCAGCGCGGCGCGCCATTCGTCGCCGGCAAAGCGCGAGCGCCAGCCCCAGTATTGCCACGGCCCGCGGTCCTCGCGCAGGTGCGTGTCGACTTCGTCGAGCACCTCGGCCACGGCGCCGATCAGCCCCGGTGCCGAAGCGCCGGCCGCCGCGGCGGACGCCGGCGCCGGCACCGCGCCGGAAGCGTCCAGGCCGCGCCGCAGGGCCTGCAGCTGGCCGACCAGCGCGCGCCGCTCGCGGTCGTCCTGCAGCGTGGCGATGACCTGGTCGAGCGACTGCGCCAGCGGCACGCTGGCCGGGGCCGCCGGCGCGCTCGCGGGCGCGGGCTTGGCTGGCGCCAGCAGCGTGGCAAGCGGGCCTGCAGCCGTGGCCGGCGCCAGCAGCGCAAACCACAGCGCCAGCACCAGCAGCGCCGGCATAAGCAGCGCCGGCATAAGCGGCACGACATGCGCGGTCAGGCTGGCACATGGTGCGAGCCGGCGTGGCCACATCGATCGGGAGTGGGCGTTGCGATCGGGTTTGCACATGGCTGGATGTCCGTGTCCGGTCCGGCGTGACGTTGCCGGCGGGGGGCGCGCGGAAATGACCGTCGATCGCGCCACTGTAGCGCATCGGCGGTGCCGGGTGCCGCACCGCGGCATCCGGCCTGCCGGGCCCCGCCGCACCATTCGTCGCTTCGGACGATGCGTGGCTTGCGCCGATCCACGAATCTCGAACCCACTCCGGCGTGGGCATTTCCGCACCCGCCGGCCTTCACAGATCGCGGACAGATCACGGGCGCGCGCACCGGAGCCGGTGGCCCGCCCGGCCAGACACAAGACACAAAGCACAAAGGAAAGACGGCATGGAACTCAATGCATCGGTATCGGCAGTGGTAACGGGCGGCGCCTCGGGCCTGGGCGCGGCGACGGCGCGGGCGCTGGCGGCGCAAGGCGTGCGCGTGGCGCTGTTCGACCTCAACGTCGAGAAGGGCGAAGCGCTGGCGCGCGAGCTGGGCGGTGTGTTCTGCCAGGTCAACGTGACTTCCGAGGCCGAGGTCGAAGCCGGCTTCGCCAAGGCGCGCGCCGCTATCGGCCAGGAGCGCATCCTGGTCAACTGCGCCGGCACCGGCAACGCCATCAAGACCGCGTCGCGTTCCAAGGAGGCGCCGGACCAGATCAAGTTCTTCCCGTCCGATGCCTTCGAGCGCATCGTCCAGATCAACCTGATCGGCACCTTCCGCTGCATCGCGCGCTCGGCGGCAGGCATGCTGACGCTGGACACCGCGGGCGGCGAGCGCGGCGTGATCATCAACACCGCATCGGTGGCGGCGCAGGATGGCCAGATGGGGCAGGCCGCGTACTCGGCGTCCAAGGCCGGCGTGGTCGGCATGACGCTGCCGATCGCGCGCGACCTGGCGGGCGAGGGCATCCGCGTCAATACCATCCTGCCAGGCATCTTCAATACGCCGCTGCTGCAGGGCGCCGCCGAGAACGTCAAGGCCGCGCTGGCTGCTTCGGTGCCGTTCCCCAAGCGCCTGGGCCAGCCGGAAGAGTTCGCCTCGCTGGCCGTCGAGATGTGCCGCAACGGCTATTTCAACGGCGAATCCGTGCGGCTGGACGGCGCCATCCGGATGGCGCCGCGCTGAGCGAAGCGGCCTCGATCCAATCAACACGGAGACGCGGATGGATTTCAGCTACCTGAGCACGCTGCCTGATGCCGTGCGCCATTTCGCCGGGCTGCGGCCCGACGCGGTGGCGTATGCGTTCGAGGGCCGCCAGACCACCTACGCCGGCTTCGAGCGCAATACCGACCGGGTCGCGCAGGCGCTGCTGGCCGAGGGTATCCACGCGGGCGACCGCATTGCCTATATCGGCAAGAACAGCGACCACTACTTCGAACTGCTGCTCGGCGCGGCCAAGGCCGGCGTCGTCACCACGCCGGCCAGCTGGCGCCTGGCGCCGCCGGAGATCGAATTCATCGTCGGCCATTGCGATGCGGTGGTGCTGTTCGTCGGGCCGGAATCGGCGGCGATGGCGAAGTCGCTGCTGCCGGCGTTGCCGATGGTGCGCAAGGTGGTGCTGATGGAACCGTGCGCCGACGGCGGCGATGCCCCTTGCTACACCGACTGGCGCGACGCGCAGCCGGCCACCCCGCCGGCACACCGGCCGGCGCCGCATGATGTGGTGCTGCAGCTGTACACCTCGGGCACCACCGGGCGGCCCAAGGGCGCGATGCTGACGCACCGCAACCTGACCATCGGCACCGAGGTCAGCGAGCGCGAAGGCATTCCCTGGTCGCACTGGACTGCCGACGATATCTCGCTGGTGGCGATGCCGGTGGCGCATATCGGCGGCTCGGGCTGGGGACTGCGCAATCTGCTCTCGGGCGCCAAGGGCGTGGTCGCGCGCGAATTCGACCCGCGCGCGGTGCTGGATTTCATCGAGCACGAGCGCGTCAGCAAGCTGTTCATGGTGCCGGCGGCCATGCAGATCGTGCTGCGCGACCCCCGCGCGCACCAGGTGGACTACTCGCGGCTGAAGTACCTGCTGTACGGTGCCGCGCCGATTCCGGCGGCGCTGTTGCGCGAGGGTATCGAGGTGTTCGGCTGCGGCTTCGTGCAGCAGTACGGCATGACCGAGACCACCGGCACCATCGTCGCACTGCCGCCCGAGGACCACACCACCGAAGAGGTGCCGCGCATGCGTGCCGCAGGCAAGCCGCTGCCGGGCGTGGAAATCAAGATAGTGGACTATGAAGGGCGCGCGCTCGGGCCGGATGAAGTCGGCGAGATCGTGGTGCGCTCGCAGCACAACATGGCCGGCTACTGGAAGCAGCCCGAGGAGACCGCGCGCACCATCGACGCCGATGGCTGGCTGCGCACCGGCGACGCGGGCTACATGGATGCGCAGGGCTACCTGTACATCCACGACCGCGTCAAGGACATGATCATCAGCGGTGGCGAGAACGTCTATCCGGCCGAGGTCGAAAGCGCGATCTACGGCCACCCGCAGGTGGCCGACGTGGCGGTGATCGGCGTGCCGGACGAGAAGTGGGGCGAGGCGGTCAAGGCCATCGTCGTGCTCAAGCCGGGGCAGTCGCCCGACCGCGACGGCATCATTGCGTGGACGCGCCAGCGGCTGGCCGGCTACAAGGTGCCGAAGAGCATCGAGTTCGTCGACGCACTGCCGCGCAATCCGTCCGGCAAGCTGCTGCGGCGCAAGCTGCGCGAGCCGTTCTGGGAGGGGATGAGCCGGCAGGTGAACTGAACCATCGTCGTTCCCGCCTGCGCGGGAACGACGGGGTCCCTGCCATTCACTGCGTCACTGCTTCTTCTTGATCACGCTGACCTTGCCGTCCGCCTCCAGGTACAGCGACTTGATCTCCTCGAGCTTCTCGACTCCCTGTTCACGGTATTTGGCTTCCAGCTCTTCGTCGGTGATCGATTCGCGCCGCATGTTTTCGCGCAGCCTGGTGCCGTTGCGCACGAGCAGGATTTTCTTCGCTTCGGCAAAGCGCTGGAACGTGGGGAAATGGTAGGCCAGCAGGTCGATCAGCCGGTTCCACGCGATCAGCGTGGCGACCAGCAGCATGGCGTCGGCAATGCCTTCACCCTTGCCGGCCATGCCGTTCTGCGCCGCGTCGGCAACGATCACCACCAGCAGCAGGTCGGCAATGCCCATCGAGCCGATATCGCGCCGCACCACGAACCGGAACATCAGGAACAGCGCCCAGTACATCACCGTGCCGCGAATGACGGTCTCGAGCGGCGAGATGGTGAAGAAGAACGCTTCGCGCCAGTCGAACGAGAAGTCCATGCCCGGAACGCAGCAACTTCCGGGCCACTTTGCAGGGAGGGCACTTGTGCACGCCACGCCGCCGCGCCGACAGTAATTCTTGCAGCGGCTGCGTACGGATTGCCGTAGCGCAGCCGGCGGGCTGCCGCTTGTGCAGGAGGCAGCCGGTGCGAGGTCAGTCGGCCTGGATGCCGAATTCCTTCACGATCTTCGTATAGCGCGTGGTATCCGCGGCGATCAGCTTCGACAGCGAGGCTGGCTCGCCACCCGCCGGCGTGACCGCGATGGTGGCCATGCGCGACACCACGTCGGGCATCTTCAGGATGTCGTTGACGTGCGTGTTGAGCGTGCGCACCACGTCGGCGGGCATGTTCTTCGGACCCAGCAGCGCCTGCCAGGCGCCGATCTCGACATCCTTGTAGCCCAGCTCCGCCAGCGTCGGCACGCTGGGTGCGAACGGCGAGCGCTTCAGGTCCGCCACCGCCAGCGGCACCAGGCTGCCGTTGCCCACGTACTGCGCCACCGCTCCGTAGGTGACGTAGGTCACCGGCACCTGGCCGCCGATCACGTCGACAATGGCGGGCGCCAGGCCTCGGTATGGCACCTGGCTGATCTTGATGCCGGCGGACTTGTTGAACAGTTCGCCCATGATGTGCATCGGCGAGCCGTTGCCCGGCGTGGCATAGGTTTCTACCTTGCCGGACTTGGCGCGCGCCACCAGGTCGCTGACCTTGGTGATGCCGGTGCCCTTGTTGACCACCACGAACAGCGACTGCGTGCCGATCTGCGAGATCGGCGTGAAGTCATGCTGCACGTCGTAGGTGGCGCCGGTGCCGGCCTTCAGCACCAGCGGTGCGATGGCCACGGTGTTGGGCGCCAGCAGCAGCGTGTAGCCGTCCGGGTTGGCGCGCGCGACATAGGCGCTGCCGATGGTGCCGGCGGCGCCGGTGCGGTTTTCCACCACCACCGACTGCTTCAGCCGTGGGGCCAGCTTTTCCGCGAACATGCGGGCCAGGACGTCGACATCGCCGCCGGCCGGATAGGCGACGACGATGGTAATGGGTTTGCTCGGGTACGCGCCCTGCGCCAGGGAGGTGCCGGTGCAGAGTACGGAGGCGGCGGCGGCCAGCGTGGCCAGGACTTTGCGGCGTGCAGACTTCATGATGTTCAGACCTCGGTAAAACCTGGCGCCCGGCGGGGGCCGGGGCCAACATGGCCGGTGAAGCGGCTGGTGAAGCCCGGCGCGCGGCGCCGGGGCGTGGTGGCCAACTCGGCCGACTCAGAAGATGTGCTTGATGCCGAGCATCGAGCCCCACTGGTTTGCGCCAGGGCGGGGGTTGGAGCCGGGCGAACCACCGCTCACCGACATGGCGAGCTGGCCGTCGTTGTTGATGTAGCCCGCGGTGGCATAAACCGAGGTGCGCTTGCTGAAACTGTATGTCGCGCGCAGCGCGTAGAGCATGGCCTCGTTGTCGCTGCCGTGGTAGTTCAGGAAGTAGACCTGGCCGGCCAGGTTGACCGCGGGGGTGATGTCATAGGACACGCCGGCGTAGTACAGGTCGCTGACCGGCGTGGGGCTGCCTTCGTTGTCGCGGCGGATCCAGCCGGCGCCAAGCTTGGTGTTCTTCAGCAGCATGTAGCCGCCCAGCGACAGGCGGTCGTCGGTCAGGTTGCTGTTGGTCAGGCCGCCGAAGGCGCCGGGGCCGCCGCGCTGCGAATCGTAGGCCGCGATCAGGCCCCAGGTCTTGCTGTCATAGCCGATCATGGCCGACCACTCGCGGCAGGCCTTCTTGTCGGCGGGGTTCTCGCCGGCGCAATTGGTGCCGGCCGGGCTGGGGCCGGCGTTGACCGCGTCGCGGCCGAAGCTGTACGTCGCGCCAACCACGAAGCCATTGAAGTTGGCCTTGTACGCCACCGCGTTATCGGCGCGCGTGTTGGGCAGGTAGCTGTCGAGCGAGCCCGAACCGTACACGTTCGGGCCCAGGATATCGCTGTCGAGGATGGCCCAGAACAGCATCGTGTACTGGCGGCCGAACGACAGCTGGCCATACTGGTTGCTCAGCCCGACCAGCGCCTGGCGCCCGAACAGGCGGCCGCCCTGGTTGGCGTTGCCCGTGTCGGGGGAAAAGCCCGATTCCAGCACGAACAGGCCCTTCAGCCCGCCGCCCAGGTCTTCCGTGCCGCGGATGCCCCAGCGCGACGGCACCGTGGCGGTGTTGTTGGGCACGCGCACCAGGCTGTCGCCGTTGGCGCCGACATTGCTCACATACTCGACACCGGTATCGATGACGCCATAAAGCGTCACCGAAGATTGGGCCGAGGCCAGCAGGGGGGAAGCCGCGAGCAGCGCCGCGGCGGTTCGTGCAAGTTTCATCTACCAGTTTCCTTCCGTTTTTCTGTCTTGTATTCGTCTTTGTGGTCCGGGCCGCTGCGATGGCGGGCGGATTCAGGGCAGGCTCGTTGTTGGCAGGGGTGTCTCCTCTTGTTGGCCCGTGTGAGCCGTCAGAAGCGGTGATGCCTGGCGAAAAATGCCGTCATAGCCGCTTTCGTGTTTTATATATGGAACATCAAACAACATAAGAAACGTTGAACGAAATATAGCTTCGAGTTTCGAAAAGCGGTGAGGAGGGTTATCCCTAGTGCGGTACGGCGATGACATGCTGGGCAGCCGCCGACTGCACTCGCGGGAAGCCTGGCGTGCGCGCGGCACGGTGCGTCGTCACGCCTCTGCGCGGCCATCCAAGGCCCGTCCTTTCACGCGTTTTGCCGCACCGCCAAAGGCATTGCGCCCGATGCAAAGGCCAACGGCCGGCCACGCCGCGCAAACGGTGCGTGCACCAGCCCCGGTGCGTTGGGCTTTTCTAGCCGGATAGACCTATCGTTTACCCTGATCCAGTTTCCCGATACGCACGCCTATGCTTCAGAGGTTTTATTTGCAAACCTAAGTTTTATATATGAAACAAAATCAGCCCCCCACTTTTTCGCAGCCGGACCGGCGGCTCCTGGAGGCCCTGAGCAACGGGTTTGCGGAACGCGAGGTAACGGTGGACGGCGGCGCACAGGTGGCTTACCGCAGCGGCGGCACCAGCGGGCCCTCGATCGTGCTGCTGCATGGCATCAGCTCAGGCGCAGCTTCATGGCTGCCTTGCGCCAGCCTGCTGGCCGCGCAGGCGCGCGTGATCGCCTGGGACGCGCCGGGCTACGGCAATTCGACGCCGCTGGCGCAGCAGCGCCCGCTGGCATCCGACTACGCGCAACGGCTGGACGGCATGCTGCAGGCGCTGGCGATCCAGCCTGCCCTGATCGTCGGCCATTCGCTGGGCGCACTGATGGCCGCGGCCTATGTCGCCAATGCACGCAACCTGCCCGCGCGGCTGCTGCTGCTGAGCGTGGCCCAGGGATACGGCGCCGCGGGCAAGGAGGCGCAGGCGCAGCAGGTGGCACAGCAGCGGCTGGCGGCATTGGACACGCTCGGCGTGGAAGGGCTGGCGCAACGCGGGCCCGCCCGGCTGCTGAGCGAGCTGGCCGATGCCGGGGCACAGTCGTGGGTGCGCTGGAACATGCAGCGGCTCAACCCGGACGGCTATCGCCAGGCCGTGGCGATGCTGTGCGGCGACGATATCGACCGTTACCTGTCGCGCCGTCCGCCATTGCTGCCCACGCGCATCGCCTGCGGGAGCCACGACGTGGTGACCACGCCGGTGGCCTGCGGCACGCTGGCCGAACGCTTCGACCTGCCGCTGGCCCTGATCCCCGACGCCGGCCATGCGTGCTACATCGAGCAGGCCGCCGCCACTGCACGGCTGATCCGCTCGGCGCTGCCTGAAGGCACCGCCTGATCCCACCGGCGCCGCCAGCAGCGCGGCGCCGCTGCCTTGGCGCGCCGCTTGCGCCACCTGACCCGGACTCACGGGTTTACCCCAGTCAATTTTTGCGGTCGCGTTGTCTATAGTCGTACCTGTGTTCAATATCTAAACCAGTGTTTCATTAGTAAAACACGACGGACGCAAAAGCAGGGCGCGTCCGGGCGGTTCGGAACACGGTCCCCCAAGCTGCAAGACATGGAGCAAAGCGCAATGGAAAGCCTCTCGTACAACCCGAACCTGGTGCCCTGGGAGCGTCCGGCGCCGAACAACGTCGCAGGCAAGGGCCATATCGAACAGCCCGGCAAGGTTGCCAACATCGTGTGGCAGACCCGCGCCAGCGCCCCGAGCGCCTATGAGAACGCGCTTGGCGATGCGCTCGAGGCCGCCTTCGAAGGCGGTGCGCAGAACCCGCAGGACATCGTGCGCGCGTTCAACGCCGCCGGCTTCCTGACCGTCGACAGCCAGCCCTGGACCGAAGAGCGTTTCCTGTCGGAAATGCGCCGTCTGGGTGCCTGAACCAAGCCGCCCCGGAACAGCGTTTTAGCGAGAACCACATGGAATCGAACAAGCAAGCCCGCGCCGAAGCCCGCCTGAACACCGGCCTGCGCAATTACTGGTATCCGGTCGCCGCCTCGTGGGCGGTGTCCCACGCCCCGATCGGCATCACCCGCCTGAGCCAGAACATCGTGCTGTGGCGCGACGGCGCCGGCCAGGTCCACGCGCTGGAAGACCGCTGCCCGCACCGCGGCGCGCGCCTGTCGATGGGCTGGAACCTCGGCGACCGCGTCGCCTGCTGGTACCACGGCGTGGAAGTCGGCGGCGACGGCCAGGTCAAGAGCGTGCCGGCGGTCGAGAGCTGCCCGCTGGAAGGCCGCACCTGCGTGCGCAGCTACCCGGTGCAGGAAAAGGCCGGCGCGATCTTCCTGTGGTTCGGCGACCAGGCGCCGCAAGGCGAAGGCAGCCCCGACGAGCTGCGCCTGCCGGAAGAACTGGTCAGCGAGGAACACAGCAACTTCCTGTGCGTGGCGCACTGGGACTGCAACTACCGCTACGCCATCGACAACGTGATGGACCCGATGCACGGCGCCTACCTGCACGCGGTGTCGCACTCGATGGCCTGCGGCGAAAAGTCCGCGGTGATGCAGATCCGCGAGACCGAGCACGGCCTGGTGTTCGAGAAGACCGGCCAGCGCGGCGTCAACTTCGACTGGGTGGAATTCGGCGAGACCGGCACGCTGTGGCTGCGCCTGGCGATCCCGTACCGCGCCAGCGTCGGCCCCGGCGGCCCGTTCGGCATCGTCGGCATGGCCACCCCGGTGGACGAAGACCACTGCATGGTGTTCTTCTGGCGTACCCGCCACGTGCAGGGCTGGGAGCGCGACGTGTGGCGCTTCCTGTATCGCAATCGCCTGGAGCAGCTGCACTGGGACGTGCTGGAGCAGGACCGCGTGGTGCTGGAAATGATGGCCCCCAACGCGCGCGACCACGAGATGCTGTACCAGCACGATGCCGGCATCACGCGCGTGCGCCGTCTGCTGAAGCGCCGCGCCGAGCAGGAAGTCGCCGACGAGCCGGTTGCCATGCTGAAGCCGGCGCAAGCCTCGGGAGCCGCCAGCCATGCCTGAGGCCATCAAGAACAACACGCTGCTGGCAGGCCGCAAGGTGCTGGTCACCGGCGCCGCGCGCGGCCTGGGCCTGGCCTTCGTCAAGTCGCTCGCCGAAGCCGGCGCCAGCGTGGCGATGGCCGACATCCTGGCCGAGCGCCTGCAGCAGGAAGCTGACGCGCTGCGGGCTGCCGGACTGAAAGTGGTGCCGGTCACGCTGGACCTGTCGGACCCCGCCTCGGTGCAGGCCTGCGCCGACGCGGCGGTGAAGGCCCTGGGCGGCCTCGACGGCCTGGTCAACAACGCCGCCGTGACCGATTCGGGCGGCCGCGATGCCAGCGCCATCGACATCGCCACCTGGGACCGCGTGATGAACGTCAACGTGCGCGGCACCTGGCTGATGACCGCCGCCTGCCTGCCGGCGCTGCGCGCCAGCGGCCGTGGCGCGGTGGTCAACCTGGCCTCGGATACGCCGCTGTGGGGCGCGCCCAACCTGCTCGCCTATGTGGCCAGCAAGAGCGCCATCATCGGCATGACCCGTTCGCTGGCGCGCGAGCTGGGCAAGGACCAGATCACCGTCAACGCGGTGGCCCCTGGCCTGACGCTGGTGGAAGCCACCGAATACGTGCCCCAGCACCGCCACGACCTGTACCGCGAGCAGCGCGCGATCTCGCGCGAGCAACTGCCCGACGACGTCTGCGGCGCGGTGCTGTTCGCACTGTCCGACCTCGCCCGTTTCGTGACCGGCCAGACGCTGGCGGTCAACGGCGGCTTTGTCATGCATTGATCCAACCGATCCACCGAAAGCCACATCAAAAGCAGAAGGAATCCAAATGAGCGATCTTTCCCAACAGCAAAACATCAAGCGTTCCTGGGACCAGCCGGACGGCGCCTCGTTCGACCAGTGGATGGAAAGCCGCGTCGCGCGCTTCTCCACGCGCAAGTACGACTGGGACGCGCTGAAGTTCCAGGCCGACTACGACCCCAAGTACCGCCGCGCGCAGATGCGCTACCTGGGCACCGGCGGCACCGGCGTGGCCGCTGACACCAACACGGTGCCGAGCGAACACTTCACCTTCTCGACGATGATCATCCCGGCCGGTCATGAAGGCCCGTCGCATATCCACACCGACGTGGAAGAGGTGTTCTTCGTTATGCGCGGCAAGATCAAGCTGATCCTGGAAAAGGACGGCGAGCGCTTCGAGACCATCCTGACCGACCGCGACCTGGTCTCGGTGCCGCCGGGCGTGTACCGCGAGGAAATCAATATCGGCGAGGAAGACGCGCTGATGTGCGTGATGCTCGGCGCCCAAAAGCCGATCACGCCGACCTACCCGCCCGAGCACCCGCTGTCGAAGATCAAGCGCTGATGCGCCACCGGCCCGTCCGCACGCACTGACCATGAACCCCAACGCCTTCCCGACGACGCCAGCCGCCAACGAGACCCCGGACAAGTACATCGTCCCGGGCCTGGAGCGCGGGCTGCGCCTGCTCGGCGAGTTCAGCAGCAAGGACCGAACCATGTCGGCCGCGGAACTGGCGCGCCGCCTGAAGGTGCCGCGCTCCACCGTGTTCCGCCTGCTGGCCACGCTGGAAATGCTGGGCTTTGTCGAGCGCGCCGACGGCGGCCGCGATTTCCGGCTGGGCATGGCGGTGCTGCGCCTCGGGTTCGAGTACCTGGCGTCGCTGGAGCTGACCGAGCTGGGCCGCCCGCTGCTGGAGCGGCTGCGCGACGAGATCGGCTATCCGACCAACCTGGTGGTGCGCGACGGGCGTTCGATCGTGTATGTGGCCAAGGCGGTGTCGCCGCGGCCCTTCGCCAGCTCGGTCAACGTCGGCACGCGTTTGCCGGCGCATGCCACGGTGCTGGGCCGGGTGTTGCTCGAAGACCTGTCCCTGGCGGAACTGCGCGCGCTGTATCCGGAGGCGCAGCTGGAAGTGTTCTCCGACAGCACGCCGCGCACGGCCGATGCGCTCTTTGCCATCGTGCAGCGCGACCGCGAGCGCGGCTATGTGCTGCAGGAAGGCTTCTTCGAGGCCAGCATCTCGACCATCGCCGCGCCGGTGCGCGACCGCACCGGCAAGGTGGTGGCGGCGCTCGGCGCCACCATTCCCGCCGCGCATATCGATCCGGAACAGCTGGACGCGATGGTGGAGAAGGTGAGGAACACCGCTGGCGAGCTGTCGCGCCTGCTCGACTACCGGCCGTCGCTGCACAGCGCCGGCAAGGTCGTGAATCTGTATCGGGAGTGAGGACAATGTCCATGATTGAACTCGGCGGCAAGGTTGCCGTCGTTACCGGCGGGTCCTCCGGCATCGGGCTGGCGACCGTCGAACTGCTGCTCGAAGCGGGCGCCGCAGTCGCAGTGTGCGGCCGCGACGAAGCCCGCCTGCGCAGCGCCGAAGCGCAGCTGCGCGAGACATTCCCCGGGTGCCGGCTCCATGCCGCCACCTGCGACGTGCTCAGGCCGGAACAGGTCGCCGCCTTCGCCGCCGACGTGCAGGCCACGCTGGGCAACGTCGACATGCTGGTCAACAACGCCGGCCAGGGCCGCGTGTCCACCTTCGCCAACACCGAAGACGCGGCCTGGATGGACGAACTGCAGCTCAAGTTCTTCTCCGTGATCCACCCGACGCGCGCGTTCTTGCCGCAGCTGGAGAAGTCGGGCCAGGGCGCCATCGTCTGCGTCAACTCGCTGCTGGCGCAGCAGCCCGAGCCGCACATGGTGGCGACTTCCGCCGCGCGCGCCGGCGTGCTGAACCTGGTGCGCTCGATGGCCACCGAGTTCGCGCCCAAAGGTGTCCGCGTCAACGGCATCCTGATCGGGCTGGTCGAATCGGGCCAGTGGCGCCGCCGCTTCGACGCGCGCCCCGAAGAAGACCGCCACCTGGACTGGGGCGCGTGGACCGCGCGCCTGGCCCAGCAGAAACATATTCCCCTTGGACGTCTGGGACTGCCTGTCGAGGCAGCCCGCGCCATCCTGTTCCTTGCCTCGCCGTTGTCTTCGTACACCACGGGCAGCCATATCGATATCTCCGGAGGACACTCCCGTCATGCCTAATCAACACCAGTACGAACAACAGCAGGTCACCGTCGGCTGCGCCATCACGGCGTTTCTCGAGCAGTGCGGGGTCAAGGCCGCGTTCGGCGTGATCTCGATCCACAACATGCCGATCCTCGACGCCATGGGCGAGCGCGGCAAGATCCGCTTCGTGCCGGCACGCGGCGAAGCGGGCGGCACCAACATGGCCGACGCCTGTGCCCGCACCACCGGCGGCCTGGGCGTGTGCCTGACCAGCACCGGCACCGCCGCGGGCAACGCCGCCGGCGCCATGGTCGAAGCGCTGACCGCCGGCACGCCGATGCTCCATATCACCGGCCAGATCGAGACGCCGTACCTGGACCAGAGCCTGGCCTACATCCACGAAGCGCCGGACCAGCTCACCATGCTGAAGGCCGTGTCGAAGGCCGCCTTCCGCATCCGCAGCGCCGACACCGCGATCAGCACCATCAAGCTGGCGGTGCAGACCGCGCTGACGGCGCCGACCGGCCCGGTCAGCGTGGAAATCCCCATCGACATCCAGGCCGCGCTGATCGACATGCCGGTTGACCTGCAGCCGCTGCCGGTGCCGCAGCACGTGCCGTCGGCGCACGCGCTCGATGCGCTGGCCGAGCGCCTGGTCAACGCCCGGCGCCCGCTGCTGTGGCTGGGCGGCGGTGCGCGCCACGCCAGCAAGCAGGTGCAGCGCCTGCTCGACCTGGGCTTCGGCGTGGTCACCAGCACGCAAGGCCGCGGCATCGTGGCGGAGGACGATCCGCGCTCGCTGGGCGCCTACAACCTGCACAAGCCGGTCGAGGCCTTCTACCAGACCTGCGACGCGATGCTGGTGGTGGGTTCGCGCCTGCGCGGCAACGAAACGCTGAAGTACGAACTGAAGCTGCCGCGCCCGCTGCTGCGCATCGACGCCGATCCCGCCGCCGAAGGCCGCTGCTACCTGAGCGACTACTTTGTCAGCGGTGACGCCGCGCTGGCGCTGGACGCCCTCGCAGATCGACTCGAAAAGCGTATGAAGGTCGACCCGGCCTTCGCCGCCGACCTGCGCCGCGCGCACGACACCGCCGTCAACAGCCTGGTCGATGGCCTGGGCCCGTACTCGGCACTGGTGCAGGCACTGCAAGGTGCTGTGGGCCGCAACTTCAACTGGGTGCGCGACGTGACCGTGTCGAACAGCACCTGGGGCAACCGCGAACTGCGCATCTTCGACTCGCGCGCCGGCGTGCATGCGCTGGGCGGCGGCATCGGCCAGGGCCTGGCGATGGGCATCGGCGCCGCGATCGGCGCGGCGGCTACCGCATCGGGCAAGAAGACCTTCACTCTGGCCGGCGACGGCGGTTTCATCCTGAACCTGGGTGAACTGGCCACCGCGGTGCAGGAACGCGCCGACATGGTCATCGTGCTGATGAACGACAAGGGCTACGGCGTGATCAAGAACATCCAGGACGCGCAGTACGGCGGCCGCCGCCACTACGTGGACCTGCATACGCCCGACTACGCCGCGCTGGCGAAGTCGCTGTCGCTGCGCCATGCGCGCGTCAGCAGCCTGGCCGAAGTCGGTGCCGCGCTGGAGCAGGCCACGGTCGAGCCCGGCCCGTTCCTGCTGGAAATCGACATGCTGTCGATCGGCAGCTTCAAGACCGTGTTTGCCGGCCCGCCGGTGAACAAGGAAACCCCGGCTTCGGAACAGGCCACCGTCAGCGCCTGAGGAGAGCAGAAAAATGCTGCATGTGTCCATGATTGGGTGCGGTGCGATCGGCCGCGGCGTGCTTGAGCTGCTCAAGAGCGATCCCGACGTCGCCTTCGACGTGGTGATCGTGCCCGAGAGCGCGATGGACGAGGCCCGCGGCGCGCTCTCCGCGCTGGCGCCCAGCGCCCGCGTGGCCACGCACCTGGACGACCAGCGTCCCGACCTGCTGGTCGAGTGCGCCGGCCACCATGCGCTGGAAGAGCACATCGTGCCGGCGCTGGAGCGCGGCATCCCGTGCATGGTGGTGTCGGTGGGCGCGCTGTCCGAACCCGGCATGGCCGAGCGGCTGGAGGCGGCGGCGCGCCGCGGCGGCACGCAGGTGCAGCTGCTGTCCGGCGCGATCGGCGCGATCGACGCGCTGGCCGCGGCCCGCGTCGGCGGGCTGGACGAAGTCATCTACACGGGCCGCAAGCCGGCGCGTGCGTGGATTGGCACGCCGGCCGAGAAGCTGTTCGACCTGGATGCGCTGACCGAGACGACGGTGATCTTCGAAGGCACGGCGCGCGATGCCGCGCGCCTGTACCCGAAGAACGCCAACGTCGCCGCCACCGTGTCGCTGGCCGGCCTCGGGCTGGACCGCACGTCGGTGAAGCTGCTGGCCGATCCGCATGCGGTGGAGAACGTGCATCATGTGGAAGCGCGTGGGGCGTTCGGCGGGTTTGAGCTGACGATGTGCGGCAAGCCGCTGGCGGCGAATCCGAAGACTTCGGCGCTGACGGTGTTCAGCGTGGTGCGGGCGCTGGGGAATCGGGCGCACGCGGTTTCGATTTAAGGGCTGAGGCGCCAACGACCGCTGCGTGTTTGCTCCCCTCTCTCGCTTGCGGGAGAGGGGAGTCCCGCCGCAGCATGGGTGGGGGCATCGCAGCGAAACAACGCAGTATGGCCGGCAGCACAGCACCGCAGGCAACGACAGACATAGCAGGCAACGACATGAACCCACAAGAAGTACTTCCCATCTGCATCGCAGGCGAATGGCGCCTCGGCACCGGCGACCGCTACGCCACGCGCTATCCCGCGACTGGCGAAGTCGTCGCCGAACTCAATGCCGCCAGCCTTGCCGACGTCGAAGAAGCCGTGCAGGGCGCGCAGCGCGCGTTCGAGACCAGCGGCTGGGCCCAGCGCAAGCCCCACGAGCGCGCCGCCGTGCTGTACCGCGTGGCCGAGCTGATCCGCGCACAAGCCGAGCCGCTGGCCCAGCGCCAGCGCCTCGACAACGGCAAGCCCATCAGCGAGACGCGTGCGCTGGTCGCCAGTGCCGCCGGCACCTTCCAGTTCTTTGCCGCTGCCTGCGAAACGCTGGAAGAAACCATCACGCCGCAGCGCGGCGACTGCCTGACCATGAGCGTCTACGAGCCGATGGGCGTGGTCGCGGCGATCACGCCGTGGAACTCGCCGATCGCCAGCGAGGCGCAGAAGATGGCCCCCGCGCTGGCCGCCGGTAACGCCGTGGTGGTCAAGCCCGCCGAAGTCACGCCGCTGATGGCGCTGGAGCTGGCGCGCATCTGCGAAGAAGCCGGCGTGCCCAGGGGCCTGATCAGCGTGCTGCCCGGCAAGGGCTCGGTGATCGGTGACGCCATCACCAAGCATCCGCTGGTGCGCCGCGTGTCGTTCACCGGCGGCACCACCACCGGCAAGCACATCGCGCATATCGCCGCCGACAAGATGATGCCGGTGTCGCTGGAGCTCGGCGGCAAGTCGCCGACCATGGTGTTCGACGACGCCGAACTCGACCACGCGGTCAACGGCGTGCTGTACGGCATCTTCAGCTCGTCGGGCGAATCGTGCATCGCGGGCTCGCGCCTGTTCGTGGCGCGTTCGCAATACGAGGCCTTCATGGACCGCCTGGCGCACGGGGCCGCGCAGTTGCGCGTGGGTGATCCCGCCGACGAGCGCACGCAGATGGGGCCGCTGATCACCGACCGCCACCGCGACAGCATCGAATCGTATGTCGCGACCGGCGTGCACGAAGGCGGCCAGCTTCGCACCGGCGGTTTGCGTCCCGACGTGGCCGGCCTGCCCAATGGCTACTTCTATACGCCGACCATCATCGAAGGCCTGGATAACAACGCCCGCATCTGCCAGGAAGAGATCTTTGGCCCGGTGCTGGTGGCGATCCCGTTCGACGACGAGGACGACCTGATCGAACAGGCCAACGACAGCGTCTACGCGCTGGCCGCCGGCATCTGGACGCGCGACTACAAGCGCGCCTGGCGCGTGGCACGTGCCGTGCAAGCGGGCAACGTGTGGATCAACACCTACAAGCAGTTCTCGATTGCGACGCCGTTCGGCGGCTGGCGCGACAGCGGCCTCGGCCGCGAGAAGGGACGGCTGGGCATCCTGCAGTACATGGAGCAGAAAAGCGTGTACTGGGGCCTGAACGAACAACCGCTGCCGTGGGCCAACCACTGAACCCGGCAGGCTGGAGAGAAGCAATGATCAAGGTATTGGGAATCGACGAGATCGTCTACGGCGCGGATGACTTTGACGCCTGCCGGGGCTTTTTCTCGGACTGGGGCCTGGCCATCAAGCGCGATGACGCGCAGGGCCTGGACTTCGAAACGCTGAACGGCTGCCGCGTGCTGGTGCGCCGCATCGACGATCCGTCGCTGCCGCCCGCGATCGAGGCCGGCCCGACGCTGCGCGAAGTGGTGTGGGGTGTCGAATCGCAGGCATCGCTCGATCATCTGGCCGGCGCGATCGCCGATGCGCCGGGCTTCATCAGGCAAGGCGAGGGCGACACGCTGCGCATCGGCTGCACGGACCCGAACGGCCTGGCCGTGCGCTTCCAGGTCACGCACAAGCATGACGTGCAGGTCGAATGCGCGCTGATGAACACGTGGAACGACAAGCCGCGCATGAACCAGCGCAGCCCGATCTACGACCACGCCACGCCGATCGAAGTCGGCCACGTGGTGTTCTTTGTGAAGGACGTCAAGGCCACCGAGCAGTTCTATGTGGAGAAGTTCGGTTTCGTGCCCTCCGACCGCTACCCGGACCGTGGCGCGTTCCTGCGCTGCACCGCGGACGGCGGCCACCATGACCTGTTCCTGCTGCAGCTGCCGGAACCGAAGAGCGGCCTGAACCATGTCGCCTTCACCGTGCGCGATATCCATGAAGTGTTCGGCGGCGGCATGCACGTCTCGCGCAAGGGCTGGGACACGCAGCTCGGCCCGGGCCGGCACCCGATCTCTTCGGCCTATTTCTGGTACTTCAAGAATCCCGCCGGCGGCCTGATTGAGTACTACGCCGATGAAGACCAGCTCGACGAACACTGGGAGCCGCGTGCCTTCGAACCGGGCCCGACCATGTTCGCCGAATGGGCGATCGAGGGCGGCATCGACGGCAACACCCGCCGCCAGAAGAACGCGGGCGGCCCGGCAGGCAAGTTCCTGACCGAGAAGCGGTAAGCAGAGAAGCGCAACAGAAGGAAGCAGCAATGAGTGCCCACCAGTCCCTGACCCTGCGCGTCCAGGCCATGCGCTACGAAGCGCGCGGCGTGGTCAGCATCGAACTGCAAGATCCCGAAGGGAAGACCCTGCCCGAGTACAGCCCGGGCGCCCATATCGACCTGCACCTGGGCAACGGCCTGGTGCGCAGCTACTCGCTGTGCGGCGCGCCGGAAGCGCGCGACCGCTACACCGTGGGCGTGCTGCTTGACCGCGGCAGCCGCGGCGGCTCGCGCTACGTGCACGAGCAGCTGCGCGTCGGCGCCACGCTGACGGTAGGCGCGCCGCGCAACAACTTTGAGCTGGACGAGAGCGCGGCGCACACCGTGCTCGTGGCCGGCGGCATCGGCGTCACGCCGATCGTCTGCATGGCGCGCCGGCTGGCGGAGCTGGGCAAGTCGTTCACGCTGATCTACTGCGCGCGCTCGCGCGCCGAGGCGGCGTTCGTCGAAACGCTGTCGGCCTACGGCGACGCGGTGCGCTTCCATTTCGACGACGAAGCGGGCGCGCCGCCGGACCTGAAGGCCATGCTGGGCGGTCAGGACGCGCAGACGCATTTCTACTGCTGCGGCCCCGGCCCGATGCTGAATGCGTTCGAGGCCGCGTGCGAGGCGCATGCCTACCCCAACGTCCATATCGAGCGCTTTGCCGCCGACCCGTCGACCGAGGCGGTGCAGGAAGGCGAGTACGTGGTGCAGCTGTCGCGCACCGGCTCGCTGGTCAAGGTGCCGTCGGGCAAGTCGCTGCTCGATGCGCTGCTCGATTCCGGCGTGGAAGTCGAGTACAGCTGCCGCGAAGGCGTGTGCGGCTCGTGCGAGACCGCCGTGCTGGAAGGCTGCCCGGACCACCGCGACAGCGTGCTGAGCAACAGCGAGCGCGCCAGCAACAAGACCATGATGGTGTGCGTGTCCGGGTGCAAGGGCAGCAAGCTGGTGCTGGATTTGTAATTCCGCGATTGTGTTCTCCCGTCTCCCGCGCGCGGGAGACGGGCGGGGGAGAGGGCAAGCGCACGCCGTAGCCAGCGCGCTGCCAAATCCCGACTTCCGCATCCAAGGCCCCGGGTAAGCCGCGGTACATGCCGCCAGCAAGCGCCTGCCCTCTCCCCAACCCCTCTCCCGCATGCGGGAGAGGGGAGCAACCCAAAAGAATCCAACCGAGAAGTTCCCGTGCTGACCCAGAGACAAGACGCAGCGTCCCCCGGCGCACCGGTGGCCGCCACCGCAGGTATCGTGACCACGGCCGACAGTGCCGGCCAGGGCGCCGCCACGGCCACCGCCCGCAGCGGCCCGGTCACGCGCGGCAATATCGTCGCCCGCATCGAACGCATGCCGGGCAACGCCATGCATGTCCGCGCCCGGCTGCTGATCGGCCTGGCCACCTTCTTCGACGGCTTCGACGTCATCGCCATTGCCGCCACGCTGCCGCTGCTGATCGCGCAGTGGTCGCTGACGCCGATGCAGATTGGTGTCCTGATCGCGGCACCGTCGGTCGGCCAGCTGGTCGGGGCGCTGCTGTTCCCGGGGCTGGCCGAGCGCTTCGGCCGGCTGCGCTCGATCGGCTGGAGCGCGGGCATCATCGGCCTGATGAGCATTGCCTGCGGCCTGGCGCCGTCGTTCGAGATCTTCCTGCTGCTGCGCATCGTGCAGGGCCTGGGCCTCGGCGGCGAACTGCCGGTTGCCGCCACCTATATCAACGAAGTCACGCGCGCGCATGGCCGCGGGCGCTTCGTGCTGCTGTACGAGGTGGTGTTCCCGATCGGCCTGATGGTGTCCAACGGCGTCGGCGCCTGGCTGGTGCCGCACTACGGCTGGGAGGTGATGTACTTCATCGGCGGCGTGCCGCTGGTGCTGTTCTTCATCCTGAAGCGCGTGATTCCCGAATCGCCGCGCTGGCTGGCGGAGAAAGGCCGCCTGGAAGAAGCCGACGCCGCGCTGCGCGCGTTCGAGGCGCGCGCCAGGGCCCCGCTGCCGCCGCCGCAGAACGCCAGCGCCTACGACCGCATGACCCAGCACCCGCGCCGCCGCGTGCGCGACCTGGTCAGCAAGGCCTATCTGGGGCGCACCATCGCGGTGTGGATGCTGTGGGCGACCTGCGGCTTTATCCAGTACGGCCTGTCGACGTGGCTGCCCACGGTCTACAAGACCGTCTACCACGCGCCGCTGCAACTGGCGCTGAACCTCGCCGCGGGCGCTTCGGTGCTGGGCGTGGTCGGCTCGCTGGTGTGCGCGATGATCGTCGACAAGGTGGGCCGCAAGCCGGTGATCAACGTGTCCTTCCTGCTGTGCGCGCTGTCGCTGGTGCTGGCCGGCGTGTTCCACGCCTCGTCGGTGTACGTGGTGGCGACCTTCTGCGCGCTGGCGATGGGCTTCCTGGCGAGCGGCTTCATCACCGCGTACGTCTATACGCCCGAGCTGTATCCGACCAGCGTGCGCGCGATGGGCTGCGGGCTTGGTGGCGCCTGGCTGAAGCTGGCCGCAATCTTCGCGCCGACGCTGATCGCCGGCACCATCGGCAACGGCACGCTCAACGTGGCGTTCTTCGCGCTGGCCGTGGTCCCCGCATTGGCGGCGCTCACCGTTCACTTCTTCGGCATCGAGACCAAAGGGCAGGTGCTGGAGGAGCTGGAGGTCTGAACGGGCGCGTGCTCGTCCCGTTCATCTTTTGAAGGCCGCGCCGGGATCCGGGGCGGCCTTTTTCTTTTGCTGTGCGACCTGGCGCTGCGTTAGCCTTGCGCCCGCAGCAACTTGCGCAGCCCCAGGTAGACCGCCTCCCTTTCCTCCGGCGACAGCATCCGGATCACTTCCGCCTGGCCCTTGCGTGCCAGCGGCATCACCTGGTCGTGCAGCGCCGCCCCGGCTTCGGTGATGGCGCAGATCAGCTTCTTGCGCGGCGTGTTGCCGGCCGAAGTCAGCCGTACCAGCCCGCGGTCTTCCAGCAGCCGCAGCGTGCGGCTGACCAGTGCCTTGTCCGAGGTCGATTGCGTGACCAGCTCGGAGAAGGGCAGTTCTTTCGCATGCGCCAGCAGCGCCAGGATGCGCCACTCCGGCACGGTCAGGCCGAACTGCTCCGCGTAGGGCTTGGTAACGGTGCTGCGCAGCACCGTTACCAGCTGGCTCAGCATCGTAGTGAGGAAATTGTCGACGGTCAGGCCGTTGCCGGCCTCGTCGAGGTCGGTCCACGGGCTGGCGGTCAGGTCTGGCGCGGGCTGGCCCTGGGCGGGCGCGGCGTCACGGGGCATGCGGTCCTCTTCTCTGGTGTCTGCCGGCCAGGCTTGTCCGGGCCGGTGGGCGGCCAGATTGTCTCACAGGCGGCAGCGAGTCCGGCACCAATGTCTCGTCATTACCACCTGGGGAAAATCTATCGACACGTATCAAAAGTCAATTGGTGATTCCAGTAAGTTGAGTTGTCAATATTGGCGGCCTACAGTAGTCACGTTCCTGATGTGAACATACGTTTTGCTAATAAAACATCCGCAGAGATGTGATCCCCGAGCCAACCCTGTTTTCGCGGTGCGCACGACAGCCCACTCCAACGCCGCGAATGCGCCCCCACAGGAATCGTTGATGAGACATGATCGCCCCCGCCGCCTTTTCCTTGCCGCCACTGCCATGGCAGCGCTCACACTTGCCGCGGGCAGCGCGGTGGCCGCGCCCTATCCGGCAAAGACCGTGACCATGGTCGTGGCCTATCCGCCGGGCGGCGATACCGACGCCATGGCGCGGCTGTACGCCGACAAGCTGTCCGCGCGCCTGAAGCAGCCGGTGATCGTCGAGAACCGACCGGGCGCAGGCGGCGTGGTCGGTGCCAGCTTTGTCAGCCGGGCGCCTGCCGACGGCTACACGCTGCTCTACACGCCGAACCCGTTCACGCTGGCACCGATGGTCCTCAAACTGGCGCCGGCGGCCAGCTACGACCCGCTGCACGGCTTCACGCCGGTGATCCAGACCGCGGTGCAGGCGGTGCTGCTGGTGGCCAACCCGGCCGCGGGCGTCAAGACCGTGCCGGAGATGATCGCGGCGGCCAGGGCGGGCAAGGCCTTTACCTATGGCAGCCCGGGTGCCGGGTCGCCGATGCACATCGCCGGCGAAATGCTGAACCGCGCCGCCGGCGTGAAGATCCAGCACGTGCCGTACAAGGGCGTGGCGCCGGCGGTCAATGACGTGGTGGCAGGGCATGTGAACTTCGCCTACGTCACGCTGGGGCCGGTGGCGCAGTACATCAACACCGGCCGGCTGATCCCGCTGGCGATCACGGACGCGAAGCGCTCGCCGCTCCTGCCCAACGTGCCGACGCTGGCCGAGCTTGGCTACAAGGACGTGGTGGTCGGCGCCTGGCATGGCGTGATGGCGCCCAGGGGCACGCCGCCGGAAGTGGTCAAGGTGCTGAACCAGCAGCTCAATGAAGTCATCCGCCTGCCCGACGTGGCCGAGAAGATGGCCACCTTCGGCGCCATCCCGGTGGGCGGCGCGCCAGCCGCGCTCGACAAGGTCAACGCGGGCGACTACGAGCGCCTGGGCAAGGTGATCCGCGATCTCGGCATCACCGCGGAGTGAGGGCAGCCAGCGCATTCATGCAACACGTAATTTGCCACACGACACGCAGGAGGCCGGCATGAGCAAGGCCATCGTGGGAACGTCCACGCCGCAGGTGACCGCGCGGGAAAAGGTCATGGGGCGCGCGCAGTATGCCGGCGACATCAAGCTGCCCGGCATGCTGCACGCCAAGGTATTGCGCAGCCCGCACCCGCATGCGCGCATCGTCGGCATCGACACCTCGGCGGCGCGCGCGCTGCCCGGCGTAAGGCTGGTGGTGACCGGGCACGACGTGCCCGCCCGCAACTGGGGACCGCACCGCAAGGAGCAGCGCATCCTGGCCTGCGGCGTGGTGCGCCACGTGGGCGAGGAAGTGGCGGCGGTGGTGGCCGTCAGCGACGAGGTGGCGCGCGATGCGCTGGACCTGATCCGCGTCGATTACGAACCGCTGCCGGCATTGCTGACGCCGGCGGCGGCGCTGGCCGAGGGCGCGCCGGAACTGCACGCCGGCACGCGCAATATCGGCCACGAAATGCGGATCGAGCGTGGCGACGTGGAAGCGGGCTTTGCCGTGGCCGCCGCCGTGTATGAGGCCACCTACGAAATGCATTCGCAGTACCCGGGCTACCTGGAGCCGATGGCCTCGGTCGCCGCGCAGGACGGCAATGGCCGGCTGACGCTGTGGGCCTCCACCCAATCCGTGTTCCTGGCGCGCATGCGGCTGGCCGAGGCGCTGGAGCGGCCAGTGTCGACCATCCGCGTGGTGCAGGCCACCACCGGCGGTGGCTTTGGCGCCAAGATCGTCGAGGAGAACAACAGCCTGATCTGTGCCTTCCTGGCCAGCAAGCTGGACCGGCCGGTGCGGCTCGTCAACAACCGGCTGGAGGACTTCCAGGGCGCGCGCGCCAGCGTGCCGATGACGGTGTGGTTGCGCATGGGCCTGTCCGCGGACGGCATGATCGTGGCCAAGGATGTGCGCATCACCGCCGAGTGCGGCGCGTATGCCGGCCTCGCCGGCGACGTGATGCACGTCACCGCCATGCGCAGCGACAACATGCACCAGGTGCAGAACGTGCGCTCGCACGCGGTGATGGCCTATACCAGCAATCCACCGCGCGGCGCGTTCCGCGGCTTCGGCGGGCAGCAGATGCAGTTCCCGCTGAACTGCCACCTGACCGTGCTCGCCGACATGCTCGGCATCGACCCGATCGAAGTGCACAAGCGCAATGCGATTCCCGCCGGCGCGACCAGCGTGCATGGCTGGAAGATCAGCAGCACCGGCATGCTCGAATGCCTGGAAATGACGCGCAAGGCGATCGGCTGGGACCAGAAGCGCTCCACCCGGAACTGCGCTGCGCGCGGCACCGGCACGCGCCGGCGTGGCGTTGGCATCGCGGCGGCGATGCACGTCAGCGGCAATCGCACGCTGGGCAACTGGGACGGCTCGACCATCCTGCTCAAGCTCAACGAAGACGGCCGCGTCATGCTGCAGACCAGCGAATGCGACATGGGGCAGGGCGCCAACACCATGCTCAGCCAGATCTGCGCGCAGGAACTGGGCATCCCGCTGTCGCACGTGACGGTGATGGTGCCAGATACCGATACCGCCCCGTTCTGCCTGGGCTCGCTGGCGTCGCGCGTGACCATCATTGCCGGCAACGCGGCGCTGCGCGCCGCGCGCGAGGCGCGGCACAAGCTGCTGGCGCTGGCCGCGGAGAAGCTGGGCGTCGCGGCCGAGCATCTGACGATTGCCGATGGCCGCATCGTTGCAACCGGGCAGCCTGACAAGTCCGCCACGCTGGCCGAGATCGCGCGGTTGCATATCTTCCGCCACGGCGGCGAAGGCATCCATGTGCGCGCCACCTATGACGCGCCTACCGTGATGCATGACGCCAGCTACTACGGCAACGTCGCGCCGTCGCACTCGTTCGCGGCGCAGGCAGTCGAGGTGGAAGTCGACACCTGCACCGGCCAGGTCACCGTGATCGACAGCTTTGTCGCCGACGACTGCGGCAAGGCCATCAACCCGCTCGCGGTGCATGGCCAGACCCATGGCGCCACCGTGCAGGCGATCGGCTGGGCCCTGTATGAAAACCTGCACTACGAGGAAGGCCGCCTGATGAACGGCAACTTTGCCGACTACACCATGCCCACTGCCGACGCGGTGCCGATGCTGCGCACCGATGTGGTCGAATCGAACGATCCCAACGGGCCGTATGGCGCCAAGGGTGCCAGCGAGACTGCGATCCTGCCGGGCGCGGCTGCGATCGCCAATGCCGTGTTCGATGCGGTGGGCGTGCGCATCCAGTCGCTGCCGATCACGCCGGAGAAGGTGCTGGCGGGTTTGCGTGCATTGCAGCAGCGGGACGCGGAGGTCGCCCATGCGTGATTTCGAGTTTCTGGAGCCGGCGTCGTTGGCCGAAGCCAGCCGCATGCTGGCCGACCTTGGCGACAGCTGCCGCGTCTTTGCCGGCGGCACCGCGCTGATGCTCGGCATGCGGCAGCGCATGCTGACGCCCAGCCACCTGGTGTCGCTGGGCCGGCTGGACGCCCTGCGCGGCATCGGCTTCGATGCCCGCGACGGACTGCGCATCGGCGCGCTGACGCTGCATGCCGAGGTGGCGCGTTCACCGCTGGTGCAGGCGCATTACCCGATGCTGGCCAGCATGGCCGCGCGCGTCGCCAACCCGCAGGTGCGCAACCAGGGCACCATCGGCGGCAATCTCTGCTACGCCGATCCGGCGACCGATCCGCCGGGCTGCCTGATGGCGCTGGGGGCGCAGGTCGTGGTCAGCGGCAGCGGCGGCGAGCGCGTGATCCCCATCGAAGACTTCCTGGTCGACTACTACGTGACCGCGCTGGCGCCCGACGAGGTGGTCACGCAGATCCGCCTGCCCGCGCCGGGCGCGGGCGCCGACGGCCGCTACGCGCGCTTCCTGCGCACCGCCGCCGAGCACCGGCCGCTGGCCAGCGTGGCGCTGGCGGTGCGCCGCGAAGGCGCGTTCTGCGTGGAGGCCCGTCTGGCGGTGGGCGCGTCGACGCCGGTCCCGGCACGCCTGCGCCGCGCCGAAGCGTTGCTCGCGGGCAAGACCGTGACGTCTGAACTGGCCGCCGAGGCGGCCGCCATCGTCGCCATGGATATCAATGCGGTCTCGGACATGCGCGGCTCGGATACGTACCGCCGCGAGATGGTGCGCGTGGTCGCGCGCCGCACCATTGCCGGGCTGTTCGGCGTGGCCCCGGAGTAAGGAATCGCCATGAACAAAGTCAGTATCGAACTCACCGTCAATGGTGAAGAACACCAGGTCGAGGTGCCGGCCCGGCGCCTGCTTTCCGACCTGCTGCGCGACGACCTCAACCTGACCGGCACCAAGCGCGGCTGCGAGACCGGCATCTGCGGCGCCTGCTCCGTGCTGGTCGACGGCGAGGTGGTCAAGTCCTGCCTGATGCTTGCCGTGCAGGTGCGCGGGCGCCACGTGATGACAGTGGAGGGGCTGGCCGCCGACGGCCAGCTGCATCCGCTGCAGCAGTGCTTCATGGACAACGGCGGGCTGCAGTGCGGCTATTGCACGCCCGGCTTCCTGATGGCGTCGTGCGCGCTGCTTGCCAACAATCCCAACCCGACGGAAGACGAAGTCCGCCACGGCCTGAACGGCAACCTGTGCCGCTGCACCGGCTATGTGGGCATCGTCGAATCCGTGCTGTCCGCCGCGGAGAAAATGCGTGGAAATTGAAAAGACCCTTGTGACCGCGGCGCCGCCGGCGCGCGTGTGGGAGCTGCTGCTCGATCCCAACGTGATGGGCGCCTGCGTGCCCGGCATGGAATCGATCGAGGTCCTGAGCGATGTCGAGTACATCGCGCATATGGCGGTGAAGATCGCCTTCATCAACGCGCGCTTCCGGCTGCATACGAAGATTGTGGAGACCCGTGCGCCGCATTACCTGCGCACCGAGGGTACCGGCGAGGACGCATCGGTGGCGAGTTCGCTGCGCCAGTCCAGCGAGATCTTCCTGACCGGACAGGAGGATGGCTCGACGCAGTTGCGCATCAGGGTGCAGGTGGATGTGCTGGGGCGGCTTGGCACGTTCGGGCTGAGCGTGATGAAGACCAAGGCGGATCGGATGTGGGATGAGTTTGGGGCCAACCTGCTGGCGCGGCTGTCGCCGCAGGGGCAATCACAAACGCAATCACAACCGCAAGCGGTAGCCAAGCCGCAGCCGTCCTCGCCAGTGCGCTCGCAATCCTGCACCGCGCCTGCCGCAAATGGCCATGCGGTGCTGCCGTCGCCGGCGCCCGGCCTGGTTGCGCGGCTGCTCGGGCGTGGCGGTGCCGCACGCGGGCCGCTGAGCGATATTTGCGTGGAGTTGCGGCGTCGCGACGAGACGATCGTGGTGCGATGGCCTGCGGCGCAGGGGGAGCAGTGTGCGGCTTGGTTGCGGGAGTATTTGCGGTGAAGCTTGTTTGTTTGGTTTGCTGGGGCTGCGGCTGGCATCTGGTGGATATTTGATATGCCCGGTTCCGCCCTAACAGGCTGCTGAAATACCTGGCCCCGAAGTCAGCGCGGCAGCGTGCCAAAGCGTTGATTA